>Ga0315902_10000001_pt1 | contig 557719 bp, 569 predicted proteins | sample LakEriMetagenome_9_FD_203523 | JGI IMG/M metagenome (GOLD analysis project Ga0315902, IMG submission 203523) | Freshwater fungal communities from buoy surface, Lake Erie, Ohio, United States - Buoy 12 MA117 | ecosystem: Environmental > Aquatic > Freshwater > Lake > Lake biofilm | place: USA... | reverse complement strand
GGTCGTACGCTTTGGCGGCACCGCCGAACTTGGCAGCCAACACGGTGGTGATGGCGGCGGTCAGGGTGGTCTTGCCGTGGTCAACGTGACCGATGGTGCCCACGTTCACGTGGGGTTTGGTCCGTTCAAATTTCTCTTTTGCCATATCTTCGACTCCGAAAAGTAGCGGTCAACAACCAAGACAGAGGGCGTACAACTGGCGTTGTACGCCCCAAAACTGGTGCCCTTGGCGGGAATCGGACCCGCGACCTCTCCCTTACCAAGGGAGTGCTCTACCACTGAGCCACAAGGGCGAAACTTCTGACAAACTCACCGGCAGACTGGAGCGGGAAACGGGAATCGAACCCGTGTCATTAGCTTGGAAGGCTAAGGTTCTACCATTAAACTACTCCCGCACTGTGTGCAACGCACGAGTGAATGCGCTGCCAATGCTTGGAAACCATTTCCAATTGCTCAAATCAATCCGGTGATTAGCCAGTTTGCTGGTGGAGGAGACTGGATTCGAACCAGTGTAGGCGTAAGCCAACAGATTTACAGTCTGCCCCCTTTAGCCACTCGGGCACCCCTCCAGAAGCGAGTCTTAGATTATGCCATCTTTTTGCGGGACCCTGCAAGATCCCCTGCAAGTTTTCACCATGCGATGGGTTTTGCACCGGATTCAAGCAGGAAACGATTGGCACTTGCGAAGTGGTGGCAACCCAAAAAAGGCACGGGAGGGCGTAAAGCAGACAAGGGTGAGGGGTGGTTGGCCTCCAAAATCAGGTGCCTTGGCGTGCCACAGGCGGCATGGATCACCTTCTTTTTTGATTGTGCGTGCCCGCCCCACAGCATGAACACCACGGGCTGGGGGCTTTGGGCCACGGCCAGCACCAAGGCGTCGGTCAAGGCCTCCCACCCCCAACCGGCGTGGCTGGCCGCCTGCCCGGCTTCGACCGTCAAACAGGTGTTGAGCAAAAGAACGCCCTGCTGCGCCCATCGCACCAAGGAGCCATCCGTGGGACTGGGAATGGCCAGACTTTGATGCAACTCCTTGAATATATTGCGCAAACTGGGCGGCAGGCGCACCCCGGGGGCGACCGAAAAGGCCAGGCCTTCGGCTTGACCTGGCCCGTGATAGGGGTCTTGGCCCAAAATCACCACACGCACATGACTCAGGGGGGTCAAGGTGAGCGCTTTGAATGGCGCAGCGGGGTACACGGTTTTCCCTGCCCTCAATGCGTTTGCCAATCGCACAGACAGAGCCTGCCCCGCCGCAGAGGCCAAGAATTCTTGCACCAGGGGGGCCCAACCCTCATCCAGATCCCGTAAATCCGGTGGCCACTGCCTCAAACCGTCGGCCTCCAAGGGGGCATCCCCAAAGCCCAAAGTCTGCTGAGCACCGGCGCTGGACATCAGGCAAAAAGCTTCGCCAGTGCCTCGCCCGGCTCGTCGGCGCGCATGAAAGCCTCGCCGACCAAGAAGGCGTTGACCTGCGCTTCACGCATGCGCTTGACATCGTCAGCAGACAAAATGCCGCTTTCGGTCACCAGCAAACGGTCGGCAGGCACGTGCGGCAACAAATCCAATGTGGTCTGCAAAGACACTTCGAAAGTTTTCAAATTGCGGTTGTTGACGCCCACCAGTCGGGTTTTCAGTTTCAGGGCGCGATCCAACTCGGCCCGGTCGTGCACTTCCACCAACACCGCCATGTCCAAACGGCGGGCCACAGCCTCCATGTCGGCCATCTGGGCATCGTCCAGGCAAGCGGCGATCAGCAAAATGGCATCCGCACCCATGGCCCGCGCTTCGTAGATTTGGTAGGGGTCGACCATGAAATCCTTGCGTAGCACCGGCAAATCACAACTGGCGCGGGCTTGCTTGAGGAAATCCACACTGCCCTGAAAGAACTGTTTGTCTGTCAAGACCGACAAACAGGCCGCGCCGTGCTCGGCATAGCTTTGGGCGATGTCGGCCGGGATGAAGTCAGCCCGCAGCACACCTTTGGAGGGGCTGGCCTTTTTGATTTCGGCGATGACTGCCGCCTGACCTGCCGCCAGCTTGGCACGCATGGCACCTTCAAAGTCACGCGTGAGCACACGGCTTTCGGCATCGGCCCGCATCACGTCCATGGGCTTTCTGACCATAGCGGCAGCGACCTCTTCACGTTTGACGGCGACGATTTTGTCGAGGATGTCACTCATGGTTTTCTTTCGTGTAAGGGCTCAGCGGCACCGTTTTTCAAAATTCAAGCAAAAAGGACGGCGCCAAGCTCAACCCGCCGACTGGCCAAACGCCACAAACTGCGCCAACTTGGCTTTGGCCGCACCCGACTCGATGGCCTCTCGCGCACGCGCCAGGCCATCCGCAATGCTGCTGGCCACATTGGCCGCATACAGGGCAGCGCCCGCGTTGATCATGACGATGTCGCGCGCTGCGCCGGGCTGATTGTCCAACACGCCACGCAACATGGCCATGGACTCCTCGGGCGTGTCCACTTTCAAGGCGCGGTTGCTGGCCATGGTCAGGCCAAAGTCTTCCGGGTGGATTTCGTATTCGCTGATCTGGCCGTTTTTCAACTCGCCCACCAAAGTGGCGGCGCCCAGGCTGATCTCGTCCATGCCATCGCGGCCATAAACCACCACCGCGTGTTCTGCCCCCAAGCGCTGCAAGGCACGCACCTGGATGCCCACCAGGTCGGAGTGGAACACACCCATCAGGATGTTGGGCGCGCTGGCCGGGTTGGTCAAGGGCCCGAGGATGTTGAAAATCGTGCGCACGCCCAGCTCCTTGCGCACCGGGGCCACGTTTTTCATGGCCGGATGGTGGTTGGGCGCAAACATGAAGCCAATGCCCACTTCCTCGATCGAGCGGGCAATCTGCTCTGGCTTGAGGTTGATGTTGCCGCCTAGGGCCTCAACCACATCGGCGCTGCCGGACTTGCTGCTGACGCTGCGCCCGCCATGTTTGGCGGTTTTGGCCCCAGCTGCCGCAGCCACAAACATCGCGCAAGTGGAAATGTTGAAGGTGTGCGCACCATCCCCCCCCGTGCCCACGATGTCCACCAAGTGGGTGGGGTCGGCCACATGCACCTTGGTTGAAAACTCGCGCATGACTTGCGCGGCGGCGGTGATCTCACCAATGGTTTCCTTTTTCACGCGCAAGCCCGTGATGAGCGCCGCCGTCATGACAGGCGACAGCTCGCCATTCATGATCATGCGCATGATCTTGAGCATCTCATCGTGAAAAATTTCGCGGTGCTCAATGGTGCGCTGCAACGCTTCCTGGGGAGTGATGGGCATGGCTGTGTCCTCGGTATAAACAGTGAATCAAAAAAGGCTGCGCATCATGGCAGGAGGGCCATCAGTACACGCCCAAAGGCGTGGTGCCTTGCGCCGAATTCGGCGCATGGCTGGCCATGAAACGGCGAATGCATTCGACCGCTTGGTCGATGCCGGCCGGGTCGACATGCAAGTGCGTCACAAAACGCAGACCGATCAGGCCTGTGGCCAAAACGCCCTGCGCTTTCATGGCTTCCAAGAGTGCCGGGCCTCGGCCATCGGCCACGTCCACAAACACGATGTTGGTCTGCGCCGAACGCACGCTCAAACCAGGAACGCCTTGCAGGCCTTGCGCCAGACGCTGTGCCAAAGCATGGTCATCGGCCAGCCGATCGACATGGTGGTCCAGTGCATACACAGCCGCTGCCGCCAACACGCCGGATTGACGCAGGCCACCGCCCAGCACTTTGCGCCAACGCAAGGCTTTGGCGATCAGCTCACGCGAGCCGCACAGGGCCGAGCCCACGGGCGCACCCAAACCCTTGCTGAAACACACGGACACGCTGTCGAAATGGTCGGTGATCCGACGAACACTCTCGGCCACCGGCCCACCATGGGCTTGGGCCACGGCGGCATTGAACAAGCGCGCGCCGTCCAGGTGCGTGGCCAAGCCATGCCGTTTGGCCAGACCCGTGGCTTGTGCCAGGTAGTCTTGCGACATGGGGTGGCCGTTCCAGGTGTTTTCCAGCGCCAGCAGACGGGTGCGGGCAAAGTGGCAATCGATGGGTTTGATGGCTGCGGCGATCTCGGTCAACGCCATTTCACCCACGGCGTTTTGCGCCAGGGGCTGCGGCTGGATGCTGCCCAGCACGGCTGCGCCGCCGCCTTCGTAGCGGTATGTGTGGGCGTTTTGGCCCACGATGTACTCGTCACCCCGCTCGCAGTGCGCCATCAAGGCGCACAAGTTGCTCTGTGTGCCCGATGGCATGAACAGCGCCGCTTCTTTGCCAGTGATCTGCGCGATGCGTTCTTGCAGGGCGTTGACCGTGGGGTCATCGCCAAACACATCGTCCCCCAAGGGCGCGCGCAACATGGCCTCGCGCATGGCCGCGGTGGGCTGCGTGACAGTGTCGCTGCGCAAATCAATCATGGCCGCTCCAGAAAGTTCTTGAGCATGGCATGACCGTGCTCGGTGAGGATGGATTCGGGGTGGAACTGCACGCCCTCGATGTCGAGCTCGGTGTGGCGCACGCCCATGATCTCGCCATCGTCGGTCCACGCGGTGACTTTCAGGCACGGCGGACATGTGGCCCGCTCAATCGCCAGCGAGTGGTAGCGGTTGACGGTGAATTTTTCGGACAAACCGGCGAACACGCCTTCTTGCGTGGTGGTGATGACACTGGTCTTGCCGTGCATCAACTCTTGCGCCCGAACGATCTTGCCGCCAAAGGCCGCGCCAATGCTCTGGTGCCCCAGGCACACGCCCAGAATGGGCAACTTGCCCGCGAAGTGCTGGATGGCCGCCACCGAGATGCCCGCCTCGGCTGGCGAACAGGGACCGGGCGAGATCACCAAGCGATCGGGTTGGCGCGCTGCAATGCCTTCCAGGGTGATTTCGTCGTTGCGAAACACCTCAACTTCTGCCCCCAACTCGCCAAAGTACTGCACGATGTTGTAGGTGAAGGAGTCGTAGTTGTCGACCATCAGGAGTTTGATTTTTTTCGCCATGATCACTCCAAGCCTTCTTCGACCAATTCACTGGCCCGCAGCAAGGCACGCGCCTTGTGCTCGGTTTCGCGCCACTCCATCTCGGGCACCGAATCGGCCACCACCCCGGCAGCGGCTTGCACGTACAGGGTCTGGTCTTTGATGACCGCGGTGCGAATCGCAATGGCCACGTCCATGTCGCCCGCATAACTGATGTAGCCGCAGGCCCCACCGTAAATGCCGCGCTTGACGGGCTCGAACTGGTCGATCAACTCCATCGCATGCACCTTGGGCGCACCCGTCAAGGTGCCCGCCGGGAAGGTGGCCTTGAGCACATCCATGTTGCTCATGCCCTCGTTCAAGACGCCTTCGACGTTGCTCACGATGTGCATCACATGGCTGTAGCGCTCTACCACAAAGGCCTCGGTCACCTTGACCGAGCCGATCTGGGCGATGCGGCCAATGTCGTTGCGTGCCAAGTCGATCAGCATCACATGCTCGGCGCGCTCTTTCGGGTCGTTGATCAAGTCCTGCTCGGCGGCCTTGTCCTTTTCGGGCGTCGCGCCGCGCGGGCGTGTGCCCGCCAAGGGGCGGATGATGACTTTGGCGCCCTCTTCGGTAAGTTCCTGGCGCACCAGAATCTCGGGGCTGGCCCCAACGACATGGAAGTCGCCGAAGTTGTAGAAATACATGTAGGGGCTGGGGTTGAGCGAACGCAGCGCCCGGTACAGCGAGAGTGGGCTCTCGGTGTAACGCTTCTTGATGCGCTGGCCCACTTGCACCTGCATGAAGTCGCCACCGGCGATCAGTTCCTTGGCTTTTTCCACCGCCGCGATGTAATCGGCTTTGGCAAAGTCCCGCTCAGCCGGATACGACTGGCTGGCCTTGACCACAGGCGCGCTGACCGAGTACTTGAGCTGCTCTTTGAGGTCGCGCAAACGTTTTTTGGCGCTGACATAGGCCTCTGGCGTGGCCGGGTCGGCGTACACCATCAGATAAAGCTTGCCCGACAGGTTGTCGATCACCGCCAGTTCTTCGCACTGCAGCAGCAAGATGTCGGGTGTGCCCAGGGTGTCGGGCGGGCAGGTTTTTTCGAGTTTTTTCTCGATGTAACGCACGGCGTCGTAGCCGAAATAGCCTGCCAGACCACCGCAAAAACGCGGTAAACCGGGGCGCAAGGCGACCTTGAATCGCTTTTGGTATTGCTCGATGAAGTCCAGCGGGTTGCCCGTGGCCGTTTCGATGACTGCGCCATCGTGCACCACTTCGGTCTTGGCTTCAGCGCCAAAGCCGCTGGCGCGCAGCAAGGTACGGGCTGGCAAGCCGATGAAGCTGTAGCGACCAAAACGCTCGCCACCCACCACCGATTCAAGCAAGAAGCTGTACTTGCCGTTGTCCTTGGTGTGGGCCAGTTTCAGGTAAAGCGACAGGGGGGTTTCCAGGTCCGCAAAGGCCTCCAGCATGAGGGGAATGCGGTTGTAGCCTTGGCTGGCCAGGCTTTTGAATTCAAGTTCGGTGATCACAGGCTAGAGCCTCCAAAGCGCTCAGCGACCTCGTTCGAGGTGCTTTCCATTCATCCAAGTGCCCGGTCATGGTGAGCATGACTGCGGGCGCGGGGGGCGGGCAAGGCCGCACGTGGGTGGGGTCAGGCTGGCTGACGCCAGGGCCAGGCTCCCCGGCCTTCCGCTGGGGAATGGCTCGGCAGGCAGGCTGCGCAGGAGTGGCTTGGGATGAACATGATGGGCCAAGTGTAGCAAAGCCCTGACCTGGGGTCTGGTCCGACGTGATCGACCACCGACTCAGCCTGCCACATGGTTCATGCCAAACGGATCGGCAGATCGGCCAAGGTGTCCAACCAAGCCGCCGCGGGCGTGTCTTGCACGGGTTGCCCGTGGTTATAGCCATAGGTGACCAGCACCACAGGACAACCCGCAGCATGCGCCGCCTGAGCGTCATTGCTGGAATCGCCCACCATCAAGGTGCGTGTGACGGCCGTCCCCAGCGCTTCGCAGGTTTTCAGAATGGGCAAAGGGTCCGGTTTTTTGCGCTCGAAACTGTCCCCGCCAAAAACCCGTGCAAAAAAATGGGTCAAGGACTTTTCTTTCAACAAGGCTTGGGCAAAAGCAAGGGGTTTGTTGGTCAGGCAGGCCATGGGCACCCCTTGGCCCGCCAAGCCATGGAGCGCGTCCAACACTCCCGGATACACATCGGCAAATTGCCCGTTGATGGCCATGTAGTGGTGTTGGTAGCGTTGCCATGCGCGGTCAAACAAGGCATCGACCGACAAGGCAGGACAGGCCTGACCAACCCCCTTGACCTCTGGCCTGGCGACTTGATAAGCCAGCAGACTGCGTATCAGGTGTTCCGACCCTTTGCCAATGGTTTGCTCGATCAGCGCATCCGGCACCGAGGGCAAATTCAAATCGGCCATGGTGCGATGCAAAGCCACCTGAAAATCACCCAAGGTGTTGACCATGGTGCCATCCAGGTCAAAAATGACCGCTTCGATCTGCGTCAGGTCATGGGCATGGACCCTCATGTCAGCCCAACGCCACGCGCATCTGGTCGATCACAGCCTTGTAGTCGGGTTTGCCAAAAATGGCACTGCCCGCCACAAAGGTGTCGGCCCCTGCATCGGCCACTCGGCGGATGTTGTCGGCCTTGATGCCGCCGTCCACTTCCAGGCGAATGTCGCGGCCACTGGCATCGATGAGTTTGCGCACATGCTCTATCTTGCGCAAGGCCGAATCGATGAAGCTTTGCCCCCCAAAGCCCGGGTTGACGCTCATGATCAGGATCAGGTCGATCTCGTCGATCGTCCACTCCAGCACATCCAGCGGCTCAGCCGGGTTGAACACCAAGCCCGCCTTGACACCCTTGCTTTTGATGGCCTGAATGCTGCGGTGCACATGGGCGCTGGCATCCGGATGAAAACTGATCAGGTCAGCCCCCGCCTCGGCAAATGAGGCTGCCAACGCATCCACGGGCGAAATCATCAAATGCACATCGATCGGCACAGCCACGCCTGCAGCGGTTTTGGCGTGCGGCTTGAGCGCCTGGCAAATCATGGGGCCGAAAGTGAGGTTGGGCACGTAATGGTTGTCCATCACGTCAAAGTGGATCCAGTCGGCTCCGGCGTCGATGACGCTTTTGACTTCCTCGCCCAAGCGGGCGAAATCAGCCGATAGGATGGAAGGGGCAATTCTGAAGGTCTTGGTCATCTGCGAATTGTCGCAGTTAACATCGCCAAATGTCTGCCTACAACGTTCTCATCGAGGTCATGCCCCATTACGTGGCCGACCAAAGTCATCCTCTTCAAGAGGTTTTCGCTTTTGCATACACCGTCACCGTGACCAACACAGGGCAGGTGCCCGTGCAACTGATCTCACGTCACTGGATGATTCAGGACGAACGCGGGCACAAGGAAGAGGTCAAAGGCTTGGGTGTGGTTGGGCAGCAGCCGCTGCTGCGCCCCGGAGAATCATTCCAGTACAGCAGTGGCTGTCGCTTGCGTGCGCCCAGTGGCACCATGGGCGGGAGTTACTTTTTTGTGGCCGAAGACGGACACCGGTTTGATGCCAGCATCGCCACATTTGTTTTGGATTCTTCCACCGCCCTGCCCACTGGGCGCACCCTGCACTGAACCGCAGACCTGGCTTGACTTGCGGTTAAGCTCACAGGCATGGGTGAATTTGAGCTGATTGAACGTTTTTTCAAGCGACCGGCACGAAACGCCGTTGTCGGTGTGGGCGACGATTGCGCCATCTGGGCGCCCCAACCGGGTCAGCAACTGGCTTTGTCGTCGGACATGCTGGTGGAAGGCCGTCATTTCCTGTCCACTGTGAACCCCCGTCATTTGGGTCACAAAGCCCTGGCCGTGAACCTGAGCGATCTGGCCGCCTCTGGCGCTGTGCCACGCGCTTTTTTGCTGTCCTTGTCCTTGCCCCGGGTCGATGAAGATTGGTTGTCCGACTTTTCGCAAGGCTTGTTTGCGCTGGCCGATGCGCACGATTGCGAGTTGATCGGTGGCGACACCACCCAAGGCCCCTTGAACATCAGCATCACCGTGATGGGAGAAGTCCCGGTAGGACAAGCCATCTTGCGCAGCGGGGCTCAGGTGGGCGATGACATCTATGTGAGTGGCCATCTGGGAGATGCCCGCTTGGCACTGGAGGCGTTTCGAGGCCATTTGAGCCTGCCGCAAAACATTTTTGAACTGGCCAGGTCCCGCCTGGAAAGCCCCACACCTCGCAACACTTTGGGGGTGTCGCTGCGCGGTCTGGCTCACGCCATGGCCGATGTCAGCGATGGCCTGCTGGGCGACCTGGGGCATATCCTAAAAGCCAGTGGAGCCGGGGCTGTTTTGTCTTTACCGGCCCTTTCGGGCTTGATGATGAGCCAACCTCTTTGGACCTGCCCGCAGGAATGGCTGTTGCGGTGTGTGCTGTCTGGCGGTGACGACTATGAACTGGTGTTCACGGCCCCAGCCTCATCACGCCAAGCGCTTGAATCTGCGGCATCCGACTGCGGCACGCAGATTACCCACATTGGCCACATCAGCGCCGAACCCTCCGTGCGTTTGGTCGATGAAAAAGGCACTGTTCAGCCCGCCACTTACCCCTCATTTGATCACTTCGCATGACCACGAGTTGGCCACACCCTGAAGCGCGCCCCCCCGACGCACCAGGCCCCCTGCGGCCGACGGCCGCCTTCATGCTCAAGCACCCTGCCCATCTGATCGCTTTGGGCTTGGGCTCTGGTTTGTCACCCAAAGCGCCGGGAACCGTTGGCAGCTTGTGGGGCTGGGTGTCTTGGTTGCTGATTCAGCACCATCTGTCCACCCCCATGCAAGCCATGGTGATTGTGGTGGGTCTCTTGTTGGGCTGGTGGGCATGCACCGTCACAGCCCGACATCTGCGCGTGTGCGATCCGGGTGCCATTGTTTGGGATGAAATTGTGGCCATGTGGCTGATCTTCTTCCTGGTCATGCCCACCGACTTCATGGGACAACTGGCTGCTTTTGCGCTGTTCCGGTTTTTTGATGCGGTCAAACCGGGCCCGGTGGCTTGGGCTGATGGATTGTTCAAGGGTTTTGGCTGGCGCGGCGGTTTCGGAATCGTTCTGGATGACCTGGTCGCCGCTTTTTGTACCCTGCTCGTGATTGCTTTGTGGAGGTATGCCACATGACCGATTTGACTACCCGTCTGGCTTCCCGGTTGACCGCCTTGAACTGGATGATGGCCACCGCCGAAAGCTGCACAGGTGGCTTGATTGCCGCCCATTGCACCGACCTGCCGGGCTCCAGCAAATGGTTTGAGCGGGGGTTTGTGACCTACTCGAACGCGGCCAAGACCGAGTTGCTGGGCGTCCCACCGGATGTGATCGCCGCCGAGGGCGCAGTCAGCGAGTCAGTCGCCCGCGCCATGGCGCTGGGCGCTTATTACCGAACCCCCGCCAGGGTTTCGGTGGCCGTCACCGGTGTCGCAGGCCCCGATGGGGGCAGCGCCGACAAACCCGTGGGCACCGTCTGGCTGGCTTGGTGCATCGATGGCCAGGTGCACGCCGAGCGCCAGCAGTTTGAGGGCCAGCGCCAAACCATCCGCGAAGCTACCGTGGCCCACAGTCTGCAAGGCTTGCTGCAACGACTGCCGCATGCACCCACCTGAGTAGGGCCAAGGCGCAAGGGGCAAAACCATCAAAAAACCCGCTGAAAAGCGGGTTTTTTGATGTGACGAGGCCCTGCATCAGGGCCTGCCGACAGGTGTCAGGCTGCGGCGAGCCAGTACCCTGCGTTGAAAGGGCTGCTCATGCGCAGCGCCAGAGGAGAAACGTCCACCAACTTGTCGGTGGGCATTTTTTCACCTTCTTCGATCGATTCGGCCATGGTGGCGTCTTCGGATTGTGCCTCATTCGCCCGTCCTGCTTGGCTGTTTTGCGCAGAACGGGCTACAGAAAAGAATAGAAGCATCGGAAGGGTACCTTCCTGTCTCCCCAGTAATCGGCGGTGTCGCGGAAGATGTCCAGCAATTGCTCGCGGGCTTCCTTGTCAAATTTGACGTGCGCCGGAATCTGCTCCAAAACCACAATGAAACCTGGCTGTGGGCCCGATTTGTGCAAAGGGTCCGTCATGCAGTCGTACAAAGCATCAAAGTTCTTGCCGAAATGCGATGGCAATGTGAATTGCGCACCGATCAAATCCAGCACGTCCTGTTTGCTTTGGGCTTCGGCCAAATTGGCATACAAAAAGTGGTGGCCCAAGCCTTGGGCGGCTTCCTGCAAATCGCTCACGCGGTAGGCGCGAATCGACTGCACGATGTTAGACCTCACGCCCTTCAGGGGCGCCTCTTGGTCATGGCGTGTCAGCGTGTCCATCTCCGTGGTCTTTCTCAAACAAGAATCAAGATCCTTCGACCATCAAGCGAAAACTCGCATAGTGGTCTTGGGTGTAATAACAGGCTTTCGGCTGTGTCGGCACTTGGCCACCGCAAACAATGCGGCGAGCCCCTCGATGGCCAACGCCTGGCGTCCTGACGGTGTATTCGCGGTAAAAACCACGCTCATGTCGGGGCAAAAGCCGCTCACGATTGCCAAAAACCGTACCGTCCTTGTCGTAAGGAAAGGGGCCACCCTTCCGAATGGCCGCATAGGTCTCTTGTGCTTCGCGGGGCAACTCTGACAACCTGACGGTGGCCAAAGACGTCGCCTCTTGAGGTGCCTGGGCATGCACCAAAATTGTGCAAGCCATCAAAATAAAACCCATCAGCAGGGTGAACCAAGTCTGACGGGTCAAGGCGTGTTGCAGCACCCTCATGAATAAACCTTTCAGGAGCATCCGGGTTTACCCGAAAACTCGAAGGCGCTAGTGTGCGACAAATGCGATAAAAATGCAAGCAAATGCCCAATAAACAGGCAAAGGTATTTTGAACATTTTCATGTCAAGTGAGCGCACACCCTCATTCTTGTGCTTATCTCGCGGCGTTGGCATCGGCCACGGTCAAGGCCGTCATGTTGACAATCCGGCGCACCGTGGTGCTGGGCGTCAAGATATGAACAGGCTTGGCGGCGCCCAGCAAAACCGGACCCACGGCAATGTTGCCGCCGGCTGCCGTCTTGAGCAGGTTGTAGGCAATGTTGGCAGCATCAATATTTGGCAAAACCAGTAAATTGGCATCGCCGATCAAGGTGCTGTTGGGCATGATGGCGTGCCGAGCGGCGGCATCGAGCGCGACGTCACCGTGCATTTCGCCATCCACCTCCAGCCAAGGGGCTTTGTCACGCAGCAAGTTCAGCACGTCGCGCATCTTGACCGCACTGGGCTGGTTGGAGGATCCAAAATTGGAGTGCGACAACAAGGCCGCCTTGGGCTGGATACCAAAACGGCGCATTTCTTCTGCCGCCATCACGGTGAATTCGGCCAATTGCTCGGCGCTGGGGTCGTAGTTGACGTGGGTGTCGACCATGAAGACTTGGCGTCCTGGCAGCATCAAACCATTCATGCAGGCAAACGTGTTGACGCCGGCTCGCTTGCCAATCACCTGGTCAATGTAGTTCAGGTGCATCGGGTTGGTGCCCCAGGTGCCGCAAATCATGCCGTCCACATCACCTTTGTGCAGCAACATCGCTCCAATGAGGGAGAGGCGCCGACGCATTTCGATTTTGGCCATTTGCTGGGTGATGCCCTTGCGCTCGGTCATGCGGTGGTAGGTCTGCCAAAAATCTCGGTAGCGGTGGTCGTCTTCCACGTTGACGACGTCGTAATCGAGTTCCTCCCTGAGCCGCAAACCGAACTTTTCAATGCGCTCGGCGATCACGGCAGGTCGGCCAATCAGGGTGGGGCGCGCAATGCCTTCGTCCACCACAATCTGGGCGGCGCGCAGCACGCGCTCTTCTTCACCTTCGCTGTAGGCAATGCGTTTTTTCAGTGCACGCTTGGCCGCCGTGAAAATCGGCTTCATCATCGTGCCCGATGCGTACACAAAGCCCTGCAAGCTCTCGCGATAGGCGTCCATGTCCTTGATGGGTCTCAAGGCCACACCACTGTCTGCCGCCGCTTGGGCCACTGCGGGCGCTATTTTGATCATCAAGCGGGGGTCAAACGGCTTGGGAATCAAATACTCAGGTCCAAATGCCAGAGGCTCTCCGGCATAGGCCGCAGCCACGACCTCGCTTTGCTCGGCTTGAGCCAATTCGGCGATGGCATGCACCGCGGCGATTTCCATCTCCAGCGTGATGGTGGTCGCGCCACTGTCGAGTGCACCGCGGAAGATGTAAGGGAAACACAGGACGTTGTTGACCTGATTGGGGTAGTCGGTGCGGCCCGTGGCCATGATGGCGTCGTCGCGCACGGCCTTGACGTCTTCGGGGTTGATTTCGGGGTTGGGGTTGGCCAAAGCAAAGATCAAGGGCTTGGCAGCCATTTTCTTGACCATGTCTTGCTTGAGCACGCCGCCAGCCGACAGCCCCAGGAACACGTCGGCGCCTTCGATGACCTGGGACAAGGTGCGCAGGTCGGTTTTTTGCACAAACTGGATTTTGTCCTCGTCCATCAGCTCGGTGCGGCCTTCATAGACCACACCGGCCAAGTCGGTGACCCAAATGTTCTCGCGGGGAATGCCCAACTTGACCAAAAGGCCCAGGCAGGCCAGGGCAGCTGCGCCCGCACCCGAGGTCACGAGTTTGATTTTTTGGGGGTCTTTGCCCACGACCTTCAGTCCGTTCAAAATGGCCGCGCCCACAACAATCGCCGTGCCGTGCTGGTCGTCATGAAAGACCGGGATCTTCATGCGTTCGCGCAGCTTGCGCTCGATGTAGAAACAGTCGGGGGCTTTGATGTCTTCGAGGTTGATGCCCCCGAAGGTGGGCTCGAGCGAGGCGATGATCTCGACGAGTTTGTCGGGGTCTTTTTCGTTGATCTCGATGTCGAACACGTCAATGCCCGAGAACTTCTTGAACAGAACGCCTTTGCCCTCCATCACCGGCTTGGAAGCCAAGGGGCCGATGTCGCCCAGGCCCAGCACGGCCGTGCCGTTGGTGACCACCCCCACCAAATTGCCCCGGCTGGTGTAGCGGAAGGCGGCGTTGGGGTCCTTCACAATTTCTTCACAAGGTGCGGCCACCCCGGGCGAATAGGCCAGCGCCAAATCGTGCTGGTTCACCAGCTGCTTGGTGGCCGCGATCGCCACCTTGCCGGGGGTCGGAAACTCATGGTATTCGAGCGCCGCTTTGCGCAATTGAGCGCGTTTTTCTTCGGCTTGAACCTTGTTGGTCATGGATGTGCTCCGCTGTAAGTTTTTCCAGTGGGCTGCTGGGGTTCAGCAGCCTTCTTGTATGCATTCGAACACATGGGTGGGCGTGTCGAAACGGTGGTCGTTTCATTGTAGGCCCCGGATTAGGGGATCAACACTGCGTAAATCTGCGTAGCAAGTGAGTTAGCTTTTGACTTTTTGGCACAAATGAGGCCCCACAGGGCGGCTGTTCAGCGCAAATGCTTCCAGGCTTTGTGCTGCAAAGCCTGTGCCACGCAGACCGACCGTTGCCCTGGAATGACTTGAAAAGACGCACCGGCTTGCAAACGACCCGTCTGGTCCACCGCCAGGTAAAAGCCACAACGCCCGCTTTGCACCATGTCTTTGGCGGCCAAGTCATAGCCCATGACGGCATTGAACTTGCCGCAGGGCTCGCGCGGCTGGGTCACGCGCAGGACCACCTCGCCAAAATCCAAGCGGTCGCCCACGAAGAGGTCTTGTTCCAGCACACCTTGCAGGCTCAGGTTCTCCCCCAAATAGCCCGGTGCCAAAGCTTCTTCAAACATCGTCGCGCCCCGCACTTGGCGCTGCGCCTGCCACCAGGCCAGATGCTCGGATGGCAAGGCGTAGACCGCTTTGCTCAGGCCGCCATGCACCGACAAATCAGCTTGCTCGTCACCGGCCAGCCCCAGCACCCCGACCTCGATGGGACCTGAGACTGTGGTTTTGCCAATGGCCGACACCAGCTTGCGGCCGCCCACCCTCAAGGGGCGCACTTGGCCGGTCTGGATGGCGAGCAGCGTGCCCGACGAACCGCGCTGCAAAGTCGGCTGCACATTGGGCGGCATGGGCCCTTCAGCCCCGCATCAGGGCTTCGATCTCATCGGCCTTGACCGGCACGCCCCGGGTGATCAGCTCACAACCGGTGGCGGTCACGATGGCGTCGTCCTCGATGCGGATGCCGATGTGGTGAAACTTCTCGGGCACACCCGGTGCAGGGCGCACATACAGCCCCGGCTCGATGGTCAGCACCATGCCCGGTTGCAAGATGCGGCTGGGGCGGTCCTTGATGAGTTCGCCGCTGAGCGGGTCCTTGCGCTCACTGCTTTGGCCCACTTGCGAGGGCTCGACATAGCTGCCGCAATCGTGCACATCCATGCCCAACCAGTGACCGGTGCGGTGCATGTAAAACTGAAAGTAGCTGCGGTTGGCGATCACGTCCTGTGCGTTGCCCACTTTGTTCTTGTCGAGCAAGCCCACATCGAGCAAGCCCTGCGCCAAAACGGCCACAGTGGCTTCGTGCGGGTCCACAAAACGCGCACCCGCCTTGGTGGCGGCCACGGCCGCGTCTTGCGAGGCCAGCACCAGGTCATACAGGGCACGTTGCGGCCCGGTGAACTTTCCATTGGCCGGGAAGGTGCGGGTGATGTCGCTGGCGTAACCGTCCAGCTCGCACCCCGCGTCGATGAGCACCAAGTCGCCATCCCGGATCAAGGCGGTGTCGGCTCGGTAATGCAAGACGCAGGCATTGGCCCCGCCCGCCACGATCGAGCCATAGGCCGGGTACTGCGAGCCGTGCTGGCGGAACTCGTGCAGCAGCTCGGCGTCGAGGTGGTACTCGCGCACCTCTTGGCCCGCACGCAGCATGCTGGCGCTGCGCTGCATGGCGCGAATGTGGGCGCGGGCGCTGATGGCCGAGGCGCGGCGCATGATGCCCTGCTCATCCGCGTCTTTGACCAAGCGCATCTCGTCGAGCAAGCTGCACAGGTCGCGCTGCTGGTCGGGGCACAAAGCGCCGTAGCGCACCCGCGCACGCACCGACTGCAGCCAAGCATCCACGCGGCCCTCCAAGCCCGAATGGATGGCAAACGGGTACCAGACGGTGCTGCGGTTTTCCAGCAGCTTGGGCATCTGTGCGGCCAACTCGGCCGACGACAGGGCCCGGCTCACACCCAAAGCGGCGGGCGCAGCTTCTGGCCCCAAACGGATGCCATCCCAAATTTCGCGCTCCAGGTCTTTGGGTTGGCAAAACAGCGTGGTCTCGCCTTCGGCCGTGATCACCAGCGTGGCCTGCGGCTCGGTGAAACCCGTCAGGTAATAAAAATAGCTGTCGTGGCGGTACAGGTAATCGCTGTCGCGGTTGCGCTGACGCTCGGGTGCGGTGGGGATGATGGCAATGCCGCCCGCGCCCAATTGGGCGGCCAGGCGGGCACGGCGGTCGGCGTACAGGGTGTTGTTCATGCGCGTGACGTCATGTGAAAAAAGTCACCCATTATGGGCGAGCCGATACCCCGCAAGGGGTCTCGGCTTTGACTGTTTTGGGGGGCGACGCCGCGCGCTCCCATTGAATTCATGCATTCAGTTGCGCCAGCCGCTCGGGGGTGCCCACATCGGTCCAGGCGCCGGCGTACACCTCGCCCGTGACCTGCCCCCGGTCCATGGCGGCGCGCAACAAAGGGGCCAGCGCCAGCGCGACGCCCTCCGGGTTACCCGGCGGCAGGCCACAAGCTGCAAAGAAAGCCTTTTTGTACAGAGCCATGGTGCTGAAGGTGTATCGGCAAGCCTCAGCGCCTTTGGCCAAGTTGAGCACTTGCCCCGTGGCCGACAGGCCAAAGTCCCCCCCCGGGTTGTGCGCCGGGTTAGGCACCAGCCACAGGTGCGCCAGGGCGGGGCTGGCTTCAAAGCGCTGGACAGCCTGCGCAGTGAACACAAAATCGGGGGCAAACACATCGCCCGCCACCACCCAAAACACCTCGGCCAGATGGGGCAAGGCGCGCACGATGCCGCCTGCGGTTTCCAGGGCGTGGCCAAAATCCTGGCCCTCGTGCGAATACGTCACATCCACCACCGGCAGGTCTGGCCAGCGGACCTGATCGCCAAAATGCTCCGATATGTTCGACCCCAGCCAGGCGGTGTTGACCAGCTGGCGCGTGAAGCCGCCCCGGGCCAGCGCCTGCATGGGCCACTGCATCAGGGCTTGGCCGCGCACGGGCAGCAAGGGTTTGGGCGTGCTGTCGGTCAGGGGGCGCATGCGCTCACCGCGCCCGGCGGCCAACACCATGGCCTGAGAATCAAGAGTGAAAGACATGCCCCGGATATTGCCATGGCTGGAGGCGCTCACGAGACAGCGCCCGCTGGCCCGGGAGCCCTAAACTCATTTTTCAACGCCCGACCCGCACACTGGTCGGCTGGCCAAGAAAGAGCAACGCCATGACACGCCCCCTGCCCGCCGTGATTACCGCCGTACAAAACGCCTCTCAGCGCATGGCCGACCGCCATACCCCTTTCGTCATGAACGAGTGGTATGTGGCCGCATTCGGCGAAGAAATCCAACACCGTTTGCTGGCCCGCACCTTGCTCGGCAAACGCCTGGTGTTCTTTCGCAACACCCAGGGGCAAGTGGTGGCGCTGGAAGACCGCTGCCCGCACCGCTCCATGCCCTTGTCGGCCGGGACCTTGGAGCAAGACACCATCGTGTGCGGCTACCATGGCCTGCGGTTCAACAGCGCAGGCGACTGCATCGAAGTGCCCTCGCAAGCGAACTGCCCGCACAACATGGGCATCCGCGCTTACCGCACCCACGAACGCGGCGCGGTGGTCTGGATCTGGATGGGTGAGGAGAGCCAAGCCGACCTCGGCAAACTGCCGACGCAAGACTGGATGGAAAGCCCCGAGTGGGAACGCTCTCAAGGCTATCTGAGCTTGCAAGCGAGCTATGTGCGCCTGCACGAGAACCTGCTGGACTTGACGCATTTGAGCTTTTTACACGCCAAAAGTTTCGGCACGCCCGATTACGCCAAGGCCGCGTTCGAGACCGACATCGGCGACGGCCAATTCGCCTTGCTGCGCCAGGTGGTGCCGACCACGCTGCCCCCGGTGTGGGGTGTGCCCACTGGCCTGACAGGGCCAGGCCAGGCCGCCCGCATCGTGCGCTCCGAGTTCCGCAGTCTCGGGCTGCACGAGGTGTCGGTGCTGTTTTACGACTGCCACCTGCCCGAAACAAACCGCCCGCAGTTCCGCATCCGCACCGCGCACATGCCCACGCCCGAGACCGCCACCAGCACGCACTACTTCATCGTGCATGGGCGGGACTTTGCGCTGGACGATCCCGGCACCACGCGCTTCATGCACGATCAACTTTTTGTGGCTTTTCAGGAAGACGTGGACGGCCTGGCGCTGCAAGAACAGGCCCTGGCCAGTACGCCCGCCGAGGACTTGTACGAATTTTCGGTGGCCGCCGATGCGCCGGCCGTGGCCATGCGCCGCTATGTGCTGGCCCGGCAACAAAAAGAAGCCCAGTCCTGATCACTTCTTGCTGGGCCTCACGCTGGACTGCGAGAGCCGGGTCAGCCGATGGACAACCGCTAAAATCACGGGTTTTCCAGAACCCCATCCCCGGAGCTGCCCACATGGCAAACCAGCAACAAATGGCCAACGCCATCCGCGCCCTTTCTATGGACGCTGTTCAACAAGCCAATTCGGGGCACCCCGGCGCACCCATGGGCATGGCCGACATGGCCGTGGCGCTGTGGGGCGATCACCTGCAGCACAACCCCAGCAACCCGCATTGGGCCAACCGCGACCGCTTTGTGCTGTCCAACGGCCACGGCTCGATGCTGATCTATTCGGTGCTGCACCTGACCGGCTACAAGCTGCCGATCGAAGAACTGAAGAACTTCCGTCAACTCCACAGCAAGACTGCGGGTCACCCCGAAGTGGGCATCACCCCCGGCGTGGAAACCACCACCGGCCCGCTGGGCCAAGGCATCACCAACGCCGTGGGCATGGCCCTGGCCGAGAAGATGCTGGCGGCTGAGTTCAACCAAGACGGCCACGCCATCGTCAACCACCACACTTACGTGTTCCTGGGTGATGGTTGCCTGATGGAAGGCATCAGCCACGAAGCCGTGGCCCTGGCCGGCGCCTGGAAGCTGAACAAACTGATTGCCCTGTACGACGACAACGGCATCTCGATCGACGGTCAAGTCGCGCCTTGGTTCATCGACAACACCCCCCAGCGCTTTGCCGCCTGCGGCTGGAACGTGATCGATGCCGTAGATGGCCACGACGCTGCGGCTGTCTCCAAAGCCATCGCTGCTGCCAAGCACAGCGCCGACAAACCCACCCTGATCGTCTGCAAGACCGCCATCGGCAAGGGCTCGCCCAACCGTGCAGGCACCTCCAAGGCCCACGGCGAACCCCTGGGCGCCGAAGAAATCAAACTCACCCGCGAAGCCCTGGGCTGGACGGCCGAGCCCTTCAAGATCCCCAAAGCGGTCTATGCCGACTGGGACGCCAAGGCCGCAGGCAAAGCCCGTGAAGCGCAGTGGAACAAAGCCTTTGCCGCTTACAAAGCCGCCCACCCCGCTTTGGCGAAAGAGTTTGTGCGCCGCATGAAGGGCGACTTGCCCAAGAACTTCAACCAAGTGGCGTTTGACGCCGTGGTGGCTGCCCACACCAAAGGCGAGACCGTGGCCAGCCGCAAGGCCAGCCAGCTGGCGCTCGAAGCCTTCACCGCCGCCCTGCCCGAAATGCTGGGCGGCTCGGCCGACCTCACGGGCTCCAACCTCACCAACACCAAGAGCACGCCCGCCTTCCGCGTGGACCTGGCCGGTGACGTGGTCAAGACGGAAGACGGCTCGGCTACCGGAGGGGCCTCCCGTATTGGCCGCCACATCAACTACGGTGTGCGCGAGTTCGGCATGGCCGCCATCATGAACGGCGTGGCGTTACATGGCGGTTACATCCCCTACGGCGGCACCTTCCTCACTTTCTCTGACTACTCGCGCAACGCCATCCGCATGGCCGCGTTGATGAAGCAGCGCGTGGTGCATGTGTTCACCCACGACTCCATCGGTCTTGGCGAAGACGGCCCGACCCACCAGTCGATCGAGCACGCCGCCAGCCTGCGTCTGATCCCCGGTCTGGACGTGTGGCGCCCTGCCGACACGGCCGAGACCACCGTAGCCTGGGCCGTGGCGCTGCAAAACGCGAACCGCCCCTCGGCCCTGCTGCTGAGCCGCCAAAACTTGGCCTATTCACCCAAGAGCGATCTGGGCGACATCAGCCGTGGCGCGTATGTGCTGTCCGAGCCCGAACACGTCGGCATCAAGAAGATCCACGGCGTGATCATCGCCACCGGCTCTGAAGTGCAACTGGCCCTGGCCGCGCAAAAGCTGCTGGCCGCACGCAAGATCGGTGTGCGCGTGGTCTCCATGCCCAGCACCAATGTGTTTGACCGCCAGACCACCGAATACAAGCAAAGCGTGCTGCCCAAAGGCCTGCCCCGTGTGGCGGTGGAGATGGGCGCCACCGACGGCTGGTGGAAGTACGGCTGCGCCGCCGTGGTCGGCATCGACACCTATGGCGAGTCAGCCCCAGCGCCTGTGCTGTTCAAACACTTTGGCTTCACCGCCGAGAACGTGGCCGACACGGTCCACGCCGCATTGCTCAAGGCCTGACCAGGCACACTGACCGGTACAGGGGATCAGGTTCTCGCAAGGGTCCTGGTTTCCAATCCGGTGACGTAACGGTTTAGTAACTTATCTCCCGAGGCTCTCACCATGACCATCAAGTTGGGTATCAACGGATTCGGCCGCATTGGCCGCCTGGCCCTGCGCGCTGCGCTCAAACACGGCTACGACGACATCCAGATCGTCGGCATCAACGACCCCAAGCCTGCCGATTATTTGGCCTACATGCTCAAGTACGACAGCGTGCACGGCCGCTTTGAGGGCACGGTGGACTTCACCGAAGACACCCTGATCGTCAACGGCAAAAAAATCAAGCTTTCGCACGAGCGTGATGCGCACAAGCTCCAATGGGGCCAAATGGGCGTGCACACCGTGCTGGAATGCACCGGCCACTACCTGACCGAGCCCACCAGCCAAATGCACATTGCCGCTGGCGCCAAAAAGGTCGTGATCTCGGCCCCGTCCAAAGACAGCATCCCCATGTTCGTCTATGGCGTGAACCACAAAAAGTATGCAGGCGAAGCCATCATCTCCAACGCCAGTTGCACCACCAACTGCCTGGCCCCTGTGGTCAAGGTGCTGCACGACAAATGGGGCATCAAACGCGGCCTGATGACCACCGTGCACGCCGCCACCGCCAGCCAAATGACCGTGGACGGCTCCTCGCGCAAAGACTGGCGCGGTGGTCGTGGCATCCTCGAAAACATCATCCCCAGCAGCACCGGTGCAGCCAAGGCCGTGGGCGTGGTGATCCCCGAGATCAAGGGCAAGATCACCGGCATGGCCTTTCGCGTGCCCACATCGGACGTGTCGGTGATTGACCTGACCGTGGAACTGAACAGCGACGCCAGCTACGCTGACATCTGCGCCGAAATGAAAGCGCAAAGCGAAGGCGCACTCCAAGGCGTGCTGGGCTACACCGACGAAAAAGTCGTCTCCACCGACTTCCGTGGCGAGCCCTGCGCCAGCGTGTTCGACGCGACCGCCGGCATTGCGCTGGACAAAACCTTCGTGAAGATCGTGGCCTGGTACGACAACGAATGGGGCTACGCCAAGCAGTGTCTGGAGATGGTGCGGGTCGTCAACAAGAAGAAATGATCTGCTTCTTGTCAGTCAGGTGCCTGCGGCAGACTCAGCTGCCGGTGCCCCGTCGGGGCGATGTGGCAAAGCGAAGCGCCTCTGAGCCCTGTCGGGGCAACGGCATCTGAGTCATGGAGCTCACACACAAAGCGCCTTCGGGCGCTTTTTCTTTGGGCTCACAACTCAGGTGAATCAAGACCGTGAAGTTCGAATCCAATCCGCCGCCTTCTCCGCAATCATGATGGTGGGCGCATTGGTGTTGCCGCTCACGATGCGCGGCATGACCGATGCATCGACCACGCGCAGACCCGACACGCCGTGCACCCGCAGTTGTGCGTCCACCACCGCCATGTTGTCTTGGCCCATGCGGCAGGTGCCCACCGGGTGGTAGACCGTGTCGGCGTGTTGGCGAATCCAGTGGTCAAGTTGTTCGTCGGTGTGCGCATTGGCAGACGCCACCCACTCTTTGCCATAAGCGGCCAAGGCAGGTTGGGCCAGGATGCGCTGGGCTTGGCGCACACCGTCGCGCAAGCGTTGCAGGTCACGCGGCGCACTCAAAAACTGCGGGTCAATCAGCGGTGCGTTGTGCGGGTTGCGGTCGGTCAACTGCACGCGGCCACGGCTGTCCGGTTGCAACAAACACACGTGCAGTGAGTAGCCATGCCCCAGCGTCAATTGGCGGCCATGGTCCACCAGTTTGGCGACCACAAAGTGCAGTTGAATGTCGGGGTGCGCTTCGTCGGGCCGACTTTTGTAAAACGCCCCGCCCTCGGCAAAGTTGGTGGTCAGGCGCCCCTTGCGGTGCTTGCGCCAGGCCCACAGGGCTTGCAAGGTGTGCCACACGCCTTGGGGTGAGACGCCGATCAAATCGGTGTGTCCCGGCGCATCGGCCACCAGCACCGCGTCCGGGTGGTCGTGCAGGTTTTCGCCCACGCCGGGCAAGTCGCGCAACACCGCGATGCCCAGGCTTTGCAAATGCGCGGCGGGCCCGATGCCTGAGCGCATGAGGATGGCGGGTGAGTGGAAAGCGCCCGCGCTCAAAATGATTTCGCGCCGGGCGGTCAAGGTCTGCGCTTGGCGGCCCTGCAAGGTGTGCACCTGGCGCGCCACGCCGTCCACCAAGCCAATGCGGTCCACGGTGACGCCGGTCATGACGTGCAAATTGGGTCGGCCCAGGTTGGGCGTCAGGTAGGCTTTGGCCGCGCTGAAGCGCTCGCCCGCCCGCTGGGTGACCTGGTACAGGCCCACGCCTTCTTGCGTGGGGCCATTGAAATCGGTGGTGAGCGTCAACCCCGCTTGCACGCCCGCCTCCACAAAGCGCTTGGAAAACGCATTGGGGCTTTGCAGATCTGCCACGTTCAAGGGGCCGTTCTGAGCATGCCATTCGTTGTGGATGCGCTCGTTGTGCTCGGCCTTCAGAAAGTAGGGGAAGACCTCGGCCCAGGACCAGCCCGTGCAACCTTGTTCGGCCCAGTGGTCGTAATCGGCCTGTTGGCCGCGGATGTAGGCCATCGCATTGGTCGAGCTGGAGCCGCCCAAGGTACGGCCACGCGGCTGAAAGCCAATACGGCCGTTCAAGCCGGGTTGCGGCACGGTGTTCAGGCCTTGCGAGACGATTTCGGTGCGGGCCATGAGCGCAATGCCCGCGGGGCAATGGATCAAGTCACTGGTGTCGGGCGGCCCGGCTTCGATCAGGGCCACCTGCACGGTGGGGTCTTCGCTCAAACGGGCTGCCAGCACACAACCGGCCGAGCCACCACCCACGATCACGTAGTCAAAGTCCATGAATTCACCCCGTCCAAATGTTTTGTGTGGCCAATATAAGGGCTCCGGCGTGTCGCGGTGTGTCTTGTGTGCATCAGGGTTTTTCCCAGCAAACCCCTGGCCGTGGCGACATCTCCTTGGCCCCAACACCCCTCACAATGGCACCACATTGGGAGACAAGTTATGCGGACCGTCCTGGAGTTGGTTGGCCTTGAATGCCTCAGCAGGCCTCAGCCGTGAACAATCCAAGCATCCCACTCGACGAGGCTTGGCAAGACAAGCGTTGGTTGTGGCTGCTGAGCCCTTCGATACCCCTGACATTCACAGGCTCCTTGCTGGCCTTCGTCTGGACAGGGCAATGGTGGTGCATGCTGCTGGCCCCACTGATCATCCATGTGTTGTTGCCCCTGCTTGACCGCGTGTTTGGCGAGGACTTCAGCAACCCGCCGGAATCGGCGGTGGCGCAACTCGACCAAGATGTCTTTTACCGGGCACTGGTTTGGGCTTATGTGCCCCTTCAGTTCTTGGGCACGGTTTTGGGCGCGTGGCTGGCTGTGACGCATGCACTGCCTTGGTTTGGTCATGTCGCCTTGGTGCTCACGGTGGGCGCGATCAACGGCATTGGCATTGGCACCGCGCATGAGTTGGGCCACAAAAAAGAGGCCTTGGACCGGTGGCTGTCCAAAGTCGCCCTGGCGCCCAGCGCGTATGGCCACTTTTTTGTCGAGCACAACCGGGGCCACCACAAACGCGTGGCCACCCCCGAAGACCCGGCCAGCGCACGCATGGGCGAAAGCTTTTGGGCCTTTTTGCCGCGCTCGGTGTGGGGCAGCCTGCAATCGGCTTGGGCGCTGGAGCGAGAGCGCTTGAAGCTTCAAGGCCACAGCGTTTGGCACCCCCAAAACCACAACCTGCAGGCCTGGGGCCTGACGCTGGTTTTGTTTGGTGCTCTGGTGGTGTGGCTCGGCTGGATGGTGCTGCCCTTTTTGTTGCTGCAGGCCGTGTATGCCGCCTCCATGCTGGAGGTGGTGAACTATGTGGAGCACTACGGTTTGCTGAGGCAACGTGACGCCTCTGGCCGCTACGTGCGCTGCGAACCCGAGCACTCCTGGAACAGCAACCACCTGGTGGGCAACCTCTTGCTGTACCAGCTGCAAAGGCACTCTGACCACCACGCCCACCCCATCCGGCGATACCAAGCGCTGCGGCACTTCGCCACCGCGCCGCAGCTGCCCGCAGGCTACGCCACCATGATCACAGTGGCCTACTGCCCGCCCCTGTGGTTTGCGTGGATGGACCGCCGCGTGATGGCGCACTACGGCGGCGATCTGGGTCGGGCCAATGTCCAGCCATCGGCTTGGGCCAAACTCACACAGCACTGGGGCTGAAGGTTTGGCGACCTGAAAGTTCAGGGGGTGCTGGGCCTGAGCAGAACTATGTTGCGGTAACCCAGCCGGATCAGGCCTTGGTCTTGAAAGTGCCGCAACTGCTGATTCACACGCTGGCGTGAAGCGGAGGCGGCTTGGGCCAAGTCAGACTGGCTCACGCGCAGCATCACGCCGTCGGGCACGGCCACACTGTTGAATTTGGCAATGCGCTCCAAGGTGGCCCACACACGTTGTTCCAGGCTGTGAATGCCTCGATCGGCCAGAGTGTCAAACAGTTGGTTGATGCGCAAGCCCAGGATGCGCAGCAAGTCCAGCGCCACCGCAGGGTCACGCCCAATCAGCTCAATCAATCGTCCGCGCTCGATCTGCAAGACCTGCGTCAGGCCATGAGAGACCATGTCGGCCGGATTGGTGGCCTGGGCAAACACCGAGCTCAAACCCGCGATCTCACCGGGCAACATCCAACGCAGCAATTGCTCCTCTCCTTCCGAGGTGATCACACTGATGCGCACACGTCCACTGACGACCAGCCATGCCGCCGAGGTGGGTTGGCCACGGCTGAGCAAGACTTGGCCATCGGTCCAGGTGCGCAGAACGCCCACACTGTGCAGTGCTTGGGTTGATCGCGTTGTGAGGCCAGAGTTTTGCGTGCCAGCCCTCTTGAATTCATCAGCGTCCAGCGCTTTGTAGGCGGGCTGGCGCGCTGTGCCTGGCTTGGATTTGAAAGGACGGGTCGGCGGCGAAGGCATGGTGTCTTTCATTCTGAGGCGAAAAGTTTTTTTGAGTGCTTTCCCCTAAATTGTCACATCAGAAACAATTTGCCGAAATCGTGCGGATTTAAATCCATTTCGCCGAGCTTGACGGTGATCAAGTCAAAGAACCATATTGGAGACGACATGAAATTTTCTGCAGCTGCATTCGTGCGCACCACCTTGGGTGCGATCGCCCTGACACTGGGCGCCAGCGCCATGGCACAACCCGTGGTGCGCTTCCAGGACTACCCCGGCACCGGCAATCTGTTGGTGCGTGTGGCCATTGAACAAGGCTTTTGCCAGCAAGCGGGCATCCGTTGCGAACTGCGCACGATTCCAGCCGCGCCTTTGGGCATGCAGACCATGCTCTCTGGTGACATCGAGGTGTTTTTCGGTCCGACCGAGGTAGCCGCTGCTGCCGTGGCCCGCAAGACCCCCATTTCCATCATTGCCGCAGGCTTTGTCGATCCGGTGTTTTTCATGGCCGCAGGTGCAAAAACCGAATTGCCGACCGAAAAAGAAGGCTACCCCGGTGTGGTCAAGTCCTTCAAGGGCAAGAAAATTGGTGTGACCCAGCGCGGCTCGGGCGCTGAATTTCAGGTGATCGACATGCTGGCCGATGTGGGCCTGACTGCGAATGACGTGACCTTTGTGGCCGTGGGTGCGCCCGACACGGCATTTCCAGCGCTCACACGCGGCCAAGTCGACCTGATCATGACCTTCCCGCCCACAGATGGCATGTGCGAAGTGCTCAAGGCATGCCGCTTGGTGGTCGACCCCCGCAAAGGTCAGGGTCCCAAGAGCATGCTGGCGACTCGGGGTGGCGCTGGCACCATGGCGGTGAAGACCGAATGGGCAGCGGCCAATCCGCAAACGGTGGCTGCGATCCGCAGGATGCTGGACTTGTCGGATGCATTCATCGCCAACCCGGCCAACTTCGGCAAGACACTGGAGATCCTGCGCAAGACCTTTGCCCTGCAATTGCCCAATGCCGACCAAATCGCTGAGATCAGCCTGCGCAACTCCATCGGCAACTTCAAGGCCCGTGGCACCGTGCCTGCCATGCAGGCGGTGGCCGATGCCATGACCGAAAACAAACTGCTGCCCGGCAGAGTGGACATGGCGCCCGCGGTCCTGCCTTGAACGCCAACAAAAGCGACTTTTCCAGAGACCACTCATGATCGACGCGCAGCGCATCGACCTGAGCTTTGACGGCACCAACTTGGTGTTGCAGGGTGTGGACCTGCACGTCGAGGCGGGGGAGTTTGTCGCGCTCGCAGGGCCGAGCGGCTGTGGCAAGACCACCTTGCTCAACCTCTGTGCAGGGCTGGTCGATTTGCCTGCAGATCAGCGCCTGCAGGTGGCAGGCGAACAGCCCGCGCTGGGCAGCCACAAAGTGGCTTACATGTTGGCGCGCGACAGCCTGTTTCCGTGGCTCAATGCGCTGGACAACGCCGCCTTTGGCCTGAAAGTGCGGGGCGTACCCATTGCAGATGCCCGTGAACGGGCTGCTGTGATGCTCAAGCAGGTTGGATTGGGCGGGTCTGAGTACCGACTGCCCAAAGCCTTGTCTCACGGCATGCGCCAACGCGTGGCCTTGGCCCGCACCTTTGCCATGCCCTCGCCCTTGCTGCTGATGGATGAGCCGTTTGGGGCACTGGACGCGCAAACCAAGCTGCAGCTGCAAGACCTGCTCTTGCAGCTGTGCCAGGAAGGCAACAGAACCGTGCTGTTCGTGACACACGACTTGTCAGAAGCGGTGGCACTGGCCGACCGGGTGATGGTGATGTCTTCGCGGCCAGGACGCATCGTGGCCGATGTGAAGGTACCGCTGGCGCGTCCACGCTCCATCCGTGAGCTGCAGACCAGCGATGACTTCCACCGCACCTACACCCAGGTCTGGAAACATCTCGAAGAAGGGTGGGTGCACCATGAGGGGTGAAACATGGCGTACTCTTTCGCTGCATGCACTGTTCCTCAGCGTGTTGTTGGGGCTCTGGGAGTGGGGCGCACGGGTCGGTTGGATCGATCCGAGTTTCATGGGCAGTCCACTCGGCATCATCACGTTCACGCTGGACAACCTCACCAACGCCCGCCTGTGGGGCGATCTGGGCTACACGCTTTTGGCCGTGTTCGCGTCTTTCGCCATTGGCTCGGTTGCCGCCATGATCACGGGCTTGGCCTTTGTGACCTGGCCCAAGTTCGAGGCCTTTTGCGATCCCTACGTTTCTGCCTTCAATGTGCTGCCGCGCATTGCGCTGGTGCCGCTGTTCATTCTGTGGTTTGGTTTGGGCGTCGGATCCAAGATTGCGCTGGGCGTGTCGCTCACATTCTTCATCGTGCTGTCCAGCACGGTGGCTGGCATTCGGGGTGTCAGCCAGGACCATGTGACGCTCACGCGCACCCTGGGCGCCAGCAGCCGTCAGATGTTTTTCTCGGTCACATTGCCGGGCGCTGTACCGGTGCTTTTCTCAGGCTTGCGCCTGGGCCTGATTTACGCCCTGCTGGGCGTGGTGGGCGCAGAAGTCATTGCTTCCGAGCGGGGTCTCGGGCAACAACTCGCTTATCTGGGATCCACATTCAACGTCAATGGCGTGTGGTCGCTGCTGTTTGATTTGGCGCTCATCGGGGTGCTGATCATGAAGCTGATGAACTGGATCGAACGCCGCTTGCTGCACTGGCAATGAAGCCTGCAAGCCACAACCCATCAAGGAGATCAAAAAATGAAATTCCGTCACATCCAGGTGGACCCCATGACGCCCACCATCGGTGCCATGATCAGCGGGGTTGACCTGAACAACACCCGCTCGGAAGACGTGTACGAAGAAATCAAGCAAGCGCTGTGGCAACACGGCGTGGTGTTTTTCCGCAAGCAACCCTTGAAGCCAGAGGCCTACATTCGGTTGGGTCAGAACTTTGGCGAGATGGAAAAGCACGAGTTCTTTCCCCACATTGAGGGTCATCCACACATCCAGTTGATTTCGAACGAGGGGTATGAGGCGCCAGAGACCGATCGTTGGCACACCGATGTGACCTTTCGCAAAAAACCCAACATGGTGTCCATCTTGCGCATCACCGACTTGCCCCCCTCGGGTGGCGACACCATGTGGATGCACGCAGGGGCGGCTTATGACGCGCTCAACCCTGGCATGCAGCAAATGCTGGAAGGCCTGCAGGCCGACCATGACCTGCCCTGGCATTTCCGCCGAGTCAATGCCCACGAGCGTTTGGCCAAGCGGGCGTCGGCCAAGAGCGGCATGATGGTGACCGCCAATGGTCAAGAGTGCAAGATGATCGAGAACGTGCCCACGGTGACCCACCCGGCCGTGATCACACACCCTTACACCGGCCGCAAGATCCTGTTCGTCAATTCGATCTGGACCAAGCGCTTGCTGGGCATGCACATGGACCTGTCCGAGGCGGTACTGAACATGCTCTATGAATGGGTGAAAAAGCCCGAGTTCATGGTGCGTTTCCGTTGGGAAAAAGACTCGGTGGCCATGTGGGACAACTGCGCCACACAGCACTACGCCGTGTTCGACTACGCGCCGCATTACCGCGCAGGCCAGCGCATGACCTGCGGCAGCTTTGTGCCCACGCTCAACCCTGGTGCCGTTGCTGCGGCAAGTGGTCAGCCTTCGGTGATGCGCCAGCTGCTCGACACCACCCGCATGCAAGCGGCCAGCCCGAGTGAGCAAAAGGCGGTGGAAGCCATCTTCAGCGCCCTCGAAAGTGTGGACCTGAACGCCGTGGCCAGTGCCGCACAGCGCCGTTGAACGCGAGACGCCTTCTGCCATGAGTTCAAGCACGCCCATCGACCTGGCTGACCACGACCTGGCCGCCCTGCAGGAGGCCCGCGACTTGCTGGGCCGCGCCCGGCAAGCCGCCGCCACGCTGGCGCTGTGGACGCCCGAAGAAGCCAAGCGTGTGGCCAAAGAAGTGGCTGCCGCCTTGTTGCCACGCGCCGAGTTTTATGCCGAATGGGCCGTGCGCGAAAGCCGTATCGGCAAAGTGGCCGACAAGATCGCCAAGAACCAGATTGCTTGCACGCTGACGCCGACCGCTTGGGACAACGTGGCCCTGGGCGGTGTGCGCCGCAACGATGCGCTGCGCATCGTCGAGATCGGCCGCCCAGCCGGGGTGGTGGTGGGTTTGTCCAACTCCACCTCGCCGGTGGCCACCATCATGTTCAAGGCCATTTTGTGCCTGATGACGCGCAACGCCTTGGTCATCTCGCCGCATCCGGTGGCGCTGGGCTGCTGCACCGCAGTGACCCACGAATTGCAAGCGGCCATTGAAAAAGCCGGTGGCCCGGCCCATGCCTTGCAGATCCTGACACGCCCCACCGTCGAGGCCACAGGCGCGCTGATGCGCGACAGCCGCACCGACGTGATCTTGGCCACGGGCGGCACGCCCATGGTGCGCGCCGCCTACGGCTCGGGCAATCCCGCCATTGGCGTCGGTTCTGGCAATGTGCCGGTTTATGTGGACGCCAGTGCCGACATCGAAGCGGCAGCAAAAACCATCGTCGCCGACAAAAACTTCGACCACGGCAGCCCCTGCCAGGCCCCATCGGTGCTCTTGTTGCACGCCAACATCGCCACGCAGATGCAGCAAGCGCTGGCTCGCCAGGGTGCGCACGTGTGCACCGAACAAGAGGCCCTGCTGATCCAAAACCACGCTTTCTCGGGCGGCAAGTTCAACGCCAAAGTCGTGGGCCGTCCGGCACACGAAATCGCACAAGCCGCCGGCGTAAATGTCCCCGTGGATTGCCAGGCGCTGGTCTGCCCCATTGCCCTGCCGCAAGCAGGCCATGTGCTGCTCAAGGAAAAGCTCTCGCCCATCCTGGGCTGCGTGGTGGTACCGAGCATGGACCAAGCCATCGAGGTGGCGCGCCTGATGCTGCAGCACAGCGGCGCAGGGCACACCTCGGGTGTGCACACCGCCAACGCCGAGCAGGCGGTGGTCTGGGGTGCGGCGCTCGACTATTACCGTGTGGTGGTCAATGGCAGCACGGTGCACGACAGCACTGGCGCCAACACCGGCTTGCCCTACACCTTCACGATTGGGACGGGTTACGCAGGCAAAAGCTCGGTGGACTGCAACGTCGGCCCCGAGCTGCTGGTCAACTGGAAACGCGTGGCCTTTCCGCTGCCCGGTGGCTGGGCTGGAGCCATGGCCTCGGGCGCGGCTATACCGTCCAGTGCCTCGCCGTCGCAACTGTCCGCCCTTTCGCCTGAAGTTCAGGCCATGGTCCTGCGCATCGTGCAGGAAGAACTCGAACACCTTCGCTGAAAGCCTTTCATGTCCACTTTGCGCAGCTATATTTTTCTGGACCGCTTGCAGCCACAGCTGATGTGTTTGCTCGGCTCCACCGCCCGTGGTTTTTTGCCACGCCACAACGACGCGGCCATGGTCATCGAAGTGGCCCCTGGCATGGACATTGAGTGGCTGACCGACATCGCGCTAAAGCACGACAACGTCAAGCCCGGCAACCTGGTGGTGGAGCGGCAGTTTGGTTACCTGGAGTTCCACGGCCAGTCCTCCTCGTCCGTCAAGTCGGCGGGCGCAGCCGTGCTGGATGCCATGGGTGTGAGCGAAAAAAGCGTGCTCAAGCCCGAGATCCTGGCCTCCAAAGTGATTGACCGGGTTGACGGTTACCACGCGTTTTTGATCAACCGCAGCAAGTCCGGCAGCATGCTTTTGCCCGGTGAGTCTCTGTACATCATGGAGATGACCACCTCGTCTTATGCGCTGCTGGTGGCCAACGAAGCTGAAAAAGCCGCCAACGTGAAGTTGATCGACTGCCGCTTCATGGGCCCGGCTGGACGGCTTTATTTGTCGGGCACCGCATCCGATGTGCGCACCGCCGCTGCTATCGCAGAGGCCGTGATCCGCGATGCCGGAGTTGACGCATGAGCACAGACACTTTGCGCGAACAAATTCGGGCGCAGGTGCGCACGGCTTTGGGTGCCAAAGCCACAGATGCTGGCGGCGCGATTGCCGCCTTGATGCAGCGCTTTGAAGCCGGTTATGCCGCTTGGAATGCCGAAGCCATCGTGGCCTGCTTTGCCCCCGATGTGGTGTGGACTTTGCCCGACTCGCGCGTGCTGAATGGCCGTGCGGCATGCCTGGCATTTTTGAAAGAACGCTTTGCCAGCCCCACAGGACCCAAGTTCTCGGATTCGCACATGAACGTGCTGGGCCAGACCGTGGTGCAAAACTACAAGGTGAGCGTGACCATGCCCGGTGGCCAGTCGGTCACGCTGGACGGCACCGACGTGTACCAGATCCGCGATGGCCTGATCGCCCGCAAAGACGCTTATTGGAAGCAGATCGGCGCGCCCAAATCCGGTGCATCGGTTGCTGCGCCAGCGGCTGGACCCCAGGGTGTCGTGGTGCCCTTGCGTGTAGGCACCGGTGCCCACGCGCAAGCTTTGACAGAACTCTTCAAGCGCCTGGCCGCCAGCCCAGCACTGCTGCAAGCGGCGCAATCGGGCCTGTTGCGTTTCGACATGCGGGTGGACGAGGCGGCCGTCAAAGCGGTGGCCACTGCTGCACCTGCACCTGCCCCACACGCGGCTCCAGCCACTTCGGCCATGGCCGCCACCACCGCCACCGACCCGGCGGCTTGCTGTTCGTCCTGCCAAGCAGGCAAGGCCTGCGAATGCAAGGGCGACACCTGCGGGCTGCACGATCACCCCGCCGAGGACATCCCCGAACTCAAGGGTGTGATTGGCGAGAAGCTGCTCAAAACCCTGCCGCCGAACGTGAAAACCGTTCGGCTGCACCCCAAGGCGGTGATGACCCCCTTGGGCAAAGAAGCCCTGCGCAAACGCGGCATCACCATTGAACGAGGAACTACCCCATGAAAACAGGAACCGTGATCGGCCGCATCGTGGCCAGCAAACGCCTGCCCGAGTTGCCCGCTGGGGCATTGCTGGAAGTGCAGCTCGACTACCCCAAGGACGTGGTGGTTTGCTACGACCCCATGGGCTGCGGCATTGGCGAGCGCGTGATGATCACCATCGGCGCGCCTGCTGCCTGGTGGTTCGCCCCTGCCCACCCGCGCGTGGTGGCCGATGCACTCATCATCGCCTCGCTCGACAACTACGACACCCCCACACCGATGCGCTGAGCGCAACGACTTTTTCCCCTCACCCTTTCCGTCAACCCCTTTTCTTCAACCCTTTCTTTTTTAACCCCTCAAGGAGACTCTCATGTCACAAGCCATCGGAATGATCGAAACCAAAGGTTATGTTGCTGCTTTCGCTGCCGCTGACGCCATGGTCAAAGCCGCCAACGTCAACATCGTTGGCAAAAAAGAAGTGGGTGGTGGTCTCGTCGCCATCATCGTCTCGGGCGATGTGGGCGCCGTCAAGGCCGCCACCGAAGCTGGTGCTGAAGCCGCAGGCGCGATCGGTGAAGTGGTGTCTTGCCACGTCATCCCACGACCACACGCTGACGTATCCAAAGCCTTCGACGGCAAGTGATCGCACGCCCTTGCAGATAAGGAGGCCGCATGGCCACAAGCAAAAAAACCGCAGCGCCTGCCAAGCCGGCCGCTGAGCTTCGGGTTTACCTGACGCTCACCGACTTGCAACCCCAGTTCTCCTCGTGGATGAGTTCGCCCTTGGGCGCACGCGGCTACGTGGCGATGCAAGGCACCCACGCGCTGCTGGTCGAGATCGCCCCCGGGCTGTCCATCCAGCGCGTGATCGACTTGGCCCTGAAGGCCGAACCCACGCTGGAGCCGGGCATTCTGGCCGTCGAGCGGCAATTTGGCGTGCTGGAGTTGCACAGCAACGACAGCGCGGCGCTCCAGCGCGCAGGCCAGGTCATCCTGGACTGGATGGGCGCCAAGGCCGAAGACCAGTTGCGCCCGCAGCTGCTGTACAGCGACATTCTGGAAAACGTGACCGATCAGCACGCCGTGCTGATGAACCGCACGCGCCAGGCCAGCATGGTGCTGCCGGGCCAGAACATGCTGCTCATGGAAGTGGCCCCGGCCCTGTTTGGTGCCCACATGGCCAACGAAGCCGAAAAAGTGGCTCCCGACCTGACCCTGGTCGAGTGCAGCATGATCGGGGCCAGTGGCCGCATGTACCTGACGGGCAGCATGGCTTCGCTCGAAAAAGCCAAGGCCCATGTCGAAAAGCTGCTCGCCCAAATCCCGGGCAGAGCTTGAACAGCCGGCGGGCTGGGGCTTTCCACCCCTGACCGCCCGCGCTTGAAAAAGCGTTCAAGCACGCGGCCCAAGGTGACCACGACCAAAGACAGGTCGCGGAAGCTGAGGTCGACAAGGCCTTCGTTATGCAGGGCACCAGCGCAAGGACACACACAAGGCTTGATCCGTGTCGATCCTTCGTTTTGCTGGTATCTTTGCCCCCTTGTTGCGCAATCCCTCAATCCCTTGCCTTCACAATCTGTCGAGAAGTCTTGTATGCCTCAATTTGCCGCCAATTTGTCCATGATGTACCCCGACCTGCCGTTCTTGGACAGGTTTGAGGCTGCAGCCCAAGACGGCTTCAAGGCCGTGGAGTATTTGTTTCCCTATGCCTTCCCGGCGCAAGAGCTGGCAGCCAGGTTGAAGGCCCATGGTTTGCAACAGGTGCTGTTCAACACCCCTTCGGGCGGCACCGACAGCGCCAGCTTCACGCAAGCGTGGGAAGGTGGCAGCCGAGGCACCGCCAGCGTGCCGGGACGCGAAGCCGAGTTCCGCACGGGCTTTGCACAAGCCCTGGTCTATGCCGAGGCGCTGAATTGCCCCCGCATCCACGCCATGGTGGGTTTGCGCGCCGCAGGCGCCAACCCCGAAGACGCCGACGCCACCCTGATCAAAAACCTGCAATGGGCCGCTGCCGAAGCCGCCCAAGCGGGGCGCGATGTGCTGATCGAGCCGATCAACACCCGCAGCGTGCCGGGCTTTCACCTGAACCGCCAAGACCACGCGCACCGCATTGTTGAGGCCGTGGGTGCGGCCAACGTCAAAGTGCAAATGGACTTGTTCCACTGCCAGATCGTCGAGGGCGATTTGAGCGCCAAAATTGCACAGTATCTGCCCACCGGGCGGGTGGGGCATTTTCAAATCGCCGAGGTGCCCGCCCGCCACGAGCCGGGCACCGGCGAAGTGAACTGGCCGCACATTTTCCAGACGATCGACCGCGTCAGCGCCGAATGTGGCTGGGACGGCTGGATCGGCTGCGAGTACAACCCGGCCGATGCCACATCAGGGGGCACCTCTCGCGGGCTGAGTTGGGCGCGGCCTTACCTGTGAGGCTTCAGACCGAAGCGCAGACCGTTTTGGAGCCCTGCCAGTTGGACATGGATTGACTCAAATCCATGCCCCGGCGCTTGGCGGTCATTTCGGCCACGATGCTCATGGCGATCTCTGGCGGGGTGAGTGCGCCGATGTTCAGGCCCACGGGGCCATGCAATTGCTGGACCTCTGCCTCGCTCACATCAAAGTCGAGCAAGCGCTTGCGCCGCTGTGCGTTGTTGTGCTTGGACCCCAAAGCCCCCACATAAAAAGCCGGTGTGCGCAGTGCTTCCATCAGCGCCAGGTCGTCCAGCTTGGGGTCGTGAGTCACGGCCACCACCGCGCTGTTGTGGTCCAGGCGCATGCCCAGCACCAGGTCGTCGGGCATCTGGGTGGACAGGGTCACGCCGCTCATGGCTTCCCAGCCTTCGTGGTATTCCACACGCGGCTCGCACACCGTGACCTGATAGTCCAGCATCACCGCCATGGCGGCCAGATAGCGCGACAGTTGCCCGCCGCCAATGATGAGCAAGCGCAGGCGAGGTCCGTGCACCGTGGTCAGGCTTCGGCCGTCAAACTGCAGCTTGTCGCCCTCGGTGGCGGCACCCATGCGCACCAGGCCGGTGGCCATGTCCAGACGGCGTTCCACGCGCTGGTGCTGCGCGATCAGCACCAACAATTCGCGCAGTTGCGATTGGGGCGACAAAGGCTCCAGCACCACCTGGACCGAGCCACCGCAAGGCAAGCCAAAACGGCGAACCTCTTCGGCGGTTTGGCCATAGGTGGTGGTGTCGGGCAAGCGCAGCGCCAGCTCGCCAGCGGCCACGCGGCGGATCAGGTCGTCTTCGATACAGCCGCCCGAGACCGATCCGGCCACCTGACCGTCGTCCCGGATGATCATGAGCGAGCCCGGTGGGCGCGGGGCCGAACCCCAGGTGCGCACCACCGTGCCGAGCACCACGCGGTGTCCCCGGTCGAGCCAGTCGAGGGCGGTGCGGATCACGTCGATGTCGATGCTGTTCATGCTGAGGTGCTGATTTACCGGATCAAGTCGCTTGGCCAGAGCAGGCTGTGCCCTGTCAAGGTCTTCAGGGTCTGAAGGTCTTGCGCATTGTCCACATCCAGACGGTAACGCGCATCGGGGGTTTTCCAACGGTAGGTTTTCTCGGGATGAAGTTGCTGCCATTGACGCGCGCCCATTTGAATGCCTCCCGCCAAGATCTGCGACACCACGGTCGACGACAACACCACCGGATTGCCTGGCAAATTCTGCACCGATGGTTGAACCATGTGCGTGCCTTGAGGCCGGGCGGCATAAGCGTGTATCAGCGCTTGGATCGCCGACACATCGATCATGGGCTGGTCGGCCAGCAAGACCATCACAGCGTCTAGATCAGGGGGTAATGCCTGAAGGCCTGTGTGCAAAGAACTGACATGGCCCGCATCCGGATCTGGATTCACCACCCAGCGAGCACCCCATTGCAGCAGTGTCGCTTCTTGTTGGATGCGTTCCGCGTGGTGCCCCAAAACCACCAGCACGGAGGCCAGGCCCGCTTGAACCACGGCCTCCAGTTGGCGATCGATCAAACTCCTGCCGTTCAGTTGCAACAAGCATTTGGGCCGATGCCCCATGCGACGGCCTGCGCCCGCAGCCAGCACGATGGCGCCCACGCGTGGCCATGCAGCATCTGGGCTTGTGGGGGTGGGCAGCATTGTCGCGTTCAAGGGTGTCTGTGAATGTGAGGAGATGCGTATGCACACTGGGGCGATGAGGCAACCATTTTGCGCCAAACCATGGCCTGTATGCGCCAAATGTCTCCCCCGCGAAACCTCGCTGTGGTCAGGCCGGTGCAAGCGCGCTACAGTGTTTTCCTTTTGAGCCGCCACGAGGAGCCGCAACATGAACGCCCCCCTGCACCGAGAAATGCCCGACGGCCTGCTCGACAGCGCCCGCGCCCTGAACGACGTCACCCAAGCCTGGGACAGCACCATCGTGCCCGAGCTGAAAAAATACATCGAAATCCCGGCCAAGTCACCCTCGTTTGACGCCGATTGGGCCGCGCATGGGCACATCGAGGCCGTGCTGCGCAACGCCGCGCAGTGGGTCGAGGCGCAAAAGGTGGAAGGCCTGACCCTCGAAGTCATCCGCTTGCCAGGCAGCACGCCTGTCATGTTTTTTGAAGTGGCCGCCACCCGTGCGGCCCATGAGGGCTCGGGCCAAACCGTGCTGATGTACGGCCACCTGGACAAGCAACCCGAGTTCAACGGCTGGCGCAACGACCTGGGGCCCTGGACGCCGGTGTACGAGGAGGGCAAGCTCTATGGCCGGGGCGGCGCAGACGACGGTTATGCGGTCTATGCCAGCATCGCAGCCGTGCAAGCCCTCAAGGCGCAAAACACACCGCACCCGCGCATCGTCGGCCTGATCGAGACCTGTGAAGAGTCGGGCTCTTATGACCTGTTGCCTTATGTGGACGCGCTGCGCACGCGCCTGGGCGATGTAGGCCTGGTGATTTGCCTGGACAGCGGCGCAGGCAACTACGACCAGCTGTGGCTCACCACCAGCTTGCGTGGCATGGCCAGCGGCACGCTCAAGGTGCAGGTGCTGACCGAGGGCATCCACTCGGGCGATGCGTCAGGTTTGGTGCCATCGAGCTTTCGCATCATGCGCCAGGTGCTGGACCGCCTCGAAGACAGCGCCACCGGACGCCTGCTGCCCGCCAGCTTCCATTGCGAAGTGCCTGCCGAGCGGCTGGCCCAAGCCCAAGCCACAGCGGCCATCCTGGGCGACGAGGTGTACAAGCGCTTCCCGTGGGCGCACTACGACTGCGGCGGCTCGACCAGCTTTGCCCTGCCCACCACCACCGACCCCACGCAAGCCCTGCTCAACCGCACCTGGACGCCCACGCTCAGCGTGACCGGGGCCGAGGGATTTCCGGCGCTCAAAGACGCGGGCAATGTGCTGCGGCCCTACACCGCCTTCAAGCTCAGCCTGCGCCTGCCGCCCTTGGTGGACGCCGCACAAGCCGTGGCCGAAATGAAAGCCCTGCTCGAAGACAACGCGCCTTACCAAGCCAAAGTCACTTTTGAATCGGGTGGCGGCGCTACGGGCTGGAACGCGCCCGACACTTCACCCTGGTTCGCGCAAGCACTGAACAGCGCCAGCCAGGCGCACTTTGGCGCGGGCGTGGGCTACATCGGTCAGGGCGGTACCATCCCGCTCATGAACATGCTGAGCGCAGGTTTCCCCAAAGCACAAATGATGGTCTGCGGTGTGCTCGGCCCCAAGAGCAATGCGCACGGGCCGAACGAGTTTTTGCATGTGCCTTATGCCAAAAAGCTCACGGCGGCGGTGGCCGAAGTCATGGCGCGGATGCCTTGAGGCTTGGACAGTGCATGGTCTGGAAAGCAGCAACATCAACAACGACACCCGCCCGGTAGAACAAAGCAAAGACCATGGAACTTCGACATTTAAGGTATTTTGTTGCCGTTGCTGAAGAAGAAAACATCACCCGTGCTGCGGCCAAATTGTCCATACAGCAACCCCCCTTAAGCCAACAAATCAAGGCACTGGAAGATGAGCTTGGCGTGTGTCTTTTCAGCCGCGTGGGCAAACGGATTCAGCTCAATGCTGCTGGCAAATTGTTTCTGAGCGAAGCGCGTGAAATTCTCACCCATGTCGACAACGCCATACAAAAAGTTCAGCGGTTTGACTTGGGTGAAGAAGGTCGCATGCGGCTGGGTTACACCAGCTCAGCCGCTTTGCACGATCTGACCCCAAGAATCATTCGCGCCTTCAGGTCAGCACACCCACTGATCTCACTGGAAATTGAGGAAGGCGCGGCTCACGATCTGCTTTGCGCACTGGAAGAGGAACGCATCGATGCGGCTTTTGTGCGCTCCTCGGTCGAAAAATATGCCACCTTGCAATCCATGAGCCTGGACCAAGAAGAAATGGTGGTGGCCATCCCCATGGACCATCGGCTGGCCGTTCAAGCGGACGAGGGTCTCAGTTTGGCGGATTTGAAAAACGAGCGTTTCATTTTGTACCGACAGGTCAATGGTTCAGGCATCAAAGAAATGCTGTTGACCCTTTGCAAAGAGGCAGGTTTTGAACCCCATGCAGTGCAAGAAGTCCATCGCATGATGGCGGCCATTCAGTTGGTGGCGGCAGGTCTGGGCATTTCAGTGGTCCCCAAATCACTGGACACCATCCAGCCTCAAAGCGTCTTCTATCGCCCCTTCAATCCAGCGGATTCGGTGACCGTTCCCCTGAATTTGGTCTTCAGACGCCATGTCGATGCTCAAGCCATCAAACGCTTTGTATCCCTGTCGAGCTCACTGGCTGTGACACTGCGCTAAGCCATGGCGCCGTGGCCTTCGAGCCACTCCTCCCACTTCATCGCCGCCCGTCACCTGCGCAACGTGATTTGCGTGCGTCTGATGCGATTGAACCCGCAAGTTGATATTTTAAAAATATTAACAAGGCTCAAATTTAGTATTTCACACCATTCAGGATATGGATTAACCTGAGTTCGCGTCTGTGGTTCGCGTGGGTGCAAGGTGTGCACGCCGCGGCCCAGCAGGTCGGCTTACCCACGTTGAATCAATTCTGGACATGGACATGACTAAAGATACGGATGTAATGATCGTTGGCGGCGGAATAGGCGGATTGGTTTTGGCGTTGAGCCTTCACCAAATTGGCATCCAGTGCCGTGTTTATGAAGGTGTCAAAGAACTCAAGCCTTTGGGTGCAGGCATCAACCTGTTGCCACATGCCGTGCGTGAGTTGGATGAAATGGGACTCTTGCAGGAGTTGGACGCCGTTGGCATTCGCACCAAGGATGCATCGTATTTCAACCACCATGGACAACTGATCTACCGCGAAGTGGCAGGCACTGCCGCAGGCTATGCCTGGCCACAGTTTTCGATCCACCGCGGCGACCTGCAGATGCTTTTGTACAAGGCTGTGCTGGAGCGCCTTGGACCAGACAGTGTGGTGACAGGCCACAAGTTCGTGTCTGTGACCCAGGACAGCAACGGAGTGACAGCAACCTTCAAGGACCCGGACGGTAACCCGCTGCCTGCGGTTCGGGCCAACTTGTTGGTCGGTTGTGATGGCATCAATTCCACGGTGCGCAAACAGTTTTATCCGCACGAGGGCGATCCGGTCTATTCCGGTTTGACCATTTGGCGCGGCGTCACCCCGCACAAGCCTTTCCTCAGCGGAGCCGACACCATCCGCGCAGGATGGATGGATGTGGGCAAGTTGATGGTCTATCCGATTCGCAACAACATCGATGCGCAAGGCAATCAGCTGATGAACTGGGTCGCAACGCTCCAGCGACCCCAACCCACCAGCTACGACTGGAATGGGCAGGCCAAGTTGGAGGATTTTTTTGAGCCCTACTCCAAGTGGAAGTTTGATTGGCTGGATGTGCCTGCATTGCTCCAAAAAACCGAGCGGTACATGGTCTACCCCATGGTGGACCGCGATCCAGTCCCCACTTGGACTTTTGGGCGGGTCACTTTGTTGGGCGATGCCGCGCACCCCATGTACCCCAGAGGCTCCAACGGAGCTGGCCAATCGATTCTGGACGCGCGCTACATGACGGGGTGCTTCAAACGTCTGGGCACCACCGAGGTTGCTTTGCAAGATTACGACAAGGTGCGTGTCGAAGCGACGGCGAAAGTGGTGTTGATGAACAGGGCCAACCCGCCAGACACGGTGTTGCGGGTGGTTTTTGAGCGAACCGGCGGAAAACGATTCAACAAAATCGAGGACGTGATTTCGGCAAGTGAATTGCAGGAGATCCTGGACAGTTACAAGGCAGTGGCTGGATTTCAGATCAAAGAACTGGCAAAGCGCCCATCCATGGTTTGAACGACAACATGCACATGGAGACACAGATGAAGCTTCCAGGATTGATCGTTCCCCCACTCACGCCTTTCACTTCTGATTTGAAAGTGGATGCCCAAGCGCTTGAGGCCGGCGTGAACTATGTTGTGGAAAATTGCAACGCAAGCATGGTGATCGCGGCTGGCGTTGAAGCTCAGGAGTACCACTATTTAACGCTTGAAGAGCGCAAGAGTTTGATCGCCATGACGGTCGATTTTGTCGATGGACGTTGTCCTGTCGCGGTGGGCATTTCGCACCCTTCTTTCAAGATTGCCATTGAATTGGCGCATTACGCCGAGAAAATTGGTGCCCAAGCGGTTCAGTTGTTGGCGCCACTTCGCTCTTTTGGTGGCGAGCCAACGCAGTCTGAGTTGCTGGCTTACTTCAAGGCCGTCTCGGCCGAAAGTCACCTGCCCATGGTGCTCTACCTCAACCCCGGGCCTGGTGCCAATGTGTCCATTCCAGCAACCATTGCGCTTTCTCAGCTGGAGCGCGTCAAGTACATCAAGGAAAGTTCACGCGATCTTTCGCGCGTTTCCAGGTTGATCGCCGAGGTGGAGTTGAGCGGCCATGCCAAATATTTCACCACCATGCAAATGTTGCTCATCACCTTGGAACTGGGTGGGTCTGGGGTCACTTTGCCACCGCCCGCCGCCATGCTCGCCAACAAAGTCATCCAAGCCTATTTGAGAGGTGACACCAAGGAGGCTGCCAGGCTCCAGCTTCAGTTTGCGCTCTTTCCATCACGTTGGATGCACAACGGACTGACGCCGGTGATGAAAGCGGCCATGAACATTCTCGGCATTCCTGCAGGTGACCCCTACCCGCCCTACCCCCCCATCAGTGGCGAAGAACACAAGGCACTGGTTGACTATTTAAAGACCACCGATTTGGCCTGACCGCCCTGTTCAAACGCATTCTGAGCGGCACACAACGCCAGCCGAACCCAGCCTAATCAATGACCAATGGAGACACAACATGCGCAGATTTCTGAAAACAGTCCGGTGGATGCTCAGCTCGGCACTGATGGCATCCCTGAGTGTGGCCTATGCCCAAGCAGACTACCCCAATCGACCGATCAAAATCATTGTTCCATATGCCGCCGGCGGCGGCGCAGACCAAGTCACCCGGCTTGTTGGACAGCGCCTAGGCGATCGGCTCAAGCAAAGCATCGTGATTGAAAACCGTGGCGGCGGCAGCAACACCGTGGGCATGGCCATGGTCGCCAAGGCCCCTGCTGACGGCTACACACTGGGCTTGGTGACGCCCACGTTTTTGATGACCCAGTCAACCATGAAAAATCATCCTTATGACACCATCAAGGATTTTTCGGCTGTGGCCATGTTCGGTGATGCGCCTTTATTCTTGGCCATTTCGTCGACCTTGCCAGTCAATAACTTGAAAGAGTTCATCCAGTATGCGAGAGCTCGTCCCGGCCAATTGAATTGGGCCTCGGGCGGGACCGCGTCGACGCAAGGTCTGGCCGGTTTGATGTTCAGCGCCATGGCAGACATCAAGACCACCCAAGTTCAATACAGGGGGAGTTCACAGGCCATGCCCGATTTGCTCTCGGGTCGCGTGCAATTCATGTTCAACCCGCTGCCTTCAGTCGTGGTGCACGTCAAAAGTGGGCGGCTCAAGGTGCTCGGTGTCGCCAGCACGGAAAAGGTTTCTGCGCATCCAGACATTCCGGTCATTGCCGACACGGTTCCTGGCTTCAGCACTGCCGGTTGGTTTGGTCTCGTGGCCCCTGCCGGTACACCCACAGCCATTGTTGACAGGCTGAACCGTGAAATTGGGGAGATCCTGCGCAACCCAGAAACTCGCAACGCCATGATTGAAAGTGGACTCGAACCCAAAATCATGAGCCCTGCAGAGCTGGGCAGGATGATCAGCAGCGACTTTGCCAAATACGTCAAGATTTTCAACGAAGAAGGCATCAAACCAGAATGAGGGCCCAACCCTGACAGGACCAGCGCCCCGATTTGAGGGCAGCTTTCATGGATTCAAAAACATCTCACTTTTTTACAGGAGACAACATGCTCACCATCAAACGACTGTCTTTCGAAGAAGCCGGCATCCTCATGGCCGGTGCTGCCGAAAAGGCGAACGAAATGAAAATTCCGATGTGTACCGCTGTGACCGATGAGTCGGGTCACCTGATCAGATTTGACCGCATGGATGGCGGAAAGGTCAGCAGCACCTCCATCGCTATTGACAAGGCGTTTACCGGAGCGGTTGCCAGAAAAGGCACCCACGTCTACAACGAACTGTGTCAGCCCGGCAAGCCCACATTTGGCATTCATGTGACGAACGGCGGGCACTTCAGCATCATTGGGGGCGGCTTGCCGGTGTTCGTGGATGGCCAGATCGTCGGCGGCATTGGCGTCAGTTCAGGCACCGCCCACGAAGACCAAATATGCGCGGAGGCCGCTTTGGAGTACTTTTACAAAAAGACTGGCATGAAGCCATGAACAAGGCCAATCATCAGCCCATGGGATGCCTCCTGATCACCGATAAAGCCCCATAAGACAAACATGTCAAAACTCAAACTCTCTTTGGCCTGTTGGAACTATGACCGCACACGTGCGCTGATGGATGGCTCGGTCACACCGGAAGGGATCGACATCAACTATCTCAATCTTCCGGTTGAAGAGACCTTCTTCCGGATGTTGCGCAACAGAGAGTTTGATGTGGCTGAATTGTCTTTGTCCTCTTACTTGATTGGACTGACAAAACCAGAAAGGCCATTCGTTGCCATCCCCATTTTTCCATCGTGTGTTTTCAGGCATTCCGGCATTTTCATCAACGCGGACGCTGGCATCCATGAAGCCAAGGATTTGATCGGCAAGCGCGTTGGGACGCCCGAGTATCAGATGACGGCCGCTGTCTGGATTCGTGGAATTTTGGCCGAACACCATGGGGTGCCTTTTGACAAGATGACCTATTTCACAGGTGGAGCAGAGCAACCTGGTCGCGCTGAAAAGCTCAAATTGTCTTTGCCCCCCAACATCTTGGTCGAGCGCATAGGGCCCGAACAGGCCTTGTCGCAAATGCTTTTGAACGGGGAAATCGACGCGCTTTACACGGCCCGCACACCCTCAACCTTTCATGGTGGCACGGGCAAAGTTCGGCGTCTGTTTCCAAATTACGGAGCGGTTGAGCGTGACTATTTTCGCAAAACCAGCATTTTTCCAATCATGCATGTGATCGTGATTCGTCGCGATGTTTACGAAGCCAACCGTTGGATCGCTCAGTCTCTTTACAAAGCGTTTCTGGAGGCTCAACGCCTGACTTATTTGGACCTCAACGAGCATGTCGTGCTCAAGGCCATGCTGCCTTGGCTCAATTCCAATGTTGAAGAGGTCAAAGCGGAAATGGGCGAGGATTTTTGGCCCCATGGTGTTGAGCGAACACATTCAACACTTTCAACGCTTTTGCGTTACTCACAAGAGCAGGGGCTCATCTCTCAGAAGTTGCAAGTGGAAGATCTGTTTGCACCCGAAACGCTGGAAGCTTTCAAGATTTAAGCCACTTCAAGCACAAATGGCCACCACGGCCAATGGTGCGGTTTCTGCCCGCAGGACACGGGGGCCCAAGGTCACAGGCACAAAGCCTGCCTTCAGGGCCAAGTCTTCTTCATGCGGGCTCAAACCGCCTTCGGGGCCGCTGAGCACCGTCACAGGCTCGCCACCTGCCATTTGCGCCAAGGGCCGGGTGCCCTGGGACAAAGACAACACCCAGCGCTCACCCGGCGGGGCTGTTTTGAGCCATTCGGTCAAGGTGACTGCCGGATGCACCGCAGGCACCCGGTTACGACCGCATTGCTCAGCCGCTGCCACGGCCACGCCTTGCCAGTGCGCCAGTTTTTTGTCGGCGCGCTCGCCCTTGAGCTTGAGCACGCTGCGTTCTGCCACCCAAGGTGTGATGCTGGCCACCCCCAACTCGGTGGCTTTTTCCACCAGCCAGTCCATGCGGTCGTTGGCTGTGATGCCGGCCAGCAGGTGCACTGGGCGGGCTGCCTCGCGTTCAACCGCATGGTGCGCGCCCACCGCCACCTCCACATCGCTGCGACCCATGCGGGTGACGGTGGCGTCAAACTCGCCGCCCTCGCCGTTGAACAAGGTGATGACGTCGCCTGGCTGCAGGCGCAGCACCTGCACATGGCGGGCAGCGCCTGACGGCAGGCTGAGCGGCAGGCCAGTGGCCAAAGGCGTGGGGCAATAAAACCTGGGCATGTTCACATGCGCCCGTAGGCAAAGCCGACCTGGGGTGTGGTGCCCTCGATCTCGTCGATGACCTTGAGCAATGGACCCAGTTCGCGGTAGCGGTCACAGGCCTTGCGGATGTAATGAATGAAGCGCGGCGCATCGGCCAGGTATTTGGGTTTGCCGTCACGCAAAGTCAATCGGGCAAAAATGCCCGCCACTTTCAGGTGCCGTTGCAATCCCATCCACTCGACAGCGCGGTAGAAGGCACCAAAGTCGCTGTGCCAGTCTTCAAAGTCCATCAGCCCCGCCTTGCGGGCTTTTTCCCAATAGCGGATGGTGATGTCGAGCACGAAGTCTTCGTCCCAGGTCAGGAAGGCGTCGCGCATCAGGCTGGCGATGTCGTAAGTGATCGGACCGTAGACCGCGTCCTGGAAATCCAACACGCCGAGTTGCTGGCTTTGCGGGCCGGTGCCGTGGGGCATCATCAGATTGCGTGGCATGAAGTCGCGGTGCACATAGACGCTGGGTGAGGCCAGGTTGCGCTGAACGATCAGGGCAAAAGCTTTTTCCAGTGTCTCTTTGTCTTGTCCCTCTAACGACACTTTTTTGTGCTGGCCCAGATACCAATCGGGGAACAGGCTCAGCTCCCGGTGGAGCAAGGCCGTGTCGTAGGGTGGCAACACGCCGGGGCGCGAAGCCAATTGCCATTGCACCAAGGCATCGACCGCCTGCATGTACAGGCCGTGGTTGGCCTGCGGACGCTCAGCTTCGATGGCCGACATCATGGTGGCGTTGCCCAAATCGCTCAGCAGCATGAAGCCATGGCCCTCGTGCCAATCCAGCACTTCAGGCACTTTCAAACCTGCACCTTTCATCAAGGCTGCGATTCGGACAAAGGGTTCTGAGTTTTCTTTGTCGGGTGGAGCGTCCATGACGATGCGGCTGTCGCCCTGCACCGTGTCGACCCGCAGGTAGCGGCGAAAGCTGGCATCGGCCGATGCAATGCGCAAGGTGTCTAGCAAAAGTCCTTGCCCTGCTGCCTGCTCGGTCAACCAAGCGGCGAAGGCTTTTTGGCGCTGCGAATCGGCCCACGTGACGTCAGAATCGGCGATAGGGGGGTGTTGAGGGTGGCTCATGGATAATCCCATTTTACAAATTCAGTGGCATGCCCTCTCGCTCATGAGACCGGTCTTGCCCCTTCTTGTTGAACACTGTGCGATCTACTCCCATTTTGAGGCCCCCACACTGCTTGAGCCGCAGCTTGCTCAAGGGCATGGCCTTGGGTGGATTGTGTTTGCTGCACACGTGGGGACACGCCCAAGACAGGCCCGTTTTGCTGCGCAGCAGTCCCATGCTGGAAGAAAGCGTCACCTTGCGGCAAAACCAGGAGGGGGCTGTTTTTGTCTCCGGACAACGGATCGTCATGCAACCCGACCTGAACACGGTGATCGAAGGGGATGCGAGTTTGCGCAAACCCGGACTGAACATGCGTGCCGATCGCCTGGTTTATGACCAAAGTCAGGACGTGCTGGAGGCATACGGCAGCATCCAACTCAACCGCCCGGGCAGTCAGTTTCACGGCACCACCTTGAATTTGAAAGTGGACAGCTTCCAAGGCACCCTGGAGCAACCACGGTTCGAGATTTTTGCCAATGGTGCGCATGGTCAAGCTGCTCAGCTCGAATTCATCGACCCCTCCCGCGCCGTCGTGCACCAAACGACTTACACCACGTGCCGTCGCACGCCCGGACCGGACTGGCTGCCTGAATGGCTGCTCAAGGCGACCCGCATGAACATTGACGATGAGGAGTCAACCGTCAAAGCCGAGGGTGTCAAGGTTCGCTTTCAAAACCTGCCGGAAGTGACCATTCCTGCCCTCAGCTTTCCACTGACCGCAGATCGACGTTCTGGATTTTTGCCGCCGATTGTGGGTGTCACCACCCGCAACGGCGCAGAAATTGCCCAACCCTATTACTTTGACCTTGCGCCCAATCGCGATGCCACCGTGACCACCCATGTCATGAGCAAAAGGGGCGTGGCGGTGGATACCGAATTTCGTTATCTGGAGCGGGATTACAGCGGACAAGCGCGCTTGAACCTGATGCCCTCGGACACTTTGAGTGACCAAGCGCGTTGGGGTTGGTCCAGTCAACACAATGGCATCCTCCAAACCGGTCTCGAGGGGATTGGCGCCATTGGTTTGGGGCTGAATCTGAATCGGGTGAGCGATGACAACTATTGGCGGGACTTTCGTCGCACCGGGCTGGTGTTGACCCAACGCTTGTTGCCGTCAACAGGGGTTGTGAATTGGGGTCGTGGCGGCTTCAACATGAGCGCTCGTGTGCAACGTTGGCAAACCCTGCAAGACGTCAACTCCACCATCACGCCACCTTATGACCGGACGCCCCAAATTGGCATGACTTACGCCAAATGGCAAGGCGACGGCTTTGATTGGTCCGTGCAAGCGGACACCACGCGTTTTGAAGCCGACTTCAGCAGAATTCCCAATTTGGTGGCCCGAAATGGCGACCGCAGCTACGTTCAGGCCCAGCTCAGCCGACCCTGGATTCGTCCTTGGGGGTTTTTCACGCCCAAGGTTCAGTTGCACGCCACGCGTTACCAGCTGGACCAACCCATGGACAATGGTTCGTCCGTGGCGAATCGCGTATTGCCGACGTTTTCTCTGGACTCCGGACTTGTTTTTGAGCGGGATGCCCGTTGGTTCGGTCGTTCGGTGGCGCAAACCTTGGAGCCACGCGCCTTTTATGCCAAGACACCGTTCAAAGACCAGAGCATGCTGCCCGTTTACGACAGCGGCATCACGGATTTCAACCTGTCCACCATTTACAGTGAAAACACCTTTGTAGGCAATGACCGATTGATCGACAACGATGCCTTGACCCTGGGTGTGACTTCGCGATTTTTTGACACATTGAACGGCGCCGAGTTGCTGCGCTTTGGGCTGGCGCAGCGCATCCGTTTTTCTGACCAGCGCGTTTTGTTGAACAACAGTCAAGTGCCCGCCACCGCAGGCCTGAGCGATTTACTGGTTGGCGCCGGTGTCCGGTGGGATAACCGCTGGGCTTTGGACAACACGGTTCAGATCAACAACCAAACCAAGGACATCAGCCGCAATACGCTCCAACTGCGCTATTACCCCAGCCCCTACCGTGTTTTGAACGCGGCCTATCGATTGAACCGTGGCGTCAGTGAACAGCTGGACCTTGGCTGGCAATGGCCCTTGAGTGATCTGGTCGGGCGCAAAAACACGGCAGCTGAAGCTGCTTGGACGCGCACAGCCGGTCAAGGCTTGGGGCCTGACCGCTGGTTCACGGTGGGGCGCATGAATTTCAGCCTGACTGAAGGACGCATGGTGGAAAGCCTGATGGGCTTGGAGTACGACGCGGGTTGCTGGATTGGACGAATCGTTTTCGAGAACAATCAACGCACCATCGCCACAGCCAACACCCGATTGTTGTTCCAATTGGAATTGATTGGTTTGGCCCGGGTGGGCTCCAGCCCCTTGGTCGCCTTGCGAAACAATATTCCGCGCTATCAAAACCTTCGTGACAATCCACTGCAACCGAGTCGTTTTCAGAACTATGAGTAAGCTTTTTATGACCTGTTCTTCCTGGATGAGGTGGGCATCTTGGTGTGTGGTGGCTTTTTTGCTGCCGCATGTGGCGTATGCCCAGCCAGGCTCCGCGCCGATTCGATCTGCCGACTTTGTGGTGGCTGTGGTCAACTCTGAACCCATCACCAACCAGGAGGTACAACGCTTGAGCCAGCGCATGTTGCGCGAAGCACGGGCTCAAGGCCTCACCACCGACAACACCGAGGCCAAACGCCTAGCGCTGGACCAACTCATTTTGGAAAAGATCCAGGTTCAACAAGCGACCAGTTTGGGCATTGCAGTGGACGACGCTGCCATCCAGCAAGCCGAAGCGGGTGTGGCCAGCAACAATCAACTGACCCTGGATGAGTTGCGCGCCCGTCTTCAGCAAGATGGTATTTCTGTGGCGGGCTTCAGGGACCAATTGCGCAGTCAGCTGCTCATGACCCGCGTCCGTGAGCGTGAAGTCGAGACCAGAATCCGAATTACTGACGCTGAGATCAACCAGTTTTTGAACGAGGAGCTTCAACGCCAAGCGGCTCGCTTTCCGGCCGAGATCAACTTGGGCATGATTTTGATTGCCGTGCCTGAAAATGCCACGCCCGAGCAAGTGGCACGCCTGTCTGAACGTGCCCGCTCAGTGGCCGCTCAAGCACGTCAAGGCCGTGATTTTGCGGCCTTGGTGAGCGAGTTTTCTGACGCACCTGACCGCAGTGCCAACGCGGGCTCCATGGGCTTGCGTCCGCCCAACCGCTACCCTGAGATTTTTCTTCAAGCCGTGAACCAACTGCCCGTCGGAGGTGTTTCCGAGCTTGTTCGATCTGGCGCTGGCTTTCATGTGCTCAAGGTTTTGCATCGCCAGTCCGCCCCCATCACCTTGATGACCACGCAAACGCGTGCTCGGCATGTGCTGTTGCGCCCCAGTCCTCAGCTATCACAGGCACAGGCGCTCGCGCAACTGTCTGCCATTCGCCGCGACATTTTGAGCGGCCGCGTTGACTTCGCTGACGTCGCGCGGCGAATTTCGCAAGATGGCAGTGCCCCGCAGGGTGGCGATCTGGGATGGGCCAACCCCGGCATGTTTGTGCCTGAGTTTGAACAAGCCATGAACCAATTGCGCCCCGGCCAATTGGCCGATCCATTGGTCTCTCGTTTTGGTGTCCATTTGATCGAAGTGACCGATCGGCGCGAGGCGCCGATGTCAGAAGCCGAACAACGCAATTTCGCCCGCAACGTCCTGCGTGAAAGCAAACTTGACGAGGCTTATGCCTCTTGGGTTCAAGACCTGCGTGGGCGTGCTTTTGTGGAGATGCGAGAGCCTCCCCAATGAAACACATTGCACGAAAGCGATTTGGCCAACATTTTTTGACCGATGACGCCATCATTGATGGCATCGTCCAAGCCATAGATCCGCTGGCGGGTCAATGCATGGTGGAAATCGGCCCTGGTTTGGCGGCTTTGACCCAACCCTTGGTGGAGCGTTTGGGCCACCTCACCGTCATTGAACTCGACCGCGATTTGGCTGTGCGACTTCGCGAACATCCGCATTTGAGCGTGGTGGAATCCGACGTCTTGAAGGTTGATTTCCGAGATTTGTCCCGTCGAATGACGCCAACCGCCTTGCCCAACAGGGATGGGCCTGTGCGGATGTGCGACAAACTGCGTGTGGTGGGCAATCTTCCGTACAACATCTCCACGCCCATCCTTTTTCATCTGCTTGAGCAGGTCGATGTGATCGCCGATCAACACTTCATGCTGCAAAAGGAGGTCATTGACAGGATGGTCGCGGCACCGTGCACATCAGACTACAGTCGCCTGTCGGTCATGCTGCAATGGCGGTATGAGATGAGCAATGTGTTGTTTGTGCCGCCTGCCAGCTTTGACCCGCCCCCACGTGTAGACAGTGCAGTGGTTCGGATGGTTCCCCTCGCGGACCCACCGGATTTGGATGTGAAGCGCTTGGCGAACTTGGTCCAAGTGGCTTTCAGTCAGCGCCGAAAGATCTTGCGAAATACCTTGGGCATTTGGCTGGACGCTCAAGGTTTTCAAGGTCAATTTGATCTTCAGCGCCGCGCCGAGGAAGTCCCCGTGCACGAATATGTGCGGCTGGTTCAATCCTTGGCACCCACAGAACAAAGACAAACGCTCCCCAAATGAAAAAAGCCCTCGTTAGAGGGCTTTTTTGAAGTTAGCTGAAGCTGAACTTTTTGGTTGCGGGGGCCGGATTTGAACCAACGACCTTTGGGTTATGAGCCCAACGAGCTACCAGACTGCTCCACCCCGCGGTATCGGTGAATTATACCTTACTCAGCCGCTTGCTCAGGGGAAGAATCGGCGCGATCGACCAATTCAACCAATGCCATTGGGGCATTGTCACCCACGCGGTAACCCATCTTGAGGATGCGTGTGTAACCGCCAGGACGCTTGGCAAAACGTGGGCCCAAATCAGCAAACAATTTGACAACGCTGTCGCGGTCACGCAGGCGGTTGAAGGCCAGACGCTTGTTCGACAAATTGTCTTCTTTGGCCAAAGTGATCATCGGCTCGATGACACGGCGCAACTCTTTGGCTTTGGGGAGTGTGGTCTTGATGACTTCGTGTTCAATCAACGAGTTCATCATGTTGCGCAACATCGCGAGGCGGTGCTCGCTGGTGCGGTTCAATTTGCGGAGTCCGTGTCCGTGACGCATGGTGCTTACCTTTCTTTATTAAACAGGCAGCCGTATCAGGTACTGCCCGTGCACAACCCGGTGAATTCCGGGAATTTCGAATTAACGCTTTTCCAAACCTGCGGGAGGCCAGGCTTCGAGCTTCATGCCCAAAGTCAGACCGCGCGAAGCCAGAACTTCTTTGATTTCATTGAGTGACTTGCGACCCAAGTTAGGGGTCTTGAGCAACTCGTTTTCAGTGCGCTGAATCAAATCACCAATGTAGTAAATGTTTTCAGCCTTCAAGCAGTTGGCCGAACGAACCGTGAGTTCGAGTTCGTCCACTGGGCGAAGCAAAATGGGGTCAAAGCTGCCTGCACCACCACGCACCGCAGGGGCGTCAAAGGCGGACAATTCATTGCCTTCCAATTGTGCGAAGACCGCCAATTGTTCGACCAGAATTTTGGACGAGGCACGCACAGCGTCTTCCGCAGAAATCGCACCATTGGTTTCGATTTCGATGACCAGTTTGTCGAGGTCGGTACGCTGCTCAACCCGTGCGCTCTCAACGGTGTAGCTGACACGTTTGACGGGCGAGAAAGAAGCGTCCAGAACAATGCGGCCAAGCGCTTTGGTGGGCTCGTCCGCATAACGGCGCATGCTGCCTGGCACATAACCACGGCCCTTTTCGACCTTGATTTGCATGTCGAGTTTGCCGCCTTGTGACAAGTTGGCAATGACATGGTCAGGGTTGATGATCTCTACATCATGGGGTGTTTGGATGTCAGCGGCTGTGACTGCACCTTCACCATCTTTGCGCAAGCTCAAGGTGACTTCATCGCGGTTGTGCAACTTGAAGACCACGCCTTTGAGGTTGAGCAAAATGTTGACGACGTCTTGTTGAACGCCATCAATGGAAGAGTACTCGTGCACCACACCGGCAATGGTGACTTCCGTAGCGGAATAACCCACCATGGAAGACAACAAAACGCGACGCAGGGCGTTGCCGAGTGTGTGACCATAGCCACGCTCGAAAGGCTCCAGCGTGACTTTGGCACGGTTCAGGGCCAATTGCTCGACTTGGATCGCTTTGGGTTTCAACAAATTTGTTTGCATTCAGACTTCCTCTCAATACCCCCGGTTCGTTACACCGGTAAGGCTGATGAAGCGCCCGCCGCACATGCCATGCAACGGGAACGATCAAAACAGCGAATTAACGTGAATACAGTTCGACGATCAACGATTCGTTGATGTCAGCACCAAATTCGTCACGGTCAGGCACCTTCTTGAAGGTACCTTCTGCCTTGTCAGCATTGACTTCGACCCAGGCTGGCATACCCACTTGGGCTGCCAACTGGAGGGCTTCAACCACGCGATTTTGCTTTTTGGATTTCTCACGGACAGCGATCACGTCACCGGCTTTCACCAGGTAAGAAGGAATGTTCACCGACAGACCATTGACCGTGATGGCTTTGTGCGAAACCATTTGACGTGCTTCAGCACGTGTGGAGCCGAAACCCATGCGGTACACCACGTTGTCCAGACGGCACTCGAGCAATGCCAACAGGTTGGAGCCTGTATTGCCCTTGCGGCGATCTGCTTCTGCAAAGTAACGGCGGAATTGCTTCTCCAGCACGCCGTACATGCGTTTGACTTTTTGCTTTTCACGCAATTGCAGACCGTAATCGGAAGTGCGCTGACCCGATGTGCGGCCGTGCTGACCGGGCTTGGTGTCAAATTTGGACTTGTCTGCAATAGAGCGACGGGCGCTCTTGAGGAACAAGTCGGTGCCTTCACGGCGGGAGAGTTTGGCCTTGGGGCCGAGGTAGCGTGCCACTTGATTTTCCTTTTAACAACTACCGCATTCTTGAAATGCGGGAGCCAGGCAATGCAAGCATGGCCTGGCGGTGGGCTTGGTTTGAAATTAGATACGACGACGCTTTTGAGGGCGGCAGCCGTTGTGAGGAACAGGTGTCACATCGGCAATCGATGTGATGCGAATGCCCAAGGCACCCAAAGCACGCACCGAAGACTCGCGACCAGGGCCTGGGCCCTTGATTTCGACGTCCAGGTTTTTGATGCCTTGTTCTTGTGCGGCGCGACCTGCCACCTCAGAAGCAACCTGGGCCGCAAAAGGTGTCGACTTGCGTGAACCCTTGAAGCCTTGGCCACCTGAAGAAGCCCATGACAAAGCATTGCCTTGGCGATCGGTGATCGTGATGATGGTGTTGTTGAACGATGCGTGCACGTGTGCGATGCCGTCCGCAATGTTTTTGCGGACTTTTTTGCGGACACGTTGTGCGGCGCTGTTGGATTGTGCTTTTGCCATGGTGATCTCTCAGTCCTGCTTATTTCTTCAGCGCCGCGGCACCTTTACGAGGCCCCTTGCGAGTGCGTGCATTGGTACGCGTGCGCTGGCCACGCATGGGCAAGCCACGACGATGGCGGAAACCACGGTAGCAACCAATGTCCATCAAACGCTTGATGTTCATGGTGGTCTCACGACGCAGGTCACCTTCAATGGTGAACAAAGCGATCTGGTCGCGAATTTTTTCCAGGTCACCGTCGGTCAGATCCTTGATCTTCTTGGAATATGCGATGCCGGAAGCTTCGCAAATCTGTCGAGCGCGGGTGCGACCAATACCGAAAATGGCTGTCAAGCCAATCTCAGCATGTTTGTGCGGCGGAATGTTGATGCCAGCGATACGTGCCATTTTCGTCCTCTAAAACTTATTCAATCAGCCTTGACGCTGCTTGTGACGTGGATCGGTACAGATCACACGAACAACGCCTTTACGGCGAATGACCTTGCAGTTACGGCAAATTTTTTTCACCGAAGCAGAAACTCTCATGGTTCTCTCCTAAAACTTATCAACACCCAGTCTATTCAGATCGGGTTCAAACTGGGGCCTCATGCTGGCGCAGCACAAGGAACATTTGGCGACTCGATTTCATGCCATCAAGACTTGAAACTTGCTTTCTTAAGAAGCGAATCGTACTGTTGAGACATCATGTAGTTTTGAACTTGGGCCATGAAATCCATGGTCACGACCACGATGATCAACAAAGAGGTGCCGCCAAAATAAAACGGAACATTGTATTTCAGAATCAAAAATTCAGGCAGCAAACACACAAATGTGATGTAAGCGGCACCCACGGCTGTCAACCGCAACAAAATCTTGTCGATGTACTTGGCGGTCTGATCACCTGGGCGAATACCCGGAATGAATGCACCACTTTTCTTCAAGTTGTCTGCTGTTTCACGGCTGTTGAAGACCAAAGCTGTGTAGAAAAAGCAGAAGAAAATGATGGCCGCTGCATAGAACATCACGTAAACAGGCTGCCCCGGGGCCAGCGCATTCGCAACATCCTTGAAAAACCGAACCACAACGCTTTCAGACGAACCCGAGCTGAACCAACCAATCAAAGTGGCTGGCAGCAAGATGATCGACGACGCAAAAATTGGGGGAATCACACCGGCCATGTTCAACTTGAGCGGCAAGTGTGAAGATTGACCACCGTAAACCTTGTTGCCCACTTGTCGACGGGCATAGTTCACCAAGATTTTGCGTTGCCCTCTCTCGACAAAAACCACAAAATAAGTGACCAGACCCACCACGACAACGATCAACAAAGAGATCAAGGGGTTCATCGCACCGGTGCGGACCAATTCAAACAGGCCCCCCATCGCGCTGGGCAATCCAGCAGCAATACCGGCAAAGATCAAGATCGAGATACCGTTGCCCAAACCGCGTTCCGTGATTTGCTCACCGAGCCACATCAGGAACATCGCGCCAGCGGTCAAACTGACCACAGCAGTCATCCGGAAACCCATCCCAGGGTTGATCACCAAGCCAGCCGAAGCTTCCAACGCAACGGCAATGCCAAATGACTGGAAAATGGCCAAACCCAAAGCACCAAAGCGGGTGTACTGGGTGATTTTCCGACGCCCGGCTTCACCTTCTTTTTTCATCTGCTCGAACATCGGCACCACGTAGGTCATCAACTGCATCACGATCGATGCAGAGATGTACGGCATGATGCCCAGAGCAAACACCGTGAAGCGCGACAAGGCGCCACCGGAGAACATATTGAAAAGACTCAGGATCCCGCCTTGCTGACCGTTGAACAACTGCTTGAGTTGGTCAGGGTCAATGCCAGGCACAGGGATGTGTGCACCAATCCGGTAGACCACCAGCGCCAACAGCAAGAAAACAAGGCGGCGACGCAAATCGCCGAACTTGCTTGCTTTGGATGTCTGATTAGCGATGGTTGCCACAGTAAATCTCGTTCAACAAGGATCAGGCCACCGAACCACCAGCCGCCTCAATGGCAGCCTTGGCACCTGCTGTTGCACCAATGCCAGTCAACTTGACCGCTTTGGTCAGTTCACCCGTGTGGATGACTTTCACCACTTTGGCCATTTGGCTCACGAGACCCGCTTGCTTGAGAGTCAAGACATCGACTTCAGCCATGTCAAGACGAGCCAAAGTGGTCAGTGTGATTTCAGCGTTGTACTTCAAAGACTGTGATTTGAAACCGCGCTTGGGCAAGCGACGCTGCAAAGGCATTTGACCGCCTTCGAAACCCACTTTGTGGTAGCCGCCCGAACGTGATTTTTGACCTTTGTGACCACGGCCGGCTGTTTTACCCAGACCCGAACCGATGCCACGGCCCACACGGCGTGCTGCGTGCTTGGAGCCTTCTGCGGGCTTGATGCTGTTGAGTTCCATCATGGGCCTCTTAGAGAACTTTGACCAGGTAACTGATCTTGTTGATCATGCCGCGCACTGCGGGCGTGTCTTGCAACTCGCTCACAGAGTTCAGCTTGCGCAAACCCAAACCACGGACGGTGGCACGGTGCGAAACTTTGGTGCCAATGGGGCTGCGCACCAATTGGACTTTCACGGTAGCTTGTGTCGTCATGTTCGATCTCCAGTTCAGCCGAACAGCTCTTCAACCGACTTGCCACGCTTGGCGGCGACGTTGGAGGCTGTTGTGCAATTGGACAATGCGTCCAGCGTGGCACGAACCATGTTGTAGGGGTTGGACGAACCGTGACTCTTGGCCACGATGTCGGTGATGCCCACCACCTCGAACACAGCACGCATGGGACCACCCGCGATGATGCCGGTACCCTTGGGGGCTGGCGCCATCATGACGCGGGCTGCGCCGTGGTGACCGTTGACCGCATGGTGGATGGTGCCGTTCTTCAAATGCACTTTGGACAAGTTGCGGCGGGCTTCTTCCATCGCCTTTTGCACAGCAGCAGGCACTTCTTTGGATTTGCCTTTGCCCATGCCGACTTTGCCGTCGCCATCGCCCACCACTGTCAGCGCTGCGAAACCGAGGATACGACCGCCCTTGACCACTTTGGTCACGCGGTTGACCGCGATCATCTTTTCGCGCAGACCGTCTTCTGGGCCGTCACTCTGTGGTTTTGCTGTAAATTTAGCCATTTGTATCTCCGATCCGTTTAGAACTGCAGACCTGCTTCACGGGCTGCTTCGGCCAAAGCCTTGACACGACCGTGGTAAGCGAAACCTGCGCGGTCGAAGGCGACCTTCTCAACGCCAGCAGCTTTTGCCTTTTCAGCAATGCGCTTGCCAATCACGGCAGCGGCGGCAGCATTGCCACCTTTGCCGGCTGCACCCAAAGCGGTACGCACTTCGGCTTCGGCAGTGGAAGCACTGGCCAACACCTTGGTGCCACAGCCAGAAATCACGCTGGCGTAAATGTGCAAGTTGGTGCGGTTCACGGTCAAACGGGCCACGCCTTGCTGTGCAATGCGGATGCGTGTTTGACGTGCACGACGCAGACGCTGCTCTTTCTTGGTCATCATGATGCAGCTCCTTATTTCTTCTTGGTCTCTTTGATCGTGATCTTCTCATCCGAATAACGGATGCCCTTGCCCTTGTAGGGCTCTGGGGGGCGAACAGCACGAATCTCAGCGGCAATTTGGCCAACACGTTGACGGTCAGCACCCTTGATCACGATTTCAGTCGCGCTGGGGGTAGCCACCGTGATGCCCGCAGGCATGTCGATGTTGACGGGGTGTGAATAACCCACTGCCAGGTTCAACTTGGCGCCCGAGGCAGCCGCCTTGTAACCCACACCAATCAGGCTCAATTTCTTCTCAAAGCCCTTGGTGACGCCGTTGACCATGTTGTTCACCAGCTGACGCATGGTGCCACTCATGGCATTGGCTTCACGTGAATCGTTCGCCGGAGCAAAGCTCAGCTTGCCGCCTTCGTTGCTCACATTCACCAGCAGGTTGGAGGCGATGGACAGTTGACCACCTGCACCCTTCACGCTGATTTGATCTTGTTTGATGGACACATCCACACCAGCGGGGATGGTCACAGGCATTTTTCCTACGCGGGACATTCTTTTTCTCCCTTTAAGCGACGTAGCACAGCACTTCGCCGCCGACACCGACAGCACGCGCTTTGCGATCGGTCATCACACCTTGCGGTGTAGTGACGATGGCCACGCCCAAGCCGTTTTGGACTTGAGGAATAGCATCACGGCCTTTGTACACGCGCAAACCAGGACGGCTCACGCGCTCAATGCGCTCGATCACAGGGCGACCGGCGTAGTACTTCAGGGCGATTTCGAGGGTGGCCTTGCCATCTTCGGTTTTGACTTGAAAGCCATCGATGTAGCCCTCATCCTTGAGCACTTGAACGATGGCCACTTTCACTTTGGAAGAGGGGACCATCACATTGGCTTTTGACACCATTTGTGCGTTGCGGATGCGGGTCAACAGATCGGCAATAGGATCACTCATGCTCATGTTTTATCTCCTGCCGATTACCAGCTGGCCTTGGTCACGCCCGGAATGTGGCCAGCAAAGGCCAACTCACGGATCTTGGCGCGGCCCAGACCAAATTGACGGAACGTACCGCGTGGGCGACCGGTGATTTCACAGCGGTTGCGTTGACGGGTCGGGTTGGCGTTGCGAGGGAGTTTTTGCAGACCCAGACGGGCAGCTGCACGCTCTTCATCGCTGCGCTTGGCATCGTTGGCGATGGCTTTCAATTCGGCGTATTTTTTCGCGAATTTAGCTGCCAGTTTTTCACGCTTGAGCTCACGCTCGATCAAAGCTACTTTAGCCACGTGACACCTCAGTTCTTGAAGGGGAAGCGGAAAGCTGCCAAGAGTGCTTTGCACTCTTCGTCAGACTTGGCCGTGGTGGTGATGCTGATGTTGAGACCGCGCAAGGCGTCGACCTTGTCGTACTCAATCTCAGGGAAAATGATCTGCTCTTTGACGCCGATGTTGTAGTTGCCGCGGCCATCGAAGGCACGACCAGAAATACCACGGAAGTCACGCACGCGGGGCAAAGCCACGGTCACGAAACGGTCCAGGAATTCATACATCTGCACGCCACGCAAGGTGACCATGCAACCGATGGGCTGCTGCTCACGGATCTTGAAACCGGCGATCGCCTTCTTGGCTTTGGTCACAACGGGTTTTTGACCGGCAATTTTGGTCAAATCGCTGACGGCATGGTCCATGACTTTTTTGTCAGCGACCGCCTCAGAGACACCCATGTTCAGCGTGATCTTGGTGATGCGAGGCACCTGCATGGGCGACGTGTAACCAAATTTGGCCGTCAATTCGGCGGCGATTTTCTCGCGGAAGAGTTGTTGCAAACGTGCCATGGTCATGCCACCTTGATTTCTTCGCCACTGGACTTGTAAACACGAACGCGTGTTCCGTCAGCCTGCAGCTTGATGCCCACGCGATCAGCCTTTCCTGTTGCGGCATTGAAAATGGCCACATTGGACTGGTGAATCGGCATGGCCTTTTCGATGATGCCGCCAGTTGTGCCCTTCATGGGGTTTGGCTTGGCGTGCTTTTTGACGATGTTGACACCTTCGATCAACACGTGCGAGTCACTGGCGCGCAGCGACACTTTGCCGCGCTTGCCCTTGTCACGACCGGTGATGACGATGACCTCGTCGCCTTTGCGAATCTTGTTCATGGCGCGTCCTTACAGTACTTCAGGAGCCAAGGACACGATCTTCATGAACTTCTCGGTACGCAGTTCGCGCGTGACCGGTCCGAAGATACGGGTACCAATGGGCTCCAACTTGGCGTTCAGCAACACAGCGGCGTTGCCATCGAATTTGATGAGCGAGCCATCGCCACGGCGGATGCCCTTGGCTGTACGAACCACCACGGCACTGTAGATCTCGCCTTTTTTGACGCGACCACGCGGGGCGGCTTCTTTGATGCTCACTTTGATGATGTCGCCAACACTTGCATAGCGACGCTTGGACCCGCCGAGCACCTTGATGCACAGCACGGACTTGGCGCCGGTGTTGTCGGCCACATCCAACCGAGATTCTGTCTGGATCATTTCTTTGTTCCCAACTTGTATTCTTTGTCTGCCAGCTCGAAGCCAACACACAGGAATCAGTCTTGGACCCGTCATTCACGTTGCAAACCACTCGCAACGCTTCAGATTGGGCAGATACCTACGCCTTTTGCAAGGCGAAGCCCACGATTATGCCTGAAATTCTCACAGCGCGCGATATTTTTTGAAAAAATTGTCGGGCAAGGTGCCGTTCGCCGGACGGCAGGCCATTTTCAGCGTTGAAGCACAGGCTCACCCCCGCGTTTTTAAGGCCCCAGATCTCTATGGGCAGCAGGCATAGGCCTGAGCCAAGGCCTCAAAAGCGCCCAACTGCGGGTCGATGGCCAATTCTTCCCGGAGGATGTGCGCGACTTTCGGCGCCAGCTTCAGGGCCATTGGCGCGTCCAGAAACAAGATGCGGGAGCGCCGAGCCAATACATCCTCCACACTGCGCGCATATTCATGCCTCGCCGCAAAGCGCACCATCGCCTCGGTCAAGCCGGGCGCCAACACCTCCTGACCACCCGGCATGGCCCTGAGCCAATCTTGCTCTGCCCCATACGAATGCGCCCCAGGCGGGCCAGAAAGCGGGTTTGGCACAGCGCCCACCCCTGGCGCACCGACCAAATGAAAGCTTTTTGTTGGGTTTTTGACCGGCAGCTTCAGACCCGCATGCATTCGGGCTTGTTTCATGACATCTTCGGCCATGGCGTTGTAGGTGGTCCATTTGCCACCGGTGACACTGACCAAGCCGGAGGCTGAAACCTCAACGTGGTGCTCACGGCTGATTTTTTGCGTCTGACCTGCCTGGGCCGAAGACGTGGCCTGTGGCTGAACCAAGGGACGAAGTCCAGCCCATGCACTCAATACATCTGCACGGCCAGGCGCCTTGCGCAAATAGCGTCCTGCCTCCTTCAGAATCCAGTCCACCTCTTCGCTGGCTGGCTGGGGCTCACGGGGGGCATCAGGCCGCGCAGTGTCCGTGGTTCCCAAAATGACCTTGCCGAGCCAGGGGACGGCGAACAACACCCGTCCATCCGCGGTTTTGGGCACCAGCAGGGCTTTGTCACCGGGCCAAAACGAGGCATCCACCACCAAATGAACGCCTTGGCTGGGTTTCACCAAGGGGGCCGTGGCATGTCCACCCTCAAGACCATCGGCCACCCGCAAATGGTCCACCCAGACACCTGTGGCATTGATCACGCACGCCGCCCTGAGATCGAACGACAACCCCTGTTCGGCGTCTTGCGCCCGCACGCCCACCACGCGCCCCTTGTCATGGAGGAGGCTCAACACAGGCACATGGTTGACCACACACGCCCCCTCCAGGGCTGCCGTTCGGGCCAAGGCCACAGCCAGACGCGCATCGTCAAATTGACCGTCCCAATACTGAACACCGCCGCGCAAACCTTCTGCACGAACACCGGGTATGGATGCGAGGGTCGTCTGTGCATTCAGAAAACGGGTTTTCCCCAAACTGGCCGAAGCGGCCAGCCACTCGTACAGTTTGAGCCCGGCCCCATAAAACAACTGCTCACCCCAGTGATATGCGGGCATGACAAAAGCCAGTGGCTGGGCCAGGTGGGGTGCACGCTCAAGCAAGCCACGCCTTTCGTGCAAGGCTTCTTGAACCAAAGGCCAATGCCCTTGCGCCAAATAGCGCACCCCTCCGTGCACCAACTTGGTCGACCGCGACGATGTGCCTTGGGCAAAGTCCTGGGCCTCCAGCAGGGCCACCTTCAGGCCCTCCCTGGCGGCCTGCAAGGCAATGCCCAGTCCGGTAGCGCCCCCGCCGACCACCAGCAGATCCCACACCTGAGGGGTCGCCAATCGGGCCAGCAGATCCTCGCGCCGGGTGCTCAACGGCGCAGGCCTGGTCAACACCACATCGCTCACCGCCTCAGCCCTTTGCCCAAGACCGGGAACGTGCGACGGCCTCTCGCCAGCGGGCGGCAAACTCTTGGCGCCTGGGTGCGTCCCACTCGGGCAGAAAGCGTCGTTCCTCTTGCCATTGGGCAGAAATCTCCTCGGCGCCCGACCACAAGCCCGTCGCAAGTCCTGCCAAATACGCCGCCCCCAAGGCGGTGGTTTCGGTCACGCGGCTTCGCACCACAGGCACGCCCAACACATTGGCCTGGATTTGCATCAACAAGTTGTTCTGGCACGCGCCGCCATCGACCCGCAGCTCGGTCAGAGCCAAGCCACTGTCGCTGACCATGGCCTGAAACACATCGGCGGTTTGCAATGCAATGGCCTCCAAAGCCGCCCGTGCGATGTGGGCTCGGCCTGTTCCCCGCGTCATGCCCACCAAAGTGCCTCGGGCATAACCATCCCAGTCGGGTGTCCCGAGCCCGGCAAAGGCAGGCACCAAAAAAACATCGCCTGTGTCTGGCACACTGGCCGCCAAGGCCTCAACTTCCGAGGCGCTTCGAATGATCTGCAGACCATCACGCAACCACTGCACCGTCGCGCCCGCCATGAAGACTGAGCCCTCCAGGGCATAAGCCATGGAGCGCTCGCTGCTCGGCGGACCCTGCCAGGCGACCGTGCTGAGCAATTGGTGACGGCTGGCCACCGCTTGGTCCCCTGTGTTCATGAGCATGAAGCAGCCTGTGCCGTAGGTATTTTTGGCCATGCCCGGGGCAAAGCAAGCCTGCCCAAAAAGCGCCGCTTGCTGATCGCCCGCCCAACCTGCGATCGGCACGGAACACCCCAACAGCGCGGCATCGGTTTCAGCCACGATGCCACACGAAGGCACCACCCGAGGCAAAACCGCGGCCGGGATGTTCAGCAGCGTCAGCATCTCAGCATCCCAAGCGCCTGTATGCAGGTTGAACAACAAGGTGCGAGAGGCATTGCTGGGGTCGGTGGCGTGCACGCGCCCACCTGTCAACTGCCACACCAACCAGCTGTCGATGGTGCCAAAAGCCAGCTCACCGCTTTCAGCGCGGGCGCGGGCCCCTGGCACATGGTCCAGCAGCCACGCCAATTTGGTGCCGGAAAAGTAGGCATCCAACACCAGCCCGGTTTTGCGGCGGATGGCATCGGCATGGCCCTGGGCGCGCAAATTCTCGCAGTGCTCAGCCGTTCGCCGATCTTGCCAGACAATGGCCGGGGCGACCGGCTGACCCGTTTGGCGATCCCAAAGCACCGTGGTTTCACGCTGGTTGGTCAGGCCGATCGCGCGCAACTGCCGGGCCGAAATTCCGGCTTGGGCCATGGCTTCCTGAATCACCGCGAGTTGGCTGCGCCAAATGTCCTGCGCATCGTGCTCGACCCAAGCCGGCCGAGGGAAAAACTGGGTAAATTCGCGCTGCGCCATGGCCACTGCTTGGCCCGACGGGTCAAAAACCACCGCGCGCGAGCTGGTGGTTCCCTGGTCAAGAGCGAGGATGTGGTCCATGTCTGCAAGGCTACCCCAAAGTCGCGGCCACAAAAAGCGACAATTCCCCCATCGACCATCGGCATCAGACACACAAGGGACACCCCCATGAGCAGCTCACAACACATCGCCTTCATCGGCGGCGGCAACATGGCCAGTGCCATCATCGGCGGCCTGATCCGCCAAGGCATGCAGCCCGATCAATTCACCGTGGTCGAGCCTTTTGCCGAAACAGCGGCCAAATTGCACAGGGATTTCGGCATCACGGCACTGCCGCAAGCCTCGGAACGCCTGGCACAGGCCGATGTGGTCGTGTGGGCGGTCAAGCCGCAAGTGTTCAGCCAGGCTGCGGCACCCGTGATGCCGCACACCCGAGGCGCGCTGCACTTGTCGGTGGCCGCCGGCATCCGCACCGACAGCATCTGCAGGTGGTTAGGCACCGAGCGCGTGGTGCGCAGCATGCCCAACACCCCTGCTTTGGTGGGCCAAGGCATCACCGGCCTGTTTCCTTGCCCAAACGTCACTCCTGAAGACCGTGCGCGGGTTGAACACATCATCGGCACCACCGGGCAATTTGTGTGGGTCGCCCAGGAATCCCACCTGGATGCGGTGACCGCCTTGTCGGGCTCGGGTCCAGCATATGTGTTTTATTTCCTGGAAGCCATGACCGAAGCGGGCGTGGGCATGGGCCTGAGCGCCGAGCAGGCCTACCAGCTGGCGGTGGCCACCTTTGGCGGCGCTTCTGCACTGGCAGCCGCATCGAGCGAATCGCCCGAAGTGCTGCGCCAGCGCGTCACCTCCAAAGGCGGCACCACCTACGCTGCGCTCACCGCCATGGAAGCTTCAGGCATGAAAGCATCCTTTGTGAAAGCCATGCAAGCGGCCGAAACACGTGCGCGCGAACTGGGCGACGAATTCGGCAAGGCCTGAGCCATCCTGCCCAACTGCGCCGCCAGATGGCTGCGCAGGTCTAGCAGTATGAGAGCGCGATGCCCGCGAACACACTGAACCCCAGCCAATGGTTGAGCCGGAAGGCTTTGAAGCAACCCTCGCGGGTGCGGCCCCGGATCAAGGCGAAATGCCAGCCCACCTGCAAGGCGGCACCCAGCAGGCCCAGCCAGAACCACAGGCCGCGCGTGGCAGCCTCCAGCAAGGTGGCCCAGATCGTCAAAAACGCGATGTAAAAGCCCATGATGGCGGCCACATCCCAGCGGCCCAGCGTGATGGCCGAGGTTTTCATGCCGATGTTCAGGTCATCGTCGCGGTCCACCATGGCGTATTCGGTGTCGTAGGCCAGCACCCAAAACAAGTTGCCCAACAACAGGCCCCAAGCCAAGAGCGGCACCTCGCCCTGCACCGCCGCAAACGCCATGGGAATGCCAAAACTGAAGGCCACGCCCAAAACGGCCTGCGGCATGGACACCACCCGTTTGGCAAAGGGATACACCAAGGTCACGGCCAGCGCGGCGAATGACCACAAAATGGTGGCGCGGTTGGTGGTCAAGACCAGTCCAAAGGCCAGCAAGGCCAGCACCCCACCCAGCCCCAGCGCCTCTTTCACACCGATGCGGCCACTGGTCACCGGACGCCCGGCGGTGCGCTTGACGTGCTTGTCAAAGTCGCGGTCGGCCACGTCGTTCACGCAGCACCCGGCGCTGCGCATCAGGATGGTGCCCAAGGTGAAAACCACCAACAGATGCCAGCCCGGAAAGCCACCGGAGGCCACCCACAAAGCCGACAAGGTGGGCCACAGCAAAAGCAACCATCCGGCAGGGCGGTTCCAGCGGATCAGGTCCAGGTAAAGCTTGAGTTTCTCGGTCATGCTGAGTGGTCTGCGGCGAACGCGCGCCGGTTTCGTGTCAAAACCCGTTCCGTCACGACAGTCGCGTCACGCCCGGCAAGGGGCAGGCATAGATGGCGTTGCGCATGGCGGCAATCGCCTCATAACGGGTGTAGCTGCGCCGCCAGGCCAGCACCACACGGCGCGTGGGCGGCTTGCCGCCCGCAGGGTCAACGATGGGCAAATACCGCACAGGCGACTCGTGGCGCCCACCCGAGCGCTTGTGCACCGGCTTGAGGTCAGGTACCGACAGGCGCGGCACCAGCGTCACGCCCATGCCTGCGGCCACCATGTGCTTGATGGTCTCCAGCGACGAGCCCTCAAAAGTCTTGCGGATGCCGTCGGTCTGGCTGGCGTAGCGGGCAAACTCGGGGCACACCTCCAACACATGGTCGCGAAAGCAGTGGCCCGTGCCCAGCAGCAGCATGGTCTCGTTTTTCAGCTGCTCGGGGGTGATGAAAGCCTCTGTGGCCAGGGGGTGGTTGAGCGGCAAGGCCGCCATGAAGGTCTCGTCGTACAGCGGCGCAATGGCCAGACCCGACTCTGGGAAAGGCTCGGCCAGGATGGCGCAGTCGATCTCGCCCGTGCGCAACATTTCCAACAGGCGCACGGTGAAGTTCTCTTGCAGCATCAGCGGCATTTGCGGGATGTCGGTGATGATCTGACGCACCAGATCAGGCAACAAATATGGCCCAATCGTGTAGATGACACCCAGCCGCATGGTGGCGGCCAGAGGGTCTTTGCCGCGCTTGGCTATTTCCTTGATTTCGGCGGCTTGCTCCAGCACGCTTTGGGCCTGGCGCACGATCTCTTCGCCCAACAGCGTCACCGACACCTCGCTGGCGCTGCGCTCGAACAGCTTGACTTCCAGCTCTTCCTCGAGCTTCTTGATGGCCAGCGACAACGTGGGCTGCGACACAAAGCAGGCCTCGGCGGCTTTGCCAAAGTGCTTTTCACGGGCCACGGCCACGATGTATTTGAGTTCGGTCAGGGTCATGGGGGTGATTTGAACATCAAGCCTTGAGGTATTCGGATTTTCCACCCAACCACCGACCCATGTGCCGCTCGGCCAGATGCGGGTGCTGGTCCAGCATCTGCGGGGCCAAGGCCCGCGCCCAATCCAGCAAATGCCCATCGCTGACCAGGTCGGCAAAGCGCAGCAAAGGCGCGCCCGACTGGCGGGCCCCCAAGAACTCACCCGGCCCCCGGATCTCCAAATCGCGCCGTGCAATCTCGAAGCCATCGTTCGTCTCCACCATGGCCCTCAAACGCTCGCGGGCCGTCTCGCTCAGGCGACCGCCTTCGGGCGTGCCATAGAGCAGCACGCAGGCCGAAGCCGCAGCACCCCGACCCACCCGGCCGCGCAATTGGTGCAACTGAGACAGGCCAAAGCGCTCGGCATGCTCGATCACCATGAGCGAGGCATTGGGCACGTCCACCCCCACCTCGATCACCGTGGTGCTGACCAACACGCCCATCACGCCTGCGGTGAAGAGCTCCATCACCGCTTTTTTCTCGGCCACGGGCATGCGCGAATGCAGCAGGCCCACCATCACACCCGGCAGCGCCTCGCTCAGGTCGGCGTGGGTTTGCGTGGCATTGGTCAGGTCCAGCGCTTCGCTTTCCTCGATCAAGGGGCAGACCCAATACACCTGCCGCCCTTCTTGCAACTGCGCGCCGATGCGCGACACCACTTCGCCTCGGCGGTGGTCCGACACCACCCGCGTCACGATGGGCGTGCGGCCCGGGGGAAGTTCGTCGATCACCGACACATCCAGGTCAGCGTAATAGCTCATGGCCAACGTGCGCGGAATCGGCGTGGCCGTCATCATCAGCATGTGCGGCTCCATGCCGGGGGCCTGCATCTTGCCGCGCAGGGCCAAGCGCTGGGCCACGCCAAAGCGGTGCTGCTCGTCGATGATGGCCAGCGCCAAGTTCTTGAACTTGACGTGTTCTTGAATGACCGCGTGCGTGCCCACCACCAGCGCGGCCTCGCCGGACTCGATCAAGGCCAGCATGGCGGCGCGCTCTTTCTTCTTCTGGCTGCCAATCAGCCAAGCCACCTTCACGCCCAGCGGCTCCAGCCAGCCCACCAACTTGGCAAAGTGCTGGGTGGCCAAGATCTCGGTCGGGGCCATCAAGGCGCATTGCCACCCCGCGTCGATCGCCACCATGGCCGCCAGCGCCGCCACCACGGTTTTGCCCGCGCCCACATCGCCTTGCAGCAAACGGTGCATGGGCACCGGGCGGCTCAGGTCTTGGGCAATTTCGCGCCCCACGCGCTGCTGGGCATTCGTCAAGGCAAAGGGCAGCGCTTGGCGCAACTGGTCGTGCAAAGCACCGCGCTTCATCTTCAAAGCCGAGGCACGCAACAAATCGCGCTCGCGCTTGGCCGTGAGCTGCGACAACTGCTGCGCCAGCAACTCCTCGCATTTGAGGCGCACCCAAGCCGGGTGGCTGCGGTCCTCCAATGCGGCCAGCGACACATCGGGCGTGGGGTGGTGCAAAAACTGCAGCGCATCACGCAGCGTCCAAGCCCCACGCGGATCGGGCCAAGCGATGCCCGGCGGCAAAGTCTCACTCAGGTCAGCGTGGTTCAGCCCGGTGATCACGGCGCGGCGCAAATAGGCCTGCGCCAAGCCTGCGACCGTGGGGTACACCGGCGTCAACGCCTCGGCCAAGTGGCCACCCGCCGCCTTGAAAGTGGGGTGCATCATGGTCAGGCCCATGAAGCCGCCCTTGACCTCGCCCCGCGCCCGGATGCGGTTGCCCACCGCCAGCGCCTTTTGGTGCGAAGGGTAAAAGCTGAAAAAGCGCATCACGCAGGTGTCTGAGCCGTCATCCACCGTCACCAAAAGCTGCCTGCGCGGGCGCATCGTGACCTCGCAAGCCGTGACTGTGGCCTCGATCTGCGCCGTGTCACCCTCGCGGGCATCGCGCAGCTTGACGATGCGCGTCTCGTCCTCGTAACGCAACGGCAGGTGCAACGCCAGATCGATGTCGCGCTTCAAGCCGAGCTTGATCAAGGCCTTTTGCGGGGCGCTGAGGGTTTTGGCGGGCGTTTTGACCGCCGCTGGGACTGGCTTGGCTGGCATGACCGGATTGTGCCGCGACACAGCAGGGTCAGCGGCCTGCTCGGCCAACAAATCGTTCGGGCACAATCACGTCCTCGATATTTCTACGGGCCTGTTAAGCCCACAGACCATGACCTCTTCTGCCTCCTCCCGCAGCTTCACGCTCAACGATTTCGACTTTGAGCTCCCCCCCGAACTGATTGCCCAACACCCCAGCGCCGAGCGCAGTGGCTCGCGTTTGCTGGACGGTGCGCCCGGCGCCGTCACCGACCGGATTTTTCGTGACCTTCCAAGCCTGCTCAACCCGGGCGACCTGCTGGTGTTCAACGACACCAAGGTGGTCAAGGCGCGCATTTTTGGTGAGAAGGCCTCAGGCGGCAAGCTGGAACTGCTGATCGAGCGGGTGCTGCAGGACCACCAGGTGGTGGCGCACATGAAGGTGAGCAAAAAACCTCTGCTGGGCGGCAAGATGCACCTGGCAGGCGGCGCACACAAGGGCGGTTTTGATGCGGTGCTGTTGGGCCGCTGGCCCGATGAAAATGGCCAGCTGTTTCACCTGCAATTGAGCGATGAGCCCCATGCCTTGATGGAAAAGCACGGCGTGGTGCCCTTGCCGCCTTACATTGAGCGACCTGCGGGCGCGTCCGAACACGCCGACACCGAAGAAGACGAACAGCGTTACCAGACCGTCTTTGCCCGCGCACCCGGCGCAGTGGCCGCGCCCACGGCGGCACTGCATTTTGACGAAGGCGTGTTGGCCGCCTTGGCAGCACGGGGTGTGCACACCGCCAGCGTGACCCTGCACGTCGGCGCGGGCACTTTCCAGCCGGTCAAGACCGAGAACATCGCCGAACACACCATGCACAGCGAGTGGTACGAAGTGCCCGAAGCCACCCAGCAAGCGATTGCTGAGTGCAAAGCACGCGGCGGCCAAGTGGTGGCGGTGGGCACCACCACCGTGCGCACCCTGGAGTCGTGGGCCAAATTCAACCAAGCCAGCGGCGACACCGAAATCTTCATCACGCCGGGGTTTGAGTTCAAAGTGGTCGATCGGCTGATCACCAACTTCCACCTGCCCAAAAGCACCTTGATGATGCTGGTCAGCGCCTTTGCGGGCTACGAACACATCATGGGCCTGTACCGCCACGCGATTGCACAGAAGTACCGGTTTTTCAGCTATGGGGATTCGATGCTGCTGAGGCGCACGCCCACAACATCTCAGGCCAGCTGAAGAAACACACGCCCGCCCTCAACCTTGACGGGCCAGGTCTTGGCCGGTTCGGTCGCTGGGCCGCAGGCCACCGAGCCATCGCGCAGGCTGAACTGCGCTTGATGGAAGGGGCACTCCACATGGTCGCCTTCGACGAAGCCGTCGCAGAGCTTGGCGTTGCCGTGGGTGCACAGGTTGTTGATGGCGTAAACGCCGTCTTCGAGTTTGAAGAGGGCAATGTCCTGCCCCTCGGGCGTCACGGCAATGCCTGCGCCTTCAAACAAATCGGCCTCGGCGGCCACGTCGGTCCAGTTGCTCAGGGTCATATCGGGTAAATGATGGCGTTGGGAATCATTTCGCTGTCGTACACGCACAGGCGCTCAGCAAACTTCAGACCCTCGGGGGTAGACACGATGGTGTCGATGTAGCGGCCCACATTGAACACCGTGCTGGCCTTGTCCAGCTTGGTGCGGAACACCGCATAGTTGGCCTCTGAATGAATGCACTCACCCTCCACGCGCCGCACCACCGGCGCGCCCACCACATGGCGCTGGTAATAGGGGTCGTGGTACAGCGTTTCCTGAATGCCGTACACACGGTCTTTGAGCATGCCCTTGCTGGTGAACGACAGGGTGCACAGCGGAAAGCCACGCTCATGGTTCTCTCGCGGGATGAGTTTGTACACGCATTGCTCGGTGAAAAACTCGGGCCACAAATCCCACTGCCCGCTGTCCACGGCCAGGGCGTAATCGGCGTACAGGCGGCTCAGGGCCATGTGGGTTTCAAAGTTCACCATCTTCAGGCCTCCATCACTTTGCGCCAGTATTCGTACATGCCCCGGATCAGCGTTTCGGTCACCATGTGGTCGGTCTCACCCACCTCGCGCCCACCCAGTTCCACCAGCATGCGGTGCTCGGGTTTGGTCTCAAAAGCCTGCTGCGAAAACTCGATCACCTCGCCGTCGTCCGCGCTCACAAAACCCGCCGGGCCAAACAGGTTGGACTGGCGCAAGCGCCGCTCGGTCATCTCGGGCGTATCGTCTTCAAAGCCAAAGTGCGTCCAGACAAAGTCAAACGCGCCATGCCCATCGGGCTGGATGTGCCGCGTCGACACGCTGTTGACCTGCTGCTGAAAAATCACGCTGGGGAACAGCGTCATCATGACGGCCGTGGGCATTTGCTCTTCCATCTGCCACCAGCCTTCGGGCACGATGTCCAGAAAACTGGCGTCGTGCAGTTTCATGGTTTCCTTGAAGCTGCTGACCTGCGTGACCTGCGAGGCCGAGCCTGTGGCCTGGCCCGCGCTGCCCCGGGTCGAGATCATGGCCGCGTGGCGGTGGTGCGCGTCCATGCGCAGCTCGCTCTTGTTGTCGGCACGCCAAAGGCCAAAAGTCACAAACCAGGTGTGCAGCAAACCGGGATGGTACGGGTCCTTGATGTTCTCTTGCATCAGCTTCCAGTTGCCCGGAATGCGCTGGCGGTTGTAGCCCAGCACCACCAGCTTGCGGCCATTGAACAGGCGGTCAAAGTATTTCAGGATGGTCGGGCCCATGAAGTCTTCGAGCGACTCCACACCGTGGTCAAACGAGGCGAACACGACGCCGCCCCTTGTGGCCACTTTCAGGGCTGTGAGGCCATGGTCCTTGGGGTCAAAGTCGGCAGGCATGCCACCGTTGACCTTGCCGTCTTGCCGCACGCCGCGCCGAAACGGCACGCCCTGCAAATCGCCCTGAAGGTTGTAACTCCACTGGTGGTAAGGACAGACAAACTCTTTCTTATTGCCATGGCGCTCGCGGCAAAACTGCATACCCCGGTGGGCGCAGACGTTCTCGACCACATGGATCTGGCCGCCCTCGCTGCGGGTCATGATGACCGAGCGCTCGCCCACCACGGTGCGCTTGAAGTCGCCAGGGTGAGGAATCTCGGCCTCCAGGCCCACATAACTCCAGTGGCTTTTGTAGAAGAAGCGCTCCAGCTCCTTCTTGTGCCGGTCTTCGTCGGTGTACACGGCAAACGGGACGCGGCTGGTGCCGGGCGTTTCCCAATGGATGGGGTGTTCGGTCATGGGGGCTCCTGCAAATCCTTGACTCAGATCATGCGCAAACCATCGAATTCCGTAAATCGAAATTCAAAGATAATCATTATTCGAATTTCAAATATAAGCCCCCCATGGAACTCGCCCGCCTTGATTTGAACCTGCTGCTGGTGTTTCACCACCTGCTGCGCGAAAAGCGCGTGTCGGCTGTGGCCACCGTGTTGGGCATGAGCCAGCCCGCCGTCAGCAGTGCGCTGGGCCGTCTGCGCGCCAGCCTGGGCGACGCGCTGTTTTTGCGCACCCAGGGCGGCATGGAACCCACGCCCTATGCCCTGCAACTGGCCGAGCCCGTGGCCGCCGCACTCGACGGCCTGCAACAAGCACTCAATGTGCGCGCCTCCTTTGACCCGGCCACCAGCGAGCGTCGTTTCACCTTGGCCATGACCGATGTGGGCGAGATGTATTTTTTGCCGGTGCTGATGGACGCGCTGGCCCAGGCCGCCCCCGGCGTCACACTGCATGTGGTGGCTGTGACCAGCGCCAGCCTGAAAGACGACATGGCCACGGGCCGCACCGACTTGGCCCTGGGCTTGCTGCCGCAGTTGCAGGCGGGGTTTTTCCAGCAGTCGCTGTTTCGCCAGCCTTATGTGTGCCTGATGCGCGAGGGCCATCCGCTGGCCAACAAAAACACATTGACCCTGCCCGACTTTGCTGCGGCCAGCCATGTGCGCGTGATCGCCGCAGGCACGGGCCATGGCAGAGTGGACGAAGCGCTGGAGCGCCAAGGCTTGCAACGCCGCATTCGCCTCACCGTGCCGCACTACGTGGCTTTGGGCGATGTGCTGGGCCACTCGGACCTGATCGCCACCGTGCCCGAGCGCTTTGCCCAACGCGTGACCCGTCCCTTTGCGCTGACCACCCGCGCCCTGCCCCTGGCGGTAGACGGCAGCGCCATCCACCAGTTCTGGCACGCCCGGCTGCACAAAGACCCCGGGCACCAATGGCTGCGCACCCTGGTGGCGCAATGCTTTGGCGATGGCAGCAAAACCAGCGCAGAACAAATCGCCTGAATTTTTGGCCTGATTTTTTGCAGAATCGCTCACAGGGTGAGCTCCTACAATCCCAGGCTCAGCTTTAGGCCTTTCATGCTCCAATTCGACCTGCTCAAAACCGACCCCTCCAGCCACGCCCGCCGCGGGACTCTGACCCTGAACCATGGCGTGGTGCAAACACCGATATTCATGCCGGTGGGAACCTACGGCACGGTCAAGGGCGTGATGCCGCGCAGCCTGCACGAGATGGGTGCGCAGATCATTTTGGGCAACACCTTCCACCTGTGGATGCGCCCCGGGCTGGACATCATGAAAGGCTTTGGCGGCCTGCACCAGTTCGAGAAATGGGATAAACCGATCCTGACCGACTCAGGCGGGTTTCAGGTCTGGTCGCTGGGCGAGATGCGCAAGATCACCGAAGAGGGCGTGACCTTTGCCAGCCCCGTGAACGGCGACAAGCTGTTCATGTCGCCCGAAGTGAGCATGCAGATCCAGACCATCCTGAACTCGGACATCGTGATGCAGCTCGACGAGTGCACGCCCTACGAGACCAAGGGGCACCTGACGACCGAAGCCGAAGCGCGCAAGTCGATGGAGATGAGCCGCCGCTGGGCCGTGCGTTCCAAAAACGAGTTTGCGCGATTGGAAAACCCCAACGCCCTCTTTGGCATCGTGCAAGGCGGCATGTTTGAAAACCTGCGCCAGGAATCGCTCGAATCGCTCGTGGAGATGGACTTCCCCGGTTACGCGATCGGCGGCGTGAGCGTGGGCGAGCCCAAGGACCTGATGCTGCAAATCATGGCGCACACGCCGCACCGCCTGCCTGCGCACAAGCCGCGCTACCTGATGGGCGTGGGCACGCCCGAAGACCTGGTGCAAGGCGTGGCCGATGGCGTGGACATGTTCGACTGCGTGATGCCCACCCGCAACGCCCGCAACGGCACCGTGTTCACCCGCTTTGGCGACCTGAAGCTGCGCAACGCCCGCCACAAAAACGACCCACAGCCGCTGGACACCAGCTGCACTTGCCATGCCTGCGCTGGCGCTTCGGGTGTGTCATGGGATCAAGGCGGTCGCGACGGTTTCAGCCGCGCTTACATGCACCACCTGGACCGCTGCGGCGAAATGCTCGGCCCCATGCTGACCACCATCCACAACCTGCACTACTACCTGAACCTGATGCGCGAGGTGCGCGAATCGCTGGACGCGGGGCAGTTCACGCAGTTCCGGGCGCAGTTCAAGAGCGAGCGCGCACGCGGGGTCTGAGGCTCACACCGCATCGAGGCCCTCGCGGGTCGCGTCGGCTTGTTGCTGAATGTGCGCCTTGTCTTCGTCGCTCATCTTGCCCACGTGCTTGACCATGAGGGCGGTGCGCGGGTTGCCCGCAAAGTCCTCTTCATGCCGGATCAAAAAGTCCCAGTAGAGCGTGGTCATGGGGCAGGCATCGGGCCCGGTGCGCACTTCGGGCTGGTAGCGGCAGCCTTTGCAGTAATTGCTCATGCGACCGATGTACTGGCCACTGGCCACATAGGGTTTGCTGGTGAAGCGCCCGCCGTTGGCGTGCAGGGCCATCCCTAAGGTGTTGGGCGTTTCCACCCATTCCACCGCGTCCACATACATGGCGCGGTACCAAGCGCTGACCTGCTGCGGTGACAGGCCCGCCAGCACCGCAAACTGCCCAGTGACCATGAGGCGCTGGATGTGGTGCGCATAACCATGCTGCAGGCTTTGCCCAATGGTGGCTTGCATGCAGGCCATGTGTGTCTTGCCCGTCCAGTACCAGGCGGGCAAATCGCGGGTGTGGCCGTAGTGGTTGGCTTCGGCCATCTGCGGCATGTCCAGCCAATAGACCCCGCGAATGAACTCGCGCCAGCCCAACACCTGGCGGATGAAGCCCTCCACACTGGCCAGCGGCAAGCCGCGTGCGTGGTAGGCCTCTTCGGCGGCCGCGATGACTTCACGCGGGTGGAGCAGGTGCAGGTTCAGGCTGCTGCCCACCAGCGCGTGCCAGCCAAAGGGCAAAGTGGTCCACATCGCGTCTTGCCACGCGCCGAAGTTTTCCAGGCGCTGGTCCACAAAGTGCTGCAGCGCCACCAAGGCGTCTTCGCGGGTGACGGGCCAGGCAAAATGGTCGAGCGTGCCGGGGTGGGTGGCAAAGCGTGTGTTGACCAAGTCGATCACGTCTTGCGTCACGCGGTCGGGCGCAAAGCGGGCGGGGGGCGGCACGGTGCCGGGGCCTTTGGCCCCAAAGCCTTTGCGGTTCTCGGCGTCGTAGTTCCATTGGCCGCCGATGGGCTCTTTGCCTTCCATCAAGATGCCGTGGCGCTTGCGCATCTCGCGGTAAAAGAACTCCATGCGCAGCTCTTTTTTGTCGCCGGCCCACTTGGCAAATTCGGCGCGGCTGCACAAAAAGTGCGTATCGCCCAGCCAGCGCAGCGGCACTTGGGCTTGTTGGGCCGCCTCTTCGATCAGCCTTTCCATGCGCCAAGCCCCCGCCTCCAGCACCACCAGCGCTTGGGGCTTCAATTTGTGCAGGGCATGCCCCAGCCGCTCCGAAAAGTCGCCCGGCAGGTTTGCATCGTCTAGCCGCATATAAGTGCAAGGCCAGCGGCGGCGGTGCGCTTCGTTGGCAAAGTGCCGCATGCCCGACAAGAAAATGGCGATCCGCGCTTTGTGGCTCCAGACTTCGCCGGCTTCGCTGTCGGCTTCAATCATCAAAAGCCTGTCTTGCGCGGGGTCAAAGCCTTCCAGCGCCGGGCTGTCCCAGCCGAGTTGGTCGCCCAACACCAAAACCAAGTGGCGGGTCATGCTTGCGCCTGGCTGGTCTTTTTGGCGGCCCGACAACGGTCGCTGCAATACAAAACGCTGTCCCAGTTCTTGGCCCAGCTTTTGCGCCACACCATGGCTCGGCCACAAACTGCGCAGGGTTTTTGCGGCAAGCTCTGTTTGTTTCCTTTAAATCCGGGGGTTTTCGACATCTTTTTCTCACAAGAAGAGGGGCAGGGGTGACAATCAGATCAAACGAGTTTAAACTGATCAGTCACAAAATAGATTTTCAAGTGCAAATGAACCACTCTTGGGTAAAACAATGGGGCACCACCTTGGTGATGGCCTTGATCGCCGCAGCTTTGAGCTTGGGGCTGGAAGGGGCGCAAGCCAGTCCGCAATCGAATGCCCAGGCACCTGCCTGCCCAGCCATCCTGAACCACACTTTCGATCGCCTGCAAGATGAAAAGCCGCAATCGCTGTGCCAGTACGCCGGCAAGGTGGTGCTGGTGGTCAACACCGCGAGTTTTTGTGGTTTCACATCGCAATACAAAGGCCTGGAGGCACTGAACACGAAATACAAAGACCAGGGTTTGGTGGTGCTGGGCTTTCCATCGAACGACTTTTCTCAAGAAAAAGGCAGCAACAAAGAGATTGCCGAGTTCTGCGAAAGCACTTTTGGCGTGAAGTTCCCCATGTTCACCAAAACCCAGGTCACCGGCGAGGGCGCCGCGCCCCTGTTCAAGCAATTGACGGCGCAAACCGGTCAGAAGCCACGCTGGAACTTCCACAAGTACCTGATCGGGCGTGACGGCAAAGTGATCGACCAATACAGCAGCATGACGGGACCTGAAAGCAGAACGCTGGTCTCGGCCATCGACAAAGCGCTGAAAGCCAAACCATGAGCCGCCGCATGAAACTGGCCATTGTGGGTTCGGGCATTTCCGGGCTGGCGGTGGCGCACACGCTGCAAAGCCATGCCGACATCACCGTCTTTGAGGCCGGTGATTATTTTGGTGGCCACACCCACACGGTGGACATCACCCTGCCCACGCCACAAGGCCCCGTCACGCACGGGGTGGACACGGGTTTTCTGGTGTTCAACGAGCGCACCTACCCCAACCTGATCAACCTGTTTGCCGAACTGCAAGTGGACACCGCGCCGTCGGACATGTCGTTTTCGGTCAAGGTGCCTGGCGCGCTGAATGGCAAAACCCTGGAGTGGAGCGGCACCGACCTCAACAGCGTGTTCGCGCAGCGCGCCAACCTGGTCAACCCGCGTTTTTGGCGCATGTTGCTGGATGTCATGCGCTTCAACGCCCTGTGCACCCGCATCGCCAAGGCCCAGCGCGAAGCCGAGTTGCAGCAGCCGCTGGGCGACTTCTTGCGCACGCACAAATTCAGCGAAGCTTTTCGCGACTGGTACTTCCTGCCCATGCTGGGCTGCATCTGGAGTTGCCCGACCGACCAAATGCTGCAGTTTCCGGTGGCCACCATGATCCGGTTTTGCCACAACCACGGCCTGATCCAGGTGACCAACCGCCCGCAATGGTTCAGCGTGGTGGGCGGTGCGCGCCATTACGTCGAGAAAATTTTGGCGGGTGTGCACGACAAGCGCTTGAGCACCCCGGTGCGCCTGATTGAGCGTGACGAGCAAGGCGTGCGCATCATCACCGACGGTCATGCCGAGCGCTTTGACGAAGTGGTCATCGCCACCCACACCGACCAAGCTTTGGGCTTGCTGCGCGAGCCCTCTGGCGACGAGCGCAGCGTGCTGGGCGCCATCCGCTACCAGGACAACCGGGCCGTGCTGCACACCGATGCCAGCGTGCTGCCTGCGAACCCCAAAACCTGGGCCGCCTGGAACTACGAACGTGCCGCCAGCACCGAACGCGAGTCCGCACGCGTGTGTCTGCACTACCTGCTCAACCGATTGCAACGCATTCCATTTGCCCAGCCGGTGGTGGTCTCACTCAACCCGCTGCAGCCCATCGACCCTGCGACCATCGTGGGCGAATACGACTACGCGCATCCGGTGTTTGACCTCAAAGCCATCGATGCGCAAAAACGCGTGCCCTTGCTCCAAGGCCAGCGCCACACCTGGTACGCCGGCGCCTGGACGGGTTACGGCTTTCATGAAGACGGCCTCAAGTCGGGCCTGCAAGTGGGTCGCGCCTTGCTCAAACAGATCCACGAGCAAGGCAGTCACCAGGAAAAGTTGGCCGCATGAGCACCGCCACTGCGCTCATCGGTTGGGGCCAGGTGCGCCACACGCGCCACCGCCCGGCCCACCATGCGTTTGCCTACCCGACCGCATTTTTGATGCTGCCGATGCGCCGTTTGCAAGCCGGTCAATGCACCACCCCACTGGCCATCAACCGCAGCGCCTGGTTCGCGTTCCACGACGCTGACCACGGCGATGGCCGCCCTGCAGACCAAGGCGGTGCCTTGGCCTGGCTGGATGAATTGCTGCGCAAAGAAGGCATACCGGATGCCTCTGGCGAAGTCTGGTTGCAGGCCTTTCCGCGCGTGCTGGGCCATGCCTTCAAGCCCGTGAGCTTTTGGTATGTGCAACGCGCCGACGGCAGCCTGGCCGCCATCGTGGCCGAGGTGAACAACACCTTTGGCGAGCGGCATTGCTACCTTTTGCCCGAGCCGCAATACGGCCACACCCTGCTGGCGCACAAGGTGTTCCATGTTTCGCCCTTTTGTGACGTACAAGGCGAATACCGCTTTCGTTTCATGCGCACGCAGCACCAGGGCCAAGACCGCATCGTGGCCCGTGTGGACCACACCGACGCCGATGGCCCCCTGATCGACACCAGTTGGAGCGGCGTGCTGGAGCCCGCCACCGCCACGGCCTTGCGTCGCGTGATGTGGCGCTTTCCCTTGCTGACCTTGGGGGTGGTGGCGCGCATCCATTGGCATGCCCTGCTGCTGTGGCTGAAAAAAGTGCCGTTTTGGCGCAAACCCGAGCCGCCCCGTGATTTTGTGACCCGATGAACACTGCACCCCACCGGATACCCCACACGATGAAAACCGCTGAACACGCCACCTCCCTGGGTGCCTCCGGCACTGCAGCCCCCATTGCTCACAGCCGTTTGCCCAAAGCGGCCACACGTGTGCTGAGCCTGCTGACCCGACTGAAAATCGGCACGCTCACCCTGCACGCGCCGGATGGCAAGCACCAGGTGTTTGGCACGCATGCCGCGCCCTTTGCCACGCTGCACATCCACCGCTGGGAGGTGTGTGCCGAGGTGCTCAAGTCGGGCGACATCGGCTTTGCCGAAGGCTATATGGCGGGCGATTGGGACACCCCCGATCTGGCCGCCCTGCTGCGCCTCTTGATTGCCAACCGCCAGCAGATCGAGGGCGCTATTTACGGCCATTGGCTCGGGCGACTGGCTTACCGCATCAAGCATTTGCTCAACCGCAACAACCGCAGCAACAGCCGCAAGAACATCCACGCGCATTACGACCTGGGCAACGCCTTTTATGAACTGTGGCTGGACGGCACGATGAATTATTCGTCGGCCTGGTTCGAAGGCAACAAGACCCAGCCCATGGCCGACGCCCAAAAAGCCAAAGTGCGACGCGCCTTGCGCATGGTGAACACCCAGCAGGGCGACCGGGTGCTGGAAATCGGCTGCGGCTGGGGTGCATTGGCCGAATCGGCGACCACCGAGTTTGGCGCGCACATCACGGGCGTGACCTTGTCCACCGAACAACTGGCCTTTGCCAAGGCGCGCATGAAATGGCACGGTGTTCAACAACAAGCCGATTTGCGTCTGCAGGACTACCGCGACATCCAGGACGGCCCCTACGATGCGATTTGCTCCATCGAGATGATCGAGGCCGTGGGCCAAGCGTATTGGCCCACCTACTTCCACAGCATCGGCCGATTGCTCAAGCCCGGTGGGCGCGCCTGCATCCAGAGCATCACCATCGACGACGCCTTGTTTGATCGTTATGTGCACTCCACCGACTTCATCCAGCAATACATCTTCCCGGGCGGTTGCCTGCCCAGCCCCAGCGAGTTCCGCAAGCAGGCACAGGCTGCGGGCTTGCAAGTGGTCGATGAGCTGAACTTTGGCCCGGATTACGCCGAAACCCTGCGCCGCTGGCGCGAGAGCTTCATGTCTCAACTCGACGAGGTGCGGACCTTGAAGTTCGACGACCGCTTTATCCGGCTGTGGGAGTTCTACCTGGCCTATTGCGAGGCGGCCTTCGACGAAGCCAACATCGATGTGATTCAGTTCACCCTGGCCAAACCGGTCTGAAGCGCATGTTGACCGCATTGAGCACTGTCGCATTCTGTCGGGCTGACCGGGCCTTGCGCAGCGTCGTCTTCGCTCTCCTGGGGCTCATGCTGCTGGGCTCTGCGCACGCGCAAAGCAACACGGTGGCCAGTCCCAACGCCTCTTTCAGCCGACCCGAAGTGGCGGCATTGGGTGGTGTGGTGCCCACTGCACCGGTGCGCTTGAGGGTCTGGGGTTTCGAGGTGTACGACGCCCGTTTGTGGACGCCTCGGGGGTTTCGCCATAGCCAAGCCATGCAGCATCCGTTTGCGCTTGAACTTCAATACCTGCGCAAGCTGGAGGGCTCGGCCATTGCCAGCCGCTCCATCGAGGAAATGCGGCGTTTGGGCAGTTTCAGCGAAGCTCAAGCCCAAAGCTGGCTCACTGCTTTGCGCGAACTGTTTCCGAATGTGGGCCAAGGCGAGCGCATCACCGGCATCAATGTGCCCGGTGTGGGCGCTGAGTTTTGGGTCAACGGCCAGCGTGCGGGTGTGGTGAAAGACGAGACCTTTGCTCGCTTGTTCTTTGGCATCTGGCTGGATGAACGCACGTCGGAACCGAAAATGCGCGCGCAATTACTGCAAGGCCTGCAGCCATGAACACCACCCCTGCCTTGGCCACTGACCGGGTGCAGCGCCATGCCGCCGCAACCTATGGCTTGCTGGGTTTGCCCCTGGCTTTTGTGGCTTTACCGGTGTATGTGCATTTGCCCAATGTCTATGCCCAGCAATACGGCGTACCCCTTGCGGCTTTGGGGGCGGTGCTCTTGCTCAGTCGCAGCATCGACGCGGTGGTGGACCCCTGGCTGGGGCGTTGGGCCGACCGTCTGTACCGCCATTCCTGGGGCGCTGTGTGGTGGGCCGCCATGCTGATGGCCGTGCTGGTGGCCTTGGGCTTTGCGGCCGCTTTCTTTCCGCCGGCAAGCGCCCTGTCGCCTGCGGGTTTGCTGCTCTGGGTGGGCGGTGCCCTCACGGTCAGCCATCTGGCCTACAGCGGCTTGGGCATCTTGCACCAGGCTTGGGCAGCCCGCCAGGGAGGGGGTGGCATCGCGCAAAGCCGCTGGGTCGCCTGGCGAGAGGGCTTTGCCCTGGTGGGGGTTTTGCTGGCGTCTGCATTGCCCACACTTTGGGGCTGGGAGTTGACCACGGCCTTGCTGGTTGTCCTGTTGGTGGCGGGTTTGCTCACCTGGCAAAGCACGGCCCAAAAGGCGGCCGCCCTGAACACACCGCTCGTTCAAGCGCATCAGCACAGCAGCCTTTGGCAGCCATGGCAACACCCCGGGTTTCGACGCCTTTTGATGGTGTTCATGCTCAACGGCTTGGCCAGCGCCGTGCCCGCCACCCTGGTGCTGTTTTTCGTGCAAGACCGCTTGCAGGCCCCCAAGACCATGGAGCCCTTGTTTCTGGGCTTGTACTTTGCTGCCGGGGCCCTGTCGTTTCCTCTTTGGCTGAAAATCATTGACCGCATCGGCCTGCTGCGCACCTGGGCCCTGGGCATGGCCCTGTCGGTGCTGGCTTTCGTGAGCGTGATTTCGCTGGGCGCGGGTGACACCACGGGCTTTTTGCTGATCTGCGCCCTCTCGGGCATGGCTTTGGGGGCCGATCTGACGGTGCCCGGCGCACTGCTCAACCAGCTGATCGACCGCTGTGGTGAGCGAGGTCGCACAGACGGGGCCTTCATGGGCTGGTGGAATTTGGCCACCAAACTCAATCTGGCTTTGGCTGCAGGCCTTTCCTTGCCCTTGCTGGGTTTATGGGGCTATGCACCGGGTCAACAAGATGCCGATGCCGTGCTGGCGCTGAGCTTGGCCTATGGCCTGCTGCCTTGTGTGCTCAAGCTGCTGGCGGCACTGGCCTTGTACCTGGGCCTGATGCGCCGACCCGATTTGGTTTTGTTACCACCGTCCACCGTTAGCCCTTCGGCATGAGCCGCCTCGACCTTCGACCACGGGATCTCTCCATGAGCCAGAACTATCACTTGATTGACCGCCGCAGCGCTTTGACACGCCTGGCCTCTTGGCCTGCAGCAGCGACTTTGGCAACCACGCCTTTCCTGGCCAGTTGTGCAGGACCCCAAGTGCAAAGCTATGCCCAAGAAAGACCTCTCTTGGACCTGCGCACTTATTTCACGGGCACCATCGACGCCTGGGGGGTTTTCACCGACCGCAGTGGCCAAGTGGTCAAGCGTTTCACGGTGGTGATGGACTGCAGCTGGAATGGCGACGAGGGTGTGCTGGACGAAGCCTTTGTCTACTCGGATGGGACGACGCAGCGCCGCATCTGGAGGCTCAAGGCCGGGCCCAACGGCAGCTACACGGGCCGTGCCGATGACGTGGTGGGCGAGGCCAAAGGCCAAGTCAGCGGCAACGCGTTCCGCTGGGGCTATACCCTGGCATTGCCCGTCGACGGTCGGGTGTGGAACGTCGATTTTGACGACTGGATGTTCCTGATGGACGACCGGGTGATGCTCAACAAAGCCACCATGAGCAAATGGGGCATCAAGCTGGGTGAGGTCACGCTGTCGTTCACACGCCGAACCCCCCTGGTGGCCAAACCAGGTTGATGCGCATGAACCCCCACACATTGGCCACAGACCGTAACACTTCAGAGGGCGTGGTGTCGTCCCCTCAGGTCGCGCCTCGCAGCTGGTTGCAACTCAACACACCCATCACCGACTGGCATGGCCGCCGGGTCTGGCTGGTGGGGGCATCCACGGGCATAGGCCTGGCCTGTGCACAGGCTTTGCGTGCTGCCGGCGCCCAGGTGGTGGTGTCCGCCCGCAATGCCCAAGGCGTTGAGGATTGGGCCGCGCAAGACACGGGGGTGCAATGGCGCTCATTGGACGTGAGCGATCCCCTTCAGGTCCAGACCACGGCCCGAGGCCTGCTGGCCGAAGGCCCGCTGGACATGGTGGTGTATGCCGCTGGTTATTACCGCGCCCAAAGGGCTACAGCGATGGATCTGGATGACTTGCTGCAGCACGACAGGGTCAATTACCAGGGCGCTTTGCAAGTGATCCATGCGGTGTTGCCGGGCATGTTGGCGCAAAAAAAGGGGCACATCAGTTTGCTCAGCAGTGTGGCGGGTTGGCGTGGCCTGCCCAACGGGCTGGCATATGGGCCCACCAAAGCGGCGCTCACCCACTTGGCCGAGACCCTTTACATGGACCTGCAAGACCAGGGCATTGGCGTGAGTGTGGTCAACCCCGGCTTTGTGGCCACACCGCTCACCGCCCAGAACCAGTTCACCATGCCCGCACTGATCAGCCCGGAGCAAGCGGCACGGGACATGCTCAAGGGTTGGGCGCAAGGCCAGTTCGACATCCACTTTCCCAAACGCTTCACGCTGTGGCTCAAATTTCTGCGGCTCTTGCCTTATCGCCTGTATTTTCCGCTGGTGCGCAAATTCACCGGCCTGTGACCGCCCCACCGAAAGTGACCATGGACGCCCGACAAGCCACCCAAACCCTGGCCCATTTTTTTGAAACACTGTCGCCGCCCAGCGTGTCGCAACTGCACACCCTCTATGACGCTCAGGCCCGATTCAAGGACCCGTTCAACGAAGTGCAAGGACTGGACGCCATCGCGCAGATTTTTCACCACATGTACGAGGCACTCGACCAACCCCACTTTGTCGTGACTGGGCAATTGGTCGATGGCAGCCAAGCTTTCCTGACCTGGGAATTTCGTTTTCGCTTCAAACGTTTTGACACCACCACCTGGCAAACCGTGCGGGGGGGTAGCCACGTGGCGTTCAACGACCAAGGCCTGGTGACCCAGCACCGCGACTACTGGGACGCGGCAGAAGAGCTGTACGAAAAGCTGCCCGTGGTGGGGGGCGTCATGCGGTGGCTCAAAAAACGCGCCAATACTTGAAGCCGGGTTTTGACGGCCGCCAGGGTCTCAAACAAAACGGTTTTCAATGCGGCCCACCCCATCGATCTCGACGCGGATCACATCGCCCTTGGCGATGTAGCGGGGTGGGTTCAGGCCCATGCCGACGCCAGCCGGGGTGCCCGTCGCGATGATGTCGCCGGGGTAGAGCGTGATGCCGCGTGAGATGGTTTCGATCAAGGTGGGGATGTCGAAAATCATGTTCTCGGTGGGACCGTCCTGGCGCAATTCACCGTTGACCCAGCAGCGCACACGGGTTTGGCGCCCATCGAGCTCATCGGCCGTCACCAGCCAAGGGCCCATGGGGCAAAAGGTGTCAAAGGACTTGCCCATGTCCCACTGCTGGTGGCGCATCTGCACATCGCGGGCGGTCACATCGTTGACCACGGTGTAGCCAAACACATGCTTCATGGCGTCGGATTGGCGGATGTTCTTGCCGCCCTGGCCAATCACCACCGCCAGCTCGGCTTCGTAGTCGATCTGCTCGGACACGGCAGCGCCGGGCAAGTGCACATCATCTGTGGGGCCGACCACACACTCGGGCACTTTGGTGAACACAATGGGCCAAGCCTGGGTGTCGGCATTGCTGTCCTTGAAGACCGAGGCCTGCAGCTCTTTGGCGTGCGCGTGGTAATTGCGGCCCACGCACCACACGTTGCGACGGGGCAGGGGCAAAGGCGCTTCGAGCTTGACCGAGGCCAAGGGCAAGGCCGGACCACTGAGCGCGGGCAAGGGCTGACCCGCGACCATGGCTTCAATGATGGGCTGGGCTCCACCTTGACTTTGGGCCTGTGTCATCGCAAAAGGCGTGACGAGCATGCCGTCGGACGAAACCTGACCCACCTGGCGTTTGCCCATGTGAACAAATGTGGCGATGCGCAAAACAATCTCCTCAATACGTGCAAGCAAGGGCCTGATGACCATGGAAACAGGTCCTTGGCCAAGCCTTGTTTTTGATCATAAGGAGTGTGGCCCCATGTCAAAGACGCGCAGCGGACAGTCTGCCGGGCTTTGAAGCCCTCGGCGCACATCGCCGCGCCGGGCGAACCCGGCTTTCAGCGATCAAGCCGGCAGGGTGTCCTGAAAGCTAGGGCGTTGGGCCAGCTTGTCGTAGAGCTTGTGCAGATTGGGGTGTGGCGTGCGCCAGTCCAACTGCGGAAACCTGAAGTCCAGATAAGCCAGAGCACAACCCACGGCAATGTCGGACAAGCTCAAATGGATGCCGGAGCAAAAGGTTTTATCGCCCAAACCATGATCCATGGCCTTCAGGGCATGCTGAATTTTGTCCAACTGGCGGTCAATCCAGGCCTGACTGCGCTGAGCGTCCTCTCGTCCCGTCCAAATGGCTTCCATGCGGGCCAACAAGGCTGCATCGAGTAAACCGTCCGCCAGAGCTTCCCAGGTTTTGACCTCGGCACGCTCTCGGCCCCCCGAGGGGATCAATTTGCCCACGGGAGACAAGGTGTCCAGATACTCCACGATCACGCGCGAATCAAAGACCGCTTCGCCACCTTCCATCACCAGGCAAGGGACCTTGCCCAAGGGGTTGGAGGCATGGATGCTGGTTTGCGCAGACCACACGTCTTCGGTCACAAACTGGTAGTCCAGTTTCTTTTCGGCCATGACGATGCGCACCTTGCGCACATAGGGACTGGTGATGGAGCCAATGAGTTTCATGAAAAGTGAGGGTCGAAAAAGTCATTTGATTCTAGGTCATAGGCACCCGCCATCAGCTCCTCATGCCCGGATGACCACTGCGGCGAGCCGCAAGGTATCGGGATTTACAATCAAAGGATGAATTTCACCCCCATTTCTGCCTTGTCGCCGCTGGATGGCCGTTATGCCAGCAAACTCCAAGCCCTGCGCCCACTGATGAGTGAGCAGGGTTACATGCACCGCCGCGTCCAGGTTGAAATTGCGTGGTTCATTGCCTTGTCCGATGCAGGCTTCGACCAGTTCAAACCTTTGTCACCCGGTGCACGCACCTACCTGACAGGTTTGGTCAAAAACTTCAGCGAAGCCGATGCAGAGGCCATCAAGGCGTTCGAGAAGATCACCAACCACGACGTGAAAGCGGTGGAGTACTGGATCAAGTCCAAATTCAAAGACCGCCCCGAACTGGAAAAAGCCGCTGAATTCGTGCACTTTGGCTGCACCAGCGAAGACATCAACAACACCAGCCATGCGCTGCAACTCAAAGGCGCTCGCGCTCAAGTCATCCTGCCGGGATTGGACGGGCTGATCGCCAAACTGCGCGAGATGGCGCACGCCTTTGCCGATGTGCCCATGCTCAGCCGCACACACGGCCAAACCGCCAGCCCCACCACCGTGGGCAAGGAAATCGCCAACGTGGTCATGCGGCTCAAAGGCTGCCGGGAAAAAATCGCGGCCGTCCAGCTGATGGGCAAGATGAACGGTGCCGTGGGCAACTACAACGCGCACCTGTCGGCCTGGCCCGACTTTGACTGGGAAGCCTTTGCCCGCCAAGTGGTCGAAACCCCCGAATTGAGCGAAACCCAGGCCAGTCGGTGGGGCTTGGGCCTGAGCTTCCAGCCCTACAGCATCCAGATCGAGCCGCACGACTACATGGCCGAACTTTTCGACGCCGTGGCGCGTGCCAACACCGTCCTGATCGACCTGTCGCGCGACATCTGGGGCTATGTGAGCCTGGGCTACTTCAAGCAACGCCTGAAAGCCGGCGAAATCGGCTCGAGCACCATGCCACACAAGGTCAACCCGATCGACTTTGAAAACGCCGAAGGCAACTTGGGTTTGGCCAATGCCGTGCTCAAGCACCTGAGCGAAAAGCTGCCCGTCAGCCGCTGGCAGCGCGACCTGACCGATTCGACGGTGCTGCGCAACATGGGCGTGGGCCTGGGCTACACCGCGCTGGCTTATGCGTCCTTGATGACTGGCTTGAACAAGCTGGAGTTGAACGAAGAAGCACTGGCCGCCGATCTGGACGCCGCTTGGGAAGTGTTGGCCGAGCCGATCCAGACGGTGATGCGCCGTTATGGCGTGCAAGGCGCTTATGAACAACTCAAAGAAGTCACCCGTGGCAAGACCGTGACCGCCGCAGCCCTGCATGGCCTGATCCAGGGCCTGGAGATCCCGCAAGCCGACAAGGACCGCTTGCTGGCCATGACACCGGGCAGCTATGTCGGCAAGGCCGCCGAGTTGGCCCGTCGGGTTTGATCGGTTCACATGGCCCTCAAATCCACCATCTACAAAGCCAACCTGTCGATCGCTGACATCGATCACAGCTATTACGAAGACCACCAGCTCACGCTGGCGCGTCACCCCAGCGAGACCGATGAGCGCATGATGATCCGCCTGCTGGCGCTGGCCATCAATGCCTACAAGCTGCAAGCGGTGTGCCATGGCGACGGCAAGCTGGCCTTTGGCGCGGGCCTGTCGGACCCGGACGATCCGGATGTGAGTCTGCGCGACTTCACCGGCCAAACCCGCCTGTGGATCGAAGTGGGCCAGCCCGAAGACAAGCCGATCATGAAGGCCTGTCAAAAGGCCGATGAGGTGCTGCTGTACTGCTTCAACCATGCGGCCGAAGTCTGGTGGAAGGGCATCGAGAGCAAACTCACCCGCCTGGACAAATTACAAGTCTGGCGAGTCCCCACCGAAAGTTCGCAAGAGCTGGCTCAATTGGCCGAGCGCAGCATGCAGCTGCAGGCCACCGTGCAAGAAGGCAGCGCGACCTTCAGCAGCGACAAAGGCAGCGTGCACATCGAAATGGTCCGCTGGAAGTAAGGCCCGCAAAAAGAGGGGCGTTTTACAGGCCCAGCATCAGGCTGATGTTTTGCACCGCCGCGCCGCTGGCGCCTTTGCCCAGGTTGTCCAGGCGGGCGATCACCACCGCCTGGCGGGCAGCCTCGTTGGCGAACACGCGGATTTCAAGCTGGTTCGTGTCGTTCAAGGCGGTGGCGTCCAGCTTCAGGTTGTCGGTGACGGGCTCCACGCTCACCCAACCACCCGCCGCCCGGCTGGGCGCGTAATGCGCGCGCAAAGCCTCGTGCAGATCAGCGCCGGTCGGTTTGCCTGGCAAAGTGTCCAGGTGCAAAGGCAGCTGCACCAGCATGCCTTGGCGGAAATTGCCCACCGCAGGCACAAACAAGGGGCGACGTGTGAGGCCGGTGTAGCGCATGATTTCCGGGATGTGCTTGTGCTGCAGGCCCAGGGCATAGGCCTCAAACAGCGGCGCCTTGCCTGATTCATAGTCTTCGATCATGGTTCTGCCACCGCCGGAGTAACCACTGACCGAAGGCAGGCAGACCGGAAAATCTGCAGGCATGAGGCCCGCATCGATCAAGGGCCGCAAGATGGCGATCGCGCCCGTGGCGTAGCAGCCAGGATTGGCGACCCGTTGGGCCTGGCGCACCGCAGCGGCCTGATCAGCGGCCAATTCCGGAAAGCCAAACACCCAATCGGGGTGGCAGCGGTGGGCCGTGGAGGCGTCCACAATGCGCGGCTTGGTGCCGGGCAAGCTGTCGATCATGGCCACCGACTCGATGGCCGCATCGTCGTGCAGACACAACACCACCAAATCGACCGCGGCCATCAGTTCGCGCTTGGCTTGCGGGTCTTTGCGGCGGGCCGGGTCGATGCTCAACACATCGACCTGCGGCATCAGCGCCAGACGTTCGCGGATCTGCAAACCTGTGGTGCCGGCTTCGCCGTCAATGAAAATTTTGACCATGGGTATGACTTTCTGATGAAATTTGCAGCCCCGCGTCAAGGCAATGTAAGACGCAAAGCTCAGGATTGATGCGTTGCAGCATGATACAGTCGAAGGCTGCAATGTCGAGAGCCTGCTGGCGGGTGAATCACCCCAGCGGACCGGTCAGATCAACCACCCTCTGAGAGAAAACCTCATGAAGATTCACGAGTACCAAGGCAAGGAAATCTTGCGTCAATTTGGTGTGCCCGTTCCTCGCGGCATCCCGGCCTTCACCGTCCAAGAAGCGGTTGAGGCGGCACAGAAGTTGGGCGGCCCCATTTGGGTGGTCAAGGCCCAGATCCACGCCGGTGGACGTGGCAAGGGTGGTGGCGTCAAAGTGGCCAAAACGATTGAAGACGTCAAGCGTTTGGCGGGCGATATTTTGGGCATGCAGCTCAAGACCCACCAGACCGGCCCCGAAGGCCAAAAAGTGCGTCGCCTCTACATCGAAGATGGCGCCGACATCCACAAAGAGTATTACGTGTCCGTGGTCACCGACCGCGCCACCCAAAAGATCGCTTTCATCGCCTCGAGCGAAGGCGGCATGGACATCGAGGAAGTGGCCCACAGCACACCCGAGAAGATCATCACCGAGTTCATCGATCCTTTGACCGGTCTGGGCGACCAGCAGGCCAAGAAGATCGCCGACGCCATTGGCATGCCGGCCGATTCCACCGCCCAAGCGGTGGACATCTTCAAGAAGCTGTACCAGTGCTACATGGAAACCGACGCCTCCTTGGTGGAAATCAACCCCCTGAACCGCGACAGCAAGGGCAACGTGATGGCCTTGGATGCGAAGTTCAACTTCGACTCCAATGCATTGTTCCGTCACCCTGAAATCGTGGCTTACCGCGATCTGGACGAAGAAGATCCCGCTGAAGTGGAAGCTTCCAAGTTTGACCTGGCCTACATCAGCTTGGACGGCAACATCGGTTGCTTGGTCAACGGCGCTGGCTTGGCCATGGCCACCATGGACACCATCAAGTTGTTCGGCGGTGAGCCTGCCAACTTCCTGGACGTGGGCGGCGGTGCCACAGCAGAGAAAGTCACCGAAGCCTTCAAGATCATGTTGGGCAACAAGAATGTCAAAGGCATTTTGGTCAACATCTTCGGCGGCATCATGAAGTGCGACACCATCGCCACCGGCGTGATCACCGCTTGCAAGGCCGTGAACCTGTCCGTGCCGTTGGTCGTGCGCATGAAGGGCACCAACGAAGAGTTGGGCAAGAAGCTGTTGGCCGAATCCGGCCTGCCAATCATTGCCGCCGACACCATGGCCGAAGCCGCCACCAAAATTGTGGCAGCCGTCAAGTAAGGAACACACATGTCCATCTACATCAACAAAGACACCAAAGTCATCACCCAAGGCATCACCGGCAAGACCGGTCAGTTCCACACGGAAAAGTGCCAGGAATACGCGAACGGCAAGAACTGCTTCGTCGCCGGTGTGAACCCCAAGAAGGCTGGCGAGTCCATCTTCAACATCCCGATCTACTCGACCGTCAAAGAAGCCGCTCAACAGACCGGCGCGACCGTGTCCGTGATCTACGTGCCACCCGCCGGCGCTGCTGCTGCGATCTGGGAAGCTGTGGAAGCCGACCTGGACTTGGCCATCTGTATCACCGAAGGCATTCCAGTCAAGGACATGCTCGAAGTGCGCAACAAGATGAAGGCCAAGGAAGCCAAAGGCGGCAAGAAGACCTTGTTGCTGGGCCCCAACTGCCCTGGTCTGATCACCCCCGACGAAATCAAGATCGGCATCATGCCCGGTCACATCCACCGCAAAGGCCGCATCGGTGTCGTGTCCCGTTCGGGCACCTTGACCTATGAAGCCGTGGCGATGCTGACCGAAGTGGGCCTGGGCCAGTCCAGCGCTGTGGGCATTGGTGGCGATCCGATCAACGGTTTGAAGCACATCGACGTGATGAAGGCCTTCAACGACGATCCCGACACCGACGCCGTCATCATGATCGGTGAAATCGGCGGTCCAGACGAAGCCGAAGCCGCCATGTGGTGCAAAGCCAATATGAAGAAGCCTGTCGTGGGCTTCATCGCTGGCGTGACCGCCCCTCCCGGCAAGCGCATGGGCCACGCCGGTGCCTTGATCTCTGGCGGCGCCGACACGGCCGACGCCAAGCTGGCCATCATGGAAGAGTGCGGCTTCATCGTCACACGCAACCCCTCTGAACTGGGCAAATTGCTCAAAGCCCAACTGAAGTAAGTCAAGGCTTACCCTCTCACTTTTCCTTTTTTGGATGGGGGATGTGGTTTGCCCCAATACCGAACCGGATTTTCTGACGGAGAATCCGGTTTTGTTTTTTCTATCCCCTATCAGCGCCCAACTTGGTGGGCAAAAGGACCATTGTGGAAGAATTTCTCACCACCGCCTTCTGGGTTGCCGTTGCCCAGATCATCATGATCGACATCCTCCTCGGAGGTGACAACGCCGTTGTGATCGCCCTGGCCTGCAGGCAATTGCCTCCCGAACAAAGGGCCAAAGGCATCATCTGGGGCACCGCTGGTGCCATCATCTTGCGCGTCATCCTGATCTTTTTTGCGCTCACCCTGTTGGCCATTCCCTACCTCAAGTTTGTGGGGGCGGTGTTGCTGATCTGGATTGGGGTCAAGCTGCTCACACCGGATGAAGAGGATGACCACAGCAACATCCAGGGCAGCGACAAGCTCTGGGGCGCAGTCAAAACCGTCATCATTGCCGACCTGGTCATGAGCGTGGACAACGTGATTGCCATCGCCGGCGCCGCTCAAGGCTCTGGCAACCCCGATCACCAAATGCCTTTGGTCATCTTTGGCTTGCTGGTCAGCATCCCGATCATCATCTGGGGCAGCCAGCTGGTGCTCAAGCTGATGGACCGTTTCCCAGCCATCATCGTTGCGGGCGGCATGTTGTTGGGCTGGATTGCCGGCACGATGATCCAGACCGACCCCGGTTTGGTCGACTACATCCCGCAAGAAAAAGCCTGGGGCTACGGCCTGGGCGTGGCTGGCGCTTTGCTGGTTCTGGTCTTGGGCAAGATCATTCTGGCCCGCCGAGCTGCAACAAAAACACCGGCCTGATCCCCAGGGGGTTTTGCCCCTGAAAGCTCTGGAAATTGGGTGTCGCATGGATTACCATCGACACCCATTCACAGGGAGCGTATGCCATGAAAAAAAGGCAACAGGGACTGACATTGATCGAGTTGATGATCGTCATTGCGATCATCGGCATTTTGGGTGCGCTGGCACTCCCGGCTTACCAGGACTACAGCATCCGCGCCAAGGTCTCGGAAATGCTTCTGGCCGCCGGTGGTTGTAAAACGGCGGTCAACGAAGCCGTGGGCTCGGCCTCGGATGCCGATGTTTCGGCGGCACTGCCCAAGGTTTGCGATAACCAGGTGAGCAAATATGTGAGCAGCATTTCTGCCGACGCCAATGGTGTCATCACCGTGGTGGGCAACCACCAAGCACTGCGCGGCAACACCAGCGCCACAGCCAACAGCATTTCATTGGTGCCACTGCAAAGCGGCAACACGCCCGTCAACGGAAGCACCGACGGCGGCAAGCCCATCGCGGGCTGGAGATGCGGTCCTGCGGCGGTCAGTGGGCTCCCCTTGAAGTACCTGCCCACCTCGTGCAAGGCCCCCTGATCGCAGGCCTCAGCCCTGGCTGAGCAACTGCGCAAAGCGGCCCAGGTCCACGTTGCCACCGCTCACAACGATGCCCACGCGCTGCCCTTGGAGCTGCTCGCTGGCCTGGATGGCCGCTGCCAGTGACAAACAACCCGTGGGTTCGACCACCATCTTCATGCGCTCCGCATAAAACCGCATGGCCTGCACCAGTTGCGCATCGGTCACGGTGTGCACGTCGTCCACCAGGCGGCGGATGATCTCAAAGGTGATTTCACCCACCATGGGCGTCTGTGCCCCGTCGGCAATCGTCACCGGGGTGGCGATGCGCACCCGCTGACCCTGGCGCAAGGATTGCTGCACATCGTTGCCCGCTTCGGGCTCCACGCCGTAAATTTTGCAGGCCGGGGACAGGGCTTTGGCCGACAAGGCGCTGCCGCTGAGCAGGCCGCCGCCGCCCAGGCAGACGAACAGGGCATCGAGTTCCCCCACCTCCTGAAACAACTCCAGTGCGGCCGTGCCCTGGCCGCTCAACACGTCCGGATGGTCGAACGGTGGAATGAAGGGCATGCCATGCTCAGCGGCCAGGCCTTTGGCGATGGCCAGCGCATCGTCCTTGTAACGGTCGTAGCCCACCACCGTGGCGCCATAACCCCGGGTTGCGGCCAACTTGGCTGGCGATGCATCGTGTGGCATGACGATGGTGGCCGGAATGTTGAGAATTTGCGCCGACAAGGCCACGGCCTGGGCGTGGTTGCCCGATGAATAGGCCACCACCCCGGCCCGGCGCTCGGCGGGGTTCAAGCGCGACAGGGCATTGAAGCCGCCGCGAAACTTGAAGGCCCCCATGCGCTGGAAGTTTTCGCACTTGATGAAGACCTGGGCGCCCAGCTGCGCATTCAGCGTGCGCGACTGCAGCACCGGGGTGCGGTGGGCATGCCCTTGCAGGCGCGCGGCGGCGGCCAAGACGTCTTCAAAAGTGGGCAGGGGGCTGGCATCGTGCATCGGTGATCCCTGAAGGGTTACGAAGTGGCCATGTTGCCATGACTGGCCGTTTGAAATGCGCGCGCTTGCCACTTGTGAGACAAAGACGGCGTCATGCGGTGGCTAACATCGGGCATGCACTTGACTGTTTCATCTCCCGTTCAAAGCCTGGCCGACATCCAACGCATCGAGGCCAAGCCCTTGGCCGAGACCATGCATTGGACCAGCACCTATGAACTGATCCGTGCCAGTGCTCAGGTTCATGCCGACCAGCCTGCGCTGACCTTTTTGCACACGGGTCAACCCGGCGGCAAATCCACCACCTGGACCTACCGCAGCTTGCTGCAAGGCATCCACCAAACCGCCAACTTGCTGCACCAGCTGGGTGTGGGCCCTCAAGACGCTGTCGCCGTGCTCTTGCCCGGTGGCCTGGCCTACCACCTGGCCCTGTGGGGCGGCGAAGCGGCAGGCATTGTGCAACCGCTCAACCCCTTGCTCAGCGACGAAAAGCTGCTGTCGCTGCTGCGGGCCAGCCAAGCCAAAGTGCTGATCGCGCATGGCGCCGAAGACGACAGCCAGATGCGGGCGAAAGCCTTGCGGCTGCAAAGCCAATTGCCGGATCTGGGCACGGTGTTGCTGGTCGAGTCTGATGGCGGCCCCTTGCGAGGCAGCGAGCCGCTGCCGGCAGGTGCCCAGGACTTCCACGCCTTGCGCTGCACGCAAGTGGCCGACCACCTGATCAGCCAACGGGTTTTTCAGCGCGAGGACATTGCGGCTTACTTTCACACGGGCGGCACCACCGGGGCCCCCAAACTGGCCAAGCACAGCCATGGCGCGCAGGTCTTCACCGCTTGGGCCAATGCCCAAATGCAGGGCTTTCGCTCGAGCGATGTGACGATCAACGGCTACCCGCTGTTCCATGTGGCGGGCGTCTTGCCCGGCGCCTTGTGTTCGCTGGCCGTCGGCATGCATGTGATCATTCCGACCGAGGCTTTGTTTCGCAACCGCGAGGTGGTGCACAACTATTGGCAGCTGGTGGCCCACCACCGCTGCACGCTGATGTCGGGCGTGCCCACCGTGCTGGCCGCCCTGGCGGGCGTGCCGCTGCAGGGGGCCGACATTTCCACCCTGCGCGCTGTGCGCACGGGCGCGGCGCCGCTGCCGCCCGAACTGGCGCAGCGCTTTGAACAAGCCTTCGGTTTGCACATCAACGAGAGCTTGGGCATGACCGAAACCGCAGGCCTGAGCACCGTGGCCCCACCCGGCCTGAGTGCGCCCGCAGCTTGTGTGGGTTGGCCGTTGCCGCATGCGCGTGTGCGCATCGTGGCGCTGGGCAGCGATGACCAAGCCACATCCCAAACCTTGCCCGCAGGCGAAAAAGGCATGGTGCTCTACCAAGGGCCGAATTTGTTTTCTGGTTACCTGGACGCGGCAGAGACGGCGCGCAGTTTCACCCCCGACGGCTGGCTCATCACGGGCGATGTGGGCTTCATCGACCCACAAGGCCGCCTGCACCTGTCGGGTCGGGCCAAGGACCTGATCATCCGCAGTGGACACAACATCGACCCCAAAGTGATCGAAGACGCACTGGGTGCACACCCCGCTGTGGACTTGTGCGCTGCCGTGGGCGCACCAGATGCTTATGCGGGAGAGTTGCCTGTGGTTTTTGCCACCCTCAAAGCGGGCAGCCATGTGACCGAAGCCGAGTTGCTCGCCTTCACGGCCGAGCGTGTGGACGAAGGCCCGGCCAAGCCCAAATCGATCACGGTGCTGAGCACGATGCCCGTGACCAACGTCGGCAAAATTTACAAGCCTGAGTTGCGCACCCTGGCCACAGCGGCCGTGGTGCAACAACTGATCCACAACACCTTGGCGCCCTTGCCAATTGAACCTGCGCAATGGCCCAAGGTGCAAGCGACAGGCGATGCACCGGTGGCGGTGGACGCCCGCGCCACGCCTGTGACCGCCTGGAAGGCTCTCAAGCCCCAGCTGGACGCTTTGCCCGTGAAGCTGGTGCTGCACGCACCCTGAGGGGCTGAGCCCCTCAGCTCAGGTGCTTGCCAATGATCCCGGCCAGCTCGAACATGGTGGCGCTGTCCTTGCCGAACACCGCCTGCAGCTTGCCATCGGCTTTGATGGAGCGCTTGTCTGCCGGGTCTTGCAGGCCGTTGGCCTTGATGTAATCCCAGATTTTCTTGACCACCTCGGTGCGGGCGTAGGTGCCGTCACCGATCACGGCGGCCAATGAAGCGCTGGGTTTCAAGGTGCCCACTGCGGCTTTGCGCGGCGCCTTCTCGGCAGCAGGCTTGGCGACCTTTTTGGCAGCGGGGGCCTTGGCGGTTTTGGCGGCTGTCTTTTTGGCCGCCGCTTTGCCAAATGGCGTCTTGGTCGCGGTGGTCTTGCGGGGCGGGTATTTCTTGCCCCCTTCGCGCTGCTCAAATTCAAACGTCACTTTGCCCTCTTCGGGGTTCCACGCCAGCATGGCTTTGAAGGCACGGCGGGTGCGGTTGCTGATGAACTTGTCGAGCAAATCGGTCTTGCCATTGCTGAGCAGCTTGACCACCTGATCACGTTCCACCGGTTGCTGCAAGATGAGTTTGCCGGTTTTGAAGTCGCAGCTGGGGGTGGCCTGGGCATGGGTGGGCACGGCTTTGCTGCACACATAGTTGCTGCCGTGCTCGTGCACCGCGCTGCCGCACTTGGGGCAAGCGCCCAGGGCTTCGTCGGTGAACTCGACGATCTCGCCACTCTCTTCGTTTTTCTTGTCGTCGCCGAAGTCGAACTCGAGCTTCCAGTTCTTGTCTTCTTCGCTGTACTTGAGCGCCATTTCGGCCACAAAAGGCCAACCCGCTTTGGAGCGGAAGCCGTCCAGCGGGCCGATCTTTTTGTCGCGCATGAACTGCTCGACTTCGGCGGGCTCGAAGGTGCGGCCTGCGGGCGATTTGCCAAACGAGAAGCCACAGCCGTCGCTGGCGCCATCGGCACCCGTGCAGGTGTAACGGCGGTAATTTTCCTTGACCACGCCACCGCAGTTCGGGCAGGGCGTGCTCACGGTGGCGTAGTCACCGGGCACGGTGTCGCGGTCGTACTCTTTGGCTTTCTTGACGATGTGCTCGGTCATGGCCGCGATCTCGGCCATGAAGGTGGCACGGCTGAGTTTGCCTTGCTCCATTTGCGCGAGCTTGTACTCCCACTCGCCCGTCAGTTCGGGCTTAGAGAGTTCTTCCACCTGCAGGCCGCGCAAGAGCGTCATGAGCTGGAAGGCTTTGGCCGTGGGGATGATCTCGCGGCCTTCGCGCAGCATGTATTTTTCGTTGAGCAGGCCTTCGATGATGGCCGCGCGGGTGGCCGGTGTGCCCAAGCCTTTTTCTTGCATGGCTTCGCGCAGTTCGTCGTCGTCGACCAGTTTGCCTGCGCCTTCCATGGCGCCCAGCAAAGTCGCTTCAGAGTAGCGTGCTGGGGGGCGGGTCTTCAGGCCTTTGGCCTCGACCGAGTCCACGCCGACACGCTCGCCCGGCTGCACCGGCACCAGGTTCTGGCCCTTGTCACCGTCTTTGGCGTCTTCCACTTCATTGGCCGCTTCCTTGCCGTAAATGGCGAGCCAACCCGGTTTGACCAAGACCTTGCCCACGGTCTTGAAACTGTGACCTGCGGCCACGCTGATGCGGGTGGTCACTTGGTATTCGGCGCTCGGGAAAAACACCGCCATGAAGCGGCGCACCACCAGGTCGTACAGCTTTTGCTCGGCCTCAGACAAGCCGCTGGGCGCTTGCAATGTGGGGATGATGGCGAAGTGGTCCGACACTTTTTTGTTGTCGAACACGCGCGGGATCTTGCGCACGTAGTTGTTGTTGAGCGCCGTGAGCGCGTGCGGGGCCAGGTGGCGCATGCCGCTGTCGGCCAGCATCTCGAAGGTTTGCTTGGCCACGGGCACGTAGTCTTCGGGCAGGTGACGCGAGTCGGTACGCGGGTAGGTCAGGGCCTTGTGGCGCTCGTACAGGCTTTGCGCCAGCGCCAGCGTGGTCTTGGCCGAGAAGCCGAACTTGCCGTTGGCCTCGCGCTGCAGGCTGGTCAGGTCAAACAGGCCGGGGCTCGCTTGCGTGGTGGGTGTGGCCTCTTCGGTCACGCTGGCGGTTTGGCCGCGCACCGCGTCCACGATGGCTTGCGCCTCGGCCGCGGTCCATTTGCGGTCGGCTTTCTTTTCGGCGTCTTCTTCTTTCTTCCAGGCGGGGTCGAACCACTTGCCGGCATAGGTGCCAGCGGCGGCTGCGAACTCGGCGTGGATTTCCCAGTAATCGCGGCTGATGAATTTGCGAATTTGTTCTTCGCGCTCGACCACCACGGCCAGCGTGGGGGTTTGCACCCGACCGACGGTGGTCAAGAAAAAGCCACCATCGCGCGAGTTGAAGGCGGTCATGGCGCGGGTGCCGTTGATGCCCACCAGCCAGTCGGCCTCGGAGCGGCTGCGGGCGGCATCGGCCAGGCCCTGCATTTGTTGTTCGCTGCGCAGGCTCTCGAAGCCATCGCGGATGGCTTGGGGCGTCATGGATTGCAGCCACAAGCGCTTGACCGGTTTGCCCAGAGGCTTGGCGCCACCGGCGTATTGCTCGATCAATCGGAAGATCAACTCACCCTCGCGGCCCGCGTCACAGGCGTTGATGAGGGCGCCCACGTCTTTGCGTTTGGCCTGCTTGACCACCGCGTTCAATCGGCTCTTGGTTTTGTCCACCGGCTTCAAGTCGAAGTGCGGCGGGATGACGGGCAAGTTGGCAAAGCTCCACTTGCCGCGCTTGACGTCGAACTGCTCGGGGGCTTGGATCTCCACCAAGTGGCCCACCGCGCTGGTCACCACATAGGTGTCGTTTTCAAAATGGTCCTCATGTTTTTCAAACTTGCCCGATACCGGGGTCAGTGATTTCACGATGTCTTGCGCCACCGATGGCTTCTCTGCAATTACCAAGGTCTTCATGTCATTACAATCCGTTGTCTCGCGTGTGCGCACGCGCCCGGGCACGCGCCTGCGCGCACGCCCACATGAATTCACCATAACAAATTTTTTGACGTCGTGGCCAAAACCCCTGTTTCTTCCCCCAGCCGATCCCACTCGAGCGCATCCGGCAAACGCATCCAGGTTCGCCGCTCGGGCGTGCATGGCAAGGGCGTTTTTGCCCTGCAAGACCTTGCCGAGGGCGAGACCCTGATCGAGTATGTGGGCGAAGTCATCAGCTGGGACGAAGCCCAGGACCGCCACCCGCACGACCCGAATGACCCGAACCACACCTTCTACTTCCATGTGAACGAAGACAAGGTGATCGATGCATTGCACGGCGGCAACTCCTCGCGCTGGATCAACCACAGCTGCGATCCCAACTGCGAAGCCGACGAAGAAAACGACCGCATCTTCATCAAAGCCATCCGCAACATCAAAGCGGGTGAAGAGCTGAACTATGACTACGGCCTGATCATCGACGAGCCTTACACCAAAAAGCTCAAGGCCGAATACCCTTGCTGGTGTGGCAGTGCCAACTGCCGGGGCACGCTGCTGTCCCCCAAGGACCGCCCCGACACGCCCAAAACGCCCAAGAAAAAGAAAAAGAAATCCGAAGCCAAGGCCAAACCCAAGGCCCCAAGCCCAAAGCCCAAAGTGCAAAAGGCCAAGTCAGCCAAGGCCGAGAAAAAGACGGCCAAAAAACGATGATGCCCCGCACGGCATGGCCCGCCGAATGGATTTGGGAACAGGTGTACCCCCTGCTGCCTGACTTCACGGTCGAGGTGCTGCCCGAAATCGACTCCAGCAACAGCGAACTCATGCGACGGGCTCGGTCTGGCCAGCATGAGGCCACCTTGCTGGTGGCCGAGCGCCAGACCGCCGGCCGCGGCCGCATGGGCCGGGTTTGGCAAAGCCAGCCGGGCGACTCCCTCACGTTCTCGCTCGGCCTGTCTTTGGCCCCCAAAGATTGGTCGGGCTTGTCCCTGGCGGTGGGCCTGAGCCTGGCGGAAAACCTGCACCCTGACATTCGCCTCAAATGGCCCAACGATTTGTGGCTCGAAGACCGCAAGCTCGGCGGCATTTTGGTCGAGGCGGCCACCATGGGTGGGCGCAGCCACGTGGTGGTCGGTGTCGGGCTGAACATCCAGGCACAGCCTGCCGCAGGACTCCATACCGCGCCAGCAGCGCTGACGGAACGGCTGCCGCAGACGAGCGCGGCCGACGCTCTGGCCCGTGTGGCCCAACCTTTGGTGCAAGCCTTGCTCAAGTTTGAGGCCAACGGTTTTGCGCCACTGCAAAGCCGATTTGAGCTTCGCGATGCCCTCAAGGGACGACAGGTACACACCAGCGATGGCCAAGAAGGCTTGGCCCTGGGTGTCAGTGCAAGTGGTGGGTTACGATTGCAAACAACGCTGGGCGTGCAGGACATCCACAGCGCCGAAATCAGCGTTCGACCTTTTATCTGACGGGACACTGGAGCATGTTGAAATACGCCTTGGGCCTGCTGGTTTTGCTCAATGCGGCTGCCTTGGCTTGGCAATGGGATGTTTTTGCGCCTTGGGGTTTCAGCGCCCAAGCCCACCGAGAGCCAGAGCGCCTGCAACAGCAATTGCGACCTGAAGCCATCAAACCGCTGGCGCCACCACCCGCTCAAGGCACTGCAGCGCCCGCACCCGACCCAGCAGGTGCAGAGCCCCAGAGCCCGCCACTGCCAGCGGCCCCTCAGGCCCCACAGGCCCCACTTGTCCCTGCAGGCACGCCCAGCTCACCCCCCACGGCTTCCCCTGCTGATTTCCCAACGGCCCCTCGCAGACCTTGATTCCAGAAAGTCCACCATGCCTTTGAAACTTTATTTCGCACCCGGTGCTTGTTCATTTGTGCCCCATGTGTTGCTGGAACTCAGTGGCGCCGAATTTGAGCCCTGCATGGTCAAACTGCACAAGGGCGAGCAAAACAGCCCGGACTACAAAGCCATCAACCCGCGCGGGCAAGTGCCGGTGCTGGTGCACGACGGTCAGCCCATCACGCAGATCCTGGCCATCGCATTGCATCTGGACCAACTCTTTGCGCAACAAGGCTTCTTGCCCGCTGAGCCCATGGCCCGCGCCAAAGCCTTGTCCACACTGGCCTGGATGAACAACACGGTGCACCCGACATTCACGCACATTTTCATGCCGCAAAAATTCTCCGACCAACCCGAGGTCCACGCGGCGCTTAAATCTTTCAACACCGGCCTGTTTCGCGGCATGCTGGCCGAGTTGCAAGCGATGGTGGTGGCGTGCGACAAGCAAGGCCATCCCTGGCTGGGCGGGGCACGCATCGGTGCACTGGACGCTTACAGCCTGACGCTCACGCGCTGGGGCACGATCGCTGGCATCACGCCCGAAGAACACCCCGACTTGTGGCGCTTTGTACAAAAAGTGGCCGCCGAGCCCGCCGTTGCGCGCGTGATCGAACGCGAACGCCTGCAACTGAACATGGGCGCAAAGGCCTGAGGGGTCACCCCCCTCAGATCACGCCAAAGCGCAGGGTAAAACAAGCGCCGGGTGAGGCTTGACCCGCAAAGGTGGCGTCAATGCTGACCGATGCACCATGGTGTTGGGCAATTTCCTTGACGATGGGCAAGCCCAGGCCTGAGCCATCCACGTTGGTGCCCAAAGCACGAAAGAAGGGCTGAAAAACCAGGTCCCGCTCATGCAGTGGGATGCCCGGTCCGTTGTCTTCCACCTGCACAACCAGCACCTTGCTGTAAGGGTCCACCAAAACCCGCACCGTGATCACCCCCTGGTGTTCAGGCGCCCCCGGGGTGTAATGAAGCGCGTTTTCCACCAAATTGCGCAGCATCTCTTTGAGCAAGGTCGGGTTGCCTTGCAGCTGCGCCCCCAAGGCACCCGGCTCGACCCCCTCGTAACCCAGATCCAGCCCCTTGTCCATGGCGCGTGGCAAGCAATCTTGCAAGACTTCACGGGCCAGGGTCGGCATGTCGCAGAGCTCCTGAAGAAGGTGGGTGCCCCCGCCTTCTGCGCGGGCCAATGAGAGCAATTGGTTGACGGTGTGCGTGGCCTGCACACTGGCGCGGCCGATCTGCTGCAGGGACTTCTTCAAGTCCTCCTCACTTGAACCCGAGCGTTGCGCCAGATCGGCCTGCATGCGCAAGCCTGCCAACGGGGTTTTGAGCTGGTGCGCCGCATCGGCCAAAAAGCGTTTTTGCGTGACGATCGAGTCTTTCAGGCGCTCCAGCAAATCGTTCACCGACACCACCAGAGGCGCCACTTCCATTGGCACCGCCTTGTCGTCCAGGGGGCTCAAGTCGTCGGGTTTTCGCGCGCGGATGCGTTCTTCGAGCTGCGACAAAGGCTTGATGCCACGCACCAGTGCCAGCCACACCAGCAGCACCGCCAAGGGCAGCAAGGCAAATTGGGGCAACATCACGCCCTTGATGATTTCCGCCGCCAGCACAGACCGTTTTTCTCGTGTCTCGGCCACCTGCACCAAAGCAGGCCGTTTGCCCTCGGCATCCAAGCGTATCCAGGTGTAGGCCACCCTGACTTCGAGACCCCGCATTTCATCGTCGCGGATATGCACCTCGTAACTGCTGCCTTTGGGCTCATTGGGCTTGGGCAAAGGCAGGTCGCGCTCACCGCTGAGGTGTTCATCCTGTGCGCCACGGACTTGGTAATAGACCAGATCCGTCTCATCGGCACGCAGCAACTCACTGGCTGGCTGGGGCAAGCTGAACTGCACGGTCTTGTCAGGTCCCAGCTTGACCTGCTGCGCCAAGGCCTGAACGTTGTAGACCAGCGCTCGGTCAAAGGGCTTGTTGGCCAAACCCTGGGCCACCAACCAGGTCAGGGCCAAGCTGATGGGCCACAGCAAAAGCAAGGGCGTGAGCATCCAGTCCAGGATCTCTCCAAACAAGGAGCGCTGCTCGCGTTTGAAAACCCGCAAATTCCAGCCTTTGGTTGTCATGGCTCAGTGGACCTGCGGCATCGGTCGGGCCAAGCGCTCAACCCGGGATCTTTTCCAGGCAGTAGCCCAATCCTCGAACCGTGGCGATGCGGATCGGACCTTTTTCGATTTTCTTGCGCAAGCGGTGGATGTACACCTCGATGGCATTGTTGCTGACCTCTTCACCCCATTCGCACAAGCGTTCAACCAACTGGTCTTTGCTCACCAGGCGGCCTGCGCGCTGCAACAAAACCTCGAGCAAACCCAGCTCGCGTGCCGACAGCTCCACCATCTTGCCGTCGATGGTGGCGACACGACCCGATTGGTCATAGACCAGGGGGCCGTGCTTGATTTGGGATGTGGCGCCGCCCATGCCCCGGCGGGTGAGGGCGCGCACGCGGGCTTCGAGCTCTTGCAGGCTGAAGGGTTTGGCCATGTAATCGTCCGCGCCGTAATCGAGGCCCTTGACACGCTCTTCCACACTGTCGGCTGCGGTCAGGATCAAGACCGGCAACACGGACCCTCGGGCACGCAAACGTTTGAGCACATCCAGGCCGTGCATTTTGGGCAAGCCCAAGTCCAGAATCAGCAAATCGAATTCGTTGTTGGTCATCAAGGCCGCGTCGGCCTCGCTGCCACTGGCCACATGGTCCACCGCGGCACCCGCGCTGCGCAAAGTACGCAGCAAACCATCGGCAAGCACCTGGTCATCTTCGGCTATCAGAATGCGCATGGCTGTCTCCTGTTGTTGTGGGCTTTCGATCCACCGCTGTGGTTGCGTGAACAGAACCGATTCTAGTGTCTGCAGGCACGGCCACTGGGGGTCGCGCAGGGCGATGGGGCTTGTCGCCTTCTGTGGGCCGGGAGGCTGTCAATGTGCATAGGCCTCCAGCCCCAGCGCCACCACGGTGGCCACATCTTTGCCCACGGCCTCGCGGAACTCGGCCTCGGCTTGGGCCACCGCATCCTTGAAAGCCTGTAGCCAGGCCAGCCCCACGGGCGTGAACACCACGCGTCGGGCCCTGGCATCCAGCGGGTCGGCTTCGCGCTGCACCAAGCCCCAGGCGGCGCACTGGTCCACCAGATCGCCCATGGCCTGCTTGCTCATGCCGGCAGCGCGCGCCAGATCGGTCAAGCGCGAGCCCTCCAGCGACAGGTGCCGGGTGATGTGCACATGCGCGGCGCTGATCTGGTCGCGCGCGGCCAGGTTGGCCAGCGCCAGCGGAACGCCTTCATTGCCCGCCATCAGGACCAACACACGTTCGTCAAAGCGCCGCATGGCATGCCCCAGCAGGCGGCCCAAGTGGGTTTGCCGCCAACGGTCATCTTGCAAGGCGCTGTCCGCCACGGTCAGTGAAAAGCTACTTTCGCTCATCCTGAAATGATAAGGCAAACTGACCAAAAATAGGCTTTCAAGCTTTGTACAGTTCGTTTACAGTACTGTTCACGCATCCAGTAAACAGCACATCGCTGCTGAACCCGGTGCCCCAACCCATTGATATTCAAGGAGATTCTCATGAGCGACGACAACAGCGAAAAGTCCAAAGCCCTGCAAGCCGCCCTGGCCCAGATTGAAAAACAATTCGGCAAAGGCACCATCATGCGTTTGGGCGAAGGCGAAGCCATTGCCGACATCCAGGTCGTCTCCACCGGCTCTTTGGGCCTGGACATCGCCTTGGGCGTGGGCGGTCTGCCCCGCGGCCGTGTGATCGAGATCTACGGCCCCGAGTCCTCGGGCAAAACCACCCTCACCTTGCAAGTCATCTCGGAAATGCAGCGCTTGGGCGGCACCTGCGCTTTTGTGGACGCCGAACACGCACTGGATGTGCAATACGCCCAAAACCTGGGCGTGAATCTGCAAGACCTGCTGGTCAGCCAGCCTGACACCGGCGAGCAGGCCCTGGAAATCGTGGACAGCCTGGTGCGTTCCGGCGCGGTGGATTTGGTGGTCATCGACTCGGTTGCAGCCCTCACGCCCAAGGCCGAAATCGAAGGCGACATGGGCGACAGCCTGCCCGGCTTGCAAGCCCGCTTGATGAGCCAGGCCCTGCGCAAGCTGACCGCCACCATCAAAAAGACCAACTGCACCGTCATCTTCATCAACCAGATCCGCATGAAGATCGGCGTCATGTTCGGCAGCCCCGAGACCACCACCGGCGGCAATGCGCTCAAGTTCTACGCCTCGGTGCGTCTGGACATCCGCCGCACCGGCACCATCAAGAAGGGCGACGACGCGATCGGCAACGAGACCAAGGTCAAAGTGGTCAAGAACAAAGTCGCGCCCCCCTTCAAAACGGCCGAGTTCGACATCCTGTTTGGCGAGGGCATCAGCCGCGAAGGTGAGGTGATTGACATGGGTGTCACCGCCAAGATCGTGGACAAATCCGGCGCTTGGTACGCCTACCAGGGCGAAAAAATCGGCCAAGGCCGTGACAACGCCCGCGAGTTTTTGCGCGAGAACCCGGCTTTGGCCCGCGAGATCGAAAACAAGGTGCGCGAATCGCTGGGCATCCGCCTGCTCGAGTCGGCCATTGCCGAGCCCAAAGGCGAATGAGCGGCGCACGAGCGTGAACAAGCCCGGTTTCCAGCCTTCGCTCAAAGGCCGCGCCCTGCGGCTTTTGAGCCAGCGCGAACATTCGCGCACCGAGCTGGAACGCAAACTGGCCCCGCACGAAGAGGTGCCTGGCGAGCTGGCCAAGGCACTCGACGAGCTGCAAGCGCGTGACTTCATCAACGACGGCCGTGCCATCGAATCGGTGGTCCACCGGCGCGCAGGCAAATGGGGTGCCGCCAGGGTCAAGCAAGAATTGACGGCCAAAGGCCTGACGGGCGAAGCAGTGGCCCAGGCCCTGGCGGGCCTGAAAGACACCGAGCTGCGCCGCGCCCAGGAAGTCTGGCGCAAAAAGTTTGGCAGCCCTGCGCCAGACCCGCAGACCCGCGCCAAACACATGCGCTTTTTGCTCACACGCGGCTTCAGTGCCGAGGTGGTGCGACAGGTGGTCAGTGGCGCGGGCGAAGACGATTTCGGGTGAACCCTGCGCAGCCAGGGCGCTGGGTGGGTGCGGCCTGCAACTCAGGGGGTCAAATCCAGCGGCACCTGTGCTTGCGCTGCGACCTTGGCCCAATGGCGGTCTTCGGCGGCGCGCTCGGCATACCGGTTGAACCGCCAGGACGTGCCATCCAAGGTGATGCGGCGCCACACCGCACGCTTTTCAGCAGGGCTCATCTCGGTCCACAGCTGCACCTCTTCAAAGCTGCGGCCGCAGCCCTTGCAGCTTTCGTCGCCCTGACTGGTGGAACAAATGGCAATACACGGTGTGTCAGGGGTGGTCGCATACCAGTCCTGCCAGGCCAAGGCAGCAGCCAGCGGCCAAGACCACTCATCGACCAAATCCTGCCTGTGGTAGACCATCAAGCCGTACACCTCGGCCAAAGCGCGCAACTCAGGCGGCAGCGTCACCCCATCCGGTGAAGGGTTCTTGCTGCGCCAATGGTTGATGGCCGCTTCGATGTCGGTGATGTGGATGCCAGCCATGGTGTGGGTGTGTTCGAGGTGGGCGATCATAGCCCCAATGGCCACGCTCAGCGCTCAGGGGCCTGCAAGGCCCGCAGACGCTCTCGGGCATGGCGCAGGCGAACATCCACAATGGACGCCTCAATGTGCTCACCCGGCTTCAAGCGACCGGCAAGGGCCAATTCCTGGGCTGCACGAAAACGGTCGACCGCACCTGGCCAATCCAGTCGGGCCGCCTGCGCCTCGCCAGCCGCTCGCAAGGCTGGCAAAGCTTGACCTTGCACGGACAACAAGCCCGACAAACGGTCCCAGGCCTGCGCGTCCAGCGGGGTCTGTTGCACCAGATCCCGCAACTGCGCTGTGACGGATGGCCACAGGGGGTGATCGGGCAATCGCTGCAGCACCTGCGACAAAGCCATCAACTCGGGCCGCTGCAAGCGCTGCCCTGGGCTCTCTTGCGTCAAGACCTGCACCGCCAATGCCGGTTGGTCTTGCCGCTCGGCCACTTCGGCCTGCAGCAAACGCAGCCAGCGCTGCGCCAAAGCATGAGAAGGCAAGTGACGGTGCGCCTGAATCAAAGCGCTCAAGGATTGCAAATGACGCGAGGTGCCCTCGGCATCGCGCAACAAAAGATGCGACAAACTCGCCGCATACAGCGCCGCCGCACGGTCAGCAGCAGTGGCCGTGGCCGACAAGGACGCCGGTCCTTGAATCCAGGCCTTGAGCGCGTCGGGGCTGTTTTGCGACAAGACCCGGGCTCTGGCCGCCAGCATGGCGTGCGCCATGTCCGGCAAGGGCTTGGGCAAGGGCACATTCAACTGCTGGCGAGCCTGCATATCGGCCATGCGCTCGGTGGTCAAAGGGTGACTGCGCAGGTAAGGGAAGGCCTCGCTGTCATTGAGTCCCGCAGCTTGCTTCAATTTGGCAAACATGCTGACAAAACCGCCCGGGTCATAACCCGCATCCACCAAAATGCCGAAACCAACACGGTCCGCCTCCCGCTCCATGTCCCGGGTGTAGCCAAGCTGGGTCTGAATGGCCGCAGCCTGCCCACCCACAATCAGGGCCTGCGCGGCTTGCGGGTTTTTGCTGGCGGCCAAAGCCCCCAAAATCATGGAGCCCACCACCCAAGGGGTCATCTTGGACTGTTCGCTCATGCCGCGCGCAATGTGCCGCTGGGTGACGTGGCTCAACTCATGGGCCAGCACCGACGCCAACTCGTCGGCCGTGCTGACCACCGCCATCAAGCCCAGGTGCACCCCCAAATACCCCCCCGGCAATGCAAAGGCATTCACCGAACGGTCACGCCCCAGCAAAATCCGCCAGGCAAAGCGCTCTTGAAGCTCCGCGGACAACTCACCGCGCGCCACGGCCGCCCGAACCAAAGGCGCCCAAAGCTGCTGGATGTACTCGTCCAGCACCGCGTCCTCCAGATAATCCGGGTCCCGAAACAACTCGCGCGCAATCCGGTCACCCAATTGGCGCTCGGCACCCAAGGAAATGCTCTCGCCGTCGCCAAGCGCGGGCAAGCCCAGGGTCTGGCCATGCGCCAGGCCGGTGCTCAGGGCCCAGGCCAGCGCCAGTGCGAGTACCGTGTGAAATCGACGATCAGGGTGTTTCAAAGCGATCCATGCCATGTCCAAGCCCCGTATGATGCACGCTTGTTGTGAACCTGTCGTCAACCCTGAAATACCTGCGCATGAGCCACGATGTCCTGACCCATTTTGACGCCCAAGGCCAAGCCCACATGGTCGATGTGGGAGACAAAGCCAGCACCCGGCGTGTGGCCGTGGCCCGTGGCCGGATCTGCATGTTGCCCGCCACCCTGGCGCTGATCACTTCCGGCTCTGCCAAAAAAGGCGATGTGCTGGGCATTGCCCGAATTGCAGGCATCCAGGGTGCCAAGAAAACCAGCGACCTGATTCCCCTGTGTCACCCCATCGGCTTGACCCGCGTGGCTGTTGACTTCGAGGTTGAACCCGCCACATCCAGCGTGGCCTGCACCGCCACCGCCGAAGTCCATGGCCAAACAGGCGTCGAGATGGAAGCCCTCACCGCCGTGCAAGTCGCCCTGCTCACCATCTACGACATGTGCAAAGCCGTGGACCGGGGCATGACCATCACCGATGTGAAGCTGCTGGAAAAGCACGGCGGCAAATCCGGCAGCTTTGTGGCAACCCCTTGATTCGACCGATCAAGTCACCCCGCCCACCTTGCTCATTCGGCCTTGATGTTGGCCGACTTGACCACGGCTGCATAGCGTGACAGGTCGCGCGCCATGTCGCGACCAAATCTCTCAGGGCCACCCGGGCTGGCGGTGATGCCCAAGGTGTTGAGCCGATCGCGCACGACAGGGTCATTCAGCACCGCGTTCAACTCGTTGTTGAGCCTCTCGACGATGGCGCGCGGTGTTTTGGCCGGCGCCAGCAAGCCCACCCAGGAGTTGATGTCGAAATCGCTCAAACCCGCTTCAATGAATGTGGGCACATCTGGCAAAGAAGGGGCGCGTTGGGCGCTGGAAACGGCCACTGCATGCAGCTTGCCCGACCTGACGTGCGGGAAAGCCCCCGCCACGGCGGTGTACACCAAGGGAATGTTGCCACCCAGCACATCGGTCAAAGCCTGGCCACCGCCTTTGTAGGGGATGTGGACCAGGTTGGCACCGGTGCGCTGCTTGAGCAGCTCACCCGCCAGGTGGGGCGTACCGCCCGTGCCCGAGGTGCCATACGACAGGCCGCCCGACTGGGTTTTGGACAGGGCGATCACTTGCTGCAGTGTCTTGGCGGGCACGCCGGGGTGCGACACCAAAATCAAAATCGCGTCACCGATCTTGCCGATCGGGGCAAAGTCTTTGACGGTGTCAAAACCCACTTTGGGGAACACGTGCGGGTTGATCACCATGGTGCCGTCAAAACCCAGCAGCAAGGTGTAGCCATCGGGCTCGGCCGCGGCCACCATTTGCGTGCCGATGTTGCCCGAGGCGCCGGGCTTGTTGTCAACCACCACCTGCTGACCCAAGCGCTTGGACAGCTGCTCGGCGATCAAGCGCCCGCTGGTGTCGGTCACGCCACCGACCGCAAAGGGCACCACCAAGCGAATGGGTTTGGCGGGGTAAGCAGCTTGCGCTGCAGCCGTGCTGGCGCTCAAGGCCAAGCCACCGCAGGCAGCGGCCATCAGACCGGTGCTCAGCGCGGCTTTGAGCCATTGGCGGCGGGGGGTTGTGATCTTCTTTGGCATCGTTGTCTCCTAATGGTTTTTGGGGGGAATCAGTCGGTTTCGGCGTAGCGCTTTTCAAACGCCCACACATCTTCAAAACCCATGAGCTTCGTCAGGTCGGCGAAGTCGTACAGCGGCGTTGGGCCATTGGCCGAAGAACCCGTGTCCTTGAACTGCTGGTACACCTGGGTCATGGCCTGCACACCCGCCAGCAAGGCGGTGACCGGGAAGATGGCGATCTTGTAGCCCAGCGCTTCCAACTCTGGCTTGGTCAGCACCGGGGTGCGGCCTTTCTCGACCATGTTGGCCACCAAGGGCACGTCAAAGCTTTGACCGATGCGGCGCATCTCTTCTTCGGACTCGGGCGACTCGACAAACAAAATGTCGGCCCCCGCCTTGGCATAGGCCTCGGCCCGGCGCAACGCTTCATCCAAGCCCAGTGTGGTGCGGGCATCGGTGCGGGCGATGATCAAGAAGTCTTTCGACGCGCGCGAGTCCACCGCCACCTGGATCTTGCGCACCATGTCGGCCATGGGGATGACGCGGCGGCCCGGCGTGTGGCCGCATTTTTTGGGGAACTCCTGGTCTTCGAGCTGGATGGCACATGCGCCTGCGGCTTCATAGCCCCGGATGGTGTGGCGCATGTTGAGCAAGCCGCCGTAGCCCGTGTCGGCATCGGCAATCAGGGGCGTGCGGGCCATGCCCGCCATGGCGGTGACGCGGCCCACCATGTCGCTGTAGGTGGCCAGACCCGCATCGGGCAAGCCCATGTGCGAGGCCACGGTGCCGTAGCCGGTCATGTACAGCGCGTCAAAACCAAAGCTGTCGGCCAGCCGCAGCGACACCATGTCGAACACGCCGGGCGCGACCACCAGGCCGGGTTGGTTCAAACGCGCGCGCAGCGCAGAAGTTTTGGAAGTCATGAAACAAAAATCTTGCAAGAGTGATTAAATCGACAACATCAGAATTTCTCATTTCAGCAGAAGAGCGCCCCATGGACCTTCACCTTCGCGACAAGCACATCCTCATCACCGGCGGCAGCAAAGGCATTGGCCTGGCTTGCGCGCAGGGCTTTTTGGCCGAAGGCGCCCGCGTGAGCCTGGTCTCACGCGACAGCGCCAACCTGGCGCGGGCGCAGCAGCAACTGCTGAGCAACTGCCCCGGCGCACGCATCCACACCGTGGCTGCCGATTTGCGCGACGCGGCTGCCGCATTGGCGGCCCTGAACTGGGCCGAGGCCGCATTCGGCTCGGTCGACGTGTTGGTCAACTCGGCAGGCGCAGCCAAACGCACGCCCGCGCCCGAACTCACGCCCGAGGCCTTTGCCGATGCGATGCAGGCCAAGTACTTCACCTATGTCCACATGATCACGCCCACCCTCCAGCGCATGGCCGCACGGGGCCAGGGTGCGGTGGTCAACGTGGTGGGCAATGGCGGCAAAGTGGCCAGCCCCATCCACCTGCCCGGCGGTGCGGCCAATGCGGCGCTGATGCTGGTGAGCGCCGGTCTGGCCGCCGCTTATGGCGCTCAAGGCATTCGGGTGAACGCGGTGAACCCCGGCCTGACCTTGACCGACCGCCTGCACGAAGGCTTTGCGGCCGATGCGCGCTTGAAGGGCCTGAGCCCCGACGAAGTCATGGCGCAATCGGTGGCCAAAATCCCGCTGGGCCGCATGGCCGAACCTGAAGAAATCGCCAACGCGGTGCTGTTTTTGGCATCCAGCAAAGCCAGCTACGTCACCGGCATTTGCATGAGCATGGACGGGGCTTTGAACCCGATCGTTGTATGAAAATTTGGGCCCCCATCCGAAGTTTGGCACTGGCATGGGCCTGTGTGCTCAGCATGACGGCGCATGCCGAGCTGGCGCCCCTGAAAACCGTGGCAGCGGTGGATGTGCCGCGCTACATGGGCACCTGGCACGAAGTCGCCAAGTACCCCAACTGGTTTCAAAAGAAATGCGCCAGCAGCACGCAGGCCACTTACAGCCTGCAAGCCGATGGCCGGGTGCAGGTGCTCAACCGCTGCAAAACCGACAAGGGCGAATGGAGCGAGGCCCTGGGTGCCGCCAGGCAAATCGGCGGCCCCACTTCGGCGCAGCTCAAAGTGCGCTTTGCCCCCGCCTGGTTGTCGTTCATTCCGATGGTGTGGGGCGATTACTGGATCATCGAGCTGGACCCGGATTACCAGTGGGTGGTGGTGAGCGAGCCCAAGCGCGAGTACCTGTGGATCTTGTCGCGCACACCGCAATTGCCAGCGGCCACGTACCAAGCCTTGCTGGCCAAACTGGACAAACTGGGCTTTGACCTGAAAAAGATCGAGCCCAGCAAACCTTGAACGATGGCCAGGCTCAGTGTGCCGCTTCGGCCACGCGCACCTGGCTGGCTTCGCTGGCTTGCAGCCAGCCTTGGCTGGCGGCGTCTTGTGCAAGTTGGGCAATCAGGGCACGTGCGTCGGCATTGACCAGGGCCACCGGTTGCAAGCGCAAAGCGGCGTCCGAGAAATGGTGCACCACCTCGGCCACGTCGTCGGCATCCAGCGTTGTGGGTTTGAAAACCGGGTGGCACCGCACCTTTTGGCCGAGCGCCCGGTAAAACACCGCCGCCAAATGGGCCGACGCACCATACACGCTGCGCATTTGACCTGCCGCCGTGACACGCAAGGTGTAGCCATATTTGCCCTTGACGCACTCGGCCTCGGTGATGTCCTTCAGGGCAAAGTGGTGCACTGTGGTGCCCGTGTCGTTTTCTGACACCAACAACTGCTGGTCGGTCAACAACCACAGGCCACGCCCTGCCAGTACTACGCGGCCCAGCACATAGGCCAGCACCCGTTCGGTCGGCTGGATGTGGTCACGCATCTGCTCCACATCGGCTTGCTTGAGCAGCTGTGCACCATAAGGGTTTTGGCCCTCGATCAGCAGTTCGCTCAGTTCATTGCCATTTTTCAAAAAATCCAGCCAAGCCATCGCATGTCTCCAAATAAGCCGCAGATGTTCGTGCATGCACGGCTTGGCAGGGCCCATGCCCGGTCAAAGGTCTTGTTTCAAGCAAGGTTATTGGGCTGCCAAAGCCCGAACCCCGGCACGGCCATTGCCACGATTTGTGCAAGCGGGCGCAGGCTGGCCCACACTGCCGGCCTGCACCTTTGGGAACCATGTCTTCTTTTTCGCCTTTAGCTTCCGCGATCCACGCTTGGGCCTGCCCGCTCAAGGACGCCGTGACAGCCCGCATCCAGGCGGAGATGGGCGCGCGCGTGCGGGCCATGACCGGGGCCACGGGGGATGCCCGTGATTTTTTGCAGCCTGCGGGTGACCCTGGCCTGTTCGGTCCGGATGCCGTCACCTGGCAGGTGCATGCGCACTTTGTGGCCATGATGACGGGCGGCCTGTCTTCGCTGATCTTGCAAGCCTTGCACCCCCGCGCGCTGGCCGCCGTGTGGGACCACTCCAGCTTTCGCACCCAGCTGCGTGCGCGGCTCGGGCGCACCGCTTTCTTTGTAGCCACCACCACCTATGGCGGCACGGCCGCAGCCCTGCAGGCCATCGAACGCGTCAACCACATCCATGCCCACATTCGTGGCACCTTGCCCGATGGCCGCAGCTATGTGGCCAACGAGCCCGAGCTGATCCGCTGGGTGCACTTGGGCGAAACCACCAGCTTTTTGCGCGCCTACCAGGACCTGTCACTGCAAGCGCTCAGCCCTGCGCAGCAAGACCGGTATTTTTGGGAAATGACCCGTGTGGGCCAGCGCCTGGGGGCACAGGACTTGCCCGAAACGCGCCACCAAGCGCTCTCGCAGCTGCAGGCTTACCGGCCCGATTTGCAGGTGGACGAGCGCACCCGCGAAACCATTCGCCTGATCGAAAACTACCCTTGCGCGCCCAGCGAACGCCCACTGGTCATGCTGATGGTGCGGGCCGCCTTTCAGATGCTGCCCGATTGGGCGCTGGACTTGTTGCAGCGCGAGCGCCCATGCGCCGCCGAGCAAGCTGCCGTACGCACCGCCCTGCAAGCCATGGGGGCCTCGCTGGCTTGGGCCTTTGCCGAGACGGGCGTGGCGGCGCGGGCGCGTCAACGGGTCAGCGCCCCACCTGCCCTCAAGGCACCTGGATCGTCTCCAGATACCTGAGCAGCGACACGATGCGGTTGCGCGCCGACCACTCGGCCGTGTTGGCCGAGTCGCCGGGCCGGGTCATGGCACGGGCCTTGAACTCGCTGCCCCACACCGGCATCTCGCGCGAACCATGGGGCCCGTTGTCGCCCGACCAGCGGCCGTCGATGACCTCCCACATCAGCTCTTGCGGAAACTTGCCGCCGTTGCGCTGCGTGATCTGGGTCAGATCTGAGGGTGGCTTGACCAAAAACGAGCGCAGCGGCCCATCGCCTTTGCCAGACATGCCATGGCAGCTGGCGCAGTTGTCGTGGTAGTCGGCACGTCCCAAGCCCACCGAGGTTTGGGCCCAGGCCGAGGCGGTGACGCTGAGGACGCTGGCGATGACCGCGCGTTGAATGGTGTGGTTGTTCATGAGGTCTCCTGTCGTGATGCAAGAGCAACATCATGAAAAAAACCAGGCCCAAAGTCTGTGCGCTGGCGCGCCAAAACAGCGTCTTTGCAGGAGCCCACCCCTTGGGCGAACCGGTGGCCACTCAGTTCAGGGTGCCACCCCCCAGAGGCAGATCGGCCCCCCCTTGCAAGCGATGGGCCACCAACAAGTCCAAGGCCTGCTTCACCGCTGCAATCTGAAGGCCGACGGGCCAGCTGGGCAAGCTGGGGCCCGGCCAGTGGGCAGCCTGCTCGGGCAGAAGCGGCAAATGCACAAAGCCGCTGTGCACCCCTTGCCCAGCCAGCGTGTGCTGCAGGGCATAAAACACCTGGTTGCAGACAAAGGTGCCCGCGGTTTGCGACACCGAGGCCGGAAAGCCTGCTGCCCTCAAACCTGCCACCAAGGACTTGATGGGCAAGGTGCTGAAGTACGACGCGGGGCCACCCACGATCACCGGCACATCGATCGGCTGCGCCCCGGCGTTGTCGGGGATGCGCGCATCCATCACATTGATGGCGATGCGCTCGACCGACAAATCACACCGCCCCTCGGCCTGGCCCAGCGCCAGCACGATGTCGGGTGTGTGCTGCGCCAAGGCTTGCTGCAAAGCGGGCAGCGCCTGCGCAAACACGCACGGCAGTTGCACCGCCACCACCTGTGCGCCTTGAAGCTGAAGGCCGTGCAAAGCACGTGCCACCTCCCAGGACGGGTTGAGGCTTTGCCCGCCAAAGGGCTCGAAGCCCGTGACCAGGATGCGCACCAAGGCCGCGCCCGTCAGGCGTGGAAAACCGACACGGTCTTGCTGTTGAGGTAAGCCTCCAGTGCCTCGGGGCCACCTTCAGAGCCATAGCCCGAGTCCTTCACGCCGCCAAAGGGCAGCTCGGGCCAGGGCGCGGCAGGCTGGTTGACCCAGAGCATGCCCACCTCCATGCGCTGACTCAGCAGGTGCAGGGTTTTCATGGAATTGGTGAAGGCGTAGGCCGCCAGACCAAAGGGCAGGCGGTTGGCTTCGGCAATGGCGTCTTCGATCTTCTCGAAGCTGCGAATGGCGGCGATCGGGCCAAAGGGCTCGTTGACCACCACATCGGCGTCCATCGGCACATGCGACAGCACCGTGGGCGCAAAGAAGTTGCCTTGCGTGCCGATGCGCTCACCCCCGGTGAGCACCTTGGCGCCTTTGGCGCGGGCGTCTTGCACGATGGACTGCATGGCGGCCAGGCGGCGCTCGTTGGCCAGTGGGCCCATCTGCGTGCCTGCGGCCAGGCCATCGCCCACCTTCAGCGCCTGCGCTTGCTCGGCAAAACGCTGGGCAAACTCGTCGGCGATCGCGTGGTGCACCAAAAAGCGGGTGGGTGAGATGCAGACCTGGCCCGCATTGCGGAACTTGGCTGCACCTGCGGTCTTCAGGGCCAGCGCCATGTCGCCGTCTTCGGCCACGATCACCGGGGCGTGGCCGCCCAACTCCATGGTCACACGCTTCATGTGCTGGCCCGCCAAGGCGGCCAGTTGCTTGCCCACAGGGGTCGAGCCCGTGAAGGTGATCTTGCGGATGATCGGGTGCGCGATCAAATAATTCGAGATCTCAGCAGGCGTGCCGTACACCAGACCGATCACGCCAGCGGGCACACCCGCATCGTGAAAGGCGCGGATCAACTCGGCGGGCGCAGCTGGGGTTTCCTCAGGCGCTTTGACGATGATGGAGCAGCCGGTGGCCAGCGCCGCCGACATCTTGCGCACCGCCTGGTTGACCGGAAAGTTCCAGGGCGTGAACGCAGCCACCGGGCCAACGGGCTGCTTGAGCACCTGCTGCTGCACCTGGATGTTGCGCGGCGGCACGATGCGGCCATACACACGGCGGCCCTCTTCGGCAAACCACTCGATGATGTCGGCTGCCGACATCGCCTCGACCTTGGCTTCGGCCAGGGGCTTGCCTTGTTCCTGGGTGAGCAGCTCGGCAATTTGCGGGGCACGCTCGCGCATCAGGGCGGCGGCTTTGCGCAAAACAGCACTGCGCTCATTGGCGGGGGTGTCGCGCCAAATTTCAAAACCCTTTTGCGCAGCTTGCGCGGCACGCTCCAGATCCGGGATGCCCGCATGGGCCAAGCGGCCAATTTCGGTGCCCGTGGCAGGGTTGAACACGGGCAGGGTGCGACCGCCTTCGGCGTCGCACCATTGGCCGTTGATGAAAAGTTGGGTATGGGGATAGGTCATGGGGTTTTCCAAAAATCGGGGAGCGGGCGCAAAACCGCCCGAACAGAGGACAAATTGTGGCCCGATTTTGCGCCATGGCGGTCAAGCCCGGGACAGGGCCCGCCCCACATCACCTTTGGGCATAAACCCAAAGGCATCGCACAACAGACCCTTGGGTGGATGGTGCGCCAGCCAGCGCGTGCCTAGCATGAAGACCTGATTCAACCCACGCGCGCGCATGGGCTTTGCGGGAAGGGCCATGGATGAACATTGCCACAGCATCAAGCGCTGGTTTGCCGCGCGCTGCGCCGCAAGCCCGCGCGATGCACCAACTGTTACTGCAGGAGTTCTGCATGAGCCTTTTCAAGAAAATTCTGGTGCCCATCGATGGCAGCGACACCGCCGACAAAGCCATGCGCATGGCCCTGGACATGGCGCGGGAGTCTTTGGCCAGCGTGCGTTTTTTGCACGTCTTCGATCATGCGCCTGAATTCAACGGCTACGCGTTGTCGGGCGATCTGCGCAGCCACGCCTTCGACCATGCCAAAAATTTGTTGCAAAACGCCATGGACGCTGCATCCGCTCTGGGTGTGAACGCCGACACCCAACTGATCAACCAACCCGGCCAGCGCCTGGGCGAAAACGTGGCCGACGCCGTCGAAAACTGGGGGGCCGACCTGGTGGTGGTGGGCAGCCACGGTCGCCGGGGGCTGGGCCGCCTGCTGCTGGGCAGCGGGGCCGAGCAAGTCATGCGCCTGAGCCCCGTGCCGGTGCTGATGGTGCGGGGGGCGTGATCGCCCCGCAGTCCAAACTTCAGCCCACGCACACCCGATCGGCCAAGCGGCGCATGAACCGCTCGCACCAGGCCAGCTGCTCCAGCGTGACCCATTCATTGGGCTGGTGCGCCTGGGCAATGTGGCCGGGGCCGCACACGATGGTGGGCACACCCGCTTGGTGAAACAGCGCCGCCTCGGTGCCAAACGACACCTTGCCTGCGCCGCTGGCCGGGTCTAACTCGGCGCAGTCAAAACACAGTTGGGCAATGTCACTGTCGGCCGCCGTGGCAAAACCGGGCAGCACCGATTTGAGTTCGTGCGTGATGCCGGTGTCCGGGGCCACCGCCTGCATGGCGGGCACCAAACTCTCGCCAAAGGCTTTCGCACGGGCAAACACATCCTCGGGCGTGTTCATGTGGTGGTGACGGATTTCCCAGCTCACCTCGCACTGGCGCGGGATGATGTTGAGCGCGGTGCCGCCTGCGATCACACCCGTGTGGATGGTGGTGTGTGGCACGTCATAAATCGGGTCGAAGGGGCCGTTTTGCACCAGTTCGCGGTGCATGCTTTTGAGGTGGGCCACAAACTCGCAGGCGATCTCGACCGCGTTCACGCCCAAGGGTGTGAGTGAGGAATGCGCCTCAAAACCGTGCACCGTGGTTTTGTACGAATGCTAGCCCTTGTGCGCAATGACCACCAGCATGCCGGTGGGCTCGCCCACGATGCAGCCCGCTGGCTTGAAGCCTTGCGCCTGCATGTCGGCGATCATGCGGCGCACGCCAATGCAGCCGACTTCTTCGTCATAGCTGAAGGCCAGGTGGATCGGGCGCTTGAGTTTTCTTTTCAGCAACTCGGGCACCATCATCAAACAGATGGCACCAAAGCTCTTCATGTCGGTCACGCCCCGGCCGTACATTTTGTCGCCCTGGATCACGACCTTGAACGGGTCGGTGTCCCAAGGCTGGCCGTCCACAGGCACCACGTCGGTGTGGCCCGACAACACCAGGCCGCCGATTTTCGTTTCGCCATCGTGCGCAGGCAGTGTGGCCCACAGGTTGGCTTTTTGCCCGCTGTCGTCATACGTGCGGCTGCAGGCAATGCCCAGGTCCTTCAGGTAAGCCTCGGTCCAATCGAGCAAGGCCAGGTTGCTGTCGCGCGAGACGGTGGCAAAGGCGATCCATTTTTCGATCAGGGGCAAGGCGGCCAAGTCAGCGGCTTGAACGTGGGACAAAGCAGCGTGAGAGAGAGGGGCGTTCATGAGATTCCGTCTAAAAAAAGCCCCAGCATTTGGAGACCCTTCCAACAACGCATCCCTCCTCATGCGTGATGTACCGAAAATTTGTATGATGACCTGTTGAATTATGGAGACGACCAGCATGACGACAGTGGGATTGATCGGTTTGGGGGCCATGGGTTCGGGCATGGCCGCTTCGTTGCGCCGCGCCGGGCACAGCGTGCAGGTGTTTGATGTGCGCCGCGAGGTGGCCGCAGCCTTTGCCCAAGATGGCGGTGTGGCACACGACAGCCTGGCCTCTTTGGGCGCGGCGTGCGACGTGATTGTGTCGGTGGTGGTGAATGCCGCTCAGACGGAAAGCGTGCTCTTTGGCGACGGCACCACCCCCGGTTGTGCCGCCAGCATGAAGCCCGGCAGCGTGTTCGTGATGTGTTCCACCGTGGACCCGAACTGGTCGGTGGCTTTGGAGGCGCGCCTCGAAACCATGGGCCTGCGCTATGTGGACGCCCCCATCTCAGGTGGCGCGGCCAAAGCGGCCAGTGGCCAGATGACCATGATGACCGCAGGCAAGCCCGAGGCTTATGCCGTGGCCGAGCCCTTCTTGAACGCCATGGCCGCCAAGGTGTACAAGTTGGGCGACAGCGCAGGCGCGGGCAGCAAGGTCAAGATCATCAACCAGTTGTTGGCGGGCGTGCACATCGCCGCTGCAGCCGAGGCCATGGCGCTGGGCTTGCGCGAGGGCGTGGACGCTGCGGCTTTGTACGAGGTGATCACCAACAGCGCGGGCAACAGCTGGATGTTTGAAAACCGCATGGCCCATGTGCTGGCGGCCGATTACACGCCGCTGTCGGCCGTGGACATTTTTGTAAAGGATTTGGGCATCGTGCTCGATATGGCCCGAGCCAGCAAATTCCCGCTCCCGCTCTCCAGCACCGCGCACCAGATGTTCATGCAGGCCAGCACCGCAGGATTTGCCAAAGAAGACGACAGCGCCGTCATCAAGATCTTCCCGGGCATCGAGTTGCCGAAGGGCAAAGCATGAGCGCGCTGAAACTGGGTTGCATTGCAGACGACTTCACCGGCGCCACCGACCTGGCCAACAACCTGGTGCGCTCGGGCATGCGGGTGGTGCAGACCATTGGCGTGCCTGCCGCACCGCTGGCGGCCGACGTGGACGCGGTGGTGGTGGCGCTCAAGTCGCGCACCATCCCCGCCGCCGAAGCGATTGCGCAATCGCTGGAAGCCTTGAAGTGGCTGCAAGCGCAGGGCGCAGAGCAGATCTATTTCAAATACTGCTCGACTTTTGACAGCACGCCCGAGGGCAACATTGGCCCGGTGACCGAGGCGCTGATGGATGCGCTGGGATGCGACTTCACCATCGCGACCCCGGCCTTTCCGGACAACGGCCGCACCGTGTTCAAGGGCTATTTGTTTGCGGGCAATGTGCTGCTCAATGAGAGCGGCATGCAAAACCACCCCCTCACGCCCATGACCGACGCCAACTTGGTGCGCGTGATGCAAGCGCAAACAAAGCGCAAGGTGGGCCTGATCGATTACAAAACCGTGGCCCTTGGCGCGGCGGCCATCCGCGAGCGCATCGCCGCGCTGCGTGCCGAAGGCGTGGGCGTGGCCGTGGTGGACGCGACCAGCAACGCTGACCTGCACCTGCTCGGGCCTGCCTTGAAAGGCATGCCGCTGGTCACTGCCGGCTCTGGCGTGGCGATTGGCCTGCCCGCCAACTTTGGCCTGCAGCCTTCTGTGCAAGCCAGCCAGTTGCCTGCGGCATCGGGCCTGCAGGCGGTGGTGTCGGGCAGTTGCTCGGTGGCCACCAACGCGCAGGTGGCGCACTTCAAATCTGCAGGTCGGCCCGCCATGGCCATCGCCCCCGCCAGCCTGATGAACGGCCAAAGCGACACGGTGGTGCAGCAGGTGCTGGCCTGGGCCGCGCCGCTTTTGAAAGACGGCCCGGTGCTGGTGTATTCGACCGCAGAGCCCGAGGCCGTCAAAGCCGTACAGGCGCAGCTGGGCGTGGCCGAAGCAGGGGCTTTGGTCGAACACGCACTGGCCGCTGTGGCGCGTGGCCTGGTGGGCTTGGGCGTGCGTCAATTGGTGGTGGCGGGCGGCGAAACCTCGGGCGCTTGCGTGCAGGCGCTGGGCATTGCGCAGCTGCAAATTGGCCCGCAAATCGACCCCGGCGTGCCGTGGTGCCATGCGCCCACAGAATCGGGCGGGGTGCACATCACGCTCAAATCGGGCAACTTCGGGACCGAAGACTTTTTCAGCAAAGCCTTTGGCGCGCTGAACTGAAAGCTCAGGCCGCTTCTTTGTAAAAGAAGCCGCCGTGCACACCGCGCGGCGCCAGCGGGCTGACGGCTTTGCTGATCGCGCCGATGTGGTCGGGCGTGGTGCCGCAGCAGCCGCCCACGATGTTCACCAGGCCTTCGGCCGCAAACTCGTGCAGCAAACGGCTGGTGACTTCGGGCGTTTCGTCAAAGCCGGTGTCGCTCATGGGGTTGGGCAAACCGGCATTGGGGTAACAGCTGATGAAGGTGTCGCCTGCCACCTTGTTCAGCTCTTGGATGTAGGGGCGCATCAGCGTCGCACCCAAAGCGCAGTTCAGGCCAATGGCCAGGGGCTGGGCGTGGCGCACGCTGTGCCAAAAGGCGGTGACAGTTTGACCGCTCAAAATGCGGCCCGATGCGTCGGTGACGGTGCCGCTGATGATGAGGGGCAGGCGCTCGCCGCTGGCTTCAAAGAATTCTTCGATGGCAAACAGCGCGGCCTTGGCGTTGAGCGTGTCAAAAATCGTCTCGACCAGCAGCACGTCCGAGCCGCCTTCGACCAGCGCTTCGACCTGCTCGTAATAGGCGGCGCGCAGTTCTTCAAACGTCACGTTGCGCGCTCCCGCGTCGTTCACGTCGGGGCTGATGCTGGCGGTCTTGGGCGTGGGGCCCAAAGCGCCCACCACATAGCGCGGCTTGTCGGGCGTAGAAAACTTGTCGCAAGCAGCGCGGGCCAATTTGGCGGACTGCAGGTTCATCTCGCGCACCAGGTGCTGCATGTCGTAGTCGGCCTGGGCCACGGTGGTCGCACCAAAGGTATTGGTCTCGATCAGGTCGGCGCCAGCGGCCAAGTAGCCTTCGTGGATGTCGCGGATCACGTCGGGGCGGGTCAGGCTCAGCAGCTCGTTGTTGCCCTTGACGTCTTTGGGGAAATCCTTGAAACGCTCACCCCGGTAATCGGCTTCGCTCAGTTTGAAGCGCTGGATCATGGTGCCCATGGCCCCATCCAGGATGGCGATGCGGTTTTGGAGGATCTCGGGCAGCGCTTGGGCGCGGGTGTAAGCGGGGGTCTTCATGGGCTGTATTGTAAAAGTTGGGGTTTCAGCTTTTTTGAAACCGCGCAAAGCCCGCTGCCCGCAACTGGCATGCGGGGCACTGGCCGCAGCCATAACCCCACTCGTGGCGCTGCGTGCGGTCGCCCAAATAGCAGGTGTGGGTGTGCTCCACGATCAAATCCAACAGCGCCTGCCCGCCTTGCGCCGGGTCGGCTTGTTGGCCCAAGTCGTGTGCCAGTTGCCAGGTCTGCGCCTTGTCGATCCACATCAGCGGCGTCTCGATCAACAGCTTGCGGTCCATGCCCAGCGACAGGGCGACCTGCATCGCCTTCATCGTGTCGTCCCGGCAGTCCGGGTAGCCCGAAAAATCTGTCTCGCACACGCCAGTGACGACGACCTGCAAACCTCGGCGATAAGCCAAAGCCGCCGCCAGCGTGAGGAACAGCAGGTTGCGCCCCGGCACAAAGGTGTTGGGCAGGCCCGAGCTTTCCATCTCAATGGCGGTGTCGCGGGTCAACGACGTCTCGCTGATCTGCCCCAGGATGCCCGCGTCCAGCAGGTGGTCCTCGCCCAGCTTGGGGGCCCAGGCCGGAAAGCGCGCCTTGATCGCGGCCAGCACGTTCAGCCGGGCGTCCAGCTCGACTTTGTGGCGTTGGCCATAGTCAAAAGCCAGGGTTTCGACACGGTCATAACGGGCCAAAGCATGGGCCAGGCAGGTGGTGGAGTCTTGGCCACCAGAAAACAGAACAAGGGCAGAGATATGCATGGGCTGGGATGTTAAACGCTGCCGCTCCCCGGAGAGCTTTCAGAGGAGGGGTACGGCGGACTCCTCATGAGGCGGGGGTACGCCAAAATCGTCGCCCGCCGCACCCCTCCTCTGAAAGCGTGGGATGACTGGCGTTATTGCATTGAAATGAGCGCGAAGCCCATGGTCTGGTGTGGGTGGGTGAGGGCGGGCAGAGGGTGACGATTTTGGCGTACCCCCGCCTATTGAGGAACCCTGTGCCCGCCCTCACCCACCCACACCACACCCGCCAAAAACCAACAACGGCCATAAGGGACAATCACCCACTTCAATAGCCAGTCAAACCCCACTTGTCCCCCCACCTCCCCATCCTGCGCGAAGTATTTGGCTACGACGCCTTTCGCGGCCCGCAGCAAGCCATCATTGACCATGTGGCGGCCGGGGGCGATGCGCTGGTGCTCATGCCTACCGGCGGGGGCAAATCGCTGTGTTACCAAATTCCGGCCATTGCCCGCCAGCGCGCAGGCCACGGCATCACGGTGGTCGTCTCGCCGCTGATCGCGCTGATGCACGACCAAGTGGGCGCGCTGCACGAAGCGGGCGTGAGCGCCGCCTTCCTCAACTCCACCCTCACCCCAGAAGAAGCCAGCGAGACCGAACGGCGGCTGATGCGTGGCGACATCACCTTGCTGTATGCGGCCCCTGAGCGCGTGACCACCTCGCGCTTTTTGGCGCAAATGGACTCGCTGCAAGAGCGCGGGCTGCTCAGCCTGTTTGCCATTGACGAAGCGCATTGCGTAAGCCAGTGGGGCCACGACTTCCGGCCCGAATACCGGGGCCTGACGGTGCTGCACGAGCGCTACCCCGGCGTGCCGCGTGTGGCACTCACCGCCACGGCCGATGCGCTGACCCGCGCCGACATCGTCGAGCGGCTGCAGCTGGAAAGCGCCGAGCTGTTCATCAGCAGCTTTGACCGCCCCAACATCCGTTACACCATCGTCGAGAAAAAGGAAGCCAGCGCCCAGCTGCTGCGCTTCATCGAGCGCGATCACCCCGAAGCCGCGGGCGTGGTGTATTGCCAATCGCGCAAACGGGTGGAAGAGGTTGCGGCCATGCTGTGCGAGGCGGGTGTGCGGGCGCTGCCCTACCACGCGGGGCTGCCCGCCGAAATGCGCCAGCGCCACCAGAACGAGTTTTTGCGCGAAGAGGGCGTGGTGATGGTGGCCACCATCGCGTTCGGCATGGGCATCGACAAACCCGATGTGCGCTTTGTGGCGCACCTGGACATGCCCAAGAACATCGAAGGCTATTACCAAGAGACGGGCCGCGCTGGTCGCGATGGCTTGGCGTCGGACGCGTGGATGGCCTACGGCCTGCAAGACGTGGTGAACCAGCGCCGCATGATCGACGAAAGCCCGGCGGGCGAAGAATTCAAGCAGGTCATGCGCGGCAAGCTCGACGCCCTGCTGGCCCTGGCCGAAGCCACCGACTGCCGACGCGTGCGCTTGCTGAGCTACTTTGGCGAAACCTACAAAGGCCAAACCGAGAGCAGCCAGGGCGTGTACATGCCCTATTGCGGCAACTGCGACAACTGCCTGAACCCGCCCGAAGTGTGGGATGGCACCGATGCGGCGCGCAAATTGTTGTCCACCGTGTACCGCTGCCACCAGGCCAGCGGCCACAGCTTTGGCGCGGCGCACACGATGGACATCGTGCGCGGCAAGAAGACCGAGAAAGTGGCGCAACGCGGCCACGAGAGCATCAGCACCTTTGGCGTGGGCGCCGAGTACAGCGAGCAGCAACTGCGCGCCGTGATGCGCCAGCTGATCGCGATTGGCGCGCTGCATGTGCACACCGAAGAAGGCTTCAGCACCCTGCACCTGACCGAAGGCTCGCGCGCCGTGCTGAAAGGCGATGTGCCGGTGCAGCTGCGCGAAAGCACCAGCCAACGCGCCGACAAGCGCACACGCAGCCGCAGCGCCCCATCCCCCGCCGCCGCCAACTTGGGGCAAGACGCGATGGTGCGCTACATCAACCTCAAGGCCTGGCGCGCCGAAGTGGCCAAAGAACACAACCTGCCCGCGTATGTGATCTTCCACGACGCGACCCTGGCCGCCATTGCCGAGGCCGCACCCCAAAGCCTGGCGCAGCTGCAAGGCATCAGCGGGCTGGGTGTCAAAAAGCTCGAAGCCTACGGCCCGCAGGTGCTGCGGGTGTGCAACGGCGCGACTTGATCACTTGCGCACAGCCGGGCAAATAGGCGTTTAATCAAATAAAAAGAATCTAATTAAGTTGAAATTTAGGTTTTTCAACATATAGTGGGTACCCAGAATCCATTCGCGCAGTTGGGTCAGCCAGCGGGTGGAATAAAAAAGGGAGCACCGGGTTTCATGGGAAATTTGTACCTGCACGACATAACAACAGGCAAGCCCCAAAGCCTTGCTGCACGCCATTTGCCGCAATTGCTTTCACAGGATGTATCAACTGGGTCCGGGTGTATCAACCGGGTTTTGCGGTCTACATCACGTTAGGCCTCATGAGCAACATAAGTGACATGGAGACGCCAAAAACACGAATTGCCACAGCACAGGCGACGCTAGGCCTCGCCATCAGATTGCACTCGGACGTGATTGCTGGTCGAATTAGAGACACCATTTATCAGCGAGAGGTGGTCATCATCACCGGAGGTCCTGGTCTCCTTCTACCGCCAGACTACCGAGCAACGGAGCTGGATCTCCACAACGGAACCCAGAACCTCGTGGTCATGGCGCTGGGCGCGTCCGCGCTGACTCTGGATGAAACGCTTGATGGCACCTTCGGGAAACCAGATTACGACGCCGAACCTAAAAGGCGCGGGCTCCGGATCATGGTCAACCAGCTCCGAAATGCCTTTGCGCACAACCCGTGGCGTGCTCGGTGGGTGATCCGGCCCAAATTCCAGAAGGTGCACTCGGTGTCGCTTGGCGGCCAAGCACCCTTTGAGTTCGACGCAACGCGCCTCGACGGCGAAGGCGTCAAGCCCGAGGATGTTGGCGGCTTCGAGTACTGGATTAAGGTTCTGCAGTACTGCGAGAGCATTGTCCCCGATGAAGCCTAACCCATCACTTAAAAAATAAACACATGAAGCAAGAATCCACTCATCTCTCAGAAACAAAGGGGAAACTCATGGCCATCCGGCACCTACTTATCGCTGTCTCAGTTACTACCCTGCTCGGTGCGTGTGCCACCGTGAAAGAAACATACTCGTCGGATGGCCGCAAGGCATTTACGCTGAATTGCAGCGGAACCGCTCGTGGCTGGGACAAATGTTATTCAGCTGCTGGGGAGATTTGCAAAAACGCTGGCTATGACATTCTCGACCGCAGCAGCGAAGACGTGTCTATTTCCGCAATAGGCGGTAGTTTCAATCACAGCGGTGGTAGTTTCGGTGGTTCATCAACAAAAACAAACGAGCGTTCGATGGTCATTGCCTGCAAACGCCAGTGAGTAGGGCCAATTAACAGATCGCCATCAAGCCCTTATGTTGAATCACCGTGAGCAATCTGAGCGCTGGGCCGCCGGGCTTTTTGACACCTCGCTCCCAATCAGAAACAAGGTTCTTCGACACATTCAGGTATCGCGCAAACACCGGCTGCGAAATATGCTCGCGGATCCTGAGGGCCGTGATTTGTTCGGGCAGCATCACCTCAATGGGCGTGAGGCAAGTATCGTCAAACTCCCGCATGGTCTGGCGATCCACAGCACCCACTTCATGCAAAGCTTCCATCGTTTCGTGAATCGCAGCCATTGCATCACTACGGTATTTCTTAGGCATCTTGCACCACCTTTTCAAAATGTCCTTGCGTCACCAACTCCATCGCAGCTAGCCGCCAAGCTACGCCTGCTCCGCAAGCCGCTGTTGCTCAAGCCACTGAGGGCCAGAGCGCAGCTTCTTGGCCAGGGGTGACTTCGGGTCAATCACCCGCCAAAACGGTGCCACCTCGGTCGTGGCCTTGCCAGCACCCATCTCGTCCCAAGCAGCCTCGGCCACGGTTCGCAAAAAGATCGCCGTGGAGACGGGGCAAGTCGCGTCCGCACCATGCAGTGCAGCAAGCTCACGGCGCACCTGCTGGATTTCTTTCGTAGTGCCGTAAGGCACATGCGTTTTCAAGTAGTCCTCCAGCTCCATCGGACATGAGATGAGCAGTCGCGATCCAGCCGGTACACCCGCAAAGTCCTTGTCCAGCGTCACGGTGTGCGGGGGCTTCGCACGCTTTTTGTCGGCCCACGTCTTGGCAGCTCTTGGCACTTCACGCTCCTGGTTTGTGTTGCACGGCGCGATTCTCCCGGACAGCATGCGAAGTGCAAATAATCCCCGTACAAACCCTAGCCAAATGCCTGAGGCGACGCCTGGCGCAGTTGCACGGCATCAGCATGCTGGATGTCAAAAAGCTTGAAGCCTACGGCGCGCAAGTGCTGCGGGCGGGCAATGGGCGGGTTGGAGCACACCCAAGCAATTCAGATATTGCGCAAAATAATCGCTCACTGCAGGATAGCGCTACGTTCAGCATCTTCATGTGGCATCTGTAAGCTATCTTCCTCCAGCGATTAAGCCCAATTCAGTTGACCCTCATTATTCGAAAAAATTGGAGTACCTCGTGAAAAGAGTCAATGAATTCGTCGAACATCTCAACGAGGTCTTCCGGCTGTTCGGGGCGATTCACTCAAAACAAATGTTTGGTGGATACGGCATCTACCACCAGGGCTTGATGTTCGGTCTCGTCGCCAATGACACCCTCTACCTCAAAACGGACGCGGTGTCTGCGCCGCAGTTTTCTGAAGCTGGTTGTGTGCCCTTTGAATACACCAAGAACGGCACCACCATGCGAATGTCTTACGCCTCAGCGCCCATAGAGATCTTTGACGATCCAGAAATGGCAAGGGACTGGGCGTCCCTTGCCTATGCTGCGGCACTTCGCTCAAAAAAGAAGTCTGCTCACTCCACCTGAATCGCCCCCCGCCGAATCTGGTCGCGCTCCAGGCTTTCAAACAACGCTTTGAAGTTGCCTTCGCCAAAGCCTTCGTCAGCTTTGCGCTGGATGAATTCAAAGAACACCGGGCCCAGCAAGGTTTGGCTGAAGATTTGCAGCAGCAGGCGCTTTTCGCCGTTGGCGGTGGAGCCATCCATCAATATGCCGCGCGCCTGAAGCTCGGCCACCGGCTCGCCATGGCCCGGCAGGCGCTCTTCGAGCATCTCGTAATAGATGTCGTTGGGCGCGGTCATGAGCGGGATGCCCGCCATCTGCAGCGCGTCAACGCTTTTCAAAAGGTCGTCGGTCAGCAGCGCAATGTGCTGGATGCCTTCGCCGTTGAACTGCATCAAGAATTCTTCGATCTGCCCGCCGGTCTTGCCCGACTCTTCGTTCAGCGGGATGCGGATCATGCCGTCCGGCGCCATCATGGCCTGGCTGGTCAGGCCGGTGTATTCGCCCTTGATGTCGAAGTAGCGAATCTCTTTGAAGTTGAACAGCTTTTCATAAAAGCCGCTCCAGTACGCCATGCGCCCTTTGTAGACGTTGTGCGTCATGTGGTCGATGAGCTTGAGGCCGTGGCCTGGCGGGTGGCGGTCCACGCCGTCGATGAATTCAAAGTCGATGTCATAGATGCTTTTGCCGTCTTCAAAACGGTCGATCAAATACAAGGGCGCGCCGCCAATGCCCTTGATGGCGGGCAAGCGCAACTCCATCGGACCGGTGGGCACATCCACCGGTTGTGCGCCCAGCTCAAGGGCTCGCGCATACGCCTTGTGCGAGTCTTTGACGCGAAACGCCAGCGCACAAGCACAAGGGCCGTGCTCGGCAGCAAAGTACCCGGCCAGGCTTTTGGGCTCGCGGTTGACGATGAAGTTGATGTCGCCCTGGCGGTAGAGCACCACGTCTTTGGATCGGTGCTTGGCCACCAGCGAGAAACCCATCTGCTCGAACAGCGGCTCCAGGGTGTTGGGGGTGGGGGATGCGAACTCGACGAACTCGAAGCCGCACAGGCCCATGGGGTTGTCAAACAAATCGGCCATGAAAATCTCCAGTGAAAAGCAGGACCGCGCAGCAGGTTGAGCGCGGCCCGAATGGATATCGGTCAAACAAAACAGGGGAGGTGTTTAAAAGCCCTGCGGCGGCGCGCAAGGCTTGCCCCGCGTGCTGCGCGCGAGGTGGATGCCGAAAATCAAAACCTGGATGGGCATGGGCTGGATGGTCGTTGCTGGCGCTCAGTGTGTCAAGCACTGAAACCCTGATGGCGGCGGCCCAGCCCTTCAGGCGACCGCTTGGATGCTGCGCAAGCGGGCGATGTCTGTCGCGCTCAGGCCCAGGCCTTGCAACAGCTCGTCGGTGTTCTCGCCTTGCGTGGGCGGCTGACGGCGCACGCCCAGGCGTTGCCCGTCCATGGTGAAGGGGAACAAGGCCGCACGGGCGGTCTGCCCTGCCTTGGGGCCATCAGACAGGCGCACATCGGCCAAACCGCCCGTGGCGTTCAGGTGCGGGTCGTCAAACAACTCTTCGGGTTTGACGATGGGCGCAAAGGGCAGGCCTGCTTTTTCAAAAATGGCGGTCAGCTCGGCGGCGGTGAAGGCCTCCAGGCGGCGGCGCAGTTCAGGCAACAGCTCGGCGCGCAAAGACACACGGGCGTTGTTGTCGCTGTAGCGCGCATCGGCCTTGAGGTCGGCAAAGCCCAACACATCACAAAAGACGGCCCATTGCGCATCGCTCACCGCTGCCAAAAAGATTTGCTCGCCGTTCTTGACGGTGAACACGTCGTACACCGCCCAGGCCGAGATGCGGTTGGGCATGGGCTCGGCCGCTTTGCCGGTGATGGCGTACTGCAGCATGTGCTGGCCGACCAAAAAGACGTTGTTCTCAAACAGCGCCGACTGGATCTCTTGCCCGCGCCCGGTGATGCCGCGCTGGATGAGTGCGCCCAGCACGCCAATCGCGCCGAACATGCCGCCCATGATGTCGTTCACGCTGGTGCCTGCGCGCAGCGGGTCGCCGGGGCGGCCCGTCATGTAGGCCAGGCCACCCATTATTTGCACCACCTCATCCAGCGCAGTGCGGTGGTCATACGGCCCCGGCAAAAAGCCCTTGAGACTGGCATAGATCAACTTGGGGTTGGTCACAGACAGGCTGGCGTAGTCCAGGCCGTACTTGGCCATGGAGCCGGGCTTGAAGTTCTCGGCCACCACATCGGCCGTGGCGCACAGGCGACGCGCCACCTCGGCCCCTTCGGGGTTTTGCAAATTGAGCTGGATGCTTTTTTTGTTGCGGTTGAACATGGGGAAGAAGCCCGCGCCCGAGCCCAACAAATGCCGCGTGCGGTCGCCCTCGATGGGCTCGACCTTGATGACCTCGGCCCCCATGTCGGCCAGTACCATGCCGCAGGTAGGGCCCATGACCATGTGGGTGAACTCGACGACGCGCAGGCCTTCGAGCGGGAGTTTGCGTGCCGCTTCGGTCATCTTCAGATTCAGCGGTAAAACGCTTCGACCTTGCCCTTGAGCTTGATCAGCAAGGGCTGGCCTTTGCGGTCCAGTGTCTTGCCTGCGGGCACGCGCACCCAGCCTTCGCTGATGCAGTATTCCTCGACGTCGTTGCGGTCCTTGCCATTGAAGCGGATGCCAATGTCGTGCTCGAACACGGCGCGAACGTAGTGCGGGCTGCGGGTGTCGATCGCCAGGCGGTCGGGCAATGCGGGGCGGGCGTCTGTTGGGGAGGTGGCGTCGGACATGGGGTGTGCGTGGTCAAAAATGAAACAACGCCGATTCTCCCCGATTTGACGGGGCTGACAGTGGCAGAATCCACGGTCCTTCGACGGTCAGCGCTTTGGCTTGCCATCTCTTCCACAGCACTTTCGCCTCAGCACCTTCCCTTTCAAATGACTTCTTCCCCCGCTGGCACGCTCGGCATCGATTTCGGCACCTCCAACTCCGCCATGGCCTGGCGGGGCCCCGAGGGCCGTGCGCGCCTGATCGCGCTGGAGGGTGAGGCCCTGGCCATGCCCACGGCGGTGTTCTACAACGCCGAAGACAGCAGCACCCACTTTGGGCGCGAGGCCCTCAAGCACTACCTGGAAGGCACCGAGGGCCGCTTGATGCGTTCGCTCAAAAGCCTGCTGGGCAGCCCGCTGCTGCTGGAAACCACGCAAATCGGGCACGAACAGATCAGCTTCCAGGACATCATCGCCACCTTTTTGGCCACCCTGCGCGAACGCGCGACGCAAAGCTTGGGCAGCGCGCCACGCCGGGTGGTGATGGGCAGGCCCGTGCACTTTGTGGACGACGACCCCGAGCGCGACGCACAGGCCGAGGCCTCGCTGCGCCAGGCGGTGCTGTCGGTGGGCTTTGACGAGGTGTCGTTTCAGCTGGAGCCGATTGCCGCCGCGCTGGATTACGAGCAACGCCTGACGAAAGAAAGCACCGTGCTGGTGGTGGACTTGGGGGGCGGCACCTCGGACTTCACGGTGGTGCGCTTGGGGCCTGAGCGCATGCGGCACGCCGACCGCAGCCGAGACATTTTGGCCACCACGGGCGTGCACATCGGCGGCACCGACTACGACCGACAACTGAATTTGGCGCAGGTCATGCCGCTGCTGGGCTACAAACACATCGGCCCTGAACAGCGCGAAGTGCCCAGCCGCGTGTTTTTTGACCTGGCCACCTGGCACCTGATCCACTGGCAATACCAAGCCAAGGCCATTGCCCACGCCAAAACGCTGCGCAGCAATTACAGCGACATGCACCTTCACGAACGCTTGATGCAAGTGTTGACCGAGCGCCACGGCCACCACATCGCGCATGAGGTGGAGCAGGCCAAAATCCGCTGCTCGGTCAGCCGGGCAGACACGGGCATTGACCTGTCGGTGATGGCGCCCGGTTTGCAGGCGCGCTTGAGTGCGGGCGACATGCCAGCGCAACTGCACGATTTGTTGGGCCGCACCGTGGCCTGTGCGCGCGAATGTGTGCAGCGCGCAGGCCTGACCGATGCATCGCTGGATGCGATTTACCTCACGGGTGGTTCCTCGGCCTTGAGCACTTTTCAGTCCGCCTTGCAGGCCGCCTTTTCGGGTGTGCCCGTGGTGGAGGGCGATTTGTTTGGCGGCGTGGCGCTGGGCTTGGCCTACAGCCGCTGAAAGTTCGGCTGAGTCTGCCGCTGAAGGCGGCGCTTGAACTCAGGTCCAGTCGTCGCCCAAGTCCCACAGGCCATCGCCCGCATCCGGCGCGGCGGTGGACAAGCCCCCTGCGGAGCCTTGGGCCAAATCGGGCGAAGCCGCGTCCGATCCCCACAAGGCTTGCAGGCCTTGCAACACAGCGCCACCCGCCACCACGCCCGCAGCCACGCCAAGCGCAGTGCCGCCCACTTGCCCCACCAAGCCCCGCATCCACAGGCTGGGTGGCGCCGCAATGGCACCAGCGGCTGGCACGGGCGCCTGCACCTCAGCAGGCACGGCGCTGGCGTCAGGGTTGGCGGCCTCCGAGGCTTTCAGCGCCGCAGCCGATGAGGCTTGCAATTGCTGCAATCGGTTTTGCGTGGCTTGCAGCGCCAAGCTCAAGGCCATGGCCCGTTGCACCAACAAATAAGTGGCATCGGCTTGCGAGGCCAGGGCATCACGGATGAGGCCGTCGGCCACCGGGTCTTTGGCCTGGACTCGCTGCTGGCGCAAGCTGGCCAAAAATTGCTGAAGTTGGTCGCGTTCCTGTGCGTTCATGAGCGAGGTTCTCCTGGCAGGGCCATGACGGGGGATTCGCCATTGTCAGGTTTTTTGCAGATAAACATAAGCACCCATGAGAGGCTGGGCTTGGTCCAGCCGCAGGGGTGCGCGGTGCACCTTGGCCCATTGCCAACCGTGCTGTGCGGCCAGTTTTTGCAAATACGGCAGAGCGTGCGCGTAACGCAAGCTGCTGTGCAGCTGCACTTCAAAGCCCGGATCGGCCTCTTCCACGGTCAGGGCCAGCCAGCAGCCCGAACGCACCCGGGGGCTCAGGGCCTCAAAAACCGCCTCCAGCCAGCCCACATAAATGAACACATCGGCCGACAGCACCAAGTCGGCTGGCTCGGTGGTCTGCTGCATGAAGGCCACCAACTCCTGCGCATGCAGGCTGTCGTACAACCCCAGCGCGCGGGCCTTGGCCACCATGAGCGAAGACAAGTCCACGCCGATCAAATGCTGGGCGCGAGGGCGGATCAAGGTGCCACACAAGCCGGTGCCGCAGCCCAAGTCCCACACCCGTTCAAAACGCACAGCCGGGTCCGCAGGCAGATGCTGCAGCAACACGCTGTGGCCTTGGTAACCCAGTTGCCCCACCAGGTGCGCCTCGAAGTCGTCGGCGTATTGGTCAAAGAGTTTTTCGACATAGGCCGCAGGCGCGTTCACCACCGGCTGATCGGGGCTCAAGGCAGACAGGTAATAGCGGTGCAGCTCCGGATCAGCCCCGAGCGCCAGCGCTTGTTGGTAGCCCGCAATCGCTGCAGCGGTCTGGCCCATGTCACGCTGGGCATGGGCACGCTGGCTCCAGGCCTCGGCCAAGTGGGGCGCGTGCGCCAAGGCTTGGTCAAAAGCCTGCACCGCTTGTGGCAGCTGCCCGGCATGCGCCAAGCATTGGCCCCAACGCAAACAAAAATCGGCGCCATCGGCACCCAAAGCACGCGCTTGCTCATGGCTGTGCAGGGCCTGTGGCCATTGACCCAAAGCCATCTGCGTGACGCCCCAAGCCACCCAGGCATCGCACTGCTGGTCATCGGCTGCCAAGGCTTGGCGCAGGCATTCATCGGCCCGCTCAAAGCGGCCCAATTGCACGCAGCAGGCGCCCAGGTTCATCAACACCGAGGGCCTGCCCGGTGCCAGCTGCAAAGCCCGTTCAAAAAGGGAGGCCGCCGCCTCAAATTGGTGGCGTTCAAACTGTTCAACGCCGTCCAGAAAGGCCTGGCGGGCTTGTTCGAGTGAGGAGTCCATGCGCGCCAGTGTGACACAGGCGGGCGCATCCTCCGAGGGCCCTGCACCGGGTCGAGGCACAATGCTTTGCAACATGCGAACACCGGAGACACCATGAAAGAAACCCCCTACGCCTGGGTGGTGGTTTGGGCCACCTTTGTGTGCCTGGCCGTGATCTTTGGGGTGTCGTATTCGTTCGCGGCGTTTTTTGAGTCGTTCGCCGTCGAGTTCTCGGCGCAGCGGGCCGATGTGTCCTGGATTTTTGGCCTCTCGGGCTTTGTTTATTTTGTGTTGGGCGCAGGCGGCGGCATGCTGGCCGACCGCTTGGGCCCACGCATCGTTTGTTCGGCGGGCATGGCGCTCATTGCGCTGGGTTTGCTGGCCACCAGTTGGGCCTCGTCTTTGCTGGCGGTGTATGTGAGCTATGGCTTGCTGGTGGGCTTGGGCATTGCCTTGGTCTACACCCCTTCGATTGCCAGCGTGCAGCCCTGGTTCACCACCCGGCGCGGCTTGGCCGGAGGCATTGCCAGCTCGGGCGTGGGCGCGGGCACCTTGCTGGTGCCGGTGCTGGTGGCCATGGCGATGGGCACCATGCCCTGGCGCGAGGCGATGCAGGTCTTGGCGCTGGGCGTGTTGGTGCTGGGTTTGTTGGCGGCGGCTTTGTTGCGGCGTGCGCCTGCAGCACCGTCCAGCGCAACAGGCGGTCCGGGTGCAGGCGGCTCGGCCACGGGCCTGAGCTTGCGCGAGACCTTGCGCAGCCCCACCTTTCGTTGGCTCTACCTGGCCACGGTGTTGGCCTCGCCCGTCATGTTCATCCCGTTCGCGCACGTGTCGGCTTCGGCCCGCGATTTGGGCCTGAGCGAAGCGCTGGCGGTGGGTTTGGTCGGCTTGATCGGTGTGGGCAGCCTGGTTGGGCGCTTTGCCATTGGCCTGGTGGCCGACCGGCTGGGACGGGCGCAAACCCTGGTGCTGATGCAGCTGTCCATGGGCGCTTCGTATGTGTTGTGGGCTTTGGCGGGTGGCCATGCGCTGCTGGCTTTGTTTGCCCTGTGGTTTGGCCTGAGTTACGGCAGCATCGTGTCGCTCTTGCCCGCCATTTGCATGGACTACTTTGGCGGCAAATCGGTGGCCAGCGTGGTGGGCACGCTGTACAGCGGCGCGGCCTTGGGCAACTTGCTGGGCCCGGTGCTGGCAGGCGCCGCATTCGATTGGAACGGGCACTATTTGGGCGTGATGGCGGTGTGCGGCGTGCTGTCGCTGTGCGCCACCTGGGCCTCGCACCAGATGAAGCGCAGCGGCTTGGCGCAGTATTGAACGGAAAGAAGGACTGGCATGCACAACGATTTGCACGCGCTGCGGCGCATCCTCAAAACTTGCCACACCATCGCCGTGGTGGGCCTGTCGGCCGAGTGGCACCGGCCCAGCTACTTCGCGGCCAAGTACATGCAGTCGCACGGCTTTCGCATCGTGCCCGTCAACCCGCGGTATACGGGCGGCGAGATCCTCGGTGAGACCTGTTACGCCAGCTTGAGCGACATCCCTTTCCAAGTGGACATGGTCGATGTGTTTCGCCGCAGCGAGGATGTGCTGCCGATTGCCGAGCAGGCGGTGCAGATCGGCGCCAAGTGCCTGTGGCAACAACTGGGCGTGGCCAACCCCGAGGCCGATGCGCTGGCTCAGCAAGCCGGGCTGGATTCGGTGACCAACCGCTGCGTGAAGATCGAACACGCTCGGCTGTTCGGGGGCCTGAACTGGGTAGGTGTGAACACCGGGATCATCTCTGCACGGCGGCTGGTATAAAAAGACCATGACCGACCGCCAATTCCACCCCGAGACCCTGGCCATCCACGCCGGGCAGATCCCCGATGCGGCCACCGGCGCACGCGCCCTGCCGATTTACCAGACCAGCAGCTTTGTGTTTGACAGCGCCGAGCACGCGGCCTCGCTGTTCAACCTGCAAACCTTTGGCAATGTGTATTCGCGTCTGAGCAACCCCACGGTGGCGGTGCTCGAAGAACGCGTGGCGGCACTCGAAGGCGGGCGCGCCGGGGTGGCCAGTGCCTCGGGCATGGCGGCCGAAACCATGGCGCTGATGACCATCTTGCAGTCGGGCGACCATGTGGTGGCCGCTGGGGCTTTGTACGGCGGCTCGGTGACGATGCTGGCCGTGAGCCTGGCCAAGTTCGGCATCGAGACCACCTTTGTGGACGCGACAAAGCCCGAGGCCTTTGCCGCCGCCATGCGCCCCAACACGCGGGCGGTGTACGCCGAAAGCCTGGGCAACCCGAGCATGGTGGTGCTGGACATCGCGGCCGTGGCCGAGGTGGCCCACGCGCACGGCGTGCCGCTCATCATCGACAACACCGTGCCCAGCCCGCTGCTGTGCCAGCCCTTGTCGCTGGGGGCCGACATCGTGGTGCATTCGGCCACCAAATACCTGGCGGGCCACGGCACCACCTTGGGCGGCGTGGTGGTCGAAGGGGGCAAGTTCCCTTGGGACAACGGCAAGTTTCCGGGCATGACCGAGCCGTCCAAGGGTTACCACGGCGTGAAGTTTTACGAGACCTTTGGCGACTTTGGCTTCACCATGCGCTGCCGCATGGAAAGCCTGCGGGTGTTTGGCGCGGCGCTCAGCCCCACGAGCGCCTGGCAAATTTTGCAAGGCGTTGAGACGCTGCCGCTGCGCATGCAAAAGCACTGCGACAACGCTTTGGGCGTGGCGAAGTTTTTGCAGGCCGACCCGCGAGTGGCCTGGGTCAATTACCCCGGCTTGCCCGACCACCCGCAGCACGCCCTGATGCAGCGCCAGATGCGCGGTGCCTCGGGCCTTCTGTCGTTTGGCGTCAAAGGGGGTTTGGCGCAGGGCGTGACCTTCATCGAGTCGGCCCAGTTCATGAGCCACCTGGTCAACATCGGCGACACCCGCACCCTGATCAGCCACCCTGCCAGCACCACGCACCGCCAGCTGGACGAAGCGCAGCAATTGGCTGCGGGCGTGCCGCCCGACATGGTGCGCATCTCGGTCGGCCTGGAGCATCTGGACGACATCTTGTGGGACATCGACCAGGCGCTGGACAAGGCCAGCCGCTGAAAACCCTTGTCGGGGCTCAAGCCCCCGACCTACAGGCCAGCCTCGGCCTGCTTGCGCTTGCGGTCGGTCTGCAGCAGGCCCATCCCGGCGGCCACCACCAGCGCAATGCCGCACCAGGCCAGTGTGTTGGGCACATCGCCCCACATCAGGTAACCCAGCACCAGGGCGATCAGCAAGCCGCTGTAGCGGAATGGCCCGATCACGCTCATGTCACCCCAACGCATGCTGAGTGTGAGCAGGTGGTAGCCCACCGCCAAACACAGCGACGCGCCCAACAGCTGCCACAGGTGCTGCGCCGCCATGGGCTTCCAGGGCTCGAACACACTCCACACCCCCGCCATCAAGGTGACCATGACCGAGGTGGACAAAGTGATCAAGAGCGAGGGCACTTGAGCCGGTACCAGGCGCGTCAAAAAGTCGCGCCCCGCGTGCAGCACCGCCGCAAACAGGCACAGCAAGGCATAGGCATTGAAGTCGCCCATGCGCGGCTGCACCACCAGCAGCACGCCTGCAAAACCCAGCACGATCAGCGCCCAGCGGCCCGGCGTGACTTGTTCATGCAAAAAGAACACCGCCATCAGGGTCAGGAACAGGGGGCCCGCCAGATTGATCGCGGTGGCGTTGCCCAAAGGCATGTGGAACAGCGCGGTGAGGTAGGTAAAGGAGGCCAGGCTGTCGACCATGGCGCGGGCAGGGACCGAGCGCGTCAGCGTGGTGCGCCAGTGCTGCAACTGGCCCATCCACCCAGCCAGGGCCAGCAACAAAGCGGTGGTCATCACCCCGCGCACAAAAATCAGTTGCGGCGTGGACAGGTCCGCGCTGACCCATTTGACCAAGGCGTCGTTGACCACAAAAAATGCCATGCACCCGGTCATGGTGACGATGCCACGCCGGTTGTGCTGGCTCATGCCGTCAGCCCTTGCAGAAACGGCAGCGCCTTGGCCAGCAGCGCGTCAGGGGCTTCTTCGGCGATGTAATGGCCGCAGGGCAAGGCCTCGCCGCTGACCTGGGTGGCCACTTTCTGCCATTCCTTGAGCGGGTCAAAACAGCGCTGCACCACGCCTTGCGCGCCCCACAGCACCTGCAGCGGCAACTGCAGCCGTCGCCCTTGGGCGATGTCCTCCCGGTCGTGCACCAGGTCAATGCCCGCTGATGCCCGGTAGTCTTCGCACAGGCCATGCGCGGCACCGGGCAAGGCCAGGCAGCGCTGGTATTCGGCCAGGGCGCGCGCATCGAAGGGCGCCAAGCCGGCGCTGCGGTTGCCCATGACATCGGTCACATAGGCCGCCGGGTTGGCCGCAATCAAGCGCTCGGGCAATGGCTGCGGCTGGATCAAGAAGAACCAGTGCCAATAGGCGCGGGCAAAGGCTTCGGTGGTTTGCGCGTACATGGCCAGGGTGGGCGCGATGTCGAGCAAAGCCATGCGGCTGACCACTTGCGGGTGGTCCAGCGCCAGCCGGTGCGCCACACGGGCGCCCCGGTCGTGCGCCAACACCGCAAAGCCTGCAAAACCCAGCTGCTGCATCAGGCGCACTTGGTCTTGCGCCATGCTGCGCTTGGCATAGGCCGCGTGGTCGGGCCCGCCTTCGGGCTTGGACGAGTCGCCATAACCGCGCAAATCGGCGGCCACCACGGTGAAGTGCTGCGCCAGCGTGGGGGCCACCTTGTGCCAGATGGCCAAGGTTTGGGGGTGGCCGTGCAGCAAGAGCAAACCGGGCCCCTGGCCGCCCACCATGGCCGAAATCGAGATGCCGGGGCTGACCTCCAGCAGGTGGTGGGCAAAACCGGGAAACAAAGGCAAGGCGGGGTGGTTCATGGGCGGTGTTTTTTCTGAATGGGCATTATTGCCCTCGCAGGCGCTGTCGCCTGTGACCTGCGAGACCCGCTTTGGACCCAGCGTGGGACGGACGAGCGCTTAAACTCCCCGCTTTGATCCCAACACAAGGAAGACCCCATGGGCGCGCAATGGAAAGCCAAAGGCAAAGCACAAGCCGCAGACGCCAGAGGCAAATTGTTTGGCCGCTTGGCCAAGGACATCATGATCGCCGCGCGCAACGGTGCCGACCCGGCCGCCAATGCCCGCTTGCGCCTGGTGGTGGAGCAAGCCCGCAAGGTCTCCATGCCCAAGGACACGCTGGAGCGCGCCATCAAAAAAGGCGCAGGCCTGCTGGGCGATGCCGTGAGCTTTGACCGCGTGATTTACGAAGGCTTCGCGCCGCACCAGGTGCCGGTGATGATCGAGGTGCTGACCGACAACGTCAACCGCAGCGCTTCTGAAATGCGCGTGCTGTTTCGCAAGGGCCAGCAAGGCACCTCGGGTTCTGTCTCGTGGGACTTTGACCATGTGGGTTTCATCGAAGCCGAACCCGCCCAGGCCGGTGCCGACCCCGAGCTGGCCGCCATCGAAGCGGGCGCGCAAGACTTTGAACCCGCCGACGAAGAGGGCGTGACCGTGTTCATCACCGAAGCCACCGACCTCGACCTGGTCAGCCGCGCCCTGCCCGAACACGGCTTCACCGTGGTGTCGGCCAAGCTGGGCTACAAACCCAAAAACCCGGTGGACCCGGCCAACCTGAGCGCCGAGCAACTGGAAGAAGTCGAAGCATTTTTGGGCGCCATCGACAACAACGACGACGTGCAAAACGTGTTTGTGGGCTTGGCAAGCTGAGTCCTCTGACCGGTGCAGCAACGCACTGAACACCACAGCCCACCCGATTAAGGTGGGCTGTTGTCATTTCAGGAGCGCTTTTCATGACCCTGTCCGAACTTTGCCAGCGCGACATCCTCACCCTGAGCGCCGAGGCCCCGGTGCAAAAAGCCGCCGAGTTGATGCGCACGCAACACATCGGCGCACTGGCCCTGACCGACCCGGAAGACCCTGTGCGCGTGGTGGGGGTAGTGACCGACCGCGATTTGGTGGTCAATTTGTTGGCACAAGGCCGCAACCCTGACGAGCAAGCGGTGGGCGCCTACAGCAGCGTGCACCTGGTGCGGGTGGCAGGCTCGGCCACGGTGCACGAAGCCATTCAGGCCATGCACCAGCACGGCGTGCGCCGGGTGTTGGTCACCGAGCCCGATGGCCGCTTGATGGGCTTGCTGTCGCTGGATGATTTGTTGACCACCCTGGCCGATGACCTGAGCGGCCTGTCTGAGGCTTTGCGCTTTGGCGTTGACATGGAAAGCGCGCGCACCTCGCCGATTTTTCGGCCCGACGAGCTGCCCACGCAGCTGTACCTGGCCCAGCACGAGCCTTGAGGCACAGCCAGGTCCAAGCCAGCCCGCAAAAATTCAGTTCATCGGTCTCAGCGTCGCCGCTTTTGCACCGCCTGCGCCAAGGCAGCCAGCACCGGCACGGTTTGCGCAAAACTGATGCAGGCATCGGTGATGGACACGCCGTGAGCGAGCGGCTGGCCTTGTTTCAGGTCTTGCCGGCCTTCGTTCAGGTGGCTTTCGATCATCAGGCCCATGATGCGGCGGTCCCCGCCCGCCACTTGCGCGGCCACATCGTGCGCCACCTCGATCTGTTTGGTGTGTTGTTTGCTGCTGTTGGCGTGCGACACGTCCACCATGACTTGCGGCGCAATGCCCGAGGCCTCCAGCGCCTTGCAGGCGGCATCGACATCGGCGGCCGAATAGTTGGGCGCTTTGCCGCCGCGCAAGATGATGTGCACGTCCTGGTTGCCACGGGTTTCGAAAATCGCCGCCTGCCCCATCTTGGTCATGCCCATGAAGGCGTGCGGTGCCTTGGCCGCCACCACCGCGTCGGCGGCCACTTTGACGCCGCCGTCGGTGCCGTTCTTGAAGCCCACCGGGCACGACAAACCACTGGCCAGCTGGCGGTGGCTTTGGCTCTCTGTTGTGCGCGCGCCGATGGCACCCCAAGTGACCAGATCGCTGATGTACTGCGGGCTGAGCAAATCCAGAAACTCGGTGGCCACGGGCAGGCCGACATCGAGGATGTCCAGCAACAACTTGCGCGCCATCTCCAGGCCCTCGTTCATCGCAAAGCTGCCGTCCAGGTGCGGGTCGTTGATGTAGCCCTTCCAGCCCACGGTGGTGCGCGGCTTTTCAAAATACACGCGCATCACGATGTGCAAATCCTGCGCGTGCTTGTCGGCCTCGGCCTTGAGCAGCTGGGCGTAAGCGATGGCCTGGTCGTGGTCGTGGATGGAGCAAGGCCCGACCACGATCACCAGCCGGTCGTCCTGGCCTTGCAGCACATTCGAGATGTCTTGCCGCGACCGCTCCACCAGCGCCAGGTGGGCGGGCGATGCAGGCAGTCGCTCTTCGAGCAAGGCCGGGGTCATGAGCGGGCGCACCGAAGCAATGCGGGTGTCGTCGATGCGGGTTTTGTCTTGGGTGGAGAGCATGAGGGTGAGCCGATAATGAGCGCAAAGTGTAAAGGCAGCCCATGACCGAAACCCTCCCCGCACCCCGACTCGAACACCTGTGCGACCTGGCCGTGACCATTGCAGCGCCTGTCGAGGTGGGCCACACGCCCGCCGGTTTGCGCCGCATGATCCCCATCACCGGCGGCACGGTCACCGGCGCACGGGTGAACGGCAAAGTGTTGGCAGGAGGCGCCGACTTTCAATTGATTCTGAACGGCGGCACGCAAGCGCACCTGGATGCGCGCTATGTGATCGAACTCGACGATGGCAGCCGGGTGTTTGTGCAAAACACGGCCTTGCGCGTGGCCTCGCTCGAGAACTCACAGCGCATCATGAACGGCCAGCCGGTCCATCCGGACGAGGTGTACTTTCGCTGCCAGCCCAAGCTCGAAGCCACCGCACCCCAGTGGGCCTGGCTGAGCGAAAGCCAGTTCATCGGCAGCGGGCGGCGGGCGCCCGACGGGGTGTTTTTGAGCTTTTACCGGGTGTGCTGAAGCCTGAGGGCCTGCCCTGATCAGCCAAACCGCTTTGGCGAATAGGGCGCCGGGTCGATGCAAAGCGGCTCGCCGCTCACCATTTCGGCCAGCAAGCGGCCTGCCACCGGGCCCAGGGTGAAGCCCTGGTGGGCGTGACCAAAGTTGAACCACAGCCCTGGGTGGCGCGGCGCCGGGCCCATCACAGGCAGCATGTCGGCCACACAAGGGCGTGCGCCGAGCCAAGGTTGCTCGGGCAGGGGCTGGCCCAGGTCGATCAATTCCCGCGCCAAGGCTTCGGCCTTGGCCAGTTGCACCGGTGTGGGCGAGGCATCGATGGGGGCAAACTCGGCACCGGTGGTCAAGCGCAAGCCACGCTGCATGGGCGCCAGCACGTAACCGCGCTCGGCGTCGAGCATGGGCTGGCGCACTGAGGCAGAGGGGGTGTAGTGCTGGTGGTAGCCGCGCTTGATGAAGAGTGGGAACCGGTAACCGAGCGTGCGGATGAAACCATCGGACCAAGGGCCCAGGGCCAGCACAGCTTGCTCGGCTTGCACGCGGCCTTCGGCGGTGTGTACCGACCAGCCCGCGCCTTGCGCCCGCAAACTGGCCGCGTCGCCCATCAACAAACAGCCGCCACGCGCCACGAACAGGTTGGCATAGCGCTGCACCAAAGTGCCCGGGTCATTCACCGCCCAGGTGTCGAGCCAATGCACGGCGCCCGCCAGCGGTCTGCGCAAAGCAGGCTCGGCCTGCGCCAGCTGGGCGCTGTTTTCTGCTTGAAAGCGCACACCGAAACGAGCCAGCAAGTCTTCGGCCCGCTGCGCCGCTTTGTCGAAGGCCTCGGACGTGCGAAAAACATAGCGGTAACCTTCATGCGCCACAAGATCCTGCGCGCCTGCGGCCGCGATCAAGGGGCCATGCTCGTTGTTGGCGTGGGCGATCAGGCGGCTGTAAGCAGCAGTGGCTTGGGCATGGCGCAAAGGGTGTGAATGGTGCAGATAGCCCAGCAGGGATTTGCCCATTTGCCACAGGCCTTGCGCGTGCCAATGCACTTGGGCGCCGCGCCCCAAGGCCACGTCCAGCATAAAGCCGGGCTCGCGCGGAAAAGGGTAGGGCTCGACCGCTTCGCGCTGGATCAAACCGGCATTGCCCAAAGAGGTTTCCTGGCCCGGTGCACCCCGGTCCACCAGCGTCACGTCAAAGCCGCGTTGCTGCAAGTGCAAGGCGGTGCAGGTACCCACCATGCCCGCGCCCAAAACAAGAATGGATGAAGTCATAAGCCGAGCATCATGCAGCAGCATGCGGGGACAAGTCTATCCCCTGCGCTTTCGGTTTTTTGTCACGCGGTCACAATGTCAGTCATGAAACGCCTCTACGCTTACTTTTTCCGGGGTTTGATCACCTTTTTGCCGGTGGGCCTGACGGTGTATGTGTTGTACCTGTTCGTCACCTGGATCGAAGCCTCGGCCATGCGCATGCTGCGCCCCGTCACGGGAGATTTTTACCTGCCGGGTCTGGGCATTGTGCTGGGCACCGCCTTGATTCTGGTGCTGGGCTTCTTGGTGTCGCAGCCTTTCATGAAGCGGGTGTTGGGCTGGGTGGAGTTGCCCTTCACCAATTTGCCCCTGGTCAAAAGCATCTACTCCTCGCTGAAAAGTTTTGCCGATTATTTTTCGCCCAACGAACGCAATGCACAACAGGTGGTGCTGCTGAAAAAACCGGACAGCGATTTGTCCATCATCGGCTTGGTCACGCGCCAGAGCCTGGCCGACTTGCCCCTGGATGCGCAAACCCAGCAACACGTGGCGGTGTACCTGCCCATGGGCTACATGATTGGTGGCTACACCGTGTTTGTGCCCCGCGATTGGGTGCAGGTGCTGGACATGTCGGTGGAAGAAGCCATGCGCGCATCCTTGACGGCGTGGATGGGCAACCCCAAAAATCCGCCCACGCCCTGAAGGGCAGCCACGGCGCCTTGCCCGCTTTCCCTGCTGATTGCCCCTGCCATGACAACACCCCCCACCCCAGTGAGCCCCGAGACCTTGCAACAAGCCTTGGGTGAATTGTTTGCCCCCTGGGTGCAGGCACTGCACTTGCGTGTCGAGCGCAGCGATGCCGACAGCGTGACCCTGCGTCTGCCACAAAGCGACCAGCTGTCCCGCGTGGGCGGCGTGCTGTGCGGTCAGGCCATGATGGCCGCTGCCGACACTGCCATGGTGCTGGCGCTGATCAACCACTTTGGCCAGTTTCGACCCTGCAGCACGGTGCAGCTGTCGAGCAGCTTCATGAAACCCCTGTCGGGCCAGGACGCGCTGGTCACCGCCCGGGTGCTGCGCGCAGGCAAAGCCATGGCCTTTGGCGAAATCGACCTGGCCGGGGCCGATGACGGCAAGAGCGTTTTTCGGGCCAGCACCACCTATGCCCTGATGTAAGACCGGTTGTCAGCGCCCCGCCAGCCTGGCTTGGCTACAATACCGCCATTCTTTTTAGAGGTTCCCATGTCCAATCACAACGACGCACACACTTCTGACGATCCCACGGAAAACGTGGTCAAGCACATTCCCGTGGTCATCCCGGCCGCTGGTGCCCTGCTGATTTTCTTGTTGGCCTTCATTGCCGTGTTCATGGCCTGAGGCCCCGGCACCCGTCGGGTGCGCCGCCATGGCGGCACCCTCCCAGCCCAACCCGCAACAGCGCAAGCTTTGCGGGTTTTGTTTTTTTGGGCACACCGGCAGGGTGTGCAGCGCCCCCACCCGGTCAGCGGCGGGTCGGGGCAAGCGGCTCGGCTACAGCGGCCGCCGCCGCGCAAAGCGCACCACGGTCACGCCGGCCCGGGCCTGTCGCACCGAGGGCATGACCAGCACACAGTCGTCATAAGGCGTGGTGACGGGCTCGCCATCGTTGTCGCCAATCACCGTGCCCGCCTTGGAGATGCATTCCAGTCCCTTGAAGGGCTCGGTGAAACGGAATTTTTCGCTGCGCGCCACCACCGGTCCGGTCACTTCGAGGGCCCACTGCTGCTTGGCGTCGGCCTGTCTCCAGCCAGGCAATGCCGCTTGCAAGGCCGCGGCCGAGCGCACACCCGACACGTCCAGGAAGCGGATGCAAAGGTCGCGCGCCACGTCGCGGCTGGCCGGATCGCCATGAAAGCCGCATTCGATCAGCAGCGAGCGCGTCCCGGGTGCCTGGTCATCGGGCAGGCCAAGACGTCCGTAATCGCGCATGCGCACACCATCCTTGTGACCGGCATCGACCACGATGTGCACCGGGTTGGCCAGCTGACGCGCCAGTTGCAGGTTGCGCGGCTGCACACCGGTCAGCAGCAGCGGCGCGCCAGGTTCGTGCATGGAATGCAGGTCCAGCACCCAGTCGGCCTGTTGCACCCAAGGGGCAAGCGCGGCCACGCGCTGGCGCTCGAGCGTGCGGGGCTCGGCGATGCGCTCGTCCATCCATTGGCGGTTCATGTCCTCATCGACAAAACGCGATGCATCATGGTTCGCCTCGTCAAAGCGGTCAAATGCACTCAGGTTGGCGAACACCAGCGTCAGCTTGCCCGCCTCGGGGCGAATGCCAGCTTCCAGCAGGCCCTTGAGCGCCCAGGCGCCACACAGTTCGTTGCCGTGGATGAGGGCGCTGATGAGTACGTGCCGACCGGCTTGTCCCGAATCGAAATGCCAGACGCCTTCAGTGCCGGTATTGCCCTGGCGCCACATCGAGATGTCGGGACAGGGCAGCGCGAATCGAAGCGCTGTCATTCGCGGATCTTGGCAAAGTCAACGATGCGCTGGTACTTGGCGGTCTCCTCGCGCAGGAACTTGTTCATGTCCACCGCGCCTTGGGCCACGGCCGAGCCCGAGGCTTCAAGCTTGCTGCGCAATTCGGGGTTTTGCAGGGCATCGGCCAGGCCTTTTCTCAGTTTGGCGGCAACCGGTTCTGGCAGCTTGCCGGGGCCCATCAACACAAACCAGGTGCTGATGTCGGTGTTCTTGAGGAGCGGGTGCTCGGCCAATGCGGGAATCTCGGGCGTGACCTTCGATCGGTTCTTTTCGGTGGTGCCCAGGGCCACCACCTTGCCGCTGCGGATGTGGGGCAGACCGCTGGAGAGCACGAACACGCCAAACTCCAGGTTGTTGCCGATCACGTCCGTGGCCAGCGGGGCCACACCGCGGTAAGGAATGTGCGTCATGAAGATGCCCGCCTGTTCCTTGACCATTTCACCAGCCAGGTGCAGCGAAGTGCCCACGCCCGAGCTGCCATAGCTGAAGCGGCCCGGGTTGGACTTGACCAGCTTGATGAACTCATCGGTGGTTTTCACGCCCATCTTGGGCGATGTCACCAGCACCAGGGGCTGCGAGGCGATCAGCCCAAGGGGGGTGAAGTCCTGCCAGCTGTACTTGATGGTGGGCGAGACCAGCCGGTTGATAGCCACTTCGTTGTTGGCGCCCACCAGCAGGGTGTAGCCATCGGGTGCGGCACTGAGCACCCGTTGCGCGCCGATGGCGCCGCCAGCACCGCCGATGTTCTCGACCACGACGGTGGCGTTCAGGCTCTTGGCCAAGGCGGAGGCCACCACGCGCCCGGTCAGGTCGGTGCTGCCGCCCGGCGGATAACCGACCACGATGGTGATGGGTTTGGAGGGGTAGTTGTCGGTCTGGGCATGGGCCAAGGGGCTGACGGCAGCCAAGGTGCAGGCCAGGAGGCCGAGGATGCGTCGCACGGCGAAGGTGTTCATTGCAGGCTCTTTCATGAATGGCAGAAAAAGCCATTGTGTCTGAACCAGGCCTTCTTCCATGTCAAGTAGGGCAACAGGGCTTGCTTTTTGGGCATCAGTGGCCGGAGGGTGGTCTTCCAGCCCTTTCAGGTGGTGCGCACCGGCATGATGTGCAAGGCACCCGGCGCAATGAGCAATTGAACCCAGCCCCCGGCACCGACTTGCAGGCGCTGCAACAAGCGTGAGGTCAGGTTCAAGGTGATGGTTTGGCTGGGCAAGTCTTGCGGCGACAGTGTGCACAGGCTGATCTCTCCCAGCGACAACACTTCCAGCAATTGGCAGCGCAAGCGGCTTGGCCCCTCGGCTGGGGTCACAACAAGGTCGCCATCGGCCAGCACGTCAACCTCTTCCCCATTGAGCACCCAGGTCACGGGCGTGTCGTTGTCGATCTTGTTTTTGTCGACCACGGCCAAGTCCAGCGCACGGTGTGGCTGCTGGCCATCGGACCAACGCAGCCGAGCCCATCCGGGCTTGTCCTTGAAGAACCGCCCCTGAAAATGGTTTTGAATGCCCACCAACTCGGCCACCCGCGCATTGCGTGGGCTGGCAAATACCCGGGCAGGCTCGCCAATTTGCAGGGTCTGGCCTGCGTCCACAATCACCACCCGGTCGGCCAGACGCCGCGCTTCGCTCAGGTCGTGGGTGACCAAGACCATGGGCACCGCGACTTTTTGGCGCAAAGCCGCCAACTCGCGGTAAAGCGTCTGCCGCGTAGGGGCGTCCACGGCCGAAAAGGGTTCATCGAGCAACAAGACGCCTGACAGGCTCTGCGGGGCGGCGGCCCCTGCCGGTGTGGGCATGACCCGCACCAGCGCCCGCGCCAAAGCCACACGCTGCTGCTGACCGCCCGACAGTTGCGCAGGGCGCCGATCGTCCAGCGCGTCCAAACCCAAGCGGGTGAGCAAGGCGTGCACCTGTTCCAGTGACCATCCGGGGCCTGCGGCCAACGCCACATTGGCCAGGGCCGTCATGTGCGGAAACAAGGCGTAGTGCTGGAACACCAAGCCGGCGCGCCGGTTTTGGGGACTGCGCTGCACACCCGTGGCTGTGTCCAGCCAGGCCTCACCCGCCACCCGAATGTGCCCCTGCACATCGGCAGGCGTCCACAAGCCGGCAATGGCCCGCAGCATGCTGGTTTTGCCGCTGCCCGAGGGTCCGACCAGGGCCACCAACTCACCTGCGCCGCAGTCAAATTCGGCCTGCAGCCGGATCGGGCTGGCCGAGCGCAGTTGCACTTGCAAGCCTTGCATCAGCGCTCCTGCAAGGCACGGCCGCGCTGGCCCACCCGGTCAAAGGCCAATACCACCGTCAGCGCCAGCAAGGACACGCCCACCAGCGCCAGCGCCATCACATGGGCCGACTGCAAGTCCATGCCCTGCACCTTGTCGTAGAGCGACACCGACAGGGTGCGGGTTTCGCCCTCGATGTTGCCGCCCACCATGAGCACCACACCAAACTCGCCCAAGGTGTGCGCCACCGTGAGCGCCATGCCCGCGAGCAAGCCAGGCCAGGCCAGCGGCAACTCGACGCGCCAAAAGGTCTGCCATGACGACAAGCCCGACACCCAGGCCGCCTCGCGCAGGCTGTGCGGTACCGCCGCAAACGCACGCTGGATGGGCTGCACCATGAAGGGCAAGTTGACGAGCACGCTCACCAGCAGCAAGCCCTCCAGGCTGAACACCAAGCGAATGCCCGACGCCGCCAGCCAAGCCCCCAGGGCGCTGCCCTGGCCCAAGGCCACCAAAAAGTAAAAGCCAATGACGGTGGGGGGCAGCAGCAAGGGCAGCAAGAGCAAGGCCTCGATGAAAGGGCGGCCTGCCCAGGCCGTCACGGCCAGCCAACGTGCCAGGGCCAGCCCGACAGGCAACAGGACCAGCGTGGTCAGGGCCGCCAGGATGAGCGAAACATGAAGGGCGGACCAGTCCATGCAGAGGGACTCACTTTGCAGTTGTTGGGAAAAGGACTTGATTATTGCGGCAAGCCATAACCGTGCCGCACAAAGATCGCCTGCGCTTGCGGGCTCAACAAGAACCGATGCCAACTGGCCGCCGCCGTGCTCGCCCCACGCAACAAAACCATGCGCTGGTGCAAAGGCTCGTGCAGCTTGGCGGGCAAGGGGACAAAGTGCACGGCGCTGGCCACCTCGGGCGCATGGGCCAGCGCGAGGGCCGTGATCCCCGCCTGCGCAGCGCCCGTGGCCACAAACTGCGTGGCCTGCCCGACGTTGTCGCCCAAGACCGTTTGTCCACTCGCCAATGGCGCCGCCCCTGAGCGGTGCAAAGCCTCTTGGGCCGCCACGCCATAGGGCGCCAAAGCCGGGTTGGCGATGGCCAATTTGTCACCTGGCTTCAAAGCGCGCACCACCGCCGCCAAGCCTTGTTGCCATGGAAGGGCTGAGTTTTTGGGGACGATCAGCGCCAATTGGCCGGTGGCGTAGCGTTGCCCGGCATCCTGGGTCCTGCCGGACTTGACCAGCTCGGCCACCCAGGTTTCGTCGGCAGAGATGAATTGCTCCACCGGCAGGCCTTGGAGGATTTGGCGGGCCAAATTGCCAGATGCACCTAAATTGACATCGATCTGGATGCCGGTTTCTTGCTTGAAAAGGGCTGCCAAGTCAGCAAGCACAAACTTCAAATTGCTGGCTGCCGCCACTTTGACACGGACTTGCGCGCGCGCCCAGCCCGGCCACAGGATCGAGCCCGTGGCCGCCAAACCGCACAGCGCCCATTGCCGCCGTTGCAGGCTGACCACGCTCATGCTCTTGTGCATACTTCCATGATTATTTTGCATAGATTTAGAGGGGTTTTCGGCCAATCTGACAAGCAAGAAACAGGCGGTCTCCCTAAAATCGAGACCCTTGCTGGTGAGCAGCCACACCCAAACTGTCAGTATCTCAGCCCTCAAGGCGTTTTTTCAAAGTCCCCACACATCGGCTTTGAAAAAACGATTTTCAAACTTTGGAGCTTCCCCATGAACTCACCCGCGATGCAGGGCCTGAACCTGAACACGCCCGCGTATGTCAAAAATGCCAAATTGATCGCCTGGGTGGCCGAGATGGCCGCCTTGTGCAAGCCCGCCAACATCTACTGGTGTGACGGCTCGCAAGAAGAATACGACCGCCTGTGCGCCGAGCTGGTCGCTGCGGGCACCTTCAAAAAGCTCAACCCCGCCAAGCGCGCCAACTCTTACCTGGCTTGGTCCGACCCTTCGGACGTCGCCCGCGTGGAAGACCGCACCTACATCTGCTCGGCCAAAAAAGAAGATGCCGGCCCCACCAACAACTGGATGGAACCCGCGCAAATGCGCGCCACATTGCAGCCTTTGTTTGACGGTTGCATGGCCGGTCGCACCATGTATGTGGTGCCTTTCTCGATGGGTCCCTTGGGCTCGCACATCAGCCACATCGGCATCGAACTGAGCGACAGCGCCTACGTGGCCGTCAACCAAAAGATCATGACCCGCATGGGCAAGGCCGTGTTCGACGTGCTGGGCACCGATGGCGAGTTTGTGCCTTGCATGCACACCGTCGGCGCGCCTTTGGCCGCAGGCGAAAAAGACAAAACCTCCTGGCCTTGCAACCCCAGCACCAAGTACATCGTGCACTACCCCGAGACCCGCGAAATCTGGTCTTATGGTTCGGGCTACGGTGGCAACGCCTTGCTGGGCAAAAAGTGCTTTGCGCTGCGCATCGCTTCCAACATGGGCCGCGACCAAGGCTGGCTGGCCGAGCACATGCTGATTTTAGGCGTGACCAACCCCCAAGGCAAAAAGTACCACGTGGCAGCGGCTTTCCCCAGCGCCTGCGGCAAGACCAACTTCTCGATGCTGGTGCCACCTGCAGCGTTTGAGGGCTGGAAAGTCACCACCATTGGCGACGACATCGCCTGGGTCAAGCCACACACCGACGGCAAGATGTACGCCATCAACCCCGAGGCCGGTTACTTTGGCGTGGCCCCCGGCACCAACATGAAGACCAACCCCAACTGCATGCTGAGCCTGCACAAAGACGTGATCTTCACCAACGTGGCCCTCACCGACGACGGCGATGTGTGGTGGGAAGGCATGGAAAAAGACACCGGCAAACTGCCCGACCATTTGATCGACTGGCAAGGCAAAGACTGGACCCCCCAGATCGCCAAAGAGACTGGCGCCAAAGCCGCTCACCCCAATGCCCGTTTCACCGTGGCCGCGACCAACAACCCGGCGCTGGACCCCGCATGGGACGACGCCGCAGGCGTGCCGATCGACGCCTTCATGTTCGGTGGTCGCCGCTCAAGCACCGTGCCATTGGTCACCGAAGCACGCAACTGGCAGGAGGGCGTGTACATGGCTGCGACCATGGGCTCCGAGACCACCGCCGCCGCCTTTGGCGCCCAAGGCGTGGTGCGCCGCGACCCCTTCGCCATGCTGCCGTTTTGCGGCTACAACATGAGCGACTACTTCCAGCATTGGCTCAACACCGGTGCCAAGGCCCAAGCTGCGGGCCACAAGCTGCCCGCCATGTACTGCGTCAACTGGTTCCGCAAGGGCGAAGACGGCTCGTTTGTCTGGCCCGGCTATGGCGACAACATGCGCGTGCTCAAATGGATGATTGACCGCTTGGAAGGCAAGGCCCAGGGCGAAGAAACCATGTTCGGCATCGCGCCCACCTACAGCGAAATCAACTGGAGTGGCATCGCTTTCAGCGCCGAACAGTTCAAGTCGGTCACCAACATCGACAAAGCCTCTTGGCAAGCCGAGTTCAAACTGCACGACGAGCACTTTGCGCAGTTGAGCTACCACCTGCCCCAGGCCTTGCTGGACACCAAAGCCGCTTTGCAAGCCCGCCTGGCCTGAACCCATTCGGCTCAAGCGCCCAAACGGCGCTGCGCCTTGTCACCGCCCCGGCCACAAACCGGGGCGGTTTTTTCTTGTCGGCACAATCAAGACCCATGTCTTTGTTTCAAACCGCTGAGTCGCGAACCCGCATCGCCTTGTGGCTGATGTGGGTGACGCCCGCCCTGTGGTCGGTCAACTACATCGTGGCGCGCTCGGCCCCCGGCGTGGTGGAGCCGCACATGCTGGCCTTGGGCCGCTGGGCTTTGGCGGGCGTGATCCTGGCTTTTGTGGCGCGCAGCGAACTCTGGCGCGAGCGCAGCAGCACCTTGGCCGACAGCGGGCGCTACCTGGTTCTGGGTGCTTTGGGCATGCTCATTTGCGGGGCATGGGTTTACCAAGGTGCCAAGACGACCTCGGCCATCAACATCGCGCTGATTTATGCCGCATCGCCTGTGCTGATTGCAGTGGGCGCCGTGCTGTGGCTGGGCGAGCGCTTTTCTTGGCGCCAGGGGGTGGGCGTGGTGGTGGCCATGGCGGGGGTGTTCCATGTGGTGGTCAAGGGCCAATGGTTGGCTCTGGGTCAAGTGCAATGGGTGGCCGGGGACGGCTGGATTGTGGTGGCCATGGTGGCCTGGGCGGCGTTTTCCTTGTTGCAAAAAAAGTGGCCCACGCCATTGGGCTCGACCGCGCGACTGGCCGCCATTTGCATGGGGGGCGTGCTGGTCTTGCTGCCCTTCAGCGTTTGGGAATACCTGCAGCCTGATCGCCCAGCCTGGACGATGCAGGCCAGCTTGCTGGTTGTGGCCGCCGGCTTGCTGCCGGGTATCGGGGCGTATTGGGCTTATGGCTTCAGCCAAAAGGTGCTGGGTGCCAGCCGCGTGGCCGCCAGTTTGTACCTGGGGCCTTTGTATGGGGGTTTGACCGCATGGGTCTTTTTGGGCGAGGCCATGGGTTGGCACCATGTCATGGGCGCCGCCCTGATCTTGCCCGGCATTTACCTGGCGTCACGGCGTTGATCACGCCTGCTGACGCCATCCATCGCACGTCAAATGTAATAAAGCCGATCGCGCAACAAACGGGCTGCACGGCGGGTCATCAGGCTTTCCAAATGCTGCACGGTAGCGGGCTTGGCCTGTACGCGGTCCAGGGCCACTTCCAGATCGCGCATCATTCGCGGGTCGCTTTGGGCCATGTCCCACAGGCGCTGGTCGGCACGGCGGCGGGCCAGTTGAGCCGACCACGCATCCAGCCGGACCATCAGCTTGTGCGCCAAAGCACGGGTCAAGCCCCGCAAAAGCACGATGGCCACAACCGCCACCGCCCACAAGGCCAGCCAGGCCCCGATCCGATGGGCATCGGCCCAACCGTCGAGCCAGCGATCGGTCACCACCAACAGGGCGGAAACCCCTGCAGCCAGCAGGACCGTGGCCAGAAATTGGGTGAATGCAGCGGGCGCTTTTGCCGCCGAGGGCAAAGAAGGCGATGGGCTGAGCATGGTGGAAGTGATGGTGTTCATTTTGTTTTCCCTGACATTGAATTTGCTTGATTTAGCATTGCTAATTACCAAAATCAAGACCGCATCATAGGGTTTACGCGAATATGATTCAACTTTATATTCATGATGTCATTCATTCATAATGGTGATGAATAGCCGCTCCCCATGAACGCCCCCATCCCCGCCGCCTTTCGCACGCTCGACCTCAACCTGTTGCGGGTGTTTGACGAGGTCATGGCCGAGCGCAGCCTGACCCGGGCCGCACACAACCTGGCCCTGACCCAGCCCGCCGTGAGCAACGCTTTGCGCCGTTTGCGCGAAGCTTTGGGCGATGAACTGGTGCGCCGGCATGGCCACGGCATCGAGCCCACACCCAGGGCCTTGGCCCTGTGGCCCAGCGTGCGCGAAGCTTTGCGCCAACTGCAAACGGCCATCGTGCCCCATGCCTTTGCGCCGCAGCAGGCCAACAGCACGTTTGTGCTGGCCATGGCCGACGCCACCGCGGCCGAGCTCATGGGCGGGCTGGCCCGACAGCTGGAGCTGCAGGCCCCCGGCGTGTCCTTGCGCGTGGTGCCCTTGACCACGCGCGACCCGCGCAAACTGCTGAGTGATGACGCGGCTGACATCGCCTTGGGCTACTTTCCAGCGGTGCTGGCCGACTTGACGGCGCGCGCCCAATCCGGGGAAGCCATCCCTTTTGAGCACCAACGCTTGTACTCGGGTGAATACGTCTGCGTGATGCGCAAAAACCACCCCTTGGCCCAGCGGCCCATCAGCCTGCAGGATTACTGCAAGGCCCGGCACCTGCTGGTCAGTTTTTCGGGTCGCGCCTACGGCTTTGTGGACGAGGCCTTGGCCGCCATTGGGCAGCAACGGCGCATCGTGCTCACCGTCAACCAGTTTTTCACGGCAGGTCGGGTGGTGGTGAACTCCGACTTGCTCACCGTGCTGCCCCGCCACTTTGTGCCCACCACCGGCATGGCCAAAGAATTGGCCTTGCACGATTTGCCCTTCGATGTGCCCCCCGTGCAAGTGCATGCCATGTGGCACAGAAAACGCGCGCACGACAGCCCGCACCAATGGCTGCGCGCGCATTTGCAAGCGGTGGCACAACAAGCTTTTGGCGCCGAGGAACCCGCGTGAACATTCAACTTCTGTCGGACTTGCACCTGGAGTCCAACCCCGGTTTCATGCCCAGCCCAGCCCCTGGCGCCGATGTGCTGGTGTTGGCCGGTGACATTGGCTCTTACCAAGCCCACTCGGCACTGAGCGCAGCAGGCGATGCCGACTTTGGCCTGCGGCGTTTTTCACCGCTGCACGGCTGGCCCACACCGGTGCTCTTTGTGCCGGGCAACCACGAATACGATGGCTTGGACTTTGATGAGGCCCACGCCCGGCTGCAAAACAGCTGCGCCAAGCTGGGCATCACCTGGCTGGAGCGCGAGGTGGTGCAAATGGGCGCGGTGCGCTTTGTGGGCACAACGCTGTGGAGCGACTTTGATGCACTGGGACCGTTGGCGGGCCAGCCCTTGCCAGACCCGACATCGGCGAAATTTCCCGCCCACTTTCACCACCCCAACAGCCAGTACACGCGCCAACTCAAGGCGCGCGACAAAGCCTTTCGCGCCGCCAACTTCTACCTTCGCAAAGCCGCCACCACACGCCACGGCGAGGCCTGGTTGGCCGAAGGCCTGCGCGAGCAAGCGCTGCAATGCCAGGACTGGCTCACGCAAGCACTGACCACGCCTTTTGCTGGCGCAACTGTGGTGGTGACGCACTTTGCCCCCAGCCTGCACAGCGCCGACCCGCGCTACGGCTTGGTGCCCGGCACGGCCGGGTTTTGCAATGCACTGGACCACTTGCTGCCCCATGCACAACTGTGGTTGCATGGTCACCTGCATTGCCCCAGCGACTACACCCAACACGGTTGCCGCGTGGTGGCCAACCCATTGGGCTATGCCACCAAGAACGAGCAGTTGCAGTTCAAGGCCCAATGCCTGATGACCGTGTGAAGGCCTTGCCCCATGCTGCGCGGGCCATCACCCAAACCCGCCACCGGCAGCCAGCAGACAGAAACGCATTTTCATGACACAGGTCAAGTCAACGCCCTGAAGCGAAAGATAAAGTGAAACCTTGTCTGGTCCGCAACAGGAGATCTTCATGAAAATTTTATTGGCCGTGGATGGCAGCGAATTCACCAAAAAAATGCTCGCTTACCTGAGCACGCACGAGGAGCTCTTCAGCACCGGCCACCAATACACCTTGCTGACGGTGAATCCCCAGCTGCCCCCCCGCGCGCGCGCCGCTGTGGGCAAAGACATGGTGGAGGCCTTCCATCGGGATGAAGCCGAAAAAGTACTCAGCCCTGTGACCAAGTTTTTGTTGCGCCACGGCATCGACGCCAAGACCATGGCCAAAGTGGGCCATGCGGGTGAGACCATTTCCAAAACCGCTGACAGCGGCAAGTTCGACTTGGTGGTGATGGGCTCGCACGGCCACGGCACACTGGGCAACCTGGTCATGGGCTCGGTCGCCACACAGGTGCTGGCGGGCAGCAAAGTGCCCGTGCTGCTGGTGCGCTGAGGCTGAAACTTCAGCGGGCGTTCAGCCCATCGAAGCAGGTGCTCATCACCAGGTCAAGGATCTGCTCATCGGTGTGCTGTTCGCCCATTTTCAAGAACTCCAGCACCGGGTCGCAGGCCCGGGCAAACAAGGTGTAAAGCACCGCCACCGCTGGCAAAGCCTTGTTGATTTGGCCTTGGGCCTGGGCCTCTTCGATCCAGCCGCCCAAAGCATCGCTGACTTCCATCAAGCCATCCATGTAGTCCTTGCTGCCCATCAGGGTGGCGCGCAGGCTGGAGTTTTGGCTGGGCAATGAGGGCATCAGGCCTTGCAGCTTGAGCGTCATGGTCCAGCGCGTCACGGACTTCAGTTTGTCCAGGGGTGCTAAGCTGGGGTCCATGGCCTGAATGAATTCCTGCGCCCGGCGCATGGCGGTGACCATGGCGGCGCAAGCGAGCTCTTCCTTGCTGGTGAAGTGTTTGTACAAACTGGCCTTGGCAATGCCCACTTCGGCCGCCACCTCGTCCACCGTCATCGCATCAAAGCCTTTTTCGGCCAACAAGCGGTTGACCGACTGAATGATCGCGGTCTCGCGGGCGGCGAGCATCTGAACTTTGAACGATTTTTTGGGCGCTGATGAGGTTTCGGTTTGCATCGAACCATTTTAGCCACGCCGCCTCAAATGTGACTCAATGGTTACCCCTGCATACCTTCAGGTCATTTCATGGGCTCGGCTCGACACCGGCCACACCCTGGCGTACAGCCCAGCGGGCTTGAACGCTCAGCGCGGCATGGGGAGAAACCGGGTGCGGGGTGGTCAAAAACTGTGCCTCCAGACGATCGGGCCGTAGGTCGATCTGGGTGTACCCCCGCTCGTCGGATCGGGCATGGCGCAGGTCCGGGTTCTCGCCCTGAATCTGCGCCATCAGCTTTTTGGACATGCCCCGGGTCGATACCGAGGTGGTCACCAATTCGCTCGCCACGATGGGCGAGCGCTCATCGCCCGCTTGCAAGCGCAGTTGCGCCGCCACGTTGGCGTGCACATCGCCCCCCAGCATGACCACATCTTTGAGCCGCGCGTCCGCCACGGTTTGCAACAGGCGCGCGCGCGCTTGCGGGTAACCGTCCCAGCCATCGGTGAATGCGCTGCGGCCCAGGGGGGTGGACAGGCCACTGGTGGCCATCAAGGTGGACTGGGCCAGCAATTTCCAGCGGCGCTGGGTTTGCGTGAGGCCCGCTGTCAGCCATTGTTCTTGGGCGGCGCCGAGCATGCTGCGGGACGGGTCGTTCAAGGCATCACAACCCATGACCACCCGCCCCCCGCCGCGCATCGGATCGGGGCACGCCTGGTGGTCCCGGTATTGCCTGCAGTCCAGCGTCCACAGGTCTGCCAAGGTGCCCCAGGCCATGCGGTCATGGATGCGCATCTGGCTGGGCTGCGCCGCATCGGGCCCGATGCGCACGGGCATGTGCTCAAAGTAAGCCTGGTAGGCCGCAGCCCGGCGCTTCAAAAACACGGCCGCGTCGGTGAAATGGCGGTCCAGGTCGTTGGCGTAGTCGTTCACCACTTCGTGGTCGTCCCAAGTCATCAGCCAGGGGTGCGCGGCATGGCTGGCCTGCAAGTCGGGGTCGGATTTGTAGTGCGCATGGCGTGCGCGGTATTCGTCCAGCGAATAAGGCATGCCGCTTTCGTGGGCGCGGATCTTGAAGTTCTTGTTGCTGCTCTCGTAGATGTAGTCACCCACAAACAGCACCAGGTCCAGGTCTTGCGCCGCCATGTGGCGGTGCGCGAGAAAGTGCCCTTGCTCGTAATGCTGGCACGACGCCAAAGCCAGGCGCAGACGGCGCACCGGCTCGGTCAGTGCGGGGCTTGTGCGGGTTCGGCCCACCGCACTCACAGCCTGACCGCTGACAAAACGGTACCAATAAGGGCGCCCGGCTTGCAGCCCATCGGCCAGCACATGCAGGCTGTGGCCCCGCCGGGGGTCGGCCACCAAGCGCCACTGCCGCACCGGCTGGCGCAAAGCTTCGTCGGCGAACAGTTCGCACACCACTTCGGGGCCGGGTGTTCGCCACGCGGCATCGGCTTCGTGGATGAGCAAGCGCGTCCACAACACCACACTGCCCGGCTGGGGTTGACCACTGGCCACCCCCAGGCTGAAAGGGTTGACCTGCCAACGCGGGGCCGTGCTTTGCGCCTGGCCACCCTTGGCCATCCAAGGGGCCAAGGCCGCGGCCAAAGCCATGCGGTGCAGGTCTCGGCGAGACACATCAAAACGGGTTCGGGCTGAAAAGGCCATGAAAGATGTTAACCGCCGCCACCCCCGACGTGACAGCGTGGCCAGGTGGTCGGCGGCACAATCGGGCACATGAGCGCCTCCACCCGCCCCCGCAAAGACCACCTGGACGCCCTGGCGATCGGGATTTTGCTGATGTGCTGCCTGTTTTGGGGCTTTCAACAGGTCATGGTGAAAGTCACCGTGGCCGAGCTGCCCCCGGTGTTTGTGTCGGCTGTGCGGGGCGTGGGGGCCACACTGCTGCTGTGGCTGTGGTGCCGGTGGCGCGGGCTGCGCCTGTTTGAGCGCGATGGCAGCCTGTGGCCGGGCCTGCTGGCGGGCAGCCTGTTTGCCATTGAGTTTGCTTTCATCTACGTGGGGCTGCAGCACACCTCGGCATCCCGCCTGACGGTGTTTTTGTACACCTCGCCCTTTTGGGTGGCAGCGCTTTTGCCTTTTTTCATCCGCTCCGAACGGCTGCGCCCGGTGCAATGGCTGGGCATGGTTTGCGCTTTTGCCGCGGTGGTGTTCGCCCTGCGCGAAGGCTTTGGCAGTGGCGATGCCGCCGGCGATTTGATGGGCCTGGCGGCTGGGGCCTTGTGGGGGCTGACCACCGTGGCCATCCGCGCCACCCACCTGACGCGCATCTCGGCCGAAAAGCTGCTGTTTTACCAACTGGCGGTGAGCACCGTCGTGCTGGGCCTGCTGTCGCTCGCGATGGGCGAGCCCTGGGACGCCAGCTGGAGCGGCTTTGCCATCGGCTCGGTGGCGATACAAACCGTGGTGGGCGCATTTGCCAGCTATTTGGCCTGGATGTGGATGCTGGGCCACTACCCGGCCACCAAAATCTCGGCCTTTGTTTTTCTGACACCCCTCTTCGCGCTCTTGTTTGGCATGCTCTGGCTGGGCGAAGCCGTGACCCTCACCCTGATCCTGTCCTTGACCTTGGTGGCCGTGGGCATCGTCCTGGTCAACCGCAAATGACCCTCACACACCTGCGCCTTCTACCATTGGAGAACACCCATGACCTACCAAGCCCTGCACATTGAAAAAGACGACGCCGGTTACCGCTGCGGCCTCAAAACGCTGGATGACAGCGCCCTGCCCGAGGGCGACGTGACGGTGCAGGTGGACTACTCCACCATCAACTACAAAGACGGCCTGGCCATCACCGGCAAAAGCCCGGTGGTGCGCAAGTTCCCGCTCACGCCGGGCATCGACCTGGCGGGCACCGTGACGGAGAGCCAGCACCCGCTCTTCAAGGCTGGCGACAAAGTCGTGCTCAACGGCTGGGGCGTGGGCGAGAGCCACAGTGGCGGCCTGGCGCAAAAGGCGCGGCTCAAAGGCGACTGGCTGGTGAAACTGCCCGCCGCTTTCACACCCCGCCAAGCCATGGCCATTGGCACCGCCGGTTACACCGCCATGCTGTGCGTGATGGCGCTGCAAAAGCATGGCGCCACGCCTGACAAGGGCGACATTTTGGTCACCGGTGCTGGCGGCGGCGTGGGCAGCGTGGCGATTGCGCTGCTGGCCAAGCTGGGTTACCGCGTGGTGGCCAGCACCGGCCGCCTGCAAGAAGCCGATTACCTGCGCCAGCTGGGCGCGGCCGACGTGATGGACCGCGCCGAACTCTCAGCCCCCGGCAAGCCGCTGGGCAAAGAGCGCTGGGCCGGCGTGGTGGACACCGTGGGCAGCCACACCCTGGCCAATGCCTGCGCCAGCACGAAATACGGCGGCGTGGTCACCGCCTGCGGCCTGGCCCAAGGCATGGACTTCCCGTCCAGCGTGGCGCCTTTCATCTTGCGCGGCGTGACGCTGGCAGGCATCGACAGCGTGATGGCCCCGCGTGCGGTGCGCGAAGCGGCCTGGGCGCGTTTGGCTCAAGACCTGGACACCGCGCAGCTCGAGCGCATGACCCGCGAAGTCGGCCTGGCCGACGCCGTTGGTCTGGGCGCCGAGATTTTGGCGGGGCAGGTGCGGGGGCGGGTGGTGGTGAACGTCAACGCTTGATGAGCCAGCAGGCTCGCTGACAAGTCACCGATAATCACCCTTCAGATTTCCATCGGCCCGCCAAACAGCGGGCCTTCTTTTGCGGAGCAACCCATGAGCACTTTCCAAACCATCGGCGCACGCGCCATCGGCCTGGCCACCATTGCCGCTGACGGCACCGTGCTGGACACCTGGTTCCCTGCCCCCGAATTGGCCAGCGATGTGGCCGCCAGCGGCACCACTCTGGTGACGGCCGCCGAGGCATCTGCCGCTTTGAACGCCGAAGTGGCTCTGAGCGCCTGCGGCGTGCGCAACACCACCGTGGTGGCTGTGCGCACCGAGATCAAAAGCCTGGCCGATGCGCCCGCCGACACGCACGACGCCTACATGCGCCTGCACCTGCTGAGCCACCGCTTGGTTCAGCCGCACGGCGCGAACGTGGCTGGCATTTTTGGCCTGCTGCCCAACGTGGCCTGGACCAACTTTGGCCCTTGCGCCCTGGCCGATGTGCCCGCGGCACGCCTGAAGGCCCGTGGTACCGGCCGCGTGCTCGAGATCAAAGGTGTGGACAAGTTCCCGCAGATGACCGACTACGTGATCCCATCGGGCGTGCGCATTGCCAACGCCGACCGCGTGCGCCTGGGCGCACACCTGGCCAGTGGCACTACCGTCATGCACGAGGGCTTTTGCAACTTCAACGCGGGCACCCTGGGCGCCAGCATGGTCGAAGGCCGCATCAGCGCGGGCGTGGTGGTGGATGACGCCAGCGACATCGGTGGCGGTGCGTCCATCATGGGCACCCTGTCGGGTGGCGGCAAGGAGGTCATCAAAGTGGGCAAGCGCTGCCTGCTGGGCGCCAACGCCGGCATCGGCATTTCGCTGGGCGATGACTGCGTGGTCGAAGCCGGTTGCTACATCACCGGCGGCAGCCGCGTGCAGATGCCCGACGGCTCGGTCATGAAAGCCAAAGAGCTGTCCGGCAAAAACGGCATTTTGTTCCGCCGCGATTCCCAATCCGGCGCTTTGCACGCCATCCCGCGCAACAAGAGCTGGGGCGAGTTGAACGCTGAACTGCACAAGAATTGATGCCATGCGCCCAAGCCTGAACTTCAACTGGAAGCTGACCGCTGCGTTCAGCTTGACTCTGCCTTTGGTGATGGTGCTTTTTCGCGTGCTGTGGCCAGAGATTTCGTGGGGGTTTCTCTTGCTGTTTGGTTTGCAAGTGATGCTCTTGTTGGCTGCCTTGCACGTGGTGTTCACCTGCGTCTGGGGGCCAGGAAGCCGTTGGGATCTGCCCAGCCAAGTGGTCGATTCCAAACGCCGCATCTTTCTGAAAAAGGGCGCGCCCATGGCGCGTGTGCAGGCGCTGCTTCAGAGCATCAAAGAAACCGTTCTGGCCGGGCTTGGGCGTTTGCGCTTGCGCAAGGCAACCTGAAGCTGGGCCGCTCAGGCCCTCCAATGGCGCCCGCCATGAGAGGGCTCAGCCCTTGGCCAAATGCTGCTTGGCCAGCGCCACGTACCAATCCAGACACCCCGGGTTGGCCATGGCGTCTTTGTTGACGACCTTTTCCAGGGGCTGGCCCAGCATGAGTTTTTTGATCGGCAGCTCCTGCTTTTTGCCGGACAGCGTGCGCGGGATCTCGGCGACCTGAAAAATCTCGTTCGGGATGAAGCGCGGGCTGAGCGCCACCTTGATGGCGTTGTTGAGCTTGGCCTTGAGCGCGTCGTCGAGCGTGGTGCCGGAGCGCAGCACGACAAACAGGGGCATGTAGCTTTCCTTGCCCAGGTACTCCAGGTCCACCACCATCGAGTCCATCACTTCGGGCAAGGCTTCCACCGCGCTGTAAAGCTCGCTGGTGCCCATGCGCAGGCCATAGCGGTTGATGGTGGCGTCGCTGCGACCAAAGATGACGCAGCCTTCGCCCTCGCCTTGCGCGTTGCCAATGCGCAGCCAGTCGCCGTGCCGCCAGACGCCGCCCATGCTGGCGGGACCGTCACCGCCGCCAGGCATGCGCCCGTGGCCTGCGGGGTACATCTCGAAATAACTGGCCAGGTAGCGGGCGTTGTTCTGGTCGCCCCAAAAATACAGCGGCATGGACGGGATGGGCTGGGTGCACACCAGCTCGCCCACTTCGCCGAGCACCGGTTCACCCGCTTCGTTCCAGGCCTCGACCGCGCAGCCCAGTTCTCGGCATTGCATCACGCCGGGTTCTTGCGGCAGCTCGCGGTGCCCGCCCACAAAGGCGCCCGCAAAGTCGGTGCCGCCCGAGATGTTGCACCACCAGATGTCGGTGCCAATGGTCTTGAATTGGTCCACACCCCAAGATTGCGTTTCGGCCGACAAGGGCGATCCGGTGGTGCCCAGGGCGCGCACCTGCGACAAATCACCACAGCGCGAAATGTCCACCCCGGCTTTTTGGCAGTTGGCAAAAAAGGCCGCACCTGCGCCAAAAAAACTCACCTTCTCTTGTGCCGCCATGCGCCACAGGATGCCCCAATCGGGGTTGTCTTTGCTGCCGCCAGGGTTGCCGTCATAGATCACGCAGGTCACGCCATTGAGCAGGCCTGCCACCTGCGCGTTCCACATGACCCAGCCGGTGGAGCTGTACCAATGAAAGCGCTCGCCCCAGCTGTTGGGGTGGTAGCTGCAGCCGATGTCGTTGTGCAGGATCTTGTTGGCCAGCGCCACGATCACCGTGCCGCCGTGGCCGTGCACGATGGGCTTGGGCAGGCCGGTGGTGCCGCTGGAGTAAACGATCCACAACGGGTGGTCAAAGGGCAACCACATCGGCTCGAAGGCCTGCACGGCGGCATCGTCGCGCACCGTGATGGTCGACATCTGCACGCTGGCACCCACATCGCACTGGGCCAGGTCCATCGTGCCCAGGTTCTGGTGCACGATGACGTGCTGCACGCTGGGCAAGGCGTTGCGCAACTCCTGCACCACCGCCATGCGGTCAAAGTCGCGCCCGCCATAGCTCACGCCATCCACCGCAATCAACACCTTGGGCTCGATTTGCTTGAAGCGGTCGAGCACAGCGTTGGTGCCCATGTCGGGCGCGCAAATGCTCCACACGCCGCCCACGCTGACGGTGGCCAAAAACGCCACCATGGCCTCGGGAATGTTGGGCATGTAGGCGGCCACCCGGTCGCCCGGCTGCACACCCTGGGCTTGCAAGTGCAGCGCCATGGCCGCCACCTGGCGGCGCAGCTCGGGCCAGGTCATTTCGCGGCGCTGGCCTTTTTCGTTGTGGCTGATGACGGCCAAAAAGCCCGCCTGGTGTGCAGGTTGGACATGGCGAAACACCTGGTGCGCGTAATTGGTCTGGGCCCCGGGGAACCACTTGGCCCCCGGCATCACGTTGTTGGCCAACACCGCCGTGTGCGGCGTGGGCGACTGGAAATCAAAGTAATCCCAGATGCTTTGCCAGAACGCATCGAGCTCGGTGACCGACCAACGCCACAGGTCGTTGTAGGTGGCAAAGCTCAGGCCACGCTGGTCACGCAGCCAGTTTTGGTACAGCCTGATTTGCGGCAAATGGGGGGCAGGAGCAGTGGGTCGTGTCGCGGTGTTCATGCGTTGCAGCGTATCAGTGGCCATGCCCCGCTGTCACGCGCATCAACCCTGAAACATGCACCTAGGTGACAGCCCCCAAACCCTCAGGCTGCGGGGCCTTTTTGCATGCGTGCGCTCTTCCAGTACACGTCATCGCCGCCATTCATGCGGTTGAGCACGCGGGCCAGCACGAACATCAAGTCTGACAAGCGGTTGAGGTATTGGCGGGGGGTTTCGTTGATCGCCTCTTCGTTGCCCAAGGCCACACACGCCCGCTCGGCGCGGCGCGCCACGGTGCGGCACACATGGGCCTGCGATGCACCGCGTGTGCCCGCGGGCAAGATGAATTCTTCGAGCTTGGGCAACTGGGCGTTGTATTTTTCGAGCGCCTCGTCCAAGGCCGCCACAGCCTCCACTTTCAGCAATTCAAAGCCAGGAATGGACAGCTCGCCGCCCAGGTTGAACAGCTGGTGCTGCACTTCCACCAGCACCTCGCGCACATCGGCAGGCATGTCTTCGCACAGCAACACGCCGATGTGCGAGTTCAACTCGTCCACCTCGCCCATGGCATGCACGCGCAGGCTGTTTTTGGACACGCGCTGGTTGTTGCCGAGGCCGGTGGTGCCGTTGTCCCCGGTGCGGGTGGCGATTTGTGTGAGTCGATTGCCCATGGTCTTGCTCTGTTTGTGTTCACTCAAGTGTGCAGGATGGGGGAAAACGCCCACCGGGGTGGGCTCCTGCACCGATGAGCGATTGTCGGCCAACTGGCTGCAACTTGTCTGACAGTGGACAGCAAGGCCATTGTTTGCGGCGTAAACTCCGCATTCACTTGCACAGCGGGCCACCGCTTGCCCCCACTGGAGACACCCATGAACGCCCCGACCCCTGCCGCCCACCTGGCCCCCGAAGTCACGCAGCGCACCGTGCCAGAGGCATTTTTAGCGGCCCTGAAAGCCCGTTTTGGCAACAACTGCTCGACGGCGCTGGTGGTGCGCGAGCAGCACGGACGCGACGAATCGGCCTTCACCACGGTGCCACCACCGGCTGCGGTGGTGTTTGCCGAGTGCACACAAGACGTGGCCGACGCGGTCAAACTCTGTGCCGAGCACCAGGTGCCCGTCATCCCGTTTGGCGTGGGTTCTTCCCTCGAAGGCCATTTGCTGGCGGTACAAGGCGGCATCAGCATCGACCTGACGCGCATGAACAAGGTGCTGTCCATCAACGCCGAAGATCTGACCGTGACGGTGCAGCCGGGCGTGACGCGCAAGCAACTCAACGAAGAGATCAAGTCCACAGGCCTCTTCTTCCCGATCGACCCGGGTGCGGACGCCACCATTGGCGGCATGAGCGCCACGCGCGCCAGCGGCACCAACGCCGTGCGCTACGGCACCATGCGCGAGAACGTGCTGGCCATGGAAGTGGTCACCTCGGCCGGTGAAGTCATCCGCACCGGCACCCGCGCCAAGAAGTCGAGCGCCGGTTACGACCTGACGCGCCTGATGGTGGGCAGCGAAGGCACGCTGGGCGTGATCACCGAAATCACCGTGCGCCTGTACCCCTTGCCCGAAGCCATCTCGGCGGCCATTTGCTCCTTCCCCAGCATCGAGGCGGCGGTGCACACCGTCATCCAGACCATCCAGCTGGGCGTGCCGATTGCCCGCGTAGAGCTGATCGACCACAACACGGTGCGCATGGTCAACGCCTATGCCAAGCTGGGCCTGCGCGAAGAGCCCATGCTGCTGATGGAGTTCCATGGCTCGCCCGCGGGCGTGAAGGAACAGGCCGAAACCGTCCAAGAGATCGCCAGCGAATTCGGCGGCAATGCGTTTGAATGGGCCACCACCCCCGAAGAGCGCACGCGCTTGTGGACAGCCCGCCACAACGCCTACTTTGCAGCCATCCAGAGCAAGCCCGGGTGCCGTGCCATCAGCACCGACACCTGCGTGCCGATCAGCCGCCTGGCCGATTGCCTGCTCGACTCCATCACCGAAACCGATGCCAGCGGCCTGCCTTACTTTTTGGTGGGCCATGTGGGCGATGGCAACTTCCACTTTGGCTATTTGATCGACCCGAACAACCCGCAGGAATGTGAAACCGCCGAAGCACTGAACCAGCAACTGGTCAGCCGGGCCCTGCGCCTGGGTGGCACCTGCACTGGCGAGCACGGCATTGGCCTGCACAAGATGGACTTCTTGCGCACCGAAACCGGTGAAGGTGCGGTGGACATGATGCGCACCATCAAGCGGGCGCTGGACCCGCACAACATCATGAACCCGGGGAAGATTTTTTCAATGTGACGCCTGTTGGCGCCGTGTCCACAACCACTGTGCCAAACCACCGACCACCACGCCCCAAAAAGCCGAGCCCACGCCCAACAGCGTCACGCCCGACAGGGTCACCAAAAAGGTGAGCAGCGCAGCTTCGCGGTGCTGCTCGTCTTTGACGGCCACCGCCAAACCCGAGGCCATGGTGCCCAGCAACGCCAGACCGGCCACGGCCAAAACAAGCGCCTGCGGGAACGCCGCCATCAGGCTGACGATGGTGCCCCCCGCCAAGCCCAAAGCGATGTACAGCAAACCCGCCGCGACCGAGGCGGTGTAACGGCGGCTGGGGTCGACATGGGCTTCTTTGCCCATGCAAATCGCCGCCGTGATCGCCGCCAAATTGAGGGCGTAACCACCAAATGGGGCCAAGACCAGACTGGTCAAACCGGTCGTGCCCACCACGGGCGAAATTGGAATCTCATAACCGGAAGCCCGCTGCGCCGCCACACCCGGCAAGTTTTGCGAAGCCATGGTCACCACAAACAGGGGCAAGGCCACGCTGACCATGGCCGCCCCACTCCAAACCGGGCTCACCCACACGGGCACCGCCCAGGTCCAGGCCACGCTGGACAGGTGCAGCTGGCCTTGCAGTGCCGCCACCCCCATGCCCACCAACAACACAACGGGCACCGACCAACGCGGCCACCAGCGCCGACCCAACAGATAAGACAAGGTCATGGCCAGCACCAACACCGGCGCGTGCGCCACGGCCCCCACGGCGTCCAGCGCAAAACGTGCCAACACCCCGGCCAACAAGGCGCTGGCCAGCGCCAGCGGAATTTTGGACATCAAGCGTTCAAACCAGCCGCTGTAGCCGACCCACATGATCAAGAGCGCGCAGACGATGAAGGCCCCCGTGGCCTCCGGCAAGCTCACGCCCTGGCTCACAGCCAGTACCGCCGCGCCGGGTGTTGACCAGGCCGTGAGCACCGGCTGGCGGTACCTTAGGCTCAAGCCCAAGCTGGTCAGGCCCATGCCCAGACCCAAGGCCCACATCCAGGAGACGGTTTGTTCAGACGTGGCCCCCAAGGCTTGCGCGGCCGAAAACACGATCGCCGCCGAACTGGTGAAGCCCACCAACACGGCGACAAAACCAGCCACCGCCGTGGACACCGAAAAGTCGCGCCAAATGCTTCTCACGTGGCACCGCCTTTGGCCAACAACAAGGGCTCCACCCGGAGACACAATTGGGCAGGGTTGAAAGGTTTGAGCAGCACTTCATTGAGCCCGGCATTGCGAAATGCCTGCAAATCCACCGGGTTGACGTTGGCCGTCAGACCCAAGACCGGGATGTTTTGCCAGGCGGCTTCAGCGCGGATGCGCCGGGTCGTTTCGATGCCGTCCATGACGGGCATGACCATGTCCATGAGCACCAGATCCACCGGCCCCAGCGCCAGCATGTCCAGGCACTGCTGCCCATCTGTGGCCTCCAGGATCTGGGCCTGAGGCCAGCTGTTTTGCAAGACGTGTTTGACCAAAAGGCGATTGACCGGATGGTCGTCCACCACCAACAGGCGCCACGGCATGGCCCGCGTTTGCAGGGGGGGCTGTTCGGTGTCTGCATCGGCGCTGCGGGACGGTGCTTGGCTGGTTTGCAAGGGCAGCTGGAACCAAAAGCGTGAGCCTTGTCCGGCCACGCTTTCAAAGCCGATTTCGCCGCCGAGCAACTCCACCAGCCTCTGCGATATCGCCAAGCCCAACCCATTGCCGCCATAGCGGGCCTGGATTTCGCTGTCGGCCTGCGCAAAGCGCCTGAAGATGTGGGTTTGCTGCTCGACAGGAATGCCAATCCCCGTGTCCTGCACCGAAAACAGCACCCCGGGGTTTTGCCACTGCACGCGCAGCACCACCGAGCCCTGGTGGGTGAACTTGAGCGCATTGCCCAGCAGGTTGACCAGCACCTGCATGATGCGGTGGCGGTCGCTGTGCACCCACTGTGGCAGCGCAGGGTCGAGGTCGATGCGGTAATCCAGCGTCATGCTGCGCACCTTGGGCAAGAACAGGTCAAAGGCGTGTGTGACCAGTTCGCGCAAATCAAACTCTTCGGTCTGCACCACCAGACTGCCGGTCTGCAGCTGCGAATAGTCCAGGATGTCGTTGATCACCGTCATCAGGTGGTCGGCCGACTGGCGGGTGTGGTTGAGCACCTTGAGCGCTTCGGGTTTGTCCTGCGCATGCGAGAGCAGCAGGGCATTGAAGCCAAGGATGGCGTTCATCGGCGTGCGCAGTTCGTGGCTGACGGTGGCAATGAAGTGCTCACGCATTTGCAAGGTGTGCTCCAGTTCCAGGCGCTTGCGCTCCAGCTCCTCCTGGTAGGCGCGGCTTTTGCGCAGTGCCGCCACATGCATGCGGTCGTAAATCAAGGGCACGATGATCAGCACCGCCGTGACCATGCTGAACGTCACATAAGACGAGAAGGCATGGATGTGATCGAGTTCGAAGGCGGGCACCCAGTGCAGCAAGCTGGCCAAGCCCAAGATCGCGTAGGTGCACAAAATGGCCGCCAGCCAGAACAGGCCCGCCTTGCGGCTGACCGTGTAAAACGGGGTCAAGGGCAAGATCAGCAGCCAGGCGCAGCGCGGCGAGAAGATGCCGCCCGTGCGCCAGATGGCATAGGTGAGCATCAAGGTGCCTGCGGCGGTGCCCATGTGCACCGCCCATTGCAGCTGCAGCCCCCGGTTGACCAGCACCACCAGCATCGCCAAAAAGGCGGCCATCACCACATACAACACGCGCGATTCGAGGTACGGCGTGATGCCCGTGAAAAACAACAACACGCCAATGACCAGCATCACAAACAGGAAGGCGTAGGGCATCTTGCCCAGCTGGAAGCGCAGCGGCAAACGCGCGATCACATGCGCCAGCAGTCTGGGCAGCGCGCCGCTTTGCCAAATGCCGCTCATGCGCGCGCCTCCCTGACCAGCGCGCTGACAACGCGCACCAGCTCGGCACTGTCGATGGGCTTGTGCAGCACGGCATCCATGCCCGCGGCCAGGCAGCGCTGTCGCTCGCTCGGGTGGGTGTTGGCGGTCAGTGCAATGATGGGCATGCGGGCCACCTTGTGCCCAAACTGTGTGCGTGCCTGCTGCGTGAGTTGCATGCCGTCCATGCCGGGCATGATCATGTCCACCAGCGCCAGGTCAAAGGTCTGCGCATCGAGCAGGTGCAGGGCTTGCGGACCGCCGTCGGCCGAGCTGATCTGCGCTTGCGGCCAGATCTTGCGCAACTGCAGCTGTGCCACCATGAGGTTGACGGCGTTGTCGTCCACCAGCAGGATGTGCAGGGGCTCGTCGCTGGGCAGCTCCTGGGTGGGTCGCGGGGGCAATGCGGGATGCACGACGGCCAGCGGCAACTCGAACCAGAACTGCGCGCCCTGGCCAGGCTGGCTGTGCACGCCGATCTCGCCGCCCTGCAACTGCACCAGCCGCTCGCACAGGGTCAAGCCCAGGCCAGTGCCACCGTAGGCCCGGTTGGTTTGCACATCGGCATGTTCAAAACGGTGAAAGATGTGGGCCTGGCGGTCGGGCGCAATGCCGCGCCCCGTGTCCTCGACTTCAAAGCGCAGCCGCTCGCCGACCCAGCGCACACGCAAATCCACCCCGCCCTGCGCCGTGAACTTGATGGCGTTGTCGAGCAAATTGTTCAGCACCTGCTGCAAACGCTGTCGATCGGCCCGCACATGCAAAGCATCGGGGAGATCGATGTGCGCTTGCAGGACCAGCCCTTTTTCCTGGGCGCGCTCCTGGTGCCGCGCCACGGTCTCGCTCAGCAGTGCGGGCACGTCCAGATCCGCCAGGTGCAATTGCAGGCGACCGGCCTGCAGCTGCGAAAAGTCCAGGATGTCGTTGACCACCTGGAGCAAGTGGGAGGTCGAACGCCGGATGTGGTCAACGATCTCGACCTGTTCGGGCCGATCGGCCAACTCCTGACGCAGCACCCCGTTGAAGCCCAAAATGGCATTCATGGGGGTGCGCAGCTCATGCCCGACGGCGGCGACGAATTCGTCCTTGTGCGCTTGGGCCAGGATCAAGGCCTCATGGGTCTTGTGCAGCTCGGCATTGCGCTGGTCAACACTGCGCTGCTGTTGCCTGTTGAGGTGCTCATACACATAGACGGCCACCATCAAGCTGGTCAAGGTCAGCGCATGGTTCATCATGGCCCAGGGGATCGCGTGTGCACTCATCTGGGTGGCCGGGTGGATGGGGCCCTGCGCGGTGGCCGCCCACAAGGCCAAGAGGGTGAGCAACAAAACACCAATCCAGGCCAACGTCGCTCGTGGCCCCAGCAGCAGCAGCACCGGCACCGCCAACACCGTCAACCAAACCAGGGCGTTGGAATTGATGCCCCCCGATTGACTGGCGATGTAGAGGACCAGAACGGCCGACATCAACGTCAGGCCGTGCACCACATAGGGATAAAGCCGCGGGCTGCGCAGCGTGGGCAGCAGCAGCAAGCACAGGACCAAAAGCAGCAAATTGGCATTGCGGTCGTAGTAGCCCGGCGAGAACAGGTAAAAAGCCAGCGAATTGAGGGCGACCGCAACCAGGTAAATCGCCAGCATGCGAGGGCGGTTCAAGGTGAACGCATCGATGGCGTCCAGCACCCTGTTCACCGTTGACCTCTGTCCGCCCATGGCCATCTTGCGCTCAGCCGCGCAACTTCTCGATCAAACCGTTGAGCTCGTCGAGCGAGCCAAACTGAATCGTCAATTCGCCCATCTCTTCTATCCTGCCCATGCGCTTGATGCGTTTCTTGACCTTGACTTCGACCTGCGCCATGAGCAGGTCGGACAGTTCTTCTTCCACCCGGCGCACATCGCGCGATTTTTCCTTCTTGGGTTTTTGCGTGACCAGGTTGAATTCGGCACCGAGTTTCTTGGCCAGGCTCTCGGCTTCGCGCACCGACATTTTTTTGGCCGCAATCTGGTTGGCCGCTGTGATTTGCGCCGCTTTGTCCAGGGACAACAAGGCGCGGGCATGGCCCATGTCGAGATCGCCCGCCATCAGCATGGACTGCACGGGCTCTGCCAAATTGAGCAAACGCAGCAAGTTGCTGCCCGCGCTGCGCGAGCGGCCAACCGCCTGCGCAGCCGCTTCGTGAGTGAGCCCAAACTCTTTGATCAGGCGTTGCAAACCCTGAGCTTCTTCCAGCGGGTTGAGGTCTTCGCGCTGGATGTTTTCGATGAGCGCCATGGCCGCAGCGGCTTCGTTGGGCACGTCGCGCACCAAAACAGGCACCGACTCCAGGCCCGCCAGGCGCGAAGCCCGAAAACGCCGCTCGCCTGCAATGATCTCGTACTTGCCCGCGTTTTCGCCCTCTGTGAGTTGGCGCACCAGAATCGGCTGCATGATGCCCTGCGCCTTGATGGACTCGGCCAGCTCGTACAAAGCGCCTTCGTCCATGCGGGTGCGTGGCTGGTAGATGCCCGGCACCATCTGGTCCAGCTTGAGTTGGCTGGGCAAGCCACTGTCGGCGGAAGCCGCATCCGGCACGTCTTCGACGGTGGGGCCCAACAGGGCTTCCAGTCCTCGGCCCAAGCCTTTGGGTTTTTTGGTGACCATGGTCTCAATCCTTCAAGAGTGTTTGCAAGAGGGCATGGCCTTGTGGCCAGTCGCCCAACGATGAATCGGCATTGATGTGCCCCGCTTCGCCCAGGTCCACCCACCGGCTGCCCCAGTCTCGGGCCCAAGCCTCGGCCCGTGCAAGTGCGCAATACGGGTCGTCGCGGCTGGCGACCACGATGCTTTTGAATGGCAGGCACTGACGCAACACGGGCGACCAACCGGGCAACCTGTCTTGCATGTGGGGCACTTCGGTATCGCCGGGGGCCACCAACAGCGCGCCCTGCACACGGCCGGTGTGGCGGGAGGTGGCGGCCCAAGCGGTCACCAAAATGCAGCCCAAACTGTGCGCCACGAACACCACAGGGCCGGGCGAGTCGATGACGGCTTCGTCCAAACGGGCCATCCAATCTCCGCGCAGAGGGTTCAGCCAATCGTTTTGTTCGACCACGGTGTACGCATGCAAGCGCGCCCAGCGCATTTGCCAATGCTCGGGGCCGCTGCCCTGCCAGCCGGGCAAGATCAAGACGGTGGCGGACATTCACAGCGATGGTGCGCGCTGCACCAACTCACGGGCGAATTCGACGTAGGCCTGACTGCCCTTGGCCGAGGGGTCAAACACCACCCCGGGCAAACCATAGCTGGGGGCTTCGGCCAGGCGCACATTGCGCGGAATCACCGTGTCAAACACCTTGTTGCCAAAGTGGGCCTTGAGCTGATCGCTGACCTGCACCTGGAGTGTGATGCGGGGGTCGAACATGACACGCAAAAGGCCGAGGATCTTGAGCTGCTTGTTCAGGTTGGCGTGCACCTGCTTGATGGTGTTGACCAGATCGGTCAAACCCTCCAGGGCGAAGTATTCGCACTGCATGGGCACGATCACGCCATGGGCCGAGCACAGGCCATTGAGCGTGAGCATGGACAGCGAGGGCGGGCAGTCAATCAGCACAAAGTCGTAATCGGCATCTGCCGCGACCAAGGCGTTTTTCAGGCGTTGATCGCGGTGCCCCAGCTGCACCAGCTCGATTTCGGCTCCGGCCAGCTCTCGGTTGGCACTGAGCACGTCATAACCACACTTGTCGGCTTTGACCACCGCTTCCTGGATGCTTGCAGACTCCAGCAAAACATCGTAAACGCTCAGCTCAAGCTCTCGCTTGTCAATGCCAGAGCCCATGGTGGCATTGCCTTGGGGGTCCAGATCGATCAGCAAAACCCGCTGACCAATTTTGGCCAAGCCTGCTGCGAGATTGACCGTGGTGGTGGTTTTGCCGACGCCCCCTTTTTGGTTGGCAATGCAGATGATTTTGGCCATGGTGAGTCGTCCAATTTATTTGGAAATGGCCAGCTTGACGCCAAAACCAATGAGAAAAATGCCCGCCAGCTTTTCCAGCCAGCGTCCAATGCGGGGGTTTGCGCGCATGCGCGAGGCCAAATGGAATGTCAGCAAAGTCATGCCCAAACCATACAAAAACGTCAAAACAGCAATGGTTGCAGCCATCACGGCAAAACTGATCCAACCCTGATGAACGCTGGGGTCCACAAACAAAGGGAAAAAGGCCATGTAAAACACAATCGCCTTGGGGTTGAGCAAGGTGATGGCCAAGGCCTGCTGAAAATACTGGCGAGGGCGAATGTTCAGCACGGGGGCATCGCCTGGCTTGGCCACCAACATCATCCAACCCAACCAAGCCAAATACAGGGCGCCCATCCACTGCACAGCCACAAATGCCGCCGGGTAGGTGGCCAACACCGTGGCCACACCGGCCACCGCCATCCACATCAAGACCTGGTCCCCTGCGATCACGCCCAGCGTGGCACCCAAACCCCCGGCGATCCCGCCCTTGCTGGTGGAGGTGATCAGCGCCAGATTGCCGGGGCCAGGAATGGCCAAGAACAAGACGATGGCGGCGACAAAGGCGCTGTAGTCAGAGATGCCAAAAAACATGGGCTTTCTTTCTGGGTGGGTTCTTGCGAGTGTAAGTGATGGGGCGCCCGCTGACGCAGGCCCTTGGGGGTCTGTTTCACGTGAAACATGCCTAAAACCACGGCAAAACAGCTTGGGCCACCTCGCGATGGGGTGTGGCAACTGGGCCCATCCAAGCAGATTTTCAGTTTGGCTCTGGTCGCATCCACACCATGCACCGCTCCACATCCAGCCCTGGCACCGTCAATGGTTCCACGTGAAACACTTTCACATCGGCGGGCAAAGCGTCGATTTCGTCTTGCGGGTGCTTGCCCTTCATGGCCATCCACACACCACCCTCCGCCAAGGCCGGGCGAGACCAGGTCACAAAGTCAGGCAAGGACGCAAAAGCTCGGGAGCAAATGACCTGATAAGGGTCGGTCAAAGACTCAACGCGGGCGTGGATGCCCCGTAAATTGGGCAGTTTCAGGCTGACCGCCACCTGTTGGACAAAGGCTGCTTTTTTGGCCACGGTGTCCACACAACTCACGTTCAATTCGGGCATGCAAATGGCGAGGACCACGCCCGGCAAACCGCCGCCCGAACCCACATCCAGCACCCTGGTCGGTTGGCCCTGGGTGTGGCGGGACAAAGGTGCAATGGCCGTCAGACTGTCCAGCAGATGGTGGGTCAACATGTCGGACGGGTCTCGCAAAGCCGTCAGGTTATAGACCTTGTTCCATTTTTGGATCAGCGCCGTGTAGTCCAGCAGGCGCTGGAATTGTTCGTTCGACAACACCAAACCCAAGGCCTGGGCGCCAGCGCGCAAGCCGGCTTCCAAATCCAGGCTCATGCCTGCGCGCCTTCTTCGGCCGCTTGCATGAAGCCCTTGAAGCCACCCTTCTTCAGGTGAATCAACAACAGCGAAACACTGGCGGGCGTGATGCCCGAGATGCGCGAAGCCTGGCCCAAGGTTTCGGGGCGGTGTTTGGCCAACTTTTGCCGGGCCTCAATGGACAAGGCCGACACCTGCATGTAGTCCAGGTTTTCGGGCAAGCGCAGGTGTTCATAGAAAGCTGCCCGCTCTACCTCCCCTTTTTGGCGATCGATGTAGCCAGAATACTTGGCGGCAATCTCCACCTGCTCGATCACCGGGACACTCAAGTCGCCCAAGGTTTCACGTGAAACATCGGCGCTCGCCATCCGCCCACCATCCAGGGACATCAAGTCGGGATAAGAAACATTGGGTCTTCGCAACAGGTCAAACAGGTTGTGTTCGTGCTCGATGGCTTTGCCCAACACCCGCACCGATTCTTCGGCAGGCAAGTTGCGCGGATTCACCCAGGTAGATTTCAGGCGCTCTGTTTCACGTGAAACGGCGTCGCGTTTGCGGCTGAACGCATCCCAGCGCGCGTCGTCGACGAGGCCCATCTGCCGCCCCACTTCGGTCAAGCGGGCATCGGCATTGTCTTCACGCAGTTGCAGGCGGAACTCGGCCCGGCTGGTGAACATGCGGTAGGGCTCGGTGACGCCTTGGATGACCAAATCATCCACCAGCACACCCAGATACGCCTGGTCGCGCGTGGGTAACCAGGCCGCTTCGCCCCGGCATTGCAGCGCAGCGTTGATGCCCGCGAACAAACCCTGGGCGGCCGCCTCTTCGTAGCCGGTGGTGCCGTTGATCTGCCCCGCAAAAAACAAGCCACGGATTTGCTGCGTTTCGAAACTGTTTTTCAGCGAGCGCGGGTCAAAATAGTCGTATTCGATGGCGTAGCCAGGCCGCAAAATGTGGCAGTTCTCCAGCCCCTTCATCGAGCGCACCAGCGCGTACTGAATGTCGAAGGGCAAACTGGTCGAGATGCCGTTGGGGTAATACTCGTGCGTGGTCAAGCCTTCGGGCTCCAGAAAAATCTGGTGGCTGTCCTTGTCGGCAAAGCGGTTGATCTTGTCTTCCACGCTCGGGCAATAGCGCGGGCCCACGCCCTCAATCTTGCCGGTGAACATGGGGCTGCGGTCAAAGCCCGAGCGGATGATCTCGTGCGTGCGCTCATTGGTGTGGGTGATCCAGCACGGCACCTGCTGGGGGTGCATGTCGGCCTTGCCCATGAAACTGAACACCGGCACCCCGCCCTCGGGGTTCATGCCGCCGGGTACACCGTCACCGGGCTGCTCGGCGCATTTTGAAAAATCAATAGTGCGACCGTCCAGCCGTGGTGGTGTGCCGGTTTTGAGGCGCCCTTGCGGCAGCTTCAGTTCTTTCAAGCGCGCCGACAGGCTGACCGCCGGCGGGTCCCCCGCACGGCCCGCCGAATAGTTCTGCAGACCCACATGGATCTTGCCGTCCAAAAACGTGCCCGCCGTCAGCACCACCGTGCGCGAACGGAAGCGGATGCCCACCTGCGTGACGGCACCCACCACCCGGTCACCCTCCACCATCAAGTCGTCCACCGCTTGTTGGAACAGCCACAGATTGGGCTGGTTTTCGAGCATGCGGCGGATGGCGGCTTTGTACAAAATGCGGTCGGCCTGGGCGCGGGTGGCGCGCACGGCCGGGCCTTTCGAGGAGTTGAGGATGCGGAACTGGATGCCGCCTTCGTCGGTGGCCAAGGCCATGGCGCCGCCCAGGGCATCGACCTCCTTGACCAAATGGCCCTTGCCAATGCCGCCAATGCTGGGGTTGCAGCTCATCTGTCCCAGCGTCTCGATGTTGTGGCTGAGCAAAAGCGTTTTGCAGCCCATGCGGGCAGAGGCCAGCGCGGCTTCGGTTCCAGCATGGCCACCACCGACCACGATCACGTCGAATTCTTGAGGGTAAAGCATGAGGTTCTGCCCTTTGAAGGCCAAAAATGGGCGCTGCCTGCGCCACGGCGTCGACCTGCTGCGGGGTCGGCTGAAGTTGCTGATTTTACAGGCAGGGTCCTGTCGGTGAAGCACGCGTCAAACTCCCGGAACAACTGGGCACTTTATGCCTCGCGCGCATGAAGTCGGTGGCCATGGATCCCGTGCGGAGCCCCTTGTTGTCAGCGGCCCCAAAAATGATTTCTGCTAATCTAAGAGGGATCAAAACGGTGGGTTCTCATCCGCACGCTTGCCGTTTCACGCCCTGCTTTTTAAACAAGGAGACTCACCATGTTCCCGCAACGCAGAACCCTTCTGGCCCTGGGCCTGTCGCTGGCTGTTGGCGCGCCCGCGCTGGCACAAGAGAAATTCCCGGCCAAGCCGGTCACCATCATCGTGCCTCAGGCGGCCGGTGGGGCCAACGACACGATCGCGCGGGTGATTGCCCAACGACTCACCGAACAAACCGGGCAGTCTTTCGTGGTGGAAAACCGCACGGGCGCTGGGGGCAATGTGGGCACCGCAGCGGCTGCCCGCACTCGGCCAGATGGCTACACCCTGCTGCTGACCGCCGACAGTGCCATGGTCATCAATCCAGCGCTCTACAAGAGCACCGGCTTTGATCCGGTGAAAGATTTCGAACCGGTGGGCAGCGTGGCCACCGCCGGCTATGTGCTGGTGGCCCATCCGAGTTTTCCCGCCAGGAACACCGCCGAACTGGTCGCATTGGCCAAACAGCAGCCGGGCAAGATCAACATCGGATCGGCGGGCAACGGCACCCTCAACCACCTGATCGGCGAAATGCTGGGCAAAGCCACCGGCATCGACCTCACCCATGTGCCCTACAAGGGAGCGGCCGCCGCCGCCACCGACCTGGTGGCTGGACAAGTGCAGGTTTCGGTGCAGAGCCTGCCCTCCTCGATCGCGTTCATCCGGTCTGGCAGGATGAAGGTGCTCGGCGTGGTCAACCCCAAGCGCCTGCCCGTGCTGCCGGACGCCCCCACCATTGGCGAGACCATCAAGGACTTTGGCGCCACCCCTTGGTACGGCGTGTTTGCGCCAACTGGAACCCCGCGGGCGATCATCCAGCAGCTCAATGCCGAAATCTCCAAAGCGCTTGACTCGAAGGACGTGCAAGAGCGTCTGGCTGGTGTGGGCTGCGAAGCCTACAAGTCCACACCCGAGCAGTTTGCCCAACTGGTGCGTGACGACTTGCCCCGCTGGGCCAGGATCGTCAGGGAATCCGGCGCCACCATCGACTGAATCCATTCAGCATGCGCCGGCTGGCGCCGATGCGGTGTGCATTCGCGCGCCGGCGTGTGGCGTGTTCACGCATCTTGCAAGCGCGTGAGTTGCGGGGCTTGTCTCCGTGATCACCGTTTGTTCCCCTGCAAAGGCAAGGCCCCTGAGGCCTTGACCTCGCCCAATGAAAAGCTGGTGTGCAGGTCTTTCACGTTGGGCAAGTTGATCAACACATCGCGTGCAAACTGGCTGAAGGTGTTCAGATCTTTGCTGACCACCTGCAGCTCAAAGGTGCCGGTGCCGCTGATGTAGTGGCAAGACACCACCTCGGGAATTTTCTGAATCGCTTCTTCCAACTGGCGCGTGATGTCGCCCCGGTTGCGCTCAGCATCCAGGCGCACAAAGGCCAGCACATCCAGCCCCACCTTTTGCCGGTCAATCTCGGCGCGGTAGCCCTTGATCACCCCAGACTCCTCCAGGGCGCGCACCCGCCGCCAACAAGGTGCCGCCGACAAGCCCACGCGCTGTGCCAGTTCGGCATTGGTCAGGCGGCCATTGCTTTGAAGTTCGTTCAATATGGCCCAATCAAATTTATCCATCGTTTCCAAAACATCACCTTTTGAGCAAGATTCTTCCAAATCATAGGGCAAATCCTGTCGCACAAAGCAAGCACTTGTCGGCTGTGCCGCCCTACACTGTGTCATCCATCTCAGTTGCAGGACAGACCATGAACGCCCCCTTGCCCGATTCGATTCGCCAGGCCCTTGAAACGGTGACACTGGACGATAAGTACAGCCTCGATGTCGGCCGCGCTTTCATGAGTGGTGTGCAAGCCTTGGTCAAGCTGCCCATGCTGCAGCGCCAACGCGACGCGCTGCAGGGCAAGAACACGGCGGGCTTCATCAGCGGCTACAGGGGCTCACCCTTGGGCAGCTACGACCAGTCGCTGTGGAAAGCCAAAGACCACCTGAAGGCGCAGCACATTGTGTTCCAGCCCGGCGTGAACGAAGAACTGGCCGCCACCGCCTTGTGGGGCACGCAACAACTGGGTTTTGCGCCGCCTGGCACCAATAAGTTCGACGGCGTGTTCGGCATCTGGTACGGCAAAGGCCCCGGCGTGGACCGTTGCTCGGACGTTTTCAAACACGCCAACATGGCCGGCACCACGCCTTGGGGCGGCGTGTTGGCCGTGGCGGGAGATGACCATGTGGCCAAAAGCTCCACCGCCGCGCACCAGAGTGACCACATCTTCAAGGCCTGCGGTCTGCCTGTGTTCTTTCCGGCCAGCGTGCAAGACATCCTCGACCAGGGCCTGCACGCCATTGCGCTGAGCCGTTATGCCGGCATTTGGTCGGGCATGAAGACGATCCAAGAGATCGTCGAGTCCAGCGCCACTGCCCACATCGACCCCGAGCGGGTGCACATCGTCTTGCCCGAATTCGCCATGCCCCCCGGTGGTGTGCACATCCGCTGGCCAGACACCGCGCTCGAACAAGAGGCGCGTTTGTTTGACTACAAGTGGTACGCGGCTCTCGCCTACATCCGCGCCAACAAACTCAACCACAACGTCATCCAGGGCCCGAATGATCGGTTCGGCTTGATTGCAAGCGGCAAGGCCTTCAACGACACGCGCCAGGCGCTGCTCGACCTGGGGCTGGACGATGCCACTTGCCAACGCCTGGGCATCCGCTTGCACAAGGTGGGCGTGGTCTGGCCGCTCGAAGCGCAAACCACCCGCGAATTCGCTACCGGCTTGCGCGAGATCTTGGTGGTCGAAGAAAAACGCCAGGTCATCGAATACCAACTCAAAGAAGAGCTGTACAACTGGCGCGACGATGTGCGCCCAAACATTTTGGGCAAGTTCGACGAAGCCGATGGCGATGTGTCTGGCGGCGAGTGGTCCATTCCCAACCCGACCGAACGCACCTTGCTGCGCGCCAACGCCGACCTGACGCCCGCCATCATCGCGCGCGCCATCGCCAAGCGCCTGAAAAAGCTGGGCATCGATGCCGACACCACCGCCCGCATCGACGCGCACTTGGCCATCCTGGATGGCAAAGAGCAGGCCATGAAAGCCCTCACCCTGGGCGCGGCCACCGAGCGCCAGCCCTGGTTTTGCTCAGGCTGCCCACACAACACCTCCACCAAGGTGCCCGAAGGTTCTCGCGCCATGGCGGGCATTGGCTGCCATTTCATGAGCATCTGGATGGACCGCAGCACCGTGGGCTTCACACAAATGGGCGGCGAAGGTGTGCCTTGGACAGGCCAACAACCCTTCAGCACCGACCAGCACATCTTTGCCAACATCGGTGACGGCACCTACTTTCACAGCGGCATCCTGGCCGTGCGCCAGAGCGTCGCCTCGGGCGTGAACATCACCTACAAGATTTTGTACAACGACGCCGTGGCCATGACCGGTGGCCAACCCGTCGGCGAACGCGCCGAAGGCCACAGCGTGGTGCAAATCGCCATGAGCATGAAGGCCGAAGGTGCACAGCGCATTGTGGTGGTGACCGACGAACCCGAAAAATACCAAGGCGTCGCTTTGGCCGAAGGTGTGCGCGTGTTCCACCGCGACGAACTCGACCGCATCCAGCGCGAAATGCGCGAGATCAAAGGCACCACCGTCATCATTTACGACCAAACTTGCGCCACCGAAAAACGCCGCCGCCGCAAGCGCGGCACCATGGTGGACCCTGCCGTGCGCGTGATGATCAACGAAGAAGTGTGCGAGGGTTGTGGCGACTGTGGCGTGCAATCGAACTGTTTGTCGGTCGAACCGCTGGAAACAGAACTTGGCCGCAAACGCACCATCAACCAAAGCACCTGCAACAAGGACACCAGCTGCCTCAAGGGTTTTTGCCCGAGCTTTGTGACCGTGGAAGGCGGGACCTTCAAAAAGAAATCGGCCTCTGCGTCCACCACCATCAACCCCGCCAGCTTGGGCTCTTTGCCCGAGCCCACTTTGCCGACCATCACCGTGGCTTGGGGCACCGTAGTCGCCGGGGTGGGTGGCACCGGCGTCATCACCATCGGCCAGTTGCTGGGCATGGCGGCGCACATGGAAGGCAAAGGCATCGTCACGCAAGACTCGGCGGGCCTGGCCCAAAAAGGTGGTGCCACCTGGAGCCACATCCTGATGGCCAACACGCAAAACGAGATCCGCACCACCCGCGTGAGCATGGCGGCGGCTGACCTCATCATCGGCTGCGACCCGATCGTCAGCTCGTCCAAGGAAACCACCTTGCGCATGCGCGCGGGCCGCACCCGTGTGGCGCTGAACAGCAACAGCACCCCCACCGCGGCCTTTGTGAAAAACGGCAACTGGCAAAACCCGGCTGAACAATGCGTGGCCGAAATCACGGCACAAGTGGGCCTGGACGGTGTGGGCAGTTTCGATGCCGACACCTTGGCCAAACAGCTCATGGGCGACACGATTTACGTCAACCCCATGATCCTGGGCTATGCATGGCAAAAGGGTTGGGTGCCTTTGCACCGCGAATCGCTGGTGCGCGCCATCGAGCTCAACGATGTGCAGGTCCAAAACAACCTGGCCGCCTTTGAGTGGGGACGCCATGCCGCGCACCAACCCGATGCCTTGATGCAACTCATGCGCCCAGCGCAAGTGGTCCACTTCAAAAAGCGCGACAGCCTGGAAGACCTCGTGGCCAACCGCATGGCGCGGTTGACAGACTACCAAAACGCCACCTATGCGCAGCTTTACCAAAGCATTGTGGAACGCGTGCGAGCCACCGAAGCCCCTTTGGGCAAAACCATCCTGAGCGAAACCGTGGCACGCCATTTGTACAAACTCATGGCCTACAAAGACGAGTACGAGGTGGCCCGCTTGCACACCCAAACTGGTTTTTTACAGCGCATCCACGACAGCTTTGAAGGCGACTTCACCGTGAATTACCACTTGGCGCCACCCTTGTGGTCCAAGCGCAATGACAAGGGTGAACTGGTCAAGCGCAAGTTTGGCCCTGCCATGCTGACCGGCTTCAAAATTCTGGCCCAACTCAAAGGCCTGCGTGGCACAGCACTGGATGTGTTTGGCAAAACCGAAGAACGCATGACCGAACGCGCCTTGATCCGTGAATACATGCAGCACATTGACCGGGTGTTGAGCAAGTTATCGGACAGCACCCATGCCCACGCCTTGGAAGTGGCCCGTGTGCCCGAAACCATCAAGGGTTTTGGTCACGTCAAAGAGCGCAACATCCGTGCCGCCAGGGCATTGTGGGCTTCATTGGCTGAGCGTTGACAAAAAGAAAGCCACCTGAAAAGGTGGCTTTCTGGTTTTGCGCGCCGCTTTGGCGGCCGGCTCGATCAACGGTCAAATTTCAACGCCCATCGGGCAATTCAATTTTGACTTCCAGCACTTCCAGGTTGTCCTGGCGCTCCAGATTGACCTTGATGTCATCCGGATTGATCTTGATGTATTTGCTGATCACGGCCACCAATTCGCGTTGCAAATCGGGCAGGTAATCGGGTTCGGCTACATTGCGGCCACTGCGTTCATGGGCCAAGATGATTTGCAAGCGCTCTTTGGCGACGCTCGCTGTTTTCTTCTTTTCACCCAGGAGGAAGGAAAGAAAAGACATGGCTCACTTGCCTCCAAAAAGACGTTTGAAGAAACCGGGCTTCTCGGCATCAATGAAACGCATCGGCTTGTCTTCACCCAAAAAGCGGTCAATCACATCTTTGTAGGCTTCAGACACATCGCTGTTGGCCATGTGGATGGCAGGTGTGCCATGGTTGGATGCCTGCAAAACGTTTTCACTTTCGGGGATCACACCCAAAAGCTTGATGCGCAAGATGTCCTGGATGTCTTGCAGCGACAGCATCTGGCCTTCTTCCACGCGGCTGGGGTTGTAGCGCGTGATGAGCAAATGCTCCTTGATGGGCTCCAGACCCTCAATGGCGCGCTTGGTTTTGCTGCCGAGCATGCCCAAAATGCGGTCTGAGTCGCGCACCGAAGACACTTCAGGATTGGTCACCACCAAAGCTTCGTCGGCAAAGTGCATGGCCATCAAGGCACCGGTTTCAATGCCGGCTGGCGAGTCGCACACGATGTACTCGAAACCCATGCCACTCAGATCGTTCAAGACTTTTTCAACACCTTCTTGGGTCAAAGCATCCTTGTCCCGGGTTTGGGAAGCGGCCAACACAAACAAGTTATCGCACTGCTTGTCCTTGATCAGTGCCTGGTTCAAATTGGCTTCGCCCTGAATGACATTGATCAGGTCGTACACCACACGGCGCTCACAACCCATGATCAGGTCTAGATTGCGCAAACCCACATCAAAGTCGATGACCGCGGTCTTGAAACCTCTCAGGGCCAGGCCAGAGGCAAAACTGGCACTGGTCGTGGTTTTGCCCACGCCGCCTTTGCCAGAAGTCACAACAATGATTTTTGTCATGGGGATTCTTTCTTGGACACAATAAAAAATGATGAATTCAAGGGTTCAATGGTTTGATCAGCAACTTGTCCCCTTCAGGACCCGACTGCAAACTGACCTGGGCTGTTTTGCCCAAAACATCTTGGGACAGCGGATTTTCACTGGTGCGGTAAACACCCGCAATCGAAATGAGCTCAGGCTCCATGACCAAAGCAAAAATTTTGGCTTGGGTGTTGCCTCTTGCACCCGCAATGGCTTTGCCACGCAAAGGGGCATACACATGGATATGCCCATCGGCAATGACTTCAGCCCCCGCATTGACCATGGCCATGACAATCAGGTCACGCCCTTTGGCATACACCTGTTGACCTGAGCGCAAAGGCTTGTCGATCACCATCGCTTCCAAAGCCACGGGCGGTGCTGCAGGCAAAGATGGCTGAGATGCAGCACTGGTCTCCACCTGCACAGCGGGTGCAGACATGTCGGCCAATTGAACAGAACGCCGAATGCGGGCATCGGAGGCATCAACCAAGCCCAGACCCCTGGCTTGTTCCAAAAACGCGCCTTTGGCCCCTTTGATGGCCAAAGGAACCAATCCATGGTCACGCAGGACGCCCATCAAAGTTGCCAAGTCCTGGGCTTCGGGATCGCTTTCAAGGTGGCTGACATCGATCAACACAGGGTCTTGGTCAAAAAACCCGGGACTTTCGTCCATTTGGCGCTTCAAAGCCGCATTCACCAGCGTCACGTCATGGGTTTTGAGGACCAAAGCCACCAAGGACAGATCTGCGCTTTTGATGTCGTAACAGCTGGAGGAAGGGTCTTCTGAAACGATCGCCATGGTGCTGTTGGGGTTGGAAAGGTGCAAATCTTAACAGTGCACTTGTCGCTTGTTATCTCTCTATAGGTTTATATCTTTAATTAGTCGTAGTAGTAGGGGCAGGAGGTTCTTGTGGACAAGGTCTTTTTCTTGATGTTTGACAAGCACTTGTCTGGTTTTTGAAATTGTGTGTGACTCTGCTTTTGTGCTGTCGTGGGTTCATGAACAACTTTTGAAAAATGGACCAAGCTGTGGATAAGTTGCTGGTTATGCCGTTTCTATCCACAGGCTTGTTGTGTGTCCATCACTTGTCAATCAACCACTGGATGACGCCTTTGGCCACAAAGCCCAACATGCCAAAAGCCAAGCCAATGAAAATGACAAAGGTTCCAAATTTTCCAGCTTTGGATTCCCAAGCCAGTTGCAGCACGATGAACAGCATGTACAGCATGAAAGCTGTGACACCGATGGTCAAACCAAACCAGGCAAATTGCTCCTCGGTCAAACCCCACATCACAGGGTCCCTTGGCTGGGTGTGCGTTCGGCCAGATCGCTGGTATCAACCAAATCACGGTAGGCGTGCCAAGACGCATGGCCCAGGATGGGCACGACCAGCACCAGACCCACAAACAGCATCAATACCCCAAAAAGACTCAGCCCCATGATCAGCAGGGCCCACAAAGCCATGGGCAAGGGGTGGGTCAACGCCGTTTTCCAACTGATCAAGACAGCTTGCAAAGTGTTGACTTTGCGGTCCAGCAGCAAAGGCATGGCCACGACACTGGACGCAAAAACAGGAGCCGCCAGCAAGCCTCCCAGAACCAACCACAACTCAAACACATGGTGTTCTTGGCTGAGCACCACATGGTGGATGAAATCCATGGGGGTCTGAACGGGTTCGGGTGTCAACAAGGTGATCAAGGCCGAAGAGGTCATCACCCAGCCTGTACCGGCCAAGCCCAGCAAAACCCCAAAGCGCACCAGACACCAATAACTTGCCGGTTCATTGAAACGCTGGGTTTGCCAGCGTGTCCAGGTTTGGATCAATAAGCCGAAGTTGACAGGCTCCTTGCGCTCAATGGCGCGGCTCATCGCGTACAAACTGGTGGCCAACACCGGCGCCACCACCAAAAAACCCGATACCGCACCGGCCAGCAACCAAAACCGGTCGTGTGCCAGCCAAGTGATCAAGCCACCACCCAATGCCAACACCAAGCCATGCATCAGGCTCAACCAGGGCGAATGGCCCATGTCTTTGAGTCCCATCCACAACCATTCGAAAGGTTTTTTCCAGGTGATGGGTAAAACAGCGGGCAACTTCCATCCACCAGGTGGCCTTTGGGGTGGAAAAGAAGGGGGCTTGGCTTGGGTGTTCATGCCAAGAAGCTTATCGCCCTGCGCTATTAAAAAAATTGACCTGCATCAAATGTGCAAAAGGCTGCCGAAGCAGCCCTTTGCAAGGTTAAAAAATGGATCAATGCCTGCCGTGGTGCCCACCACCGTGATGCATGCGGTGAACATCACCACCCATGCGACCCATGGCACGGGCAGATTCTTTGTCAAACACTTGTTGCTGGGCTGTGCTCAAGCCGGCATAAAAAACCTTGGCACCTTCGATGCGTTTTTGCATCTGCGCTTGGCGTTCAACCATCATGGCTTGCATGCGGTCCAGACGCTCGGGCGTGCTCAGTTTTTCCATGCTGGCGCGGTCTGGCCGTGCCATGCGTTCAGGTCTTTGCATCGACTGGGCAAATTGGGCCCAAGCGCTTTCTTGAGAAGCTTGCAAGTTTAGTTTGCTTTTGAGTTCGGTCAAATGTTTGGCATGGCGCTCGCCCATTTGCGCGTGCATTCTTTCCATGCGTTCGGTGGATGGCCCCTGTGTGGAGCCCTCGTTGGACGGGTGGGCCATGGCCAAGCCTGAAAGTCCGGCCATCAAAGAGGCCGCCATGAGGGTGGTGCGAATCGATTTCATAAAAATATCCTTGGGTTGATGGGATGTCAAAGTTTAATCCGCCCATGTATCGGGCACATGCATGCTTTGCAGTGATTTGTAAAGAAGCATGAACCCGTTCAAGCCGTCACGCGGTACCCCTCGTCGCTGATGGCCTTGGCCAATGCCTGGCGGCTTTGCTCGGAATCGACTTGCACCAGATGGTGTGTGCGGTCGATCACAATTTTGGCCTGGGCATCCAAAGCCAACAGGGCTTTCGTCACGGCTTTTTCGCAGTGACCACAAGTCATGCCCTCAACGGTAAAAATTTGGTTCATGATGTTTCCTTTGCGCCAAGACCTGTCGCGCTTTGCAAAGCATAGTCCATCGCGTCACACCAACCATGACCCAGATCAAAAACGAACCGCAGACCCACGACATCGGCATCGGCGGGATGACCTGCGCTTCGTGTGTGGCCCGGGTCGAAAAAGCCCTGAAAAAAGTACCTGGCGTACTCAGTGCCACGGTCAACCTGGCGACCGAGTCGGCCCGCATCGACGTGGCATCGGGTGAAGTGACCGATGCACGCCTGCGCCGCGCTGTGCGCGATGCAGGCTATGAGCCCCGCACACCCGAAGCACAAGCCGATGCAGGCCGTGATTCACAGTGGGCAGGGTTCATGCCGGTGGGTGTGGGCCTGTTGTTGACCACGCCTTTGGTTTTGCCAATGTTGGCCGAGTTGTGGGGCCAGCACTGGATGCTGCCCGCGTGGTTGCAATTTGCTTTGGCCACCCCTGTGCAATTTGTCTTGGGCGCACGCTTTTACAAGGCGGGTTGGCACGCCTTGAAGGCACTCACGGGCAATATGGATTTGTTGGTGTCCCTGGGTACCACCGCTGGCTGGGCTTTGTCGGTCTGGTTGTGGCTCACAGCGCATGAAGGACACGCGCCGCACCTGTACTTTGAAGGTTCGGCCGTGGTCATCACCTTGGTGATTCTGGGCAAATGGCTGGAGACGCGTGCCAAGCGCCAAACCACCGAAGCGATCCGCGCCCTGCATGCCTTGCGCCCCGACAAAGCGCATTGCCTGGGCGAAGACGGCGAAGTCGATGTGCCCGTGGACGAAATTCTGGTGGGGGACCGGATCGTGGTGCGGCCCGGTGAGCGTTTTCCACTGGACGGCGTCTTGGTGGAAGGGCAAACCCAGGTGGACGAATCCATGCTGACCGGAGAACCCTTGCCCGTGGCCAAGGCACCAGGTGCAGCTTTGACCGGTGGGTCGATCAATGGCGAAGGGCGTGTGCTGATGCGCGTGACGGCGGTGGGCCATGAAACGGTGCTCTCGCACATCATCCGCTTGGTGGAAGACGCACAAGCGGCCAAAGCGCCCATTCAGCGGCTGGTGGACAAAGTGGCCGAAGTGTTTGTGCCAGTGGTGCTGGTGATCGCCCTACTCACCTTGGGTGCGTGGATGGTGACAGGTGCCGACTTTGAAACAGCACTCATCCACGCCGTGGCTGTGCTGGTCATCGCTTGCCCTTGTGCGCTGGGCCTGGCCACGCCTGTGGCCATCATGGCGGGCACGGGTGTGGCGGCCAAGCATGGCATCTTGATCAAGGACGTGCAGGCGCTGGAATTGGCCCACCACGTGCAAACCGTGGCCTTTGACAAAACCGGCACGCTCACCGTGGGGCAACCGCGCTTGCTGGCCCATGTGCCCGCCCTTGGACTCGATGCGGTGTCAGCCTTGGGTTTGGCTGTACGCGTGCAAAGCGGCAGTGAACATCCCTTGGCGCGTGCGGTGGTGAACGCAGCTGAACGGGAGGGTCTGGCAGGCTCCGCGGCCCAAGACCTGCAGGCGGTGCCCGGCAAAGGCGTGTTGGCCAAGCTGGAGGGTCGGCAGCTGATGCTGGGCAGTTTGCGCTGGCTGCAAGAAGAAGGGTTGGACATCGGCGTTTGGCAGCCAGACATCGAAGCCTTGCAAGCGCAAGGCGCCAGCCTGTCGGCCTTGGCCGAGCGCACCGATGCTGGTTTGCAGCCCCTGCTGCTCATGGGTTTTGGTGACGAACCCAAACCGGGCGCGGCACAAGCCTTGAGCGCTTTGCGCGAACGCGGGTTGAAGTTGGTGATGATCTCGGGTGACAACCAAGCCGCTGCCGAAGCCATGGCGCGCCGCTTGGGGCTGCGCCCCGAAGCGGGTGAGGTGCTGGCCGATGTGCTGCCCGGTGACAAGTCGGCGCAGGTGCAAAAACTGCGCACCAACGGCCAAGTGGTGGCCATGGTGGGCGATGGGGTGAACGACGCACCCGCCTTGGCCGCCGCCGATGTGGGCATGGCCATGGGCAACGGCACCGATGTGGCCATGCATGCGGCGGGCATCACCCTGATGCGCGGCGATGTGGCGCTGGTGGGTGCTGCGCTCGACATCTCGGCACGCACCGAGGCCAAGATCCGGCAAAACCTGTTTTGGGCCTTTGCCTACAACGTGGCGGGCATTCCCTTGGCGGCGTTGGGCTACCTCAACCCCATGATGGCGGGCGCCGCCATGGCACTCAGTTCGGTCAGTGTCATGGCCAATGCCTTGTTGCTCAAGCGTTGGAAACCCTGAAAAGCCCAAGCGCTGGCGTTTGCGGCATCAGAGCGCGTAATCAGGGCTTTCACGCTGCAGCTTGCGCAGCAATGAGGGCCAGACAAAAGCGCCGCCCAAGCCCCCGGTTTGCACCCGCATCGCATGGGCCACGCCGTTCAGGATTTGCGGGTCGACCGCGGTCAGATCCTTGGGGCTGGATTGCCCGGCCAGCGCATCGACCTGGATGCGGCAAGTGTTCTCAAAGGTGTACATCGACAAGAAGGCGTCGGCAATGGTTTTGCCCACCGTGAGCAAGCCGTGGTTGCGCAGCATCAGGAAGTTGGCCTGCCCCAAATCGGCTTGCAGGCGCAGCTTTTCTTCGTCATGGATGGCCACGCCCTCGTAGCCGTGGTAGGCCAACGAGGCCAGCACAAAAGTGCTTTGCTGGCTCATGGGCAGCACGCCGTGTGCTTGAGCGCTCACGGCCACGCCAGCCCGCGTGTGGGTGTGCAACACGCAGCCGGCGTCGGGCCTGGCTTCGTGTACCGCGCTGTGGATCACAAAGCCCGCCGGGTTCACCGGATACGGGGTGTCGTGCAACTTGTTGCACTGCATGTCCACCTTCACCAGGCTGGATGCGGTGATCTCGTCAAACATCAGGCCATAGGGGTTGATCAAAAACTGATGCTCGTCACCCGCCACCGAATGCGGCAGTTTGGCGCTGATGTGGGTGAACACCAGATCGCTCCAGCCGTACAGCGCCACCAGCCGGTAGCACGCCGCCAAGTCCAGGCGCAGCTGCCACTCGTCGGGGTGAACGCTGTCTTTCAAAGAAGGAATCTCAAACGCCATGGCACAGGCTCCAAGTCAAAGACGATAGCTTATGCGATCGGCTGTGGGCCAGATGACCTGCAGGTGACTGCTGGAGCGAAGTGCTCGCTCATGTGGGGCGTGTCATTTCTTCCAAACGCGTGAGGTACAGCCGTGCAAACCGTCCGCCATCGTCGTGTGGACCACACATGTCCAAGGAGGCCTGCAGTTGACCACAAACAAGGGGTCGTTCGGGCTGACCAAAAATTTTGCAGCGCAACTGTGCATCCAGTTGCACGCACGGCACGCCCGCCGGTTTGCCTTGGGGCATGCCGGGAATGGGCGATGAGATGGACGGTGCGGTGCAGCAAGCGGCGCAGCCGGGGCGGCAGGTCAAAGTCATCCGGTCAAAGGCATCCAGATCAACGTGGCCACAAGGCCCACATTTGCAGGGGCTGCTTGAGGCGCCCTGCCAGCTCGCCCGCGACTGGGCCAGAGCCCGCGTAATAGTCGGCCCGCACCGCGCCCACGATGGCGGTGCCGGTGTCTTGGGCCAGCACCAAGCGGTCAAAAGAAGTTTGCGGTCCTGTGGACTTCATCCACACCGGCGTGCCATAGGGGATGCTGCGGCGGTCCACCGCGATCGAACGCTCGGCGGTGAGCGGCACGCCTTGCGCCCCTTTGGGGCCAGGTGGGGTGCTGCCCATAGGCAAGGCCTCTTCGCGGAAAAACACCACGCGCGGGTTTTGCCACAGCAACTCGTTCACCCGCGACGGGTTGCGGTCGATCCAGGCTTTAATGCCGGGCCAGCTCGCGTCGGTGATGAGCTTGCGGTCCAGCAACCAGCGGCCAATGCTGATGTAGGGCTGGTCGTTGGTGGCCGCGTAAGCCATGCGCACCCAGCGTTGGCGACCGTCGGGCTCGGTCACATTCACCAGGCCCGAGCCTTGGATGTGCAGCACCATCGCGTCCACCGGGTCGGCCAAGTAGAGCAGTTCTTTGCCGCGCAGGGCGGCGCGGGCAGCGGGCAAGGTGTCGATCTCTTGGCGGGTGAACCAAGGCTTGCGTTGGCCCAATTGGGCAGGCGGCGCATACAAGGGCACTCTGAAGTGGCCTTGCGCTTGGCGCGAGCCCACCAATGTGGGCTCGTAATAGCCCGTGAGCAAACCGGAGGGACGTTGATCATGCGACTCCACGCGGTAAGGCTGCAGGTTGTCGCGCACCCAACGGCGTTGTTGTTCGACCGGGGCGTTGGCCAGTTTGGCGATCTCGGGGCACAGGGCTTTCCAAGTGGGACCGGGTTTTTGGCAACTTTGCAGCCAAGCGGGCCAGGCCTCGTTGATGGCGTCGGTGTTCAGGCCTGGCAGTTCAGACCAAGGCACGGGAATCCAACGGCTTTGTTCACGGACCATGGGCGCGGGCAAAGGGCGTGCGATTTCCGCAGGGGCGGTTGCTTGAACCGATGGACTTGCAGGTTCAGGGTCATGCAGCACAGGGGCCACCGAGCAAGCGCTCAAGGTGCCTACAATCGCGGCCACAAACAAGCCAGACCATGGCGGTCGGCGGGACAAATAACGGGGAGCTTGCATGGGTCTGATTCTGCTCGAAGCGTTGCTGGCCTTGGTGATTTTGGTGGGTATTGTCTGGTGGACCATGTTTTCCGGCCGCAACAAAGGTGAATTGCCTCCGGGTGAATCGAACCACCCAGGCGCTTCTTCAGACGAGTCCAAAAAGTGAGCGCAGGATTTCAGTCGAGCAAGGTGTGTGCACCTTCAAAGCGTTGGGCGTAATAGCGGTGACTCAGGTGATCGACGCGAACGCCAGTGCGAGGGTTGCTGGCATGCACAAAGCGCCCGTCGCCCACATACACCCCCACGTGCGAGTGACGTGTCCCCAAGGTGTTGAAAAAAACCAGATCACCGGGCAGCAAGGCCGATCGTGCGATGGGCCGTGATTTGCGTCCCAGCTCGGCCGAAGTGCCTTTGACGACGATGCCGCCCCCTTCCCGGTAGATGTGCGCCACCAAGCCCGAACAATCAAATCCGGTGGCCGGGCCGCGACCGCCCCATTTGTAGGGCGTGTCCAGCAAGGACAAAGCAAACAAGGCCAAGTCGTTGCGCACCGTGTTGTAAGGCACAGGGGTTCGAGGTGCAGGCTCGGCAGGCCGTGAAACCGGTGTGGTGGAGCAGGCCGAGATCAAACCGACCCAGGCCAGTCCCAAGCCCGTCAGCATGCGCCGTCGGTGGTGCAAGGGGTCTTGGGTCTCGTGAGCCTGCCGGGTGGCGTGGCCTGTTGTCACGTCAGGCTCCGCATCAAATTGGCCAGTTCCACCGCCGATTTGACTTCCATTTTGTCAAACACGCGCGCGCGGTGCACTTCCACCGTGCGCACACTGATGTCCAGTTGGTCCGCAATCAGTTTGTTGGGCAGGCCTTCGACCACCAGTCGCATCACATCCCGCTCTCGATCGGTCAGCTCCATCAGGCGCGCTTGCAAGCGCAGCTGTTCATGGCGGGTGCTCAAACGCTCGTACGACAAGAGCAGCGCTTGTTCCACACGGTCGACCAGCGCGTTGTCAGAGAACGGTTTTTCACAGAAGTCAAAGGCCCCCCGTTTGACGCTGTCCACAGCGGTGGGCACATCGGCATGACCGGTCAGGAAAATCACAGGCCATGCGTGGGCGATGCCGTTGTTCAGCAGTTGTTCAAACAGCGCCAAACCACTCATGGAGGGCATGCGCACGTCCAGCAAAATGCAGGCGGCTTGCCGGGGCCAGTTGTGTTCAGACCGGGAACCCTTGTCGGTGTCCTGAAAATTCGTTTCCAACATGTTCAGGAAAGACTCGGCACTTTCAAATGACTCGCTGAGCAAACGCCGGGTGCGCAACAGCCAGGCCATGCCCTCGCGAACGCTCGCGTCGTCATCTACAATGAAAACGGTGGGCGTGTCGGTGAAATTCATGCGCGGATCTTATCCAAAACAGGGGTCGTCTTGACCGGCAAGGTAAATCGGAACACGGTGCCTTTGGGCATGAATGCTTCAAACTCCAGGTGGCCGCCGTGTTGTTCCACCACGGTTCGGCACAGGCTCAAGCCCAGGCCCATGCCTTCGCTCTTGGTGGTGAAAAAAGGCGTGAACAATTGCTGTGCCACCGATTCACTGATGCCCTCTCCGACATCGGTCACAGAGAATTCGACCCAGGCTTGATCGGCATTGGACGCCGCGCGGCGGGCTTTGAGCAGCAGCCTTCGATCGTTGCATCCGGGCTTGTCCATGGCCTGCATGCCGTTGCGTGCCAGGTTCAGCAAAACCTGTTCGACCATGGTGCGGTCACACATCACCTCCGGCAGGTGGGGGTCGATCTGCGTCTGAACTATCACTTGTAATTTGCGCGCTTGCAGTTGGACCAGGGGGGCCACGGCATCGAACAGGGCATGGGGCGGCAGGGGCTCGCGCGCCTGATCGCGTCGGCGCACGAAGTCGTGCACGCTGTTGATGACGCGCCCGGCGCGTTCGGCTTGCTCGGCAATCCGCCGCAGCGCCATGTGCACATCATTCATGGTTTGGGGTTCGGCCTGCGGGTCATTGAGCAGGTTGAGCGAGCCATTGGCATAGCTCGAAATGGCGGCCAGCGGTTGGTTCAGTTCGTGGCTCAGCAACGAGGCCATTTCACCCACCGTGGTCAGGCGAGCCGTCGCTTGCAGGCGCTCCTGGCTCGCCCTGGAGACCTCTTCGATGCGGCGCTGCTCGCTGATGTCAATCACGGCGCCCATCCAGCCGGTTTGTTCGCCTTGCACGCTGATCAGGGGCGCTTCGATGATGAGCACCGGAAAACGCGTGCCGTCCTGCCGCATGAACACCGACTCAAAGCCCTCGCGGGGCGGGACATTGCCTGCCAGCCGAATCGCTTGGCGTTGCCTGTACTCGTCCACCATCTCGGGTGGCCAATAGGGCATGGGTGCATTTTTTCCAGTCAGCATGTCGGGCTCAAAGCCGACCATTTGGCAAAAAGCAGGGTTCACATAGGTGATGCGCCCTTCCAGATCGCGCGCCCGAAGTCCGGTGACCAGCGAGTCCTCCATGGCTTTGCGAAAAGCCAAGGCTTCGGCCAGGTCGCGTTCAGCCTTTAAGCGGCGGCGAGAGTCCTTGGCCAACAAAATCATCACCGTGATCAGGGCCATCGACATGCCTGTGACCAAGGCGGTCAAGACATTCGGAAAAAGATGGGCTTCGCCGCGACGACCATCCATGCGAAACACCAGCGTGTTGCCAGGCAGGTTCACAAGTTGTTGAGAGGTGAAGACCCGAAGGCCTCGACTTTGGCTGCCGGCAATGGCCAGACGTGTTCCATCGGGTTCTGTGAAAGAAATCTCGTTGCGCCGACCAAAACTGTTGCCCAACAGCTCATTGAGCAACTCTTGCAGACCATAGGTCACGATGGTGAAGCCGATCAGCACCCCGTCTTCTGTTTGGGGCAGACACATTTCCATGACCTCAAAACCCACGCCATCGCTTTGTGGCAAAAAGTAAGAGCTGGAATAACTCGGACCGTTGATGCGGCGGGCTTTGGAACAGGCTTGTACGGTTTCGTTGAGTGAATCGATGCGCGGGGTGCGTTCAAAAATGGGTTTGCGCAAGGGCGTGTCGACCTGGTTTTTGAGTTTCATCTCCGGGTCGCGCGACTCGATGCGCAGCCATTCGCGGTGTTCACGCAAAAGGGCTTGCGCCTCGTTGCTCCAGAAAGCTTCTGCCGGCGTGTTCGATTGCAAGCCTTGCAGGCTTTGCGATTGGCGTGCCAATTGACGCCGCAAATCACCCACGGCCTCAGCCGTGTCACTCTCCAATTCGGCTTGCAATTGACTCGTTTCGTAACGACCCGCCAACCAAACCAAGGTGGTCAACACCGCCATCACCAAGGCGATCAGGGCAATCCACAAAGCGCCCTTGCCACGCCCTGATGGCAAAGCCTCTTTGAATGTGCTCCACCCGGCGGTGGTGCGCAGTTCAAGTGCATGCAGCCAGTGCGTCAATGCGGTGGGTGTCATGGGCGTTTGTCGATGCGCGTGACGCGGGGATTGGCCCAGCTGCCATCGATCAAGAACTCTTGGCTTGAAGCGCGGGCCAGAGGGTTTTTCAAAAGCCATTGCGCGACAAATGCCGTCAGCCCCACCGCCGGGTTGAGGGCCATGCCCGCCAACAAGGACGTGGTGCCCGTGTCCACCAGGGGCAAGATGTGAACCTTCAGGTTTTGGGTTTCTTGGGCAAGACTGGCTTCTCCGTCCAACAAGACCAGTGCGTTGACCCCTTTGATTTGCAGATTGCGTGTTTGGGCCGTGCCCTTGTGGATCGTGACATCGCCGCGCACCGAGTCAAAGGCGAAGCCTTCGGCAAAGACATCCCTGAAATCGAGCAACAAGCGCCGGGGCAGCGCTTGCAGGCTCAAGACACCCAGCAATTTGGCTGCGCCAGCATCGGCCTTGAGGAATTGGCCCCGGCCCATGCGGACCTCCATCTGCCCATTCATGCTGGGGTAATCCAGGGCCAAAGGCGAGCCTTGCCAATGGATGGCGCCAGACAGTTGACCTACCCCCCCACGCAGGGCATCGGGTGTGCCCAGCCGATTCAGCAAGGCGCCTGCATCCTGAATGTCCAAAACAAAGTTCATTTCGGTTTTGCGCAGTGGCCCGCCATCTCTGGCGGTCAACCACCGGCCTGTGCTCTTCATTTGTGCTTCGGGCAAAAAGATGTTGAACTTGTTCAGTTGCCATTCAGGGGCAGCAGCGGATCGGGCTTTGGAGGCCTCCTGGTTGATGGCTTCAATTTCGACGCGGCCCATTTGAATGCCGCGCAACTCCAATGCGTCGACCACGATGTCCAGGGCGGGCAGCTGTGTCGGCGGTGCTTCCAGCAAGGCCTCGACTTGGGCCAGCTCTGCGGGTGGCAAGCTCAGCCGACTCAAACGGGCAAAAAGCTGGCCCGGTTGCCCGGTGAAAGACTGCTGGAATGTCACATACCCGGCCATTTCTTTGGCTTCAATCGTGCTGCGCCATTGGGCGCCGTCGCGGGTTCCCCCGGCGTTCACCTGGTGCAAACTGCGGTCATTGACGGTCAAGGTCTGGGTCTTCAGCCCCATGCGTGTGGGCAAATAGCTTTGCCAGACGGGGGCTGTGCCCATGCCGGGGGCGGCGCGTGCAGCTTGCCCGGCAGGCGCTGTTTGGGGCTCGGGCAACAGGGCCAGCCACTCGTCGACATCCAGGCGATCCATGACCACTTGTGCGGTGACCCCCGACTCGGGCAAGGCGGGCATTTGGTTGGGGGGTATGCCGACGCCCCAAACCCCACGCAATACTTCGGGCACTTTGCCTGACAAACTGCGCACGTATTCAACGCGCACGCTGTCTGCGAGCTGGACTTGAATATGGTCTTGTGGGCCGCTGGGGACCGAGCGCGTGCGTATTCGCACGTTCAGGGGGCTGGCACTCTTGGCGGTTTTGCCCAAAGGGGCAGGCATGTTCACGGCCATGCCTTCGAGCCTGCTTTGCACAAGCAGATCCGGCTGGCCTTCTCGCCAGGCCAGGCTGGCGTTGTAGGCGGTGCTGCCTTGCGCATGTTGTGCCAACCAGTCCAGTGGGTAGAACTCCTTGGCCGTTCGCAGGCCTTCCGCACCCACGCGCCCACGCGCTTGAAATTCGATGGTGGGCGCAGATGCGGCATTGGAGGGGCGCATGCCCCCCTCGATGGCCACCGGCCCGCCCCACAGTTGCGCCTGTATTTGTTGCAAGCCAAAGCCCGATTCATGAAATTGCAGTTGCCCTTGGATTTTTTCCAACCAGGGTGTGTCGGGCAGCAGGCGCAAATCGGTGTTGTTGAACACCACATGCCCTTGCACTTTGGATTGAGCCAGGTTGAGCAAAGGCAAGCGCAAGTCAAACCGTGTTTGCAGCTCGCCACGCACTTGCGCTTCTTGCAGCGCGTTGGACAGCAAGGGGTTCAGGGCCGATTGTTGGATCAGCTTCAAGACTTCAGGGGCGCTGCTTTTGCTTTCTGCGCGCACCTGCAGCAGGGCTTGTCGGCTCATGTCGGCGATTTCCACCAGGGGTGCTGTCAGCACCACAGCGTTGGCGGCTTCCCCGGTGCGGGCGTTGGCGTCCTTGAGCCGCATGCCCAAGCGGTCAAAAATCAGTTGACCCTGCAGGCCGTGCAAGCGCGGCCAGCTGGGGCGACCGGCCGGCAAGATGGACGCTGGCACCATGTCAAAGAGGATGTCTTTGACGCGCCCCGAAAAACGAAACTCACCATCTTGGGGGTTGGCAAAAGGCAATTTCGCCAAATCGCCTTTGATTTTGACGCTCACATTGTTGTAGCTGCCTTGGACCAGGGCGTCGCGCAAGTAGTCCCGAACCGAAGCAGGCAGGCTGAGGGGCAAATACCGGTAGGCTGCGGACGCGTTGGCCTTTTCAAGTGTCCCGTCCAGCGTCAACACGCCGGGCCCCTCGGGCAAGCTGTGCCATTGGCCGCGCCATTCGCCACTCAGATCGGCATTGGCCATTTTGAGATCCCATTGCGGCACCCGCCAGCCTTCGCCTTGGGCCTTGCTGCGCCGCTCCCAACGCGCATTGGCTTGCAGGTTCTGGAGGGGGACCTCTGCGGGCAACAACACCCCTGGCAGCCACAGTGCGCTGTTTTGGCCCATGCGCACCCCGATCTGACCGCCATCGTGTCGCCACTCCACATTCACATCGGCGCCCCGCAAGCCTGGCCAATGGGCGCCCATCTGGCCAGGGGGTGTGGCCGGGTGTGTCGCGTCGGGTTGCCAACGCAGCCCTTGAATGCTGGCTTTGGCCTCATAGGTGTCGGGCTGAGGCCATTCGCCTTGCCAGCGCAGGTGCAAGTGGCTCACCTGCCCGGCGATGTCACGCGCCTGCAAGGCGGGATGAATGGCTGCGGCGTGTGGCAAACGCAAGGCCAGCTCGCGCAAAGCGTGCAAATCGAGTTGGTCGGCCTGTAAAACGCCCCGGGCGGGCCGTGAATCGGCTGCCCGCGTGTAGTCCAGTGACACGTTGCCGCCGGGCCAGCGCAGCCCTTCGTTGTTGACGAAAGACAGGCCCTGTGTGCTGGCCATAAACCCGTCTTCATGGACCTGAACGCCCACCCGTCCCGACAGGCGTTCAAAAGCCAGTGGCAAACCTTGCTCATTCAGGCGTGCCCGCAAGCCGACCAGGCTCAGGTCGGCCACCCCGCCGCGCCATTGACCTTGGTCCACATCGGCCCAAAGTCGAAGTACGCCTTCACCCTGAACGGGCCCCCACTCGCGCGCCCATTGTGCGGGTGCGGCGGCACGCAGCTGGGCCAGATCGGCCTGTGGGAAATAGGCATAGGCTTGACCCGACCAGTCCGCATGACGTCCAGCGCGGATGGATAAAAGTTTGCGCTTGAATTGCCCCATCAGGACAAAGCGTTCGCCCCAGCCAAGCGGTGGCGTGGCGTCCAGGCGCAGAATGTGCGTTCGCGCCGAATTGCGGATCACCAAGTCCACATCCTGCAGTTGCAGCGCTTGCGAGGGCTCGTTTTGCGGATCTGCCAAGGGGGCGGCATGCCACCGCAGCACCCCGCCACGGACGATGATTTCCCTTTGGGAAAACAGCCAATCGGCGGCCACGGAGTTGCCTTGCAGTGCAGTTCCCCATTCCATGCCAGCCACCTGCCAATGGCCTTCGCTGGTTTGCCGGACCGCCAATTCGGGTCCGTCCAGGACCAGTTGGTCCAGTTTCAAACCCATGGCTGAACGCAGGCTCAAGGCGATGAGCACCTTGGGCAAACGCAATCCCGGGCGCCCTTGATCGTCGAGCAACTCCAAGTCGCGCAGTTCAAAAGAAGGCACCCAACCGGTGCTTTGAGCAGACAAACTGCCAATGCGCACGGGTACACCCAGAGATTGCCGGGCAAGGCGTTCGAGCCCGGGGCGAAATTCATCGATTCGCGGCACAATCCAAAAATGCAAGCTTGCCCAAGCCAAAGCCAGCACCAGACCGGCGATCAGCAACACCCATAAAAACAGCCGAACCAGCCCGGCCAGCCAGCGCTGTGGGCGAGATTCGCGCGAGGGTAAAACGGGTGGATGCGGCACAAACGTACAAATGAGAAAGTCAGCAGGAATTATGACCCGCAGTCCAACGACGCAAAGCAATGCCCCGTTAGAGCCCTCGCGAGTGATGGATGCCCCACAAGCAGGCCGTATCGATGTGCACCTTTACGCCCGTTTTGTTCAGCGTCTGCACCGCCGTTATGGTGACTTTTTGCCTTTGTTGGCCCCCGGTGTACCGAGCCGCGAAACCCTGCAAGGGGCATTTCAGGCCTTGACAGCGGCCCATTTGGACACCAGTGCAGCACTGCGGGTCTTGCGTCAACTCACCCTGGAGCGACTGGCCCAGCTCGATTGCGCGGGGCGCCTGAGCCTGGACCAGGTGACCCGCAGCATGACCTGGTTGGCCGAAGTCACCCTCGACATCGCCTGGCAGCAGGTCTCGGCCGATCTGGATGCGCTGCACGGTGGTCCCACCAAAGCCAATGGCCAACGGGCCGAAATGTGGATCGTGGGCATGGGCAAGCTGGGTGCGCGCGAGCTGAATGTGTCGAGCGACATCGACCTGATTTATGTGTACGACGAAGACGGCGAGACGCTGGGCAACAGCGAAGGCCGCAACAAAGTGTCGTGTCAGGAATACTTCACCCGCGCCGTCAAGCGCATGTACGCCTTGATTGGCGACACCACGGAGCACGGCTTTGTGTTCCGGGTCGATTTGGCCCTGCGACCGAACGGCAACTCTGGGCCCAGTGTGGTCTCGCTTGATGCCTTGGAGGAGTATTTGCTTGTGCAGGGCCGTGAATGGGAGCGTTTTGCCTGGATGAAAAGCCGGGTGGTTGCCCCCCGCAGCGCGGTGCTCAACGGATCGGCCCAGGCGCTGCGCGGCGTGGTGCTGCCTTTTGTCTTTCGCCGTTATTTGGATTACAACGTGTTCGAGTCCTTGCGCACGCTGCACCAGCAAATCCGCGACCATGCGGCCAAGCGCAGCGCCGGCCACCCTGAGCGCGCCAACGACGTCAAGCTGTCGCGCGGGGGCATCCGCGAAATCGAATTCACCGTGCAGCTTTTGCAGGTGGTGCGGGGCGGGCAGTTTCCTGAATTGCGCACCCGTCCCACGATGGACGCGTTGCAGCGCGTGGCCAAAGCCGGTCTCATGCCGCAGGCCACAGCCGACGCGCTGGGGGCCGCTTATGTGTTTTTGCGCCAGGTGGAGCACCGCATCCAGTACCTGGATGATCAGCAAACCCACGTGTTGCCGACCCGTGATGACGACCTGGCCTGGATGGCCCAGACGTTGGGTTTTGTGGGCACCTGTGATTTTTTGAGCGCCTTGGACGCGCACCGCGAAGTGGTGGCGCAAGAGTTCGACACCTTGCTCGGCAGTGACCGCGATTGCAAAACCTGCAACGGCAAGAATGGAAAAAATGGCAATGGCCGCGAACACGCCGAGCTGGAATCCGTTCTCGGTGAATTCAAGGGGCCGGTGCGTGAACGTTTGGCGCAGTGGGGCGACAGCCCCCGTGTGCTGGCCTTGCGCGAAGACGCGCGCGGGCGACTCACACGGTTGTTGCAGCGCACCGCGCAGTGGCTGACCGAGGGCCGCATCACTGAAGTGGCGGTGTTGCGGATGGCCGATTGGATCGAGCCTTTGCTGCGCCGTGAAAGTTATCTGGCCTTGATGCTGGAGCGCCCATCGGTCTACGAACGCCTGTTGCGCCTGTTGGGTGCGGCCAAATGGCCGGCGCGCTACCTGTTGCAACACCCAGGCGTGATCGATGAGCTGGCTGGGGGCAATTTGTTTCAGACCCGCTTTGATGCGGCTGAATTTGAAGCCGAGTTGCAGGCCCGGCGCCTGGCCCTGCAACGCACAAGTGAAGACGATGAAGAAAGCCTGATGAACCTGCTGCGCCGTGCACACCATGCGGAGCAGTTCCGCACGCTGGCGCGCGATGTGGAGGGCGTGCTCACGGTGGAGCAAGTGGCTGACGACCTGAGTGCACTGGCCGACGCCGTGTTGCGTGTGACGTCGCGCTGGTGTTGGAGCCGCCTGAAAAACCGCCACCGCGAAGAACCGGCCATGGCCATCATTGGCTACGGCAAGCTGGGCGGCAAGGAGCTGGGCTATGGCAGCGACCTGGACATTGTGTTCGTTTACGACGACGAAGACGAGCACGCCCAGGAAATTTACGCCGCGTATGTGCGCAAAATCATCAACTGGATGACGGTGAAAACCGCCGACGGAGATTTGTACGAGATCGACACTGCGTTGCGCCCCAACGGCAACTCGGGCCTGCTTGTCACGCGTTTTGAGGCCTATGCTGACTACCAGCAACAACGCGGCAGCAACACCGCCTGGACCTGGGAGCACCAGGCCATGACCCGCGCCCGCTTTGTCATGGGATGGCCCAGCTTGGCAGCGCGCTTTGACGCCGTGCGCCACGCCGTCATCAGCGCCCCGCGTGACGCGGTCAGCCTGAAGGCCGAGATCGTGGCCATGCGCGAGCGGGTGCGCCAGGGCCACCCGGTCAAGCCGGACCGTTTTGACGTGAAACACAGCCCTGGCGGCATGGTGGACGCCGAGTTTGCGGTGCAATACTTGGTGCTGTTGCACACGGCGGCCCACCCGGAGTTGGCGGACAACGTGGGCAATATTGCCTTGCTGCAGCGGGCTGAAAAAGCGGGCTTGCTGCCCCTGGGCATGGGTGAGTCTTCAGCCAACGCTTATCGGGAGATGCGCCGGATTCAGCACCATGCCCGTCTGAACGAAGAGCCAACCGACGTCCCCACCTGTCAATGTGTGGAGGAGCGCAATGCGCTGGTGATGCTCTGGCAACGGGTGATGGGCTGATTGTGTGGCGATCGCCAGCAGCCAGTCCTCTTGAACACCCGAGCTTTAATTGGGAGAAATAAACTTTTCTAACTAAAAAGTTCTATTGATGACAAAATCCTGTTGTTCTGAGTTGTAGGTGACTCCAGGAGTTTGTCATGAATAATTCATCACGGTCGCAGATTCAAATGTGCCATTGGCTTATTGGGGCTTGGCTTTTTTCCGCGGTCAGTGTCATGGCCCAAATCCCATCTGTGCCACAGACGAATTACCCGACGGTTCACATCCAAGATTCAGCTGTGGAGTATCGCCAGTTTGAAAAGGTGGAAATCACCGGCTCCTCCATTGTTCGGAAAGAACAGAAAGAGGCCCTGCCCGTTCAGGTGATCAGTCGTCAAGATATTCAACGCAGAGGAGCGGTGAGTCTGACCGAAGTGGTGCAGGGGTTGATGGCCGTATTCAATGGACTTGATTTCCCACAGGTGGGCTTGAATCAGGGTGCGATGACAACGGCGGCATTGCACGGCATGCCCAATGGCACATTGGTCTTGCTGAATGGCAAACGCTTGGCACCTTATGGCATTCAAACCATTTCAGGCAAAGAACGCAGCAGTGTGGATTTGGGTCTGATTCCCTTGTCTTCGGTGGAGCGCATTGAAGTATTGAGCGATGGCGCGTCTACTTTGTATGGCACCGACGCCATCGCAGGTGTCATCAACATCATCACGCGCAGCGAATTCAAGGGCGTGGAGCTGAGTGTGAACCACAGCAGACCTGCAGCGGGCGCCGGTCAGGGAGCGATATTGAGCCTCAATTGGGGGCATGGTCAATTGGCCAGAGATGGCTTTAATCTGCGCGTGGCAGCTGAGTTTGATCAATACGATGCCTTGCGAACTGTCGACCGCCCGCGCGCGTCACAAGGTCGGCTTGGCTTTACACACGAAGGAAAGTCTTTTGAGGCGGAAAGTCCCAAGCTGGCCGCCTTCTCAGCGCCTGCCTGGTTGTACTCTCCGCGGACATCGCAGCAAGCTTATTCGGGCCTGTTCGTAGACGGGGCATGCACCGCAGGCACTTGGAGCTACCGTGGATTTCCGGGTACTTGCCGGCAAAACCTATTGCCAACCTACGATATCTACCCCGAAAGGAGTGGTCAAAGGATTCATGTGCTTGGGGAAAAGAGCTTGAATCCGACGACCACCTTCTACACCGAGTTGCTGTATGGCAAACAAACTGAAGAGTTGGCCATTAACGATTGACGCCCCTTGTCCGGACGCATTGTCAATACACCGGGATCTGTAGGCTATGCCGAGATGGTGGCCAATGGCATGAATCCGGGCTTTGGCTTTTATTTCTGGCAGCCAAATTTGAGGGCGCTCAGACAAAACTTTGACAAATCACAAATGCGTGCCGTTGCCGGACTTCGCGGGGAGTGGGGCCCATGGGATTACCATGCGAACATTTACCAAAGCACATCCAGGGTCGTTCAGAACCAAGAAATGGGCAATTACAACGATCTTGGCATCACCAATACCGGACCTTCGTCTCCACTCTTGGATGCGCGCCTGTTAAGGCCGCTGGATGAGCAGAATACGCTGACCGCGCAATTGTTGAATGCCCGATATTGGGATCAGCAGGCCAGTGGTCAAACGTCATTTACCGCCACTGAGTTTCGAGCATCGCGCCCACTTTTTAAAATACAGGGCAAGGATGTTATGTTGGGCTGGGGCATCGAGGCGCGCCATGAACGGGCTGAATCGGTTGTGAACGCGACCGCTGCACAACCTGGTTTCCAAGGGAAACGTCGAAACACGGCCGCTTATGCTGAGTTGCAGATTCCAGTTAGGCCTGATTGGGATGTGATTGCTGCATTGCGCAGTGATCACTACAACGATGTGGGTTCAACCCACAATGCCAAACTGGCCACACGATGGGCCATGAACTCCAGTTTGGCATTCCGAGGTTCAGTTGGAACGGGGTTCAGAGCGCCATCAATCGGACAAATGCATGTGGCCAACGCACCATTCAGACACTCAACATTCACTTTGGCTGAATGTACAACCGCCATGTTGGCCAGAACCAGCCAATTGGTGCCAAGCACGGGTTTTCCGGTGGTCTGTCCAGCCAATGGTCCAGCACGAATTTTTACCAACGGCAACGGGGGTTTGCGTCCGGAAAAATCCACGCAAGCCTCACTGGGCTTGGCATTCATGCCTTTTCGCAACCTCAGCATGTCGGCCGACTACTGGCGAGTTGACATGCGAGACACATTGCAATTTGAAAGTTTGAGCGCTGCATTGGCCGATCCGGATCGCTTTGCATCGGCCTACATGGTTGACCCCAGTGTGGTCACGCGTAACTTTGGCACGGAGAGTTTTCACTACCTCGGTTTCTTGCTCAAGATGCAAAACCTCGGTGCGTCTGTCAAAGAGGGGGTAGACATTGACGTGCGTTATCGAATGCCCACCGATTGGGGTCGTTTAATGATCGGGGCCCAAGCGACCCACATGCTGACGTCCAAAGAAAAAATCAGCCCTAACGCTCAATGGTCCTCCGACTTGGCCGCTTACTCTGCGATCACTGACCTGGTGACGCCCAGAATGCGGGGACGTCTGATGTTCAATTTGGAAAAGCTCAACATGAATTGGCAACTGAATGCCAATTTCAACAGCGCATACCGCGACCGAAACATCAGTGCTTTCAACCTGGAGACTTCCCGTACCGAGACGATCGCGGGTCGAAAAGTGGGCAGTTACCTCACTTGGGATTTGTTCGGTATTTATCAGTTGACGCCATCGACCAGGGTACGAATTGGCATTGCCAACTTGACAGATCGTCAACCGCCCTTGTCGTTTTACTCACCCACCACAGCTGTTTGGGGTGTCAATAGCCAAAACAGCAGCTTGTTGGGCCGAACTGTTCAGGTGGGGATGACTTACCGTTTCTGATCACCTTTGCAGGACAGATGGATGGCCCCATTACGCCCAGGAAACCCCCACCCGCTAAACTCAAAGAAAGTCAAAAATGGCATTCAAAAATGAGATGTTTCATGCGAAGAAGCGGTTCTTGGGTCTTGTCGGTGGTTTGCCTATTTCTTGCAATGGTGGGGGGGGCGCGAGCGGCTGAAGGCCCATCGGTACCATCAGCCGGGAAACTATCTCTGACCGTTGTGGTCGCCACCCCACAAACAGCCATGCTGCCCCAAAAAATCAGGGCCAACGGCAGCCTGGCCGCTTGGCAAGAGGCCATCATCGGGGCCGAAGCCCATGGCCTGAAGGTCACGGAAGTCCGCGTCAATGTGGGTGACCGGGTGCAGCGTGGCGATGTGCTGGCCACTTTACAAAGCGACACTTTGCGCGCGGAGCTGGCGCAAGCTGAGGCTGCACTGGCCGAAGCCACGGCCAACGCGCAAGAGGCCAAAGCCCAATCGGAACGCGCCCGCAGCTTGCAGCAGCAGGGCTTTTTCAGCAACGCGCAACTGAGCCAGACCCTGGCCGCCGATGCGTCGGCACAGGCGCGTGTGCAGTCGGCCCGCGCCTTGGTCCAGCTGCAAAACGTGCGCCTGTCGCAAACTCAGGTGCGCGCGCCCGATGCGGGCGTGATTTCGGCGCGGCAGGCCACGGTGGGCAGCGTGGTGGGCGCGGGCACCGAGTTGTTCCGGCTGATCCGGCAAGGTCGCATCGAGTGGCGCGCTGAAGTCACAGCCGCCGAGATTGGCCGCATTCAGGTCGGCGCGCCTGTCCAAATCAAGGCCGCCAGCGGCCAGCAGCTGCAAGGCAAAGTGCGCATGGTCGCACCCTCGGTCGATGCCCAAACCCGCAACGCCATCGTGTACGTGGACTTGCCCCACGCCACGGGCAGCGCCCGCGCAGGCATGTACGCCCAGGGCGAGATCGCGCTGGGCCAAAGTCAGGCACTCACCGTGCCACAAACGGCCGTGGTGGTGCGCGACGGTTTCAGTTACGTTTACACCGTGGGCGCCGACCAGAAAGTCAGCCAGCTCAAAGTGCAAACCGGACGCCAAAGCGGCGACCGCGTCGAGGTGACCAGCGGCCTCAAAGCCGATGCCCGCGTGGTGGCCAGCGGGGGTGCGTTTTTGAACCACGGTGACACAGTGCGTGTGGTGGACACGCCAGCTGCTCCTGCTGTACCCGCTGCCACTGCCGTCAAATAAAGGGACGCCATGCTCAACGTCTCGTCGTGGTCGATCCGCAACCCCATTCCTGCCCTCATGCTGTTTGTGCTGCTGACGGTGGCAGGCTTCATCGCTTTCGGTTCGATGAAGGTGCAAAACTTTCCCGATTTGGATTTGCCCACCATCACGGTGACAGCGACTTTGCCGGGTGCAGCACCCTCACAGCTGGAAACCGATGTGGCGCGCAAGCTCGAAAACGCGCTGGCCCCGCTGCAGGGCTTGAAGCACATCACCACCAAAGTGCAGGACGGTGTGGTGTCGATCACCGCCGAATTCCGCATGGAAAAGCCGGTGCAGGAAGCGGTGGACGATGTGCGCTCGGCCATTCAAGGCGTGCGTGCCGACCTGCCCAGTGACCTGCGCGACCCGGTTGTCAAAAAGCTCAACCTGGCGGGCACGCCCGTGTTGGCCTACACCGTGCGCTCGACACGCATGGACGACGAGGCCTTGTCCTGGCTGGTGGACAAGGACATCACGCGCAAGCTCTTGTCACTGCGCGGTGTGGGTGCCGTCAACCGCGTGGGTGGCGTGACGCGCGAGGTGCGCGTGGCCCTCGACGTGAATCGCCTGCAGGCGCTGGGCATCACGGCCGCTGAGGTGTCACGTCAACTCAAACAGGTGCAGCAAGAGGGCTCGGGTGGACGCATGGAGTTGGGTGTGGGCGAGCAAGCTGTGCGCACCCTGGCCACCGTCAAAAGCGCGCATGAGGTGGGGCAGATCGAGTTGGCCACCGCCCGTGGCGGCAGCATTCGCCTGAACCAGGTGGGCATGGTCAGCGACACGCTGGCCGATCCGCGCTCGGCGGCCAGCCTGAACGGCGCGCCGGTGGTGGGTTTTGAGGTGGTGCGCAGCCGGGGTGAAAGCGAAGTGGCCGTGGGACAGCTGGTGCGCCAGGCCTTGGCCGAATACCGACTGCAAAACCCCGACATCGAGATCACCGAAGCCTTTGACTTTGTGACCCCGGTGGAAGAGGAATACAACGGCTCTTTGGTTTTGCTCTATGAGGGCGCGGCGCTGGCGGTGCTGGTGGTGTGGTTGTTCCTGCGCGACTTTCGGGCCACCTTTGTCTCGGCGGTGGCGCTGCCCTTGTCGGTCATCCCGGCCTTCATCGGCATGGCTTATTTGGGGTTTTCCATCAACGTGGTGACCTTGCTCGCGCTGTCGCTGGTGATCGGCATTTTGGTGGACGATGCGATTGTCGAGGTGGAAAACATCGTGCGCCATTTGCGCATGGGCAAAAGACCTTACCAAGCCGCCATGGAAGCCGCTGACGAGATTGGCCTGGCCGTGATCGCCACCACCTTCACCTTGATTGCGGTGTTTTTGCCCACCGCTTTCATGAGCGGCATTCCGGGCAAGTTTTTCAAGCAGTTTGGCTGGACCGCCTCACTGGCGGTGTTCGCCTCTTTGGTGGTGGCGCGAGTGCTCACGCCCATGATGGCGGCTTATTTGATGAAGCCCATTGTGACGGCCGAGCGAGAACCGAAATGGTTGCAACACTACATGGTGTGGGTGGCCTGGTGCATGCGGCACCGGGGCAAGACCATGCTCATGGCCACGCTTTTTTTCATCGGCTCCTTGATGTTGGTGCCGCTTTTGCCCAAGGGCTTCATTCCGCCCGACGACAATTCACAAACCCAGGTCTATGTGGAATTGCCGCCCGGTGCCACACTCGCGCAAACCCAGGCCAGCGCAGACCACGCCCGCCAGTTGGTGATGCAGGTGCCAACGGTTCAGAGTGTTTACACCACGATTGGAGGCGGCAGCGCGGGCTCTGACCCGTTTGCCGCTGGCGGTGCCGCTGAAGTGCGCAAGGCCACGCTCACCATCCAGCTGAGCGAACGCGGCACGCGCCCGCGCAAACAAGCCATTGAAAACGACATCCGCACAGCGCTGCAACCATTGCCAGGCGTGCGCACCAAGGTGGGTTTGGGCGGCTCGGGTGAAAAGTACGTGTTGGTGCTCACCGGTGAAGACCCGCAGGCCCTGCAAAGCGCCGCCATGGCGGTGGAGCGCGACCTGCGCACCATCCCTGGGCTGGGCTCCATCGCCTCCACGGCCAGCCTGGTGCGCCCCGAAATCGCGGTGCGGCCTGACTTTGCCAAGGCCGCCGATCTGGGCGTGACGAGCGCAGCCATCAGCGATACCTTGCGTGTGGCCACACTGGGTGACTACGACGCGGCGCTGCCCAAGCTCAATCTGTCTGAACGGCAGGTGCCCATTGTGGTCAAGCTGGGCGCCGATGCGCGCCATGACCTGGGCACCTTGGAGCGTTTGATGGTGCCCGGCAGCCGAGGCCCGGTCATGTTGAGCCAGGTGGCCAGCATCGAGGTGGCGGGTGGCCCTGCTGTGATCGACCGCTATGACCGGCAACGCAACATCAACTTCGAGATCGAGTTGTCCGGCATGCCGCTGGGTGATGTGACCCAGGCGGTGCAACAGTTGCCTGCCTTGCAAAGCCTGCCACCAGGGGTGAAGGTCGTGGAAATTGGCGATGCCGAAGTCATGGGCGAACTCTTTGCCAGCTTTGGTTTGGCCATGACGATCGGCGTGCTGTGCATTTACATCGTGCTGGTGTTGTTGTTCAAGGGCTTCTTGCATCCTGTGACGATTCTGGCTGCATTGCCCCTGTCGCTGGGCGGTGCTTTTGTGGGCCTGCTGATCGCGCAAAAGAGCTTTTCCATGCCCTCATTGATTGGCCTGATCATGCTCATGGGCATCGCCACCAAAAACTCGATCTTGCTGGTTGAATATGCCATCGAAGCGCGGCGCGGCAAACCCGCCGAGGGCGATCGTCCCGCTGTGCCCGGCATGAACCGCTGGGATGCGCTGATGGACGCTTGCCACAAGCGTGCCAGGCCCATCGTCATGACGACGATTGCCATGGGCGCTGGCATGCTGCCCATTGCCGTGGGTTGGGGCGCGGCCGACGCGAGCTTTCGCTCGCCCATGGCCATTGCCGTCATCGGGGGCCTGATGACCAGCACCGTGCTCAGCCTGTTGGTGATCCCGGTGGTCTTCACCTACCTGGACGATTTGGGCCAGTGGTCAGGCCGTATCTACAGAAAACTCACACAAGCAAGGAGACACGCATGAGCAACAAAGTCGCAATGGTGGTGGGCGGAGGCAGTGGCATCGGCGCTGCTGCGGCCCGCAAATTGGCGCAAGACGGTTACCAGGTGGCGGTGTTGTCCTCGTCTGGCAAAGGCGAGGCTTTGGGCCTTGAGTTGGGCGGTTTGGGGCTGACGGGCTCGAACCAATCATCCCAAGACCTGCAAAAGCTGGTTGACCAAACCATGGCGCGCTGGGGCCGCATCGATGTGCTGGTCAACAGTGCGGGCCACGGTCCCAAAGGCCCGGTGCTGGAGTTGACCGATGCGCAGTGGCATTTGGGCTTGGACATGTATTTCTTGAATGTGGTGCGCGCCGCGCGGCTGGTGGCCCCCATCATGGTTCAGCAAAAATCCGGCGCCATCGTCAACATCTCCAGTGCATGGGTGAATGAGCCCAGTGCGATGTTTCCCACCTCGGCGGTGGCGCGCGCTGGGCTGGCTGCCTTCACCAAGCTCTTTGCCGACGAGCATGCGGTCCACCAAGTGCGCATGAACAATGTGCTGCCAGGCTGGATCGACAGTTTGCCGGCCCAGGAGCAGCGCCGCCAAAGTGTGCCCATGCAGCGCTATGGCACCAGCGAAGAAGTGGCCGCCACCATTGCTTTTTTGGCTTCAGAGGGCGGGGCTTACATCACGGGCCAAAACATCCGCATCGATGGGGGGCTCATGCGCTCCGTTTGAGCGGGCCCCGGACCGACTGCAGCCCACTCAGGGGTTGCAAAAGTCGCAGCGGCTGGGGTCGGCCCAGGCTTGTGTGGGTGTGGCGCGTTGTTCTTCGTGCTGGCATTGCGCGCAGTGCCAAATCTCGCCAATGGGCAGGCGTGTCTTTTGACCGCAGACCCGGCAGGGCAGCCCTGCGACGCGCGACTTCACCCAGAACCCAGGACTTTGGCACTGTGGGCAGGTGGACTGCAATTTGCGAATCAGGTCCTCGCAAGCTTGGCGGATGACGCCTTGTCGTGTGGGGTTGCAAAAGGCCCGCAGGTCGTTTTCCACGAAAACCAAGCCACTGCCTGACTCGCCCTGAAGCTGCGCAAAGGCTTGCCGCAACGTGGACTCATCGTGGATGTTCTTGATGATGTGGGGGTGGTCCTCATGACCCGGGCGCATCACCAGGTGGTGTTCGGGGAAGCGGGCCTCTTGGGCAAACGCCATCAACTCGTCCAGGGTCTTGACGTTCCTGTGCAGGCTTTGCGCGGGGCCGTGAGCGAATCCGGTGACTTCCAGGTTCTGACTGGGGTCGACCCAAAGCAGCAATTCGGTGTTCCAGGGCATGAAGCCCCCAAAGGGGTCTGAGCCGAAGGAGCCCTCGCTGGCGATGCCGATCGGGGCATCCGTCAAGCGCATCCCGATTTGGGCTTTGCGTCGGGCCGCATCCAGTTGTGAGCCAGGGCGCACGACTTCGCGGGTGTAGGTGCCCAGTTGGTCGGTGTCGTAGGCATCGGTGTGCACCAGCTCACACCCCAAAGCGGCCTCCAGAGGGCCGCGAACCAAATCCTGTTTGCCGTGTTGCGTGAGAAACGCCACACGGCGTGCTTGTCCTGCGTTTCGATCCGATCTGTCCATGCAAGCCTTACATCAGGACCCCCTGGGCGATCGCCACATAGATGGGGATTCCGAACACAATGTTCAAAGGGAAGGTGATGCCCAGGCTCAAACCGAAATACAGCGAAGGGTTGGCTTCGGGCAGCGCATAGCGCAGCACAGCCGGGACCGCAATATAGGAAGCACTCGCGGCCAACACCATGAGCAAGGCACCATTGCCAGCCGACAAATTTAGCAGAAATGCCAGCCCCAAAGCCAAGGAGGCATGTGCCATGGGGCCGATGACCGCGTAGGCAATCAAGACCGGGGACTTGCCCTTGACCTGCGGCAGGTTGCGCGCGGCCATCAAACCCATGTCCAGCAAGAAGAAGGCCAACATGCCCTTGAACAAATCGACCGAGAAAGGCTGCATCGCCGACTTGCCGGCATCGCCCGTGATCATGCCAATCGCCATGGCGCCCAAGAGCAGCAATTGCGCCCCATCGGTGAAGGATTCATGCAGGATTTTGCCCACCGATACGCCCGTTTTGGGCGCAGCCGCGCCATCGCTCGCCAGCTGCGTGCCTTTGGCCGCCTTTTGTCGCAACGAATTGGCAAACACCACCGCCAAAATGATGGCGGGTGACTCCATCAAAGCCATGGCAGCGGCCATGTGACCCCCATAGGCGATGTCCTGGTTTTCGAGGTATTGCACGGCCGTCACAAAGGTCACCGCGCTCACGGAGCCATAGGTGGCTGCCACCGCAGCGGCATCAAAGCCCGACACAAAGCGCCTCAAGAGGGTGTAGCCGATCAAGGGGATGACGATGGCCAGGCCGACGGCGGCGGCCAAGCTGATGCCCACACTGGCGGTCAGACCCGACTGGGACAGCGCAAAGCCGCCCTTCAGACCCAAGGCCATCAGCAGGTACAGCGACAAGAAGCGGGAAATGGCCGGGGGGATTTCAAGGTTCGATTTGACGGTGCCGGCCAGCACACCAAAGATGAAAAAGAGGATGGCGGGATCGATCAGGTTTTGCATTTCTTATTCCTTTTGCCGATCATAAAAATTTGTATCAATCTTGTAAAATCGATTCTTCAATATGCATGTATAGGTAAATATCTATGAATGTGACTTTTCGCCAGTTGCGTTTGTTTTTGGCTTTGGCCGAAACCGGCAGCGTGAGTGCTGCGGCCAAGGTGATGCATGTGACCCAACCCACGGCCTCCATGCAACTCAAGGAAATGAGCTTGTCGGTGGGGCTGGCTTTGTATGAAGTGGTCGGCAAAAGGATTTACCTCACCGATGTGGGCAAAGAGCTGGCCGTCACGGCCCGTGCGGTGGCCCAAACTTGGGACGCCTTTGAGCAAAACGTCGATGCGGCCAAAGGATTGTCCCGGGGCAAGTTGCGGGTGGCGGTGGTGAGCACGGCCAAATATTTCATGCCGCACCTGATTGGCAGTTTTTGTACCAAGCACCCAGCCATAGATGTGTCGCTCGAAATCCTCAACCGCGACGGGGTGGTGCAACGCTTGCGCGAAAACCTCGACGACCTGTACATCATGTCCATGCCCCCCAAAGACATGGATTTGGGAGACGAGGCCTTCATGCCCAATCCAATTGTGTTGATTGCGCCCAGCGCCGACCCTTTGGCCAAACGCACCCAGGTGCCCTTGCACGAATTGGCGCAGCGCCGTTTCATTGTTCGCGAAAAAGGCTCCGGCACGCGCATGGCGGCCGATCAATTTTTCCGAAAAATGAAATTTCGCCCGGATGTGCGGCTGGAGTTGGGCAGCAACGAAGCCGTCAAGGAGTCGGTCGCCGGTGGTCTGGGTTTGGGCGTGGTGTCTCGCCACGCCCTGCACGGGCTCAAAAAGGAAAACGGCGTGAGCGTGATCGACATGGAAGGCTTCCCGGTGTCATCGGCCTGGCACATCGTCCACCCGGCCAGCAAAAGGCTGTCGCCTCTGGCCTTGGCCTTCAAGAAGCACATGATCCACGAAGTTGGGCGGCGCAAATGGCCGCAGGCTTGATGGCCCGTGGCGGGCTGCAAAAGCGGCCTGTCAATCGGTGGTGAAAACCGTCAACACCCCGGTGTAGCCGTACAGTTGTTGGCGCGCGATTTCACCCGCTGCAAAAAAGCCCACCAAGGGCACATCACCCAGCGCGTGCCGGATGATGTGCAATTCGGCATTGGGCCCGCCAAAGTGTGGGCCACCGCGGCCTGTGCAGCTCACATACACCGCGCCAGCGATGCGCCGGCCCGCAGGGGGCGTGGTGGGCAAAGGGTCATCGCTCAAGGCATTGATGGCCTCGATGGACAGTGACTCCGGCTCGAGTTCCTCACGAATTTCGGCACACACACGCACCAAGTCGGCGCGCGCTGCTTGCACATCACGCCGACAAAAAGCCAGGCGCATGCCCGCTTGCAGATGTTCGGCAATGGCCACACCGTGACGCAGCGGGTCCAGGCCAATGATGTGGCGCACACGCACATCGTGGCCCAGGTGGCCTGTGCGGCCCACACCGGTTTGCCCTGCTGCGCTCAGCCCCACCAAGGTCGAGCGCACCACCGCGATGGCTTTTTGGGGCTCGCTCAGGCTGATGCCCAAATCGGCCAGCATCACATCGAGGGCAGGTTCGCCTGCCAGTTGCAACACCACATGGCCTTCGGCTTGGGTGATTTCGCGCTCGGGGGCAATGGGCTGGCAGCCTTGTGTGACCCGTGACATCAGCTTCACTTGGGGCGAAAAAGCGACACCGCTCAAGCCTCCTTCAAGCACACCGCCATGCACCTGCGGACCACCGGCGTCATCGGCCCGCACCGCAAACTGCATGCTGCGCGAACGGCTGGCGCTGAGTCCGCCAAACAAATACCCCTGCTGGGTGCGCGCTGCCATTTCGCTGATCAATTCGGTCAGCTCGGGGGTGTGCGGGTCGGCATGCACCAGGGCGGCATCGGCCCAACCGGCAGGCAGCGGTGACACGCCAGAAAACACCCGGTATTGCGTGGGTGACACATCACACAACATGAGGGCCATGGCGGGCTCGTCAAAGTACTCGGCGTTGTTCACGGCCACGCCAATGCCAACCGTGCCAGCCCAATCGGTCACGCCCGGCAGGGCTTGGCGCAAGTGGTCGAGCAAGTCCTGAGCGTCTGAGGCGAAGTGGTCGGTGATGTACAGCAGCCCCAAGCGCGGCTGGCTGGCGTAGTCTGGCAAAGCCATTTGGGCCTGCAGCTGGGCCAGCACCAGGTTGGCCGCCATGCGCCACTGGGGATGGGTGGCATGCCCACAAGGAAACAGCTTCATGGATTTTATTTTGACGGGGTCTTGCGTCCAGCGCTTGGACCTGGCTTGGACCTGGCGCTCGGGGTTTTGCTGGCTTTGGCGGCAGAGCGCGAGGCCGCGCTTGTTTTGGCGGCGGCTGGGCTGCGGGCCTGGGCGGTCCGCTTGCGGGTGCCTGTTGATGCTTTGCGCGCTTTGACGCTGGGTGCTTTGACCCCTGCCTTCAAGGCTTCACCGGCCACGTCTTTGAGGGCGGCAGCGGCAATGCCCTGAAACTGTTGTGTCAAGGCGCCCCACCATTGCATGGGGTCCACCGCGACTTTGCTGCTGTCTTGAGCAGGCTCGGCTTGGGTGGGGTCGGCTGATGCATGGGCCGAGGCTTGCGCAGTCGAAGGCGGCGTGCTGGGGCTTGGGGCCTCGGCTTTGGGTGTGAAGAGCGAGGTTTTTGGGGGGGAGCCAGCGCTGGCCGATGACGCCGTGCTGGAGGCAGTCCCGGTGGCTTCAGCGCTTGTGCTGGGTGGCCTGGCCGTGAACGCCTTGGCCAGATCGGCCATGTTCACGTTCATGCTTTGCAAGGTGGTCAAGGTCATCTTCTGGACTTCCATGGCCTGGATGCTCGCCTTGAGCGCCGTGGTGTTTTGCTCAAGCCAGAACAGCACCGATTTGAGTTCTTGAACCCGCTTGTCGATGTCTTCAACGCTGAGCGTGGGCGCCACCCAGCTGGCCATCCCTGGCATGCCGGCCGCTGCGGTGGGCTGGGCGGTCGATGCGGTTTTGGAGAGGTTTTGCAAAAAATCAAAACCCGGCACAAATTGGCCAAACCCGAAAGCAGAAGGGTCACTCATGGCAGTTCCTTGTAAAGAGGTCTGCAAAGCTTACCCCAAGAGACTTCAGCCCTCCACAAACACCCGCGCCTTTCGGGGCGTGAGCACCAGCGTCTCCCCTTCCTTGAAGTCTTGCTGGCGGTACTGCGATGCCGACAGCTGCGCTTCGATGACCGCGTCCTTGCCAAACAGGCCCGCTTCCACCGGCTCCAACTCCAGCCGTGCCACGGGCCCCACCACGATGGCGCGGGTCAGCTTGGCCACGATGCCGGTGTGGGCCGTGCCCGCTGCGTAACGTGTCACATCCAGATCGTGCGGGCGCACATAGGCAAAGGCTTTGGCGTCTTGCACTTGGCCGTGTTCGGGACTCTCCAGGCGGATGGCGTGTTGGTCAGCGCCAATCAGCATCTCGCCTTCGTGGGCACGGCCATGGAACAGGTTCACATCGCCCAAAAAGCCATACACAAAGGGGCTGGCCGGTTGGTCCCACACCTGTTGGGGTGAACCGATCTGCTCGATGTTGCCCTTGTTCATCAGCACCACGCGGTCGGCCACTTCCAGGGCTTCTTCCTGGTCGTGCGTGACAAAGATGCTGGTCACATGCAGCTCGTCATGCAGGCGGCGCAACCAGCGGCGCAGCTCCTTGCGCACTTTGGCGTCCAGCGCGCCAAAGGGCTCGTCCAGCAGCAGCACCTTGGGCTCCACCGCCAAAGCGCGTGCCAGCGCGATGCGTTGGCGTTGACCGCCCGACAACTGCGAGGGGTAACGGTCGGCCAACCAGTCGAGTTGCACCAAGCCCAAAAGCTCATGCACCTTGCGTTTGATTTCGGATTCGCTCGGGCGCTGGTTGCGCGGCTTGACGCGCAGGCCAAAGGCCACGTTTTCGAACACCGTCATGTGGCGGAACAGCGCGTAGTGCTGGAACACAAAACCCACCTGGCGTTCGCGCACATGCACGTGGGTGGTGTCTTCGCCACTGAAGGCGATGGTGCCCTGGTCGGCTGTTTCCAAGCCCGCGATGATGCGCAGCAGCGTGGTTTTGCCGCAGCCCGATGGCCCGAGCAAGGCGACGAGTTCGCCCGACTCGATGTCAAGGCTGACCTTGTTCAGCGCGGTGAAGTCACCAAACTGTTTGTGGACGTTGCGGATTTCGATGCTCATGTTTCAAACCAGTATCTCAAGGTGAAGTCAGTGGACAGGCTGCTCGGGCGGGGTGTTGGCCGAGGCTTGCATTTCTTGGGCATGACGCCATTCAATGAAGGACTTGATGGCCAGGGTGACCAGGGCCAGCAAAGCCAAAAGCGAGGCCACCGCAAAAGCGGCCACCGACTGGTATTCGTTGTAGAGAATTTCCACATGCAAAGGCATGGTGTTGGTCTGCCCCCGGATGTGGCCCGACACCACCGACACCGCACCGAACTCGCCCATGGCGCGTGCGTTGCACAAGATGACGCCGTACAGCAGGCCCCACTTGATGTTGGGCAAAGTGACCCGCCAAAAGGTTTGCCACCCCGTGGCGCCCAACACGATGGCCGCTTGCTCTTCTTCGCTGCCTTGCGCTTGCATGAGGGGAATCAGCTCGCGCGCAATGAAGGGAAAGGTGACAAACACGGTGGCCAAAATGATGCCCGGCACCGCAAACACGATCTTGATGTCGTTGGCTTGCAGCCAGGGCCCAAACCAGCCATGGGCCCCAAACACCAGCACATAGACCAAGCCCGCCACCACGGGCGACACCGAAAACGGCAAGTCCACCAGCGTGGTCAACAGCGACTTGCCCTTGAACTCGTACTTGGCAATGGCCCAGGCTGCTGCCACACCAAACACCAAATTGAGCGGCACCGCCACGGCCGCCACGATCAAAGTGAGGCGAATCGCTGACCAGGCATCGGGCTCCTTGAGCGCCTCCAGATAAGCATCCAGACCTTTGCGCAGGGCTTCGGTGAACACCGCTGCCAAGGGCAAGACCAGAAACAAAAACATGAACAGCAGCGCCAGCCCAATCAGGCTGCGGCGAATCCAGCGGGCCTCGGTGGTGCCCGCCTGGACCTTGTTGGCGGTGAGGGTTGGGCTCATGACGAAGCTCCCGAACGGCGGCGCTGCCAGGTTTGCAAAGCGTTGATGACCAAGAGCAAGATGAAGGAGATGACCAGCATCACCAAGGCCACAGCGGTGGCACCCGCGTAGTCGTATTGCTCCAGCTTGCCGATGATGATCAGCGGCGTGATCTCGGACACCATGGGCATGTTGCCGGCGATGAAAATGACCGAACCATACTCACCGATGGCCCGGGCAAAAGCCATGGCAAAGCCGGTCAGCAGCGCAGGCGCAATGCTCGGGAAAATCACTTTGCTGAAGGTTTGCCAACGCGTGGCACCCAGGCAAGTGGCCGCTTCTTCCAGCTCTTTCTCGGCGTCTTCCAGCACCGGCTGCACCGTGCGCACCACAAAGGGCAAGCCTATGAAGATCAGCGCAATCACCACGCCATTGGGGTTGAAGGCCAGCTGAATGCCCCAAGGCTCCAGGTACTGGCCAATCCAGCCATTGCCCGCCAGCAAAGCCGTCAGTGAAATGCCCGCCACCGCAGTGGGCAGCGCAAAGGGCAAATCCACCAGCGCGTCCACGATCTTTTTGCCAAAGAAGTCATAACGCACCAGCACCCAGGCCACCAGCAGGCCAAAAAACACATTGACCAATGCGGCGATCAGCGATGCGCCAAAGGTCAGCCGGTAAGACGCCATGACGCGCGGGCTCGTCACGGCCACCCAGAACTGGTCCCAGCTCAAGGTGAAGGTTTTGAAGACCAGGGCTGAAAGCGGGATCAGCACGATCAAGCACAGGTAAAACAGGGTGAAGCCGAGGGTCAGGTTGAACCCGGGCAACACCCTGGCGGGCACCCGCCGTGGGGCAGGCGCCGCGATGGGCAATGCGGTCATGGCGGGAACTTATTTGACGGTGTAAATCTTGTCGAACTGACCGCCGTCGTTGAAGTGCACCCGCTGCGCTTCGGCAAAGGAGCCAAACACTTCGTCCACCGTGAACAGCTGCAAAGGCTTGAAGGTTTGGGCGTGCTTTCTGAGCACGGCCTGCGAGCGTGGACGCAGCGCGTGTTTGGCCGCGATTTCTTGGGCTTCTTCAGAGTACAGGTAATCCAGGTAGGCCTTGGCCACGGCGCCCGTGCCTTTTTTGGCCACGGTGCGCTCCACCACCGCCACCGGGTTCTCGGCCACGATGCTGATGGATGGGTGAATCGCATCGACCTTGCCCGCGCCAAATTCGCGGTCCACCGAGACCACTTCGGACTCAAAGGTCACCAGCACATCGCCGATGTTGCGCTGCAAGAAGATGGTGGTCGCATCGCGCCCGCCCTTGGCGAGCACCGGCACGTTCTTGTAGAGCTTGCTGACGAACTCGGCGGCTTGTGCATCGCTCGCGCCCTTTTTCTTGGCGTAACCCCAAGCCGCCAAATAGGCCATGCGGCCGTTGCCACCGGTCTTGGGGTTGACCACGATCACCTGGATGCCGGGCTTGACCAGGTCGTCCCAGTCCTTGATGTTCTTGGGGTTGCCGTTGCGGGTGAGGAACAGCATGGTCGAGGTGGTGGGCGCCGCGTTGTGCGGGAAGCGTTTGTTCCAGTCCTTGGCCACCACGCCGGTGCCCGCCAGGAAGTCCACGTCGGTGGTGGTGTTCATGGTCACCACGTCGGCGTCCAGACCATCGTTGACGGCACGCGCCTGCGCGCTGGAGCCGCCATGGGCCTGGTCGATCTTGACGTCTCTGCCGGTGGTCTTCTTGTAATGCGCCACAAAAGCAGCGTTGTAGTCCTTGTAGAACTCTCGGGCCACGTCGTACGAGGCGTTGAGCAAGTTTTGGGCGCTGGCGGCCAAGCCGGTCAAGGCCAAGGTGGTGGCCAATGCGATGTGGGTGAGTTTTTTCATGGTGATTCGGTCTGATGAGGGCCAGACAGGGCAGGTTTTGAGGGGCTTGGCTGATCCTTGGGCCCAAGGTCAGCCAGTCATGGCCGCGATTGTGGAAGCGTCTCTTTAAATCTCAAACGAATCATTTGTTGTTTGCTTATGCCAATTTTTGCCTATAGACGTTCATGGGCGGGCGTAAATCTGGTCGAAGATGCCGCCATCGGCAAAGTGTTCTTTGCCCACTTGCTCCCAGCTGCCAAAGGCTTTTTCCAGGGTGAAGAGCTGCATTTTGGGCAGCTTGGCGGCGTACTTGGGCAGGAATTTTTCATGGCGGGGGCGGTAAAAATGCTTGCCCGCTAAGTCTTGCGCCTCATCGCTGTAGAGGTATTCCAGATAAGCCTGCGCCACGGCGCGCGTGCCTTTGCGGTCCACGTTTTTGTCCACCCAAGCCACAGGGGGCTCAGCCAGGATGGACAGCGAGGGATAAACGATGTCCACCCGGTTGCCAAATTCTTTTTCCAGCAGGTGCGCTTCGTTTTCCCAAGAAATGAACACATCTCCCTGGTTGCGCTGCGCAAAAGTCACCGACGAGCCGCGTGCCCCGGTGTCCAGCACCGGCACGTTTTTGTAGAGATGGGCCACAAAGGCTCGGGCCCTGGCATCGCTGCCGTATTGGCGTTTGGCAAACTCCCAAGCAGCCAAATAATTCCAGCGCGCACCGCCCGATGTTTTGGGGTTGGGGGTGATGACCTTGATGTCCGGGCGCACCAAATCATCCCAATCCTTGATGCCCTTGGGGTTGCCCGCGCGCACCACCAGCACGATGGTGGAGGTGTAGGGCGAGCTGTTGTGCGGCAAACGCTTTTGCCAGTCTTTGGGAATCAGCTTGCCGTTGGCATGCAGGGCATCCACATCGCCCGCCAGAGCCAGCGTGACCACATCGGCATCGTTGCCATCGATCACCGAGCGGGCCTGCTTGCCAGAGCCACCGTGTGACTGCCGGATCGACACGTCTTGCCCCGTCTTGGCTTTCCAGTGTTTGGCAAAGGCCTGGTTGAATTCGGCGTACAGCTCACGGGTCGGGTCATACGACACGTTGAGCAAAGACACCGGGGCTTGCGCCTGCACGGACCCAGCGGCCAATGCGAGCGCCAAGCTGGCCAGCAGGCCCATGAAACGGTTTTTGTTTTTCATTTGAATCACTCCAGAAATGCACATCAAAAATCTGATGGGCTGGATTCTGGAAGTGAGTCCGCAAAACGCAAACGACTGTTTCGCTATGTGTTCATGAGGGAAAAATCTATCGCTGGATCGGCATGGATTTTCCCCTGGCGCTCTTTAAGATCCTGTGTCGGTATGTCGATCAGAGAAATGATAGACGGCCATTTGCGCGATAAAAATTCATAAACGCTGCATCGCCCTTTTGGCTGTCGCAAAAGCATTGGCCCTCATCCCCGCAAACATGTCTTTCAGAAACCGCCTTGCCAAAGGATGCGCTTTTTCGGGCGACCCGGCATTGAAAGGTGGTTGCGGGTCGTATTCCAAATACAGCTGTACCGCCTCGGCGTAAACACGGCTTTTGAGCATGGCCACCAGCTTTAAGCCAAAGTCAATGCCAGCGGTCACGCCACCGCCCGTGATGCGGTTGCGGTCCACCACAATGCGTCCTTTTGTGGGGATGGCTCCCAACTCTTTCAGAACGGCTCGTGTGTCCCAGTACGACGTGGCCTTGTAGCCCTTGAGCAAACCAGCCGCGCCCAAAATCAGTGAACCCGTGCACACACTGGTCACATAACGTGCCGCCTGGCCTTTGGCTTTGAGGAACGCCAAAACTTCGGGGTCTTCCATCATGGTGAAAGTACCGGGAATGCCGCCGGGCACAAACAGAACGTCTAGCTGCTCAGGGCATTGCGCGAAAGTAGTTGTGGGCTTGACCGGGATCAGGGCGGCAGGACCATCCCCTTCGTTTCCGACGGGTTCCAGGTTTTTCCACAGCAGATGGATCTCCTTGTTCATCAAGGCCTCAAATACCGTCAATGGCCCCACCAAATCCTGCAAAAACATGCCGGGATACACCAACATGCCAATGGTGATCTTGGGGCCTCCGATGAGGGGCGCATAACGGTCCATGGTGGCCAAATGGTGTTCATCAGCAGCTTGTTTGGACGGTGCGGCAACAGCAGCAGGCTGTTTGGCCGATGCGGTTGACACGGAGACTGCAGAAGCCCCCAACAGCACAGAAGGCCAAGATAACAAACGGGAAAAAAGGCGACGGTTCATGGGGTTCAAAGGGCACCCTTGCGGATGCCCCCTCGGTCGTGATGGATGATCAGAATTGTGTGCTGATGCCGACGATCAGGCTGCGCGGCATACCGGGCACCACTTGGCCTCCGCCAAAATAGGCCATGGGCGCGAAATACTGTTTGTTGAGCAAGTTGGTCAGACTGGCGCTGTACCTTATGCTGCCGCGCTTGTAGCTGGCCTGAGCATCCACCAAGGTGACTGCCGGCGTGAAAAACGTGTTGCTGGTGTCCCCGGCCAAGCTGGACCGATGTGTTGCGCCCAAGCCCAAGCCCAGGCCGCGCCAATCGCCCTGGCGCACGTCGTATCGGGCGGCTACGCGCAGTGTTTGCTCGGGCACATTGAACAAGCGTTTACCCACCCAAGCCGCGTTGGTGTCTTGCGTGATTTCTGCTGTTTGGTGGGTGAATGCTGCAATCCAGGCCAGCGAAGGCGACGCTTGCCAGCGCAGGTCAAGGTCCAGCCCTTTGGCTTGCTGAACACCTGTTTGTACGGAAAGGCCCATGTTCACAGGATCAGCCACGGCGGCATTTTTTCGTTGAATGTCAAACAAGGCGGCTGTAGCACTGACGCCGTTCCAGCCTTTGATGCGCAAGCCCAGTTCTTTCTGCTCGGCTTCCTCCATTTTTGGAGCCACGCTGAACAACGATCCAAACGGTACGCGTGCCATCTGACTGTAACCGCCGAAAAACGACAAGACATCGCTTGCGTTGTAAACCGCGCCCAATCGAGGCGTCACTTTGTTGTTGGTGCTTTGATTATTGATACCCCAGTCAAGATAGCGGTCCTTGGCTTCCGTGCGTGTGTGGCGCAAGCTGCCATGCAAGTGCAGGGCGCCCATTTGGATTTGGTCTTGCACATAAACAACGGTGGATGTGCTGCTGTTTCGTTGCTGGTTTGCAGCCGCAGGTACCGCTGGCTCTCCCCAAGCCGGGCGTACATTGCTGGACAGATCGGTCATGACGAATGGCAGGTTGGCAAATGCCATGAATCCATCATCGCGGGTTTCGTCCCGGTCGATTCCGAAGCTGATGCGATGCAATGCGTTACCGGATTTAACGGCTGTAGTCAGACTCAGTTGAAGTGTGTCGGACGTCAGTTTTTCCCAAAGGCGTGCGCCGCTGAGCACCACGTTGGTACCGAAGCCGCCTGCTCGACCATATGAAAACGGAAACACCCCACGCTGATACACCTCGGCGGTGTTGTGTGCAGCCAGGGCTTTGAAGGTCCAGTCATCATTGAGCACCTGAGTCCACTGCACATTCAGGCCGCGTGCATTTTGCGTGGTGTCAGGCAAGCCTGTCGCCGTCACAAAGGTGCTGCGCGACAAACCGGCTGCGGGCTCATGTGAATTCGCACTGGCACGGGGTAAGCCCGAAAAATCCACGGTGGTGTTGTCCAACATGCGGGCCTTGATGACCACTTTGGTTTTGGCGTCAGGTGACCATGCCAGGCTGGGGTTCAAGGCGGTCTTGCGGAAAAACACGCCCTGGGTTTCGCTGTCAGATCGGTCAGTTTCGCCATTGATTCTGAAAGCCCATGCATTGTTCAGTGGCTGATTGAGGTCGAAATGCGCTTGGCGTCGACCATAGGTGCCCGCCTTGATGCCGACTTCGCGGTAAGCCTTGGCGTCCGGGCTTTTGGTGGTCACAGCGATGGTGCCGCCCACCGTGGAATAGTTGCCAATGGCCTGGCCGCTGCCATACAAGCCACCGGCGGGGCCCTTGATCACATCGATCTGTTGTACGCCCACCAAGCTTTCCTGGTTCTGAAACCAGCCAGGCACAGACACGCCATCGATCACCATGGCCGCATTGAAGCCGCGAACTTTGAACCCTACGTTGTTGCTGTCGCGTGGGTCAATCTCATTGACGTTGCTCACGTTCCGCAGCACATCCGAAACGGTTTTGCTGGCTTGGTCTTCAATGATGGACCGAGGAATGCTGACCACGCTCTGGGGCACCTGTTCGACAGTAACAGGCGAGCGTGTCTCAGCCTGCGTCTGCATGGGGGTGTAGCGGTCCTTGGCAGCGGTGACTTCGATGGTCTGGAGTTGGGCTTGCGCCAAAGTGCTGCAGCAAGCCAAGGTGGCCATTGCAGTCGATGAGAGGTTGAATTTTGTTTTCATGTTCTGAACAAATCTGAGCGAGCAGGCACAGCCATGCACGCAATAAGAGATCACCCCGACAAATTCGGGTGAAGCGAATTGGCCTTGCAGCCTCAGATCAGTTCAGGTGGCCCGCGAGAAGGCAAAGGCGGTGCCGTGCGTGCGATCAGCACAGCTTCAGGCAGACGCTGCACGATGTGCGAGCGGGCATCAGGCACATCGGCCAGATGGGCTACCGAGGGCGGTGGCAAGGCGGGCGTGGCGTGGGCACAAAGGGAGCAGTCCATGCTGTTGTGCACCTGGGCATCACCGCCCTCGCCTTGCATCACCAATTTCATGATGCCCATGCTGGAGCACACCACTTCCATGGTTTTGGGCTGCAGGGTTGAAGCCAAAACCGACACGCCGACAAACAGGACGTACCAGGCCAGCACCAGGCGGGCGAGACGACAAAAATTTGAAGGAGGGATGAACATGGCGCGCTCGATTTCAGCGATTCAAAACCCATGGATTGGCATGCCGAGGGTTCTGAACGAATGTCTTGTCCGTCAGTGCATTCAAGAACGCCACCAAGTCGGTGACTTCTTGCTCGCTCACTTCAAACCCTGCGATCAGCGAGCTGCGCATGGGGTTGGGCCCTTTAGGGGTGTTGCCTGCGCGGCCCGCTTGGGCGTAGTGCTCGCGAATGACTTGTTGCAGTGTCGGGATCGAGCCGTCGTGCATGTAGGGCGCGGTCAGCGACACGTTGCGCAGTGTGGGCGTGCGGAACTGGCCCATGTCGTCAGGGTTGCCCGTCAGCTCGCTGATGCCGATGTTGTCGGCCGGATATGCGCCTCGGCCGTCCAGGTTATAGAGACCTGTGTTGTGAAAGCCCTGCTCGGCTAAAGGCAGTTTTTTGTGGCGGATATTGTCCGTGAAGGTGAAACTGCCGTGGCAGTGGTAGCACTCCATTTTTTCGCCAAAGAACAGCGCTTCGCCGCGCTTGGCCGAGGCACTGATCGCATGGGTTTGCCCACCGTATTTGTAGCGGTCATACGGGCTGTCAAACGACAGCAGGCTGCGCTGAAAACTGGCAAGAGCCTTGGTCAGTGTGCTCAAAGAAAAAAGTGCCTCAGACCCTTGACGCGCCTCGGCTGGGAAGGCTTTGGCAAACAGTTCGCGGTATCGCGCATCGGCTTGCAGGCGTGCAAACAGCTCTTTTTCCCGCCCCGCCATGCCCATCTCGACCGGGTGTTCGCCAAACAGGGGCAGCAAGGCTTGAACCTCCAGCGCAGTCAGGTTGGGGTTGGCCCAGGTGAGCACGGGCAAATACGCCACATTGGCCAAAGACATCGCACTTCTGCTACTCAACTCGTTCGTTACACCTTCAGACAAGGCCCGCCCGTCGGTGAAGGCTTTGTCCTGATGGTGGCAGCTGGCGCACGACATGCTGTTGTCGGCCGACAGGCGTTGGTCATAAAACAAGTGCCGGCCCAGCTCGACCTTGGCCGCACTCATGGGGTTGTCAGCGGGCTCTACCGGGCGAGGCACCCAGGCCGGGAGGCCCCAGTGATAGGCCTGCAAGGCGCTGCCGCTCAGCAACACCCAGCCCAACACCAAAGCGGGCAACAACACCAAGAGGCGAGACAAGCGTTTCATGACCGATCAACGCTTGGACAACAGGCGTTGCGCCCCATTGGCGGGCACGCCGTCATAGGCCAGGCCCAGGGCGTTCATCACGGGCGTGCAGTCGGCATCTTTGGGAAAGCTCATGCAGCCAGGCGATGTGCCTTTGGCGTTCACGTCCACATTGGCCTGCGCCAAAACAGCGCCCATGTCCACCACCACAGTGTTTTTGGCCAGGTCAAATTGGTTCAGGCGCACGGTCATGCGGTTGGGGTTTTGGCAAGCACTGGGGGCTTGGGTTCGGCTCTCGCTTGCGCACGCGGTGCTGCCCAGGTGCACCGAGTAACGCGTGACGGGCCCCATGGCATTGGCACCAGCAGGCTGTTGATCGTTGATGCCGCTGCTGGTGGTGTCAAACTTGATGAACTTGTAGCCGCCTTGCCAGTTCCAGAACATGGCGGTGGAGTTGAGCGGTGCGGGGGCCACGGTGGGGTCCTGGTGGTTTTGTGCAAAGGGCACGCCCACGGTGAGTTCCACGCCCACATAGTTGCCTGCAGGTACTTGGCCCCGCACAGCGGTGTTGGTGGCGGTGGTGCCATTGCGGCAGGGGCCGGTGCCGTTTTCAAAATCGATCAGGGCCACGTTTTGGTGCTGCCAAATGCCGTCTTGCGCCAATTGCACCGGCACGGCGCTTCCGTCTTGGCGCAACAACTTCACCTCGCTCACATACATGCGGAAGTCGCTGGGCGTGATGCTCGAACGTGTGGTGCCCACGCCGTCGTAACGCTGGCCGCAGACAAAAGGCTGGCCGTTGATTTGCGCCGCAAAGTTGAGCGACACCTGCGCTGTTTTGGGCGCGTTGGGCACCGTGCTGCATGCGGCGAGTGCCAGGGCGGCGGCTGTGATGAGGAGGGTTTTCATGGGGACTCCTAAAACGTTTCAGTGTGGATGTGTGTGGCTGGCGTTGCCTGCGCGCGGTGTTTGCACCCAGACATTGACTTTGCGTGTGCCGGCTTTTTCAAAGACCAGCTCCAGGTCGAAGCGGTCGCCGTCTTTCAAAGGCTGTTTCAGACCCTGCAGCATCAGGTGGTGTGTGCCTGCTCCGCCGTGGCGCAGATTGACTTCGGTGCGTGCAGGCAGTTCGATGGCGGGCACTTCTCGCATGCGCATGATGGTCCCGTCCATCTGCATCTGGTGCAGTTCGACACGTTCGGCCACGACGCTTTTGGCGGCGATCAAGCGGTCGGCTTGGCCGCCTCGGTTACGCAGGCCTTTGAAGTAAACGCTGCCGTTGCGTGTGCCAGCCAGGCTGGGCGTGGCATAGGGATGGTCGATCAACAGATCGCCCAGCTTGAAGTCGTGGGCGTGGGCCAGGTTGAATGACAGTGCCAAGCCCCCCAGCAACAAGCTGCTAAAAATCACGCCTGCGATCAAGCCCGTTTTTGATCGGTGCTGACAAGCGACAAGTTTGTTCATCTGCATGGTGTGCCATCAGACCGATACAGCAATCGGGCAGGGTCTGATCCATTTTGCTGTGACTCGTTTTTGGACCCGTTTGTGCTCAGGCATCAGAGAGTTGAGCTCGCGACAAACCGTTTCAAAACTTGCGTCAACCACGCGGGCCATTTCCTTCAAAGTGGGAAGTTCTTTGCGTTGCACACGCAGAATCCGACCATCGGCTTGTTTGCCCAGTATTTGCAATAAGCAAGACAGGCGTTGGGCAATTGGCCCCGTTCGCAAACGCAGCATGTCGCAGGTTTGGCGCTGTTGCTGCACAAAACCTACGGACATCGTGTCGTAGGCATCCAAGCTACTGGGCATTCCAACAGATTGAACCTGTGCCTTCACCAGCGCAATAGCGGTGAATGCATAGGGTGAGGCGCACAGAGCCTCTACACCGATCAGATCGCCTGTCTGGGCTAACTGCACCAAGGTGTCGCCATCTTGGCCGTGACGCACTAGTTTGAAAACACCATGCGTCACACGCCATAGAGGCCCACTGCAGCCGGCGTGCATTAAGAGTTGACCACGTGGCACATCAATGGTGTTCGTCACAGGGATGTGGGATAAAAAATCCATCAATGGATCTCCAGTGATTTCATCCATGCCCCCTTAAATGGAAAGGATCAGGATTTGAGAGCGTGCACGAGGCTGTTTCAGTGCTTGTGCTTGTGGCCTTCGCCGTGCTTCATGGCCGGTGCAGCGGCGGTGCGGGCAGGCACTTTCAGTTCCACCGACTGGCGCTTGCCGTCCTTGCCTTCCACCACCAGGGTCACGGGGACGGTGTCACCGTCTTTGACTTGGGCCTTCAGGTCCATCAGCATGACGTGGAAACCGCCAGGCTTGAGCTCGACGGCCTTGCCTGCAGGCAAGTCCAGACTGGGGATGGCACGCATTTTCATGACGCCGCCGTCCATGGCCATTTCATGCACCTCGACCACACCCGCCACAGGCGATTGGGCCGAGACCAATTTGGCGTCTTGCGCCGATTGCAGCTGCATGAAGGCACCCGTGGCCTTTTGCTGGGGCACGGTGGCGCGCACCCAGGCGTCTTTCACGCTCACTTGGGCCTGTGCCGACAAGGACACGGCCATGGCCAGAAAAAGGGCAGACACAGACAAAACGGGACGGAACATGGATCACTCCTGGTGGTTATCGAACAGATGAAGAGACACAGACAGTGCGCAAGGCACACCCCATGGAGCAGGGTGCGCAGGCACAGGTGGATGCCGAAACCGACTCAGCCCCAGCGCGTCAGCGCAGCAAGGGGCGGTGTTTCAGGCGAAAAAGATGGGGGGTGCGCGGGCTTGCCAGGGCTGACCCAGCAAACTGGCCAGGCGAGCCGCCGGCAGGGCTTGCAAAACATGGGACAAATCACCCGTTGGCAACTTGACCAGCACGTCGGCCACAGGTGGCGCGATCAGCGGCAAGCAGGCGGGGCAGTCGAGCGCGGTGTGTGCCACCGTGCCTTCCACATCAGCACCTGCAGCATCTATCGGCACCAGTTTCACGCCGCCAATGGCGCTGCAAACCAGTTGCACGGCTTCAGGCTTGACCAGCGGTGAGGCCACCGCCGCCCCGACAAACAATGCAAACCACACCAGCACGAAGCGGGTGAGGCGGTGGGCATGGCGCAGGGATTGCAGGCTGAACATGGCGCGAATTATGGCACCGAAGGCTCTGGCACCTGGGCAAACCCGGGCAATGCACCGCTCTTTTCAGGCAGTTGCATGGTCATTTTCGGCGGACAAAGACGGTGTGCCCCACTGGGCGCAACGTTCTGCCGCACTGGACATGCCCTGAGCATTCACCGGAAAAAAACCGGGGATGTCGTACTTATCAAAATGCGCATAGGAAGAAAAAGCCATGGCCCAATCTGCAAACTGCCGATCGTTGATAGGGCCTCGCGACAAGAGCTCCAAGCTGTGGTGCCGCTCATCGCGTTGCAGGCTTTTCCACAAGGCGTCGATCGAACCAGAGGGGCCTTCGATGCACTGGACAAAGATTTCCTCCGTGTAGAGCAAATGCCCCGTGATGCCCAGGCTCAGATTGCGCTTGCGGCACTGAACCAGCAAATTGAACAAATGCAAACTGCCCAGCTTGTGGGTAGCTTGTGATCGGTAAACAAGGCGTTCCAGCATGGGGGTTCCAAATAAAGGCCCGACATTCTTGACGAAACGTTTGATATGAGCCTTACAGGCCAAACCCCGTCTCTTGGCCCCCAGGTCAACTGTGTGACCCGTTTGCTGCCGCCCTTGGGCTAACCTCTGGGTTTGTTCAAACTTTTTCGGAGACCCCCATGCTCACTCTCTGCGGCTTTGCAGCCAGCAATTACCACAACAAAGTCAAATTGGCCTTGCTCGAAAAAGGCGTCCCTTTCACAGAAGAGCTGGCCTGGGTGGGGGGGACAGATCCCCAAGCCAGCCCTTTGGGCAAAGTGCCTTACCTCAAGACGCCAGAAGGGGCGGTGTGCGAGTCGGCCGTGATGCTGGAATACATCGAGCAAAAATACCCGCAAAACCCCTTGATCCCTGCCGACCCTTTTGCCGCTGCCAAGGTGCGCGAGTTGGCGCTGTTTCTCGACCTGCACCTGGAGTTGGTCGCGCGCAACCTGTACCCCGAAGCCTTTTTTGGTGGCAAGGTGAGCGATTCGGTCAAAGAGAAAACCGCAGCGCAACTCGAAAAGAGCGTGGCAGCCTTTGCCAAGTTGGCCAAGTTCTCGCCCTTCATCGCGGGCGACAGTTTGACTCTGGCTGACTGCGCCGCCGTGACGCACTTGCCCTTGGTGTCTGGTGCCACCAAGTTGGTTTACGGCAAAGACTTCCTGGCCGAACTGCCTGTGCGCGACTACCTCAAGATGATGGGCGAGCGTCCCCACATGCAGACGGTCAACGCGGACCGCAAAGCCAATATGGAATTGATGATGTCACGCATGAAAGCCAAGAGTTGAGCCTGTGCGCTTGAGCACATGGTGCGCAACACCCCTTGCCCAAGGCTGCGGCCTTGCGGCAGCCGGGGTTGACCCACATCAATACCGCCACAGCTGCGGCGCCTAGGATGGGCCCATGACTTCATCCGACACCCCAAGCCTCACCCACTACCGCGAACGCCTCTTGCGTGAGCGTGCTTCACTGCTGGAACGCATTGCGCAACAGCGTGGCGGTTGGGTGTCGCGCGCGGACATGGCTTCCGAGCACGATGTGCGCAGTTTTGAAAACCGGGCCCAGGCCATCTCAGAGCGTGACGACGAATTCGCCATGAACGAACACGCCACCGCCGAGCTGGGAGACATCGACGCCGCACTCGAGCGCATTCAGGCGGGCACCTATGCCCTGTGCACCGACTGCGGCGTGGGCATCCCGTCTGCGCGCCTGAACGCATACCCCACTGCCAAACGCTGCATCGTCTGCCAGACCCGCAAGGAACAAGGCCGCTGAACATCTTGGCAAATGGCCCCGCCCTTTGTGGGCTGGCCGATCGCGGTTTTCACCCATGGTTTGGGGGGTGTGGCGCTGCTATGCTTGGGGTCATGAACAGCCTTTTTCATTTTGCTTTTCACGTCACAGACCTCGATGAAGCGCGTCGCTTTTATGGCGATGTGCTCGGTTGCAAAGAGGGCCGATCGACCGACGCCTGGGTTGACTTTGACTTTTTCTCGCACCAGATCTCGCTGCATCTGGGTGAGCCTTTCAAGACCAGCTTGACGGGCCACGTGGGGGATCATCTGGTGCCCATGCCGCATTTCGGCCTGGTCTTGCAAGCGGCCGACTGGCATGCGCTGGCCGAGCGCCTGAAATCCAGCAGCATGAAGTTTGTCGTCGAACCCCACCTGCGTTTTGCTGGGCAACCCGGTGAGCAATGGACCATGTTTTTCATGGACCCGTTTGGCAACCCCATCGAGGTCAAAGGTTTCGCCAGTTTCGATTCGGTTTACGCCAGCTGAATCCACCGCATTTCAGGGCTTGGCGGTCTCCAGTGCCTTGTCGGCGGGCATGGTTTTGGGGCTCAGCAGGGGCACATCTTTTTTGGCCCGGGGTTTGCCGATGGGGCTGGACGATTGGCCTCTTTGCGTGGCCGCCATGTCTTCTTCACTGGGGTATTGCCCCAACAGCCAATAGTCAAACACCCGACGTGCGATGGGTGCGGCCGATGCGGCACCAAAGCCGGCGTTTTCAACCACCACGGCCACTGCGATCCTTGGGGATTCTGCGGGGGCATAGGCCATGTACAGCGAGTGGTCACGCTGGTATTCCGACAACTTGGCCGCATCGTATTTTTCTTTTTGCCCAATCGTCACCGCTTGGGCCGTGCCGGTTTTGCCAGCGCTGGTGTAGCCTGCCCCCGCAAACACCCGGGCCGAGGTGCCAGAGGTCACCACGCCCACCAGCCCTTTGTGCACCACATCCAGGTGCTCGGCTTGGTAGCCCAAATTCAACGGTGCTTGCGCAGCCACTTGGGTTTGTGCATGGCTCAGGGCGTCTTGTGTGGCGGTGACCACGCGCGGCTTGAACTGCACACCCCGGTTGGCCAAGGTGGCTGTGGCCGAAGCCAGTTGCAGCATGGTGAAGGTGTTGTAGCCCTGGCCAATGCCCAGTGAAATGGTCTCGCCACCGAACCACTTCTTTTGTTCGGGTTTCTTGAAATAGTTGCGCTTCCATTCGGTGCTGGGCAGGATGCCGCGCACCTCACCTGGCAAATCGATGCCCGTGAGCTGACCAAACCACAAGGGCTTCATGAAGTCATGGATGGCGTCCACCCCCATGTCATTGGCCAGCGAGTAGTAGTACACATTGCTCGATGACACGATGGACCGAACCATGTCCACGGCCCCCAGGCCATGGTCGCCATGGCTGCGGAACGTGTGACCGCCATATGTCCACGAGCCTGAATCCTGGGTGATGGCGCTGGCGGTGCGTTTGCCGGTGGTCAATGCGGCCAGGGCCATGAAGGGCTTGTAGGTCGAGCCTGGTGGGTAGGTGCCGCGCAGGGCGCGGTTGAGCAAGGGCTTGTCGATGGAGCCATTGAGCATTTGCCAGTTTTCAACATCAATGCCGTCCACGAACCAGTTGGGGTCGAAGGTGGGCTTGCTCACAAAGGCCAGCACTTCGCCGGTTTGCGGGTCCAGCGCGACCAAGGCGCCTCGGCGGTTGCCGAACAGGTCTTCGGTCATCTTTTGCAGCTGGATGTCGATGGACAGCACCACGTTTTGGCCCGGTGTGGCAGGTCGGTTCGACAGGCTGCGAATGGCCCGTCCACCCGCGGAAGTCTCGACCTGGTTGACCCCCGTGATGCCGTGCAATTCACGTTCGTAACGCTGCTCGACACCCAGCTTGCCGATGTATTCGGTGCCGCGGTAATTGCCGATGTCGTCGTTTTCTTCCAGCATTTCCTTGTCACGCTGGTTGATGCGACCAATGTAGCCAATGACGTGGCTGGCCAACTCGCCATAGGGGTATTGCCTGAACAGGCGGGCCTTGATTTCTACGCCCGGGAATCGGTAACTCTGTGCACTGAAACGGGCCACTTCCTCATCGGTGAGTCGGTTTCGAATGGGCAGGGAATCAAAGCTTTTGGATTCTTCACGCAAACGCTTGAAGCGACGGCGGTCCTTGGCCTGGATGTCCACCAATTCGGCCAACGCGTCCATGGTGGCTTCCAGGTCTTTCACTTTGGAGGGCGTGATCTCCAGGGTGTAGGCCGAGTAATTGCTGGCCAACACGACGCCATTGCGATCCAGAATGTTGCCGCGTGGTGGCACGGTGGGCAAGATCGCGGTGCGGTTGCTTTCGGCTTGCGTCATCAGGTCATCGTGCTGAATGACCTGCAGGTAAATCAGCCGGGCCGCGAGCAAGGCAAAACACAGCAGGATGACCCATTGAACGATGACCACCCGCGATTGAAAACGGTCAATTTCGGCGCGGGTGTCTCGCAATTCCGAGAGTGAGGGCAGGTGCAGTGACATGCTCAAAGTGGCCGGATGTCATCGCGCTCAAATGCCCGGCGTTGAGGCGCCAACAACAAAGCGCCAATCAAGGGCCACAGGCCTGCTTGTAAAAGTGGGGCCATCAGCATCGACCAGGCGGGCCAGGCATCGTGGGTCAACAGGCGGGTCAGCCACTCCACAAGTGCAGCCACGATAAAAATGGGCAGGATTTGCAAGGCTTGCTCGCCCAGCGGAAACCACAGCATGCGCCTTTGTGTGGCGCTGGCCAAGCCACACAGCACGACATAAGACAAGGCGTTTTGCCCCAGCAGGGCAGACTCGTGCACGTCCACCATCAGCCCCATGAAAAAGGCCAGCACCAGCCCGACTTTGCGGGGTTGGTGCACAGTCCAAAACACCAAAGCGATCGCCAGCACATCGGGCACCCAGTCTTGACCCCACAAGCCCAACAACATGTGCAGCAGCAGTGCAAACACCAGACTCAAACCGATGAACCGGGGGTTGGCAGGCAACAGCAGCTGGCGTCCAGCCGGCATGATCATGGCTTGGCTCCTGTCTTGTTGCTTTGCGCGCCTTTGTTGCTTGCTTTGCCTTTGGCGTCCTGAGCCTTGTCGGCCACAGGTTTGGCGGGCCAGTCCTTGAAGGGCAACAAGACCAGCAGGTGACGTCCGCGTTCACTGGCGGTGGGTTCGGCATGCACCGTCGCAAAAGAGCCGTCCACCCGGCGGTCGATTTGCGTGATGCGCCCGACATGCAGGCCTGGAGGGTAAATGCCGTCAATGCCACTGGTGGTCAGCAGATCGCCTTTTTGCATGTCGGTGCCCGAAGGCACAAACTTCAGCTCGATCGGACCGCCCGCCGACATGGGGCTGCCGCTGGCCACATGGCGACTGCCCGAACGGGCATTGATGACCGGAATGTTTTGCTGGCGATCGGTGAGTAAAGTGACTTCGCTGACCAGGGGATACACCCGGGTGACCTGACCGACCACACCGGCAGCATCGATGACGGCCGAGCCAGTCACGATGCCTGCCAACTGTCCGCGGTCGACGACTACGCGACGCGAATAAGGGTCGGCTGTGTCGTACAGAACTTCAACCGCTTTGCTTGGACCTGCGACGCTCGAGCGCAGTTCGAGCAGTTGGCGCAGGTTGGCGTTTTCTTGGCTCAATTGTTCAACTTGCTGCAGCCGTTGGGCCTGGGCAATGGTTCGGGCTTCATACGACAAAGCGGCATCGCGGGCGGACTCGACACCACTGAGGTAATTGCCCATCACATCCCATAAGCGGGCGGGCTGCAATGACAGCCATTGCAAAGGCGACAAGGCAAACGCAACCCCCGCACGCAAGGGTTGTGAAATCTGCAATCGATGGTCCGCTGCCATCAACATCAGGGACAGCAGACTGAGCAAAACGAGCTTGGTCGTTGTGGACAAGCCCTGCCGAAAAATCGGTGGGGCGCTGCGCTCAAAAGTATCCAGGGCCATGCGGTGAGTGCTCCGGATGCGGGGCGCGGGTGATCCCGTGCTTATTCGCTGGTGAAGATGCTGCCCAGCTGGTCCATGCGCTCCAGGGCCATGCCGCAACCGCGCGCCACGCATGTCAGCGGGTCTTCGGCCACCAGCACGGGCAAGCCGGTTTCTTCGGCCAGCAGGCGGTCCAGGTCGCGCAGCAAAGCACCGCCGCCCGTCAGCATCATGCCGCGGTCGGCAATGTCAGCGCCCAATTCGGGTGGGGTGTGTTCGAGCGCGGTTTTGACAGCCGAGACGATCTGGTTGAGCGGATCGGTCAGGGCTTCGAGGATTTCGTTGGAGCTGATGGTGAAGCTGCGTGGCACGCCTTCGGACAGATTGCGGCCTTTGACTTCCATCTCCTTGACTTCGCTGCCAGGGAAGGCCGAGCCGATTTGTTTCTTGATGGCTTCGGCAGTGGGCTCGCCAATCAGCATGCCGTAGTTGCGGCGGATGTAGTTGATGATGGCTTCGTCGAATTTGTCGCCACCCACGCGCACGCTGCCCTTGTAGACCATGCCACCCAGCGAGATGACGCCGACTTCGGTGGTGCCGCCGCCGATGTCCACCACCATGGAGCCGGAAGCTTCCGACACGGGCAGACCCGAGCCGATGGCTGCCGCCATGGGTTCTTCGATCAGGTAGACCTCGGACGCGCCCGCACCCAGGGCGGATTCGCGGATCGCCCGGCGCTCGACCTGGGTGGAGCCGCAGGGCACGCAAATGATGATGCGTGGGCTGGGACGGAAGGTGCTGCGGGGGTGCACCATGCGGATGAACTGCTTGAGCATTTGCTCGGTCACGGTGAAGTCGGCGATCACGCCGTCCTTCATGGGGCGAATGGCTTCGATGTTGCCGGGTACCTTGCCCAGCATGGCCTTGGCTTCGTGGCCCACGGCTTGCAAAGTTTTTTTGCCCTGGGGGCCGCCTTCGTGGCGGATCGCGACCACCGAAGGCTCGTCGAGCACGATGCCTTTGTCGCGCACAAAAATCAGGGTGTTGGCAGTGCCCAGGTCAATGGCCAGGTCGCTGGAGAAATAACGGCGAAATGAAGAAAACATCGCAAATCCTTGGGTGCTCATGAGCCCGCAAGCACCTGGAAAGCCCAGAGGCGGACAGCACAACGGTCAAATCGGGTGGGTCTAAAAGGGCTGGTTTTCAGGGCGTTCCGAGCCCTTCAGCAAACACGGGATAATACCCGATCCCATGCCTGTACGCGCATGCGCGAGACCTGCCAGGCCCGGAAAAACCGACCTTTACAAACCCTTTGCACACCATGTCGCTGACCCCACAGGATATTGCCCGCATTGCCAACTTGGCCCGGCTGGAACTTCAACCAGACGAAAGTGAGCGCATGCTGACACAAATCAATGGCTTTTTCGGCATCGTTCAGGCCATGCAGGCCGTGGACACCACCGGCATCGAGCCCATGGCCCACCCCGTGGCCGCCATCCAGGACATCACGCTGCGCCTGCGCCCTGACGTGGCGAGCGAACCCAACCAACGCGATCTGAACCAGAAGAGCGCCCCCGCCGTCGAGCGCGGGCTGTTCTTGGTGCCCAAGGTGATCGAGTGAGCCGCACGATGAATTCTCTGCATGACATGACCGTGGCCGAATTGGCCCAGGCCCTCAAGGCCAAACAGGTGAGCGCTGTGGAAGTGGCCACCGGCTTTTTGGCCCGTTTGGGCGGCAACCCACACAACGCCTTTTTGGACATCGACAGCGAAGTGACGCTGGCCCAAGCGCAAGCCAGTGACGCCCGCCTGGCCGCTGGCACCGCTGGCCTGCTCGAAGGTGTGCCCGTGGGCCACAAAGACGTGTTTGTGACCCGCGACTTTGCCACCACCGCTGGCTCCAAGATCTTGACCGGCTACCGCTCACCCTTTGACGCCACGCTGGTGCAAAAGCTCGGCCCGTCTGCATCCGGCGGCGCGGGCATGGTCACCGTGGGCAAGCTCAACTGCGACGAGTTCGCCATGGGTTCGGCCAACGAAAACTCGGCCTTTGGCCAAGTCACCAACCCCTGGGACACGGCCCGCGTGCCCGGCGGCTCGTCGGGGGGCAGCGCTGCTGCGGTGGCGGCCCGCTTGGTGCCTGCGGCCACCGGCACCGACACGGGCGGCTCGATCCGCCAACCCGCCAGCTTTTGCGGCATCACCGGCATCAAGCCCACCTATGGCCGCGCCAGCCGTTACGGCATGATTGCCTACGCCTCCAGCCTGGACCAGGGCGGCCCCATGGCCCGCACGGCCGAAGACTGCGCGCTCTTGCTGAGCGCCATGTGCGGACCCGACCCGGACCGCGACTCCACCTCGCTGGACGTGCCCGCCGAAGACTTTATCGCATCGCTGAACCAATCACTCGAAGGCCTGCGCATTGGCATTCCCAAAGAGTTCTTTGGGGAAGGCCTGCACGCCGATGTGCGCGCTGCCGTGGACGGTGCTTTGCGCGAGTATGAAAAGCTGGGTGCCAAACTGGTGCCCATCAGCCTGCCGCGCACCGAGTTGTCGATCCCGGTGTACTACATCATTGCCCCGGCCGAAGCCAGCTCCAACCTCAGCCGCTTTGATGGCGTGAAGTTCGGCCACCGCGCCAAGGACTACACCGACCTGGTGGACATGTACAAAAAGACCCGCGCCGAAGGCTTTGGCACCGAAGTCAAACGCCGCATCATGACCGGCGCTTATGTGCTGAGCCACGGCTACTACGACGCCTATTACCTGCAAGCGCAAAAAATCCGCCGCATGATCGCGGATGACTTTCAAAACGCGTTCAAAGCATGCGATGTCATCGCCGGCCCTGTGGCCCCCTCGGTGGCCTGGAAGTTTGGCGAAAACGCGGGCGACCCGGTCGCCGACTACCTGGCCGACATCTTCACGCTGCCCGCCTCGCTGGCGGGTTTGCCCGGCATGAGCGTGCCCGCTGGCTTTGGCGCAGGGGGCATGCCCGTGGGCTTGCAGCTGATTGGCAACTACTTCAAGGAAGCTCAGTTGCTGAACGCTGCACACCGCCTGCAACAAGCGACCGATTTCCACCTGCAAAAACCGGCAGGAGTCTGAACACCATGAGCAAACTCGTCCAAGGCTACGAAGTCGTCATCGGCTTCGAGACACACGCCCAACTCTCGACCACCAGCAAGATCTTCAGCCGCGCCCCCACCGCCTTTGGCGCCGAAGCCAACACCCAAGCCTGCGCGGTGGACATGGCCCTGCCCGGCACGCTGCCGGTGATGAACATCGGCGCTGTGGAGCGCGCCATCGAGTTTGGCTTGGCCATCAACGCCCACATCGCCGAGCGCAGCATTTTTGCGCGCAAAAACTACTTCTACCCCGACCTGCCCAAGGGCTACCAGATCAGCCAGTTCGAGATCCCGGTGGTGCAAGGCGGCGAGGTGTCTTTCTTCATGGAAGTGGGCAAAGAGACCGTGCGCAAAACCGTGCGCCTGGAGCGCGCCCACCTCGAAGAAGACGCGGGCAAATCGCTGCACGAAGACTTCATCGGCCAAAGCGGCATTGACCTGAACCGCGCTGGTACGCCTTTGCTGGAAATCGTGACGCGACCCGACATGAGCAGCAGCGAAGAAGCCGTGGCCTACGCCAAAGAGCTGCACAAAATCGTGACCTGGATCGGCATTTGCGACGGCAACATGCAAGAAGGCAGTTTCCGGTGTGATGCCAACGTGTCGGTGCGCAAGCCCGGCCAACCTTTGGGTACGCGCCGCGAGATCAAGAACCTCAACAGCTTCAAGTTCATGCAGCAGGCCATCGACTACGAAGTCCGTTGGCAGATCGAAGAAATCGAAGACGGCCGCGCCATCCAGCAGGCCACCGTGCTCTTCGACCCCGAAACGGGCGAGACCCGCGCCATGCGCACCAAAGAAGACGCGGCCGATTACCGCTACTTCCCCGACCCGGACCTGCCGCCGCTGGTGATTGGCCGCGACTGGGTGGAGCGCGTCAAAGGCGAGATGGCCGAGCTGCCCCGTGTGATGGCCGAGCGCTTCGTCAAAGACTACGCCCTGCCCGAATACGACGCGACGCAATTGACCCAAAGCAAAGCGGTCGCCGCCTACTTTGAAGCCACGGCCAAGGCCTGCGGCCAGCCCAAGCTGGCCAGCAACTGGATCATGGGCGAGGTCTCACGCCGCCTGAACGCCAGCGAGTTGAGCATCGAGCAATCGCCGGTGAGCGCCGCGCAACTGGCCGCCCTGATCGGCCGCATCAGCGACAACACCATCAGCAACAACGCGGCGCGTCAGGTGTTCGAAGGTCTCTGGAACAAGGAGGGCGAAGTCGACGCCCTCATCGAAGCCAAAGGCCTCAAGCAGATGAACGACACCGGCGAGCTGGAAAAGATCATCGACGAGGTGCTGGCGGCCAACCCCAAAAACGTCGAAGAGTTCAAGGCCGGCAACACCAAAGCTTTGAACGGCTTGGTCGGCCCCATCATGAAAGCCAGCAAGGGCAAGGCCAATCCGGCGCAAGTCAATGCCTTGTTGATGAAGAAGCTGAGCTGACCGTCCTTTGCCACCACCACCGTTTGCGCTTCATTGATGAAGCGCAAACGGTTTTTTACGTTTCACGCCCTGAGTACAGGGTCATTCCTGGTTCAAAGGCACGATTTCCTGCTCGATCGCGCCAAACAAGCTCTCGCCGTTTTGGCCCTTCATCTCAATGCGGATGGTGTCGCCGAACTTCATGAATTCGGTGCTGGGTTTTCCGTCCAGGATGGTTTCGATGGCGCGTTTTTCGGCGATGCAGCTGTAACCTTTGGGCCAGGTTTTCTGGCCGTTGACGTCTTCGCTCTTGTTGCTCACCGTGCCGCTGCCCACGATGGAGCCTGCGCGCACATTGCGCGTCTTGCAGATGTGCGCGATCAGCTGGCCGAAGTGGAAGGTCATCTCGGGCCCCGCTTCGCACATGCCCACTTTGCGGCCATTCCAGGTGGATTGCAGCGGCAGGTGCACGCGGCCGCCTTGCCAGGCATCGCCCAGCTCGTCGGGCGTCACGGCCACGGGGCTGAAGGCGGTGGCGGGCTTGCTCTGGAAGAAGCCAAAGCCTTTGGCCAGCTCGTTGGGGATCAGGTTGCGCAGGCTCACGTCGTTGGCCAGCATGATCAGGCGCACGCCCTCAATGGCGTCATCGGCGCTGGTTTGCATGGGCACGTCGCCGGTGATGACGGCAATCTCGGCCTCGAAGTCGATGCCAAAAGCCTCGCTGGCGCACACCACCGGGTCGCAGGGGCCAATGAAGTCATCGCTGCCGCCCTGGTACATCAGCGGGTCGGTGTAAAAACTGCTGGGCACTTCGGAGTTGCGCGCCGCACGGACCAGCTCCACATGGTTGATGTAGGCTGAGCCATCGGCCCACTGGTAGGCGCGGGGCAGGGGGGCCATGCATTGGGCCGGGTCAAACGGGAAAGCGTGACGGGCTTTGCCCTGGTTGAGGGTGGTGTACAGGTCTTCGAGCTGGGGGGCCAGAAAGTTCCAGTCGTCCAGCACTTGTTGCAACTTGCTGGCGATGCCGGTCGCATAATGTGCGGTGCTCAGGTCGCGCGAAACCACCACCAGTTGTCCGTCGCGTGAGCCGTCTTTGTAGGTCGCCAATTTCATGATGTTTGCCTGTTTGTACCGTGATTCGAAGCTGCTTGCAGCGGGGCCAAATCACGGATTAAATTACGCATTGTTAAACTCGTTTAACTAAACGAAACCTGATTCTAGAGCATATGGCCCATTCCAGCACCACCGTAATGACCCCGGAAGGGGACAAAGAGCGCGCAGGCATTCAGTCTGTGGAGGTGGGTTTTGCCTTGCTGGACGTGCTGGCCCAAGCTTCGGGGCCCCTGATGCTGCGCGATCTGGCCAGCGCAGCAGGGATGAGTGCCGCCAAGGCCCACCGATACTTGGTGAGTTTTCAGCGCCTCCATTTGGTGGTGCAGGACGCCAACACCCGCTACGAACTTGGCCCCGCCACTTTGCGCCTGGGTCTGGCCACTTTGTCGCGCATGGATGCGGTCAAGCTGGCGCGTGAGCGCTTGCCGACTTTGATGGACCAAACGGGCCACACCCTGGCGCTGGCGGTTTGGGGCAACCGGGGACCAACCTTGGTGCATTGGCAAGAAACCCCCTTGGCCATGCCTGTCAGTTTGCGCTTGGGCGATGTGATGCCTTTGTTGTCCTCGGCCACTGGCCGCTGTTTTGCCGCCTTCATCGCCCATGGCGGTGCGGCCGACAAGGCCCAGCCCATGATCGAGGCCGAGTTGGCCTTGGCCCGCAAACTCGGGCGCAGCGATTTGCCTTCTACGCCCGCCCAAGTGCAGGCCATGTTGAGCGAAACACGGGCCCAAGGCCTGGGTCGGGTCGTCAATGTTTTGTTGCCCGGTATTTCGGGTTTTTGCGCGCCAGTCTTCGATGCGGATGGCCATTTGGCTTTGGGGGTGGTCTCGCTCGGGTCGTCCGCCACCTTGGACACAGACTGGTCGGGCGGGGTGGCTCAGGCCTTGCGGGCCTTTGCCCATCAACTGTCTCTGGATCTGGGGTGGTCCCCGGTCTGAGCCAGGCCAGGCACAGCGCCCCAGTCTGCACCAAGTCCGCTCATGTCGGGGCCCACCATGCTCACATCTGCACGCGACAGCGGCGGACCGACGGCGCGCACGCTGTGGCGCTGGGGACTGGCTGTGCTGGCGCTGCATGTGGTGCTGTTGATGTCGATGGCGGGCAGCTCGGTTTGGCTGTGGGATGGCCCCCAGACTTTGCGTGTGGGCCCTGTGCAAACCCGGTGGTTGGTGCCTCAGCCCGTGGCTCAACCCGCTTCATTGGCGTCGCCGCCCAAACCTTCGACCCCTCAACCGCGGCTGGCCACAGAGCCCAAACCTGCTGAGGCCGCGCCACAGCCTTTGGCTGAAGCTGGCTTGGCCCCAGAAGGGGCCAGCCAAGGCGCCGAGACCTTGGCGAAACCGGTTTCCCAGGCTGAAACCCCAGTGCCTGAAGCGTCAGCGACAAGTCCTGCCCCGTCTCCAGCCAGCGAACAGGCCCCCAATGAGACGGTGGCTCAGGCGACGCAAGCGCCGGCACCAGCAATTGCACCTGCCAACGCAGGGACGGCTGAAGCCACCCTGTCCTGGCCGCAATTGGGTTTGGCGGCTTTGCCTGCGTCGGCCTTGCTGCACTACCGTTTGTCGGGTCAGGAAAGAGGCATTTCTTACCAGGCCACGGGCGAGTTGCGCTGGCAGCACAGCCCGGTGGCGTACGCCATGAGTTTGTCGGTCAGGGCCTTGTTGGTCGGCTCTCGGCATTGGCGAAGCCGAGGGGAGATCACGGCCCTGGGTTTGGCCCCGGTGCGGTTCTCGGACAGTTGGCGCAGCGAGCGCGCCACACACTTTGACCGGGCCCAGAACCAAATTGTGTTCAGCAGCAACGCCCCCTCCGCCCCTTTGCAGCCCGGCGCTCAGGACCAGATCAGCCTGTACCCGCAATTGGCGGCCCTCATGGCCCAAGAAGGTGCGCGCTTGCAGCCAGGGGCGCGTTTGCAAGTGCAAACCGCGACGGTGCGCGATGCTTTGCCTTGGCTCTTGACCTTGGAAAAGCAGGAGCCGTTGCAGGTGGAGGGGCACACGGTGTTGGCCACCAAATGGGTGTGTCAGCCGCGCAACCGCTTTGATGCCCAAGTGGAGTTTTGGGTGGCAGCGGCCCATGACTGGTTGCCCGTGCGCATTCGCATCACCCAGGTCAGTGGCAGTTTCATCGATCTCTTGCTCACATCGCGCGAAGCCCTGCCAGAATTGCCGGTGGGCGCCAACCCCGTTTGAAAAACCACACCCTCTTGAAGTTGTTGCAGACAGTCCCACTTGCAGGTCTGAAGATAAGAGAGAATGAGACCATGAACTTGCTGTACGAATCCGATACCTTTGCTGTCATGCACGTTTTGGCCAATGCACCGAGTGAAGCTGCACCCTCCAGCAGCCGACCCGTGCTGGAGCGCCATGGTTTCGAAATCGTGGACAAGCGTTCGGGCAAAGAGGTCTATCTGGACGGCTCATGGGCCGAAATGTTCCAGCAACAAATTCAGGCATGGCAACAGCACACGCCGACTCAGGAAGAGGTCGAAGACACCCTGGAAGGCTACACCGGCTTGGCCCAGCAGCCGGTCGTGGTGCATTGACAAGCCGCCTGCTTGCTCAGGTGCTTGTCCACCGCCTTGCCATCCCGCTGAACAGCGGCCCCACAATCAGCAGCACTGCGACCAAACGGCACACCTGAAATGCCGTGACCACGGGCACACCCAGCTGCAAGACTTTGGCCGTGATGGCCATTTCGGTGATGCCGCCTGGCGCTGTGCCCAAGATCATGGTGGCCGGATGCAAGCCCGTGCCCCAAGCCAAGGCGGCCCCAAACAGCGCTGAGGCCGCCATCATCACGATGGAGCCCCAAGCCACCGACGCCAGCCAGCGTGGGGCGGTGGTCACAAAATCCCGCCTGAACCGGATGCCCAAGCTCACCCCAATGACCAGTTGAGCGGCATTGGACAGTTCATTGGGCACGGCAGACCATTCCTGCCCCGCCAAGGTGAGCGCCATCGAGGCCAGCAGTGAACCCATGAACCACGGGTTGGTGCGGCCCATCTTGACCATCACCCAGCCCCCCGCCGCCGACACCAGACCCAGCCAGAAGAGCCCGGGCCATTGCGCCTGGCGCGGTCCAGGCAACAAGGAGGCGTCCACCGTCAAGCCCCACTGGTGCTGCGCCCACTGCATGCCAAAAGGGACGGCCAGCACCACCATCACCAGGCGCATGCTGTGCGCAGCAGCCACCAAGTCGGTGCGGGCCCCATAGCGCTCGGACAGCAAAGTCATCTCGGACGCGCCACCGATCGAGCCCGAAAAATACGTCGTGGCCAGCAAGGCGCGAGGGGGCAGATGGGCCAATTCAGCCCGGTGTTGTCGTTGCAGCCACAGGCCAAACAAGGCCCCCAGCGCCAAGGCCCACAGCACCGCCAAGATGATGGCCCACCATTGCGCCAGGATCAACGCGCTGACTTGCGGTGTGAAATACAGCCCCAGTGCAGTCCCGATCACCCATTGACCACTGTTGCGCAGCAGGTTGGAGCTGTGTGTGGGGCCGCCAGCCATCGAGGCCAAAGCCGTTGCCAGCAAAGGCCCCAGCATCCATGGAATGGGGGTGCCCAGCCAAACGCACAGCTGGGCCGCCAACAGCGCCAACAGCAAGGTCAGCGCCGTTCGAAGACCTACCAAGCCAGCTTCATGCATGCCGTCGGATGCTGTCGGCCACCGTCTGAACGATTTGGTCGATGTGCGCGTCTTCCACGATGTAGGGTGGGCAAATGACGATGTTTTCGCCCGCCGGGCGCACCCAAACGCCGTGGTGGAAGCAGTCCATGAAGATGTCATACGCCCGCTTGCCCGGCACGCCCGGGATGCTGGCCAGCTCCACCGCCCCGGCCAGACCCAGCGTGCGTATGCCGATCACATGGGGCAAGCCCTTGATAGCGCTGTGCAGGGCATTGCCCAGGATTTGGCCTTGTTGACCTGCGCGTGCAAACAGGTTTTCTTCCTTCATCAAGTCGAGCGTGGCAATGGCGGCGGCGCAAGCCACGGGGTGGCCGGAATAGGTGTAGCCGTGGAAAAACTCGATGGCGTGCGCGGGCGAATTGGCGTTCATCATCGCCTCGTAGATGAAGTCCCGGCAGATCACCCCGCCCAGCGGGATCACGCCGTTGGTCACTGCTTTGGCAAAGTTCAGCATGTCGGGCACCACGCCGTAATAGTCGGCGCCAAAGTTCACGCCCAGGCGGCCAAAGCCGGTGATGACCTCGTCAAAAATCAGCAAGATGCCGTGCTTGTCGCAAATCTCGCGCAGGCGCTTCACATAGCCCTTGGGCGGGATGTACCAGCCCGCACTGCCCGCGATCGGCTCCACGATCACCGCCGCCACGTTGCTCGGGTCGTGCAACACCAAAATGCGGTTTTCCAGTTCCAACAGCGGGTCTTCGGCCCACACAGGTTCCTCGTGGTGAATGTAGGCATGGTTCACCGGGTCGTGGATGAAGCGCATGTGGTCCACACGCGGCAACAACTGCGCGCCATACACCTTGCGGTTGGCAGGCAGGCCGCCCACGCTCATGCCGCCGAAGTTGACGCCGTGGTAACCCTTTTCGCGGCCAATGAATACGTTGCGGTGGCCTTCGCCCCGGGCGCGGTGGTAGGCCAGCGCCACTTTCAGGGCCGTGTCGGCCGCCTCAGAGCCGGAGTTGCAAAACAGCACCTTGTTCAGGTCGCCTGGGGCCATGGCGGCGATCATCTGCGCGGCCTTGAAGGCCTTGTCGTTGCTCGCCTGAAAAGCGGTGGCGTAGTCCAGCGTGTCCAGCTGCTTTTTGATGGCTTCGTTGATGGGGCGGCGGTTGTGCCCCGCGCCCACGCACCAGAGGCTGGAGATGCCGTCGATCACCTTTTTGCCATCGTGGGTGGTGAAGTGCATGCCTTCAGCGCCCACGAACACCCGGGGGTCCTGGCGGAAAGTGCGGTTGGGGGTGAAGGGCAACCACTGGTTGTCCATGTGCAAGTCGGTTGCGGTCATGGCAAATACTCCACAGAAATGGTGAATACAATGAGTTTAAAGGGCAAATCGACCCGCCAGAGCGCTGGTCTGCAGACTCTTGTCAAAGTGGTCGGGTCTTTACAATAGAACAAGATTCAATGACCACAAGCGCGTCTCTGTTGTGACCAAGCTGCAGACGTTTCCCCCCAGCTCTTGCCCCCATGACCACCACCTACATCCTGACCCTTTCTTGCCCTGACCGCACCGGCATCGTGCATGCCGTGTCCGGCTTTTTGCTCGAGCAAGGAGGCAACATCGAAGAAGCGGCCCAGTACAACGACCATGACACCGGCCTGTTTTTCATGCGTGTGCAATTTGCTTGTGAACAGGCCAACGGCCAGGCGCTGGAGGCGAAATGGGGCGCGTTTGCCCAAACCTTCAGCATGAAATGGGACCTGCACGCCACGGCCGAGCCCATGCGCACCGTCATCATGGTCAGCAAGGAAGGCCATTGCCTGAACGACTTGCTGTTCCGTTGGAAAAGTGGCCTGCTGCCACTCGACATCCGCGCCATCGTCAGCAACCACCGCGAGTTCTACCAACTGGCGGCCAGTTACAACGTGCCCTTTCACCACATCCCGGTGACCAAAGACAACAAGGCACAAGCCGAGGCCAAACAATACGAAATCATCCAGGCCGAGGGCGCAGAGTTGGTGGTGTTGGCGCGCTACATGCAGATCCTCTCGGACGACCTGTGCGGCAAACTGGCGGGTCGCGCCATCAACATCCACCACAGCTTTTTGCCCAGCTTCAAGGGGGCCAAGCCTTACTACCAGGCGCACGACCGGGGCGTGAAGCTGATCGGGGCCACTGCCCACTATGTGACGGCCGATCTGGACGAAGGCCCGATCATCGAGCAAGATGTGGCCCGTGTGGACCACAGCAAGACGGTCGAAGACCTCACAGCCCAGGGCCGCGACACCGAAAGCCAGGTGCTGGCCCGCGCCGTCAAGTGGCACAGCGAACACCGTGTGCTGATCAACGGCCACAAGACGGTGATCTTTAAGTAAATAACCTTGCGGGACAGATCTTTGGCTTTGTCCCCAACTGATTCAGTATGTCCGCCACCTCACGCATCCCACCCATCCAGTGCCTCTTGACCTTTGAGGCCTTGGCGCGGTTGCGCAGCGTGACGCAGGCAGCCGAAGAGTTGTGCGTCACGCCCAGCGCCGTGAGCCACCGGGTCAAGCAGCTCGAGCAGATCATTGGCACCAAGCTGTTTGGCCGAGCCGACTTTTCGCTCACCACCGAAGGCATCGAATACCTGGCCCATGTGCGCGAGGGCTTGGTGTCGCTGCAGCGCTTTCCCAGCGCCAGCAACACCCCTGGCCGTCGCAAGTTGCGTCTGGCGGTGACGCCCACTTTTGCGCGCTCGGTGTTGATGCCCAGGCTCAAGCATTTTCTGGACGCCTACCCCGAAATCGACATCACCCTGCAAGTGAGCATTCCTTTGCTGGACGTGGTGGCCGAAGACGCCGACCTGATGGTGCGTTTTGGCACCGGCCGCTACTCGGATGTGGAGCATGTGTGCCTGGCCAAGGACGATGTGACCCCCTTGGCGTCGCCTGCCTGGTTGCGAGAGAACGGCCCCTTTGCCAGTGCCGAAGACCTGCAGGGTGTGGCGCTGCTGCGCAGTCCCCTGGAGCCTTGGCGCACCTGGTTTGCCGCGCACGACCTCGATTGGCCCGAACCCACCGATGGTTCATCGTTCAATGACATTGGCTTGGTGTGCGATGCCGCCGCCCAAGGACTGGGTGTGGGCCTGATCCGCACCAAGTTGGGCGCGCCTTGGCTGGAGAGCGGCCAATTGGTTCGCCTGTTCGAGCGCAGCGTGCCCAGCCCGCACGCCCATTACCTGTGCTGGCGCACCGGCACCATGGAACGTTGGGAATGCGCCACCTTTGCCGACTGGCTGAAAAAAGCCTTGGCCTGATTTCACAAGGCTGTCAAAGATTCTTCAGCCCCACGCAAGGGGCTTGCGCGTACAGTTAAGGCCTCACTTGAAGGTTTTGAATGCCATGAGCGCCAACTCCCCCGCCGAAACTCAGCAACTGACCGCCACCGAACGTGCCGAGCGCCAACGCGCTGTGGTGCAAGCGCTGGGCAGGGTGCTGCCCGCCGACGCCATTCTCTACACCCCCGAAGACACCACGCCCTACGAGTGCGACGGCCTGACCGCCTACCGTGAGCGCCCCCTGGTGGTGGCGCTGCCCGAGACTGAAGCCCAAGTGCAGGCGGTGCTGCGGGCTTGTCACGCCCTCCAAGTGCCCGTGGTGGCGCGTGGCGCGGGCACGGGCCTGTCGGGCGGGGCCATGCCGCACCGCCTGGGCGTGACGCTGTCGATGGCGCGTTTCAACCAGATCAAGACCGTGGACCCTGTCAGCCGCACCGCCGTGGTGCAATGCGGCGTGCGCAACCTGGCCATCAGCGAGGCGGCTGCGCCTTACGGCCTCTATTACGCGCCCGACCCGTCCAGCCAGATCGCCTGCACCATTGGTGGCAACGTGGCCGAAAACTCGGGCGGGGTGCACTGCCTCAAATATGGCCTGACGGTGCACAACGTGCTCAAAGTCAAGGGTTTCACCATCGAGGGCGACCCCATCGAATTCGGCAGCGATGCCCTCGACGCCCCTGGCTACGACCTGCTGGCGGTGCTGATCGGCAGCGAGGGCATGTTGGCCGTGACCACCGAAGTCACCGTCAAACTGGTGCCCAAGCCGCAGCTGGCGCGCTGCATCATGGCCAGCTTTGACGATGTGCGCAAAGCCGGCGACGCCGTGGCCGCCGTCATTGCGGCGGGCATCATCCCGGCGGGTCTGGAGATGATGGACGGGCCCATGACCATCGCGGTCGAAGACTTTGTGCACGCCGGCTACGACCTGAGCGCCGCCGCCATCTTGCTGTGCGAGAGCGACGGCACGCCCGAAGAGGTGGAAGAAGAAATCGGTCGCATGAGCGAGGTGCTGCGGGGCTGCGGCGCGACCGCCATCACCGTGAGCCGCGACGAAGCCCAGCGCCTGAAGTTTTGGAGCGGTCGCAAGAACGCTTTCCCGGCCTCGGGCCGCATCAGCCCCGACTACATGTGCATGGACTCGACCATCCCGCGCAAACGCCTGGCCGACATCCTGCAAGCCATCTCCGAGATGGAAACCAAATACGCCCTGCGCTGCCTGAACGTGTTCCATGCGGGGGATGGCAACCTGCACCCCTTGATTTTGTTTGACGCGAACGACGCTGACCAGCTGCGCCGCTGCGAGCTGTTTGGGGCCGACATCCTGGAAACCAGCGTGGCCATGGGCGGCACGGTGACCGGCGAGCACGGCGTGGGCATCGAGAAGGTCAACAGCATGTGCGTGCAGTTCAGCCCCGAAGAAAACGAGCAGATGTTCGCCGTCAAACGCGCCTTCGACCCGCAAGGCCTGCTCAACCCCGGCAAGGTGATTCCGACGCTGAACCGCTGCGCCGAATACGGCAAGATGCTGGTGCGCGCCGGGGCGATCAAGCACCCTGACTTGCCACGGTTTTGAGCCCGCACGCTCCAAGAAAGCCTGGGTGACCCTCGGGCTTTTTTCGGTCTATTTGGTTGCGCACGCAACCAAATAAGACTAACATCGGTGCATGTCTAACGTCCTTGATCGAACGCTCACCTACCGCCTGCACCAATTGCACAAGCTGACCGACCTGCACAGCCAAGCGGTTTATCCGGAGCGCACGGGTCTGTCGATGAGCGATGGGCGGTGCTTGACGACGATTGGCACGTTTGAGCCTTTGTCGGTCAAAGAACTGGCTGACAAAGCCAACCTGAACAAGGGCCAAGCCAGCCGCGCCGCCCAAGCGTTGGTCGATCAGGGGTTGGTGCTCAAAGCCGACCACCCCGGAGATGGCCGCGGCGTGGTGCTGACGCTGACGCCCGCCGGGCGCGAGGTGTTTGAGCGGGCCATGGCCATGATCCACCAACGCAACCAAGAGATTTTTGGTTGCTTGACGGTCAAGGAGCAAAGCGCTTTGAGCAGCCTTTTTGACCGTTTGATTGCCCACGCCCGTTCCAGCTGAAAACTCAAGCCACACCATGCACACCCCCAGCACCGAAGCCCGACCTTCAATTTATTACCCGTACGAGGTCTTTCAGCCCTGGCTGGCCTCGGCACACCCTGCGCAAGACCGAAAAAAAGTCGTGATCGTCGGTGCAGGGCCTGCCGGCATGGTCACGGCGCTGGAGCTGGCGCGCCATGGCGTGCCCAGCGTGGTGCTGTCGGCTGAGTTGCAGTTTTCGCAAGGCAGCCGCGCGATCTGCTTCACCCGCCGTTCGATGGAAATTTTGCAGCAAGTGGGCGTGGCCGACCGCATGACGGCGGTTGGTTTGCCCTGGCGTTTTGGCAACTCGTTTTACCGGGGCCAGCGCGTGTTCCGCATGGAAGCCCCGCACGACGACGATGACCGGTTTTTCCCGATCATCAACGTGCAGCAGCAGTTCATGGAGGAGTACCTGCACGACGCCTGCAAGGCCAACCCGCTGATCGACTTCCGCTGGGGCAACAAGCTGGAAAGCATCAACCAGAAAGACGGTTACGCCGAGCTGGAAGTCGATACGCCCGAAGGCCCCTACACATTGGAGAGCGATTGGGTGGTGGCCGCTGACGGGGGCCGCTCGGGTATCCGAAGCGCCATGAACCTGCAAATGGAAGGCGCATCGTACGAAGGCTTTTTCGTGATCGCCGACATCCGAATCGACTTGCCGTTCCCCACCGAGCGCCTGGCCTTTTTTGACCCCGAGTGGAACCCCGGCAACACCATCTTGATGCACCGCGAACCGCACGGCATTTGGCGCGTGGATTACCAGCTGCCCCCCGGTGAAACTCCCGAAGAGGCGCTGCGCCCCGAGTCGCTCAAAGCGCGCATTGACGCCCAATTGGCCATGATCGGCCACGCAGGCCTGAAGTGGGAGATGGACTGGTCTTCGGTCTATTCGGCGCGCACGCTCACCTTGCCTGACTTTGTGCACGGCAGCGTGATTTTCACCGGCGACGCGGCGCACCTTTTGCCCATCTTCGGGGTGCGTGGCGCCAACACGGCCTTTCAAGATGCGCAGTCGCTGGGCTGGCACCTGGCCTTTGTGGTCAAAGGCCTGGCGGGCCCACAGCTGCTGGCCAACCACAGCGCCGAGCGGGTGGGCGCCGCCCGCGAGATCATCACCGAAGCAGGCAAAAGCACCCGCTTCATGGCCCCGCCCAGCCCCGGTTTTAGGTTGTTGCGCGACGCGGTCTTGTCGCTCTCGCTGACCCAAGATTTTGTGCGGCCGCTCTACCACTGGCGCACCTCCCGGCCCCACGAATACACCCACTCCATGCTCAACAGCCGACATGACGACAACGCGCTGTTCCAAAGCGGACCGGCCCACGGCGCGCCGCCGCAAAACGTGCGCCTTGGCGCTGAAGGTGGCGAGGGTGACTTCTTGCTCGACCACCTGGGTGGCGGCTTTGACCTGCTGTACTTCACCGACACCGACTTGCCTGAAGACCTGCAGCAGGTGATCACCGCAGCGCGTACAACAGGCCTGCCCTTGAACGTGACCGCGGTCGGTGCGGCCCAGCCTGTGGCGGGTGCAGACAAATATTTGCCCGACGCCGACGGTCACCTGCGCGAGCGCTACGGCATCACGGCCAAGGGCGGCGCGTATTTGCTGCGCCCCGACCAACACGTATGCGCCCGCTGGGTCAGGCTCGACGCCGCGAGGCTCCAGGCTGCTTTTGCGAACGCATTAACGCAATGAGGCACAACATGAGCGATCAGCAACTCACCATCGGCGGGCTCGAAACCGTCTACGACGCACTGGCCACCGCCATTGACCAAGTGGGCGCAGACAAGGCCCAACTGTTCCTCGTCAAACTCGCCCTGCTCAACGCCCAGGCCTTGGCCGACGAGAACCTGTTTCAAGCGCAAATCAAGGTGGCCTTGCAAGACCTCTGAGCGCGGCGGAGCAGAGCCGCTTGGTCAGGTGTCACCAAGTGTCAATCGCCAGCGTGCCATCGCTGGGGCGCACCCGCCCAGCGTCTAGCCCCGTTACCAGCCAGTCGCGTGTGGTGGCCGGGTCGATCACCGCGTCGATCTCCAGCGTGGCCGCCATGTTGATGGCGCTGCCGTTGTCGTATTGCTGCGCCAGCAGTTGCCCAAACAGCGCCTCGCGCTCGGGGCCTTCGGGCAGGGCTTCGAGTTCCTTGCGGTAGCCCAGGCGCACCGCCCCTTCCAGCCCCATGCCGCCAAACTCGCCGGTGGGCCAGGCCACGGTGCTCAGGGTTTCGTGAAAGCCCCCGCCCGTCATGGCCATGGCGCCCAGGCCATAGCCCTTGCGCAGCACCACGCTGAGAAGCGGCACCCGCAGGTGCGCAGCCGCCACAAACATGCGTGAGACATGGCGTACTTGCGCCAGCGCCTCGGTGTCGGGCCCCACCATGAAGCCGGGGGTGTCCACCAAACTGACGATGGGCAGGCCGTGCGCGTTGCACAGCTGCATGAAGCGGGCGGCTTTGTCGGCCGCATCGGCGTCGATCGCGCCGCCCAGGTGCAGCGGGTTGTTGGCCATGAGGCCCACCGGGCGCCCCGCGATGCGTGCCAGCGCCGTGTGGATGCCCACGCCAAAACCGGTGCGCAGGTGCAAAACACTGCCCTCGTCGGCCACGCCCTGCATGGCGCTGCGGGTGTCGTACACGCGCAGGCGGTTTTCGGGCACCACATGCCGCAGGGCTTGGGTGGGCGGCGCTTGCCATTTGGTTTGTGCGCCTTGAAAACACGACAGGTAATGCCGCGCTGCGGTCACCGCTTGTGCTTCGTTGTCCACCAGGATGTCGATCACGCCGTTGCCATGCTGCACGCCGCTCGGGCCAATCTGTTCGGGCTTGAACACGCCCAGACCGCCGCCTTCGACCATGGCGGGGCCGCCCATGCCGATGTTGCTGTCGGTCGTAGCGATGATCACGTCGCAGCAGCCCAGCAAAGCTGCGTTGCCCGCAAAGCAGCGCCCCGCCACCACGCCCACCACCGGCACCTGGCCATTGAGGCGGGCAAAGGAGGCAAAGGTGGCCAGGTTCAGGCCCGCCACGATGGCGACATCCACATCACCCGGCCGTCCCCCGCCGCCTTCGGCAAACAGCACCACGGGCAGCTTGTTTTGCAAAGCCACGCCCAGCATGCGGTCGGTCTTTTGGTGGTTGCGCATGCCTTGGGTGCCCGCCAGCACGGTGAAGTCGTAGGCCATGACCACCACCCGCTGGCCATGGACGCAGCCAATGCCGGTGACCATGCCGTCGGCAGGCGTGTTGCGCATCAGATCGTCCGCCGTGCGGCGGCGGCTTTGCGCGGCCACGGCCAGCGCGCCGTATTCCACAAACGAGCCCGGGTCACACAGGTCGGCGATGTTCTCGCGGGCGGTGCGCAGGCCGGTGGCGTGGCGCTTGGCCACGGCGTCGGGGCGAGCAGCGTCTTGTGTGAAGGCCAGGCGGTCCTGCAGTTTTTTCAGGTCGGCACGTTCTGCGGGTGCGGCACCTGGGCTGGCGGGCTCGGCGGGCAGCGCCTGACCGGGCTCAGCACGGGCCACTGCCTCGGACAACGGAGCCAGCGTCACCAACACATCGCCCTCATTCACCGTCTCGCCCGCCTGGAAGTAAACCTCGGCCAATCGGCCTGTGTGGGGCGCGCGGATTTCGTGCTCCATCTTCATGGCTTCCAGAATCACCAGCACGTCGCCTGCGGCCACCGATGTGCCGGGTTGAACGAGCCACTGCACCACTTGCGCCTGAAGGGGGGATCGGATGTTTTGCATCCGGCCATTGTGCGACGCCGTCCCGAATCCAGCGGGTCAAGTCCGAGACAATTTAAACTGGGTTTTCCTCCAACACATAGACCTGTCCATGAACTTCGAACCCCTGATCGAGCTGACCCGCAACGGCGTGCAGGAATGCGTGCACATGGGCGCACTGGCCGTGACCGACACCGAGGGCCGCGTGCTGGCGCAGGTGGGCAACCCGCACTGGCTGTGCTTCACCCGCTCGACCCTCAAGGCCATGCAGGCGCTGCCCCTCATCCAGTCGGGCGGCGTGGCGCATTTCGGCTTCACCCCATCAGAGCTGGCCATGATGTGCGCCAGCCACAACGGCGAAGAGATGCACGTTGAGCAGGTGTCGTCCATCCTGCGTAAAAGCGGCAGCAGCACGCGCCAGATGCGCTGCGGCTGCCATGTGCCTTACCGCTTCACGTTTTTTGACCGCCCCATGCCCGAAGGCTTTGCCTACGACGAGCGGCACCACAACTGCAGTGGCAAGCACAGCGGCTTTTTGGCGTACTGTGTGCAGCACGGCCTGCCCACCGACAACTACACCGAAGTGGACCACCCGTTGCAGCAAAAAATTCGCCAGGCCGTGGCGCACTTGGCAGGCTTAGATGAGCAAGCGCTGGCGCTGGGCATCGACGGCTGCTCGGCCCCGAACTACGCCATGCCTTTGTCACGCCTCGCCCGCAGTTATGCGCGGCTCGCCAAGCCCGAGTCGGACGGCCTGTATGGCGAGAGCCTGGCGCAATTGGGCCAGGCCATGAGCGCCCACCCTGAATTGGTCTCGGGCACCGACCGCAACGACGCCGACTTCATGCGCGCAAGCCGTGGCGACTGGGTCACCAAGGTGGGCGCCGACGGCGTGCAGGTGGTGGGCAGCCGTTCGCGGGGCCAAGCCTTGGCCATCAAGATCATGGACGGCAACAAGGCGGCGCTGTTTGCCGCCACCGTGGAGGCGCTGGACCAGCTGGGTTGGCTGGACGATGCGCAGCGCCAAGAATTGGCCCCCTGGCGTGCCCAGGTTTTGCTGAATGTGGCGGGCACTCCAGTGGGCGAGCGGCGCAGCATGTTCAAGTTGAAATGGGGCGACAAAGCCTGAAGGCTCAGCACGCCACCCCCTGAAGCGCTAAAGCAGGCGCTTCAGCGCTTGCCAAAAATCGCCGTGCCCACCCGCACCATGGTGCTGCCTTCGGCAATGGCAGCAGCCATGTCGGCGCTCATGCCCATCGACAAGGTGTCCAGCGGCAGGCCTTGGGCGCGCAACTGCTGAAACAGGTCTTTGGCCTGGCGGTGCACCGCGCGCATTTGCGCATCGGTTTCGGCGGGCTCAGGGATGGTCATCAGGCCGCGCAGTTGCAGACGCGGCAAAGCGGCTACGGCTTGGGCCAAATCGGGTAAGTCTGCCGGCGAAACACCCGATTTGGTTTCGCCCCCGTCCACATTGACCTGGATGCACACCTGCAAAGGCGGCAAGTGCTCGGGGCGCTGCTCGGACAGGCGCTGGGCGATTTTGAGGCGGTCGATGCTGTGCACCCAGTCAAAGTGCTCGGCCACCAGGCGTGTCTTGTTGCTTTGGATCGGGCCAATGCAGTGCCAAACCAGCGGCAAATCGCGCAGCGCGGTGATCTTGTCCACGGCTTCCTGGATGTAGTTCTCGCCAAAATCGGTTTGCCCTGCGCCGTAGGCTGTGCGCACGGCGTCGGCGCCCCAGGTCTTGGACACGGCCAGCAATTGCACGCTGTCGGGTGCACGGTCAGCGGCCTGGCAAGCGGCGGCCATTTGTGCCCGCACCCGTGCGATGTTGTCGGCGATCAAAGTGTTCATGGCGTCGAGCGTACCAAACCCGCCCGTGTCACCCAGCGGTCAGCCTAAAGCACCTGGTGCGCGCCAGACCACCGACAGACTGCTAAATTAGCTGCTTTATTCACTTCAAAAAGAGACAGCCATGAGCCAGATTGCCGCCAAAACTTACGAAGCTACACCCGCCCGAAAAGTGGCCTTTTTGGGGCTGGGCGTCATGGGCTACCCCATGGCGGGCCATTTGGCCCGTGCGGGCCACCACGTCACCGTGTACAACCGCAGCGCCGCCAAAGCCGCTGCCTGGGTGGCCGAATGCCCCGGCAATGCCAGTGCCCCCACCCCGCGTGAAGCGGCTGCCGGTGCCGACATCGTCTTTGCCTGCGTGGGCAACGACGCCGATTTGCGCAGCGTGGTGCTTGGTCCAGACGGTGCATTTGCCGGCATGAAACCCGGCGCGATTTTTGTGGACCACACCACAGCGTCAGCCGAAGTGGCCCGCGAGTTGTATGCCGGGGCCCAAAAGCTGGGGCTGCATTTTGTCGACGCACCGGTCTCTGGCGGCCAGGCGGGCGCACAAAACGGCATGCTCACCGTGATGTGCGGCGGCGACGCAGCCGCCTTTGACAGCGTGAAACCTGCAGCCATGGCGTTTTCGCGGGCGTTTACCCTGCTCGGCGCTTCGGGTGCGGGCCAGTTGGCCAAGATGGTCAACCAGATTTGTATCGCGGGCCTGGTGCAAGGCTTGTCCGAGGCGATTGCCTTTGGCCAGCAAGCGGGGCTGGACATGCACCAGGTGCTGGACGTGATTGGCAAGGGCGCCGCACAGAGCTGGCAACTCGACAACCGGGGCAAGACCATGGCCGACGACAAGTTTGACTTTGGTTTTGCGGTGGACTGGATGCGCAAGGACTTGGGTCTGGTGCTGGACGAAGCCAAACGCAACGGCGCCCGCCTGCCCGTGACCGCGCTGGTCGACCAGTTTTATGCCGATGTGCAAAAAATGGGCGGTGGCCGTTGGGACACCTCCAGCCTGATCCGCCGTTTGCGCTGATCGCCAAGGCCCTCCACACCGCGTGGGGTCTGACAACAAAAAAACGACCCGAGGGTCGTTTTTTTGTTGGGCGTGAACCGCTTCAGCGCGAGGTGGTCGGTTGGCTCAAGCGCTTGAGTTCGTCTTCCGAGATCTCGTCAAAAACCCGCACCACTTTCACGACCCCGCCCATGCCCCGCACGATGTCGGTGGCCCGTTTGGCCTCGCGGCTGGTGACGCGGCCCATCAGGTACACGATGCCGCGTTCCGTCACCACTTTCACCGCATTGGCTTGCAAGTCTTTGGCGTCAATGAAGGCAGCCTTGACGCGGCTGGTGATCACCGCGTCTTTGGAGCGCTGGGTCAGTGAGCTGGCGGGCATCTGCGCCAAATCGTTCACCACCGATTGAACGTTTTCCTGGCTTTGCGCAATCTTTTCGATGCGCTCTTTTTCGGCCGCTGTGGTGACTTCGCCGGTCAGCAGCACTTTGCGGTTGAAACTGGTCACATTCAAATGCACCCGGTCTCCCAGTTCTTGCCGAACGGCCGTGGCGATTTTGATTTCGATGGCCTGGTCTTCAACCTGTGCGCCCGTGGTGCGGCGATCGGTGATCATGATGCCTGTGGCGACGGCACCGCCCAAAACCAAAGGCGCACAGCCTGACAGGCTGGACAGCGCCACGGCCAAGACAGCACCTGAGAACACCAGAGATTGAAGATTGCGTTTCATTTAAATAGGCTCCTGTTCACCCAGCAACTGGGTGTCAATTCCATCACACAGACAGTGCAGCACCAGGTGCTGCACCTCACAAATTCGTGCGGCCCGTTCGTGGGGTACACACACATGCACATCGGTTTCGCGCAGTTGGCGAGCCAGGGCACCACCCAGGTGTCCGGTCAGCGCCAGGATGCTCATTTCGCGCTCGTGCGCGGCTTGGGCCGCTTGAACCAGGTCGGGCTCGCTGCCGTCGACGCTGATCAAGACCAGCACATCCCCTGCCTGCCCCAGTGCCAGCACTTGTTTGGTCAGGGCCAGGCCATCGCTCCAGCGGGTGGCCATCAAGGCGTCAGAGGACAAGCACAGGGCGGCCAGACCTGGGCGGTCCCGCTCAAAGCCACCCACCAGGAGATTCACCAGGTATTGGGCCAAGGCGGTGGAAGGGCCCATCCCGCCGACCAATACCTTGCCGCCCCCTGTGACCGAAGCCAAAACCGCTTGAACGGCCGCATCCACAGGTTTGGCCAAGGTTTCGGCCACCTGGTAATGCAAATCTGCACTGTCAATGAAGTGTTGTTGGATTCGGAGGTCAAGCATGCGCAGGCGATGATAACCCCGAGATCTCCCCACCAAGGCCAGCGGGATGCCAAATCCCATGTCAAATTGGCATTTTTTCCCTGGGCTTGGGCAGTCAGCCCGCATCAAAAGCCCCTTGCAACCATTGCGGGCCATGGGCTTCAATGCTGACCACATCAAACCGTGCCGGTGGCAACTGACGCCATTGCAGCAGATAGTGTCGGGCTGCAAAGATGATGCGCCGCTGCTTTTGATGGCCAATGCTGGCAGCTGCCCCACCAAAGTCTGTGCGGCTGCGCCGACGCACCTCGACAAACACCACAGTGCCATCTGTGGCCTCCATGATCAGGTCGATTTCGCCGCCCCCGCGCCCGGGCGTCCGATAATTGCGCTGCAGCAAGCGCAAGCCGCGCTCTTGCAAATAGGCCAGCGCCTCGTCTTCGCCCGCATCGCCTCGGGCTTTGGTGGTCGGGCCCACTTTGTCTTTTTTGAGGAATTGCATTGACTCCGTCTCCCTTGTCTGCATCGTTCGCCAAAGCCCTGGAGGCGGCCCACGACGCTGCCGGATCGCAAAACCACCCGGCCAGCACACTGTATGTCGTGGCCACCCCCATTGGCAACCTGGCCGACATCAGCCTGCGTGCTTTGCATGTGCTGGCCTGTGTGGATGCGCTGGCCTGCGAAGACACCCGCCACACCCAGCAGTTGCTGCGTGCCTATGGCCTGGACCGTCCGGGTTCACAGCTTTTGGCGGTGCACCAGCACAACGAAGCTGAAGCGGCACAAAACGTGATGGCCCGGCTGGCCCAAGGCGAGCGGGTGGCCTATTTGAGCGACGCGGGCACGCCGGCCATCAGCGATCCTGGTGCCCGCTTGGTGGCGGCGGTGCGGCAAGCGGGTTACCGGGTTTTGCCCTTGCCCGGGGCCAGCAGCGTGACCACCGCGGTCAGCGCGTCCGGCATGACAGGGGAAGACGGTTTTGTGTTTGTCGGCTTTTTACCCAGCAAATCGGCCGAGCGGCAACAGGCGGTGCTAGCCCTGGCACAAGAAAGCCGCGCCGTGGTTTTGCTGGAAGCCCCTCACCGCATAGAGGCGCTGGCCCAAGCCTTGGCGGCTTTGGGCGAGCGCCGCATCACGGTGGGCCGTGAATTGACCAAGCAGTTTGAGCAAATCGAGACCCTGGCCGCGCAAGATTTACCCGCTTGGCTGGCCGAAAAGCCCGACCGTCAGCGCGGCGAGTTTGTGTTGGTGCTGCACGATGCACCAGTGGCCGCTTCAGCCGGCGAAGGCCTGCGGGTTTTGCAAGTGCTGCTGCCCGAGTTGCCTTTGAAAACCGCGGTCAAGCTGGCGGCAGAGATCACCGGTGAACCCAAAAACCAGCTTTACGACTTGGCTTTGAGCCTGAAAAAGAACGAAGCACCCTGAGTGAGCCGTGTGGCCAGACTCACCAACGCGCCCCGAAGGTGTCACGCAATTTTTGCAGTTCGTGTTCAGGCAGCGCCGGGGTTTGGGGTTGCAGCACGACCAAACGCGCCGTTTCTTCCAATTCTTCCAGCGTGGCCATGGCCGCCGCCGGGGTGTCGTGCCACACATTGGGCCCTAGGCGCGGCAGCATCACAGCGCGAATGGGTGTCCCTTGCGCCGCGTACCGGGCAATCAGGTCGGCCACTTCTTGCGCAGCCGCCGGGCTGCCGGGGTGGTGATAGGCGGTCAGTGGGACATGGCCGACTTTCATCACGAAATACGGGGTGATGGGCGGCAGCAATTCGGGCCCGGTGGCATTCAAGCTCAGCGCCACGCCATGCGTGCTGTGGGTGTGGATCACGCAGCGTGTGGCAGGGGCGTGCAGGCAGGCCGCAGCGTAAATCTGTCGGTGCAGGGCGATGGTTTTGCTGGCCTTGTCGCCGCTGATCTGCTGGCCTTGCAGGTCCAGCTTGGCCAATCGGGCCGGGTCCAGCCAGCCCAGGCAGGCGTCGGTGGGGGTGATCAAAAAACCATCGTCCAGGCGCACGCTGATGTTGCCCGCGGTGGCATGTACATACCCACGGTCAAAAAGACTTTGCCCGACGCGGCATATTTCTTCACGGGCTTGGGATTCGTTCATGCGGTGACTCCGGTGGTGGCCGCCATTGTAGAAAGGATGCGCCTTCGGGCTGGCACATGGGGCCATGGACACTGGCCTTGGCCAAAGCCTCGCGGGTCAATCTTCGAGCAACCTGCGCCGTAGCTCGGTCACTTCTTGAGGGCTCAAACCAATGGCCCCATGCAAATACTCGCGCATGCCCCCATGCTGAGACTCCACGGTTTCAAAAGCGGCTTGCAAAAACTCGGGTTGTACTTGCCACAGCACTTTCATCACGTGCGGGTGTCCCTGGCCTTCCAGCCGTGCGTCCCTTTTGTACAGCTGGTTGGTCAACAGGTAGTCGTGTTCGATGGTGCTGCGGTCGACGCCCAGTGCGGATAGCAGCAGCGCTGCGGCAAAGCCGGTGCGGTCTTTGCCCGCGGTGCAATGAAAGACCTGGGGAGTGGGTTGTTCCACCAAATGCTTCAAAAAACGCCCAAAAGTGGGCGCATTGCGATTGACGAAATCGCGGTAGGTCTCGCGCATCAGCTCCACCGTTTCTTCTGTCGTGGGCACAATGCCTTGGGCCACCAGGTTTTGCATGCGGGCAATCACGGTAGGCTCGATCGTCAGCGCCACCCTTTGCACACCGGCAATTCCGTAGGGGGTGGCGGCGCACTCGGCCGCGCCCCGAAAGTCCAGGCTGTAACCCACGCCCATCCTCTGCAAGCGGGCCACATCGCCATGGGTCAACCCGGCCAGATGGTCTGATCGAAACACCTGTCCCCGCCGCACGCGCTGTCCCTGCGTGGTCAGGTAACCGCCGACATCGCGGAAGTTGGAGGCCCCCTCCAACAAGGGGGCGGCTGGTGCATGGATGGGGCTTTCAAGGGCGGAATTCATGCGAACATTGTGGCGCTCAGCCGTTCAACACGCTGTTGCTGCTGCGACATGGGCCCGCCGACGCAAGGTCAAGAGCGGGTGTGGCACGCCGCTTGCATGGGGTGATCATGCACTGCGATGCCCACCCCATTCCCGCCATGCGGCCCAGCGAGACCCCGGCCTGGCGTGACCCTTTGGGTCTGATGCTGGCTTCGACCGGCGAGGGGGTGTTTGGGGTCGATCTGGAAGGACTGCCCTACAAAGGTTCCTTGCCCAGCCAAGTGCCCACCGACCCGCTGATGATTTGAGCATGCACGAGTTGGTCAAGGATTTTCCGGACATCAAGGTTTGGCATGGCTACGAGTTGCTGGCCAAGCTCCGCACTGCCAAGGTCGTTAATGACGCGTTGATACGTGATATCTATGAAGCGCTAGAGGCAAATGGTGATTTGACCAAAACCTGGCGTGAGGCCAAACACAAAGCATTCACGATGATCTTTGGTTCAGGTTCAGCCGGCTGAAAGGTTAAAATCCAGCCTTCCCCAAGGAGCGTTGCAGCCCGCCGCCGTCAAGGCGCAGCAGGTCAGGCTTGGGGCCGTTCAATGTCTGAATGATCTTGCACAACGACGCTCACCTGTCATTCCAAGGTGAGCCCGTGTCTGTTGTCGCGTCTGAAATCGTGTCTGTTCCCCCCATGAAGTTGTCCGGTCTGGAGCCTGTCTCCATCGGCACCGGGTCGCTGTTCCTCAACGTGGGCGAGCGCACCAACGTCACCGGCTCCAAGGCTTTTGCCCGCATGATCTTGAACGGCAAGTACGAAGAGGCTTTGGCCGTGGCACGTCAGCAGGTCGAAAACGGCGCGCAGGTCATTGACGTCAACATGGACGAAGCCATGCTCGACAGCCAAGCGGCCATGGTGCGCTTCTTGAACCTGATGGCGGGTGAACCCGACATCGCCCGCGTGCCGGTGATGGTGGACTCCAGCAAATGGTCGGTGATCGAAGCCGGCCTGCGCTGCATCCAGGGCAAGGGCATCGTCAACTCGATCAGCATGAAAGAGGGCTTGGACGAGTTCAAACGCCAAGCCAAGCTGGTCAAGCGCTACGGCGCGGCTGCGGTGGTGATGGCGTTTGACGAAAAAGGCCAGGCCGACACCTTCGAGCGCAAGATCGAGATTTGCGAGCGCGCTTACCGCGTGTTGGTGGACGAGGTGGGCTTCCCGCCCGAAGACATCATCTTCGACCCGAACATTTTTGCCATCGCCACCGGCATCGAAGAGCACAACAATTACGCGGTGGATTTCATCGAAGCCACGCGCTGGATCAAACAGAATCTGCCCGGCGCCAAGGTCAGCGGCGGTGTGTCCAACGTGTCCTTCAGCTTCCGGGGCAACGACCCGGTGCGCGAAGCCATCCACACCGTGTTCCTGTACCACGCGATCCAGGCGGGCATGGACATGGGCATCGTCAACGCGGGCATGGTCGGCGTGTACGACGACCTGGAGCCCACGCTGCGCGAACGCGTGGAAGACGTGGTGCTGAACCGTCGCCCCGATGCAGGCGAGCGTTTGATCGAAGTGGCCGACAGCGCCAAAGGCGCGGCCAAAGACGAAAGCACCAAACTGGCTTGGCGCGGCACGCCCGAGGCCCCCGTGGGCGTGGCGCAGCGCCTGTCACATTCCTTGGTGCACGGCATCACCGACTTCATCAACGACGACACCGAAGAGGCCTACCAGGAGATTCTGGCCAAGGGTGGGCGCCCCTTGCATGTGATCGAAGGCCCGCTCATGGACGGCATGAATGTGGTGGGCGATTTGTTCGGCCAAGGCAAGATGTTTTTGCCCCAGGTGGTCAAGAGCGCGCGCGTGATGAAGCAGGCCGTGGCGCATTTGTTGCCCTACATCGAGGCCGAAAAACTCGCGCAAGAAGCGGCGGGTCAAGACGTCAAAGCCAAGGGCAAGATCGTGATCGCCACCGTCAAGGGCGACGTGCACGACATCGGCAAAAACATCGTCACCGTGGTCTTGCAATGCAACAACTTTGAAGTGGTCAACATGGGCGTGATGGTGCCCTGCCACGAAATCCTGGCCAAGGCCAAAGAAGATAACGCCGACATCATTGGCCTTTCGGGCCTGATCACGCCGAGCTTGGAAGAGATGCAGTACGTAGCGGGCGAGATGGAAAAAGACCCCTACTTCCGCGAACGCCAAATGCCGCTGCTCATCGGTGGTGCGACCTGCAGCCGCGTGCACACCGCCGTGAAAATTGCGCCCCACTACAGCGGCCCGGTGGTCTATGTGCCCGACGCCTCGCGCAGCGTCAGCGTGGCGCAGGGCTTGTTGTCGGAGCAAGCCGCGAACTACATCGACGAGCTCAACGCCGACTACGCCAAAGTGCGCGAGCAGCACGCGGGCAAAAAACAAACACCGATGTGGACGCTGGCGCAGGCCCGCGCCAACAAGACGCCGATCGACTGGTCGAATGGCGTGCCTACCCCCCCGAAGTTCATTGGTCGGCGTGTCTTCAAGAATTACGACCTGGCCGAGATCGCGCAGTACATCGACTGGGGCCCCTTCTTCCAGACCTGGGATTTGGCCGGACCATTCCCCGCCATCCTCGACGACGAGGTGGTGGGCGAGCAGGCGCGCAAGGTGTATGCCGATGGCCAGGCGATGCTGAAAAAAATCATCGAAGGCCGCTGGGTCACCGCGAATGCAGTGCTGGGCCTGTTCCCTGCCAACAGCGTGAACGACGATGACATCGCTCTTTATTCAGACGCCTCGCGCAGCCAAGTGGCCATGACCTGGCGCGGCTTGCGTCAGCAGACCGAAAAACACATGATCGATGGCGTCATGCGCCCCAGCCGATGCCTGGCCGACTTCGTCGCGCCGCAAGGCACAGCGCCCGACCATGTAGGCGTGTTCGCCGTCACCGCAGGCATTGGCGCCGACAAACGTGCCGCCGCTTTCGAGGCCGCGCACGACGACTACAGCGCCATCATGCTCAAGTCACTGGCCGACCGTTTGGCCGAAGCGCTGGCCGAATGCCTGCACCACAAGGTACGTATCGACCTGTGGGGTTACGCCGCTGGCGAATCCCTGAGTAATGAAGATCTGATCGCCGAAAAATACCAGGGCATTCGCCCCGCACCCGGTTATCCGGCCTGCCCTGACCACAGCGCCAAACAAGCCATGTTCGAGTTGCTGCAATGCCAAGACATTGGCATGGGTTTGACCGAGAGTCTGGCCATGACACCCGCGGCCAGCGTGAGCGGTTTCTACATCGCCCACCCCGAAGCGCAGTACTTCAACGTCGGCAAAGTGGGTGAGGACCAAGTGCAAGACCTGGCGCAACGCAGCGGCGTGGCAGTGAACGACCTGCGGCGTTTGCTGGCGCCCAATCTGTGAAGGTGTCCTGCCCCATTGGATGCCGCACCGGTCATGCGGGTTGGGCAAATGGGTGATCGGTAGAAAGGGTCTCGTGATGGCCCGTCACGCTTCTCGTGTCTGAGCGTATAAGCTGTGGCGTGTGGTGACGGCCCGGTTCACCGCATCCGTGTTCATGGCAAGGTACCAGCCACTTTGGAGTTTTCCTGCTCATGCGTTTTCGACAAGCCCTGTTGTTGTTCTTGCTGGCGCTGACCATCGGCCTGTTTGTGGCGCTGGACTTGGGACGCTTTCTGAGTTTTGAGCAGCTCAAAGCCAGCCAGGCCAGCTTTGCCCAGTTGCACGCTGACCAACCGCTCACCGTGGCGGTGGTGTACTTCGTGCTCTATGTGGCGGCGACGGCCCTGTCCATTCCGGGCGCCGCCATCATCACGCTGGCGGGTGGCGCCATCTTTGGCCTGTGGCAGGGTCTGTTGATCGTGTCCTTTGCATCCACCCTGGGTGCAACGTTCGCATTTTTGGCGTCGCGCTTTTTGTTGCGCGACTGGGTAGAGGCGCGCTTTGGACAGCGCCTGACCGACATCCACTTGGGCGTGGACCGCGAGGGCGGGTTTTACCTCTTCACTTTGCGACTGATTCCGGTCGTGCCGTTCTTCTTGATCAATCTGCTCATGGGCCTCACGCGCATGAAGGTTTGGACCTTTTATTGGGTCAGCCAGCTCGGCATGTTGGCGGGCACGGCGGTGTATGTGAATGCGGGCACGCAGTTGGCGCAGCTCGATTCAGTGAAGGGCATTTTGAGCCCCGCGCTCTTGGGCAGCTTTGTGCTGCTGGGCATATTCCCGCTGATCGCGCGCCGCATCGTGGCGGCGGTGCAACAGCGCAAGGTCTACGCACGTTGGGCCGACCAACGCCCTCAAACCTTTGACCGCAACCTGATTGTCATTGGCGGCGGCGCGGGCGGTTTGGTCAGTGCTTACATCGCGGCAGCCGTCAAGGCCAAGGTCACGCTGATCGAGGCGCACAAGATGGGTGGCGACTGCTTGAACTACGGCTGTGTGCCGAGCAAAGCGCTGATCAAAAGCGCCAAGCTCGCGCACCAAATGCGCCACGCGTCGAACTACGGCCTGAGCGATGCGGCCCCGAGCTTCAGCTTCAAAGCGGTGATGCGGCGCGTGCACGACGTGATCAAAGCCATTGAGCCGCACGACAGCATCGCGCGCTACACCGGCTTGGGCGTGGAGGTGCTGCAGGGGTATGGCAAGTTGCTGAACCCATGGACGGTGGAGGTGGCTTTGAACGACGGCACGACACAAAGGCTGACCACCCGCAGCATCGTGATCGCCGCTGGCGCTCGCCCCTTTGTGCCGCCCCTGCCCGGTTTGGACGATGTGGGCTACGTGACCAGCGACACCCTGTGGGACGAGTTTGCGAAGCTCGATGAAGTGCCTCAACGCTTGGTGGTGCTGGGCGGCGGCCCGATTGGCTGCGAGCTGGCACAAAGCTTTGCACGACTGGGCTCACACGTCACGCAAGTGGAAATGGGCGCACGCATCATGGTGCGCGAAGACGCAGAGGTGAGTCAACTCGCCAAAGCCTCGCTGGAGGCCGATGGTGTGCAAGTGCTCACCGGCCACAAGGCACTGCGTTGCGAGATGGTTGACGGCGAAAAGACCTTGGTGGTGGAACACGCCGGTGCAGAACAACGCATCGTGTTTGACCAGCTGCTGTGCGCCGTGGGCCGTGTGGCGCGTTTGCAGGGGTATGGCTTGGAAGACTTGGGCATCCCCACGCACCGCACGGTGCAGACCAACGATTACTTGCAAACCCTCTACCCCAACATCTACGCCGCAGGCGACGTCGCCGGGCCGTTCCAGTTCACCCACACTGCCGCGCACCAAGCGTGGTACGCCGCCGTCAACGCGCTGTTTGGCGAGTGGAAGCTGTTCAAGACCGACTACACGGTCATCCCCTGGGCCACCTTCATCGACCCCGAGGTGGCGCGCTTGGGCCTGAACGAGCAAGAAGCCCAAGAGAAGAACATCCCGTATGAGGTGACGAAGTACGGCATCGATGACCTCGACCGCGCCATCGCAGACAGCGAAGCGCATGGTTTTGTGAAGGTGCTCACCGTGCCGGGCAAGGACAAGATTTTGGGCGTGACCATCGTGGGCGCACACGCGGCAGACTTGCTGGCCGAGTACGTGCTGGCCATGAAACACGGCCTGGGCCTGAACAAAATTTTGGGCACCATCCACACCTACCCCACCATGAGCGAGGCCAACAAATACGCGGCGGGGGAGTGGAAGCGCGCGCATGCGCCGCAAGGCCTGCTGGCCTGGGTGAAGAAGTACCACGACTGGCGGCGCGGATGAGTGCGCGCCTGCTGTGGCTCTTGCTGTGGTGTGCCTTGAACACGACAGCCGCCATGGCGCAAACCCTGTCGCCCTTGGTGCCGGTGGATGGTTCGGCTGCGAGTGCCTGGCGCTTTGTGGGACTGCCGAAGTCCAAGGCCGATATCCCGCCCACGCGTTTTGAGTTGACCCAACTGCAGGGTGAGCGCGCCCTGAAGGTCAGCACCCGCGCATCCTACGGGACCTGGGTGCACGATTTGCCATCCGTCAACCCGGGTCGTTTGCAATGGCGCTGGCGGTTGGATCAGGCACTCACGGGCGGCAAAACAAAACCTGATTTGTTCACCAAGGCCGGTGATGACGCAGCGCTCAAGGTCTGCGTGCTGTTTGATCACCCCTTGGAGCGCGTCCCATTTGCAGAGCGCACCCTGCTTCGCATGGCGCGGCGCATCAGTGGCGAAGAATTGCCCGCCGCTACCCTGTGCTATGTGTGGGACAGTGTTTATCCAGCGGGCACGCAGGGTGCCAATCCTTACACACAGCGTGTGCGTTTCATCAATGTGCAGGGCAAAGGTGCCCCATTGGGCCAGTGGCAATCCGAATCACGCGATGTGGCCGCTGACTTTGCACAGCTGTTTGCCGATGAGCTGCCCCAAGGTGCGGCCGTGCCTCCGGTGCGCGCCGTGCTGATTGGGGCCGACAGCGACAACACCGGGGCAGAGAGTGTGGGTTGGCTCAAGTCCTTGGCGTGGCGCCCATGAGCTTCGGGGCCGTGTCGTTCGCGCCAGCGGCTTCGATCAGGCGCGATGCGCCGCAAGCTCAAGCCGATTTTTGAGCGTACAAATCGTTCAACAGCGACAGGCCATCGGCATATTGCGCGGCGTTGCGCTTTTCTTCCTGACGCACGCGCCATTTGCGCAAAGGCTGGCCATCGCGCAATTGTTGCAGCAGATAAGGCACCCACCGGCGTGCTTGCTGCGCAGACACCAAAGGGTGGCTGGCATCACGGGCTGCAGACGTGTTTTGAGCGTTCACAAACTGTGCCACCACGCTCAGATTGTCCGAAGCATCGGCGTTGTGGGCCACGATTTTGAAGCCCGCGATTTCCAGCAAATTGCGCAAGGTCTCGCCTGTGAAGTACAAAGTGTGCGCCCTGAAGAACATGTAATGCGGTGAACACAAGCGCAGGGCGTTGGGCACCTCGATGTAGAGCAGGCCTTCGGGTTTGAGTTTTTCGCCCATGGTGCGCAAGGCCGAGACGGGATCTGGCAAATGCTCGAGCACGTGGAACATCGAGATCAGGTCCAAAGACCCGGCCGCTTCACTGGCCAAACCTTCTTGCAAGGTGACATTGTTGACATCAATGCCCAGCATGTTTCGGGCGTAAGTCGCGTAGCCCGCGTGGGGTTCAATCCCCTTGGCCTGAAAACCCAGGGTGTGCATCAGATAAACGAACTCACCACTGCTGGAGCCAATGTCCAGGCTGCGTGGGGCCTGGGTGTTGTGGGCGGGCTCCAGGCCCCTGCTGTTTTGGCGCAACCATTGCCAGCGCCACTGCGCATTGCGACCGGCCCGCAACACATGGCGCAGTGCGGGTTGCACGGCCGATTTGTAGGCTTGGCGATATTGCGTTGCATACCACTCGGCCAACTCCTGGTCAGTGGGCAGCGGGTCAATGCGACCCAGTCCGCAATCGCTGCAGGACACGGTGATCAAGGTCTCGCCCGTTTTGCCGTCCTGATTGGCAACGATTTGGGCAGACCATCCACCGCAACTGGGACAAGCCGTGTGGGCGTTCAGCGGGGTGCCTGTGTTGGTTATGGAGGGGTTGGTGTTCATGCAGGCATTCTAAGAGGCCCGAATGACCTCTTTTTGGAGGGTCATTGCCATGCCAATCGCCTTGATGGACCTCCGTTCGGACACCGAACGGCCCATTGGGACTTAATCCTTGAACCCTAGTTCTTTCAGGATCGCCTCGGTGTGTTCACCCACCCGGGGAATGGGGTCCATGCGGTAGTCAAAAGCGCTTTGCCTGCCCGGGGGCAGCAGGGCGGGCAAGGGGCCAGCGGGGGAGGCCACGTGGGTCCAGCGTTGCCGGGCCTGCAGTTGCGGGTGGGCCCACAGCTCGGCCATGGTGTTCACGCGCGCATTGGCGATGTGCGCGGCGTCCAGTCTGGCCAGCACTTGCGGCACGGTCAGCGGAGCAAAGGTGTCAAGAATGATTTTTTGCAAGGCCAGTCGGTGATCATTGCGATGGGCATTGGTGTCAAAACGCGGGTCGCTGGCCAGGCCGGGTTGCAGCAAAACATGCGCACAAAACTGCACCCACTCGCGTTCGTTTTGCAGGCCCAGCATCACGGTGCCGATGTGCACGCCCGTGTCGTCCACCTGGCTGCCCACCTGGAAGGGGCCGTAGGGGTAGATGGTGGCGTGCGCCGCTGCGTTGCGTGGTGGGGCTTCAGCACCATCCATCGCGTAATACATCGGAAAGCCCATCCACTCGGTCAGCGCCTCCAGCATGGACACATCGATGTGCGAGCCCTCGCCGGTCTTGTCGCGCTGCAGCAAGGCCGCCAGGATGCTGCTGTAGGCGTACATGCCGGCGGCGATGTCGGCAATCGAATTGCCGCTTTTGCTGGGCTGCTCGGGTGTGCCCGTCACGCTCAGATACCCCGCCTCGCTTTGGATCAACAGGTCATAGGCTTTTTTGTCGCGGTAGGGCCCGTCGTTGCCATAGCCCGAGATGTCGCACACGATCAGTCGTGGGTGCTGCGCGCGCAGTGTGGCGGCATCCAGGCCCATGCGTTGCGTGGCGCCGGGTGCGAGGTTTTGCACCAGCACATCGGCTTTGGCCAGCAGGGCTTTCAGAGCGGCCAGATGCTCGGGCGCTTTGAGGTCCAGCGCCAGGCTTTCCTTGGAGCGGTTGACCCAGACAAAGTGCGAGGACAGCCCGCGCGCCCGCTGGTCGTAAGCGCGGGCAAAGTCGCCCGTTTCCGGGCGTTCGACTTTGATCACGCGCGCGCCCAGATCGGCCAGCTGGCGGGTGCAAAAAGGGGCGGCAATGGCGTGCTCCAAAGACACCACCGTGATGTGGTCCAGCGGCCGCTGGCCGGTTGGGAGCGAAGGCTGGGTGGACATCAAAAAGAGCGGGGCAAACCCAACACATGTTCGGCCATGTAGGCGTGGATGAGGTTGGTGGAAATGGGGGCCACCTGGTACAGGCGGGTTTCGCGGAATTTGCGTTCCACATCGTATTCGGCGGCAAAACCAAAACCGCCGTGGGTTTGCAGGCACACATTGGCCGCCTCCCACGAGGCCTTGGCCGCCAGGTACTTGGCCATGTTGGCCTCGGCACCGCAAGGCTGGCCCGCGTCAAACAGGGCGCAGGCCCGAAAGCGCATCAGGTTGGCCGCTTCGGTTTCGATGTAGCTCTCGGACAGGGGGAACTGGATGCCTTGGTTTTGACCAATCGGGCGGCCAAACACCTGCCTTTCATTGGCGTAGCGCCGCGCTTTGTCGACAAACCAGTAGGCGTCGCCAATGCACTCGGCCGCGATCAGGCTGCGCTCGGCGTTCAGGCCGTCGAGGATGTAGCGAAAGCCCTGCCCTTCCTGGCCGATCAGGTTGTCGGCCGGAATTTCCAGTTCGTCAAAAAACACCTCATTGGTTTCGTGGTTGACCATGTTGCGGATGGGTCTGACGCTCATGCCTTGGCCCAAGGCCTGCTGCAGGTCAACGATGAACACCGACATGCCCTCGCTCTTGCGCGCCACTTGGCTCAATGGTGTGGTGCGCGCCAGCAAAATCATCCAGTCCGAGTGCTGGACGCGTGAGATCCAGACTTTTTGGCCGTTGACCACATAGCGGTCGCCCCGTCGGATGGCGGTGGTTTTGAGTTGTGTGGTGTCTGTGCCCGTGCTCGGTTCGGTCACGGCCATCGATTGCAAGCGCCACTCGCCACTGGCGATTTTGGGCAGGTACAGGGCTTTTTGTGCGGCCGAGCCATGGCGCAGCAAGGTGCCCATGTTGTACATCTGGCCATGACACGACCCTGCGTTGCCACCGGACAGGTTGATCTCTTCCATGATCACCGAGGCCTCGGTCAGCCCCAGCCCCGAGCCACCGTATTCGGTGGGGATCATGGCGGCCAACCAGCCCGCTTCGGTCAAGGCTTTGACAAAAGCTTCGGGGTAAGCGCGGGCTTCGTCCACGGCTTGCCAATAGGTCGAATCAAAGGGTTTGCACAGGTCACGCAAGGCTTCACGCAAGGCTTGGTGTGCATCGGGCCGGGGGATGTCGTGGGTCATGTCAAAGCTTCACAGGAATTGGGCGCTCGCTTGCATCGTCAGCCAGCCTTCGTGGTCTTGTGCCCACAGGCGCAAGCGCTGCGCATCCACCGCTTGCGCGTTCACTTGCAAGGGGCGGGCATCGGCGCATTCGAAGGTGGGGCGCAGGGCTTTGAATTCGAAACGCTCAATGGGCCGCTGGGTGTGCCTGCGCACCAGGTCCAGCAGCAGCGTGGCGATCAGGGGGCCATGCACCACCAGCCCCGGATAGCCTTCCACCTGCCGCACGTAATCGCGGTCGTAATGGATGCGGTGGCCGTTGAAAGTCAGGGCCGAGTATCGGAACAGCAGCACCGCATCGGGCACAAGGGTGCGTTGCCACAAAGGGCTTGTGGGGTCGTGCAAGCTGGCTGCCGCTTGCACCGCAGGCGCTGCATCAGCGGGGGTGGCTGCAGGGCGGTACACGATGTCGTGCTCTTCCCTCAGGCACAAGCCCTGTGCGTTGTGCACCTCGTGTCCCACCTGCACAAACAGCAGGGGTCCACTGCGCCCTGTTTTGTATTGGACTGAATCGATGGTCGATGTCCGCCAGGCCTCATCGCCCACCCGCAGCGGGGCATGCCACTGCAGGCGGCCGCCCGCCCACATGCGGCGCGGCAGGGGCACGGGGGGCAAAAAACCGCCGCGCAGCGCATGGCCATCGGGGCCGGTTTCGCTTTGGGCGTGGTGCGGCAAAAAGAACAACCAATGCCACAAAGGCGGCACTGCGGTGCCTGGGGCGACAGCCGGGTCCTGGCGATCCAGGGTGGCGCTCAGCCCACGCAAGGGCGCGGGCGTGATCAGGTCGTGCACCGTCTCGCTGCGGCCTTGCCAACTTTGCAGCAGGGCCAGCGTGTCGGCGCTCAACATGGGGGCATGCTCTGTGGACATGCCAGTCAGTTTAGCCAAGGTGATCTGGGGGCGCCAATCACCCGGGTGACGCCTCAAGGCATGGGCTGGGTCGAGCCTGAGCAGGGCCTGTGACATCAGTCGCTCAGGTGCCTCTTGGCAGCGCAACGCCCCTGTGCAAAGCACTGCGCCAGCGTTAAGCTCGCAGGCTTCAAAAAGGCTTGGCGAACATGATCAACAAGTTTGTTTCTTCCGTCAGCGAGGCGCTGGCGGGCACGGCCGACGGGGCCACGGTGATGATTGGCGGGTTTGGCACCGCAGGCATTCCCGATGAACTGATTGAGGGCCTGCTGGCCCAAGGGGCACGCGACCTCACCTTGGTCAACAACAATGCGGGCAACGCCGAGCACGGCCTGGCGGCTTTGCTCAAGGCGGGGCGGGTGCGCAAAATCATTTGCAGTTTTCCACGGCAAACCGACTCCTCTGTGTTCGATGGTTTGTACCGTTCGGGCCAGGTCGAGCTGGAATTGGTGCCCCAGGGCAATTTGGCCGAGCGCATCCGGGCCGCCGGCGCAGGCATTGGCGGGTTTTTCACGCCCACGGGGTATGGCACCGATCTGGCCAAGCACCCCGATGGCTCGCCCAAAGAGACACGTGAAATCGATGGCCGCATGTACGTGTACGAAACGCCCATCCATGCCGATCTGGCCCTGATCAAAGCCGAACGCGGCGACCGCTGGGGCAACCTGACCTACCGCAAGGCGGCGCGCAATTTTGGCCCCATCATGGCCATGGCGGCGCGCAAGACCGTGGCCACGGTGCACGAGCAAGTTGCGCTGGGTGAGTTGGACCCCGAGACCGTGGTCACGCCCGGCATTTTTGTTCAAGCGGTGGTCAAGATCGACCGTGTGGCCACGCAGGCCGGAGGCATCAAAGCATGAGCTACACCCGACGCAGCAAAGACGAATTGGCCGCCCGCGTGGCGCAAGACATTCCCGAGGGGGCCACGGTGAACTTAGGGATTGGCCAGCCTACCTGGGTCGCCAACCACATTCCGGCCAGCCGCGAGGTGCTCTTGCACAGCGAAAACGGCATCCTGGGCATGGGCCCGGCACCGGCCAAAGGGCTGGAAGATTACGACCTGATCAATGCAGGCAAACAGCCAGTCACTTTGTTGCCCGGTGGCGCGTATTTTCACCATGCCGACAGCTTTGCCATGATGCGCGGCGGGCATTTGGACATCTGCGTGCTGGGCGCGTTCCAGGTCAGCGCCACCGGTGATCTGGCCAACTGGCACACCGGCGAGGCCAATGCCATTCCCGCCGTGGGCGGTGCCATGGACTTGGCGGTGGGGGCCAAGCAAACCTGGGTGATGATGGACCTGCTGACCAAACAAGGACACAGCAAATTGGTGCCCGCTTGCAGCTATCCGCTGACCGGCATTGGCTGTGTCAAACGCGTTTACACCGACCTGGCCACTTTTGCCTGCACACCGCAAGGGTTGGCGGTGATCGATGCCGTGGATGGCATGAGCCTGGACGCACTGTCCGAGCTGGTGGGTTTGCCTTTGCGGATGGCTTGAAGCGGACTCCCTCAAGCCACGGCCACAGGCTCAATGCGGAAACGGCGCAATGCCCGGCGCAGCGTTGTCGGGCAAATCACGCCGCGTGGTGTTCATCACCATCGCCAGCAAGCTGTAGTAGCCGCAGTGCGCGGTCAAGTCGATGACGCCTTGGTCGCCAAACATCTTTTGCGCAGCCGCCCAAGTCACGTCGCTGACCGATTGGTTGTGCAGCAACTCCTGCAAAAAGTCGTAAACCACGGTTTCTTCAGCCGTCATGTTGGGGGGGCGGCGGCCTTCGGCAATCGCATCACAGGTTTCTTCGCTCACACCTGCTTTCATGGCGATGGGTTTGTGGATGTGCCACTCGACCGGTTGCGACCAGTGGCGCGCCACCACCAGCACCGCGAACTCCGAGTTGTGCAAACCCACGGAGTTGTCGTAGCGCAGGTATTCCCCCACCTTTTGCAAGCGGCGCATCAGCTCGGGGCTGCGCATCAAGGGCACAAAGGGGCCCGAGAGTTTGCCGCGGGGCCCGCTGACGAGTTCGTCCACCGCGGCGCGTTGGGCCTCGGTCATTTGTTCACGCGGGATTTCGGGCAGGCGGTCGGTTTTGGGTGCGGTCATCGGGCTGTCTCTTGGGGTGAGGGGCGGGTTGAAAGATGAAGCCCCAATTTATCACCGGACCTGACGACGATCAGTCGTCTGCGGGATAGCCCTGCGGCGCCACCGCCGCGCCCTGGATCTGGTGGCGCACAAAGGCCTCGGCCACCCAGCCCGACTGTTTGGCGTCCTCCACAAAACCGTTCAGAAATTGCCGCGCTGGTTCGCTGCGTTGCGCGGGCATGCCCATGGCCTGGTGGATGACCATGAAGCGGCCTGGCAGAAGGCGAACGCCGGGCAAGCGCAGCGCATCGGCTTCCAATTGTTGCTTGACGCCTGCGGCCACTTCGAGTTGCTGGGCCATGAACACATCGACCACGGCGGGCGAGCTGGGCGCGCGCACGATGGTCGCTTGTTTCAGCTGGCGCGTCAGGTACAAATCGTAGGCACTGCCTGCGCCCACCGTGACGCGCTGGCCAGGCTGATCGACCTGATCGTTGCTTTGCAGAGGCGAGTCGTTGCGCACCATGTAGGCGCCTTCGATTTGCACATAAGGCGGCGAAAAATGCAGACCCTCGCCGCGCAGCGGGTCGATGGCAAAAAAGCCGATGTCGGCTTCGTCGGCACGCACGCACTGCACAGACGCATCGGCTTTCTTGAACACGCGCCATTCAATGCCCAGGCCCAGCTGGGCCGCCAGTTTGCGCGACAGGTCGGCCGAAATGCCCGAGGGTTCGCCTTCGGCGTCGAGCCCTGCGAGCACCGGGTTGCCCAGGTTGATGGCCACGCGCAAGACGCCGAGGGATGCGACCAGTTCGGCCAAAGTGTTTGCAGATGCAGAGTTCATGGGGACTGGAGAAAATGAAGCAAAAACCGGCACCCATTGTAAAAATCGAGCCGTGCAGTTGGCTGACAGCCTCCTGTCAGGGATGACGCTTCAGCCCAAGACTTGGAGCACCGCCGTCAAATCCCGCCCGGTGTGGTGAGGTGCGGGCCCGATGGCTTCGGGTGGCAGGCCTTGGCGGTTGACCCACAGCGTGGTGAAACCAAACCAGGTCGCGCCCATCACATCCCAGGCGTTGCTCGAGACAAACAACACTTCCGCGGGGGTAAGCCCAAAGTGCTCGGTCACGATTTGGTAGCTGGTGGGCGTGGTCTTGAACTGGCGCACGCTGTCCACCGACAGCACGGCGTCCAGCAGTTCGCTCATGCCCGCACTGTGCACGGCCGAGGCCAGCATCTCGGGGCTGCCGTTCGACAAAATCGCCGTGGCCACACCGCGTTCGCGCAAGGTGCGCAATACGGCCAGATTTTCCGGGAAGGCCGATAGCTCGGCGTATTGCGCCATCAGCGCGTCTTCATTCGCGTGGGTGTGCGCCAAGCCCAAACGCGCCAGCGCATACCGCAGCGACAAGCGCGTGATGTCCCAAAACGACTGGTAATGCCGGCTGCCTTGAGGACTCGGATCGCTGAGCGAAATCAGCCGCGTGTACTCGATTTGCTTGTCACGCCAGAGCACCGACAGCGCTGCACCTTGTCCGGGGTAGAGCCGCTCGGCGAGGGCGCCGATCGAGTACACATCGAACAAGGTGCCATAGGCATCGAAGACCGCGGCTTGGATGGTGATCTTGCTCATGCCCGGTGCGCGGTTTTCAAGAGAACCAAACAGTTTTCGGGGTGTAAGGGCAGGTCTTGATGCATTGCAGGATTCAAGGCGTTCAGGTTTTCAAAACCACCGGCTCCAGCGCATCGGCTTGTGCGTTGATGCGGCCAATGATCGCTGTGTGCGCATAACCTGCGTCCTTCAAGGCCTGCACACAGGCCGCCGCTTGTGCGGCAGGCACGCTGGCCAGCAAACCGCCTGCGGTTTGCGGATCGAACAGCAGCGGGTAGCGCGGGTCTTGCACAAAGTCTTCGGCATTGCGCAAGGCGCGGCGCAAGCGCACATTGGCGGGCTGCAAAGAGCTCACGATGCCCGCTTTGACGCAGTCCACCGCGCCGTCGAGCAGGGGCAGCTGGCTCAGCTGCAACTCGGCGTCCACGCCCGAGGGGCGCGTCATTTCCACCAAATGGCCCAGCAGACCAAACCCCGTGAGGTCGGTGCAGGCCGTGGCGCCGTGGTGGCGCAAAATTTGGGCGCCTGCCTGGTTGGATTGCACCATCGACTGCAGCGCGGCCGCGATCCAGCGGCCCTTGGCCGCCGCTCGGGCGTGCGCGGCAAACAGCGTGCCGGTGCCCATGGGTTTGGTCAGCAGCAGCAGATCGCCGGCTTGCATGCCGCCTTTGCGCATCACGCCGCTCATCTGCTCGTCGATCAGGCCATTGATGGCAAAGCCCAAAGCCAATTCGGCCCCCTCGCCCGTGTGCCCGCCCACCAGTGCGCAGCCTGCGGCGTTGAGCACCTCCATGGCCCCGCCCATCATTTGCTTGAGCAGGTCTTCCACCTTGCGCTCCAGACCCGGCGGTACCGTGACGACCGCGGTGGCGCTTTGCGGCTCAGCCCCCATGGCAAAGATGTCACCCAGTGCGTGGTTGGCCGCCACCTTGCCAAACAGGTAAGGGTCGTCGATGAACGAGCGGAAAAAGTCCACGGTGTGCACCATGGCCATGCCCGGTGGCACGCGCACCACGGCCGCGTCGTCGGGCGAATGCAGGCCAATCAAGACGTCGGAACGGTCCACCGGCTGCAACGACCCCAAGGCGCGAGACAAGACATTGGCGCCGACTTTGGCCCCGCAGCCGCCACAGCGCATGGCGATGGCCGAAATGGCTTGCAGCGATTCCTCAGAGCTCAAACTCAGGCGTGTGGTCGGGGCCTTGCCTTGCACCTGGATGTCCCTGAGCAGTTGCCCCATGGCGCGCACAGCTTCGCGCAAATTGGCCCCGGGTGAAACGCCGCCTGTGTGAGGCATGGCGGGCCACTCGCTGAAGCGACGCATGAAATGGCGGTCGATCCGGTCTTTCCAACGCCAGACCCATTCACCACCAAAACCCAAGGCACCGCGAGACCCGACGGCATACCGGTTGCCCGTGGATATCAAGGCCAGCCAATGCTGCTGGGGTATATAGGCCTTCAGTTTTTGACCCCGCAGGCTGCGACGCAAATTGTCGGCCAAGGGCTTGGCCATGCGCACCGCAAACACGCCGGCTTTTTCCAGGGGGCGCTCGACAAACGAGGCCACATCCCCGGCCGCAAAAACCAAGGGGTCATTCAAGCTCTGCAACTGCGGATGGACCAGGATGAAGCCTTGGGGGTCCAGTGCCAGCCCTGTGCTTTGCAGCCAGGCAGGCCCTCCGGCTTGTGTGACCCACATGGTTTCGTCGGCGTCAAAGGTTCGCCCATTGCGTGTGTGAAGGCAGCCTGGCGAGACTTGCACCACTTCAGCGTGGGTGTGCACTTCGACGTTGCGCTCTTGCATCACTTGCGCAAAACGTGCGCGCACGCCCGGGTTGTGGGTGGGCAAAATCGAATCGCCAGAGGTCAAGAGCACAAACTTCAGGTCTTCAGGGTTGCGCCCCAGGGCTTTGAGCTCAAGGCGCAAGCGGTATTGCATCGACAAGACCAGCTCGACCCCGCCAGCGCCGCCGCCCACCACCGCGATCGTCATGCGCCCCCGGTGGGAAGGCCATTGCCGCGCTTTGTCCAGCAGGGCCAACCAGCGCTGGTTGAATTGCGCAATGGGTTTGACGGGGGTGGCCAGGGCTTGCGCACCTTCGATGTTTTGCACCTGGGGTGTGGAGCCGGTGTTGATGGACAGCAGGTCGTAGGCCACGGGTGGCCGGTGTGCACAAATCACCTGTTGGTTCTGGCGGTCAATGCCCACCACTTCATCGCGGTACAAGCGGGCACCGGCAAATGCGCACAGGCGACCCAGGTCGATGTGCACCTCGTCAAAGCTGTAGTGGCCCGAAATATAGCCGGGCAGCATGCCCGAGTAGGGGGTGTCGATGTCGGTGCAGATGACGGTGATGCGCACCCCGGGCTCGGGGTTCATGGCGAACATGCGCAGCACGCCCACATGGCTGTGGCCACCGCCGACCAGCACCAGGTCGCGCAACACGGGTTGGTTGATGGATTGCATTCTTGGGCTGTTCAGGTTGTGCTGGAGTTCAGGGGTGCATGACGATGGGGCTTGCGGCCATGTCTTGAGTGTGCCACCAGTTGAAAAGGGACTGGGTGGTTTTTGCTGTTCTGATGTAACGTATTGACTTCAGAACAGACCGCCGCTTGATCAGGAACCCCCGCGATGCACCCCACTTTGCCACTTTTGAGAGCGACCGACTTTCCGCCCATCCGCCGCAAAACCCTCGACACCTTGCAGGTCAATCTGGGCTACAAATGCAACCAAAGCTGTCTGCATTGCCATGTGGGCGCCGGCCCGAACCGCACGGAGATGATGGATGCGGCCACAGTCGAGTCGGTCCTGGCGGTTTTGGCTCGGCGTCAGATTCAGACGCTGGATTTGACCGGGGGGGCGCCAGAGCTCAACAGCGAATTCCGGTCTTTGGTGGCGCGCGCGCGCGCCCTGGGGGTGCGCGTGATCGACCGCTGTAACCTCACCATTCTCAGTGAGCCTGGGCAGGAAGACCTGGCCGAATTCTTGGCTGCGCACCAAGTCGAGGTCACGGCATCTTTGCCCTGCTATTCGCCCGCCAATGTCGACCGACAAAGAGGTGATGGGGTTTTCGAGCGCAGCATTGCGGGGCTCAAGCAACTCAATGCCTTGGGATATGGTCAGGCTTCACGTCCGGAGCTTGTCCTGAATCTGGTTTACAACCCGCAAGGGCCCTCTTTGCCGCCGCCTCAGACCGCCTTGCAGGCGGATTACAAGCGAGAGCTGCTCGCGCATTTCGGCATCCATTTCAACCACCTGTTTGCCTTGACCAACATGCCGGTGCAGCGTTTTGGCAGCACCTTGGTGAGCAAAGGCCAATTTGCAAGCTACATGCAGTTGCTGCGCAGTGCTTACCGCGCAGAAAACCTGGACACCGTCATGTGCCGCACCCTCATCAGCGTGGACTGGCAAGGCTTTTTGTACGACTGCGATTTCAACCAGATGTTGGGGATGCCTTCACCCAGCGCGGGCGCCAAGCCAGCCCGCATTGAAGACCTCTTGTCTTGGGAGGTGACGGGGCAGCCGATTGCCATTGCAGACCATTGCTATGGCTGTACGGCGGGACAAGGCAGCAGTTGCGGTGGGGCTTTGGAAGACCCGCCAGCCCGTGTGGCGCAGTTGTCCCCGTCTTGAGTGCCGCCAACCTTGGCTGAACCCATGCGATCGCCTTTGTGCATTGTGCTGCCGGTGCTGAACGAAGCGGCCACCCTGGAGGCCACTTTGCAAAGCCTGGCGCCCTTGCGCCTGCGCGGCGCTGCTGTGGTGGTGGTGGATGGCGGCAGCACCGATGCCACCATGGACTTGGCCCGCCCCCATGCCGATGTGGTGATGGCCTCTGCGCGCGGTCGCGCGGCCCAAATGAACGCGGGCGCGGCCGTGGGCCTGGGTGATGTGCTCTTGTTTTTGCATGCGGACACCACCTTGCCCGACCAGGCCGACCAATGCGTCACGCAAGCGCTGGCCGCAGGCCATGCCTGGGGGCGATTTGATGTGCGCATCGCCGGCAGCCACTGGATGCTGCCGGTGGTGGCCACCCTGATGAACGGGCGCTCGCGCTGGACGGGCATCGCCACGGGCGACCAGGCCCTGTTCATGCGCCGTGAGGTGTTTGAGCACCTGGGGGGCTTTGCCGCGCAAGCCCTGATGGAAGACATCGACATGTCCAAGCGCTTGCGCGCTTGGGGGGCACCCGCTTGCATCCGCCAACCGGTGCGCACTTCCGGGCGACGTTGGGAGCAGCGCGGCGTGTGGCGCACCATTTTTTTGATGTGGCGCTTGCGCTGGCGTTACTGGCGGGGCGAGTCGCCCGATCGATTGGCACAGGACTACCGATGAGTGTGGCCTTGATCATTCTGAGCAAAGCCCCTGTCGCCGGGCTGGCCAAAACCCGTTTGATCCCGGTCCTGGGTGCGCAGGGCGCAGCCGACTTGGCTGGGCAGCTCTTGCTGCACGCGGTGCAACAGGCCCTTCAAACCCCGTTTGAGCACCTGGAGCTGTGCGTCAGCCCGGAAGTCGCGCACCCGACGTTTGCGCAAGCACAAGCCCTCGCGCCAGGTCGTTTGCATTGGACGGCGCAAGGCGAGGGTGATCTGGGTGCGCGCATGCACCGGGCTTTGCTGCGGCGGCTGGTGCATGAGCCATCGGTGATGCTCATGGGCACGGATGCACCGGGCCTGAGCGCCGACGTGTTGAAGGCTGCCGCGCGGGCCTTGGACTGCAACGATGCGGTGTTCGTGCCTGCCTGTGATGGGGGGTATGCTTTGGTGGGTTTGCGTCGCCCTTGTCCGGGTTTGTTTGAGGGCATGGCATGGAGCACCCCGCAGGTCATGGCTGAGACACGCCTTCGGGCCCGAGCGGCCGGCTTGTGCTGGCAAGAGCTCGACCCGGTTTTTGACATCGATGAGCCGACCGATTTGCACCATCTGCCGCCGGATTGGCCCGGCCGAGACCTTTTGTTGAAAGCCCCAGCGACGCCATGAACGCCCCATCCTCTGCAGGCCGCAGCTGCCCCTTGCATTACCAATACGGCCCCGACGTGTTTTGTTCGGCCCCTGACCCGTGCTTGAGCGATTTGGAGACGCTCTACCTTGTGGGGGGTCTGTATGGCAACGAACTGGCGCTGCACGAGGTGTTGCGCTTGTTTGCGCAAGAAACCGGGCGCAAGCGCCTGGTGTTCAATGGCGACTTCCATTGGTTCGACACCGATCCGGCCACTTTTGCACGGGTTCAAGCGGCCGTGCTCCAGCATGTGGCTTTGCGGGGCAACGTCGAAACCGAATTGGCCGACAGCCAGCCTGACCCCGATGCGGGTTGCGGCTGCGCCTACCCCGACTGGGTGGGGCAGGAGGTGGTGTCGCGCTCCAACCGCATCCTGCAGCAATTGCGCACCGCCACCACGCCGCAGCAGCGCCAGCAACTGGCGGCCTTGCCCATGTGGCGGGTGGCGCAAGTGGGCCGCATGCGCGTGGGCGTGGTGCATGGCGATGCCCAGTCCTTGGCGGGCTGGGGCTTTGCCCAGGAACACTTGCGCCAGCCTGAGCAACGTGAGCAGGTCAGGCGCTGGTTTGAACGGGCGCAAGTCCATGCCTTTGCCAGCTCTCACACCTGCTTGCCGGTGTTCCAGCAAGTGAAGGTGCCCGGGCAGACCCAGCCCGCATGGGTGCTCAACAACGGCGCTGCGGGCATGCCCAACTTTCAGGGCGATCTGTCGGGTTTGTTCACACGCATTTCGGTCCTGCCTTTTGAGGGGCCGCAACAAAGGTGCAGCGTGCAAGCCCACGGGCTGCACTTGCAAGCCATCGCCATCGAAACCTCTGCCGAGCAAGTGCAGCAGCGCTTTTTGCAGCAGTGGCCCGAAGGTTCCGACGCACACGCGTCTTATTTTTCGCGCATCGCGGCAGGCCCTGCTTACCGCGAAGCCGATGTCATTCGCTGGGAGATCTGACCATGTTGGCCATCATCGGAGGCACGGGCCTTTATGAACTGCCGGGCTTGCGCATCACACAACGCCTGAACGACGGCACGCCCTTTGGCCAAGCCTCGGGCGAGGTGCTGCGCGGTCAGTACCACGACCAAGAGGTGCTGTTTTTGGCGCGCCACGGCAGCGGCCACCGCCTCCTGCCGCACGAGGTGAATTACCGCGCCAACATCTTCGCCCTCAAGCAAGCCGGGGCCACGCAGTTGCTCGGCTTTTCGGCGGTGGGCAGCCTGAGTCTGGAGGTCAAGCCCGGTGACATGGCCATGCCCGAGCAGTACTTTGACTGGACACGGGGCCAACGCGAGCGCACTTTTTTTGGGCAAGGCGTGGCCGCCCACGTGTCCACCGCCAAGCCCGTCAGTGCGGGCCTGGTGGATGCGGTCTCTTATGCCGCGCAGCGCTGCGGCCTGTCGGTGCACCGGGGCCTGACCTATGCCTGCGTGGAAGGCCCGCGCCTGGGCACGCAGGCCGAGAGCCATTTCTTGCGGCAAGCCGGTTGCCACCTGGTGGGCATGACCAATGTGCCCGAGGTCTTCTTGGCCCGCGAAGCCCAGATGGCCTATGCCACCGTGGGCCTGGTCACCGACTACGACTGCTGGTTGGACGACCCGACGCAGCACGTCAGCGTGTCCGGCATTTTTGAGCTCTATGGCAAAACCCTGGCCAAGGCCGGGCAGGTGCTCGACGCTTTGCTGTCCGCCCCTTTGCCAGCGCCGGATGCGGACAGCCGACAAGCCTTGGCCAGTGCCATGCTCACACCCGATGCCGCTTTGTCTCCCGAGCAGGCGCAGTGGCTGGCGGTTTTGCGGCGCTGAGCCCTCAAGGGGTGGTGAGGTCTTGCACCCAGCGGTGCAGGGCGGCGCGCTCGGCCTGTGGTTCAAACAAGGGCGCGCGCAAAGCGCATTGGTTTTCAAGCTGTGCCATCAGCGCCGGGCCGCCAGCCGCGTCGCGGCAAGCCAGCAGCCGTGCGGCCAGGCCCTGCGCGTCTCCAGGCTCGAACACGCCGGTGTAATCCTCGCCCAGCAGGCCCATGTTGCCGTCGATGCGCGAGACCAGCACGGGGGTGCCGCTGCAAATGGCTTCCATCAGCACATGCGCGCCGCCCTCCATGCGGCTGGTGTGCACCAGCAAGTGGGCGCGCTGGATGCGCTGCAGGGTTTGGCGGTGCGGCAAGGCACCCAGCCAGCGGTAATGCGGGCATTGCGCTTGTGTGGCTTGCGCGGTTTGGCCCAGCGCGGCATCAAGAGGCGCGCCGATGTGGTCGATCAGGATGCCGCTGTCCGCAGGCAACAAGCGGGCGGCGGCCATCAGGGTCAGGGGGTCTTTTTCGTCACGCAAGTGGCCCACCATCACCACGCGCAGGTGGCGCGCAGTTTTGGCCAGGTGTTGGCGGGTCAGCGTGGATTGGTAGATCACGCGGGCCTTGGCTTGGAGCGCTGGGGACAGTTGGTGAAGGCCCAGCCCTTGCAGCACCACCAGCGATGAGGCCAGTTGCAAGGATTGCTGGGCCATCGCGTCATGGGCAATGTCGCGGTACAGGTCGGTACCCGTGAGGACCAAGCCCAAGCCGCGTCCACCGTGTTGTTTGTGCCAAGCCAACACGGCGTCTGCCGAGCGGCGGGCATGCAAGGCCAACATCACCTCGTCGGCTTGCGCCAGGGCATCGGGCCATTGCTGCACGATGCGCACACGGTGTGGCCACAGCAGGCGCTGCCAGCGACGCGCCGTTTGCCAATTGCCATTGTTGGCGGCGGCCAGGGCAGGGCTGACAATCACAATGCGCAAAGATTTCATGAGGGTTTTATAACCGAGCACGCGGATCCGCAGTCTGGACCAGTGGCATTGAAAACCCCTTGTGCAGCAAGATCAATTTCATACTTTGTAAGCAGGAATGGCCCAAAGATGCATCATCTGCACTGCGATGGTTCGGCAATCAATTCCCCTTTTTAAATTCGGATAAAACTGATTGAATGAATTTTTCATTCTGCTTTTTGTAGAATATCGACCTTCCATTCGACTCACATATATCCAGGACCATCCCATGATCCGTCACGCGGTCGTCAGCGGCCCATCGCGCCTCAAGGCGTCAAGTTCCAGCGTGGCAGCACTTTGTGTGCTGAGCGCTTTGTTGTGGACCCTCCCCTTGTCCGGCTTCGCGGCCAATGTGCCGGTGCCGCAGGCCTCTGGCCAGAGCGTCACGCCAGCAGGCGATGTCCAGGAGTTCGACACGGCCCGTCTCGAAGCTTTGGTGCTGCAATTTAACCCCTTGCTCAAGGCCACAGCGCAATCTGTGGAAGCCGCACGGGCTTCAGTGACTTCTGCAGGGGCTTTGCTGAACCCTCGGGTGGACTGGTCCAGGGGCCCATGGCAGCCGCAGGGGGCCAGCTCTGCCTCCAGTCAAAGCTGGACTTTGACCCAGCCGATTGAAAACCCCCAAATTCGCCGCGCGCGCATCGACAGTGCCCAAGCGGGTCAAAAAAGCGCCGAGCAGCAATTGGCCACGGTGCGCAACGACCTGTTGGCGCAACTGCGGATGCGGATTTTTGAAGCCCTGCTGCATCAGGGTGAAGCCGATGCCGCTGCCGAGTCGCTCACCTTGCTGGAGCAAGTGCAGCAAAGGGTTCGCGTGCGCGTGACCAGCGGAGAAGCCGCACGCTACGAGTTGATCAAGGCCGATGCCGAAGTCATCAACGCCCGCGAGCGCCAGCAAACCGCCGCCTTGCGTGCAGACAAAACGCTGCTCGAAATCAACCGGCTGGCAGCAGGCCAGTTGCCCGCCCGCTGGACGCTCAAGCCGCCGACCGCCGCCGAGCGGTCCATGACGCTGACGCTTGAGCAGCTGCAGGCCAGTGCCAGCCAGTTCAACCCGGAAATTCTGATACTCAAGCATGAGTTTGACCGAGCCCAGTCCCGATTGGCGGCCGTGCGCGCCAGTGTGTTGCCGTCGGTCGATCTGCGTTACTCGCAGATGACGGACCCCCAGGTTCGCCAATCGCAGTGGGGTATCGGCGTGCAAATCCCCTTGCTGGACCAGCGCAGCGGCCCCATCGCCGAGGCGGTGGCTGAACTTGAGAGGGCCCGCACACGTTACGAAGGACGGCAAGCCGAAATGAACCAGCAGGTGTTGTTGGCCTGGCGGTCCCTGGAAATGTCGCGCTTGCGGGTAGACGCCCTGAGCCAGGGTGTGGTCCGCGAAGCCGAATCGGCATTGCGCGTGGCCGAGGCGGCTTACCGCTTTGGTGAGCGAGGCATTCTGGATGTGCTGGATGCACAGCGGGTTTTGCGCAGCGTTCGCGCCGACCTCTTGCAGGCCCGTTACCAGCTGCAGGTGGCCCGCATCACCCTCATTCAGCTCAGTGGCCGTTACGCTTCAGATTCCAACCTTTCCCAAAAATGAACCCCATGCACTCCCTGATCAAGCGCCCCCTGCGTTCACGCGCGTTGTTGCTGACCACCCTCGTTGGTGCCTTGGTGCTGGTGGGCTGCGGCCAGCAGTCTGCGCCTGTCGCCACACCAGCGGCCAAACCTGCCACAGACCCCTTGCAAATCAAGGTTGAGCCTTCCATGGCCAGCCGGTTCAAGGTGGGCGATGTGGCGATGAGCAACATCGTTCCCATCAAAGAGGTCCCCGGACGCATTGAGGCCAATGAACGGCAGGTGACACGCATTGGGGCTTCGGTCACCGGTCGTGTGACCGAATTGCTGGTGGAGGTGGGTGATCGCATCCGTGTCGGGCAGCCTTTGGCACGTTTTGCCAGCCCTGAATTGACCCAAGCCCAAATGGCATTCTTGCGGGCCCACTCCAACGCGGGATTGGCCGAGCGGGCGGTCGACCGTGCGCGACAGCTCTTTCAGGCGGATGTGATTGGTGCTGCAGAACTGCAGCGCCGTGAGTCCGAACTGTCCGTGGCCCGTGCAGAATTGCGCGCTTTGGGCGATCAACTCAAGCTTCTGGGCATTTCGGGGGCTCCCTTGGAGGCGCTGCGCGACCAAGGCGCCTTGCAATCCCATGCGCCCATTTTGGCCACTCAATCAGGCGTCTTGCTTGAGCGCAAAATCAGCAATGGCCAGGTGGTGCAACCCGGTGATCACCTTTTTACAGTGGCCGATCTGGGCAATGTCTGGGTGGGTGGCGCTTTGCCGGAGCAAACCGCTCGCGCCGTGCGCATGGGTCAACAAGTGGACATCGAAGTGCCTGCCTTGGGCAATCGGCAATTGTCAGGCCGGATCATTTATGTGGGCGACGCGGTATCGCCCGAGACACGCACCGTTCCGTTTCGCACCCAGGTGGACAACCTGAACCGCGATTTAAAACCCCAAATGCTGGCCACCATGCGCATCCGGGGTGAAGCCACCAGCGAATTGGTGGTGCCCAATGACGCCGTCATCCGTGAAAGCGACCGTGACCATGTGTACCTCAAGGTGGCAGAGGGCACCTACCGCTTCACGCCGGTCGAACTGGCCCCGGCCCACAACGACTTGCGGCCTGTCATCAAGGGACTGAAGCTGGGCGACCAAGTGGTCATTGATGGCGCATTCCATCTGCACAACGAGCGCAAGCGCGCCGAACTTCAGTAACAAGGACTCACCATGCTGAAGTCATTGATCCGTGCCGCCTTGTCCCAGCGCTTGCTGGTCCTGGTGGTGGCGATTGTTTTGCTGGGTTTTGGCGGTCGCGCCGCAATGCGCCTGTCTGTCGATGCGTTTCCCGATGTGACCAACGTGCAGGTCCAGGTGGCCACCGAGGTGCCTGGCCGTTCGCCCGAAGAGGTCGAGCGTTTTGTCACCATGCCGCTCGAAGTGGCCATGACCGGTTTGCCGGGCCTGACCGAAATGCGCGCGCTCAACCGAGCAGGTTTGTCCTTGGTCACCTTGGTGTTCACCGACAAAACCGACGTTTATTTCGCGCGCCAATTGGTGATGGAGCGTTTGCTCGAAGTCACCCCCCGCATGCCCGAGGGGGTGGTGCCGGTTTTGGGCCCGGTGTCCACCGGTTTGGGTGAGGTTTACCAATACACCTTGGTGCACCCGGACGATGGCCAGCGCCAACTCTCCGAGAATGAATTGATGGAGCGGCGTGTCATCCAGGACTGGGTGTTACGCCCCATGCTGCGCTCGATTCCGGGTGTGGCCGAGATCAACTCGATGGGTGGTCTGGAGCGCCAATTCCAGGTGCTGGTCAACCCGGACCGTTTGCGGCATTACCGTCTGACCTTGCGAGAGGTGCTGGAGGCGGTGGAGCGCAACAACGCCAATTCGGGTGGGGGTTTGCTGCGCTCTTCGGCCGAACAGTACCTGATCCGTGGCGTGGGCCTGATCCAAACCGCCGACGACATCGGCAACATCATTTTGAAAGAGTCGGGTGATGTGCCGGTGTTCGTGCGCGATGTGGCGCAAGTCCAGGTGGGCGCTGCGGTGCGGCAGGGTGCGATTGTGCGCAATGGCGAGACCGAAGCGGTGGCCGGCATTGTGATGATGCTGCGCGGCGCCAACGCCAAAGACGTGGTGGGTCGCGTCAAAAACAAGGTGGAAGAAATCAACCAAAAGGGCTTGCTGCCCGGTGGTTTGCAAATCGAGCCGTTTTATGACCGCACGGAGCTGGTGGACTCGGCCTTGTGGATGGTGACCAAAGTCCTGCTGGAAGGCATTGTTTTCATCGTCATCATTTTGTTGCTGTTTTTGGGCGATGTGCGCTCCAGCCTGGTGGTGGTGGCCACGATCGTCATCACGCCCTTGGTGACCTTCATGATGATGAACCAGTTGGGCTTGTCGGCCAACCTGATGTCGCTGGGGGGCTTGGCCATCGCGATTGGTTTGATGGTGGACGGCACCGTGGTGGTGGTCGAAAACGTCTTCCACAAATTGGGTCTGGCGGGCCCGGGTCGCGAATCCAAGCTGCGCATCATTTTGGAGGCGACCAACGAGATTGCCAAACCCACGGTGTACGGCATGTCCATCATCATTTTGGTGTTCTTGCCCTTGATGACCTTGACCGGCATGGAAGGCAAGATGTTTGCACCCTTGGCCTTGACCATTGCGATCGCATTGGCGGTTTCTTTGGCGGTGTCACTCTTTTTGTCGCCGGTGTTGTGCAGCTACATCTTGCGGGGCGGCAGCGAGCATGACACCAAGCCAATCGCCTTCTTGAAGCGCCATTACCTGACGGTTCTGCATGTGGCCTTGGGTGCAGAAAAGAAGACGATCGCGATCGCCGTGGCCTTGTTGGTCGGCTCTTTGTCCTTGTTTCCGCTGCTTGGCAAAAGCTTCATCCCCACCATGAAAGAGGGCAACATCGTTCCTCAATTGATTCGAGTCCCCAGCATTGCTTTGGAAGAATCGCTCAAGGTGGAATTTGAGGCGATGAAAATCGTCTCGCAAGTGCCAGGCGTCAAATCGGTGGTGGCCAAATTGGGCCGTGGCGAATCCTTGGCAGACCCGGTTGGACCCAATGAATCCGATCCGATTGTGGTGATAGACCGCGAAGCCGGTCGCACCCAGACCGAGATCGAAGAAGACATTCGCAAGGCCCTGGCGGTCTTGCCCGGTGTGCAGGTCATCATGAACCAGCCCATCGCACAGCGGGTGGACGAAATGGTGACCGGGGTGCGCTCGCAGTTGGCCATCAAGGTGTTTGGTGACGATCTGGCTGAACTCAAGCGCATCTCCGAAGAGGTCGCGCGCATCACCAGCACCGTGCCCGGCGCCATTGACTTGCGTGTGGAGCGCTTGTCGGGGCAGCAGACCTTGACCATTGAAATCGACCGGCAGTCGATTGCCCGGTATGGCATCAATGTCTCGGATGTCAACGACCTGATCGAAACCGCTTTTGGCGGCAACGAGGTGGGCCAGTTGTACGAAGGACAAAGGCGATTTGCCATCGTGGTGCGTTACCCGAACGAGTACCGCAATTCGATCCAGACGATTCGCAACACCACCTTGAAAACCAGCGACGGCACCTTGGTGCCCTTGTCGGCCGTGGCCAGCATCGAATTGCTGGACAGTCCTCCCACCATCAGCCGTGAGTTTGGCAAACGCCGTGTGGTGGTGGGTGCCAACGTCAGCGGTCGTGACTTGGGTGGCTTTGTGCAAGAGGTGCAGCGCCGCGTCGATGCCGAGTTGATCTTGCCCGATGGTTATTACCTGTCGTGGGGCGGGCAGTTTGAGAACATGGAGCGCGCCATGGCCACCTTGACGATCATTGTGCCGCTCACCATTGCTGCGATCTTCTTCCTGCTGTTCATGCTGTTCAATTCGGTGCGCTTGGCCTCATTGATCATCATGGTCCTGCCCTTCGCCTCGATTGGTGGTGTCATCGCCTTGTTTGTTTCGGGCGAATACATCAGCGTGCCGGCATCGGTGGGCTTCATTGCCTTGTGGGGCATTGCGGTGCTCAATGGCGTGGTGCTCGTCAGCTCCATCCGCAAACTTCGCGAAGACGGCATGTCGGTCGCAGCGGCCGTGCGCGAGGGCTGTGTGCAGCGCTTCAGGCCCGTGCTCATGACCGCCACGGTGGCCATGCTCGCCCTGGTGCCTTTCCTGTTTGCCACAGGCCCGGGCTCGGAAGTGCAACGGCCCTTGGCGGTCGTTGTGATCGGGGGTTTGATTTCCTCTACATTACTGACATTGGTCGTTTTGCCTGCCCTTTACCGGTGGTTCGATGACATGCCACAAGAAGCTTGAATTTGGAGTTTGTTGATGAAAGAAGTACGAGCCATCATTCGCCCCAACCGTCGCGAGCGTTTGCGAGAAGCTTTGCGGGCCATCCCCAATTTTCCAGGTGTTTCCATGTTCAGCGCGCAGGGCTTCACAGCCCCGGCGTCTGTCGATAAACGCAGTGTGCGTGACGAGTTGACCGACTTCACAGAGAAGTTCATGGTTTGCGTTTTGTGTCCCGATGACATGGTGGAAACCATTCGCGAAACCATCATCAAATCGTGCAGCACCGGTCAAATCGGCGATGGTTTGGTCTGGGTGCTGGACGTGGCCACAGTGCACCGCATCCGCAACAGTGAGCCCATGGCCTGATGCCATCTTCCGCAGGACTGCGACATGATCGGCCTGCTTGAGTCCTGGCGTGTTCAGGCCCAATCATTTTCAAGGTGGCGGAGCCTCTGATCAACCCCTCTCGTACATCAGGATCGGCGGCATTGGCTGCAGCATTGCTCGCCACCCGCCAACGCACGCTCGGTCTGATGCAGGCTTGGCAAGCGGCATTGCCCGATCTGGCTGTGCCACCCTCACCCGGCATGAATCCGCCTCTTTGGGAGTGGGGCCACATCGCCTGGTTCCAAGAGTGGTGGACAGTGCGCAACCGCCAGCGCCACGAAGGCATTCGCAGTGCATCGTCAGGCGATGGCTTCGCCCCCTCGCTCATGCCGCATGCCGACGCGCTGTACAACTCCAGTGAAGTCGCCCACGACAGCCGCTGGTCGCTGGCCCTGCCCGACTTTGAACACACCCAAGGGTATTTGTCTGACGTGCTGGCACACAGCTTGGCGCATTTGCAGGCCACGCCCGATGCCAGCGATGAGGCCCTGTACTTTTGGCGGCTTGTTCTGCAACACGAGGCCATGCACAACGAAGCCTCGGTTTACATGGCACAAGACCTCGGTCTGGCTGTACCCGAAACCCTGTGCGTTGGGCACACGCACACGGCGCATCCCGGTGCCGACACCCCGCTGCACCTGCCTGCCCAAGAGTGGACCTTGGGTCACCACGGGCCCGGCTTTGCGTTTGACAACGAGTGTCCTGCCCACACTGTCCGTTTGCAGGCCTTCGACATCGATGCGAATGCGGTGACTTGGTCCCAATACCTGCCCTTTGTGCTGGCCACGGGCCATGCCCTGCCGCCGCACGTGCGTTGCGAACAAGGCGTTTGGCAAATGCGTCGCATGGGCGCTTGGCGAACGATGGACCCCCTTGCGCCCGTGGTGCACGTGAATGCGCTGGATGTCCAGGCCTGGTGCGAATGGGCTGGCAGGCGTTTGCCCACCGAGGCCGAATGGGAATGCGCCGCGCACGCCACGGGTTTTGTGTGGGGCCAGGTGTGGGAGTGGACCGCCAGCGACTTCGCGCCTTACCCGGGTTTTGTGGCCCACCCCTACCGCGACTACTCCGAACCCTGGTGGCACGACCACCGTGTGCTGCGCGGCGCTTGTGCCGCCACTTCAGCCCATCTGATGGATGTGCGTTACCGCAACTTCTTTGCACCGCAGCGGCGGGACATCTTTGCAGGGTTCCGGTCGGTGGCGCTTTGAGCGACTTTCAGGCCTGCGCCCAAAACACCGCGAAACGCTCGGCCGGGTCCGTCCAAAACTCGGTGCTGGCAAAACCGGCATGGCGCAGCAAAGCGCCAAAGTCAGGCACGCGCCACTTGTAAGCGTTCTCGGTGTGGATGGTCTCGCCCGCAGCGAACGCGCGCTCGCCGCCAGGCCAGCGCACGGTGAGGGTTTGGCGGGCCTGCAGGTGCATCTCCACACGCGATTGCACCGGGTTGAACCGCGACAGGTGTTGCCAGTCGCGCACCGCAAAATCGCTGCCCACCAAGCGGTTGATGTGCAGCAACAAATTCAAATCAAAAGCGGCCGTCACACCCAAAGCATCGTCGTAGGCGGCTTCCAGCTCGGCGGGGTCTTTGAGCAAGTCCACTCCGATGAACAAACCGCTGCCCGGCGCCGTGCCGCAACAGGTGTGCAGTTGGCGCAAAAACACCAGTGACTCATTCGGCGTGAAGTTGCCGATGCTCGAACCTGGGTAGAACAGCACCCGTGGCTGTGCCGGGTCCAAGCCGAGCGCTGGCGGCAAGCTCAAGCCCGAAGAAAAGTCCAAGCCCACCCCCGCCATGGGCAAATCGGGGTATTGGCGTTGCAAACACGAGAGCGCGTGGCGCAAAAAATCCACCGAAATGTCCACCGCCACATAGCGCCCCGCGGAGAACGCCCCCAACAAGCGCCCGGCTTTTTCGCAATTGCCCGCCCCCAAATCAATCCAGCAAGCCCCAGACGGCAAACGCGCGATCATGGCCGGTGTGTGCAAGGCCATGGCCTGCGCCTCGTTGCGCGTGACGTCGTATTCCGGCAGCTCGGTGATGGCCTCGAACAGGCGCGAGCCCAAGGCGTCGTACAGGTATTTGGGCGAGGTGAACGCCTGCGGGGCGCTCAGACCCTGAATGAGTTCCTGCGCCACGGCAGAGGCGTTGTGTTGGTACAGCTGGATGAAATGGGGGGTGGTCATGGGCCCATGTTAAGGCCCCCGTTCTGTTTGCCCCTGTTTCTGGGTGGCGTCCGTGTTTCGGGGTTTAATCGAGTTTTGACATTTCAAGCTGTTCAACATGAACCCTCAACTGCTCTCACGTCTTCGCACCACCGCCTGCATGGGCTTGTTGGCTTTGTCCACCATGACGGCGGCCCAAGCCCAAACCACCTTGCGCGTGACCACCATCCCCGAAGAAGCCGCCACCGAACAGGTGCGCAAGTTCACGCCCTTGGCCTCGTACCTGGAAAAGCAGCTGGGCATGAAGGTGGTGTTCACCCCCGTGACCGACTACCCCGCTGCGGTGGAGTCGCTGGTGAACAAGAAGGTGGATGTGGTCTGGTTTGGTGGCTTCACCTTTGTGCAAGCCAGCATCCGCTCGGGCGGCAAGATCGTGCCCATTGCCCAGCGTGAAGAGGACACCCGCTTTCAGTCGGTGTTCATCGCCAAGACCAACTCGGGCATCAAAAGCCTGGCCGACATGAAAGGCAAGCAGGTCTCTTTTGGCTCGCAAAGCAGCACTTCGGGCCACCTGATGCCGCGCAGCTTTTTGCTGCAAGCCAACATCGACCCTGAGAAAGACTTCAAGCGCATCGCCTACAGCGGCGCGCACGACGCCACCATCGCCTCGGTGGTCAGTGGCAAGGTCGACGCCGCTGCGCTGGACATCACGGTCTGGCGCAAGTTCGTGTCCGAGAACAAGGTCAACACCCAAGACGTGAACGTGTTCTTCACCACCGCGCCTTACTTCAACTACAACTGGTCGGTGCATGCCGACATGCCCGCCGATTTGCGCGAAAAGATCAAGGCGGCCTTGCTGGCCCTGAACCCGGCCAACCCCGAGCACGCCGAGATCCTGAAGCTCAACCGCGCCACCCGCTATGTGCCCACCACGCCCGAGAACTACAAGGGCCTGGAGTCGGCAGCCCGCAGTGCGGGTTTGCTTTAAAGCCTGAGCCGTTTCGCCGTGCACATCGATCTGCAGTCTTTGGAGGCCCGCCACCCGGCCGCGCTGCCCGGTGCGGCTGCGGCTTTGCGCGCCCTGGACCTGCAACTGGCTGCGGGCGAACAGGTGGCCATCATCGGCCCCTCGGGCGCGGGCAAGACCACCTTGCTGCAGGTTCTGGCCTGCGCGCAGCCGCCCACCCGGGGCACGCTGCAGTTGTCGGGCGTGAACCCCTGGACGCAATCGCCTGGCGAATTGCGCGGTTTGCGGGGTCGCTTGTTTTTGGCCCCGCAGGTGCCGCCCTTGCCGCCGCGCCAGCGCGTGGTGACTTCGGTGCTGGCGGGGCGTTTGCCTGCCATGGGTTTGTGGGCGAGTCTGCGCTCCTTGTTTTACCCCGCCGACATCCCGGCGGCTTACGAAGCGCTGGCGCATTTTGATTTGGCCGACAAATTGTTCGAGCGGGTGGACCGCTTGTCGGGCGGTGAGCGTCAGCGTGTGGGCCTGGCCCGCGCCCTGTTGGCCCCGGCCAGTCTGTGGCTGATCGACGAGCCCTTGTCGGCACTCGACCCGATGCGCGCGCGCATGGCGATGACGGCCTTGGTGGGTTTGGCCGCCGAACGCCAAGTCACGCTGGTGGCCACCTTGCACCAAGTGGACATGGCTTTGGCGCATTTCCCGCGAATCGTCGGCTTGCGCGACGGGCAGCGGGTGTTTGACTTGCCGTCTGCACAAGTCAGCCGCGAGCACCTGGCCCACCTTTATGACCAGCACGAACACGAGCTGCGCGGTGAAGCGCCGATGCGGGTGGACGAGCCAGCCCCGCCAGCGACTGCGCCAGCTGTGATGCATTGCCGCTGACGCGGTCTGCGACCTGAACCTTGAACCTTCACGTACGCACGCGTCATGTCTGCCACCGTTTCCCGAATGCCCGACGCGCAGCCTCCTGGCTTGCCACCGACCATCTCTCGCCCGGGTGCGCCTGCGCGAGACCCGGCGTTTTTAGCGCGGGTGTTTTGGCTCAGCCTGGCGATGGTGCTGCTGTGGCCATTGGCCGTGGCCACCGAGTTCCGGCCCTGGGTTTTGTGGGCGCCCGAGAACCGCAAGGTCACGGCCGATTTTGTGGCCAGCTTTTGGCCGCTGGTGCACAACGCCGAATTCATGCAGATGGTGGTGCGCGAAACCTGGCGCACCGTGGCCATGGCCACCGCGGGCGTCACGCTGGCGCTGGTGCTGGCCGTGCCCTTGAGCCTGATGGCCACCCGCGTGTTGTCGCTCTCGGCCTTGTCGGGCCGCATGGACCGCTGGCCTGCTGTGGTGCGTTGGTGCGTGCGGGCCACTTTGATCGTGCTGCGCAGCGTGCCCGAACTGGTGTGGGCGCTGGTGTTTGTGCGCGTGGTGGGCTTGGGGCCCACGGCGGGTGTGCTGGCGATTGCGCTGACCTATGGCGGCATGCTGGGCAAGGTGTACGCCGAAATTCTGGAAAGCGGCGAAAGCCACGCCACCCAAACCCTGATGCGCAACGGCAGTGGCCGCCTGCAGGCTTTTGTCTATGCGCTGCTGCCCAGCCATGCGGCCGAACTGGCGTCGTACACCGTGTACCGCTGGGAATGCGCCATCCGCTCTTCCGTGGTGCTGGGCTTTGTGGGCGCGGGTGGCTTGGGCCAGCAACTGGACAACTCGATGAAGATGTTCAATGGCGGTGAAGTGGCCACCTTGCTGTTGGTGTTCATCGCGCTGGTGGCGCTGGCCGACCGCGTGAGCGCCTGGTTGCGAAAGGCTTTGGCATGAAGTCTTTTTCACGCGAAGCGGCCAACCCGCCCTACAAATTACCGCCGCCGCTGTTTGACGCGCGTTGCCGCGCTTGCTGGTTCACGGCCGCCCTGCTGGTGCTGGTGGTGGCCAGCTTTGTGTCGCTGGATCTGGACTGGGCCGCTTTTGCATCGATGGAAGCGGCGCGCAGCATGGGCCGCTTTGTGGCCGAGTTTTTCCCGCCCGATCTGTCGCCCGTGTTCGTCAACAAAGTGGCTTGGGCCGCTTGGGAAACCCTGGCCATGTCGGCGCTGGGCACCGTGATGGCGGCGGCGCTCGGTTTGGCGCTGGCTGTGCCCGCCAGCCGCATGTCCGCCCAAGACCCGGCCTGGCTGCGCAGCCCCACGCGCTGGTTGCTCAATGCCTTGCGTGCCATTCCTGAATTGGTGTGGGCTGCGTTGCTGTTGATCTCTGCGGGCTTGGGCCCCATGGCGGGCACCTTGGCGCTGGCGCTGCACACCAGCGGCGTGCTGGGGCGCTTGTTTGCCGAGGCCATGGAGAACATCCCCACCGGCCCCGGCGATGCCTTGCGCACCCAAGGCGTGGGGCCGCTGCGCGTGTTCTTTTACGCCACCTTGCCGCAGGTCTTGCCGCAACTCATGAGCTACACGCTCTACCGCTGGGAAAACAACATCCGCGCCGCCGCCGTGCTCGGCGTGGTGGGCGCGGGGGGCTTGGGCCAAATGCTGTCCTTTCACATGGGCCTGTTCCACATGAACAAAACCGCCACGATTTTGGGTGCGATGCTGCTCATGGTGGCCTGCGTGGATGCGCTGAGTTTCGCTGCGCGGCGTTGGCTCACACGCTGAGGTGTAAGGGCGACCCTCAAACCAGGCTGAAGCCCAGCCACAGCGCCGTGCCCCACATCATCAAGGCCACTGCGCCGTCCAGCGCACGCCAAATGTGCAGCGAGTTCAGACGACGACCCAGCCAGAAGGCGGCCACGCCCAAGCTCAGGAACCACAGCACCGAACCCGCTGCCGCGCCCAGGCCAAAGCTGGCGCTGCCTTGTCCATAGGCCAGCGAAGCGGTGCCGATCAACACCGCTGTGTCCAGCCAGGCATGGGGGTTGAGCCATGAAAACGCCAGCGCCGACAACAAGGCCTGACGGCGCGTGACGGGGGCCGCTTGGACACGCCCTGCGGGTGTGCCGGCCTCAGCGCTGGCCTTTTGTGGAGGGTTCAGCACCAGGGCCGTGGGGTGCAAAAACCGCTGAAACGCTTGCCAGCCGTACACCATCAAAAACAGCATGCCCGCACCGACCAAGGCGCCGTGCAATTTGTCAGACAAGCCCCCGAGCTGCGCCAGGCTGAGCACGCCCAGGGCAATCAGGGCGATGTCGGCCACCGCGCACACCGCCACCGTCAACCACAGGTGCTGGCGCTGCAGGCCCATGCGCAACACATGGGCGTTTTGGGGGCCGATGGCCATGATCAAGGAGATGCTCAGCACCATGCCGGCGGTGAAAGTGGGAAAGCTCAAAACCATGACAAATCTCCTGAGGGGCGGCTGCGAATGGGCGGGAGTGTGCGCCAGACAGGGATTGAATTGAATGAAGTTCAATTAAACTCATGTCACTCAATATTTTTTAAATTCATCATGCTCGACGCCCGTCAACTCGAAGCCCTGAGCGCTGTGGTCGAACACGGGGGCTTTGGCGCGGCGGCGCAGGCCTTGTCCATCACGCTGTCGGCGGTGTCCTTGCGCATCAAGGCGCTCGAAGACAGCCTGGGCCAGCGTTTGCTGGTGCGCGGCAAGCAGGTGCGGGCCACCCCCGCCGGGCAGGCCTTGCTGGCCCACGTCAAACAAGTGCGCATGATGGAAGCCGATTTGCTGGGCGGGTTGCAGGGCACTTCTACCGAAAGCGGTGGGCGAAAGCCTGTGCGCTGGCAGTCGCTGAGCGTGGCCATCAACGCCGACTCGGTGGACAGCTGGTTTTTGCCGGGCGTGGCCGCGATGCTGTTGCGCCACCATGTGCTGCTCGACATCATGATCGACGACCAAGACCACACGCACGACGCGCTCAAAAGCGGCGATGTGATGGGCTGTGTGACCACCCTGGCCGAGCCGATGCGCGGTTGCGTGGCCGAGCCCTTGGGGCTGATGCGTTACCGCTGCGTGGCCGCCCCGGCGGTGCTCAAGCGCTGCCGCACCAGCGCCGGGGCCGTGTCGGTGCACAAACTGCTCGCGCAACCGGCCGTGATTTTCAACCGCAAGGATGCCTTGCAAGACAGCTTTTTGGCCCAGCACTTTGGCCTGCAGCAGCCCCATTACCCGCGCCACTTTGCCCCTGCCGTGGGGGCGTTTGAGACCGCCATCGAACTGGGCCTGGGCTGGGGCATGGTGCCCGAGCAGCATCTGGCCCAACGCCCAAGCCTGCAAGAGCTGCTGCCGGGGGCCACGGTGGATGTGGCCCTGTATTGGCAGCACTGGGCCCGAGAGGCCCCGTCAGCCCAGCGGCTGACCCAGGCGGTCAAGGCCGCAGCCGCGCTGCATCTGCGTCAGGGCTGACAACGCCAGAGGAATGACCCTCTACAAGACAGACGGATCACCGTCAAAGCTCAGTGGTTCGCAGCCAGCGCCTGGCGTTTACGCCTGGCCAGTATCCGGGCTGAGTTGAGGCCGGTGAGGACCATGATGGGCCACAAGAAAGTGCAGACCATGGCCCACAACACGCGGCTGCCCAGTGTGGAGCCACCGTCGCCTGCATCGACCTGGTGAGGCCCCTCGCTGAAAATGTGCCTGTAAGAAAAGGTCGAGAGACCGAAAACAGCGCCAAACAAGAGGAACAAATAGATGTAGATGTTCATGACAAGCTCCTGATGAGGGCAATCAGGGCCGTCTGAATGGGCGGTTTGCCTGACCTCAAGGCGACATAGTAAACCGGTGTCAATCAAATCTTACAAATTTATTTGTATAAAAGCCTTTACACATCGGGGTTTATGTTTCGGCGAGCAGTGCGTGAGGCAGCAAAGTCGCTGTGAGGGTGGCGAGTCCTTTCAGACATGGCAAGGCTCTTGGGATGGGTCATGGATGCCTGTACATACATGGAATGAACCCTGTGCATCCTTCAGGGCTGTGCAGCACGGGCGGAGATTTGCGCTGCCCACAGCGCGGCCGTGCCCAGCAAACTGGCCAGCAGCAGCCACCACAGTGCCAAGGTGTAGCCATGCTCGGGTGACCACAGCAGGCCCAGTGTCAAGGGCGCAGCGGCGCGGGCCAAGGCGATGGGCAGACCCAGCAAACCATTGAGCTGCCCCACATGGGCGTGGCTGACGTATTGCGCCATGGCCGTGCCTTTGACGATGGTGTTCATGCCATTGCCCAGGCCATACAGCAGCACAAACACCAGCGAGGCGATCGGGCTGAGCCCACCGATCAGCAAGGCCAGCACGCCCGCCGGGATCAGGGTGGGAATCCATCGGTTGGCGGCGTGCACATCCCAATAACGCTCAAACACAAACAGCACCAGCCGCCCCAGCACCTGGATCACCCCAATGGCCGCTGGGATGGCAATCACCCAGGCCGGGGACAAGCCCGACTCTTGCAGCAAGGCGATCATGTGGGCAGGCAAGGCCGAGGTGACCGACATGGTGAGCACCATGAACAAAGCCAGCAGCCAGAATGGGGCATGGCGCAGGTGTTCGCGCACCGAGGTCGGTGCCGGCGTGTCGGGCGAAGCCGTGGTGTCGCGTGCTGCGCGCGGAGCGGCTTGCAGCAACCAGGCGTGCAAGGGCGCACAAATCAACAACTGCAGCGCCGCCAGCGCCCACAGGGCCTGTCGCCAACCCCACCATTCCATCCACCATGCAAACAGCGGAATGAACACCGTGCTGGCCAAGCCGCCCAAAAAAGTCAGCGTGATGATGGCGCGCCGAAAGTCTTGTGGAAAGCGCCGCGTGACCACGGCAAACACCGGGTTGTACAAGGTGGCCGCCATCCCTAAGCCCAGCCAAATCCAGACGGCATAAAAACCCGCCACCGTGGTGACGAAACTGTGCCCCACCAAGCCCACGCCAATCCACACGGAGCCCAGCGTCATGACCCAGCGCTCGCGCCCTGCATCGATCCAGCGACCCACCCCATAAGCCATCAATCCCTCGGCCAGCAGCGCCAGGCTGAAGGCCAGCGATGATTCGGCCCGGCTCATGCCCAACTCGGCTTCGAGGGGCGTCATCAACAGTGAGAAGGTATAGAACACACTGCCCCAGGTGATGAGTTGGGGCAGCGACAGCCAGAAGCTGAAGGGGCCAAGGGCTAAGGCGCTCGGGGTGTGCTGGCGAGCATGGGGCATGTGTTCATTATCCCGATGCCCCAATGTTTCACCTGTCGTGTCTGTGCGCCCCCCATTGGGGCTCACTGCGCCTTGAGCACCCGCCGGTACTGCACCGCTTCGGCCACATGGGCGGCGGCGATGGTGTCGCTGCCCGCCAGGTCGGCAATGGTGCGGGCCACTTTGAGGCTGCGGTGCACGCTGCGGCCACTCCAGCCGAGTTTGTCGGCGGCCCTTTGCAGCAAAACGGTGGCGTTGTCTTCGAGCCGCGCCTGAGCGTCGATGGCTTGGCCTTGCAGGTCGGCATTGGCGCAGCCTTGGCGGGCCAAGGCGCGCTCGCGGGCGGCCAAGCTGCGCGCCGCGATGGCGGTGGTGTTTTCGCCGGGCGGGGCCTTGAGCAAGTCGGGTGCGCTCAGGCTGGGCACTTCTATGTGCAGGTCAATCCGGTCGAGCAGCGGCCCACTCAGCTTGCCCTGGTAGCGGCTGACCTGGTCAGGCGTGCAGCGGCAGGTGCGTGCGGCACTCCCCAAATAGCCGCAAGGGCAGGGGTTCATGGCGGCGATCAATTGAAACCGTGCCGGGAATTCGGCTCGCCTTGCGGCCCGTGCGATGGTGATGCTGCCAGTCTCCAGCGGCTCGCGCAGGGCTTCGAGGGCGGCACGCGGAAACTCGGGCAGCTCATCCAGAAACAGCACGCCATGGTGCGCCAGCGAGATTTCACCGGGGCGCGGCGGCGAACCGCCGCCCACCAGGGCCACCGCGCTGGCCGAATGGTGGGGCTGACCCGTGGGGCGTTGCGCCCAGCGCGTCAAATCAAAGCGCCCCGCCAGGCTGGCAATCGCTGCCGATTCCAGCGCTTGTTCGGTGGACATGGGCGGCAGCAAGCCCGCAAAGCGTTGCGCCAACATGGATTTGCCCGAACCGGGTGGGCCGACCATCAACAAGGAATGGCCACCGGCTGCGGCGATCTCCAGCACGCGCTTGACGCCTGCCTGACCTTTCACATCGGCCAGGTCGGCATAACGCGGCGGTGTTGAGGGCGTGGTCGCGGCCATGCGTGCCCAACCGTCGCCAGCTTCGGGGGGCGGTTCGTTGGAAGGGGGCAAAAACTGTTGCACCACATCGAGCAAATGGCGCGCCCTGAAGACCTCGGCATCGGGCACCAGTGCGGCTTCTTCGGCGCTGCCCGGAGGCAGCACCAGCCGCGTGCGCACGTGCTGCTGGCGCAGCGCCAGGCTCATGGCCAGCGCGCCGCGCACCGGGCGCAACTCGCCCGACAAGGACAACTCGCCCGCAAATTCATAGCCTGCCAGTTTGGCCGCGTCGATTTGCCCACTGGCCGCGAGGATGCCCAGCGCAATGGGCAAGTCCAGACGGCCCGAGTCTTTGGGCAGATCGGCCGGGGCCAGGTTGACGGTGATGCGTTGGTTGTGCGGAAAGTGGAGGCCGCTGTTTTGCAGGGCCGAGCGCACCCGCTCGCGGGCTTCCTTGACCTCGACATCGGCCAAGCCCACCAGGGTGAAGCTGGGCAGCCCGTTGGCCATGTGCACCTCGACGGTGACGGCCGGCGCTTGAAAGCCGACCAAGGCGCGGCTGTGCACCAAACTGAGACTCATATCCCCTCCCTGCCCTTTTTTGGTGCAAGTTATGTATTCTGTCGCGCAGTCTCGGCGCACAGAACTTGTTGGAATGCCATTCAATCATGCACGGGTGAGGAATGCACGAGGAAAACCCCGAACGTCGGTGAAGGAGGGTGTTGGCACGCTCCCTGCTTAGCAGATTTGTCCTTTCTTCACTTTTTGGAGCTCTTCATGAAAAACATCCTCGTTCCTTCCTTGTTGGCCGCATCCTTGTTGTCCGTGACGGGCATCGCCCAAGCGCAAGCTGCCGAGAGCACTTTGTCCTTCAACGCAGGTGTGATCTCTGACTACCGTTACCGTGGTATTTCCCAGTCGCGACTGGAGCCGGCCGTGCAGGGCGGTTTTGACTACGCCGACAAGAGTGGCTTTTATGTGGGCGCATGGGGTTCGACCATCAAGTGGATCAAGGATGCTGGTGGCGACGCCAACGTTGAAATCGACTTGTATGGTGGTTACAAGGGGGCCGTGGGTGATGTGTCTTATGACCTGGGTTTCTTGCGCTATGAATACAGCGGCAACAAGCTGGGCAATGTTGCCGGCTTCGCCAACGCCAACACCAACGAAGTTTATGGCGCAGCCACTGTGGGCCCCTTCACCCTGAAGTATTCGCATGCCTTGTCCAACTTGTTCGGTTTTGTGAACAGCAAAAACAGCTACTACGTTGACTTGAGCGGAACCTTCGACTTGGGCAGTGGTTTCAGCTTGGTGCCACATGTGGGTTACCAGTCCATCAAAAACAATGGTGCTTATTCCTACACGGACTATTCCCTGACGCTGGGTAAAGACTTGGGCAATGGTCTTACTGCTACTGCGGCTGTGGTGGGTACCGATGCGGACAAAGCTTTGTACTACACCCCTGCAGGCAAGTTCACAGGCAAAACCGGCTTGGTTGTTGGCCTGAAGTACACCTTCTGATTTCACCGATTTAAGTCAAGGAGCCATCATGAAACTGGTGACCGCCATCATCAAACCCTTCAAGCTGGACGAAGTGCGTGAAGCGCTGTCGGGCATCGGCGTGCAGGGCATCACCGTGACCGAAGTCAAAGGCTTTGGTCGTCAAAAGGGCCACACCGAGCTGTACCGTGGCGCGGAATACGTGGTCGACTTTTTGCCCAAGGTGAAGATCGAAGCCGCTGTGTCCGACGAGTTGGTCGAACGTGTGATCGAAGCCATCGAAGCCGGTGCCCGCACCGGCAAGATCGGCGACGGCAAGATCTTTGTTTACGACCTCGAACAAGTGGTTCGCATCCGCACCGGTGAGACCGGTGGCGAAGCCCTTTGATGGATCAGAAAGAGAGTCTCAAATGAAAAAGCTATTTGCAACCTTGGCCTTGGGCTTGAGCCTGGGCCTGGGTCTGTTCGGTACGACCTCGCTGGCCACCGCACAGACCGCTCCCGCTGCCGTGACAGCACCTGCAGCAGAAGCCAAACCGGAGGCAGCACCCGCTGCCGAAGCAACCGAAGCTGCGCCAGCGGCGGTGCCCAACAAGGGCGACATTGCCTGGATGATGGTGGCCACCATCTTGGTGATGATGATGGTCATTCCCGGTTTGGCCTTGTTCTACGGTGGCTTGGTGCGCAGCAAAAACATGCTGTCGGTGCTGATGCAGGTCGTGGTCACCTTCTCGATGATCACCGTGCTGTGGTTCATCTATGGCTACAGCCTGGCGTTCACCGAAGGCAATGCTTTCATTGGCGGCTTTGACCGCCTGTTCATGAAGGGCATCTGGGACAACGCAGCCGGCACTTTTGCCAATGCAGCCACCTTCAGCAAGGGTGTGGTCATTCCTGAAATCTCGTTCGCTGCCTTCCAGGCCACGTTTGCGGGCATCACTTGCGCCCTGATCGTGGGCGCCTTCGCTGAGCGCATCAAGTTTTCTGCTGTGCTCGCCTTCATGGTGCTGTGGTTCACCTTCAGCTACCTGCCCATCGCCCACATGGTCTGGTTCTGGATGGGCCCTGACGCCTACACCGCCAAGGAAGTGGCCGATGAGATGACCAGCAAAGCCGGTTTGATCTGGCAGTGGGGTGCGCTGGACTTCGCGGGCGGCACTGTGGTGCACATCAACGCCGCTGTCGCAGGTCTGGTGGGTGCCTTCATGGTGGGCAAGCGCGTGGGTTATGGCCGTGAATCCATGGCCCCTCACAGCCTGACTTTGACCATGGTGGGTGCGTCCTTGCTGTGGGTGGGCTGGTTCGGCTTCAACGCTGGCTCGGCTCTGGAAGCCAACGGTTTCGCAGCGCTCGCTTTCATCAACACCCTGGTGGCGACAGCCGGTGCGGTGCTGGCCTGGTGCGTGGGTGAGGCGCTGATGCGTGGCAAGGCTTCCATGTTGGGCGCTGCTTCGGGTGCTGTGGCCGGTTTGGTGGCCATCACGCCAGCGGCAGGCAACGTCGGCATCGGCGGTGGTCTGGTCATTGGCATCGTGGCGGGCTTTGCTTGCCTGTGGGGTGTGAACGGCCTCAAGAAGATGCTGGGTGCTGACGACTCGCTTGACGTGTTCGGTGTGCACGGTGTGGGCGGTATCGTCGGCGCCTTGTTGACCGGCGTGTTCAACTCGCCCGCTTTGGGTGGCCCCAGCGCCGTGGGTGACTGGGTCACGGTGGCCATGATTGCCCCCGATGCCTACTCCATCGCTGCGCAGGTGTGGACACAGGCCAAGGCCGTGCTGCTGACCGTGGTGTGGTCGGGTGTGGTCTCGGTGGTGGCTTTCAAGATCGTGGACCTGACCATTGGTCTGCGCGTCACCGAAGAAGAAGAGCGCGAAGGCCTGGACATTTCGTCCCACGGCGAGTCCGCATACCACGGCTAAGCACCGGTTCATTCAGTTTCATTGCAAGCGGTGGCGCAAGCCACCTCCTCATCAGCCCGCAGTGCTTCGGCCCTGCGGGCTGTTTCTTTGGGGGGCCGCTCGGGCACAATGGATTGCATGCACGCACCCGCCTTGTCTTCACCCACTTGGGCCGCGATCACCACCGAGCCCGATGGCTTGGGCGAGTCGCCGTTTTGGCACCCGCAAGAGCAGCGCCTGTATTGGGTAGACATCCCCGGGCGGCGCATCGCGCGCGTGGCGATGCAGGGTTTGCAGGCGCAAGGGCCGGTGGCGTATTGGCCCCTGACGCAAGAGCCAGGCTGCATCGCGCCGGCGCAGGGTGGCGGTTTGGTCATGGCCTTGCGCGATGGCATTTATTGGGCGCGCGAGTGGGGCGGCCCCTTGCAGTTGCTGGCGGCAGCGCCTTACGACACCGCCCAATTGCGTTTCAACGATGGCAAGTGCGATGCGCAAGGACGCTTTTGGGCAGGCAGTCTGTACGAACCCAAAGACCAGCCGCTGGGCGCGCTGTACATGCTGGACGGGCAAGGCCTGCACGCCATGATGGGCGGCGTGGTGACCGCCAACGGCTTGGCTTGGTCACCCGATGGCGGCACGGCTTATTGGGCCGACACCGCCGCCCACCAAGTGCGGGCGTTTGACTTTGATGCCCCCACCGGCCAGCTCACCAACAGCCGCTTGTTCTACCAAGCCGCGCCCAAGCCCGCAGGCTGGGTTGGGGGCAGCGAGGCGCCCAAGACGCCCCCGTATGGCGGCCGCCCCGACGGTGCCGCCGTGGACAGCGAGGGTTGCTATTGGTCTGCCCAATACGAAGGCGGTCGCCTGCTGCGCCTGTCGCCCACCGGCGAGGTGCTGGCCGAAGTGGCCACCCCGGCGCTTTGCCCTACCATGCCCTGCTTGGGCGGGCCCGACCTCAAAACCCTGTTCATCACCACTTCCCGCCAAGGCCGCAGCCAGGCCGAGCTGGCGCAGTACCCCGGTGCGGGGTGTGTGTGGGCAATGCGGGTGGAGGTGGCGGGGGTGCAGGTGAATGTTTATCGGACCTGAGTCGCTCAATTTCTCACAACCCCATCGTTCAAAAAATTCACACTGTCCCCGAGGGCCGGGGGTTACCATCTTGGCCCATGGAAGCTCAACTCAATTCCCTCATCGACGCCGTGCGCCAGGCCGCTGCGCAGGGCCGCACTTTGCGCTTGCGCGGTGGCGGCAGCAAAGATTTTTGGGGCCAAAGCCTCACGGGCGAGGTGCTCGACACCCGGGCGTACCAGGGCATCGTCAGTTACGAGCCCAGTGAGTTGGTGGTCACGGCCCGTTGCGGCACGCCGCTGGCCGAGCTGGAAGCCACCTTGGCCGAAAAAGGCCAGTGCCTGGCGTTTGAGCCGCCGCACTTTGGTGAGGGGGCCACGGTGGGCGGCATGGTGGCCGCTGGCCTGAGTGGCCCCGCCCGCGCCACGGCTGGCGCTGTGCGCGACTATGTCTTGGGTGCGCGCTTCATCAACGGCTTGGGCGAGCACCTGACCTTTGGTGGGCAGGTCATGAAAAACGTGGCCGGTTACGACGTGAGCCGCCTGATGGCGGGCAGCTGGGGGACGCTGGGCCTGATCACCGAGGTCAGCCTCAAGGTGCTGCCCGTGGCACCGGCCGAGGCCACGCTGATGTGCGCGGGCCTGGCGCAAGCCGATGCGCTGGCCTTGCTGCACCGCTGGGGTGGTCAACCCTTGCCCCTGAATGCCAGCGCCTGGGTGCGTGACACCACCGCCCAACCGGTGGCCGATTACTTGTTTGTGCGCCTGCGGGGTGCGGTGGCGGCGGTGCAGTCGGCCATTGGCAAGATGAGCGCCGATGCCTTGGCCTTGGGGGCGCAAGTGCAGCAGATGGACGCGGACGAAGCGGCCCAAGACTGGCGCGCCAGCGGCGACCAGGCGATGCCGTTTTTTGACGCACCTGCACCCGATGCCTGCTTGTGGCGTTTGTCGGTGCCGCAAACCGCCCCTGTGCTGGACTTGCCCTTTGCCACGTACATCGAGTGGCAAGGCGCGCAGCGCTGGCTGTGGGCGCCGGCTGCGGCAGCGTTCAGCATTCGGACTGCGGCGCAGGCAGCGGGCGGTCACGCCACCTTGTTCCGCGCCAGCGCTGCCCATGCAGACGCCGACAAGCTGGTGGGCGTGAACAGTCCCCTGGACCCCGTGCAGCAGCGCATTCAGCAGCAATTGCAACAACAGTGCGACCCGAAAGGCGTGTTCGCCACAGGTCGCTTGTACCCCCTCTGAGGCGAACCGTCATGCAAACCCACCTCGCCCCCGAATACCAAAACACCCCCGAAGGCCTGGAAGCCGAAGCCATCTTGCGCAAGTGCGTGCACTGCGGCTTTTGCACCGCCACCTGCCCCACCTACCAACTGCTGGGTGACGAGCTCGACGGCCCGCGGGGCCGCATTTATTTGATGAAGCAGGTGCTCGAAGGCGAAACGCCCACGCGCAAAACCCAGATGCACCTGGACCGGTGCCTGACCTGCCGCAACTGCGAAAGCACTTGCCCGAGCGGCGTGCAATACGGCCACCTGGTTGACATCGGCCGCAAACTGGTGGACGCCAAAGTCGAGCGTCCCGCAGGCGAAAAGCTGGTGCGCTGGGCGCTCAAAGAAGGCCTGCCCTCGCCCCTGTTTGCGCCGGCCATGAAGATGGGCCAGATGGTGCGCGGCCTGCTGCCCGACAGCCTCAAAGCCAAAGTCCCTGCACCGCAAGACGCCGGTGCCTGGCCCACCCGCACGCATGCGCGCAAGGTGCTGATGCTGGCCGGTTGCGTGCAGCCGAGCATGAGCCCCAACATCAACACCGCCACCGCCCGCGTGCTGGACGCTGCAGGCATTCAGGCGGTGACCGCCCCCAAAGCCGGTTGCTGCGGCGCGCTCAAGTTCCACCTGAACGACCAGGGCGGCGGCAAAGACCACATGCGCGCCAACATCGACGCCTGGTGGCCAATGGTGGAGAGCGGCGAGGTCGAAGCCATCGTCATGAACGCCTCGGGCTGCGGCGTCATGGTCAAGGACTACGGCCACGTGCTCAAAGATGACCCAGCCTATGCCGACAAAGCCGCCCGCATCGGTGCATTGACACGCGACCTGAGCGAGCTGCTGCCCGAGTTGGTGCCCTTGCTCAAGGACAAGCTCCAACCCGAGGCCCTGCAAGCCGCAGGCCTGCAGGCTTACCACCCGCCTTGCACGCTGCAGCACGGCCAGCAACTCAAAGGCGGTGTCGAAAAGCACTTGGGCGATCTGGGCTTTCAGATCAAGGTCACCGCCAACGAGTCGCACCTGTGCTGCGGCTCAGCGGGCACCTACAGCGTGCTCAACCCTGACCTGTCCAAACAGCTGCGCGACCGCAAGCTGGGCCACCTGAACGCGCTGGCACCGAAAGGCGTCATCAGCGCCAACATCGGCTGCATCACCCACCTGCAAAGCGGCAGCGGCCTGCCGGTGAGGCATTGGGTGGAGTTGGTGGATGAGGGTTTGCAAAAAACAGCGATCACTTGACCTGCTGTGCGAGGAGTCTGCGCATGCTTTTTGCCGTTTTATTCACCGATAAACCTGACCATGCTCAAGTTCGGGCTGAGCATTTGCAAGCCCATATCGACTGGCTGGAGCGCCACAAGGATGTGATTCAGGTGGGGGGATCGCTGCGCCGAGAGCCCTCGGAAACTCCCAAGGGTGGGTTGTGGATTGCACAGGCCGAGTCCAAGCAGGTCATTGACGAGTTGCTCCAGACCGATCCTTTTTATTTGGCCGGACTGCGTCAAAGCTACGAAATCCTGCATTGGTCCAAAGCCAACAGTGAGCGGCAGGTTCTGATCTGAAAGCCTGCACGGTCTGTCCATCATCCTGGAGTCAATACCCCGGCAATGTCACCAACGCCAATCACCTCGACGCCATCCGCAAAAGGCCAGCGCTGCTGTACAGGAGCCACGATGTAGGTTTGATCGGGTTGCACGTCTTGCAGGGATTGCCAGAAACCTTTGGTGACTTTGGGTGCGATGCTGAATTTGATTTCGAAGCCGATTTTTCGTGCGCCGGTTTCCACCACCACATCCAGTTCGGCCCCAGCCGCTGTTCTGTAAAACGACAAGCTGGCGCCGGCGGGCAAGTGGGCTGCGATCTGGTCGATGACGAATCCTTCCCAGGAAGCGCCTGCCATGGGGTGGCCTTGCAAGTCGTTGGCACTCGTCACCCCCAAAAGGCTGTGCAGCAGTCCACTGTCGCGTACATAGACTTTGGGGGCCTTGACCAAGCGCTTGCCTTGGTTGACGTGAAAGGGTTCGAGTTTTCTGACCAGCAGAGCACCCACCATGTGATCGAGCCAACGACTGACGGTGGGTGCGCTCACGTCCAGTGAATTGGCAAGCGCCGAAGCGTTGAACAGCTGGCCATGCACATGGGCCAGCATGCGCCAAAATCGGCGCATGCTTTCGGCATCCACCCGCAAACCCAAGGCTGGCAAATCGGTGTGCAAAAGGTGGCGCATGAACGCTTCACGCCAGGCCCATGAGGCCTGTGCGTCAACGGCCGTGAAGCTGGGGGGGAAACCGCCGCGCACCCACAGGCTTTCTACATTGGCAAGGTCTGAGCCGACCTCTTTGACAAGGAGCGGGAACATGTCGATCAGGCTCAAGCGTCCGGCCAAGGATTGCGATTGCCGTAACAACTCGAATGAGGCCGAGCCCAGCAGCACGAATCGCCCAGGGCGACGATGACGGTCGATTTCGCCACGCAAAACTGAAAAAAGTTCGGGCGCATTTTGAACCTCGTCCAGAATCACCAACCGCTCTGCATGGGCTTGCAGGAACAGCGGGCCTTCGCCTAACCGGGCGCGGTCCTGCGGAGATTCCAGGTCCAGGTAGATGGCATTCGGATGGGTTTTCAGCAGAACACGTGCCAGCGTGGTCTTGCCAATTTGGCGTGGCCCCAAAATGGCCAAGGCCGGGCTCCATGCCAGATGCGCGGTCAGGGTATGGTGGGCGATGCGTTCAAACATCCTTGCATTTTAAACATGAAATATTCAAAATACAAGGATGATATGCTTTTCTCAAGCTTCCTATAGATGCCCGCCCAACACGCTGCAAGTTTCAGCGTGAGTCCGTGGTTTTCTGGGGGCAATGCTTGTTGGGCTTGAGCAGACTCACATCCACCAAACCCGGTTGATGCAGGACCGCTGCGGTCCTGGGTCAAGCCGCCAGTGCCGCCTCAATGTCCTTGGCGATCTTCTGGGGCGCATCTTGTGGCGCATAGCGCTTGATCACGCGCCCGTCACGCCCCACCAAAAACTTGGTGAAGTTCCACTTGATGGCCTTGCTGCCCAGAATGCCGGGGGCTTCGGCCGTGAGCCATTGGTACAACGGGTGGGCGCCGTCGCCCTTGACCTGGATCTTGCTCATCATCTGAAAGCTCACGCCGTAGTTCTTTTGGCAAAAGTTGGCGATTTGTGCGTCGTCGCCGGGGTCCTGGCTGGCGAACTGGTTGCATGGAAAGCCCAGCACCACCAGGCCTTTGTCGCCATAAGTTTGGTGCAGCTTTTCCAGGCCGGTGAACTGCGGCGTGAAGCCGCAAGCGCTGGCCGTGTTGACGATCAGCATCACCTGGCCTTTGTATTGGCTCAGGGCCACGGGCTGGTTGTCGATGCTCTGGGCTGCAAAGTCATAAAGGCTCATGGGGTGCTTTCAGGTGTGGGTTGTGGAGGGGTCCATCCTACCGACAAGGCCGCTGCCAGCAAGATGAGTGCGCCACCGATCAGGGTGCGGCCATCCCAACTGGAGGCGCCCAAAACGATGGACGAGACGCTGGCAAACAGCACTTCGGACAGCATGACCAAGGCGGTGGTGTGGGCGGCCAGCCGCGCAGCGCCGTACTGCAAGGCCAGGTTGCCCAGCAAAAAAGACACGCACAGCAAGGCCACCAGGGGCCACCAGGCCCATGTGGGTGATTCGCCATGGCTCACCACGCCCGTGGCGATGCCGGCGATGGCAGCCAGCGTGGCCATGACCGCGCCACCGCCAAACATGGCCAGGGTGCGCGACGCGTTGGGTGTGTCCTTGAGTTTGAGCAGCAAGGCATTGGTGATGGCAAAGGTCAAACCCCCCACCAGGGCCAGCACGTCGGCCAGGCTTTCGGGAACGGGCCAGGGCGTTTCGGGGGTTTTGAGCACGATGAACAAACCGGCCAGGGCCAGCACCAGACGCAACAGAGCCATCGCGGTGGGCTTTTCACCCAGCAACCACCAAGCGACCAACACCGACCAGGCGGGCATCAAATAAAACAGCAGCACCACGCGCACCACGTCGCCCACCGTGACGGCCCAGTTGAAGCCCACATTGGTCAGGCCCGAAGCCAGCAGCAATAGCCACAAACCTGGATGCCCTCGCCAGCTTTGCAAACGTCCACTGCGCCACATCCACAGCGCCAGAGCGACAAAAACAAAGCCATAAACCAGTGCCGTGGCCCACAAAGGGTGCAAGCCCAAAGCCTCCAGCTGTTTGAATGGCCACCAGCACACGCCCCAGACAAAAGCGTTGAAAAGGAGCCCGGCGACCGCCAGGCTTTTGGGTGACGTGTCGCCCATGAATGGGCGGCTCAGGAAACGTCGCCAGGGGCTTTGGCGGTTGCGGCCTGGCGCTTGCGCCACCAACGCCAGCCCAACCACACGATGCCAATGCCCAGCAGGGCAAAAATGCCATGCTGGAACTGACGCAGCACGCCAAACATCCAGTCCCAGTTCTGGGCGCCGAAATAGCCCAGATAGACCCAGATGGGGACGCTGATCAAGGCGGCAAAGCCGTCCATGAAGAACCAGGTGGAAAAGCTCACGCGTCGGCTCATGCCGGCTGAAAAGAAGACCGGCGTGCGCAAACCGGGCAAAAAGCGGGCCACGAACATGACCCATTTGCCATATTTATGAAAGGCTTCTTGGGCGCTGGCAAAACGCTCGGGTGTCAGGATTTTGCGAAAGCCGGGCAATCTGCAAATCCGCTCGCCATACAGACGGCCCAAGGTGAACATCAAGCCATCACCGACCATCACACCCGCCATGCCCACCGCAAACATGGTGTGGACATCGGCATGCCCCAAGCCTGCAATCACCCCGCCCGTGACCAGGGTCACATCTTCCGGAATGGGGACACCGAAACCGCAGATGAGCAACATCACGAACACGGCCAGGTAACCGTACTCGGTGAAGATGGGCATTAAAAACTCAAAAACTTCCATGGATTTCAAAGTTTGACCGCTTGAAAAAACCCGTGGAGAAATGCACGGGCTCAGCAGGCTGCGCGCCAGTGTAAAGCATTTATATGCCCCTTCCAGAGGCAGGTCAGACGGGTATTCCAGAGCATGTCAACCCGCATGCGATCGTGTGCATCAAACCTTCGATCGCCCGGCTTTGCTGGCACACTTGGGTGTGTTCTTCAGATTTCACGACAGTCCATGCCCCGCCCGATTCAAGCCACCATCCACCCACAAGCCCTGCGCCACAATTTGGCCCGCGTACGCCAGGCTGCGCCTGATGCACAGGTGTGGGCCGTGGTCAAGGCCAATGCCTATGGGCATGGCATCGAGCGGGTGTTCGATGGTTTGCGCGGGGCCGATGGCTTTGCCTTGCTGGACTTGGGTGAGGCTGAACGCGTGAGGGCTTTGGGCTGGCGCGGACCGATCTTGCTGCTGGAAGGCGCTTTTGAGGCCCGCGATCTGGAGCTGTGCTCGCGCCTGAACCTCTGGCACACGGTGCACTGCGATGAACAAATTGAGATGTTGGCCTTGCACAAAACACACGAGCCCCATCGGGTGTTTCTCAAAATGAATTCGGGCATGAACCGCTTGGGCTTTACCCCGCAGCGTTACCGCTCGGCCTGGACGCGACTCAATGCGCTGCCTCAGGTCGATGAAATCTCGCTCATGACCCATTTCAGCGATGCCGATGGACCCAAAGGCATCGCCGAGCAGATGGCCCGTTTTGAAGAGGCCACGCGGGACTTGCCCGGTGAGCGCAGTGTGAGCAACAGTGCCGCCACCTTGCGCCATGCGCAAGATGCCGCCGTGAGAGCCGACTGGATTCGGCCTGGCATCGCGGTGTATGGCAGTGCCCCCGACTTTCCCGAACACGGTGCCCAGCATTGGGGTCTGCAGCCTGCCATGAGCCTGAACGCCAGCATCATCGCCGTGCAGCACCTGCAAGCCGGTGACAGCGTGGGTTATGGCTCCAGTTTTGTGGCCGATCAGGCCATGCGCATCGGCGTGGTGGCCTGCGGCTATGCCGATGGTTACCCGCGCATTTGCCCGACAGGCACGCCTGTGCTGGTCAATGGTTTGCGCAGCCGTACCGTGGGCCGGGTCAGCATGGACATGCTGACGGTGGACTTGAGCCCCATGCCCGACGCGGGCGTGGGCAGCCAAGTCACGCTGTGGGGGCAAGCCGATGGGGGCGCAGTGCTGGACATTGACGAAGTGGCGCAGGCTGCGGGCACCGTGGGCTATGAATTGATGTGCGCCCTGGCGCCGCGCGTGCCGGTGGTGGTGCAGGCTTGACACGCCACCGACACGACCAACGTGCCTTGCTCGTGGCCCTGGTGCTGGTCGTCATCTGGGGGGGCAACTTCACCCTGCAAAAGTACCTGTTCGGGTTGATTACACCCGGCGGTTTTTTGTGGGCGCGCTACCTGATCATGCCCGTGTGTGCCTTGGTTTTGATGCGTTGGCGTTTTGGTGTCTGGCTGCCGCCTTTGCCCCGCAAGGATTGGTTGCAGATGGCGTGGCTGGGCTTCATTGGACACTCTTTGCATGTGGGCCTGGTGACCCATGGCATCCACTGGTCAACGGCGTTTTCCAGTTCGGTCATCCTGGCCTGCGGCCCGATTTTTACCTTGCTGATTTTGCGCATCCAGGGTTTGGAGCGGCTGAGCTTGCCCCAGATGGCCGGGGTGTCTTTGGCCTTTTGCGGCGTCTTGATGTTTTTGTCCGACAAATTGCTGGGGGGCAATTGGCGGGCTGGTGGGGGTGATCTCGTCTTGCTGGTCGCAGCCAGTCTGTTTTCTTACTACACCGTGGCCGTCAAGCCCGTGATGCAGCAACACGGCCCGGTATTGACAATGGGTTACGCCACCTTGTTGGGCGGCCTGCCGGTGATGTTGTGGTCTGCCCCTGCAGGTTTGCAGGCTTCTTGGGCCTTGCTGGATTTTTGGGCTTGGGTGGGCTTGCTCTGGTCGGTCATGGTGTCGGCCTTTGCCGGGTGGCTGGCTTGGGGCTGGATCAACAATGTGCGTGGCGTGGCCCGCACCGCACCCTTGATGTATTTGATGCCCCCCGTGGCGGGGGTGTTTGCCTGGGCTTTGTCGGGTGAGCACTACACCTGGATCAAAGTCGCCGGCGCGGGCGTCACGCTGCTGGGTGTGGCGCTGGCGCAGTATGCTGGGCAACGCCGTTGGCAGTGGCGTATGAAGCGTTGAACCCGTTCAACACCCACCGCCAAAGCGAGCCCCCAGGCTGTGGCGGCACCCTTCAGGCCTTGAACCACGTGTCATAGGTCGTTTTGCAAATCAAGGCCAGCACCACGAGGATGAACACTTGGCGCACAAAGCCAGAGCCGTGTTTGAGGGCCAGGCGGGTGCCAATCAGGCTGCCCACGATGTTGGCCACCGCCATGGCCAAGGCCAGATGCCACCACACATGACCCTGGTAGGCGAACAACATGAGTGCCGAGAAATTGGTGGCCACGTTGATGAGTTTGGCCGAAGCAGAGGCATTCAAAAAGTCATAGCCCAGCCAGCGAACATAGGCAAACACCAAAAAACTGCCCGTGCCGGGTCCAAAAAAACCGTCGTAAAAACCAATCGTCAGGCCGATACCGGAGGCAACCCAGGCTTCTTGTCGCCCACGAAAGACGGGGGCGTGTTCGCGACCCAAATCTTTTTTGGCCAAGGTGTAAACCAGCAACACGGCCATGAACACGGGAAGCGCTTTGCGGAACAAGGCCGGGTCCACCTGGGTGACCACCCAGGCGCCGATCACCGAGCCCACCAAGCCCGCGCCAGCTGCGGGCAGCAAGGAGCGCCAGGGCATGACCACCTTGCGGCTGTATTGCACAGCGGCAAAAGCGGTTCCCCAGATCGATGCGCTTTTGTTGGTGCCAAACAAAGTGGCGGGTGCGGCACCTGGAAAGGTGGCAAACAAGGCGGGGATCAATATCAGGCCGCCGCCGCCGACGATCGAGTCCACCAGCCCGGCCAGCAAGGAGGCCAGCGAAACAATCAATAAATCCATGTCAAGGATTGTGTCACTGCGAGAGCAACTGAACTGTCGCCCTGTCGCAAGTGCACGGGTAAAAAAAAAGCGCCGCACAAGCGACGCCTTGAAAAGTACACCTCGTTCGGGTGTTGGGTGATGTTCGAATTCTTCGGGTTTCGAGATGTCTCCTCGGCCCTCAGGATGCACCTACTGCTGTGCATCGAGTGAATGCACTGTAAGGGATGATTCCCCAGCATTTCATCAGGGATTTCCCGACCCGGGGAAATCCCTGCCTTTGATCCCACAAGGGGTGGCCACCGCAGGCGGGAAATGGGCCAGTGCGCGCGGTGTTCAGGCCGAGCGAGCCGCGTCGGCCAAGATCCATTCGGCGGCTTTTTCAGCAATCATCAGGGTGGGGCTGTTGGTGTTGCCGCTGGTGATGGTGGGCATGACGCCTGCATCGACCACGCGCAGACCTGCCACGCCACGCACTTGCAGCCGTGCATTGACCACCGCCATCGGGTCGTCCTCGCGCCCCATGCGGGTGGTGCCCACCGGGTGAAAAATGGTGCTGGCGATGTCCCCCGCCAGCTTGGCCAGCTCTTCGTCGGTTTGGTATTGCACACCGGGCTTGAACTCTTCGGGTGCAAAAGCCTTCATCGCGTCTTGCGCCATGATGCGGCGCGTCACGCGCAGGCTGTCGGCCGCTACCCTGCGGTCTTCGTCGGTGGACAGGTAGTTGGGCGCGATCGCGGGGGCGTCTTCAAAGCGGGGTGTCTTGATTTGCACCGTGCCGCGGCTGCTGGGGTTGAGGTTGCACACGCTGGCGGTGATGGCCGGAAAGCTGTGCAGCGGCTCGCCAAATGCGTCCAGGCTCAGCGGTTGCACGTGGTACTGGATGTTGGGCCAGGCGAGCGCCGGATCGCTCTTGGTGAAGGCGCCCAGTTGGCTGGGGGCCATGCTCATGGGGCCCGTGCGTTTCAAGGCGTACTCCAGCCCGATCATGGCTTTGCCCCAGAGGCTGGACGCCAGGGTATTGAGCGTGGTGGCATTGCGCACTTTGTAGACTGAGCGGATTTGCAAATGGTCTTGCAAATTGGCCCCTACCCCCGGCAAGTCGAGCTTGACGGGCACGCCCTTGCTGTGCAGCAGCGCTGCCGGGCCAAGGCCCGAGAGTTGCAAGATCTGCACCGAGCCGATGCTGCCCGCGCTCAGGATCACTTCGGCCCGAGCCTCCACCGATATGGCTTGGCCTTGTCGCACCAGATCTGCACCCACACAGCGCCAAGCACCATCGGCCTGCGCGGCCAATTGAAGTTGTTGCACCTGCGTTTCGGTCCAGATGCTCAGGTTGGGGCGGTCTTGTGCGGGGCGCAAAAAGGCCTTGGAGGCGTTCCAGCGCCAGCCGTCTTTTTGGTTGACCTCGAAGTAGCCCACGCCCTCGTTGTTGCCGGTGTTGAAGTCAGGCGTCTTGGGGATGCCCGCTTGCTCGGCGGCTTGGGCAAAGGCGTCCAGCACATCCCAGCGCAGGCGCTGTTTTTCAATGCGCCATTCGCCGCCATGGCCGTGCAGCGCGGCAAATTCTGCAGGCGCTGGGGTGTCGAGTTTGTGGTGGTTTTCGTGGGCTTTGAAAGCAGGCAGGCAGTTGCGCCAAAGCCATTGTTCGTCGCCCGTGATCTGCGCCCACAGGTCGTAGTCGCGCGACTGGCCGCGCATGTAAATCATGCCGTTGATGCTGGAGCAGCCGCCCAACACCTTGCCACGCGGGTAGCGCAGGCTGCGGCCATTGAGGCCCTCGGCCGCTTCGGTCTGGTAGAGCCAATCGGTGCGCGGGTTGCCGATGCAGTACAAGTAACCGACCGGGATGTGCACCCAGTGGTAATTGTCTTTTTTGCCCGCTTCCACCAGCAAGACCCGCTTGCTGGGGTCGGCGCTCAGGCGATTGGCCAACAAGCACCCTGCCGTGCCCGCGCCGATGATGATGTAGTCGAAGCTGTGGTCGTTCATCGTTCTGCCCTTGTCTCCTCTGTTGGCGATTGTGCCCGCCAACCGGCTCTCAGAACCCCATCACTTGGCAGTGGGCATCACAAACTCAGCGCCTTTGCCGATGCTCTCGGGCCAGCGCTGCATGATGGACTTTTGCTTGGTGTAGAAACGCACGCCCTCTTCGCCATACGCGTGCATGTCGCCAAACAGCGAGCGCTTCCAGCCGCCAAAGCCGTGCCAGGCCATGGGCACCGGGATCGGCACATTGATGCCCACCATGCCCACCTGGATGCGGCGCGCAAACTCGCGCGCCACGTTGCCGTCGCGGGTGAAGCAGGAGACGCCGTTGCCGAACTCGTGGTCGTTGATGATCTGCACCGCGGTGGCAAAGTCAGGCACGCGCACGCAGCTCAAGACCGGGCCAAAGATTTCTTCCTTGTAGATCTTCATGTCGGTGGTCACGTGGTCAAACAGCGTGCCGCCCAGCCAGAAGCCCTTGTCGCAACCGGCACCCGCTTTGGCGCCGTCAAACTCGCGGCCATCGATCAAGAGCTTGGCGCCTTCGGCCACGCCCGCGTCGATGTAGCCCTTGATGCGCTGGCGCGCCGCGTCGGTCACGATGGGGCCCATCTCGGCGGCCAGGTTTTCACCGTTGAGGACCTTCAAGGTCTTGGTGCGCTCGATGAGTTGGGGGATGATTTTGTCGGCCACATCACCGACCAAGACCGCCACCGAGATCGCCATGCAACGCTCGCCGGCCGAGCCGTAACCTGCGCCAATCAGCGCGTCCACGGTCTGGTCGATGTCGGCGTCGGGCATGACCACCAGGTGGTTTTTCGCGCCGCCCAGAGCTTGCACGCGCTTGCCGTGGTGTGCGCCGGTCTCATAGATGTAGTTGGCGATCGGTGTGGAGCCGACGAAGCTGATGGCTTTGACATCGGGGTGGACCAACAAAGCATCCACGGCTTCCTTGTCGCCTTGCACCACGTTGAACACGCCGTCGGGCAGACCGGCTTGTTTCAGCAGGTCAGCGATGAACAGCGACGGGGTCGGGTCGGTCGGACTGGGTTTCAGGACAAAGGTGTTGCCCGCCGCAATGGCGACCGGGAACATCCACATGGGCACCATCACCGGAAAGTTGAAGGGCGTGATGCCCGCGACCACGCCCAAAGGCTGGCGCAGGGTCCAGTTGTCGATGCCGGTGGAGACCTGGTCAGTGAAGTCGCCCTTGAGCAGCTGAGGGATGCCGGTGGCAAATTCCACGATGTCGATGCCGCGGCTCACTTCGCCTTGCGCGTCGGTGAACACCTTGCCGTGCTCGGCGGTGATCATGTGGGCCAGCTCGTCCTTGTGGGTGTTCAGCAGTTCGAGAAACTTGAACAGCACCCGGGCGCGGCGCAGCGGCGGTGTGTCGGCCCAAGCGGGGAAGGCCGCTTGCGCAGCGGCCACGGCTTTGGCCACTTCGGCGCTGTTGGCCAGGGCCACGTTGCCGGTGAATGCACCGGTGGCGGGGTTGGTCACGGGTTGGCTGCGGCCCGAAGTGCCTGCGGCGACCAGGCCGTTGATGTAGTGGCCGATGTTGGAAATGCTCATGAGGGGCTCCTGGATGGAATGGTGTGCACCGCAACAGGGCGCGAAACCGATGGCGATTGCACAGTGTAGGCACCCCCTCTACCCCTCACAAGCCCATAAAACTGAAATGATTGTTCAAAATAGTGAACAATACTTGAATGGAAGAGCAAAAAATCAACACCCTCTGGACACACCTCCATTGGTTGAGCGTGCTGGCCCAACAAGGCAGTTACACCGCTGCTGCTGCCCGCCTGGGCGTGAGCAAGGCCGCCATGAGCCAGCGCATCGCCGAGTTGGAGCGGGCTGCCAAAGTGACCCTGGTGCAGCGCACCACCCGCAGCCTGCGCCTGACCGAGGCGGGGCAAAAGCTGGTGGACGACACACGCGCTTCGTTTGAGCAGATCGAGCAGAGCTTTGCGCAGGTGCGCGACCTGGCCGAGCAACCCAGCGGCCTCATCCGCATGACCGCTCCGGTGGCGCTGGCGCGCCAACAACTGGTGCCCTTGCTGGCTGACTTCCTCAAGGCCCACCCCGAGGTGAGGATCGAGCTGGACATGTCCGACCGTTTGACGGCCTTGGCCACCGAGGGCTTCGATCTGGCGATCCGCCACACCGCCCGTCCGCCCGATACCCATGTGGCTTGGGCGCTGTGCACCACCGAAACGGTGCTGGTGGCCACCCGTGCCTATTTGCGTAAACAGGGCGAGCCGCAAACCCCGTCCGATTTGCAGACCCACAACTGCCTGCATTACCCCCGCTCGCAAGACACCCCGGCGTGGACCTTCGAGCCTCGCCAGCTTTTGCGCGGTGACGATCGCATCACGGTGCCCGTCATGGGCCATTTTGCGGCCAACAACAGCGAGGCGCTGCGCGAAGCGGCCCTGGCCGGCGCGGGCATTGCCCTGCTGCCCGACTTCAGCGCCCAAGCCGCCTTGCGCCAGGGCAAGCTGGTTCGGGTGCTGCCCGACTGGAAACCTGTGGGCGCGTTTGCCGAAACCATTTACGCCATCCGGCCTTATGCGCCCCACGTGCCCCGAGCGGTGACCGCCCTGGTGGATGCTTTGCGCCAGGGTTTGGCCGTGGGTTTTCCGGATTGATCAGCGTCCGGCCAGCACCGGAAACAACTTGTGCAGCCCGTCGGCCATCACTTCCACGGCCAGTGCCGCCAGAATCAAACCCATCAGCCGGGTCATGACGTTGATGCCGGTTTTGCCCAGAATGCGGGCAATCGGGGTGGCCAATGAAAAGCACAGCGCTGTGGCCAACGCAATGACCACGCCGTAGCCCACAAGAGCGGCCAGTTGGGCAAAGTCTTTGGCCTTTTCGGCATAAATCACCACAGTGGACATGGTGGCCGGGCCGGTCAGCAGCGGGATGGTCAGTGGCACCACAGCGATGCTGGCGCCCATGGCGGCTTTGGCCTCGGCGTCATGCACTTCATCGGCATTGGCACGGGATTCAGCGGGTTGGGCGTTCAGCATCGACAGGGCCGATGTGAGCAGCAGCATGCCGCCGCCGACCTGAAAACTGGCCAAAGAGATGCCAAAGAACGCCAGAATTTGCAGGCCCAGCAAGGCGCTGGCGGCGATCACGATGAACGCCGTCGCAGAAGAGACCAAGATGGTGCGCTGGCGCTGTACCCGGCTGAAGCCCTGGGTGTAGTGGATGAAAAACGGGACGATGGCCAAAGGGTTGACGATGGCCAGCAGGGTGATGAGGGGTTTGAAATCCATTTCCGGATTGTGCCCGGCTTCAAGCCGCTGGCGTGCGACGGCGGAACATGCCCCAGCCCTCCATGTGCAGCACTTTGTCGCCGTGCTGGTTGAACATTTCCCACAGGTTGCGGGTCATGCCCACATCGGGGCGTTTGCCCATGGGCTTGGTTTCCAGCACCGTGCTTTGCAGTCGCAAGGTATCGCCCGGAAACACGGGTTTGAGCCATTTGATGCCTTCCAATCCGGGCGAGCCCAAGCTGGAGGTTTGGCACAAAAAGTTGGTCACCATGAGCCGCATGGCCATGGCGCAGGTGTGCCAGCCGCTGGCCGACAGCGCGCCAAACACCGAGGCTTTGGCCGCTTCGTCGTCCAGGTGAAAGGGTTGGGGGTCGAACTGGGTGGCAAAAGCAATGATCTCTTCGCGCGTGGGTGTGATGCTGCCCAGGTCGCGCACTTGGCCTGTGGCCATGTCTTCCCAGTAGTATTGGATGGAGCCTGAGGTATGCGCCATCAGCGGCCTCCCGAAATGTCCAGAAAACTCATGGTGGTGTAGCTGGCCGCATCCGAAAGCAGCCAGACGATGCCCTGTGCCACTTCTTCGGCTGTGCCGCCACGTTGGGCGGGCACCAGGTGCTGCAGCTCTTTGACCCGGTTGGGCAGACCGCCAGAGGCGTGGATCTCGGTTTCGATCAGACCCGGGCGCACCGCGTTGACCCGCACGCCCTCTGCGGCCACCTCTTTGGCCAGGCCGATGGTGAAGGCGTCGATGGCGCCTTTGGCCGCGGCATAGTCCACATACTGAGCCGGAGAGCCCAGGCGCGAGGCGGCGCTCGAGATGTTGACGATGCTGCCGCCTTCGCCGCCGTGGCGGGTGCTCATGCGGCGCACGGCTTCGCGGGCGCAAATCAGGCTGCCGATCACGTTGATGTCGAACATGCGCTTCCATCGCGCCACGCTCATCTCGTCCACTCGGGCGGTCACGTCCACCACGCCCGCGTTGTTGACCAAACCGGTCAGCCTGCCAAATTTGGCGTCGATGTGTTCGAACATGCGCAGCACCTGCGCTTCGTCGGCCACATCGGCCTGCACCGACATGGCTTGCCCGCCCGAGGCGCGGATCTGGCGCACCACTTCGTCGGCCGCCAGGGAGTTGGCGGTGTAGTTCACCGCCACAGCCCAGCCGCTTTGTGCCGCCAACAAGGCGGTGGCTGCCCCGATGCCCCGGCTGCCCCCGGTCACCAACAAGACCTTGTTCATGTTGTGTCTCCTGCAAAAATGGTCGAGAACGGTTAAAAACCTTGTCTCATTCAAAGATTACACAACACACCAGGAGACCACATGGGTCGCACAGTGGACTATTACTTCGCCCCGCAGAGCCCTTGGGCTTATTTGGGCCACCAGCGCTTGGCCGACATCGCGCAGCGCACCGGGGCTACGGTGCGCGTCATGCCCATCGACTTGGGGGGCAAGGTGTTTCCGATTTCAGGTGGCTTGCCCTTGGGCCAGCGCGCCCCTCAGCGGCAGGCCTATCGCTTGGTGGAGCTGCGGCGTTTCAGCGAGCACCTGAATGTGCCCTTGAACCTCAAGCCCAAATATTTCCCTGTGGGTGGCGACGATTCGGCGCGCCTGATCATTGCCACCGATTTGGCGCTGGGTTCGCAGGCCGCCATGCAAATTGCGGGTGCGATCTTGGCCGCTTGCTGGGCGCAAGAGCGCAATATGGCGGACGACAAGGTGCTGGCCGAATTGCTGCAAGAGCAAGATTTACCCGCCAGCTTGATGACCCAGTCGCAAAGCCAAGCGGTGCAAGAGCGCTATGAAAGCTACACCCAGTCGGCCATCGATGCGGGCGTTTTTGGCGCCCCCAGCTATGTGGTGGACGGGGAGATTTTTTGGGGCCAGGACCGGCTTGACTTCGTCGAGCGCGCACTGACCCGTTGATGTGATGGTATTGACTTGAGGAGCCCCAAATGGGAGAGATGATCCAGTTGAAATCTGCAGACGGCACGGTGGTGCCGGCTTATGTGGCCCGTCCTGCGGGCACGCCCAAAGGGGCCGTGGTGGTGGTGCAGGAGATTTTTGGCGTCAACAGCCACATACGCCAAGTGGCCGATGGCTACGCCGCCGAGGGCTATGTGGCCGTGGCCCCGGCGGCCTTTCACCGCGTCAAACCCGGGGTGGAGTTGGGTTACACCGACGCCGACATGGGCGAAGGCTTTGGCTACAAAACGGCGGTCGAGGCTTTGCCCGCCCCGGGTGTGATGCAGGACATTCAGGCGGCGATTGACCATGCGGCCCAAGTCTCGGGTGGCAAAGTGGGGATCGTGGGCTATTGCTGGGGCGGTTTGCTGACCTGGCGCTCGGCCTGCACCCTGAAAGGCTTGAGTGCGGCGGCGCCTTATTACGGTGGGGGCGTGACCACCGAGGCCGAAACCGCTCGGCAGCCACTGGTGCCTGTGATGGCCCACTTTGCCGAAGAAGACACGTGGATCCCGATGGATACGGTGGCGTCTTTCCAAAAGGCCCATCCGGAGGTGACGGTTCACACCTACGCGGCGCACCATGGCTTCAATTGTGACCAGCGGGGCTCTTGGCATGCGCCCTCGGCCCAGTTGGCGCGCCAGCGAACCTTGGCTTTTTTCAAAGAACATCTGGCTTGATCTGCCAGGCCTTGGGGGTGCCCGTCCTGGGGGCTTGATGCCGATCAGTTTCCCGTTCGGGCCAGGTAGCGTTTGCGCCAGAACACCAGGCCCATGACCAGGGCAATCGCACCCATGCTGCCCAGCGTCCACCAGAAGGCGCTGGCGGTGTGCAACCAGGGCATGAATTCGAAGTTCATGCCAAAGATGCCGGCAATCAGATTCAATGGCAGGAAGATGGCGGTGAGCGCTGTCAGGGTGCGCATGATGTCGTTGGTGCGGTTGCCTTGAGCATTGAAATGCATTTGCACCGCAGTTTCGGTGTTGTGCTCCAGCCGGCGCACATGGTTCACCACGCGGTCAATGTGTTCGAGCACATCGCGGCAACGCACTTTCAGCAACTCGTGTTCGCGCAGTGCTGCCGCGTCCGTGCTCACCACCCAGTCGTCGAGTGTTTCGTGCCAGTTGAGCATGGCGGTGCGCTGGTCATCGCACAGGTCTTCCAATTGGTGCAGGGCCAGCCGGGCTTGCAGCAAGGCGTCCCAGCGGCGAAAGCGCGCCGCTGGGTGCAGCAATTCGGCCTGCCAGTGGTCAAGCTGGCGGCTCAGTTCGCGGCGCAAATCCAGATAGGCGTCCACCATTTGGCTGACGATGCGCAGCATCGTGTCGGCTGGACTCAAGGGGATGCCCCGTGCCCCGGCAGAGCGCGGGTCGTTGCTCGGGGTCTTGTCGCCCGTCGCGTTCAAAAGGCGGCTGGCGTAGGCTTCACGCACAGCGCAGTCGTCGGGGTGCACGCTCAGCAGCACCCGCTCGAACACCGCAAACCCCACCGGGCTGGTGTCGATGCGCTGCAGGATGGGCGGGCCAGGCCGTTTGCCGGGGGCGTGCACCGCCTTGGCTTCGTTATTCCGGGGTGTCGCTGCGGACTGTTGGGCCAGTCGGCGAAACACCAGCAAATCGTAATGTGAGGTGAAGTCGTAGCGCGAGGGCAGTTGGCCGTTGAGCAAGTCCGAGACATGCAGGTCCACCAGGCTTTGCCCCGTGAGTTGCTGAAGGCAGCTTTGAATCGCCACCACATGGCGCTCGAAGTGTTCGCGAGAAAAGGCCAGCCAGACAAAGCCTTGTTCTGGCAAATCCTGCGGCAGCGAGGTGTCGGGGTTGTCGGAATCCCAGGCCTGTACCTGATTGCCGGTGATGCTGAAGACCCTCAAGCCGGGAGGGTCAGCAGGTCTTGTGTTCTCTTTCAATGGGTGGCGATCCAGCGTGCGGCGTCTCGCGCAAAGTAGGTCAGCACGCCATCGGCCCCGGCGCGCTTGAAGGCCAGCAGGCTTTCCATCATGACCAGGTCATGATCCAGCCAGCCGTTTTGTGCAGCGGCTTTGAGCATGGCGTACTCGCCCGACACCTGGTAGGCGAAAGTGGGCACCTTGAACTCGTCTTTCACGCGGTGCACGATGTCCAAATACGGCATGCCGGGCTTGACCATCACCATGTCGGCGCCTTCGGCCAGGTCCATGGCGACTTCGCGCAGGGCCTCGTCGCTGTTGCCGGGGTCCATTTGGTAGACCTTTTTGTTGCTCTTGCCCAGGTTGCCTGCCGAGCCGACCGCGTCGCGGAAGGGGCCATAAAAGGCGCTGGCGTATTTGGCGCTGTAGGCCATGATGCGGGTGTGGATCAGGCCACGCGCCTCAAGCGCCTGGCGGATCGCGCCGATGCGGCCGTCCATCATGTCGCTGGGCGCGACCATGTCCACGCCGGCTTCGGCTTGGGTCAGGGCTTGCTGCACCAGCACGGCGGTGGTTTCGTCGTTGAGGATGTAGCCGGTTTCGTCGAGCAAGCCGTCCTGGCCATGGCTGGTGAAGGGGTCGAGCGCCACATCGGTCATCACGCCCAGTTCGGGGAAGCGTTTTTTCAGCTCGCGCACCACGCGGGGTACCAAGCCGTTGGGATTCATGGCTTCGCTGCCCGTGGGGTCCTTGAGGCTGGCGTCGATCACCGGGAACAGCGCCATGACGGGGATGTCGAGCTTGACGCAGTCTTCGGCCACGGGCAGCAGCAGGTCCAGACTCAGGCGCTCCACACCGGGCATCGAAGCCACTTGCTGGCGCTGGTTTTGGCCGTCCAGCACAAAGACCGGGTAGATCAGGTCGTGCGCTGTGACCCGGTGCTCACGCACCAGATTGCGGGTGAATTCGTCACGGCGCAAGCGGCGTGGGCGGTTGGCGGGGAAGGGGGCGACGGGGTTCATGTTGAAAATTGTGCCTGAACTCCCAGTGAATGCCAAAAGCGGGACAGTCTTCGCAGTCGCTCAGGCAACAAAAAGGAGAGGCCTGGATGCATCCGTGTCATAAATGTCAAAAATGCTTTTAATCACAAATTCATCCTTGTTATCTGTTTTGATATTTGCTAAATTCAGTTTCGGGCAGTTTGCTGCCTCCCGCTTTTCCTCCCTGAGCGGGTGCTTTGCGGCTTCATCGCAGCAAGGCTTCCTGCCCCCGGCCCATGGTCGGGGGTTTTTTTGTCCATGACGCGATTGTTTGGCGGCCAGCATCTCTGGCTACACTTGCCCCATGCTCTGGATCAAAGCCCTCCATATCGTTTTCATTGCCAGCTGGTTTGCGGGCTTGTTTTATTTGCCGCGCATTTATGTCAATTTGGCGATGGTGGAGCCAGGATCGGTCGCGGAGCGCAACCGGTTGCTCTTGATGGCGCGCAAGCTTTACCGCTTCATGACCATTTTGGCCATTCCGGCTTTGGCCCTGGGCTTGTGGCTTTGGCTGTATTACGGCATTGGGCTGGGTCAGGGTCAAGGCTGGATGCATGCGAAATTGCTGATCGTGTTGGCCTTGCTGGGGTATCACCACAGCTGTGGTGTTTTGTTGCGCAAGTTTGAAAACGGCCAGATGCAGCGCAGCCATGTCTGGTTTCGTTGGTTCAATGAAGCACCGGTGCTCATGATGGTGGCGGCGGTCATTTTGGTGGTGGTCAAACCCTTTTGAGGGCGATCTGGCCATGAGGGCAGCATGACACGGCGCACATCGGCTGCTTGGCCCCTGTTCTGCATTTATGCAGTTTTGATTGTTTATGCCAGTCTCTATCCCTTTGAAAACTGGCGTTTCCAAGGGGTGTTCTCTTGGGCTTTTCTGACCGCACCCTGGCCGCGTTACTGGACCGGCTTTGATGTGCTGTCCAATGTTTTGGGCTATGCCCCTTTGGGCTTTTTATTGGCTTTGAGCCTGCTGCGCACCCGGCCCCATTGGCCCGCCATCACGGTGGCCACTCTTTTTGCGGGGGTCCTGTCCCTTTTGCTGGAATCTTTCCAAATGTTTTTGCCAGTGCGCGTGCCTTCGAATGTGGACACCGCCTTGAACATGGTTGGTGCGTGGGCGGGTGCGGTGGCGGCGCATGGTTTGGTCTGGGTGGGGCTGGTGAACCGTTGGAGCCGTTTCAGGGACCGGTGGTTTGAATCGGAGGCGGATGGCGCCTTGGCTTTGTTGGCCATTTGGCCATTGGCTTTGCTGTTTCCGGCGCCGGTACCGTTTGGTTTGGGGCAAGTTCTGGAGCGCGTGGAGGCCACTTGGGTGCATATCCTCAAAGACACGCCTTGGCTGGAGTCCTGGCCGCTGCGCGATGTCGAGTTCCAGCCCATGCTGCCGATCACCGAATCGGCATGCGTCGCACTGGGCTTGCTGCTGCCCTGTTTGTTGGCCTATGGTGTGGTCCAGCGCAGACCTCAGCGCTGGGCCGTGGCCGCGGTGTGCCTGAGTGTGGGCATGTTGGCCAGTGCCCTGTCGGCAGCATTGACTTACGGGCCGGTTCACGCTTGGGGGTGGGTCAGCCCTGAGGTCTTGCGCGGCTGGGTGGCGGCTTTGTTCTTGGCGTTGGCCTTGTCTTTGGCCTCAGCGCGGATGTGCTGGGTGTTGGCCTTGGCGGCCTTGGTTTTGCAGTTGAGTTTGCTCAACACCTCATCGGCCGATGCCTATTTCTCCTTGACATTGCAGACCTGGGAGCAGGGGCGGTTCATCCGTTTTCATGGCCTGATCCAATGGCTGGGTTGGTTGTGGCCCTATGCCCTGTTGTTGTACCTGGTGCAAAGACTGTCCAGAGCGCAGCACCTGGGCCGTGGTTGAATGCATGCGCCACCGCTTGCAGCCCTAAAATCGCCGCATGACCACCCTCAATACCCCTCCTTATTTCAAGCGCCACATTTTCTTTTGCCTCAATGAGCGCAAGAACAATGAGGCTTGCTGCGCCCAGCATGATGCGCAGGCAGCCTTTGACCGCTGCAAGTCCCAAGTCAAAGCGCTTGGCTTGGCTGGGCCCGGCGAAGTTCGGGTCAACAAGGCGGGCTGCCTTGACCGTTGTGCGGGCGGCCCAGTGGCGGTGGTGTACCCCGAGGGGGTCTGGTACACCTATGTCGATGCATCTGACATTGACGAAATTGTCGAATCACACCTCCAAAACGGGCAAGTGGTTGACCGTCTGTTGACCCCTGCGCATTTGGGGCGTTGATGAATCCAGCCACCCAATCCATCCGCCTGCAAGGCGAGGCGGGCGCCGTCGAAGCTTTGATGGATTTGCCGCCAGGTGAAGATGTGCAGGGCACGGTGGTCATTGCGCACCCCCACCCTTTGTTTGGCGGCTCGATGCACAACAAGGTGGTACAGACGCTGGCGCGCGCCTTCGTGCAGTGCGGCTGGCGCGCTGTACGTTTCCAATTCAGGGGTGTGGGTGCCAGTGAGGGTGCTCACGATGAGGGGCGCGGTGAGGCCCGCGACATGCTGCGGGTGATTGAGCAAGTGGCAGCGCAGGGCCCATTGGCCTTGGCCGGTTTTTCTTTTGGTGCGTTTGTGACCAGCCACGTGGTTCAGGCCTTGGGTGATCAACGGCTGCCCCAATCTGTGGTGCTGGTGGGCACGGCGGCTTCGCGCTTTGAGGTTGCGCCCTTGCCCCAGGTGTTGCACGATCGCTGCCTGGTTGTGCACGGTGAGCAAGACGACACGGTGCCCTTGTCCAGCGTGTTGGATTGGGCCAGACCCCAATCCTTGCCGATCACGGTGATTCCGGGCGGTGAGCATTTCTTTCATGGACAATTGCCCTTGCTCAAATCTTTGGTGATCCGCCACTTGAAGTCCTGAGCTGCCCATTGGAAGCGCCGCGCGCTTGCCCCACTTGCCAGAGAGCAAGCCCATTGGGGCGACTGTTGGCACTTTGTATTTCCATGACCCCTCTGCGCATGAACATCTTCATCAAAACTCTGATCAGCGGTTTCTTGCTCACAGCCACTTGGTGGGCTCAAGCCCAAATGCCCCAAGCGCCCGAGGTGGCTGCCAGGGCTTATTTGCTGATGGACATCACGGCCAACCAGGTGCTCGCATCCAAAGACCCTGACATGACGGTCGAGCCAGCCTCTTTGACCAAACTGATGACCGCCTATTTGGTCTTTGATGCGCTCAAATCCCGCAAATTGAACCTGCAGCAAACCCTGCCGGTTTCCGAGCGCGCCTGGAAAATGCCTGGATCACGCATGTTCATCGACCCTAAGATGCAAGTACCCGTGGAGGATCTCATCAAGGGCATGATCGTGCAGTCCGGCAACGATGCCACTGTGGCCTTGGCGGAAGGTGTGGGGGGCAGCGTCGAGCGCTTTGTTCAGCTCATGAATGACCAGGCCCGTCTTTTGGGCATGAACAATACGGCCTACAAGAATCCGGAAGGCTTGACCGCTGCGGGTCACACCACCACGGCACGGGATTTGGCCACGTTGGCCACCCGATTGATGCGTGATTTCCCGGAATATGTGACCTATTACGCCATCAAGAAGTACCGCTATTCGGGCACCCCTGCGGCCAACGACACCAACCGCAATTTGTTGCTGTTCAGGGATGCCACGGTGGACGGACTCAAGACAGGCCACACCCAGGCGGCGGGCTATTGTCTGGTGGCTTCGGCCAAGCGTGAGTTTCCCAATGTGGGAACGCGCCGTTTGCTCAGTGTGGTGCTGGGGGCCGAGAGCGAAAACGCACGCGCCAATGAAAGCCAGAAGCTGCTCAATTGGGGTTACGCTGCTTTTGATGCGGTCAAGTTGTTTGATGCCAACCAAGCCGTCGTGACACCTCAGGTGTGGAAAGGCAAGCAGTCGGTCCTCAAACTGGGCTCCGATCGTCCTTTGGTGGTGGCCGTGCCTTCGGGCACAGCGGCCCAATTGAAAACGCAAGTCGTTCGGCCGGACCCCTTGGTCGCCCCTTTTGTCAAGGGACAGACCGTGGGCAGTCTCAAGGTTTTGCAGGGCGACAGCCCCTTGTTTGAGGTGCCTTTGACGGTCCTTGAGCCGGTTGAGCAAGCGGGGATTTTCGGTCGTGCCTGGGGGTCTGTGCGCCTTTGGATCAAGTAATCCAAAGAGCCTCATTGTGGATAACTTGCCCTGAATTGCGGCTGCGGTTATACTGGCGGGCTTTTCCGCTTTTGGGGCGGAGAAGTTTCTTTTGTCCAATTCCAACGTTTAGGGACGTTACAAACAATGCCAACCATCAATCAATTGGTGCGTCAGGGGCGCGAGGTCGAAACGATCAAGTCCAAAAGCCCTGCGATGCAAAACTCTCCACAGCGTCGTGGTGTCTGCACTCGCGTGTACACCACAACGCCAAAAAAGCCTAACTCCGCTCTGCGTAAGGTTGCCAAAGTGCGCTTGACCAACGGTTTTGAGGTCATCTCTTACATCGGCGGTGAAGGCCATAACCTGCAAGAACACTCAGTGGTTCTGGTGCGCGGTGGTCGTGTCAAGGACTTGCCCGGTGTGCGTTACCACATCGTGCGCGGTTCTTTGGACCTGCAAGGCGTGAAAGACCGCAAGCAGTCTCGCTCCAAGTACGGCGCGAAGAAGCCAAAGGCCAAGTAAGCCCTTTTGGGTTGATTTTTTCGGTGCTGTTTCCCGCGTGGCGCGGTGAATCAGCGAAGTGACCCGAAGCCCGGAATCGTCCAGGTGGGTCGAGTAAGTGAGCAGTTTTGAATAACGCTCGCGGTGTCTGAAAAGATGCCAACTGAAGCAATATGAGGTGAAATATGCCACGTCGTCGCGAAGTCCCTAAACGTGAAATCCTGCCGGATCCCAAGTTCGGCAACGTCGAGCTGTCCAAATTCATGAACGTGATCATGGAAGGCGGCAAGAAAGCTGTCGCAGAACGCATCATTTACGGTGCTCTGGACACCATGGAAAAGAAAACAGGCAAAGACCCTGTGGAACTCTTCTCCATTGCCATCAACAACGTCAAGCCCATGGTCGAAGTGAAATCCCGCCGCGTGGGTGGTGCGAACTACCAGGTGCCTGTTGAAGTGCGCCCTGTTCGTCGCTTGGCCCTGTCGATGCGCTGGATCAAAGAAGCCGCTCGTAAACGCGGTGAGAAGTCCATGGCCCTGCGCCTGGCCAACGAGTTGCTCGAGGCCAACGAAGGCCGTGGCGGCGCCATGAAAAAGCGTGACGAAGTTCACCGCATGGCCGAAGCCAACAAGGCGTTCTCGCACTTCCGCTTCTGATTCACAAGGGCTTCACAAATAAGCCCGACACTGTCAGAAGCCAGCCCGCCGGTCCCTTTGGGGTCGCGGGCTTTGGTACTTAATCATTGGAGAAATTTATGGCTCGCACTACCCCCATCGAGCGCTATCGCAACATTGGCATTTCGGCGCACATCGACGCCGGCAAGACCACAACGACAGAGCGTATTCTTTTTTACACCGGCGTGAACCACAAGATTGGTGAAGTGCACGACGGCGCTGCCACCATGGACTGGATGGAGCAAGAGCAAGAGCGTGGCATCACGATCACCTCGGCTGCGACCACCTGCTTCTGGAAAGGCATGGACAGCTCTTTTGACGAGCACCGCATCAACATCATTGACACCCCCGGTCACGTGGACTTCACCATTGAAGTTGAACGTTCCATGCGTGTTCTGGACGGTGCTTGCATGGTTTACTGTGCTGTGGGTGGCGTGCAACCCCAGTCCGAAACCGTCTGGCGTCAGGCCAACAAGTACAAAGTGCCACGCTTGGCCTTTGTGAACAAGATGGACCGTACCGGTGCCAACTTCTTCAAAGTCGTTGATCAGATGAAGTTGCGCTTGAAGGCCAACCCTGTGCCCGTGGTGATCCCGATTGGTGCAGAGGAAAACTTCACCGGCGTCGTCGACCTGCGCAAAATGAAAGCCATCATCTGGGACGAAGCTTCTCAGGGCATGAAATTCACCTTCGAAGACATCCCCGCTGACCTCGTCACCTTGGCCAAGGAGTGGCGCGAGAAAATGGTCGAAGCCGCTGCTGAAGCGTCTGAAGACTTGATGAACAAGTACCTGGAAGAAGGTGACTTGAGCGAAGAGGAAATCACCCATGGCTTGCGCGTGCGCACCATTGCTGGCGAAATCCAGCCCATGTTGTGTGGAACAGCGTTCAAGAACAAAGGTGTGCAGCGCATGCTGGATGCCGTGATCGAGCTGATGCCTTCGCCTTTGGACGTGAAAGCCATCAAGGGCTTTGACGAAGAAGAAAAAGAAATCACCCGCAAGGCCGATGACGAAGAGAAATTCGCCGCACTGGCATTCAAATTGATGACCGACCCGTTCGTGGGTCAGTTGACCTTCGTGCGCGTGTACTCGGGTGTTCTGAAAAAGGGCGACACCGTCTACAACGCGGTGCGCGGCAAGAAAGAGCGCATTGGCCGTATCGTTCAGATGCACGCCAACAACCGTGAAGAAGTCGACGAAATCCGCGCCGGTGACATCGCCGCTTGCGTGGGCCTGAAAGACGTGACCACCGGCGAAACCCTGTGCGATCCCAACGCGGTCATCACGCTCGAGCGCATGGTATTCCCCGACTCCGTGATCCGCCAGGCGGTAGAGCCCAAGTCGAAGGCTGATCAGGAAAAGATGGGCATGGCCCTGTCGCGTCTGGCGGCTGAAGATCCATCATTCCGCGTGCAAACCGACGAAGAATCCGGCCAGACCATCATTGGCGGTCAGGGTGAACTGCACCTTGAAATCATCGTGGACCGCATGAAGCGTGAATTCGGCGTGGAAGCCAACGTGGGCAAGCCTCAAGTGGCTTACCGCGAAACCATCCGCAAGACCGTGGACGAAGCCGAAGGCAAGTTCGTGCGTCAGTCCGGTGGTAAGGGTCAATATGGCCACGTGGTGCTGAAGGTCGAGCCCCAAGAGCCAGGCAAGGGCTTTGAGTTCGTGGACGCCATCAAGGGCGGTGTGGTTCCTCGTGAATACATCCCTGCGGTCGAAAAGGGCGTCATCGAAGCTTTGGGTCAAGGCGTCTTGGCAGGTTACCCCGTGGTGGACGTCAAAGTCACGCTGCACTTCGGTTCGTACCACGATGTGGACTCGAACGAAATGGCTTTCAAAATGGCCGCTATCTTTGGTTTCAAAGAAGGTTGCCGCAAAGCCAACCCCGTCATTCTGGAGCCGATGATGGCCGTGGAAGTCGAGACGCCCGAAGACTACGCCGGTAACGTGATGGGCGACTTGTCCTCACGCCGTGGCATGGTTCAGGGCATGGACGACATGGTCGGTGGCGGCAAGGCCATCAAGGCCGAAGTGCCCCTGTCCGAAATGTTCGGTTACTCGACCACCCTGCGCTCCATGTCGCAAGGTCGTGCGACCTACACGATGGAATTCAAGCACTACGCGGAAGCCCCACGTAACGTCGCTGAAGCCATTGTGGCTGCACGCGCAAAATAAAAGACTGTGTGCCGGACCCAATTCGCCTGCGAATTTGCTCGGGCACCTCTGACTAAAAGCAAGCGATAGTCAGATCTGAAAGTTCAAAAACTGTCTGCGATCAAGTGCCACTCTGTGCCCGTGCGGAGTGATCCAGCAACCTGATGCAAACATTAAACCAACACACGGGTATTGCTCTTTTTAAGGATTGAAAAATGGCTAAGGAAAAATTCGAACGGACCAAACCCCACGTGAACGTGGGCACCATCGGTCACGTTGACCACGGCAAGACCACCCTGACCGCCGCCATCACCACCGTGTTGGCTGCCAAGTTCGGCGGTGCCGCCAAAGCGTACGACCAGATCGACGCAGCGCCCGAAGAAAAGGCCCGTGGTATCACGATCAACACCGCCCACGTTGAGTATGAGACGGCTAACCGTCACTACGCCCACGTGGACTGCCCTGGCCACGCTGACTATGTGAAGAACATGATCACCGGTGCTGCCCAGATGGACGGCGCCATTTTGGTGTGCTCCGCCGCTGACGGCCCCATGCCCCAGACCCGCGAGCACATCCTGTTGGCTCGCCAGGTGGGCGTGCCTTACATCATCGTGTTCCTGAACAAGTGCGACATGGTCGATGACGCCGAATTGCTGGAGCTGGTCGAGATGGAAGTTCGCGAACTCCTCTCCAAGTACGACTTCCCAGGCGACGACACACCGATCGTGCAAGGCTCTGCCAAGCTGGCTTTGGAAGGCGACAAGGGTCCTCTGGGCGAGCAAGCCATCATGAAGCTGGCCGATGCGCTGGACACTTACATCCCTACGCCTGACCGCGCCGTGGACGGCTCGTTCCTGATGCCCGTGGAAGACGTGTTCTCCATCTCCGGTCGCGGCACTGTGGTGACTGGCCGTATCGAGCGCGGCATCATCAAGGTCGGCGAAGAAATCGAAATCGTGGGCATCAAAGACACCGTCAAGACCACTTGCACGGGCGTGGAGATGTTCCGCAAGCTGCTGGACCAAGGTCAAGCGGGCGACAACGTCGGCATTTTGCTGCGCGGCACCAAGCGCGAAGACGTCGAGCGTGGCCAAGTGCTGTGCAAGCCCGGCTCGATCAAGCCCCACACCCACTTCACGGGCGAGATCTATGTCTTGTCCAAAGACGAAGGTGGCCGTCACACGCCTTTCTTCAACAACTACCGTCCACAGTTCTACTTCCGCACGACCGACGTGACCGGCGCGATCGAATTGCCAGAAGGCAAAGAGATGGTGATGCCTGGTGACAACGTGTCGATCACTGTGAAGTTGATCAACCCCATTGCGATGGAAGAGGGCTTGCGCTTTGCCATCCGCGAAGGTGGCCGCACGGTTGGCGCTGGCGTGGTTGCCAAGATCATCTCTTGATTCTTTTGTGGCGCAGCAGCGCAAAGGCTTCGTCTTTGCGCTGTAGCAAGCAGAACACTCACCACAAGGAATTGACATGTCATCCAAGCAAAAAATCCGCATTCGCCTGAAGGCGTTTGACTACAAACTGATCGACCAGTCCGCTGCCGAGATCGTTGACACTGCCAAGCGCACCGGCGCGATTGTCAAAGGCCCCGTGCCTTTGCCAACCCGCATGAAGCGTTTTGACATCCTGCGCTCGCCGCACGTCAACAAGACCAGCCGTGACCAGTTGGAAATCCGCACGCACCAGCGTTTGATGGACATCGTGGACCCTACAGACAAAACTGTGGACGCCCTGATGAAACTCGATCTGCCCGCTGGCGTGGACGTCGAAATCAAGCTGCAGTGATGCGGCTTGGGGTGGTTGAAAAGCCATCCAAAAACTTGAAACAAGGCCCGATTTGCCAGAAATGGCGAGTCGGGCTATAATTTCAGGCTCACCTCTTTGGGGGTGAGATTTATTAACAGTCTTTCACACACCAAACGGTGCTGCCAATTGAAGTGGCTCCGGTGAAAGTTTTGGAGAAAACAATGAGTCTGAGCAACTCCCTCGGGTTGCTGGGCCGCAAGGTGGGCATGATGCGTCTGTTCACTGATGATGGGGATTCCGTTCCTGTCACAGTGGTGGATGTGTCTAACAACCGTGTATCCCAGGTCAAAACCCAAGAGAACGATGGCTATGTCGCTTTGCAAGTGACATTTGGTGCCCGTAAGGCATCGCGTGTGACCAAGCCTGTCGCTGGTCACCTGGCCAAAGCCGGTGTTGAAGCCGGTGAAATCATTCAAGAATTCCGCGTGACCGCCGACACGGCCGCTCAGTACGCCGCTGGCGCGACTGTGCCCGTGGCTGCTGTGTTTGCTGTGGGCCAAAAGGTGGACGTGCAAGGCACTTCCATTGGTAAAGGCTTCACCGGCACCATCAAGCGTCACAACTTCAAGTCGCAGCGCGCATCGCACGGTAACAGCCGTTCGCACAATGTGCCTGGTTCGATTTCGATGGCGCAAGATCCTGGCCGTGTGTTCCCTGGTAAGAAAATGTCGGGTCACCTCGGTGATGTCACGTGCACCACGCAGAACCTCGCTGTGATCCGCGTCGACGAAGCCCGTGGTCTGTTGATGATCAAGGGTGCCATTCCCGGCTCCAAGGGTGGTTTCGTGACTGTGCGTCCCGCCGTTAAAATTAAAGGAGCGAACTGATGCAGCTCGAACTCCTGAACGACCAAGGTCAAGCCGCCTCCAAAGTGGACGCGCCTGAAACCGTGTTCGGTCGTGAATACAACGAAGCCCTGATCCACCAAATCGTGGTGGCCTATCAGGCCAATGCCCGTCAAGGCACCCGCGCCCAAAAGGACCGTGAACAAGTTCACCACTCCACCAAGAAGCCTTTCAAACAAAAAGGCACGGGTCGCGCACGTGCTGGTATGACCTCCTCGCCTTTGTGGCGTGGCGGTGGTCGGATTTTCCCGAACATGCCCGACGAAAACTTCACACAGAAGATCAACAAGAAGATGTACCGCGCGGGTATGGCTTCGATCTTCTCCCAGTTGGCCCGCGAAGGCCGTCTGGCTGTGGTGGATTCCTTCAAGGTTGAGACACCCAAGACCAAGCAGCTCGCTGCCAAGTTCAAGGCCATGAGTCTCGACAACGTGCTTGTGATCGCTGACGAAGTCGACGAAAACCTGTACCTGGCATCGCGCAACCTGATCAACATCTTGATTGTTGAGCCACGTTACGCTGATCCCGTGTCTTTGGTGAACTTCAAGAAAGTCCTCGTGACCAAAGGTGCCATGGACAAACTCAAGGAGATGTTTGCATGAGCGCCGTGAAGTTTGACGAAGGTCGTCTGATGTCCGTGCTGGTGGCGCCCATCGTGTCCGAAAAGGCCACCATGGTTGCTGAAAAGACCAACACCGTGACTTTCAAAGTGCTGCAGGATGCCACCAAGCCTGAAATCAAAGCCGCTGTGCAATTGATGTTCAAGGTCGAGGTCAAGGGCGTTTCTGTGGTGAATACCAAGGGCAAGACCAAGCGTTTTGGCAAGACCATTGGCCGTCGCGACAACGTTCGCAAGGCTTATGTCACGCTGCAACCAGGTCAAGAGCTGAACCTGTCTGGGGAGGCTGCGTAATCATGGCTGTCATCAAGATCAAACCGACATCCCCAGGCCGTCGTGGCGTGGTGAAAGTCACCCGTGACCACCTGCACAAGGGTGAAGGCTACGCGCCGTTGCTGGAACCCCAGCACCAGAAGTCGGGCCGTAACAACAACGGTCACATCACAACTCGCCACAAGGGCGGTGGTCACAAGCACCACTACCGCGTGGTTGACTTCAAGCGCAACAAAGATGCGATCCCGGCAAAAGTCGAACGCATCGAGTACGACCCCAACCGTACTGCGCACATTGCGTTGTTGTGCTACGCCGATGGCGAGCGCCGTTACATCATTGCCCCCCGCGGCATTGAGGCCGGTGCTACCTTGATGTCGGGTGCAGAAGCCCCGATCCGTGCAGGTAACACCTTGCCTATCCGCAACATCCCCGTGGGTTCGACCATCCATTGCATCGAGCTCAAGCCGGGTGCGGGTGCTCAGATCGCCCGTTCAGCAGGTGCTTCGGCCACTTTGCTGGCGCGTGAAGGCATCTACGCTCAGGTGCGCATGCGCTCCGGTGAAGTTCGCAAGATCCACATCGAGTGCCGTGCAACCATTGGTGAAGTCGCCAACGAAGAGCACAGCCTGCGCCAATTGGGCAAGGCCGGTGTCAAGCGTTGGATGGGTATCCGCCCAACCGTTCGTGGCGTGGCCATGAACCCGGTGGATCACCCGCACGGTGGTGGCGAAGGCCGTACCGGCGAAGGCCGTCATGCAGTAGACCCGTGGGGCAACCTCACCAAGGGCTACCGTACCCGTAACAACAAGCGCACACAGGTCATGATCGTGTCGCGTCGCAAGAAGTAAGGGTTAGACAATGACACGCTCTCTCAAAAAGGGTCCATTCGTTGACCACCACTTGTTGGCCAAGGTTGAAAAAGCCGTTGCCACCAAAGACAAAAAGCCCGTCAAGACATGGTCGCGTCGCTCCATGGTTTTGCCCGATTTCATCGGTCTGACCATTGCCGTTCACAACGGCAAGCAACACGTTCCTGTTTATGTGACCGACCAAATGGTGGGCCACAAATTGGGCGAATTCGCATTGACCCGGACATTCAAGGGTCACCCTGCGGACAAAAAAGTCCAGAAGAAATAAGGAAAGACCATGGAAACACGTGCAGTCCTCCGGGGCGTCCGTTTGTCGGTCGATAAAGGCCGCCTGGTCGCCGATTTGATTCGCGGTAAAAAAGTGGATCAAGCTCTGAACATCCTGACATTCACGCAGAAAAAAGCTGCGGGTATCGTCAAGAAGGTTTTGGAGTCCGCCATCGCCAACGCCGAGCACAACGACGGCGCCGACATCGACGAGTTGAAGGTGAAAACCATCTACGTCGAACAAGGCGCTACGCTCAAGCGTTTCACCGCCCGCGCCAAAGGCCGTGGCAACCGCATCAGCAAACCCACATGCCATGTGTATGTGACGGTCGGCAACTAAGCTAGGGAAGAAACATGGGACAAAAAATCCATCCTACCGGCTTCCGTTTGGCCGTCAGCCGTAACTGGTCCAGCCGTTGGTATGCCAGCAACAAAGACTTCGCCGGCATGCTGGCCGAAGACATCAAAGTGCGTGAGTACCTCAAGGCCAAGCTCAAGAATGCTGCGGTTTCCCGCGTGCTGATCGAGCGCCCAGCCAAGAGCGCCCGCATCACGATTTTCTCTGCCCGTCCAGGCGTGGTGATCGGTAAAAAAGGCGAAGACATCGAGTTGCTCAAGAAAGAACTCGCGGTTCGCATGGGCGTGCCTGTCGCCGTCAACATCGAAGAAGTGCGCAAGCCCGAAATCGATGCCCAACTGATCGCAGACAGCATCACCCAACAGCTCGAAAAGCGCATCATGTTCCGTCGGGCCATGAAGCGCGCCATGCAAAACGCCATGCGTCTGGGTGCCCAAGGCATCAAGATCATGTCGGCTGGCCGTCTGAACGGCATCGAAATTGCGCGCACCGAGTGGTACCGCGAAGGCCGTGTGCCATTGCACACCCTGCGTGCTGACATCGACTACGCCACTTCCGAAGCCAAGACCACCTATGGTGTGATCGGCGTCAAAGTGTGGGTCTACAAGGGTGACACCTTGGGTCGCAACGACGCACCTGCTTTGGCCGAGCCCCGTGCCGAAGAAGAGCGCCGTCCACGTGGCCCTCGCCGTGACGCCCGTCCTGGTGAGCGCCCTGCCGGCGATCGCCGTGGTGGCCCACGTCGCCCCGCTGGCACCAACACAGCACCCACCGACGGCAGCGACAAGCCCGCCGGTGCAGGTGGTGATGCCAAACCCGCCGTTAAGCGCGTACGCACAGTCGCCGCGCCAGCTGCAGCAGCTGACGGTCAATAAGGAGTAACAACATGCTGCAACCTGCTCGCAGAAAGTTCCGCAAGGAACAGAAAGGCCGCAACACCGGCATCGCTACCCGTGGCAACACGGTGGCATTCGGTGACTTCGGCCTGAAGTCCACAGACCGTGGCCGTTTGACGGCTCGCCAGATCGAATCCGCACGTCGTGCGATTTCCCGTCACGTCAAGCGTGGTGGTCGCATCTGGATTCGTGTGTTCCCCGACAAGCCGATCTCCACCAAGCCTGCTGAAGTGCGTATGGGTAACGGCAAGGGTAACCCCGAGTACTACGTGGCCGAGATCCAACCCGGTAAGGTGCTCTACGAAATCGTAGGCGTGCCCGAAGAGTTGGCACGCGAAGCCTTCAAATTGGCCGCTGCCAAGTTGCCCCTGCGCACCACTTTTGTGGCGCGCATGATTGGCCAATAATTCAGGAGAAACAAGAAATGAACGCTGCTGAATTGCGCCAAAAAGACGTTGCTGGTGTGAAAGAGGAGATCAAGGCGCTGCAAAAAGCCCACTTTGGTCTGCGCATGCAAAAAGCCACGCAACAACTCGGCAACACCGGTACGCTGAGCCAGACTCGCCGTGCCATCGCCCGTGCCAAAACCATCCTTGCCCAAAAGCAAGCCGCCAAGTAAGGAGTGACCATGACGGAAGCTAAAACATCCCTCAAGCGCACCTTGATTGGCAAGGTGGTCAGCGACAAGCGCGCCAAGACCGTGACCGTGCTGGTCGAGCGTCGTGTGAAACACGCACTCTACGGCAAGATCGTGGCCAAGTCGAGCAAGTACCACGCGCACGACGAAACAGGTCAATACAACCTGGGCGACACCATCGAAATCACGGAAAGCCGTCCGATTTCGAAGACCAAGAACTGGGTTGCTACGCGCCTGGTTCAGAAGGCAGCAGCGGTCTAAGCCCAAAAGCCTGACTTCTGCACACTTTCAAAAAACGACCCACAATGGTGGGTCGTTTTTTTTTACCCGGCCAAGTGGCCGCAACCAACTCAAGGAGCATCAGATGATCAAAGTCGGAGACAAACTGCCCAACGCCACATTGACGGAATTTGTGGAAGTTGAAGGCAACGGCTGCAGTATTGGACCCAACCCTGTCGACGTTGCCAAGGCCTCTGCTGGCAAGACCATTGCCCTGTTTGCACTGCCCGGCGCCTTCACACCCACTTGCTCGGCCAAACATGTACCCGGTTATGTGGAGCACCACGACGCATTGAAGGCCGCCGGTGTGGACGAGATCTGGTGTGTCAGCGTGAACGACGCTTTTGTGATGGGCGCATGGGCACGTGACCAAAAGACAGGCAGCAAAGTGCGCATGCTGGGCGATGGCAGTGCAGATTTCAGCAAGGCCACAGGTTTGACCCTGGATCTGACCGCACGCGGCATGGGTTTGCGCAGCAACCGCTACTCCATGCTCGTGAAAGATGGAACAGTCACTGCTTTGAACATTGAAGGACCCGGCAAGTTTGAAGTGAGCGACGCGGCCACTTTGTTGTCGCAAGCCAAAGGCTGAACCCACAAAGCTCCAAAAAAAAGGGACCTCTGGTCCCTTTTTTTGTTGCAGCGAACGTCGTCAACCAACCATTCACATGAGACGCAGGCATTCAGTCAATGTCCACCTTCAAATAGTGGGCGCCGGCAAAAGGGTTGTGATAGTAAGGCGGGATCTCTGAAAAGCCCAGATCTTCATACAAAGCCCGTGCGGACTCCATGTCGTCCAAAGTGTCGAGCAAGACACAGCTGTAATCGGCGTGTCGCGCTGCGTCCAGGATGGCTTCGGTCAACAAACGACCCAAGCCCAGGCCCCTGAACCGAGGACGCACAAACAAGCGCTTCATTTCAGCCGCGTTGGCGTAATCCGAAGCATCCAGGGGTCGAAGTGCACAACAACCTGCCAATTGGCCATCTACCCACGCCAAAAGCAAGGCGCCACGGGGTTCGGCATACTCGCCAGGCAAGTCGGCCAGCTCTTGCTCAAACCCTTGAAAACACAAATCCACATCAAGGCTGTTGGCGTATTCCAAGAAGATGGCGCGGGTCAGGTCCCATTCCTCTGCAGAGCAGGGTGGACGCACAAAAACGGAAAGACGATCGGCAGACGGTGGCAAGGGGCATCATCCAAAGTCAAAACGACAGTTTAAAGCCCCTTCAAGGACGGATGGAAACCAGCAGGTAAACACCCAAAGCGGACAACAAAAACAACCCCAGGGCCAAGCAGCGTGCGAGTGCATCGTCACGCGAAGGGGTGACCGCTTGCGTCAGGGTTTTGTCACCGTGCACCATCGCAGGCACCAAGGACAATTTCTTCTTGAAGCGGTACCAAGCCAGTGCTGACAAGTGCAGGGCGATCAACACCACCACAATCACTTGGCCCCAGTCCTTGTGCCATGTGGTGGCCCAGGACACCCACCGCCCCGGGACCAGAAAAGACAGCGGGCCAACGTTGGAAATCTCATCGTCGCTGATCAGACCCGTGCCCACCTGCAGTCCCAAGAAAAACAAAAAGGCCAGCACCGACCAAGAGCCCAGAGGGTTGTGCCCGACCCAGTGCTGGCTGGGATGACGACCTTGCAGGTAAGCACGAACCAGAGAGGGGCGCAAGGACAGTTGGAGCCAGCGGGACCAATGACCGCCCAGCAGGCCCCACATCAATCGAAATAACAAAAGTGTCAAAACGGCAAAGCCCAAACGAAAATGCCAAACCATGGCCTCACCACCAAGCTCGGCCGTGATGAACAGGCCCAACACACAGATGGCCAAAGCGCCGTGGAAAAGACGGGTGGGCAAATCCCAAACACGAACAGTGAACATAGACACTTTCAAAGCTGCAGAGTTCATGAAATTATGCGAGACTGGAACAGCATAAACTGTGTGCAGCTGTTTCAACTGATCGGAGTCAAACATGAAACAAACTTGGAGCATCGTCGCCACATTGTTGGCCATCACCCTGGCCACACCCACCCAGGCCCAATTTGCCAAACCCGAAGACGCCATCAAATACCGCAAGGCCAGTTTCAATGTGATGGCGGCCCACTTCGGCCGCTTGGGCGCCATGGCCAATGGAAGAATGCCTTACGACGCAAAAACTGCCGCAGAAAACGCAGAGATTGTGGCCGTGATGGCCAAACTGCCATGGGCAGCCTTTGGGGAAGGTACCGACAAAGGTGATACACGTGCCAAACCAGAAATCTGGAAGGAGGCCGTCAAATACAAAGATGCGGCAGACAAGATGCAAGCCGAGATTGTGAAACTCAACACGGCTGCCAAAGCAGGCAACATCGATGCCTTGAAGGTTGCCTTTGGACCTGCTGCTGCCTCCTGCAAGGCCTGTCACGACGCCTTCCGCAAAGACTGAGATTGAACTGACGCCAACCCAGAGGCCAGGCCCACTGCCGACCTGAGGCCCTGGGGCTCAGGTTTCGGCCAGCAGCTTGTCGATCAATTGGTGCAGTTCCACAAAATTGGGCGTGCCCACAAAGCGCTTGACGATTTCACCGCGCTTGTTGACCAAGAAGGTGGTGGGGGTGAGCTGAACCTCGCCCCAATCTCTTGCGACCATACCCGTGTTGTCAATGGCGACTTTGAATGGCAACTGACGTGTCTGCGCAAAATTCACCACATAACTGGGTGGGTCATAACGCATGGCCACCGCGACCGTTTCATAGCCGCGATCTTTGTACTTGTTGTAGGTGGCCACCAAATCGGGCATTTCGGCTACGCAGGAAGTGCAGCTGGTGGCCCAGAAATTCACCAGGGTGACTTTGCCTTGCAGCTGCTTCGAGCTGATTGAGCTGCCATCGAGCAACACAAAAGTGGATTCGGGCGCTCGCTCATTGGCGCACCCCCACAGCGCCAAACACAGCGCCAGTGAGCCCCCCCCGGTCAAAAGGCGGCGGCTAAGCGATGGCAAATGGCGCTGGTGCTTCAGGTGATGAATCATCGTCAGAGTTTAAAACGATCAGCAAACCGGTTTTCCATGGGGACATGGACCCAAGGGCAGACATCAAATGATGCCTTTGCCGCGCAATGCGCCTTGCTGCTGCGCGTCCCAGCCCAGGACCTCCTGCAGCACTTGCGCCGTGTGCTGCCCCAACATGGGAGGCGGCAAATCCTGGCGCACCGGCGTGAGGCTCATTTTGATCGGGCTGGCCACCAGTTTCAGGTCGGCTTTGACCGGGTGCACCCAATCGTTGACCATGCCACGGGCTTGCACCTGCGGGTCGCTGAACACCTCGCTCAGGGTGTTGATGGCCCCACAGGGCACCTTGGCCGCTTCGAGTGCTGCCAGCCAGTCCGACTTGGTGCGTGTTTTGAGCAGAGCTTCAAGCAAAGGCACGAGTTCGGCCCGATGCCGCACCCGGTCGGCATTCAGGGCATAGCGCGGATCTTGGGCCAGTTCCGGGCAGCCCGCGACCGCGCAAAATTTGGCAAATTGGCCATCGTTGCCCACCGCCAAAATCAGGTGGTCCCGGCTGTCAGGGGCCGACCCTGCAGGCGGTGCTGTTTCAAAAACCTGGTAAGGCACGATATTTTGGTGCGCATTGCCCGCACGGCCTGGCACCTTGCCGCTGACCAGAAAATTGGAGCCCAGGTTGGCCAGCATGGCCACTTGCGTGTCCAGCAAGGCCATGTCCACCTGCTGGCCCTGGCCCGTGCGTTCAACATGACGAAGCGCCGCCAAAATCGCCACCGTGGCGTACATGCCGGTGAACAAATCGGCCACGGCCACCCCCACCTTTTGGGGGCCTCCACCCAAATCGTCACGCTCGCCCGTCACGCTCATGAGGCCACCCATGCCTTGCACCGCATAGTCGTAGCCCGCCCTTTCGCTGTAGGGCCCGGTCTGGCCAAACCCGGTCACACTGCAATACACCAGCTTGGGGTTCAAGGCGCTCAGGCTGGCATAGTCCAAGCCATAACGCGCCATGTCACCGACTTTGAAGTTTTCCACAAAGACATCGCAATGCTTGACCAGTTCTCGAATCAGGGCCTGCCCCTCCGGGCGGGCAATGTCGCAAGTCACCGATCGCTTGTTTCGGTTGGCGCCCAGGTAATACGCGGCTTCGGCCGTGTCCTGGCCTTGTGCATCTTTCAAAAAGGGAGGGCCCCAGCTGCGGGTGTCGTCGCCAGAGCCAGGACGCTCGATCTTGATCACATCGGCCCCCAGGTCGGCCAAGGTCTGGGTACACCATGGACCTGCGAGGACGCGGGACAAGTCGAGAACGCGGATGCCGTCTAATGAATTCATGGGGCACATTGTCGCCAAAAGACGATTGCGCTGCTGATCAGGATAATCACCCCATGCGACACCATTCATCGGCCCTGATGGCCATCATGGCATTGACCTGGGGTCTGAGCGCCTGCAGCCCGGCACAAAATTGGCGAGATGTCGCCTTTGAAGGCAACGCCCTCAAGGTCCAAATGCCCTGCAAACCCGATCGGACCACCCGAGCCGTCCCTTTGGCGGGTGTGTCGGTCGACTTGCAAGTGGTGGGCTGCCAAAGCGACTCGTCCATGGTTGCCGTGATGACCGCCAGCTTGCCCACAGGCGCCGACGCCAACGAAGCAATGACCGGATGGCAAAAAGCCACCTTGGACAATGCCCGCATCGCGTCCCCCCTGGCCCCCGAACAACAGCAGATCTGGCATCGGCCATCACACTTGCCTTTGGCCTCGTCCATTCGCATCCAGGCCGCTGGGCAACGCGCCAATGGTGAGCCCGTGGCGATGGATGCGGTGTGGGGCGCCATTGCCGAGGGCGACCGCCTGCGCCTGATCCACGCAGTGGTTTATGACAAAAATCGGCCCACCGAGTTGGCCAACACCTTGTTTGAGAGCATCAAGCCATGAACGCTGCCACCCTGCCCAACACCACCTTGTCACACCCTGACCACCTGCCGCGCCGCATGGCCGTGGTGGTGTTCTTGGCCTTTGCCTTGGCATACTTTTTTTCAGCCTTGGTGCGGGCCATCACCGCCACTTTGTCGCCAACTTTGACCACCGAGTTCAGTCTGAGCGCACAAGACCTCGGACTGTTGGCGGGCGGTTATTTCCTGGGTTTTTCACTGACTCAGCTGCCCTTGGGCCGCTGGCTGGACCGCTATGGCCCGAAAAAAGTGATTTTGGCTTTCCTCAGTTTTGCTGTGCTGGGCTGCCTGGCGTTTTCCTGGGCCGACAGCTTTCATGGTTTGCTGGCAGCGCGCGTGCTGTGTGGCATGGGGGTGAGCGCCTGCCTGATGGCCCCCTTGACCGGCTACCGCCGCTGGTTTGACGCCAGCACCCAGCTGCGCACCAACTCTTGGATGCTGATGACCGGCTCACTGGGCATGCTGGCCGCCACCTTGCCAGTGCAATGGCTCATGCCCATTTGGGGCTGGCGTGCGCTGTTTGTCATGTTGGGGGTGATGATTGCCATCGCCATGGTGCTGATCGCGCTGTTGGTGCCGGTTTGGCAACAGGCCAGCCTCACGGCCGACAGCCCGAAAAAGCCGCCGGATGACGATGGCAGCTACCGTGAAATTTGGCGCAGCGCGTATTTCTGGCGGATGATGCCAATTGGTTTTTTCAGCTATGGCGGCATGGTGGCCATTCAGACGCTGTGGGCGGGGCCCTGGATGACCCAAGTGGCGGGCTGGTCGGCTGCTGAGGCGGCATCAGGCCTGTTCCTCATCAACCTGGCCATGTTGGTCACCTTTTGGTTGTGGGGCTTGATCACGCCCGGTTTGGCGCGCAAGGGGGTGCCTGTCGAGCTGTTGATCGCCTGGGGGTTGCCGCTCAGCTTTTTGGTGATCGGTGCCCTGGTCTGGATGGGGCCCGCTATTGGTTCGGCCGCTGCAGTGGGCATGGCTTTGTTGTGCGTCAGCAGCACTTTTGTGGCCTTGGCGCAGCCGGCGGTGGGCATGGCATTTCCTTCGCATTTGGCGGGGCGCGCCTTGTCGGCCTACAACCTGGTGATCTTTGCCGGCATCTTCGTGGTGCAGTGGGGCATTGGCCTGTTGGTGGATGCCGGGCGCGGCTTGGGACTGGAAAATGCCGCCGCCTACCAAGCAGCACTGGCCTGCTTTGGGCTCACTTCGGTGCTGTCCTGGGTGTTTTTCTTGCTGAAAAAGCCAGCCCAAGCCTGATAATGCCCTGCTTATGATCGGCATCCTCCTCATCGCCCACGCCCCCTTGGCCAGCGCTTTGCGCGAGTGCGCGCTGCACGTTTTTCCAGACTGTGCTGCCGGCGTGTTGGCCCTCGATATCCAGCCTGATGATGCCCCCGAGGTCAGCCTGATGCGTGCGACAGAGGCCATGGCCGCATTGGGCACGCCCGATGTGTTGTTGCTCAGTGATGTGTTTGGTGCCACGCCTTGTAACGTCGCGCAACAGCTCAACGACGGCCACAACACCCGGCTCGTGGCCGGAGTGAACTTGCCCATGTTGCTGCGCAGCGTGTGTTACCGCCATGAAAGTCTGGAGGCGCTGGCGACCCGCGCCCATGCAGGTGGTACCCAAGGTGTGATGCCCGTGGGCAACACCGCCCCTCAAAATCAAACAGGAAAGAGACATGCCCCAAGCCACCGTGACCATCAGCAATAAGCTGGGTTTGCACGCACGCGCTTCTGCCAAACTGACCAAAATGGCAGGCAGCTTCCCATGCGAAGTCTGGATGAGCAAGGGCGAACGCCGCATCAACGCCAAAAGCATCATGGGTGTGATGATGCTGGCTGCTGGGCTGGGCAGTGAAGTCAGCCTGGAGACCTCGGGCGAACAGGCTGACGAAGCCCTGCTGGCCCTGCTGGCGTTGATCAACGACAAATTCGGCGAAGGCGAATAAAGCATGACCTTCAGCATCCACGGTCTGGCGGTAGCGCGCGGCATCGCCATTGGGCGCGCTGTGCTGGTGGCCTCCAGTCGAGCCGATGTGGCGCATTACTTTGTCACGCCTGACAAGGTACACGCCGAAATCGAACGCCTGCGGGTGGCCCGTGATGCGGTGGTGGATGAGCTTCAGCGGCTGCAAAAAGACTTGCCCAAAGACGCGCCTCACGAATTGGCCGCTTTGCTCGATGTGCACCTGATGCTCTTGCTGGATGAAGAAATGACAGCCGGGGTGGTGCACTGGATCAAGGAGCGCGGCTACAACGCCGAATGGGCGCTGACCAGCCAGCTGGACGTCATCGTGCGCCAGTTTGATGAAATGGAAGACCCCTACTTGCGCGAGCGCAAGGCCGACATGGAGCAAGTCGGCGAGCGGGTTTTGCAGTTTCTCAAAGGCACCGGCAGTCTGGTTGTCCAGGCCAAGCGGCCGGCGCAGCCCCAGCAAGAGCTTCAGCTGGGCGACACCGATGTGCCGCTGGTGCTGGTGGCGCACGACCTGTCACCGGCCGACATGCTGCAGTTCAAACAAAGCGTGTTTGCCGGATTTGTCACCGATGTGGGCGGCAGAACTTCGCACACCGCCATCGTCGCCCGCAGCCTGGACATTCCGGCCGTGGTGGGCGCGCGCACGGCCAGCCAGTGGGTCAAGCAAGACGATTGGGTCATCATCGACGGTGATGCGGGGGTGGTCATCGTGGACCCCTCCCCCATCATCCTGGCCGACTACGGCTTCAAGCAGCGCCAGGGCAGGCTGGAGCGCGAGCGGCTGGCCCGCCTGCGCCACACCCCGGCAGTCACGCTGGACGGCCAAAAAATCGAGCTCTTGGCCAACATCGAAATGCCCGAAGACACCCAAGCCGCCATCACGGCCGGGGCTGTGGGTGTGGGCCTGTTTCGCAGTGAATTTTTGTTCATGGGCCGCCAGGGCCACTTGCCAGACGAAGAAGAACAATACCTGGCCTACCGCCGTGCGGTGGATGGCATGAACGGATTACCGGTGACCATCCGCACGGTGGATGTGGGGGCCGACAAGCCACTCGATGACAGCCGCCATGACGCGGCGCACCTGAACCCGGCGCTGGGCTTGCGCGCCATCCGCTGGAGTTTGGCCGACCCGGCCATGTTCCTCACCCAGTTGCGTGCCATCTTGCGCGCTGCAGCGCACGGGCAAGTGCACCTGCTGATTCCCATGCTGGCGCATGGCAGCGAGATCCGCCAGACCCTGGCCCTGATCGATCAGGCTCGGCAAGAGTTGGACCGCCGTGGCGCAGCCCATGGTCCGGTCAAATTGGGCGCGATGATCGAGATCCCGGCGGCGGCCTTGTCTTTGCGCTTGTTCCTCAAACACTTTGACTTTTTGTCCATCGGCACCAACGACCTGATCCAGTACACCCTGGCCATCGACCGGGCCGACGAGTCGGTGGCGCACTTGTACGACCCGCTGCACCCGGCGGTGCTGCGTTTGATCGCGGACACCATCGCCGAATGCCAGGTCCAAGGCAAGGGGGTGTCGGTGTGCGGCGAGATGGCGGGCGATGTGGCCATGACACGGCTGCTGCTGGGTTTGGGGCTGCGCAGTTTTTCCATGCACCCCTCGCAGATCCTGTCCGTCAAACAACAGGTGTTGCGCTCGGATGCCACCAAGCTGGCGCTGTGGGCCCAGCAGGTGTTGGGCAGCGACGACCCGTCTGCGCACATGAGCGCATAGCGCAACGAGCACCCCCAGCGAGCTGGGCGCCCTCTTTGCCAGCCTTAAGCTGGTTTGAGTTTGTCTTGTGTGCGGTTGTCGAAGTCGCTCGCGTCGTGGCGCTCGTGCAACTGCGACTCGGGTGCGCCCATCACGCGGTTGACCATGCGCCCGCGCTGCACAGCCGGGCGCGCGGCCAGTTCGTCGGCCCAGCGCTGTACATGGGTGTATTCGTGCACTTGCAAAAATTCACCTGCTTCGTACAGCAAACCTTTGGCCAAGGCGCCATACCAAGGCCAGATGGCGATGTCGGCGATGGTGTAATGCTCGCCCGCAATGAAGCGGCTGTTGGCCAAGCGCTGGTTGAGCACGTCCATTTCGCGTTTGACTTCCATGGCAAAACGGTCGATGGCGTATTCGATCTTGACGGGTGCGTAGGCATAAAAATGCCCAAAGCCGCCGCCCAAATAGGGGGCGCTGCCCATTTGCCAAAACAACCATGACAGGCATTCGGCGCGTTGGGCGGGCTCGGTGGGCACCAAGGCGCCAAACTTTTCGGCCAGGTACAGCAAGATGGCGCCCGACTCGAAAACCCGCACGGCTTGCTCGCCGCTGCAGTCGAGCAAGGCCGGGATTTTCGAGTTGGGGTTGACGCCGACAAAGCCACTGCCGAACTGCTGGCCTTCGTTGATGCGGATCAGCCAGGCGTCGTATTCGGCACCGGCATGGCCCAGAGCCAATAACTCTTCGAGCATGACGGTGACTTTGACCCCGTTGGGTGTGCCCAGGGAGTACAGCTGCAGTGGGTGTTTGCCGCGTGGCAGTTCCTGCTCGTGCGTGGCCCCCGCCACGGGGCGGTTGATGTTGGCAAAACGCCCGCCGTTGGCTTTGTTCCAGGTCCAGATTTTGGGCGGTGTGTATGGGCTGGAATCGGTCATGGCGGGTGGGAGGTGAGAGGCGGTTGAAAGGCTTTAGGCGCGGCTGTCGGCCAGGTTCTGGCTGGCCGAATGCGCTTGTTGGTCAGCGTGGTAGCTCGAGCGCACCATGGCGCCCACAGCCGCGTGCGAAAAGCCCATTTCGTAGGCCTTGGTTTCGAACATCTTGAAGGTGTCGGGGTGCACATAGCGGCGCACCGGCAGGTGGCTGTTGCTGGGCGCGAGGTACTGGCCAATCGTCAGCATGTCGATGTTGTGCGCGCGCATGTCGCGCATGACGTCCAGGATCTCTTCGTCCGTTTCGCCCAGGCCGACCATCAAGCCGCTCTTGGTGGGCACGTTGGGAAACAAGGCCTTGAATTTTTTGAGCAGGTTCAGCGAAAACTGGTAGTCCGAGCCGGGCCGCGCTTCTTTGTAAAGGCGCGGCACGGTTTCCATGTTGTGGTTCATCACATCCGGAGGGGCTGCTTTCAGAATCTCAAGGGCGCGGTCGTCGCGCCCCCGGAAGTCGGGCACCAGCACCTCGATCTGGGTGGTGGGCGAGAGTTCACGCGTCTTGCGGATGCATTCCACAAAGTGGCCCGCGCCGCCGTCGCGCAGGTCGTCGCGGTCCACGCTGGTGATGACGACGTATTGCAGCTTGAGCTGCGCAATGGTTTTGGCCAGGTTGTCGGGCTCGTTCACATCCAGTGGGTCGGGGCGGCCGTGGCCCACGTCGCAAAACGGGCAGCGGCGGGTGCACTTGTCGCCCATGATCATGAACGTGGCCGTGCCCTTGCCAAAGCATTCGCCGATGTTGGGGCAGCTGGCTTCTTCGCACACGGTGACCAGATTGTTGCTGCGCAGAATGTCCTTGATTTCGTAAAAGCGCGTGGTGGGCGAACCCGCCTTAACGCGGATCCAGTCGGGCTTTTTCAGCACTTCGGCCTGCTCCACCTTGACCGGGATGCGCGAGAGTTTGGCCGCCGCTTTTTGCTTGGCCATCGGGTCATAGTTGTCAACGCTTTGCACTTCACGAACCACGTTGCGTTCGGTCGGGGTGTTGCTCATTCAGGTCTTTCAGTCGCTGCTGCTGCGTGGGTGCGCAGGCAGGGGTTCATAAACGGGTGGCCAATTGGTGGGCCAGCACGCGGGCGGCATCGTCCCAAGTGGTTTCTACACCGATTGTAGAAAGGTCCACGGTTTTCAGGCCGACATAACCACACGGGTTGATGCGGTCAAAGGGCGCCAGGTCCATCGCCACATTCAGGGCTGCGCCGTGGTAGGTGCAGTGCCGGCTCACCTTGATGCCCAAAGCGCTGATCTTGCCCAGGCCTTTGAAGGGGTCTTGGGCTGGGGCTGGCCCTACCAGAGCGGCGTGGCTGAAGGGGTCGTCCAGTCGAACATATATGCCTGGGGCACCGGCCACGCGGTGGCCCGTGACGCCGAAATGCGCCAGGGTGCGGATGACCGACTCTTCAAGCTTGAAAACGTATTCCTTGACGAAGTACCCGGCGCGCTGCAGGTTGACCAAAGGGTAGGCCATGATTTGGCCGGGGCCATGAAAGGTGACTTGTCCGCCCCGGTTGGTCTGCACCACTGGAATGTCGCCAGGCATCAACAGGTGTGAAGCTTGCCCTGCCAGACCTTGCGTGAACACCGGAGAATGCTCGCAAATCCAGAGTTCATTGGGCGTCTCAGGTGTTCGTGCGGCGGTGAAGGCCTGCATGGCCTCGTAGGTTGGCAAGTAGTCCACCCGCCCGAGCAGCCGGATGTCCATGCTCAAAGCACGATTTTGACCATCGGGTGCGAGGTCAGGGCGCGGTACAGGTCGTCCAGTTGCTCGCGGCTGGTGGCGGTGATGTTGAGCGTGACGCCCAAATAGTTGCCGCCTTTGCTGGGGCGCAGCTCAATGGAGCGGGCGTCAAAGCCCGGGTCAAATTGCAGGGCCACTTGGCACATGGCTTCGGCAAAGCCGTCGACCATGGCACCCATGACCTTGATGGGAAAGACCGAAGGGTATTCAATCAGGCTGTCTTTGCGCGGGTCAATGCCGCCTGGGGGGGTGATGGAAGCGCTCATGGGGGTTGTTTCTTCAGAGCCGCAAGCTTAACGCCAGACCGCCACCGCCAGAATCGCCAGCCACCCCAGGACAAAATTGGTGAGTACCAGCGGATGGATTTGACCGAGGGCTTTGCCTGCCGCAGGCCAGTCACAAGCATGCACAGCAGCTTGGAGTCGGCGAAATGGCGCAAACCAGATGTGCGCAAAGATCAGGCTCATCAGCAGACCCAAAGCGGACATGGCGTGCCAGCCCTTTGCTGCCAAATGGATGTCGGTGATGGACAACATCCAGAGGCCCGAGCTCAGCAAGAGTGCGATTGCGACCCAGACCATCAGAAAAAAACGAGACAAGACGGCAGACATCAGCGTCAAGCGCTCCGGCACTGCCATTTGGGCCATGGCCACCGGCCGCAAGGCAAAAATAACCAAAGCCATTCCGCCAAGCCACACGATGCCTGCGCTCAAGTGAACCCATCTGATCCATTCGTACATGAATACCCCTGACGATCTCTAGCCGGTTGAACGATCAACCGGGCAATTCAGAGGACATTGTCGCTCTTGGCGTCAGAAATTTACAGTCTGAAGGGGTTTGTCGACATGGATCTGTTGGTCGGGCACTGGTTTCTACGTATAATCTAGAGCTTAGCAGGAATTACCGTGTTGTACGTAACCTCGGTGTAATTTGAAATGGTCAAAATTGCCCCATTGCCGGAAAAAGGCACTTCGGCCAACACGACAGATCCTGCAGAAGAGGGTTTTGACACTGAATTCAAGCCATTGACAGCGGAGCAAGCCCAAGTCTGGAGGCAACAAAACCAGGCGGTCTCGCCTTGGCATGTGTTGGCTTTGCAGGTGGCAGTTGGCGTCCTGACGGCTGCCCTGATCGGTTTGATCGGGGGGCAGTTTCGACTGGCGTTATCCGCAGCATGGGGTACTTTGGCGGTGGTGTTGCCCGCGGTCGTATTTGTTCGGGCCATGAGCAGGCAAATGCGACGCACGCCATCGTCGTCTGCTTTGCTTGGGTTTTTTGTTTGGGAGTTGGTCAAGATCATATTGACCGTGGCGTTGCTTCTGGTGGCGCCCATTGTGATTTCGGAATTGAACTGGTTTGCCTTGGTGGCCGGTTTTGTGGTGACGATGAAGGTTTACTGGCTGGCCATGTGGCTGGGTTGGATGAAGCCAAAATCGAAGTCGAACATTTAATGAACGGATTGTTGATTTATGTCTGCTGAAAACGCTGGCGCAAATGCCCCAACGGCTGGTGAGTACATCCAGCATCACCTGCAACACCTGCAAATGAACTTTTCGTTCGAGGGTGTCAAGCAAACAAACATCGTTGATTTCAGTCTGTTCAATCTGGACTCGGTCTTTTTTTCCTTGGTTCTCGGTGTGTTTGGCAGTTACTTCCTGTGGTCTGCTGCCCGCAAGGCCACTTCCGGTGTGCCAGGTCGCTTCCAGGCGGCGGTTGAGATCTTGTCCGAAATGGTGGAAAACCAGGCCAAGGGCGTGATCCATAACGCCAACAGCCGCAAGCTGATCTCTCCTTTGGCATTGACCGTTTTCGTCTGGATCTTCTTGATGAACGCGATGGACATGTTGCCTGTGGATCTGCTTCCTGCGGCTTGGCATGCCGCTGGCCCAGCGTTGGGTTTCAAGGATTACATGCGTGTGGTGCCAACAGCAGATTTGTCCACGACGCTGGGTCTGTCATGCTCTGTGTTGCTCATCTGCCTCTTCTACAACATCAAGATCAAGGGCTTGGGAGGGTGGTCCCATGAGTTGGTTGCTGCACCTTTTGGGGACCATTGGTTGCTTTATCCCATCAACTTTTTGATGCAGATGATTGAATATCTGGCCAAGACAGTTTCGCATGGCATGCGATTGTTTGGCAACATGTTTGCGGGTGAGTTGGTGTTCATGTTGATTGCCCTCATGGGTGGCGGCTGGGCATTGTCAACCACTGGCGTGGGACTGGCTATCGGCCATGTCATTGCCGGTACTGTGTGGACGCTGTTCCACATCTTGGTCATCACCTTGCAAGCCTTCATCTTTATGATGTTGACCTTGGTCTACACAGGCCAGGCGCACGATGCACATTGATGACATTTTTTCCTCTTTCCTGTTTCTTTTTTTCCACTAACTTTTAGGAGCTTCTCATGGAAAACATTCTCGGCCTGGTGGCATTGGCTTGCGGTTTGATCGTTGGCTTGGGTGCCTTAGGTGCCTCAGTTGGCATCGGCATGATGGGTGGCAAATTCCTCGAATCTGGCGCACGTCAGCCAGAGTTGATGAACGAACTGCAGACCAAAATGTTCTTGTTGGCAGGTCTGATCGATGCTGCGTTCCTGATCGGTGTGGCCATCGCTTTGCTGTTTGCCTTCGCCAACCCCTTCGTCCTGAAGTAATCCACGTACCTCTTCCATCAGAAGAAGGACCCAACCGTGAACATTAACGCTACTCTGTTCATTCAGATGATCGTTTTTGCGATTCTGGTGTGGTTCACGATGAAATTCGTGTGGCCCCCGATCACAAAAGCGCTCGACGAACGGGCACAGAAAATCGCTGACGGTCTCGCTGCAGCAGACAAAGCCAAAGCCGAACTCTCCAGCGCCAATGCGCGTGTTGAGGCTGAGCTGGCCCAGTCCCGCAATGAGACGGCTTCTCGCTTGGCGGATGCCGAGCGTCGTGCCAATGGCATCGTTGAAGAAGCCAAAGCTCGTGCCACCGAAGAAGGCAACAAGATCATTGCCGCTGCAAAGGCTGAAGCCGAGCAGCAGGCAGTCAAGGCCCGCGAAGCTCTGCGTGAGCAAGTCGCTGCTTTGGCTGTTAAAGGCGCCGAGCAGATTCTCCGCAAGGAAGTCAATGCGGGTGTCCATGCTGATCTGCTGAGCCGCCTCAAGACCGAGCTGTAAGAAGCTCCAGCCAGAGAAGACCATGGCAGAACTTGCTACCATCGCCCGCCCATATGCCGAAGCGCTGTTCAAGGCGCAGGCATCCGATCTTGCTGGCACGGCCGCTTGGCTGGAAGAGCTGGCTGTTGTTGCCGACAACGCGCAACTGCAGCAGTTCGTCGACAGTCCCAAAGTGTCCGACGAGCAGGCTTTCGAGCTGATCTCTGGCGTGCTGCGCTCAGCACTGCCTGAGGCTGGCAAGAACTTCCTGCGCCTGGTGATCGAAAACCGCCGTCTCAGTGCACTGCCTGTCGTCGCACAGCAGTACCGGGCCCTCATGAATGCGCAAGGTGGCACTGCTGACGCGGTGGTTTACAGCGCATTTCCCATCGAAGCGTCGGCCTTGGCTGACCTGTCGACCACGCTCGAAAAACGCTTTGCGCGTAAGCTCAACGTGAGCGTCGAACTGGATGCCTCCTTGATTGGTGGTGTTCGTGTGGTGGTGGGTGACGAGGTGCTCGATACCTCCGTCAAGGCCCGACTGGAACAAATGAAATCGGCCCTCACCGCTTGAAGCGGGTGGAGACCGGACATATTTAAAGAAAGAAGGAAAGAGTCATGCAACTCAATCCCGCAGAAATTTCTGAACTGATCAAGAGCCGCATCCAAGGGCTGTCCGCCAGCGCCGATATCCGTAACCAAGGCACCGTGGTGTCGGTGACCGACGGTATCGTGCGTGTGCATGGCTTGTCTGATGTGATGCAGGGCGAAATGCTCGAATTCCCATCCACAGCCGATGGTGCTGCCACTTATGGTTTGGCCCTTAACCTCGAGCGTGACTCGGTCGGCGCCGTGATTTTGGGCGAGTACGAGCACATCTCCGAAGGCGACACGGTCAAGTGCACCGGCCGCATTCTGGAAGTGCCCGTGGGCCCCGAGCTGATTGGCCGCGTGGTGAACGCCTTGGGTCAGCCCATTGACGGCAAAGGCCCGATCAACGCCAAAATGACCGACGTGATCGAAAAAGTCGCTCCTGGTGTGATCGCACGTAAATCGGTTGACCAGCCCATGCAAACCGGCTTGAAGTCGATCGACTCCATGGTTCCCGTGGGCCGTGGTCAGCGCGAATTGATCATTGGCGACCGTCAGACCGGCAAGACCGCCGTCGCGATCGACGCCATCATCAACCAAAAAGGTCAGAACATGACCTGCGTTTACGTCGCGATTGGCCAAAAGGCCTCCTCGATCAAAAACGTGGTGCGTGCTCTCGAACAAGCTGGTGCGATGGAATACACCATTGTCGTGGCTGCTTCCGCTTCCGAATCGGCTGCGATGCAGTACGTGTCGGCCTATTCCGGCTGCACCATGGGCGAATACTTCCGTGACCGTGGCGAAGACGCATTGATCGTTTATGACGATCTGTCCAAGCAAGCCGTGGCTTACCGTCAAGTGTCGCTGCTGCTGCGCCGCCCACCAGGCCGTGAAGCCTACCCTGGCGACGTGTTCTATCTCCACAGCCGTTTGCTCGAACGTGCAGCCCGCGTGAATGCCGACTACGTCGAAGCCTTCACCAAAGGTGCTGTGACTGGCAAGACAGGTTCTTTGACGGCTTTGCCCATCATCGAAACCCAAGCCGGTGACGTGTCTGCTTTCGTGCCCACCAACGTGATTTCGATCACCGACGGTCAGATCTTCTTGGAAACCTCCTTGTTCAACGCCGGTATCCGCCCTGCGATCAACGCCGGTATCTCGGTGTCCCGCGTGGGCAGCTCGGCTCAGACCAAGATCATCAAAGGCCAGTCCGGCGGTATCCGTACCGACTTGGCCCAGTACCGCGAATTGGCGGCTTTCGCCCAGTTCGCTTCCGATCTGGACGAGTCCACACGCAAGCAACTGGACCGTGGCGCCCGCGTGACCGAGTTGCTCAAGCAAGCCCAGTACAGCCCGCTGCCCATCAGCCTGATGGGTGCCAGCTTGTTTGCAGTGAACAAAGGCTACATGGACGACATCGATGTCAAGAAAGTCCTGGCCTTCGAGCACGGTCTGCACGCTTACCTCAAGGACTCTTGCGCAGCATTGCTGGCCAAGATCGAAAGCTCCAAAGCAATGGACAAAGAGGCCGAAGCCGAATTGAACACCGCTGTGGCCGCTTTCAAGAAAAGCTTTGCTTAATTTCTACCTGATCAAAAGGAGCCACTGATGGCATCGGGCAAGGAACTACGCACCAAGATCAAATCGGTGGAAAACACCAAGAAGATCACCAAGGCCATGGAGATGATATCCGTCTCCAAAATGCGCAAAGCGCAGGAGCGTATGCGCACGGCCCGGCCTTACAGCGAGAAGATTCGCACCATTGCGACCCATCTCGGCCAGGCCAACCCTGAGTATGTGCACCCCTTCATGCAGCGCAACGACGGCAAGTCGGTGGGCTTCATTGTGGTCACCACAGACAAGGGTTTGTGTGGCGGCTTGAACACCAACTTGTTGCGTGCAGTGACAGGTCAATTGCGTGAAGTACAGGCCCAGGGCAAAACGCCCATGGCGGTGGCCATCGGTGGCAAAGGACTGGGTTTTCTCAACCGTGTCAATGCCAAAGTGGTGGCTCATGTGACGCAATTGGGCGACAAGCCGCATTTGGACAAGTTGATTGGCCCGGTCAAGGTGTTGCTCGATGCTTACGCCGCAGGCGAGTTGAGCGCTGTTTACCTGTGCTACAACAAGTTTGTCAGCACCATGGCGCAAGAGCCCACCATCGACATGTTGCTGCCTTTGTCCAAAGCCGATATGCAGGCCCAGACACAAGCAGCTGGCGGTGCGCATGCGTGGGATTACCTTTACGAGCCTGATGCCCAAACCGTCATTGACGAATTGCTCGTGCGTTATGCCGAAGCTCTCGCTTACCAAGCGGTCGCCGAAAACATGGCTTCCGAGCATGCCGCGCGCATGGTGGCCATGAAGGCCGCTACGGACAACGCTGGCAATGTGATTGGCGAGCTCAAGCTCGTTTACAACAAGACACGTCAAGCCGCCATCACCAAAGAACTGTCGGAAATCGTCTCTGGCGCAGCCGCGATCAGCGGTTGATTCCCAGTTCAGCAAATTCAAATTATTTGGAGCGAAAAATGCAAGCCCAAGGAAAAATTGTTCAGTGTATTGGCGCTGTGGTCGACGTGGAGTTTCCACGCAACCAGATGCCCAAGGTTTATGACGCACTCAAAATGGAAGGCTCCGCGCTGACCCTGGAAGTGCAGCAGCAACTCGGCGATGGCATCGTGCGCACGATTGCGCTCGGTTCATCCGACGGCTTGCGCCGTGGTTTGATGGTGTCCAACACCGGCAACCCCATCACCGTGCCCGTGGGCAAGGCCACACTGGGCCGCATCATGGACGTGTTGGGTTCGCCCATCGATGAGCGGGGCCCTGTCAGCCAGGAACTCACCTCTTCGATCCACCGCAAAGCCCCTGCCTACGACGAACTGTCGCCATCGCAAGAACTGCTGGAAACCGGCATCAAAGTGATTGACCTGGTCTGCCCCTTCGCCAAGGGCGGTAAGGTGGGCTTGTTCGGTGGTGCCGGTGTGGGCAAGACCGTGAACATGATGGAACTCATCAACAACATTGCCAAGGCGCACAGCGGTTTGTCCGTGTTCGCAGGCGTGGGTGAGCGTACCCGTGAAGGCAACGACTTCTATCACGAGATGGCCGATTCCGGCGTTGTGAACCTCGAGAAGCTCGAAGAGTCCAAAGTGGCCATGGTGTACGGTCAGATGAACGAGCCCCCAGGCAACCGTTTGCGCGTGGCCTTGACCGGTTTGACCATCGCTGAATCTTTCCGTGACGAAGGCAAAGACGTGCTGTTCTTCGTGGACAACATTTACCGTTACACCTTGGCCGGTACCGAAGTGTCCGCCTTGTTGGGTCGTATGCCTTCTGCTGTGGGTTACCAGCCCACCCTCGCCGAAGAAATGGGCCGTCTGCAAGAACGTATCACGTCGACCAAAGTCGGTTCGATCACCTCCATCCAGGCTGTTTATGTGCCAGCGGACGACTTGACCGACCCATCGCCTGCCACCACCTTCGCCCACCTGGACTCCACCGTGGTGCTGAGCCGTGACATCGCATCCTTGGGTATTTACCCAGCGGTTGATCCACTGGACTCCACCAGCCGCCAGTTGGACCCTCTGGTTGTCGGTCAAGCGCACTATGAAACGGCCCGTGCTGTGCAAGGTACCTTGCAGCGCTACCGCGAACTGCGCGACATCATCGCGATCATGGGCATGGACGACTTGGCGCCAGAAGACAAGTTGGCCGTGGCCCGCGCCCGCAAGATCCAGCGATTTTTGTCGCAGCCATTCCATGTGGCTGAAGTGTTCACCGGCTCGCCTGGCAAATACGTCACCTTGGCTGAGACCATCCGTGGCTTCAAGATGATTGTGTCCGGTGAGTGCGATCACTTGCCAGAGCAAGCCTTCTACATGGTCGGCACCATCGACGAAGCTTTCGAAAAGGCCAAAAAGGCAGCTTAAAGCTGTGTTGAAGGGCGGCTCCTCATCCAGGGGCACCCCTCAGCCCACTTCATAGCACCTTTTCAAGGAGTAATCATGAACACCATCCACGTTGATGTGGTCAGTGCCGAAGAGTCCATTTACTCGGGTGAAGCCCGGTTTGTGGCTTTGCCTGGCGAGTCTGGCGAGTTGGGCATTTACCCTCGCCATACCCCGCTGATCACCCGCATCAAAGCCGGGTCGGTTCGCATCGAAAAGGCCGACGGTGGCGAGGAATTCGTTTTCGTGGCCGGTGGCATTCTGGAAGTGCAGCCCGACTGCGTGACCGTGTTGTCTGACACTGCGATCCGAGGCAAAGACCTCGACGAAGAAAAAGCCAATGCCGCCAAAGCTTCTGCTGAAGAAGCTTTGAAGAACGCCAAAAGCGAAATTGACATGGCCCGCGCCCAGTCTGAATTGGCCGTCTTGGCCGCTCAGTTGTCTGCTTTGCGCAAATACCGCAAAAAGTAATTCAACAGACCCAAGATGGTCGCCACGTGAAGTGCGACACACCACAGAACCCGGCGCAGCAATGCAGCCGGGTTTTTTGTTGGCAAAATGGAGACCCCTTGAAGAGAGCAATATGAAACGCCAAAAAATGAGCGCTGCATTGGTGGGAGGAACACCAGACGATGTGGAGCAAGCCTTTTACGACGCTTTGCACAACGCAGATCTGGAAAAACTCATGGCTTGCTGGGCTGAAGAGGATGACATCGTCTGCGTTCACCCGGGAGGAGGACGCATGATCGGCGCTGGGGCCATCCGTGCCACTTTCGAAAGCATGTTCAATAACGGCAGTGTGCAGGCTTTCCCAGAGCGGGTACACAAAATTGAATCTTTGGCCAGTTCTGTGCACCACTTGGTCGAACGTGTGGAGATCATCACCCCGCAGGGCGCCAAACATGCCTTTGTGATTGCCACCAACGTGTACCACAAGACCGCTCAGGGTTGGAAAATGGTGGCGCACCACGCCAGTCCGGGAACAGCCAACGACGCGTTGGATACGGGCGTCAAACCGACGGTTTTGCACTGAACTCATGGACTACAAAGCGCCAGCCTGGTTGCCAGGCGGACATGCGCAGACCATATGGTCTGCACTTTATGCCCAAAAAAGACATCAAGCCCCTGTGCCCATGCACAGAGAGCGTTGGACCACACCTGATGGCGATTTCATCGACGTCGACAAGCAAATGGCCAGTTCGAAAAAACGCCCCTTGTTGGTGTTGTTTCATGGCTTGGAGGGCTCATCGGACAGCCACTACGCACAAGCCTTTGCAGACTGGGCCCATGAACACGATGTGCAATTGGCGATCCCTCATTTCAGAGGCTGCAGTGGTCAAATCAATCTGAGCCCCAGGGCTTACCACTCGGGAGACCATGAGGAGATCGATTGGGTGCTCAAACGCTTGAGGCAGGTGCACAGAGCCCAGCAAGGCGAATGGTTGCTGGCGGTGGGCGTTTCATTGGGCGGTAATGCCTTGATGCGGTGGGCTGCAGAGCAGGGTCAAGAGGCCACGAAAACAGCCGATGCAATTGCCTCCATCTGTTCGCCGCTGGATTTGGCCATGAGTGGCGATGCCATTGGAAAAGGTCTGAACCGGTACATTTATACCCCCATGTTTCTCAAAAGCATGAAGCCCAAAGCATTGGCGAAATGGGCGCAATTTCCAGGCTTGTTTGACAAAGACGCGATGTTGAATGCGAAGGATCTTTATGAGTTTGACAATGTATTCACAGCACCTTTGCACGGTTTCAAAAACACCCTGGATTACTGGGCCAAAGCATCGGCCAAGCCACTGATGCAAGCCATTCACTTGCCAGCCTTGGTCCTGAATGCACAAAACGACCCTTTTGTGCCCGCCAGCAGTCTGCCGCAACACAAAGATGTATCGCGCAGCGTCACCTTATGGCAACCCGAACAAGGCGGTCACGTGGGTTTTGCGGCCGGGCCCTGGCCTGGCCATGTCCGACAAATGCCCAACAAGGTCGGTGAATGGCTCATGAAGCTTGTGCGTGAAGCAACGCCGATGAAGGGAGCCCCCGGTGGATGACATTGTCCGACAGGCCATGGCCAAATGGCCAAATGTGCCGGACTGTTATGGATGGCTGGGACTGGATGCGCGCGGGCAATGGCGCATGCGCGATGACCGCGTGCAGGCGCAGGGCTCATTTCAAGCGGGTTCAAGCCAAGCCAAGGGTTCCGTGTTGCGACACGACAAGCTCATCGCGTTCATCGAGCGCAACTACGCCAGCGATGAGAAGGGTTGGTGGTTCTTTCAAAATGGCCCGCAACGGGTGTTCATTGAGCTGGAGTTCACGCCATTCATCTGGCGCATCAACGACGCCATGCAAGTTCAAGCGCACACCGGTGAGCAGGCCGAGGTTAAGGCCTGTCTGGTTGACGAACTCGGGCGGGCCTATCTACAGACCAATTGGGGATTTGGGCTGGTCCACACCATGGATGTGTCACGACTGGCGCTGGCGATAGAGAGAAACATCTGGACTGCAGAAGAATGTCTGTCAGAAGAACTCCCGCAGAGGTTTGGTTACGCCATCAGCCCACAAGCCGAGCACGCAAACAGTCTGAACAGGGCGTAAAAAAACCGACCCCAAGGGTCGGTTTTGTGAGAGGCCTGAATTTATTTGGCCGCTTCAGCAGCAGGCGCCTTGGGTACTTCAAACTTGCCACCGGCACTGTTGACCAGGTAAACCACAGCACGGGCAATTTCCGTGTCATTGAAATCACCGCCACCTTGAGCGCCCATCGCGCCCTTGCCCTTCAAGGCTGAATTGACCAGGCCATTGAGGCCCTGGCCCAACCGAGCACTCCAGGCAGCCGCCGCCGCAAATTTGGGAGCACCTGCGGCACCCGAGTCGTGGCAAGCTGCACATTGCGCTTTGTAAACTTCATCGCCATTCTTGAGTGGGCGGTTCGCATCCCGCACTTCCACGGCACCCACTTTTTGGATGCGTTGGGCTGTGGCCTTTTCCATGTCGACCGCACCAGCAGCGGGTTTGTTGTCCGACGTGACGTAATACACCAAACCGATGATGATGAATACAGGGACCACGAAGGATGCGACACTCAGCATCAGCATTTGCTTGGGGGTTTTGACTGGGCCGGTGTGGGCTTCGTGTTGATCGTGGCTGTTGTCGCTCATGAAATCCTCTTTGGGGGATGGCCGCAAGGGCTGGTCTGTTGATCAAAATCAACCCGTGATTATAGCGGCCCACCCTTCACCGATCTTTCAAACAGCTCAGGCCTTCATGAAGGCGTGAGATAATGAATTGGCATCAAGTGCGGCTGTAGCTCAGTGGATAGAGTATTGGCCTCCGAAGCCAAGGGTCGTGGGTTCGATCCCCGCCAGCCGCACCAATCTGAAATGAAGAGGTGCGTCTCGTTTTCCGAAAACGTCCATATGAGACAGAACGCAGACGGTTGGCTGCCTCAACCCCCAAAGGGTTGTGCGCATTCAAACAAGAACAAGGCCAGAAGGCATGCCCAAGGCCATCCGGTGGGCATCATCGCCAGCACTGAGGCCGCTGGCGAGGCGATGTGTCAAACCCCGTAACGGTCTCGGTAAGCCCGAACAAAGGGCAGGTGTTCACCCAAGGCGCTGTTGCTGTGGGTCGATAAAAAGTCCAGCAAATCCGACAACTGCGCAATGGTGCACACCTGCATGCCCAGCGTCTCACGGACATATTGGACCGCACTGTGAGGCACGTCCTTCACAGAACCGTCAGTCTGTTTTTCGGTCGCCATCTCTTGGCGGTCCAGGGCAATCGCAATCGCGTGGGGCGTGGCCCCAGCAGCCTGGATCAGCGCAATCGACTCGCGCGCGGCGGTGCCTGCGCTCATCACGTCGTCCACGATCAGCACGCGGCCTTGGAGGGGCGCACCCACCAGGGAGCCACCTTCGCCGTGGTCTTTGGCTTCCTTGCGGTTGTAGGCAAATGGCACGTTTTTACCCAGGCGTGCCAGTTCGACCGCGACCGCAGCGCCCAAGGGAATGCCCTTGTAGGCGGGGCCAAAAATCATGTCGAACTCGATGCCACTGGCCAGCAGGGCTTTTGCATAAAATTGCGCCAGTCGGGAGAGCTTGGCGCCATCGTCAAACAGACCGGCATTGAAGAAGTAGGGGCTCATGCGCCCGGCCTTGGTCTTGAATTGCCCAAAGCGCAAGACGCCCGAATCGACCGCAAATTGCACAAATTCCTGAGCGAGCGCCTGCACCTGGGCGCTGCTTGCCTGTCCTGTCACCATGGGGAAATCCTTGTTCAAACTCACCAGCCTCAACCTCAACGGCATCCGCTCGGCCACGACCAAAGGCGTTGAAGCCTGGATGGCGCAAGAAAAACCTGATTGTATTTGCGTGCAGGAAGTCAAAGCCCAGGCGTCCGATGTAGCGGGCAAATTTGAAGAACTGGCGGGTCTGAAAGGCCACTTTCACTTTGCCGAGAAAAAAGGCTATTCGGGCGTGGCGGTTTACACCCGGCATGAACCCAGCGACGTGGTGATCGGCTTTGATGGTGGCGAGTTCGACGCCGAAGGCCGTTATGCCGAAGTGCGTTTTGACACCCCAGGACGCAAACTGTCCATCATCAGTGTGTACTTTCCCAGCGGTTCATCCGGCCCCGAGCGGCAAGAGGCCAAGTTCCGCTTTTTGGACAGGATGTACCCCCATTTGATGGCGCTCAAGGCCGAACGTGACTTCATTGTCTGCAGCGATGTCAACATCGCCCACAAAGAGGCTGACCTCAAGAACTGGAAGGGCAACCTCAAGAACAGCGGCTTTTTGCCCGAAGAGCGGGCCTGGATGACCAAGCTGACCACTGAAGGGGGGGTGGTGGATGTTTACCGCCGCCTGCAGCCTGAAACCACCGACGCTTGTTACACCTGGTGGAGCAACCGCGGCCAAGCCTATGCCAAGAACGTGGGCTGGCGTTTGGACTACCACTTGGCCACCCCTGCCATGGCCGAAAGGGCGCACAGCGAGCACATTTACAAAGGTCAGAAGTTTTCGGACCATGCACCGATCACAGTCGGATACGACTTTCACTTGTAAGCCAACAGGGTCAAACGGCCTGGGCCAGCGCCTTGCGGCGAGTCATCCAGGGTGTTCAATTTCTTGAGTAGGTCAGCATACGGCCTCTGTAGGCGGGGGCGTCCAGACTGGCCGACAGGTCCAATACTTGTTCGCTCATGGCAAAGCCTGCGAGCGCCATGTGCTTGTGAAAAGCGGCGCGGTTGCCCCTGTTCGGGTCCACCACCCAGACCTCTGCAATGGGTGCTGCGTGTGTCTGAATGAAGTGGGCCAATGCGCCCGCATCATCGCGCTCGTAGAGAATGTCGCTCCCGACGATCAGGTCAAACTCGCCGCTGATGGATGTTTCCTTGCTCGAAGGCAACATGGGCAGCCCGTCATCACGCAGCTTGGCAGTCCCCCACAAACCATGGCGGTAAGTGATGGGGGGCAAGCCATTGAGGCGGGTGTTTTCGTCCAAAAACGCATGCGTGAGGGGGTGGCAATCGCTGGCTGTGACCTGCGCACCCCGCCGATGCGCCACCAGGCTGGACAGAGCCAAGCCGCAGCCGATTTCCAGAATGCGCTCACCCGTGACAGGACGCAGGGCCATGCGCTCTGCCATGCGCAAGCCCGAGGGCCAGAGCAGGCCAAACAAGGGCCAGCTGGCAGAAGAAATGCCCAAGTTCAGGGCCTCGTCCAAGGGGTCGTGGAACTGGTTGTTATCGAGCAAAGCGCGGATGACAAGGTCATCCACGCCTGCAACGGCGATGCTGGCCTGACGCGTCAGGTAGCCGGGAGAAGTGGTTTGCAATGAAACAATCGTTGCAGCGCGAAAACCGAAGATCAAAAGGCGCTGACTGAAGGGGACTGTACACCGCAGATAATCCCCCCATGCTGCAATACCAAACCATCCCTGTCACGCCCTTCCAGCAAAACTGCTCCTTGATCTGGGACGACCAGACGCGCCAGGCGGCTGTGGTTGACCCTGGGGGTGATCTGGACCTGATTTTGGCGGCGGTTCAAACGAACAAACTCAAGCTTGAGCAAATCTGGATCACCCACGGTCACCTGGACCATGCCTCGGGCACGGCCGATCTGGCCGAGCAATTGGGCGGTTTGCCCATCATCGGGCCACACCCAGCGGACCAGTTCTGGATCGATGGCTTGCCCCAGGCTGCAGCGGCCTATGGCTTTCCACCGGCGCGGGTGTTCCATCCCACGCGTTGGTTGCACGACGGGGACACAGTGACCTTGGGGGCACACACCCTGCAGGTGCGACATTGCCCCGGACACACGCCAGGCCATGTGGTGTTTTATTCGCCAGAGATCAAACGTGCTTTTGTGGGCGATGTGCTGTTTGCCGGCAGCATTGGCCGCACCGACTTTCCGCAAGGCAATCACGAGGATTTGCTGGCCAGCATCACCCAGCGGCTGTGGCCCATGGGCAATGACACCGTGTTCATTCCCGGCCATGGCCCGGAAAGCACCTTTGGGCGCGAGCGCAAAACCAATCCCTATGTGGGCGGCACCTGAGACGCGAAGGGCCGCTCAGCCCTTGCGTGCTTGTTCGTAAAGATGCTGCACCTTGGGTAAATTGGCTTCCAGCTCCTGAATGCGGTTGTTGCCGCTGGGGTGTGTGGACAGGAAAGACGGGCCGCCCTGGCCACTGGCCGCTTGCATTTTTTGCCAAAGGCTCACACTGGCCTCAGGTCGAAAGCCGCCCCGTGCAGCGATTTCCAGGCCTACCAGGTCCGACTCGGTTTCATCGTCACGGCTGTATTTCAAGCTGAGCAACTGGGTGCCCAAGTTGGCAGCCGCATCGCCCAAAGCGCCCAAGCCCAAGAGTTGTGAGGCGATGGACAGGCCCATGCTGGTGGCCTGACTTTTGGCCAAGCGTTCACGGGCATGTTCGCGCAAAGCGTGCGCCATTTCATGCCCCATGATCATGGCGGCTTCGTCATCGGTCAGTTTCAGCTGGTCCAGGATGCCGGTGTAAAAAGCAATTTTGCCGCCGGGCATGCACCAGGCGTTGATCTGTTTGCTGCCAATCAAATTGACTTGCCAGCGCCATTCGCGGGAACGGGCATTCCATTGGGTGCTGTGCGGAATCAGCTTGTTGGCAATGGCCCTCAGGCGCAGCAATTGCGGGTGGTCGTCCGGGGCCAGGGCGCCTTTGGCGCGCGCTTCGGCCAACACCTGTGCGTACTGCTGGCGGGCAGAGGCTTCCAGGGTCTCGGCGGGCACTAATTTGCGCAAGCCCGACGACGCTCCCACATCCACCTGAGCCAAGGCGCCTGTGGCGCCCGCAGCAGCAGTGGCGCCAGCGGCCAGCAGGAAAGCACGGCGGGCCTGCCAGCGGGGTGTGGTGGCGGGCAATGCGGCAGCCGATGCTCGCTCAGAGGCATCGCGGGTGTGGGTTTTCAAGTCACAAATCAAGCACATGGTTTGCAAATGATAACGAATGCCTTGCGGTGCGCGGGGGGGCGTTGATAATCCACACATGCTCGAAGCCGCCGCCCCTCAAGATTCTCAGCAACCCGCTACTGTGCGCACCTGGCGTGAGGCCTTGCGCCTGTATTTGCAGCCCGCCAGCTTGCGCATGCTGGCGCTGGGTTTTGCCGCGGGCTTGCCCTTGCTCTTGGTGCTGGGTACGCTCAGCTTCCGGCTGCGCGAAGCGGGCATTGACCGCAGCACCATCGGTTACCTCAGCTGGGTCGGCTTGGCCTACGGCGTCAAATGGATGTGGGCCCCGCTGGTGGACCGCTTGCCCATTCCGTGGCTCACGCGACAACTGGGCCGCCGCCGCAGTTGGTTGCTTTTGTCGCAAATCGTCATCGCAGGGGGCTTGGTGGGCATGGCCCTGAATGACCCCTCGCAGTTGCTGGGCCCTTTGGTGGCCTGTGCCTTGGCGGTGGCGGTGGCTTCGGCCACCCAAGACATTGCGCTGGACGCTTACCGCATCGAGTCGGCCGAGGTGAACGCCCAAGCCGCTTTGGCCGCCAGCTACCAAACAGGCTATCGCCTGGCCATGATTTGGGCCGGTGCGGGTGTGCTGTGGATCGCGGCCTGGGCTCAGGGGGAGCAAGCCACGGGTTATGCCCAATCTGCTTGGCAAGCGGCTTATTTGGTGATGGCGCTGAGCATGCTGCCGGGCATGCTGGTGGTGCTGGGCTCGCCCGAGCCGGTGCCTGCGCCCTTTGCCCCCGCGCGCAACGTGGCCCAGTGGCTCAAGGGTGCGGTGGTCGAGCCCTTTGTCGATTTTTGGCTGCGCTACCGCTGGCAAGCGGTGCTGCTGTTGGCGTTGATCGCGGTGTACCGCATCAGCGATGTGGTCATGGGCATCATGGCCAACCCCTTTTATGTGGACATGGGCTTCACCAAAAGCGAGGTGGCCGGTGTGAGCAAGGTGTATGGCGTGATCATGACCTTGGTCGGCGCTTTTGTCGGCGGACTGCTGTCGGCGCGCCTGGGCGTCATGCGCATTCTCATGCTGGGCGCCGCGCTCAGCGCGGCCAGCAACTTGTTGTTTGTTTGGCTCAGTGGTGTGGGGCACGATGTGCAGGCGCTGGTGTGGGTGATTTCGGCCGATAACCTGGCCAGTGGCATTGCGTCTGCGGCCTTCATTGCTTATTTGTCATCGCTCACCAACATCAGCTATTCGGCCACGCAATACGCCCTGCTCAGTTCCATGATGCTGCTCCTGCCCAAGTTCATTGCCGGGTTTTCGGGGGACTTTGTTGACGCGTACGGCTACGCCAGCTTCTTCACCGCCACGGCTTGGTTGGGCTTGCCGGTGTTGGTGTTGGTGGCGTTGGCGGGAAGGGTGCATGCGCGAAAATAAGGGGACAATACGCAATTTCTATAAAGCAATCCTTACACTACAATCAGTAAAGATTGATTGCGCTACTTTAGGTGAGTTCAAAATTTCCCATCACAAATTTTATTGCCTGAAAGTAAAATTTATTCTTGGTTAAATTTTGATTCAAAATCTATTATTGGTTTGCTGATTTTTAATTTTCAGGAGAAAAAATGGAAAAAAATGTTCATCTTGATTTGGGTTGTGGTTCGAGAGCAAGAAATCCATATTCCAGAGATTATTTAATTGGATGTGATATTGTAGAGTTGAAGCAAGTGGAAGATTTGCAGAATTTTGAATTTATATCGGTTGACCTGACTAAGACAATCTTGCCGTTTGAGACATCAACATTTGATTCAATTTCGGCATTTGATTTTATAGAGCACGTTCCTAGACAGGCGTATGATTTAAATGGAAAAACTTGGTCGCCATTTATTAATCTTATGAGTGAAATCCATAGAATTCTTAAACCTAATGGCATTTTTTTGGCAAGTACACCAGCGTATCCTAGAGCCGAGGTTTTCCAAGACCCGACGCATGTGAACTTCATAACCGATAAAACACATGAGTATTTTTGTGGGTCGAGTCCATATGCGCAAAGGTATGGATTTATTGGTTCTTTTGATAAATTAAGAGTTGAATGGGAGCCTCAAAAAAACATATACGACAAGAAATCATCTGCATTAAAAAAATGGTATAGAAAAAATATTGAATATAAAGTATTTAAGGGCGGAATAACTCATCTGACTTGGGAACTTAAGGCTATTAAAATTTAAAGTGATCATCAGGATTATATTTAATACTTCTTCGCTGGCCCCAAAAAACCCCCATAATTAATTTTGGTGTCTTTCGAAACTCATTGTAAATTGATCTTATTTTGGATTTAACTTTTGAAACTGGTGGGATTTTCAGCATATTAATATTTGCATCCCATTCCTCAATAACTTGAGATGTTGGTGTGATATATATCTCTTGTACGCCCAATGCGGGTTCAATTTGATAAGATTTAATCCAATTCCTATTCCAAACAAAAGCGTCGACGAGATGGAACTGAGAAGATTCACTTAATAGTCTACTCGCAGTTTGTTGATTGATCGCATAAGCCCCAAGTCCATTTTTGTTCTCATAAATTTCGGAGGCGCAGAAACCGGACCCGAGATCAATTGATGATTTTGATAAGTTATGCTTTCTTGGCACATACTCAAGGTCAAACACACGAAATGCATCATTGATAAAAATTCGCAAAGAAGGTATTACGGTTGCAATGTCCTTGTGCAACAGGCAATCATCTTCAATGATAATGCAGGGTTGATTTAGCTCTAGTAGTCTTGACCAAGCTAGTTTGTGCGATAGAAAAATTGCAAAATCTTTTTTAGGCAGCGACCTTGTCCAACTAGTATTAAATAATTTATCAGTTGAGTTAATTTTGCTGTAATGGATTGCATCGATAAATTCAAAATCCAAATTAAACTTAGTCATTTGTGCAATCTGAATGGATCTCCGGCGAGAGTTATTCAATAGACTTATTATTAATATCTTCATATTAAAAACCAACCTTAATGCCAGCAATTCCTAAAAGTTTATAAACTTGTAAAATAAATTTATCCCGATTTAAAAGAAAAAGGGGGTTAAGTAATTTCATAAAATGAATTAATAGAAGTTTAAAGGCGGATAAAGACCCCTTGTATTTTTGGGTGACATACATTTCTGATTTGCCCCAGTGGTATTTTTTCAATAGATTTATAGTAGATGAGTTTGGTGATGATTGGCCGCCAAGATGTGTAATTTTGATAAGGGGAGTAATGTAATTTGAATTAAATTTTTCATGTAATCGAAATGTTAGATCATCATCTTCGAAGAAAAGAAAAATATTCTCATCAAAGCCACCAATACTTTCAAATGCATTTTTCTCAACAAATAACGCTGCACCAGATAAAAAGGGGACTTTGGAGGTTGTGGATGTATCAATAAAAATTTTGCTAGGTTTTGAAAGAAAGCATTTATTTTTATAGAATACTTTATTGTTTTCATCGGTAATGAGTGGTGAGAAGCACTTTGCCGATGGCTGAAGATTTATGAATTCAGAAAATCCAAGTATCGTGTTTTTATCAAATAGGCAATCAGGATTGACAAAGAAAATCCATTCAGTTGAGCAATAACTTGCGCCGATATTGCAGGCAGCTCCAAATCCAATGTTCTTGGGTAGGCCGATAATGTTGATATTAGATTTATCCTGGGACCAGCTCGCCAGATTAATATCATTGCTATTATCGACGATAATTATGGAAATGTTTTTTGGGATGGTTTCGTAAAGATCGAATATTTTAAGATTACTATGGTATGAAACTATGACTACGGTAAAAGGGCAATTAAGATTTTTCATGATTTAATGATGCCGTTGTCGGTTCTGATTTTATTGGAGTTGAGATTTATTTTACTAATAATTTTATTATTTAAAGCAACTTCAGAATTTGCATAGTCGCGTGTGTGATCAATGTGAAGTAGTAGAGCGGTATATCGTACGTGACGTGCCTTTATGCCAAAATTCGTGAGACGAAAACCGAGTTCTATGTCTTCAGCACCGTACCGCAATGACTCATCAAAACCATTGACCTTGACTAAAAAATCACGCCAAGTCGAAGCGTTGCCCCCATTCCAAGTTCTTTTAACCGGGCTAATAAAATTTAGAATTTGGCGAAACCTAATGATGGAGGTGTGAAATTTCAATAAATTCGAAAGGCTCTTTTTGATTTTTATTTGAAAAAGCCACTCTTGCGAAAAGATCTGTTGGGATTGAATGATTTCATCATTAATGGACAGAGTGGCGGTTGAGGGAAGCCTGATAACCCCTCCTGTTAGAAATTTAAATTTACTACGAGATTTAATATGAGTGACAATGAAGTTGGGATGAGCTATGCAGTCACCATCTATGAAAATCAGGTAATCGGCTGTTGAAGTGGCAATTGCTTTGTTCAAAATTTCATTTTTGGCAAAGCCGTTGTCGGGGTGCCAGACATGGCGAAACCGTTCGTTTCCGAATCGGTGCTGCCAATTCGAAACAACTTCTTGGGTTTCGTTTCCCGAACCATCGTCAGCCACGCAAACCTTGAACGCTTGGGTGCTTTGACACTCCAAGCCCAATAAGGCGAAATGAAGCGCTTTGGGGTTGTTGTAGGTGGTGACGATGACTTCGGTAGAGACCATGAAACATGCTCAGTGGTGGTGCCCCACCACCTCCCCTGCCTTCAGCTTGTAAACCGTTCCGCAATAAGGGCACTTGGCTTCACCGGTTTTGGCCACGTCCAGATACACCTTGGGGTGGCTGTTCCAGATTTTCATGTCGGCCTTGGGGCTGGGACAATACACGCCGCCTTGGGGGTTCAAGTCGGCGGCCAGCAGTTCAACAGCTTGAGTGCTCATGTTCGGTGTCCTCAGACCAAAGTCAGCCAGTGGGCGTACTTGGGGTTGCGGCCATTGACGATGTCAAAGAAGGCGGTTTGGATTTTTTCGGTGATCGGGCCGCGGCTACCGACGTAGTCGCCTTTGCCCAACGCGATGCGGTCGAGTTCGCGGATGGGCGTGACTTCGGCGGCGGTGCCGGTGAAGAAGGCCTCGTCGGCAATATAGACCTCGTCGCGGGTGATGCGCTTTTGCACAATCTCAAGGCCCAGGTCTTTGGCGATGTGGAACACCGTGTTGCGGGTGATGCCGTTCAGGGCGCCAGCCGACAAGTCGGGCGTGTAGATCACGCCGTTTTTGACCACAAAGATGTTCTCGCCTGCGCCTTCGGACACAAAGCCCGAGGTGTCGAGCAGCAGGGCCTCGTCGTAGCCCTCGTCGGTCACTTCCATGTTGGCCAAGATGCTGTTGGTGTAGTTGCTCACCGCTTTGGCCTGCGTCATGGTGATGTTGACGTGGTGGCGGGTGTAGCTGGACGTTTTGACGCGGATGCCGCGCTTCATGCCTTCTTCACCGAGGTAAGCACCCCAGGTCCAGGCCGCGACCATCAGGTGGATGGTGTTGCCTTTGGGGCTGACGCCCAATTTTTTGTCACCAATCCAGGTCAAGGGGCGGATGTAGCCGCTTTCCAGCTGGTTCTCACGCACCACGGCGCGCTGGGCCTCATTGACTTGCTCTTGGCTGAAGGGGATGGCCATGCGCAAAATTTTGGCGCTGTTGAACAGGCGCTCGGTGTGCTCAGCCAAACGGAAAATGGCCGTGCCTTGCGCGGTTTTGTAGGCGCGCACGCCTTCAAAAGCGCCGCAGCCGTAATGCAAGGTGTGGCTCAGCACATGGATCTTGGCATCGCGCCAGTCGATCATCTGGCCGTCCATCCAGATTTTGCCGTCGCGGTCGGACATGGAGGGAATGACAACGCTCATGAAAGTGTCCTTGTAAAGGGGGGCATGGGTGAATGCAAACCGAGATTTTAAGGGTTGACCTGTTCAGGGCGCTCCAGAGCCCATTCAATCAACTTGCCACCCACAAAGGTGCAGGTCACATGGGATTGGCTGGTGTCGGTCCAGCGGTAAATCTCCGGTTGGGCGTCTTTTTCGGTCAAAAGCTGGCCCAAAGAACGGGTCATGGCGATCACATGCATCAAGGTGACGCCTTTTTGCAGCTTGGCATTGAGCATGACAGCGCTGGCCACATGGCCGATGGGGCTGTCCGCGGCTTTTTTCAGGATGGTCAGCAAGCGGGTGAAATGCAGCAAGATCCACATGACCACGCCACCCGCCGCCAGAGCAATGCCCGCCCATTCAAAGGCTTGCCAAGCCCCAATGGTGAAAACGACGATGGCCAGAGGCGCGATGATTTTGTTGAAATTCATGGGGGCCGATTGTGCCTTGTCTGGCCACGGATCAATCCAGTCCACGCACCACCTGCATGGCCTCTTCGATGCGCTCCACCGGGTAAATCGTCAAGCCCTCAAAGGCCTTGTCGTTCTTCTTGGGGGCATTGGCTTTGGGCACCACCGCCACCTTGAAGCCCAGCTTGGCCGCTTCTTTCAGGCGGTCTTGCCCACGCGGCGCGGGTCGCACTTCGCCGGCCAGGCCCACTTCGCCAAACGCGATGAAGCCTTTGGGCAGGGGTTTGCCGCGCAGGCTGCTGGTGATGGCCAGCATCACCGCCAGGTCGGCAGCCGGTTCGCGGATGTGCACGCCGCCCACCGCGTTCACAAACACGTCCTGGTCCATGCAGGCCACGCCCGCATGGCGGTGCAGCACGGCCAGCAGCATGGCCAGGCGGTCGCGCTCCAAACCCACCGAGAGGCGGCGGGGGCTGGGACCGCCGCTGTCCACCAGGGCCTGAATTTCGACCAACAAGGGGCGCGAGCCTTCGAGCGTGACCATCACGCAGCTGCCTGGAACCGGCTCGGCATGCTGGCTCAAAAAGATGGCACTGGGGTTGCTCACGCCCTTCAGGCCTTTTTCGGTCATGGCGAAGACGCCGATTTCGTTGACCGCGCCAAAGCGGTTCTTGATGGCGCGGATCAGGCGGAAATTGGAATGCGTGTCGCCTTCAAAGTAGAGCACCGTGTCCACCATGTGTTCCAGCACCCGGGGGCCTGCCAGCGCGCCTTCTTTCGTCACATGTCCCACCAGCACGATGGTGGTGCCGGTCGATTTGGCGGTGCGGGTCAGGCGCGCGGCGCACTCGCGCACCTGCGCCACCGAGCCGGGGGCGCTGGTCAGCAGGTCCGAATACACCGTCTGGATCGAATCGATGATGGCAATGCCCGGCTGGCGCGATTGCAGGGTGTGCAAGATCTTTTCTAGCTGGATCTCGGGCAGCACCGGCACCTGCGAGTCGGGCAGCCCCAGCCTGCGCGAGCGCATGGCTACTTGCGCGCCACTTTCTTCGCCCGTCACATACAGCGTGTTCATGCCGCTGCGCTGCAGGGCGTCCACCGCTTGCAACAGCAAGGTCGATTTGCCGATGCCCGGGTCACCGCCGATCAGCACCACGCCGCCTTCGACCATGCCACCGCCCAGCACCCGGTCGAGTTCGTCGATGCCGGTGGGGTGGCGCTCAAAGTCGGCCGCTTCAATGTCTGACAAGGGCAGCACTTCAGACGTGGGGGCCAGCGAGGCGTGGACCGAGCCAAAGCGGTTTTTGCCGCCTGCGGGTTCGGCCGAGGCTTCGATCAAGGTGTTCCAGGCGTTGCAGCTGGGGCATTTGCCCATCCAGCGGGCGCTGGTGCCGCCGCATTCGGTGCAGGTGAATATCGATTTGTCTTTGGCCATAAGCCGCAAGTGTGCCTGAGGCGAAGGCTCAGGCCGCGAGCCAGGCGTGCACAAATTCGCGGGTGATGTCGGCTGCCGCAGCCGTGCGGCAGCCATTGGCGTTCTGGCCTGCCCACAAGGGCGAAAAGTCAGCGCAGCCTTGGCCCTCTGCCGCCGCACGCAAGGGGGCGATGCCCGCTGTGGCCAACGGGAACGCGGGTGCTCGGGGGCACAGCGGTCCCAACTCGCGCATCAGGCGGTTGACCATGCCACGCGCCGGGCGACCGCTGAACACATTGGTCAGCGCTGTGTGTTGGGCGGCCGGAGACAGCAGGGCGGCGCGGTGCAGCGCGCTGGTGCTGGCTTCGTGGCTGCACAGGTAAGCGGTGCCGATTTGCACGGCCGCTGCCCCCAGTGCCTTGGCAGCCGTCAAGCCGGCCGGGGTGGCAATGCCTCCAGCTGCAATCACCGGCACGTGCACAGCCTGAACGATTTGCGGCAGCAGGGCGAAGGTGCCGATCTGTGTGCTCAGGTCGTCCGTCAGGAACATGCCCCGGTGGCCACCGGCCTCCAGGCCTTGGGCAATGATGGCATCCACGCCATGCGCCTGCAGCCACTGCGCTTCAGCCACGGTGGTGGCCGAAGACAGCACCAGACTGCCCCAGCCTTTGACGCGCGCCAGCAAGTCGGGCGCAGGCAGACCAAAGTGAAAACTCACCACGGCAGGACGAAAGGCTTCGAGGACATCGGCGCTGTCATGGCTGAAAGGCACCCGCCCAGGCCCAGAGGGGATGTTGGCCGGGTCGAGCCCGAACTCGCAGTAATACGGGGCCAGTGCCGCATGCCATTCGGCCTGACGCGCGGCATCGTCTGATGGCGGGGTGTGGCAAAAAAAGTTGACGTTGTAAGGGGCTGCGGTGGCCGCTTGCAGGGCTTGCAATTCGGCCTGCAGAGCCTCCGGGCCCAACATGGCCGCGGGCAGAGAGCCCAACCCTCCAGCGGCACACACGGCCAAAGTCAAGCGGTGGTTTTGCGAGCCTGCCATGGGGGCTTGAATGACGGGTGCGGCCAGCTGTTGGAACAAATCGAGTGCAGACATGGGGCAAACAGATATGGGGAGTGTTCATCTTAGGTGAAAGCCAAAAGACCCTGGCGATGCTTGCAGAGGACAAGGAGCGCACAAACCCGGTTGCCAAGGACAGCCCATTCATTTAACATGTTAAATAAATGACCGCCAAGCCTTCTTTTGCCCACCGGAACCTGCCCCGGCTTTTGCTCGAAGCCCGTGAGTCGGTGATGCTCCACACCCGCCCCAGCCTGCGCGAGCATGGCTTGTCGGACCAACAGTGGCGAGTGCTGCGCGTGCTGGGGGAGCATGCGGACGAGCCCGGTGGCATCGAAACCGGTCGTGTGGCGAATGAGGCTTATTTGCTGGGCCCCAGCCTGACCGGTGTGCTGGCCCGCATGGAGCGGGACGGCCTGATCGAGCGCCAGCGCTGCCCGCAAGACGCCCGCCGCACGGTGGTGCGCGCGACGGCAGCGGGCCTGGCCAAGGTACAGGCCTTGTCGCAAACCATTGAAGCGCATTACAGCTGGATGGAGCAGCAATTGGGCAAAGCACGGCTCACGGCCTTGTACGACTTGCTCGACCAGGTGATCGAATTGGAAGTGTCCGATGCGCACGATCCCCCAACCCTTGAGGAATAAGGCATGCAAACCACGCCAACGCCCCACCTGCACTGGCAACCCCAGGGCACGGTCTATGGCACTTTGCTCAACTTTCGCCGCGAGTGGAACCTGTGGTCCCCGCGCATGACGCAGGACCCGCACAAGGCCGCGCCCCAAGCGCCCATTCTCTATGTGAAAAGCGCCAACACTTTCAGCCCTGCCGGGCAAGACCTGCTGCTGCAAGATGGGGTGAGCGAAGTTGACATCGGCGCCACGCTGGGCCTGGTCATCGGTGCCGATGGTCAGGTGGCGGGTGCCGTGCTGCTGTGCGACTGGTCGGTGCCGCACACGAGCTACTACCGCCCGCCTGTCAAGTACCGTTGCCGCGATGGCTTTTTGGCTTTGCCGCAGCAGTTCACCCAGGGCCAAGTGGCGGACTGGGCCGCGCTGCAGATCGAGGTGCGTCGCAATGGCGAGCGGGTGCAAACCGTGGATTTGCGTGAATTGATGCGCGACCTGCCCACCTTGCTGGCCGATGTGGGTGAATTCATGACGCTGCAAGCCGGCGATGTGTTGATGGTGGGTACGGATTGTCTGGCCGATGGTTCGCGCCCACGTGCCAAAGCCGGGGATCGGGTGGAGATTTCTGCGCCGGGTTTTGACCCCGTCAATGTGACCGTCGGAGGTGCCGCATGAAGCACGCCCGCATCGCCTGGTCAGGCGCCATCCAGCAAGCGGTGGAGTCGGACGGCCAATTGCTCATCACCCAAGGCCCGCACAAGGGGCGGCGCGTCGGCTTTGACGAGGTGGTCTGGCTGCCGCCACTGGCCCCCGTGCCGCAGCCGCGTACCGTCATCGCGCTGGGCTTGAACTACGCCGACCACGCCAAAGAACTCGCCTTCAAGGCCCCCGAAGAGCCACTGGCCTTCATGAAGGGCGAAGCCTCGCTGATCGGCCACAAAGCTTTCACCAAGCGCCCCGCCGACGTGAAGTACATGCACTACGAGTGTGAGCTGGCGGTGGTCATGGGCCGCACCGCACGCCGCGTCAAAAAAGCCGACGCTTACGACTTTGTGGGCGGCTACACCGTGGCCAACGACTACGCGATCCGCGACTACCTGGAAAACTGGTACCGCCCCAATCTGCGCGTGAAAAACCGCGACACCTGCACCCCGATTGGCCCCTGGTTGGTGGATGCAGCAGACATGCCCAATCCGATGGCGCTGAAATTGCAAACCACCGTCAACGGCCAAGTCACGCAAAGCGGCAACACCGCCGACATGGTGTTCGATGTGCCCACCCTGATCGAATACTTCAGCAGCTTCATGACGCTCAATCCCGGCGACCTGATCTTGACCGGCACGCCCGACGGCATCGTGAACGTCAACCCGGGCGATGTGGTGGTCACCGAGATCGAAGGCATTGGGGCGCTGACCAATACCCTTGTGAAAGCAAAACCATGAAAATCGACCACCTGATCCATGGCCAAAGCGTCGCGGGCCGCGACTACTTTGAAACCGTCAACCCCGCCACCCAAGAAGTGCTGGCCGAAGTCGCCTCGGGCGGCGAAGCAGAGGTGAATGCCGCTGTCGCTGCCGCCAAAGCCGCCTTCCCCAAGTGGGCTGCCACACCCGCCACCGAACGCGCCCGGGTCATGCGCAAGCTGGGGGACCTGATCACCAAGCACGTCCCTGAAATCTCAGAGACCGAGACGAAAGACTGCGGCCAGACCATCAGCCAAACCGGCAAGCAACTGGTGCCGCGCGCGGCCGACAACTTCCATTACTTTGCCGAGATGTGCACCCGCGTGGACGGCCACACCTACCCCACGCCCACGCACCTGAACTACACGCTGTTCCACCCGGTGGGCGTGTGCGCGCTGATCAGCCCCTGGAACGTGCCTTTCATGACCGCCACCTGGAAGGTCGCGCCGTGTCTCGCCTTTGGCAACACCGCCGTGCTCAAGATGAGCGAACTCTCACCCCTGACGGCCGCCCGTTTGGGTGAGCTGGCGCTGGAAGCCGGTGTGCCCGCTGGCGTGCTCAACATCGTGCACGGCTTCGGCAAAGAGGCGGGCGAGCCGCTGGTCTCGCACCGCGATGTGCGGGCCATCAGCTTCACCGGCTCCACCGTCACCGGCAACCGCATCGTGCAGAGCGCGGGTCTCAAAAAGTTCAGCATGGAACTCGGCGGCAAGAGCCCCTTCGTGATCTTTGAAGACGCCGACCTGGACCGCGCTTTGGACGCCGCCATCTTCATGATCTTCAGCAACAACGGCGAGCGCTGCACCGCAGGCAGCCGCATTCTGGTCCAGCAAAGCATCTACGCCGACTTTGCGTCCAAGTTTGCCGAACGCGCCAAACGCATCACCGTGGGTGACCCGCTCGATGAAAAAACCATCGTCGGCCCGATGATCAGCCAAGCCCACCTGGCCAAGGTGCGCAGCTACATCGAACTCGGCCCCAAAGAGGGCGCGACGATGCTTTGCGGCGGCCTGGATCAACCCGGCTACGCCGCCGACTTGCCCGCGCATGTCAAAAACGGCAACTTTGTCTGGCCCACCGTGTTTGCCGATGTGGACAACCGCATGCGCATCGCGCAAGAAGAAATATTTGGCCCCGTGGCTTGCCTGATCCCCTTCAAGGACGAGGCCGACGCCATTGCCAAGGCCAACGACATCGAATACGGCTTGAGCAGCTACGTCTGGACCGAGAACTTGGGCAAAGCGCACCGCGTCGCGGCCGCGGTGGAGGCGGGCATGTGTTTTGTGAACAGCCAGAACGTGCGCGACCTGCGCCAACCCTTTGGCGGCACCAAGGCCAGCGGCACCGGCCGCGAAGGCGGCACCTGGAGCTACGAAGTGTTCTGCGAACCCAAAAACGTCGCGGTGTCGCTGGGCGGTCACCACATTCCGCATTGGGGCGTTTGAGGATGTGGCAACTCGACAACTCTAGGAGTGCTCACCATGGGTAAGCTCGCATTGGCCGCCAAAATCACCCACGTGCCCAGCATGTACCTGAGCGAGATTCCGGGGCCGCGTTTTGGCACACGCCAAAGCGCGATCGACGGCCACAAGGAGATCAGCCGCCGTTGCCGTGCTTTGGGGGTGGACACGCTGGTGGTGTTCGACACGCATTGGCTGGTGAATGCCAGTTACCACATCAACTGCGGCCCGCACTTCAAGGGCGTGTACACCAGCAACGAGTTGCCGCATTTCATCAGCAACATGGCCTTTGAGTCGCCGGGTAACCCGGCGCTCGGACACTTGCTGGCCCAAGTGGCCAACGACTTCGGGGTGGAAACCTTGGCGCACGACGCCACCACCTTGCAGCCCGAATACGGCACGCTGGTGCCGTTGCGTTACATGAACGAAGACCAGCACTTCCAGGTGGTCTCGGTTTCGGCCCTGTGCACTTCGCACTATTTGGCCGACAGCGCCCGCTTGGGTTGGGCCATGCGCGAGGCGGTCGAAAAACACTACGACGGCAATGTGGCCTTTTTGGCCAGCGGCAGCTTGAGTCACCGCTTTGCGCAAAACGGCTTGGCCCCCGAATTTGCCCACAAGATCTGGAGCCCATTTCTGGAGCAACTCGACAAGCAGGTGCTGCAGATGTGGGCCAACCGCGAATGGAAAGCCTTTTGCGAGATGCTGCCCGAATACGCCAGCAAAGGCCATGGCGAAGGCTTCATGCACGACACCGCCATGCTGATGGGCGCCCTGGGTTGGTCGGGCTATGACGGCGCAGTGGACATGGTCACACCGTATTTCGGCGCCAGTGGCACGGGCCAGCTCAATGCCATTTTTGAAGTGACGCCGCAAAGCGGTCAGCACATTCCCGCAGCCGTGGCCAGCAGCGCCGCAGGCTATACCGCTGTCAGCACCAGGCTTTGAGGAGATTCACATGCCCCACCTCGTCATCCTCTACACCGGCCAACTGGACCATGAGGTCAGCATGACCGCGCTGTGCCGGCAAATGGCGGATGCCATGCTCACCGTCAAGGACGAGGAAGCCAAGCAAGTTTTTCCCACGGGCGGCACCCGTGTGCTGGCCTACCCCGCGCCGCATTACGCGGTGGCCGATGGTGGCGCGGCCGGTCAGGCGGCGGGTGGCACGGGCGACTACGCTTTTGTTTACCTGAACGTGCGCATGGGCCGGGGCCGAAGCGAGGCCACGCAGCAACGCATCGGGCAAACCCTGCTCGAAGTGGTCAAGGCCTTTTTCGCGCCCGTCATGGCCCAGCGTCACATCGGCATCACGCTGCAGATCGACGTCGGGCCCGAGGTGTTCGACGCCAAGCACAGCAACCTCCATCCGCTTTTCAACAAGGTTTGAGCCATGTCCGTGTTCACCCAAGACCAGATCGAACAGCTCGCGCAAGAGCTCAACCAGTCCGAAAAATCACGCGTGCAGATCGAGCACTTTTCCAAGCGCTACCCGGGCATGACGATCGAAGACGGCTACCGCATCAACCGCGCTTGGATGCAGCTCAAGTTCGCCGAAGGGCGCACCCTGATCGGCCACAAGATTGGCCTCACCAGCCGCGCCATGCAAGTGTCCAGCCAGATCGACGAGCCCGATTACGGCACGCTGCTCGACGACATGCGCTACACCTGCACGCCAGGGCAGGTGCTGGACATTCCCTTCACCGATTTCATCGCGCCGCGTGTCGAGGTGGAGCTGGCCTTCATCCTCAAAAAAGAACTGCGCGGCCCCAACGTGACGGTGCAGCAGGTTCTGGAGGCCACCGAGTACGTGACCCCTGCCATCGAGATCATCGACTCGCGCATTGAGCAGTTCGACCGCCACACCAAGGTGATGCGCAAGGTCTACGACACCATCAGCGACAACGCCGCCAATGCAGGCATCGTGCTCGGGGCCAAGCGGGTCGATCCGCTGACCACCGACTTGCCCTGGTGCGGTGCGGTGCTGCGGCAAAACGGCGTGGTCGAAGAAACCGGTCTCGCGGCGGGCGTGCAAGGTCACCCCGCTGTGGGCATTGCCTGGTTGGCCAACAAGTTGGCGCCCTGGGGCGAGCACCTGCAGGCGGGCGAAATCGTTTTGGCGGGCTCGTTCACCAAACCCGCGCCTGCCAAGGTGGGCGATGTGTTCGATGTGGACTATGGGCCGCTGGGCAAGCTGGAGTTCCGGTTTGTTTGAACACATGGCTTCGTCTTGCGCCAGGAGGAGGCTGCTGGTGCCGGGGTGGCGGCCCGGGCTCAGAGGCGCTTCGCTTTGCCACATCGCCCGAGCCGCCAGCCCGGCACCAACATCCTGTGAGCCTTTTGGCCTTTAACGCGAGGAACTTCGCCATGAACACCCCTGTGAACTTATTCAAACAAGCCCTGCAAAACAAACAGCCCCAAATCGGTCTGTGGATGGGCCTGGCCAATGCCTACACCGCCGAAATCTGCGCCCTGGCAGGTTTTGATTGGCTGGTGATTGACGGCGAACACGCGCCCAACGACCTGCGCAGCATCCAGGCCCAGCTGCAAACCGTGGCCGCCTACCCCGCCAGCCACCCGGTGTGCCGCGTGCCTGTGGGCGAAACGGCGCTCATCAAGCAATACCTCGACCTTGGCGCGCAAAACATCCTGGTGCCCATGGTCGACACGGCCGAGCAAGCCGCGCAATTGGTGCAGGCCATGCGCTACCCGCAAGACGATGGCCAGGGCGGTGTGCGCGGCATGGCCGGGGCGCGTGCTTCGCGTTGGGGGCACTTCCCGGATTACTTCAAGCGCGCCAACCAGGAGGTCTGTCTCTTGGTGCAAGTCGAATCACGCCAGGCGCTGAAAAACCTCGACGCGATTGCCGCCACGCCCGGAGTCGATGGGGTGTTCATTGGCCCAGCCGATTTGTCGGCCTCGATGGGCCATGTGGGCAACGCCGCACACCCTGAAGTACAGGCCGCCATTGAGGACGCCATCGCCCGCATCCTCAAGGCGGGCAAGGCGCCTGGCATCCTCACGCCCGACCGTCAACTGGCCGCGCATTACCTGGGCTTGGGCGCACTGTTTGTCGCCGTGGGCCTGGACACCCAACTCTTGATGCGCCACACCACCGAATTGGCCGCGCATTTCAAATCGGCCGCCCCCGTGGCCTCACCCGCCAAAGGCGCGACTTATTAATGGGGGTCTGACCCCAATTCCAAGGACAAGGAGACCACGATGTTCCCTACCCCCCAAGCGGTGGTGCCTTCGCTGCAAGCGCGGGTGCACCCCGACGAATGGCAAGCGCGTTTGCAGCTGGCGGCCAGTTACCGGGTGTTCGCCCTGCTGGGCTGGACCGAGATGATTTACAACCACATCACGCTGCGTTTGCCCGACAGCGTCACGGGGGGCGAGAAACACTTTTTGATCAACCCCTTTGGCCTGCATTACAGCGAGGTCACGGCCAGCAACCTGGTCAAGATCGATGTGCAAGGCCGCGTACTCGATGGTTCGCCTTACCCCGTCAACCCGGCGGGTTTCACGGTGCATGCGGCCGTGCACGAAGGCCTGGCCGGGGCGCATTGCGTGATGCACACCCACACGACGGCGGGCGTGGCGGTGGCCTGTGTGCAAGGCGGTTTGCAGCAGACGAATTTTTACAGCGCCCAACTGCACAACATGGTGGCTTACCACGACTTTGAAGGCATCACCATCCACGCCGAAGAAGCGCCGCGACTGCTGCGCAGCATCGGCAACAAACAAGCCGTCATCTTGCGCAACCACGGCCTGCTGGCCTGGGGGCACACCTTGCCCCAGACTTTTGCGGTGCTCTGGACTTTGCAGCGCGCCTGCGAAATCCAGCTGGCCACGCTGAGCATGGGCCCGCCCATTGCGGTGCCCGAGGCCATTGCCGACAAATGCACCCGGGACGCCTTGCAGTTCAACCCGAACCACGGTGCAGGCGAAGACGTTTTTCAATCGCTGGTGCGCCAAGTCGACCGGCAAGACAAAGGGTGGCGCGCATGAAAGTCTGTATTTATGGCGCGGGTGCCATCGGTGGTTGGCTGGGCGTGCATCTGGCACGTCAAGGCTGCACACTCAGCGCAGTGGCACGCGGCGCCACCTTGGAAGCTTTGCAGCAAGTGGGCCTGGAGTTGCGCCAGGGCGATGAGGAGATGGTGGTCTCCTTGAAAGCCCGTGCCAATCCGGCCGAGTTGGGCGAGCAGGACCTGGTGATCGTGGCCGTCAAAGCCCCAGCCATGGCCGATGTGGCGCGGCACATGGCCCCGTTGCTGGGGCCGCAGACGGTGGTGCTGACGGCCATGAACGGCGTGCCCTGGTGGTTTTTGCAGGGCTTTGGCGGTGCCTTGTCGGGCACCACCTTGCAATCGGTGGACCCGTCGGGCGTGATCGCCCAGCACATCCCGGCCGATCGGGTGATCGGCTGTGTGGTGCATGCCAGCAGTTCGGTGGACATGCCGGGGGTCATACGGCACCACTTTGGCAACGGTTTGATTTTGGGCGAGCCCAGTGGGGCAGACACACCGCGCTTGCGCGCCCTGGTGGACCTGTTGGTGCAAGCCGGTTTCAATGCCACGGGGTCGGCGCAAATCCAGAAAGACGTTTGGTACAAGCTCTGGGGCAACATGACCCTCAACCCCATCAGCGCCTTCACCGGGGCCACGACCGACGTGATCCTGGACGACCCGCTGGTGCGCGGTTTTGTCTCCAGCGTCATGCTCGAAGCCAAGGCCATTGGCGAGCGCATCGGCATCCCGATCGCGCAGACCCCTGAAGACCGCCATGCCGTCACGCGCAAACTGGGGGCCTTTCGCACCTCGATGCTGCAAGACGTGGACGCGGGCAAACCGGTCGAGCTGGACGCCTTGGTCTCGGCTGTGCGCGAACTGGGTGGCTTGACGGGTGTGGCCACGCCCTTCACCGACGCCTTGTTGGGCTTGAGTCGGGTCCATGCCGCAGGCTTGGGGCTCTACCCCCAAGCTTGACCGCTGCAGCCCGAACCCACAGGCCCTGAACCCATGAGCAATGCCGCCTCATCCCGTTTGACAGGGGCCGCCTTTGTCACTTTGTTGCTGACCGCCTTCATGATGGGGGCCAACCATGTGGCGGCCCGAACCGCCTTCAACCATGGGCTGGATGTGCTGACGGCAGTGACGGTGCGCAGCGTGGTGACTGCGGGTGTGGTGGGGCTGATTTTGTGGCAGCAAAAGGTGGCGTTTCAGGTGTTGCCACAACAGCGCAAATACCTGGTGGCGGTGGGCTTGCTGATCGCGGTGCAAAGCGTGTGCCTGTATGCCGCCGTGGCGCGTTTGCCTGTCGCACTCGCATTGCTGGCCTTCAACACCTACCCGCTGACCACCGCTTTGTGGGCCAGGCTGTTGTATGGCCACCGTCCGGAACGCGCCCTGTTTTGGGCCATGCCCGTCATGATGGTGGGTTTGTCTTTGGCACTGGATGTGTTCGGTGCGGCTTCGGGCCTGGGCACAGCGCAGCATTGGGGACAAATTGGCGTGGGTGTGGCTTTTGCCTTGATGGCCTCGGTCGCATTCGGGCTGGCGCTGGTCTTGACCCAACACGAGACGGTGGGGGTGGACGGGCGCTTGCGCACGTTCACATCCTTGTCCATCGTGGGTGTGCTGGCGGCTTTGCTGGCCAGCACCCAAGGGGGTTTTCAGTGGCCCCAGGCGCCGCCGGGTTGGTGGGGCTTGCTGATGCTGACCTTGCTGTATGGCACCGCCTTCACCATCATGTTCACCGTGTTGCCCAAATTGGGGGTTGTGGGCAATTCGGCCATCATGAACGTGGAGCCTGTTTTTGCCTTGATCCTGGCGTGGTTTCTTTTGGGGCAGGCCATTGCGCCCATGCAGTTGGTGGGCGCGGCGGTCGTGGTCTCCACGGTGCTGTGGCTGGGCCTGCACAAGCCCAAGGTCAACCCTGCAAGCCCTTGACCAGGGGCTGCGCCAGCCGTTCCCCTTCTTGTTCCCAAAACGCAGGGTCGGCATTGCGGATGCGGTTGATCGCGTTGCCCATGTGGGCGGCTGCGGCCTGGCGCGCCAGATCGGGCTTGCCCGCCTGGATGGCCAAGACGATGGCCTGATGCTCGGCCTGAACCTCGGCCGCAAAATCGAGTCGGCGGGCCTCATTGGCCCGCGTCACTTGCGTGGTGCCATACAGGAACTGGCTCAGGTATTGCATGGTCTGGATCAGGAAAGGGTTGCCCGTGGCCTGGGCAATGGCCCGGTGAAAGTTCACATCCTCTGCCACGCCGTTGCCACCGGCCTGCACCGCTTTGTGCAGAGCTTTGACGGCTTTTTGAATTTGCAGGATGTCCTTTGCGGTGCGGCGCTGAGCCGCCAGCGCAGCCGACTCGGCCTCCAATGCCCGCCGCAATTCCACCATCTGGATGACCGCTTCTTGTGAGGCGGCATGTTGCGATTCAAACTGCAAAGGCGCGATGGGCAGCGTGGCCCTGACAAACACCCCGCTGCCTTGACGGGAGTCCACCAGACCCAGGGATTTGAGCCGCGACACCGCTTCACGCACCACGGTGCGGCTGACCTGGAAGTTTTCGGCCAGACGGGCTTCTGTGGGCAATTTGGCGCCAGGGGCCAAGCGGCCTTGCTGGATTTCGGCACTCAGTTGCGCGGCCACCTGATCAGACAAGCGGGCACCGCTGGTGACGGGGGTGAAGTGCTGACTCATGGGCGTGTCATCCAAATTCAATCATCAGCTTAGCGGATTTGCGTTTTGGGGGTTGTCGCCTTGGCGAGAGGTGGGGGGCTGGGGTCTTTTTGCGTTACGTTTAGGTAAATTGATTTATCAATGGTAAATTACTGGCTGGGCATCTCAAGATGCTTTTCGACCAATTTGGAGCGCTTCCCATGGGTGCCTACGTCAACCCGATCTATCCCTACAAGTCACCTGCCGATTTGATGTCCACACCGCCTCAGCGCAAACCGCTGATCGTCATTGGCGCGGGGCCGGTGGGCCTGGCCGCGGCGATCGATGCCCGCTTGCAGGGGCTGGAGGTGCTGGTGCTGGACGACGACAAGACCGTCTCGGTCGGCTCGCGCGCGGTGTGTTATGCCAAGCGCTCGCTCGAAATTCTGGACCGCTTGGGCATCGCCAACCAGGCCTGCGACATGGGCGTGAGCTGGAACATTGGCCGCACCTTCCTCGAAGAAGACGAGGTCTACCAGTTCAATCTGGTGCCCGACGCCGGACACAAACGCCCCGGCATGATCAACCTGCAGCAGTACCACGTCGAGGAGATGCTGATTGCCCGTGCGCTGGAGTTGGGCGCGGACATCCGCTGGCAACACAAAGTCACGGCCGTCACGCCGCATGACGCTCACGCCACCTTGACGGTAGAAACGCCCGACGGCACCTTCGACATCGAGGCCGACTGGCTGGTGGTGGCCGATGGCGCGCGCAGCCCAGTTCGCCGCCATCTGTGCCTGGACATCGAAGGCCGCGTGTTCCAGGACCGGTTTTTGATCGCCGATGTGATCATGAAGGCCGACTACCCCGCAGAGCGCTGGTTCTGGTTCGATCCGCCCTTTCACCCCAACCAAAGCGTGCTGCTGCACAAGCAAAGCAACAACGTCTGGCGCATCGACTTCCAGCTCGGCTGGGACGCCGACCCCGAAGAAGAAAAGAAGCCCGAAAAAGTCATCCCGCGCCTCAAAGCCATGCTGGGCGACGAGCGTCCATTTGAGCTGGAGTGGGTCAGCATCTACACCTTCCAGTGTCGGCGCATGACCGACTTCCGCCATGGCCGCGTGCTGTTTGTGGGCGACGCGGCGCACCAGGTCTCGCCTTTTGGCGCACGCGGGGCCAACTCGGGCTTTCAGGATGCAGATGATTTGATGTGGAAGCTGGGCTTGGTGATCAAAGGCCAAGCCAGCGAGAAGCTGCTCGACACCTACGCGCACGACCGCCAGTTTGCGGCCGACGAGAACATCATGAACTCGACGCGGTCGACCGACTTCATCACACCCAAGAGCCGCACCAGCAAGACCTTTCGCAACCAGGTGCTGGCGCTGGCCAAGCACCACCCCTTTGCGCGCAAGCTGGTCAACTCGGGACGCTTGTCGGTGCCGTCGTTCCTGACCGGTTCGGTGCTCAACACGCCCGACGCTGAGGTGTTTGAAGGCCATATGGTGCCTGGCGCGCCGATGGACGATGCGCCGGTGCAGGTAGATGGCCAAGACGCCTGGCTCCTCGACCAGGTCGGCAAAGGCTTTCAGCTCATGCTGTTTGTGGAGGCCGCACCCGATGCCCGAACGCTGGCCACGTTGCAAACCTTGAAGGAAAACGCGGTGCCGGTGAACAGCCTGATCGTGTCACGCCAGGCCCTGCAGGTGCCCGGTTTTCAGGTGCTGGTCGATGCACAAGGCTGGGTGGCCAAACGCTACGACACCCAACCTGGCACCACCTACTTGCTGCGCCCCGACCAGCATGTGCTGGCGCGCTGGCGCAGCCTGGACAGCGCCCGGCTGCAAGCGGCCATGGCCCGTGCCTTGGGGCAAGTGGGCGAACACGCCTGAACCGAAGTGAGAGCCGAAAAGAGAGCCGACATGCCCACCGACACACCCACAGCCCTGAACACCGCGCCCAATTTCCATGAAGCCGGACGCCGCTTCTTTCGCGACTTTTCGCCCGGTGACGAGTTTTATGAACAGCTGATCGACGCCCACAACGGCCTGAGCGACGAACAAAGCGAGGCGCTCAACGCCCGATTGATCCTGCTGCTGGCCAACCACATTGGCGATTTGAAGGTGCTGCGCGAAGCACTGCAAGCCGCCCGCCAAACCGACTGAGCCCCTTGGAGAACCTCATGCAAATCGACCGCATCCACCACGTTGCCTACCGCTGCAAAGACGCCAAAGCCACCGTCGAGTGGTACGTCAAAAACCTGAACATGGATTTTGTGTTGGCCATTGCCGAAGACCTGGTGCCCTCCACCAAAGCCCCCGACCCCTACATGCATGTGTTTTTGGACGCAGGCGGTGGCAACGTGCTGGCCTTCTTTGAATTGCCCAACTCACCCGTGATGGGCCGCGACACCAACACCCCTGAATGGGTTCAGCACATCGCCTTCAAGGTGGACAGCCTGCAAGCGCTCGAAGACGCCAAAGCCCGGCTGCAAGCCAACGGCGTGGACGTGCTGGGCCCCACCAACCACACGATTTTCAAGAGCATCTACTTTTTTGACCCCAACGGCCACCGCCTGGAATTGGCCGTCGACGTCGGCACGCCCGAGATGTATGCCAAGCTCGACGCGTGCAAATGGGACATGCTCAACGAGTGGGCACAAACCAAACGCGCCCCCAAACACGCGGCCTGGATGCACGAGACCGAGTTGCAAAGCTGAAGCCCTGCGTGCTCATTGATCTGAGGCGGCGGCCCTCCAAAGGGCCAGCGGCGCTTGGCCGCGCATGTTTTTCTCGCGGTAGAGGCGAATGTCAAGCGACACATGCCATGCTTTGGGGGCAGCCGGGACCAGCTTCCCCGCGGCCAGGTCGTCCTCGACCAGGGTCTTGGGCAGCCAGGCCAGGCCTCGGCCATCGAGCGCCATGGTGCGCAAAACCGAGGCCAGATGGGCCTTGAAGGCCACCTGGGTCGGCAAGGTTTTCAGCCGCTTGCCCATGACCGCTTCAAAAATTCGGCCCAAGCCAGATTCATCGGTGTAGCCCAGTATTGAAGGGGCTGATTTCTTGTCAGCCCCCAGGGCGTGCAGAGGCAGCCCCCGGTCGTTGGGTCGGGAGACGGCCAACAATTCATCCGACCCAATCTTCAGGGCTTCGTAGGGGTCGGCATCCAGCGGGCTGGGCGCCTGAGGATGCGCATGGGTCAGCACAAAGTGCACCTTGCCTTGTTGCATCAGGACTTCGCAGCGCGACAACACGTCGGACAACAGCTCCAAGCGCTCCATCGCAAAAGAGGATTCGATTTGGCGCAACCAGCGCGGCAAGAAGACAAAGGACAGGCCGTGGGTACACGCCATCCTGAGTGTGACGGCCTGTGTTTCAGCCACTTGTTGGGCTTCGCCCGGCAGGCGGTCGATTTGTCCCACCAGGTTTTCCGCCACGCCTTTGAACCATTCGCCAGCCGCTGTCAAACGGGCGGGCTGGGCGCTGCGGTCCACCAGGTCGGTGCCGATCCACTCTTCCAGCGAACGGATCCTTCGGCTGAAGGCCGGTTGAGAGCTGCACCTGTCTTCGGCAGCACGCGAAAAGTGGCCGGTTTGAGCCAGGGCCAAAAAGTCTTCCAGCCAAATGAAATTCATGTGCGGTTCGTCCAGTGCATGGCGTCAGCCAAAACGAGCATTGGCTTTCCTGATTCCCTCGCGGCAACATCACCCCCATCTTCAATCACTCCAAGAGTCATGGCATGAAAATTGTTGAAATCCGCGAAAAAACCCTTCCCATCAGTTCCTCGATCAGGAACGCTTACATCGACTTTAGCAAAATGAACCTCAGCCTGGTGGCGGTGGTCACCGATGTGATCCGCGATGGCAAACCGGTGATTGGCTACGGCTTCAACTCCAATGGCCGCTATGGCCAGGGCACGCTGATGCGCGAGCGCTTCATCCCGCACATCCTTGAGGCCGAACCCGCCTCTTTGCTGGACGAAACAGGGAACAACCTGTGCCCGCACAAAATCTGGCAAACCATGTTCACCAACGAAAAGCCAGGGGGGCATGGCGAGCGTTCGGTGGCGATTGGCACCATCGACATGGCCGTCTGGGATGCGGTGGCCAAGATCGAAGGCAAGCCACTGTTCCAGTTGCTGGCCGACCGTTACGGCGATGGCCAGCCCAACCGCAAGATTTTTGTGTACGCCGCAGGCGGCTACTACCACCCGGGCCAAGACCGACGCAAGCTGCAAGATGAAATGCGCAGCTACCTGGACCGTGGTTACACCGTGGTGAAAAAGAAAATCGGTGGTGCTTCGCTGGACGAAGACCTGCGCCGCATCGATGCCGTGATGGAAGTGCTGCAGGATGGCCAAAAATTGTGCGTCGATGCCAATGGCCGCTTTGACCTGGACACCGCGATCCAGTACGCCAAGGCCCTGTCGCAGTACAACCTGTTCTGGTACGAAGAGGCGGGCGATCCGCTGGACTTCGAATTGCAAGCCACCCTGCGCAATTACTACAAGAACCCCATGGCCACAGGCGAGAACCTGTTCTCCATGCAAGATGCCCGCAACCTGATCCGTTATGGCGGCATGCGACCAGACCGCGACTACCTGCAATTCGACTGCGCCCTGAGTTATGGCCTGGTGGAATACCTGCGCACGCTGGACATGCTCAAGGAACACGGCTGGTCGCCCAGCCGCTGCGTTCCACATGGTGGCCACCAGATGTCCTTGAACATCGCGGCAGGCTTGGGGCTGGGGGGCAACGAGTCTTACCCCGACCTGTTCCAGCCTTTCGGCGGTTTCCCAGATGGCGTCAAGGTCGAGAACAGCTTTGTCACCTTGCCTGATTTGCCGGGGATTGGCTTTGAAGGCAAGGCCGACCTGTACCGCGAAATGAAGGCTCTGGCGTCCTGATCGGAGGGACCAATGGTCTGGGGCTGGGGCTCAGCGACGGCGCAGCGCCCACTGTGCGATCGCGCCAACCAGTGCAAAGCCCAACATCATCCAGCCCAGATGGACGGCGCCATCGTGTGACACCAGCCCCACCAGGTAGCCGCCCGTGGCACCGGTCAGTTGCTGCATCAGGCCAGCGACTGCCGCTGCGGACCCGGCCAGTGCAGGCAGCACGCTGACGGTGCCTGCCAAGGCCGGTGGATTGATCAGGCCATGGCCCAGGCCCAGCAAAAGCAGTGGCAAGGCCACGGCCAGCGCGGATTGCACGCCGCCCAGGCCCAGCGCCAGCATCAGCACCAAACCGCCCAGTGTCAACGCTTGGCCCCAGGCCATGACGCGCGATTCGCCCGCCTGCTGGATGAGCCGAGAGGTCATGTAGTTGCCCGCAATGTAAGAAATGGGCACGGCCATGATGAACCAGCCGATGCCATCCGGGCCGATGCCGTAGCCCTTGAGCACGATGGGTGCACCACCCAAAAAGGCATAAAAGGTGGCGGTGGTGGCCGCCAGGATGCTGATGTACAACAAAAAGCGGGGCTCGCGCAGCAGGCGGCCATAAGCGCTCAGCATGGCGCGCAGCCAGTGGCCATCCGCTGGCGCAGGTTTGGCCACACGCGGCAAGCCCAGCCAGGCGGCCACCAGCAGCAGCACGGCCAAGATGGTCAGCAGCACAAAGTTGAACTGCCAACCCCAACGCACATGGATCTGCCCCCCCATGAGGGTGGCCAGCGGAGGGCACAGGCCCAGCGCCATGCCAATGTAGGCCATCACCCGTGTGCGCTGCGCACCGGTGAACAGGTCTTGCACCATGGAGCGACCGACCACCATGCTGGCGGCACTGCCTGCACCTTGCAACACGCGGGCTGCGGTGAGGGTGGCGATGTCGGTGGCGAGTGCGGCCATGACCGAAGCCAAGCCCGCCACCACCAGACCGATCATCAAGATGGGCTTGCGCCCGTGGCGGTCCGACAAGGGGCCGTACACCAACTGCAAAGCCCCATAGGCCACCACATAGCCGCTGAAGGTCAGCTGCACATCGGCCTGGTGGGTGTCAAAAATCGCCCCCCATTCCTGCATGGAGGGCAGGCACAGCGTCATGGCCAACAAGCCAAAAGAAATCTGCGCCAGCACATTGGCGATCAGCCAGGGGCTGTGGGGTGCGTCTGTGGCAGCGGATGCCGTGGCATGCGGCATGTCAGCCGCGCTGCAATTTGTACACCGCTGTACCCGCCATCAGGTTGGGCAGGGTGCGCACTTCCTGGCCGTGTTGCAGACCAAATGCGTCCAGGATGCGCAGATGGTTTTTGCGTGCCAGGTCGCCAAAGTCGGCGTAGGTGCCCACACGGATATTGGGCGTGTCGTACCACTGGTAAGGCAGGCGTTTGGTCACCGGCATGCGGCCTTGCAGCACACTCAGGCGGTTGAACCAATGCGCAAAGTTGGGAAAGGCCACGATGCCCAGACGGCCCACACGCACCGTCTCGCGCAGCATGGTCTCGGCGTTGCGCAGGTGTTGCAGGGTGTCGATTTGCAGCACCACGTCAAACGATTGGTCGGCAAACAGACTCAGGCCTTCATCCAGATTCAGCTGGATCACATTCACGCCGCGTTGCACACAGGCGTGCACATTGGCGTCGTCCAATTCCACGCCGTAGCCGGTGCAGCCCTTGTTTTGCTGCAGGTGCGCCAGCAAGGCACCATCGCCGCAGCCCAAATCCAGCACGCGTGCGCCCTGGGGCACCAGGCGGGCGATGGCTTGCATGGTCAGATGATCGCTCATGCCGCACCTCCTGGGTTCAGGCCACGGGCGATGTTCTCGAAGTAAGAACGCACCACGTTCATGTAGCGTGCATCGTCCAGCAAAAAGGCGTCGTGCCCATGCGGCGCATCGATCTCGGCATAGCTCACGTCGCGGTGGTTGTCCAGCAAGGCCTTGACCATTTCGCGGCTGCGGGCGGGCGAAAAACGCCAGTCGGTGCTGAAGCTGACCAGCAGGAACTTGCAACGCGCGCGCGCCAAAGCCTCTGACAAGTTGCCGCCAAAGGCACGCGCCGGGTCAAAATAATCGAGTGCTCGGGTGATCAGCAAATAGGTGTTGGCGTCAAAGTATTCGCTGAACTTGTCGCCCTGGTAGCGCAGGTAGCTTTCAATCTGGAATTCCACATCTTGCGTGGAGTACTTGTAGCCCGTGGCATTGTCCGTGACGGCCTGGCGCAGTTCGCGGCCAAACTTCTCGTTCATCACGTCGTCGCTCAAATACGTGATGTGACCGATCATGCGGGCGATGCGCAGGCCGCGCTTGGGCACCACACCCTGCGCATAAAAGTGCCCGTTGTGGAAGTCCGGATCGGTCACGATGGCGCGACGCGCCACTTCGTTGAAGGCGATGTTCTCAGCATTCAGGTTGGGCGCGCTGGCCACCACCACGGCGTGTTTCACGCGCTCGGGGTATTGCAACGTCCAAGAGAGTGCCTGCATGCCCCCCAAGCTGCCACCCATCACGGCCGCCAGTTGTTCAATGCCCAAGGCGTCCAGCAAACGGGCCTGGGCGTTGACCCAGTCTTCCACCGTGATCACCGGAAAGTCTGCACCGTACTCACGGCCTGTCTCTGGATTGACGTGCATGGGCCCGGTCGAGCCAAAGCAGGAGCCCAGATTGTTCACGCCAATGACAAAAAAGCGGTCGGTGTCCAGCGACTTGCCGGGGCCGATCATGTTGTCCCACCAGCCGGTGTTGTTGGGCTGGTCGGCGTACACGCCCGCCACATGGTGCGAAGCGTTCAGCGCGTGGCAAATCAGCACCGCGTTGGATTGGTCGGCGTTGAGCGTGCCGTAGGTTTCGTAGCTCAATGAATAGCCACGGATGGAGGCGCCGCTTTGCAAAGGCAAAGGGGCTTCAAACAGCATGCTTTGGGACTCGGCGATCAGCATCGAAGGTGTTCAGTGTGCAAAAAAACAAAACCCGGCTTCGCGGTCAGCTGGGCCGGGCTTCAGTGAGTTGAAACACACGCCATTTAGCTGAATTTCGAAACCCTGTGGTTTCGGCGCCCGCAATCGGGTTCAAATCGGCGCATGGCGCAAGTATAAGTCCAAGCGATTTCACCCCGGTCAGGAGCCCCCATGTCAGAACTTTATGGCTCAGACGCCTACAGCCCCGCTGAAATTGCCCGCCGTGTCGAGGCCGTGGGCGAGGTCAAGGCCCGCATGGCTTGGCTGCCTTTGGCTTTGCTGGGCGTGCTGGCCGGCGCCTTCATTGGCTTGGGCGCCATGCTGTTTGTGCTGGTCAAGTCCGACCCGGGTTTGGGCTTTGCTGTCAGCGCATTGCTGGGCGGCTTGGTGTTTTCTGTGGGCTTGTTGATGGTGGTCGTGGCCGGGGCTGAGTTGTTCACCGGCAACCACCTGATCGTCATGGCCTGGGCCGATGGGCGGGTGAGCGCGGCGCAGGTGTTGCGCAACTGGGCCACAGTGGTCGTGGCCAATTTGGTCGGCGCAGCCGGGCTGGCGCTGTTGGTGTGGGCCAGTGGCCATGCCAGCCTGAACGGCGGCGCGATCGGCCACACAGTGGTGCAGATCGCGGTGGCCAAGCAGGAGCTGCCCTTTGTCACCGCCTTGCTGCGTGGTGTGCTGTGCAATGTGCTGGTGTGCATGGCCGTGTGGATGGCCATGGGCGGGCGCAGTTTGGTGGACAAGGCGGTGGCCGTGGTGTTCCCGGTCACGGCTTTTGTCGCGGCAGGGTTTGAGCACAGCATTGCCAACATGTACCTGATGCCCTTGGCCATGCTGCTGCAGCATGATGGCCTGGCAGGTCACGCCGCTGTCACCTGGGGAGGCATGCTGGGCAACCTGCTGCCTGTGATTGTGGGCAATCTGTTGGGCGGCGCGGTGTTGGTGGCCGGCGTTTACCACGTCATTTACAAACGGCATCCGCCCACTTGAAACCATCGCGCACAGGGTGCGCTCCTACAAGGGACCACGCTGCCTGTTTGTAAGAGCCCACCCTGTGGGCGATTGGGCGTGGTACGCGCCACCGTTGCTCAAGTGCCCCAGCCCGACAGTGCGATGACGCCCAGCACCGCAAAAATACCGGCCGAGATCAGGTGCACCAGGCGCAGCGGCACCCGTCGGGTGATGGCCTCGCCCAGCCACACCACCGGGGCGTTGGCCAACATCATGCCCAGCGTGGTGCCCACCACCACGGCGAACCAGGCCTGGTATTGCGCCGAGAGCATGACGGTGGCGATTTGCGTCTTGTCCCCCATCTCGGCCAGGAAGAAGGCCACCACGGTGGTGAGAAACACCCCGAACCGTGGCGCGCTGTCGCCGTCTTCGTCGTCCAGCTTGTCCGGGATCAGCATCCAGACTGCCATGGCAATGAAAGAAGCGCCCAGCAGCCAACGCAGCACATCTGGCCCAATGACGGTGGTGACCCAGTGACCCACAGCACCGGCCAGGCCGTGGTTGGCCAGGGTGGCCACCAGGATGCCCAGCACGATGGGCCAAGGCTTGCGAAAACGGGCAGCCAGTACCAGCGACAGCAGTTGGGTTTTGTCACCCATTTCGGCCAAAGCCACGATGCCGGTGGAGACGAGGAAGGCTTCCATGTTGGGACAGTGTTCTGAGTCGTGAAAGACGGGCATCTTAACGGGTGAGAGGGCCCACTTCCCTTGCTAGATCGGGGGCGTGCATCAATTTGGGCCTGTTTCTTGCTTTGATTTGGTGCGAAAAAAGAGTTTGGGCTCTCAATGCACCAAAACAATTCAACTATCTTCAGAAGACGATCATGGAAGCACTGAAACAGGGCGCGGATGCGCTATTTATTTTGTTGGGCGGCATCATGGTGTTGGCCATGCACGCGGGTTTTGCCTTTTTGGAGCTGGGCACGGTCCGCAAAAAGAGCCAGGTCAATGCGCTGGTCAAAATCCTGGTCGATTTTTCAGTCTCGACCGTGGTGTATTTTGTGGTGGGCTACAGCGTGGCCTACGGCACCACCTTTTTTGTGGGGGCCGAGCAACTGGCGGCCAAGAACGGCTATGACCTGGTCAAGTTCTTCTTTTTGCTGACCTTCGCGGCGGCCATCCCCGCCATCATTTCAGGCGGCATTGCCGAGCGGGCCAAGTTTTGGCCCCAGCTGATCGCGACAGCGGTGATCGTCGGCTTTGTTTACCCCTTCTTCGAGGGCATCGTCTGGAACCAGCACTTCGGCGTACAGGCCTGGATCAAGGCCGTCACGGGTGACGAGTTTCACGATTTTGCGGGCTCGGTGGTGGTGCATGCCATGGGCGGCTGGATTGCTTTGCCTGCGGTGGTTTTGCTGGGTGCGCGATACAACCGTTACCGCAAGGACGGACAGGTTTCGGCACACCCACCGTCCAGCATTCCATTTTTGGCCCTGGGCTCCTGGATTTTGATTGTGGGCTGGTTTGGCTTCAACGTGATGAGCGCCCAGACCCTCGACAAAATGTCAGGTTTGGTGGCGGTCAATTCACTCATGGCCATGGTGGGCGGCACCTTGGCGGCCTTGATTTTGGGCCGCAATGACCCTGGTTTTGTGCACAACGGTCCTTTGGCGGGTTTGGTGGCGGTCTGTGCCGGTTCCGATTTGATGCACCCATTTGGTGCGCTGGCGGTTGGTGCTGTGGCTGGAGCCCTGTTTGTGATCATGTTCACCCTGACCCAAAACAAATGGAAGATCGATGACGTGTTGGGGGTTTGGCCCTTGCACGGCATTTGTGGTGCCTGGGGAGGTATCGCCGCGGGCATTTTTGGCACCACCGCTTTGGGGGGGCTCGGCGGGGTCAATTTGACAGCACAGCTGATGGGCACCTTTTTGGGCGTGTTTTGGGCTTTGTTGGGTGGGTGCGTGATTTATGGGGTTTTGAAAATCACCCTGGGTCTGAAACTGAGTCAGGAAGAAGAATATGACGGGGCTGATTTGAGCATTCACAAAATCAGTGCGACACCTGACCGAGAGGTGAGTTGGTAAAACAACAAATCTCGGGTGCAAGCCCCGTTTTATCGGGGTATTGGGGGATTTCCCCTTGTTATTTATTTTGTTTTATCACTCATAATTCATCGGCTTCGAAGCGATTTGCAGCGAAGTCATGTTTGCGGTGACCCAATCAGTTTCGCTTTCCTTACGATGTTTTCAGGTATGTCGAATGCGTTTTCGAAGCTCCATCGCTTTTATCTCTGTGTTTTGAGGAGTCCCTTTCATGGGCAACAAACTTTACGTCGGCAACCTGCCTTACTCTGTTCGTGACGGCGATCTGGAACAAGCCTTCGGTGCATTCGGTGCTGTCACCAGCGCCAAAGTCATGATGGAACGTGACACCGGTCGCTCCAAGGGCTTCGGCTTTGTGGAAATGGGCAGCGATGACGAGGCCCAAGCCGCCATCAACGGCATGAATGGCCAGCCTTTGGGCGGACGCAATGTCGTGGTGAACGAAGCGCGCCCCATGGAAGCTCGCCCACCCCGTTCCGGTGGTGGTGGCTTTGGCGGCGGTGGCGGCTACGGCGGTGGTCGCCGTGAAGGCGGCGGTGGTTTTGGTGGCGGCCGTGAAGGTGGCGGTGGTGGTTATGGCGGTGGTCGCGAAGGCGGCGGCGGTTATGGCGGCGGTCGCCGTGAAGGCGGCGGCTATGGCGGCGGCGAGGGCGGTGGTGGTGGCTTTCGCAGCCCCTACGGCTCAGGCCCCCGCGGTGGTGGTCGCCGTGAAGGCGGTGGTGGTCGCGAAGGCGGCGGCTACGGCTACTGATGCCCCTATTGGCTGATGTTTCAGCCACATGCTCACAAAGCCCTGCCCTGCAGGGCTTTGTGCTTTTCAGGGCTGGCGTTGTGTGGGGGCCAGAACAGACTTCACTCGACCGTCCAGGGTGTAGAGCCCTTGGCGTGTATCGAAGTCCATGGTTTGCGCAGTGAAGACATCGGCACCCCTGACGATTTCAACGGGCACCTGCGAAGTCAGGCGTTCCTCATCCAGCAAGACCTTCATGGACTCTCCCTTGAGGCTCATGCGAGGGCCTTGGGCGTCGGCCGCGCGCACAGCCAGTACCCCTCCGCTCAAGATGACGGTTTGCATGGGTTCATTCGAAACCCCTTTGGGGGCTTGCGCCTGGACGCGGGTGCCCAATTCATTTTCGGCAAAGATCCGGATGTTCTGTATGTGCAACTCTTGCTCAGCCGGAAAATGGGTGGCGCTTTGGCCGCCGACTTCGCGTGTCATGCGGCCCGAAGTGTCAAAGGATTTGACGGTGAACTTCTCCAGCCGGTAGTCCGGATCCTGGCGCTGTTGCTTGTCCGGGCGTGGGGGCTGCAAGTCGGGCATGCTGCGCACCAGCCACCAACTGCCCAAGGCCAGCAAGGCAAAAAGAAACAATGGCAGGTAAATGGTGAGTCGGTCAAGCGTATGACGCAGACGCATCCAGGCGCTCATGCGGAAGCACCCGGATGGTCATGAACGCCCACTTCAGCGAGCAAGGCCGCGTAATGCCCCCCCGCCACCAGCAGCACATCGCAAAACGCCCGGGCGGCGCCTTCGCCACCGCGTTCGGCGGTGGTGAAGTGGGCCAGTGCTTTGGCTTGTGCATGGGCATTGGCCGGTGCACAGGCGAAGGCCGCCCGTTGCATCACGGGCAGATCAGGCCAGTCATCGCCCATCGCGGCGGCCTGTGACCAGCTCAGGCCCAGTTGACCCAAGAAGTCTTCGGCGGCGGGGCGTTTGTCTTCGGTGCCAAAACGGGCATGGGTGATGCCCAGTGCCTTCAGGCGCAAGCGCAAAGGGGCAGAGTCGCGCCCCGTGATGACCACCGGCGTGATGCCTGCCTTTTGCAGCAGCTTCAGGCCCTGACCATCCAGCGTGTTGAAGCGCTTGAGGGTTTCGCCGGACTTTGAAAAGTACAGGCCGCCATCGGTCAAGACGCCGTCGATGTCGAAAAACGCCACACGCACGCCTTGGGCTTGCAGCAGCAATTCGGGCTGGTAATTCAGGGCCGGGATGATCGCTTGCATGTCAGATCACCTTGGCCCGCATCAGGTCGTTGGAGTTGATGGCACCGCACAACAGACCCTCGGCATCGACCACCAGGATGCTCGTGATGCGGTGCAGTTCCATCATTTCGGCCGCCTCAACCGCCAGCGCATCGTGGCGGATGGTGCGCGGGTTGGGGTGCATCACCTCGCGGGCTTTGAGCTCGCGCAGGTCCACCCCTTTTTCGATCAGGCGGCGCAAGTCGCCATCGGTGAACACGCCCAACACCCGACCGGCAGCATCGGTGACCGCGGTGGCGCCAAGGCCTTTGGCGCTCATCTCCCGCATCAGTGTGGTGAACCCGGCATCTGGCGCCACGTGGGGCACATCGTTGCCTTTTCGCATGACATCGCCCACATGGGTGAGCAGCTTGCGCCCCAAAGCGCCGCCTGGGTGCGAGCGCGCAAAGTCTTCGGGCTTGAAGCCCCGAGCATCCAGCAAGGCCACCGCCAGCGCATCACCCATGGCCAGCTGGGCCGTGGTGCTGGCCGTGGGCGCAAGGTTGAGGGGGCAGGCTTCCTTGTCCACCGAGCAGTCGAGCACCACGTCGGCGTGTCGCGCCAAGGACGATTGCAGACCGCCCGTCAGCGCGATCAGCGGCACACCTTGTCGCTTGAGCACCGGCAGGATGGCCACCAGCTCGTCGCTCTCACCACTGTTGGAGATGGCCAGCACCACATCCACCGTCTTGATCATGCCCAGATCGCCATGGCTGGCTTCACCGGGGTGCACAAACATGGCCGGGGTGCCGGTAGAGGCCAAGGTGGCCGCGATCTTGCGGCCGATGTGGCCACTTTTGCCCATGCCCGTGACCACCACCCGGCCCTGAACGGCCAACACCATGTTGACGGCTTTGACAAAGCGTTCGTCCAGGCGATCCTTGAGTTGAAGCAGCGCCGCCGCTTCAATGTCGAGGGTCTCGCGCGCGAGTTTCAGGGTGGTCGAGGGTTGGGCCAGCATGCGGGCCATTTTATCGACTCGGTGCCGCGGGGGCTTGTTAATATGCGCTCCGGCATTTCCAGGTTGCACCGCAGGGCTGTAGGCCCACTGGCGGTGGCCACCTCCCAAGACACAGCAAGCGAGACAAGACATGGACGACCTGAACGTCAACAACTACCTGAAAAGCCATATCCGCACGGTGCCCGACTGGCCTGCGCCGGGCGTGCAGTTTCGCGACATCACACCGCTGCTGCAAGACCCCCGGGTTTTCCGGGTCCTGATCGATGCCTTTGTGCACCGCTACATGCAGCCCGCCCTGCGCCCGGATGTGGTGGCGGGGCTGGATGCGCGGGGTTTCATTCTGGGCTCGGTGGTGGCCTACGAATTGGGCGTGGGCTTTGTGCCGATTCGCAAAAAAGGCAAGCTGCCCTTCACCACCGTGGAAGAAACCTACGAACTCGAGTACGGCAGCGCCACGGTGGAGCTGCACACCGACGCGGTCCAAGCCGGTCAGCGGGTGTTGCTCATCGACGACCTGATCGCCACGGGCGGCACCATGATGGCGGGCAAAAAACTGCTCGAAAAACTCGGCGCCAGCGTGATCGAAGGTGCCGCCATTGTGGACTTGCCCGAACTGGGCGGCTCTCAGCGCATCGAGGGCAGCGGCCTGCCATTGTTCACGCTGGTCTCTTTCGAGGGGCATTGAATCCGCTTGGGGTGTCGCGCATGACGCAGACAGGCCGGGTGGCTGGTTTTATGCTGGACCTTTCCGCCCTTTGTACGACTTGCCATGAACGCACCCCACATCCCCCCAGCGGCCGCCGATGACCGCGTGCCTTACGCCAAACCCCAACCCTGGGGCATGGCCCCCGACATGGTGGTGCACAACGTGCAAACCGAAGACGAACGCCTCTGGGCCCCGGTGGCCCCGGGCATTTGGTCGCGTCCATTGCACCTCAATGTGTCCGGTGGCTTTTATGTGCACCTGCTCAAGGTCAAGCGCTCGGGCCTGCTGCAGCGCCACCGCCACTCGGGCATGGTGCATGCCCATGTGTTGCGCGGCAAATGGCTGTACCTGGAGCACGACTGGGTGGCCGAAGAAGGCAGCTATGTGTTTGAACCTCCGGGCGAGACCCACACCCTGGTGGTGCCCGACGACTGCCAGGACATGGTGACCCTCTTCACCGTGCACGGTGCCTTGATGTACGTGGACACCCAGGGCAATGCCACGGGCTACGATGACGTCTTCACGCGCATCGAAAAATACCGCGCTCACTTTGAGGCTGTCGGGCTGGGGGCGGATTACGTGAAGAACTTCATGCGTTGAGTGGCACCAGGCGCAAAAAAACCGCTCATCTGAGCGGTTTTTTCTTTGACCGAAGCCTGGCCGGTGTGTGGCTTCAAAGGGGCTTTTTGATCCAATTGGCAATCTCGCCAATGATGCCGCGCCGGAAAGCCAGCACACACACCACAAAGATCACGCCTTGAACGATGGTCACCCAAGCACCCAGTTGGGCCAGGTAGTTCTGCATGCTCACGATCACGGCAGCCCCTGCAACCGGGCCGAAGAGTGTGCCCATGCCGCCGACCAGGGTCATCAGCACGACCTCGCCCGACATGGACCAATGCACATCCGTCAGCGACGCCAGCTGAAACACCAAGGACTTGGTCGCACCGGCCGTGCCCGCGATGGCGCCCGAGATGACAAAGGCCAGCAGCTTGAATTTGTCGGTGTCATAGCCCAGGGAGGTGGCGCGGTCCTGGTGCTCGCGGATGGCCTTGAGGATTTGACCGAACGGGGAGTGGATGACACGCCAGATGAACAGGAACCCGATGATGAAGATCGCGAACACAAACATGTACATGTTCATGTTGTCGGCCAGGTCAATGAAGCCAAAAAGCTTGCCGCGCGGCACGCTTTGGATGCCGTCTTCGCCACCGGTAAATGGCGCCTGCAGCGAGAAGAAGAAGATCATCTGGGCCAGCGCCAGGGTGATCATCGCAAAGTAGATGCCCTGTCGGCGAATGGCCAGGGAGCCCACCACATAAGCCAGCACCATGGAGCAGAAGGTGCCGAACAGGACAGCCAATTCGGGGTTAAAACCCCAGACCTTGGCGGCGTGGGCAGAGGCATAGCCCGCGCTGCCCAAGAACATGGCGTGCCCAAAGGACAACAGTCCTCCAAAGCCCAGCAGCAGGTTGAATGCGCAGGCAAACAGGGCGAAACACATGACCTTCATCAGGAAGATGGGGTACACCCAAATCGGTGCAATGGTGAAAGCCAGCACCATGATGGCGAACGCCACCCACAGAGATCGTGAGGACGATGAGGTCGCAGAGGCAATTGCAGAGTTCGACATGGCGCTTTACTTCTGGGTACCGAACAGGCCGGCGGGCTTGATGAGCAGAACGATAGCCATGATCACGAAGATCACGGTGGACGAAGCTTCGGGATAGAACACCTTGGTCAAACCTTCGATCAGGCCCAGACCAAAGCCGGTGACGATGGCGCCCATGATGGAGCCCATGCCGCCAATCACCACCACCGCAAAAACCACAATGATCAGATCGGCGCCCATGGTGGGGTTGACCTGGTAGATGGGTGCGGCCATCACGCCAGCCAAGGCAGCCAGTGCAACGCCAAAGCCATAAGTCAGGGTGATCATGCGTGGCACGTTGATGCCAAAGGACTGCACCAGGCTGGGGTTTTCGGTGGCTGCCCGCAAATAGGCGCCCAGCTTGGTTCGCTCAATCACGTACCACGTGGCCAGACACACCACCAGCGAAGCGACGATGACCCACGCCCGGTATTTGGGCAAGAACATGAAGCCGGTATTGATCGCGCCCTTGAACACATCGGGCACGGGATAAGGCATGCCCGACGAACCGAACTCATGGCGAAACAGGCCCTGGATGATCAACGCCAATCCGAACGTGAGCAGCAGGCCATACAGATGGTCCAGTTTGTAGAGTTGTTTGAGCATCGTGCGCTCAATCAGCACCCCTGTGGCGCCCACCACAATGGGTGTGACCACCAAGGCCACCCAGTAATTCATGCCCAACTTTTGCAAGCCCAGGTAGGCCACAAAGGCGCCCAGCATGTACTGGGCGCCGTGGGTGAAGTTGATGATGTTGAGCAGACCGAAAATCACCGCCAGGCCCAGCGAGAGCAGCGCATAAAACGAACCGTTGATCAGTCCGATCAGCAATTGCCCAAAGAGGGCTTGTGAGGGAATGCCAAAAATTTCCATGGCGGTGACTTTGGTTAACTCAAGACAGAGGGTTTACTTTTTGACCAGCGGGCACTCGCTCTCGGACAGCGGGCGGAATGCCTCGTTGGCCGGGATGGTGGCTGCCAGTTTGTAGTAGTCGTAGGGGCCCTTGGACTCCGAAGGCTTCTTCACCTCGAACAGGTAAGCCGGGTGGATCTTGCGGCCATCGGCACGGACAATGCCCTTGCCGAACAAGGGATCGTCAGTGGGCAGCTCTTTCATCTTGGCGGCCACTTTGGTGCCGTCATCGGTCTTGGCTGCTTCAACAGCCTTGAGGTAATGCAGCACGCTGGAATAAACACCGGCTTGCACCATGGAAGGCATCTTGCCGTTGTTGGCGCTGGCAAAGCGGCGTGACCATGCGCGCGTCTGGTCGTTCAGGTCCCAGTAGAAGGTCTCGGTCAGCATCAAACCTTGCGCCACATTCAGACCCAGGGAGTGGACATCTGGCAAGAACACCAGCAAACCAGCCAGGTTTTGGCCGCCACGGGTGATGCCGAATTCGGCGGCTTGCTTGATCGAGTTGGTGGTGTCGCCACCTGCGTTGGCCAAACCAATGATCTTGGCTTTGGAGGCTTGCGCTTGCAACAAGAAAGAAGAGAAGTCCTGTGTCGGGAAGGGGGTGCGCACTTTGCCGACCACGCGCCCGCCATTCTTCGTCACCACCGCTTCGGTATCGCGCTCAAGCGCGTGGCCGAAAGCATAGTCAGCGGTCAAGAAGAACCAGGTATTGCCACCGTTCTTGACGATCGCCTTGCCGGTGCCGTTGGCCAGCATCCAGGTGTCATACGCCCAGTGGATGGTGTTGGCGTTGCAGGCCTTGCCTGTCAGGTCGGAGGTGGCCGAACCAGCGTTGACGTGCAGCTTGCCTTTTTCACGGGCAATGGCCGCCACAGCCAGGCCCACGGAGGACGTGGGCACGTCGGCGATCATGTCAACCTTGTCGGTGTCAAACCACTGGCGGGCAATGTTGGAGCCCACGTCGGGTTTGTTCTGGTGGTCGGCGCCGATCACTTCAATCTTGAGTTTGGAGCCGGTGGCTTTGACGTAGTCTTCGACCGCCATGCGGGCTGCCAGCAGCGAGCCAGGTCCGGTGATGTCCGAGTACAGACCCGACATGTCGTTGAGCACGCCGATCTTCACGGTGCCGTCAGAAATCTGGGCTTGGGCGGCACCGCCAAAGGCACAGGCCGCGGCTGCGGCGAGGGTGAGAAGTTTGCGTTTCATGGTGTTGTCTCCTGGTTGAAAAATCAGACGCCGAGGTACTCGTTGAGCATGCCCATCTTGTGGGGAAGTTCCACCGAGGTGAAACCCTCCACGATTTGCCCGTGCTCCATCACATAAAAACGGTCGGCCAAGGGCGCTGCAAAGCGGAAGTTCTGCTCGACCATGATGATGGTGTAACCCTTGGCCTTGAGGGAGCGGATCATGCGGGCCAAGGCCTGCACAATCACAGGCGCCAGGCCTTCCGAAATTTCATCCAGCAATAAAAAGCGGGCACCCGTGCGCAAAATGCGCCCAACGGCCAACATTTGTTGTTCGCCACCCGACAAGCGTGTTCCCGGGCTGTTTTTGCGTTCCAGAAGGTTGGGGAACATCTCGTAAATTTCGTCCAAGCCCATGCCGCCACTGGCGATCACGGGCGGCAGCAGCAGGTTTTCTTCGCAGGTGAGCGATGCAAAAATGCCGCGCTCCTCTGGGCAATAACCGATGCCCAATTTGGCGATCTGGTGCGGTGCCAGGCTGACCGACTCGGTGCCATTGATGGTGATGCTGCCGGTGCGCTTGCCGACTAAACCGAGAATCGACTTGATCGTGGTGGTGCGCCCCGCACCATTGCGGCCAAGCAGGGTGACCACTTCACCTTCATTGACCGTGAGGTTGACGCCATGCAGGATGTGCGACTCGCCATACCAGGCGTGCAGGTCACTGATGCGCAGGAATTCTTTGGACTCAGCCATGGGCCCCCTCCAGCTGGTTGTCGGCCGTGCCCATGTAGGCTTCGAGCACTTGCGGGTTCTGTGACACCACGGCGTAAGGCCCTTCGGCAATCACTTGGCCGCGTTGCAAGACACTGATGGTGTCGGCAATTTTGGAGACCACGTTCATGTTGTGCTCGACCATCAAAATGGTGCGGTTGGCACCCACTTTTTTGATCAACTGCGTGACGCGGTCCACATCTTCATGGCCCATGCCTTGGGTGGGTTCATCCAGCAGCATGAGCTCGGGCTCCATCGCCAGCGTGGTGGCAATTTCAAGAGCGCGCTTGCGGCCATAAGGCAACTCGACCGCCATCAAATTCGATATGTCCTGCAAGTCGACTTCGGCCAGCAGTTGCATGGCGCGGTCGTTCAGGCTGTCCAGGACACGCTCAGAGCGCCAGAACTGCATGGACATGCCGGCTCCGCGTTGCAAGGCGATGCGCACGTTTTCCACCACTGACAGGTTGGGGAAGGTGGCAGAAATCTGGAAAGACCGAACGATGCCGCGCCGGGCAATCTGTGCAGGTTTTTCACCCGTGATGTCACGGCCGTTGAAGAGGATTTGCCCGCGTGTCGGGATCAGGAACTTGGTCAGCAGGTTGAACACGGTGGTTTTGCCTGCACCATTGGGCCCGATCAGTGCGTGAATTTCACCACGACGAACCTGCAGGTTGACATCGTTGACAGCCACAAACCCTTTGAACTCCTTGATGAGTCCGCGGGTTTCGAGAATGATTTCGTCAGCCATTGTGTCTTGCACCAGGACGGAAAAGAAAAATGTCTTAGCGCATTCTGTATTCCGTGCAACAGCTGCGTTACATGGTTATCCCCAATTCATGTCCCTTAAGCGACTGAGCTTGCAAGCGGCTGACGTGTTGGGGTCGGCCTGCAGGGTCTTCGCCGCCTCAAATCAGTGCAGCGCCCTTGCGCTGTGCCTGTGCGCCACCGCTATCGCCGCGGTCATTCGTGCGGCTGGTGGCCAAGCGCAGCACCTGCAAATAGCCGGTGGCCAGTTCCATGCGCGGCCCCAAGCCTTGCGCCATCAGCATGCGGTGGGCGGCAGGCAATTTCCAGCACGGGGTGAAAACAAACAGGTGGTGTTCGAGGTGGTAATTCACCCAATAAGGTGCCAGCACCACGCGCATGCCCCAATTGGCCATTGTGGTGCGCGTGTTGCGCAAGCGGTCATCGTTGTCGCCCACGACGGCATGCTCAGCGATGTTGCGGATGCGGCTGATCACCTGGTACCAGGTCAGCAAGGGCAGCAGCCACAAGGCCAAGTAAGCCCACCACACACCGGCCGCGGCGGTGACCGCGAAGATGAGCAGGTTGCTGAGAAAGAAATGTTTTTCTGCGGCCACCAGTTTCTTCAGACGCTGCCAGGGGCTCGGGTCATCGCCCATTTCCATGCGGAAAAAATCCATGCGCCGCTGGTAGCCGGTGATGCCCAAAATGTCACGCCGCATCTTGCGCCAAAAGCTTTGACGGGTGATGGGAAAGGGGGCCGACAAAATCAAGTCGGGGTCTTGTGCTTGCTGGGTGTGGCGGTGGTGACTCAGGTGATAGGGGCGGTACAGCGTGAGGCTCGCGCCCACGGGCCAGCCGCACAAAAACGCACCCAGCGTGTCGTTGAGCCGGGTGTTTTTGAACAAGGCGCGGTGCGCCGCATCGTGCATCAAAATCGCCAGGCCCAGCTGCCTGCCGCCAATGACCACCACGGCGACGACGAAGCTCAAGGGGTTGGGCCACACCACAAAAAATGCCATCGCCAGCGCAATCACGCCCCAAGCGTGCAGCACCAGGTATGCGCCCATCCAGTCCGAGCGTTCGCGCAAATAGGCGTCTTGCTCGGGGGTCAGAATGGACTGAGGTTCGACGTTCATGGCAAGGACCCAAGGCAAAGAAGTCATCTTCTGTCCTATGACACTTCAAATCAGTCTCGTTTGTGACCTTTTGGGGGCTTTCCCTCAGGGATGGACCCATGCTTTGGCATCACTTGCCGATGCAAAAGCTCGAAAAAATCACGCCCAGCAAATCGTCAGCGCTGAAAGCGCCGGTGATCTCGTTCAGGGCGTTCTGACCCAGGCGCAGCTCCTCGGCCAGCAGGTCCAGGTTTTGCGCGTGAGCGGCCAGATGGGCGCTGGCCACCTCCAGGTGTTCGCGCACCCGGTGCAGGGCTTGCACATGGCGTTCGCGGGCCATGAACAGGCCTTCACTGGCTTGCTGCCAACCTGCTTGTTGCAGCAATTGCTGGCGCAGTGCTTGCAGCCCTTCGCCGGTACGGGCCGACAGCGTCAGGCCCGCGCGTGCAGGCGTGGTGTCTGCGGCATCGGCCTTGTTCCACACATCGATCACGTGCACGCTGTGGGGCAAGCGCGCCTGCAAGGCGGCGGCGATCTCGGCATCGGCGCGGTCGTATTCGCTCTGGCCTGCACGCGTCAGGTCGTGCAAAAACAGCACCGCGTCGGCGTTTTCAATCTGCCCCCATGCGCGGGCTATGCCGATTTGCTCTACCTCGTCCACACCCTCGCCTTCACGCAAGCCCGCAGTGTCGATCACATGCAAGGGCACGCCTTCGATCTGGATGGTCTGCTGCACCACATCGCGCGTGGTGCCCGCAATCGGCGTGACGATGGCCAGCTCGGCGCCTGCCAGTGCGTTGAGCAGCGAGCTTTTGCCCGCGTTGGGCTGGCCTGCAATCACCACCTTGATGCCTTCGCGCAGCAAAGCGCCTTGCCTGGCTTTGCCGAGCACCGTCAGCAGCGCGGATTGCAATCGCGTCAGTTGACCTTGCGCATCGGCTTTTTGCAAAAAGTCGATTTCTTCTTCCGGAAAGTCCAGCGTGGCCTCGACCAACATGCGCAGGTGGATCAGCGCATCGCGCAGCACATGAATCTCTTTGGAAAAATCACCCGCCAAAGAGCGGCTGGCGCTGCGGGCGGCGGCTTCGGTGCTGGCGTCGATCAGGTCGGCAATCGCTTCGGCTTGGGCCAGGTCGATCTTGTCGTTCAGAAAGGCCCGCTCAGAAAACTCGCCCGGTTGCGCCACCCGCAAACCCGCCAGACGCGGCAGGCCTGTGGCCGGGTGGATTTCGGCAGCAGCCTGCAAACACCGCGCCACCAGCAATTGCAAAACCACGGGCCCGCCATGTGCCTGCAACTCCAGCACATCTTCGCCGGTGAACGAATGGGGTGCCACAAAATGCAAAGCCAAGCCATGGTCAATCGGGCTGCCATCGGCATCGGCAAAGGCCAAATAGGTGGCCTCTCGCGCTTTCAGGCTGCGCCCGCACAGCGCTTCGATCAAGGGCGACAGCTGCTTTCCCGAAACCCGCACGATGCCCACCGCCCCGCGACCGGGTGCGGTGGCGATGGCAACGATGGGCTCGTGGTGTCTGGCAAGCATGCTGGGGTTGCAAAAGATGGGGGTGAGAACGGGTGAATCCAAAAAAAGGCCGCTTGCGCGGCCTTTTGAAATCACTTGAACTTGGGCAAATTGAACTGCGGTGGCACACCCATGCGGGTGTTGATCATCCACTGCTGTGCAATCGACAAGATGTTGTTCGTGATCCAGTACAGCACCAGACCTGCGGGGAAGAAGAAGAACATCACCGAGAAAATCAGCGGCATGAACCACATCAATTTGGCTTGCATCGGGTCTGGTGGCGCAGGGTTGAGCGCTGTTTGCAACAAAGTGGTCAGCGTCATGATGAAAGGCAGGATGAAGTAGGGGTCGGGCGCCGACAAGTCCTGGATCCAGCCGACCCAGGGGGCGTTGCGCATTTCCACGCTGGACAACAGCACCCAGTACAAGGCAATGAAGACAGGAATCTGCACCATGATCGGGAAGCAGCCGCCCATCGGGTTGACCTTTTCCTCGCGGTAGATCTTCATCATCTCCTGCTGCATTTGCTGGGGGTTGTTTTTAAGACGCTCCCGCATTTCCATGATCTTGGGGTTGATGGCCTTCATTTTGGCCATGCTGGCGTAAGCCTTGGCGTTGAGCCAGTAAAACGCGATCTTGATCAGCAGCACCAGCGCCACAATGGCCCAGCCCCAGTTTTGCAAGACGCTGTGCAATTGGTCCAGCAGCCAATACAAAGGCTTGGACAACATCGCCAGCCAGCCATAGTCTTTCACCAAGTCCAGACCCGGCGTCAGGGCTTCCAGCACTTTCTCTTCCTGAGGGCCGCTGAACAGCTGATTGGACAAGGTCTTCGACTGGCCAGGCGCCAACTCTGCCAGGGCTGTGATCATGCCCACGGCATACAGGTTGGTGTCGACTTTGCGCACAAAGTTTTCGCGCTGTACGCCCTCGGGCAACAGCCAGGCGCTGGCAAAGTAATGCTGCACCATGGCCACATAGCCGTTGGCAGAGGACTTGTCGATCTCGGCCTTGTTTTTCTCGATGTCTTCGAAGTCCACCTTGTTGTACTTCTTGGCGTCTGTGTAAATCGCCGGGCCGGTGAAGGTGAAGTAAAAGGCGGACTCACCCTCGGGCGCATTGCCATCGCGCACCAGTTGCATGTACAGCTGGGGCGAAACAGGCGCATTGCTGTTGTTCACCACTTCGTGTTTGACGCCCACCACATAGCTGCCGCGCTGCAGGGTGTAGGTCTTGATCAGCTTGACGCCGTTCAGCTCGTCGGACTCGAAGCGCAAGGCCAGCTCGTTCTGGCCGTCCTTGAGGGTGCGCTCGCCGCTGAACTTCATCGGCGTTTTGTGCGTGGGGAAGTTGCCACCAATCAGGCCCGTCTGGGCCATGTAAACGCGTTTGGCGCTTTGGTCCAGCAACACCATGTTCTTGTTGGGATCGACCAGATCGCGGTGCTGTGTGAACTCGTTGCGCACCAAAGAGCCGCCTTCGGTGTCAAAGGTGAGTTTGAGCACATCGGTTTCGACTTCGATTTTTTCACGCGGCGCGGCCGAGGCTGCGGGCGCAGACGAGGGCACCTGCCCGGGTGTGGCCGTGATGGCCACCGTGGCCGAAGGCAAGGCATTGGCGCTGCTGTTGGCCGAGGCATTGCTGCTGGCTGTCGATGCGACTTCCGGTTTGGGGAAGAACGTGGCTTTCTTGCCGTTGTGCAATTGCCATTGATCCCAAAGCAAAACCAGGGAAAAACCAAAAATCACCCAAAGGATGGTGCGGCGGATATCGTTCATGGGGTTTTCTTTGACGACGAAGGAGATAACAAAGCAGAGAACAAGCGAGGTGCCTGTGTGGGAACCGGGTCGTGGCCACCCTGGCACCAAGGGCCACAGCGCACCAAACGGTGCACGGTCAGGTAAGCCCCGGAGGCTGCGCCGTGCGAAGACAAGGCATCCAGCGCATAGGCAGAGCAAGTCGGCTCAAACCTGCAAGAGGATCCCAGCCAGGGGCTCAGCAACAAGCGGTAGCCGCGCACCAGACCCATCAAAAAGCGCTGCACGATCATGAGCGCACCCCTTGGTGATGGCCGTGGTGCAAAGCGCGTTCAAACAACTGCTCCAGTTCTTGTCGCACCGCAAGTTTGAGGTGGTCCGAGCTGGCGCTGATGTACACCTTGCGGTCAAACGTGGTGCGCAAGCGAACCACATGGGCCGCCGCAGGCAAATGGTGGCAAAAGCGTTCACCCACGTTGTAGATCTGGCGTTTGATGGCGTTTCGGGTGACCGCACGACGGGCCCAGCGCTTGGGCACCATGGCGCCCAGCCAGACATCAAACAAGTCAAAAAGGGCCTGCTCCTGTGAAGGAGCAGGCCCCACTTGTCCGGAGGGAAACGCTGAGGTGTCAGTGGGCTGGGCCAGAGTCAGGCGGTGCAAGGCAAAGTGCGCAGTCCGCGAGACCGTACCGCCCGCCAGGGCAGCCTGAAACTGTGGGCGTGTTTTTAGACGCTGCACGATGACCAAGCCCTGGCTTCAACCGCCCGCAGTGGCAACAGGCCACACACAGACGGCTGAACATTCATTAGACAGCCAGGCGCTTGCGGCCCTTGGCGCGGCGAGCGTTGATCACAGCGCGGCCACCGCGTGTCTTCATGCGGACCAGAAAACCGTGGGTACGGGCGCGGCGTGTTTTGGATGGTTGGTAGGTGCGTTTCATAACTCTTCCTTTGTGCCCAATGCCATGGATCGGCTTTGGGCGAAACCCAAGATTATCGCAAACTTTCCGACGGGCAGCAAATAAACTGTATTTTCGTCCATCAGGGTGTCCCCGGGTTGAGACCGCCTTGTTGTGGTTTATCATGCCCCATCGTTTCCGTTTCGGTATGTGGATAAGCTCTTGATAAAGTGGCTGGCCCCATGCCTCGCGATCACTTCTGTCCACAATAAAAAGTACTCAATGACCGAGGGAATTACCCCTGAATTTCAAATGGATGCGGGCCACACCTTGTGGCAAGCATGCGTAGAAGACCTGGCGCGCGAGCTGCCAGAACAACAGTTCAACACCTGGATCAAACCGCTCACTGCGCAAGCTTCGCCAGACCAGCAAACAGTCACTCTGTTCGTTGCAAACCGCTTCAAGCTGGACTGGATTCGGGCGCAATATGCGGGCCGACTCACCGCCCTGCTCGAAAAAATCCAGGGCCACCCGGTGAAGCTTGAGTTAGCGATCACTCCTCGTGAAGCGCTTGCCAGATCTGCAAAAGCTTCCACGCCATCGTCCTTGGAAATGCCGGTGGAAGCTGCAGTGGTGGCCGACGATTCGGCCTCCAGCGGCTTTCGCAGCCGCCTCAATTCGTCCTTGAACTTTGACAACCTGGTCGAGGGCACGGCCAACCGCATGGCGCGCGCGGCGGCCATGCATGTGTCGGGCTCGCCGGGGCAGCTTTACAACCCCCTGTTCATCTATGGCGGGGTGGGTTTGGGCAAGACCCACCTGATGCACGCCATTGGCAACAAGCTGCTGGCCGAGCGCCCGGATGCCAAGGTGCTCTACATCCATGCTGAACAATTTGTGTCGGATGTGGTTAAAGCCTACCAGCGCAAGACTTTTGACGAATTCAAGCAGCATTACCACTCGCTCGATCTGCTGCTGATTGACGATGTGCAGTTCTTTGCCAACAAAGACCGCACGCAAGAGGAGTTTTTCAATGCCTTTGAGGCCTTGCTGGCCAAAAAGTCGCACATCGTCATGACCAGCGACACCTACCCCAAGGGCCTGGCCGACATCCATGAGCGCCTCGTCTCGCGCTTTGATTCGGGCCTGACGGTGGCCATGGAGCCACCCGAGCTGGAAATGCGCGTGGCGATTTTGATCAACAAAGCCATCAGCGAAGGCAGCGAAATGCCCGAAGAGGTGGCGTTTTTTGTCGCCAAAAACGTGCGCTCCAACGTGCGCGAGCTCGAAGGCGCGTTGCGCAAAATCCTGGCTTATTCGCGTTTCAACCAGAAGGACATCTCGATCCAGCTGGCGCGCGACGCCCTGCGCGATCTCTTGTCCATCCAAAACCGCCAGATCAGCGTCGAAAATATCCAAAAAACGGTGGCCGACTACTACAAGATCAAGGTGGCCGACATGTACAGCAAAAAGCGCCCCGCCAGCATCGCTCGCCCACGCCAGATTGCCATGTACCTGGCCAAGGAAATGACGCAAAAAAGCCTGCCCGAGATCGGCGAGCTGTTTGGCGGGCGTGACCACACCACCGTGCTGCACGCTGTGCGCAAAATCGGTGCCGAGCGCCAACAAATGACCGAGCTGAACCAACAACTGCACGTGCTGGAGCAGACCCTCAAGGGCTGAAACCCCATGCAGCCCGGTTTGACACCCCGATTTCATGGATTTGACATGTTTTCAGGCCGTTTTGGGGCCAAAAAACAGCGAAAATGCATGCTGATGCTGAAATCGATGCCTGCCGCCAGCGGGCATCAAAAAAACCACCAAAGGTAGACAAATGATCGTCCTGAAGGCCACCCAAGACAAATTGCTGTCGGTCCTGCAATCCGTGTCCGGCATTGTCGAGCGCCGCCACACCCTGCCGGTGCTGGCCAACGTGCTGATCCGCAAAACCGGTCACGCCGTGCAGCTGACCACCAGCGACCTCGAAATCCAGATCCGCACCACCGCCGAGATGGACGGGGACCCGGGCGACTTCACCACCACCGTGGGCGCACGCAAACTCATCGACATCCTGCGCACCATGCCCGCCGACCAGACCGTGAGCCTCGAGTCGTCGCAAGCCAAGCTGATCTTGAAGGGCGGCAAGTCCAAGTTCACCTTGCAAACCCTGCCCGCAGAAGACTTCCCGCTGGTGCAAGAAGCCGCCAGCTTCGGCCCCGTCTTCAGCGTGCCCCAAAAAACCCTCAAGGCTTTGCTCGGTCAGGTCTCGTTTGCCATGGCTGTGCACGACATCCGCTACTACCTCAACGGCATCTTGTTTGTGGCCGAGGGCAACCGCCTGAGCCTGGTGGCCACCGACGGCCACCGCCTGGCTTTCACCGCCGCCACGCTCGACGTGGAAGTACCCACCAAACAAGAAGTCATCCTGCCGCGCAAGACCGTGATCGAGTTGCAGCGTTTGCTGTCAGATGCCGACGGCGCCATCGACATGCAGTTTGCCAACAACCAGGCCAAGTTCAGCTTTGACGGCATGGAGTTCGTGACCAAGCTGGTCGAAGGCAAGTTCCCCGACTACAACCGCGTCATCCCCAAGGGCCACCGCAACAACCTGACGCTGGGCCGCCAGGCGCTGCTGTCGTGCCTGCAGCGCACCGCCATCCTGACCAGCGACAAGTTCAAAGGCGTGCGCCTGAACCTCGACCCCGGCAGCCTGCGTGTCGCATCGACCAACGCCGAACAAGAAGAAGCCGTGGACGAACTCGACATCGACTACGCTGGCGACAGCATCGAGATCGGCTTCAACGTCACCTACATCATCGACGTGCTCAGCAACATGGGCCAAGACATGGTCCGCATCGATTTGGCCGATGGCAACAGCTCGGCCTTGATCACCATCCCCGACAACGACAACTTCAAATACGTGGTGATGCCCATGCGCATTTAAGGCTCGCGCCATACGGCCATAGACCTTATCGAAACCCGCGACCCTTCGCGGGTTTCGGCCATTCAAGCGACAGAGAAAATTGAACATGACCGACGACATCAAGCCCAGCGAAGACGCTTTCACCACCGCGCAACCTAAGATCGACGCCAACCAGGCGGGCGCATCCGAAGGCTACGGCGAAGGCTCCATCCAGATCCTGGAAGGCCTGGAAGCCGTGCGCAAGCGCCCTGGCATGTACATCGGCGACACGTCCGACGGCACCGGCTTGCACCATTTGGTTTTTGAGGTCGTCGACAACTCGATTGACGAAGCGCTGGCGGGCCACTGCGACGACATCGTCGTCACCATCCACACCGACAACTCCATCAGCGTGACCGACAACGGCCGCGGCATCCCCACCGGCGTGAAGATGGATGACAAGCACGAGCCCAAGCGCAGTGCCTCAGAAATCGCGCTGACCGAATTGCACGCGGGCGGCAAGTTCAACCAGAACAGTTACAAGGTCTCGGGTGGCCTGCACGGCGTGGGCGTGTCTTGCGTGAACGCCCTGAGCAAGTGGCTGCGCCTGACGGTGCGCCGCGAAGGCAAAGTGCACCAGATCGACTTTGCCAAAGGCTTTGTGCAAAACCGTTTGCTCGAAACCGTGGACGGCGTCGAAGTCTCGCCCATGCGCGTCACCGGTGCCACCGACAAGCGCGGCACCGAAGTGCACTTCTTGCCCGACACCGACATCTTTGCGCAGAACAACGACTTCCACTACGAGATTTTGGCCAAGCGTTTGCGCGAACTGTCCTTCCTGAACAACGGCGTGCGCATTCGCCTCAAAGACGAGCGCAGCGGCAAAGAAGACGACTTCTCGGGCGCCGGTGGCGTCAAGGGCTTTGTGGACTTCATCAACGCCAACAAAAAAGTGCTGCACCCCAACGCTTTCCACGCTATTGGCGAGCGCCCGGCTGACAGCTATGGCGGCATCCCCGGCACCAGCATCGGCGTCGAAGTGGCCATGCAGTGGAACGACGGCTACAACGAATCGGTGCTGTGCTTCACCAACAACATCCCCCAGCGTGACGGCGGCACCCACCTCACCGGCTTGCGTGCTGCGATGACCCGCGTGATCGCGAAGTACATCGAGAAAAACGAAATCGCCAAAAAGCAAAAAGTCGAAGTCAGCGGCGACGACATGCGCGAAGGCCTGTGCTGTGTGCTGAGCGTGAAAGTGCCCGAGCCCAAGTTCTCTAGCCAAACCAAAGACAAGCTGGTGTCGAGCGAAGTGCGCGCCCCGGTCGAAGACATCGTGGCCAAAGCCTTGACTGACTTCTTGGAAGAGCGCCCCAATGACGCCAAGATCATCTGCGGCAAGATCGTCGAAGCCGCCCGTGCCCGCGAAGCCGCCCGCAAAGCCCGTGAAATGACGCGCCGCAAAGGCGTGTTGGATGGCATGGGCCTGCCCGGCAAACTGGCCGACTGCCAGGAAAAAGACCCGGCCTTGTGCGAAATCTACATCGTCGAGGGCGACTCCGCCGGTGGCTCGGCCAAGCAAGGCCGCGACCGCAAATTCCAGGCCATCCTGCCCCTGCGCGGCAAGATCCTGAACGTCGAAAAAGCCCGCTACGAAAAACTGCTGACCAGCAACGAAATCGTCACGCTCATCACCGCGCTTGGCACCGGCATCGGCAAAGCCAGCGCCGAAAGCGGCAAGAGCGGCACCGACGACTTCAACGTCGACAAACTGCGTTACCACCGCATCATCATCATGACCGACGCCGACGTGGACGGCGCGCACATCCGCACCCTGCTGCTCACCTTCTTCTATCGCCAGATGCCCGAGCTGGTCGAGCGCGGCCACATCTACATTGCCCAGCCACCGCTTTACAAAGTCAAGGCGGGCAAAGAAGAGCTGTACCTCAAAGACGGCCCGGCGCTCGACGGCTTCTTGCTGCGCATCGCGCTCAAAGACGCCAGCATCAGCACCGGTGGCGCTGCGCCCCAAGTGCTCACGGGCGACACCCTCGAAGCCCTGGCCCGCAAACACCAGGTGGCCGAATCGGTCATTGCTCGCTTGTCCAACTTCATGGACGCCGAAGCCCTCAGGTCAATAGCCGACGGCGTGTCGCTCAACCTCGACACCATGGAGCAAGCCGCCGCCTGCGCCCCCGCGCTGCAAGCCAAGCTGCGTGAACTCAATACCACCGGCATCCCTGCCGAAGTGGCCGCCGAGTTTGACGAGCGCACCGACAAACCCATCCTGCGCATCAGCCGCCGCCACCACGGCAACATCAAGAGCAGCATCATCACGCAAGACTTTGTGCACGGTGCCGACTACGGCGCTTTGGCCGAAGCCGCCGACACCTTCCGCGGCCTGCTGGGCGAAGGCGCCAAAGCCTCTCGCGGCGAAGGCGAGCGCCAGAAAGAAGAAAAAGTGGGCGACTTCCGCCAGGCCATGCACTGGCTCATCAGCGAAGCCGAACGCACCACCAGCCGCCAGCGCTACAAGGGCTTGGGCGAGATGAACCCCGCCCAACTGTGGGAAACCACCATGGACCCCACCGTGCGCCGCCTGCTGCGCGTGCAGATCGACGACGCCATCGAAGCCGACCGCGTGTTCACCATGCTCATGGGCGACGAGGTGGAGCCACGCCGCAACTTCATTGAGAGCAACGCGCTGCGGGCAGGGAATATCGACATTTGAGTCGGTAAGCTGCTGAAGCCTCGCCATCAACGGTCATAGAGCCGGGGGGCTTCAGTTTGGGGTCAGGGAGGCCTAAATGGCGCGTGAACTTGTTTTGTACTGTGACGAGTCGGACTCGTCGGGTAAACACTTTGCCAATTTTTATGGTGGTGCGCTTGTGGAGTCTCTCCATCTGGCAGAAGTGTCTACCCGCTTGGCCGCACGCAAACAAGCGCTGAATCTACTGGGCGAGGTGAAGTGGCAAAAGATTACCGAGCCCTATGCTCAAAAGTACATGGATCTTGCGACGGAGATTTTTGATCTGGTTCGCGAAGGCAAGATCAAGCTGCGAATCATGTTCACCCAGAACTATTATTCTGCGTATCGCCTGACCACTGAGCAACGGGAAAACGGATTCTTCCTGCTGTATTACCAGTTCATCAAACACGCCTTCGGATTGAAGTTTGCTGGCTTGCCGGATCGACCGGCAGCAGGCATTCGCATCTACTTTGACAAATTGCCAGACACTGCAGAGAAATGTTTGGCCTTCAAAGGCTTTGTGACTGGATTGAATCAAAACAGTGAATGGCGCAGGGCAGGGATTTCAATTCGACAGGATCAGCTGGCTGAAATTGACTCCAAAGAGCATGACATTCTGCAGGCGTTGGATTTGGTGCTTGGTGCCATGCAATTCAGGTTGAATGACAAACACAAGGAGAAGTCAGAAGGTAGCCCAAGGCGTGGAAAGCGGACAATCGCCAAGGAGCGTGTCTATAAACACATCTTGGCCGAGATTCGATCGACATATGCGGGTAAGGCATTCAACATTGGAACCAACACTGGCCGACCCAATGGCATGCAAAATTTGTGGGATGACCCGTATCGTCATTGGCTTTTCAAGCCCGCCAACGCTGCAGTTCGACCTGAATTTTCAAAAAAGCAAAAGACCAAATAAAAAGGCCCCGCGTTCACTACATCAGCGTCCCAAGTGGAACTTGGGCGTTCGTGAATCGAAGGGCCGGGTGGAATTGTAGCAGCGGCTTTGACGTAACGCCATCGAAGTCAACCGCGTGTTCACCATGCCCATGGGCGACGAGGGTGAGTTGAACGCCCGTCAACCCGCCCCACTCTGAAGCCGCAAAACTGCACCCATGGGCTGGCTGCCCTGGTGTGATTGGTAGACCACGCGGCCGTGGTAGGTGAAGGGGCCGCTTTGCCTGCGGCCAGCTTGTGTTCGCGCACAAACAAATGGATGTCGATGCCCAAAGCGGCGTGGCGGATGATCTCTTGGCCGCGCTTGCTGCTCGGGTCGGTGGCGTTCTGGCTTTGCCAGTGAAAGCGGCTGTCATCGATCCAGTGGTCCATGTACTTGTGCGCGTCTGCCTTGCCTTGTTTGTTGATCGATGATGTTATTGATGCGACTGCGTATTCATCTTGTTCTGGTTCGATAATATTCAAATGGACTCTTCGACACTCGATTACTACTCCAGACATGCCAAGGATGTGGCAAAGCGCTATGAAGAGGCTCCAAGTTCGTTGGGCGTAAAGTTCACCTCCTCCTTTGCACCCGGTGGGCGAATTTTGGATATCGGCTGTGGCTCAGGACGCGACTTAGCTGAATTGGGACGGCAAGGCTTTCAGCCTTTCGGCTTGGACGGTACACCCGAATTTGTTCAGTTGGCCCAGGAATACCACCCGGAGCTCAAGGGGCGAGTCACTCGAGGTTTACTGCCTGATTTTGAAGTGCCGTTTGGCGGCGAATTTGATGGTGTCTTGTGTTGCGCGGTACTAATGCACATCGACTCCACCGAACTCTTCAACGCCGCCTTGGCTATCAAGCGATGCTTGAAAGTGAATGGGCGCCTCTTAATTTCAGTGCCAAGTCAACGCTCAGATACAGGCGTTGGAGACCGTGACGCCAACGGTCGCCTCTTCAAAACTTATCACCCCGGCTACCTTCGCCTGATCTTTGAGCGCTTGGGGTTCAGTCTTATAGACCAATGGGGCAACTCTGATGCCATGAACCGGCAGGGTATCGAATGGGTGTCGTTACTGTTTCAACTCAAAACTGGTACCAACACCCGACCCATCGATCAGATTGAGGGGGTGATGAACCATGACAAAAAGAGTTCCACCTACAAATTTGCACTGTTTCGCGCGCTGGCTGAAATCGCTGCTCAAAGCTCCGGCACCGTAACCTGGTTGGCCGATGGGCAAGTTGGATTGCCTGTCCGGTACGTTGCAGAGAAATGGTTGCAGTATTACTGGCCCTTGGTTGAATCCCACACATTCATCCCTCAAATGAATGGGGAGCGCCGCGACACAGGCAAGCCGATCAAATTCCGCAAACATCTGGAAGCGCTGGTGCAACGCTACGCTAAAGCGGGTGGTTATAGCGGCTTCAGGATCGAGCGAAACAAAGGGCTGCTATCCCAAGATACTAAAAAGCTGGTGAGCGCTCTCATGGCTGACATTGAGCATGCCATCATCAAAGGGCCAGTGGTCTTTGCTGGTGGGGCGCTCATCACGGGAAGGGTATTTGACTATGACACTGAAAACCGGATGATCCTAGTACCTAGCGACTTGTGGATTGAACTAAGTCACTTGGGGTTTTGGGTCAGTCAGGCTGTCATCTTGCAATGGGCCGAAAAGACTGCCAAGTTAGGGGATGGCATCGAAGTTGGATCCGTTGTCAGTCTTTTATTGGTAAAGGAAGACGAGCGGACCACCATTGATGCTCGGAAGCTCTTTTCCGGGCTGGATCGGCTGGAATGTGTCTGGACCGGCGCTACCCTGCGGGAGAGCTTTGACGTTGATCATGTGATCCCGTTCGACCTTTGGCGAAACAACGACATCTGGAATCTACTGCCTTCATCCAAGACTGCTAACAGCAAGAAGAGTAACAAGTTGCCTACAGCCGAAATCTTGCGATCGCGAAAGGATTGCATAGTGGGCTACTGGGAATTGATGCGTAGCAAGAACAGTCAGCGCTTTGACAAAGAGGCAGAGACCTTGCTTGTGCTGCCTGGATGTAACTGGCAAAACGCCTTGTACGGCCAGATGTGTAATGCGATTGAGGTGACGGCACTGCAACGCGGTGTGGGACGTTGGCCAGTAGCCGCGTTGCCTTAGGCCAACCCTGACCGTTCACAAAAACCCAAACCGCCTCGCATGCGCCTCCAAAAACGCTGGCGCAGGTCGAAAGCGCTCCGGCAGGCGAATCGCTTGCCCCTGGCATTGCGCCAAGCTGCTTTGTGCAAACGGGTCCAGCTCGGGGCGGCGCAGGTCTTCGGTCACGCGGATGGTGAAGTTTGGCAATACCGTGATCAGCCCTTGGTCGTAGGCGCGGTCGTGCAGGGCCGACAGGCATAGGCCGTTGCTGGGGTTCAGGCGGTTTTGGGTGTCCATGCTCCACGGCACGATGTGGCTGGCCACCAGCAGTTTGGGGACGCGCAATCCGCTCATGCAACAGGTGGCGTTGTAGCTGGCCAATATGGCTCGGCGAAAGCGCGCTTGGTTCACCCGCACCTGCACAATCGCCGTGGTGGTTTTGCCTTCGGCAATGTCGGGCACCTCGTCCAGCACGTCCACAAATGGGGGCAAGCCGTTGTGTTCGGCGTAGTGGCCAAATGCCGTGGCCGCTTCAGTGACCAAGGGGTCGTTGGCCGCCAAAAATTCATCCCAAATTTGTTGGTCCAGCTTGGACGCATTGCCCATGCCGCGCCGACCGCTGGCCAGTATTTGGGGGTCAAGGCTGGCCAAGTTGACCAGCTTCATGGCCACAGCGCTGGCGGTGCGCCCAATCCACTGCGACAACTGCACGATGCGCGGCTGGTTGCGGTGCAGTTGTCCAAATGGTAATTGCAGGTAAATGTGAAACGCCGCCAGCGTTTCGTTGCGTGTCCAGTCGGTGGATCGTGCCATCTTGTGTTCTCCCTGGCCGCAGATGTTAGCGGTCGTCGGGCCATGGCTGGGTGTTGGCTTGTCTGCGCAACAGTGCTTTGTCTGGGGTGTGCCAGATTGAAGTTCTCTCTCACCAAGAGGATGGCGCAGGCCAAGTTCAAGGCTGTTCAAGCCACCTCACATCGTCGGGTAGTCGATGTACCCCTCTGACCCAGGCACATAAAAGGTGCTGGAGTGGGCTTTGGCCAGTGGGGCATTGGCTTTGAGGCGTTGCACCAGGTCGGGGTTGGAGATGTAGGCGCGGCCAAAGGCGACGGCATCAGCGCGGCCGGATGCGATGGCTTCGATGGCCATGTCGCGGGTGTAGCCGTTGTTGGCGATGTAGGCGCCTTGGAAGGTTTGGCGTGCCCACGCAAAGTCAAAGCCAGTCAGGTCGCGCGGGCCACCGGTGATGCCCTCCACAAAATGGATGAAGGCGATGCCGCGCTGGTTGAGCGCCTCGACCAGGGGGCCGAACACCGCTTGGGGCTGGCTCTCGGCCGAATCGTTGACGGACGAGACGGGCGACAAGCGAATGCCGGTGCGGCCTGCGCCGATTTCGGCGGCCACAGCGTCCACCACCTCCAGCGCAAAGCGGATGCGGTTTTGCGGCGAGCCGCCATAGCCGTCCGTGCGCAAGTTGGTGCTGTCGCGCAAGAACTGGTCGATCAGGTAGCCGTTGGCACCATGAATTTCCACACCGTCAAAACCGGCGCGCATGGCGTTGGCCGCGCCTTGGCGGTATTGCTGCACCACTTCTTTGATTTCTTCAGTGCTCAGGGCGTGTGGCACAGGCGCGGGCACTTTGCCGTTGCGGCCATAGGCCATGACCTTGGCGGCTACAGCTGACGGCGCAATGGGCTCGGCCCCGCCCGTCAGGTCGGGGTGCGAGATGCGGCCCACATGCCAGATTTGCGCCACGATCTTGCCGCCCGCCGCGTGCACGGCCTGGGTGATGGGCTTCCAGCCCTCGACCTGCGCGTCCGAATAAATGCCGGGCGTGGCCATATAGCCTTTGCCACCGGGCGCGACCTGCGTGCCTTCGCTGATGATCAGGCCCGCGTTGCTGCGCTGGCGGTAGTACTCGATGTTCATGGCGCTGCCGGGGATGTCGCCAGCGGGCTCGTCGGCGCGGCAACGGGTGAGCGGCGCCATCACCACGCGGTTGGCCATCTCGATGTCGCCGATGCGGGTGGGTTGAAACAGTGCGGGCAGGGTGTCGGTCATGGGGTGTACTTTGCTCATCAGTGAGTTCAAAAAGAATTGTTTGATTATGGGTGGCTGCGAAAACATACCGCATCGCACTGGGGATAATGGCGCTCACTCTTAAAACCGGACCACACCGTGAGCGCCATCGCCATCATCGACTTTGAAACCACAGGCATTTCGCCGGGCATGGGCGACCGCGCCACCGAGGTGGCGGTGGTGATGCTCGACGGCGGGCAAGTGGTGGACCGTTACCAAAGCCTGATGAACGCCGGGGTGCGGGTGAACAGCTTCATCACGCAGCTGACGGGCATCACCAACGAGATGGTGCAGGCCGCGCCCCCGGCCGAGCAGGTGATGCGCGAGGCGGCGCGCTTTGTGGCGGGCAGGCCCATGGTGGCGCACAACGCGGCCTTTGACAAAAAGTTTTGGCAGGCCGAGCTGGCGCGCTGCGGCCAAGACGGCGCGCATCCCTTTGCCTGCACTTTGCTGCTGTCGCGCCGCCTGTACCCGCAAGCGCCCAACCACAAGCTGGGCACGCTGGCCGCGCTGCACCATCTGCCCGCGTCAGGCCGGGCCCACCGGGCCTTGGCCGATGCCGAGATGGCCGCGCATTTGTTGGCGCAAATGCAACACGACCTGAAAACCCGCTACGGCTGCCAGCAGCCCGACCACGCCCTGCTCATGGGCCTGCAACGCACCAGCCGGCACATGGTGGGGCCGTATTTGAAGCAGCGGGCGCAGGGCTGAAAGTGCATCACCCCAAACCCAGCGGCAGCGCCGTTTTGTAGCGCACCTGTTTGAGCGCAAAGCTGGAGCGGATTTTTTCCACGCCCGGAATCGGTGAAAGCTGTTCCAGAATGAAGCGCTCGAGCGCCGCCATGTCGCGCACCGCCACACGCAACAAATAGTCGCTGTCGCCGGTCATCAAGTAGCACTCCATCACCTCGTCGTGCCGCGCGATGTGCGCTTCAAAGTCGGCCAAGGTTTCCTTGCTTTGGGTCTTGAGGCTGATCGAGATGAACACCGTCAGCCCCAGCCCCAGCGCCGCCGCACTGGCCAGCGCCACATAGCGCTGAATCACGCCGTGGCTCTCCAGTGCCTTGACGCGGGCCAGACACGGCGAGGGCGACAGACCGATGCGTTTGGCCAGCGTCACGTTGGACAGAGCGCCGTCGCGCTGCAGTTCGTCCAGTATCTTCAAATCCACGTTGTCCAGAACCATGTGCTGAATTCCTTTAAATTTCGGCATATTGTGCTTTAAATCATGTGTGAAGAGGCGTAAATACGCAGCAAATGCGCCGCCCGCCTCTGTAGAGTCAAGGGCATGAATGCACCTTACGAACCCCTCTTGCACGCGCTGGCACACGCCCACGACATCGACCCCGAAGAAACCGCCGAGTGGCGCGAAGCCTTGCTGGCGCTGATCGGCACCCAAGGCCCAGCGCGGGCGCGGCAGATTCTCGACGAGTTGGCCACCGTGGCGCGCCAGCAGCGCACCGGCTGGCAGCCCGAGCTGAACACGCCGTACATGAACACGATTGCGGTGGAGGATCAACCCGACTTCCCCGGCGACTTGGCTACCGAAGAGCGGCTGGTGGCCATCATGCGTTGGAACGCGCTGGCCATGGTGGTGCGCGCCAATCAGGCCTATGGCGAGTTGGGCGGGCACATCGCCAGTTACGCCAGCGTGGCCGATTTGTTCGAGACCGGCTTTCACCACTTTTTTCATGCGCGCACCGAACAACACCAAGGCGACTTGGTGTTCTTTCAGCCGCACAGCGCGCCGGGTGTGTACGCCCGCGCGTTTTTGGAGGGCCGCTTGAGTGAGGCGGACCTGATGCACTACCGCCAGGAAATCACCGCCCCCGACAGCAGCGCGCGCGGTTTGTCGAGTTACCCGCACCCTTGGCTGATGCCCGACTTTTGGCAGTTCCCCACCGGCTCGATGGGCTTGGGGCCGATCAGCTCGATTTACCACGCGCGCTTCATGCGCTACCTGACGCACCGCCAGTTGCAAGACTGCAGCGCCCGCAAGGTGTGGGGCGTGTTTGGCGACGGCGAGATGGACGAGCCCGAGAGCATGAGCGCGCTCACCTTGGCCGCCCGCGAAAAACTCGACAACCTGGTGTGGGTGGTCAACTGCAATTTGCAGCGCCTCGATGGCCCGGTGCGTGGCAACGGCCGCATTATCGACGAGCTGGAAAAGCTGTTTGCCGGTGCGGGCTGGAGCGTGATCAAGCTGGTGTGGGGCAGCGATTGGGACGGCCTGCTGGCACGCGACACCTCGGGCGCTTTGCTGCGCGCTTTTGCCAACACGGTCGATGGGCAGATGCAGACCTTTGCCGCCAAGGACGGGCGCTACAACCGCGACAACTTCTTCGGCCAAAACGAAGAACTGGCGCGGCTGGTGCAGGGCATGACCGACGAGCAGATCGACCGGCTCAAGCGCGGCGGGCACGACATCGTGAAAATCCACGCCGCTTACGCTGCGGCTGCCGCGCACCGCGGCCAGCCCACGGTGATCCTGGCGCACACCAAAAAAGGCTTTGGCATGGGCAGCGCGGGCCAAGGCAAGATGACCACGCATAGCCAAAAGAAGTTCGACGAGCAAGACCTGATCGAGTACCGCAACCGCTTTGACTTGCCGCTGAGCGACGAGCAGGCCAAGGGCCTGGCGTTTTACAAACCCGCCGACGACAGCGCCGAAATGCGCTACCTGCGCGAGCACCGCGAGCGCTTGGGTGGCAGCTTGCCCAAGCGTGAGACGAGCTGCGACCGCTTGCCCGTGCCCGCACTCGCCAGTTACGGGCAGTTTGCGTTGCAGGCCGACGGCAAGGAAATGAGCACCACCATGGCCTTTGTGCGCATGCTGGGCAACCTGCTCAAAGACCAGCAACTCGGCCCGCGCATCGTGCCCATCGTGGCCGACGAGGCGCGCACCTTCGGCATGGCCAACCTGTTCAAGCAGGTGGGCATTTACAGCAGCGTCGGCCAGCGCTACGCGCCCGAAGACATCGGCTCGGTGCTGAGCTACCGCGAAGCCACCGACGGCCAGATTCTGGAAGAAGGCATCAGCGAAGCGGGCGCGATCGCCAGCTGGACAGCCGCGGCCACGAGCTACAGCGTGCACGGCCTGGCCATGTTGCCCTTCTACATTTATTACTCGATGTTCGGCTTTCAGCGCGTGGGTGACGCCATCTGGGCCGCAGCCGACCAGCGCGCCAGGGGCTTTTTGCTGGGCGCCACCTCAGGCCGCACCACCTTGGGCGGCGAGGGCCTGCAGCACCAGGACGGCAGCAGCCATTTGGTGGCGGCCACCATCCCCAACTGCAAGGCCTATGACCCGGCGTTTGCGGGCGAGCTGGCAGTGATTTTGGACGCGGGCATGCGCGAGATGGTCGAGCAGCAGGCCGATGTGTTCTATTACGTCACCCTGATGAACGAGAACTACGCGCAGCCGGATTTGCCTGCGGGGGTGGATGCAGATGTGCTGCGCGGGGGTTACCGATTTGGCGTGTACGGACCGAGCGATGCTGCGCAACGCGTGACCTTGCTCGGCTCCGGCGCGATCCTCACCGAAGTGGTCAAAGCCGCGCAGCAACTGGCCGCGCAAGGCGTGGGCGTGACGGTGCTTAGCATCACCAGCTGGAGCGAGTTGGCGCGCGACGGCATGGCGCAAGAAGCCGGTGGCGCTGTGGGCGCTGGGCATTTGGCGCAACTGCTGGGCGCCACCCAAGGCCCGGTGATCGCCGCCACCGACTATGTGCGCGCCGTGCCCGAGAGCGTGCGCGCCTTCGTGCCCGAAGGTCGCCGCTACACCACGCTCGGCACCGACGGCTTTGGCCGCAGCGACACGCGGGCTGCGCTGCGCCGCTTCTTTGCGGTGGACGCGGACAGCATCGCACAAGCTGCGAAACAAGCTTTGGGGCGCTGAACTTGCGACACGCCTGGCGGGCGTGTCGCGCACTTGCCCATCGACAGGGGACACGCCTGCCCATAATCCGCATTCTCAAAACCTTTGGAGTGCCCCATGCTCGACCCGCAAGCCCAAGCCCTGATGACCTTGTTGAGCGAAAAGGGCATTCCTCCGGTTTACACCCAAACACCCCTCGAGGCACGGGCCTCCTACCATGCGCGGCGCAGCTTGACCCAGCCCGATGCGCCCGGGTTGGGGCGTGTGCAGGACCTGCAGTTCAGCCACGCCGGGGTGAGCATTGCGGTGCGCGTGTACCACCCGACAGGGACGGCTGCAGTGGCTGGAGCCCTGCCTGCGCTGGTCTACTTGCACGGTGGGGGCTGGACCGTTGGCGATCTGGACACGCACGATGTGCTGTGCCGATCGCTGTGCCAGCAAGCCCAGGGCGTGGTGGTGGCGGTGGATTACCGCATGGGGCCGGAGCACAAGTTTCCCGCCGCCTACGACGACGCGCTGGCGGCCTGGCAGTGGGTGGCTGCCCAGGCGCAAACCCTGGGCATTGACCCTGAGCGCATCGCCATCGGCGGCGACAGCGCGGGCGGCAATTTGGCCGCTGCAGCCTGTCTGGGCTTGCGGGATCTGGGCCTCAAGCCGCTCATGCAGTTGCTGATCTACCCCAGCACCTTGATGGCGCCCGACACCGACTCGTACAAGACCAATGGGCAAGGTTACATGCTCACGCGCGATTCGATGGCCTGGTATTCGGGCAATTACCTGCGCGGGCCACAAGATGCCCAGGACTGGCGTGCCTCGCCGCAGTTGGCCGCCAGCCACGCCAACTTGCCGCCGGCCTTCGTGTTGACGGCGGGGTTCGACCCTTTGCGCGACGAAGGCCTGTTGTATGCCGACGCCCTGAGTCGGGCGGGTGTGTCATCGCAATACATTTGCTTTGAACGGCAAATCCACGGCTTCATCACCATGGGGCGTGTCCTGCAAGAGGCCAATACGGCGGTGTCCCTGTGCGCCCAGGCGCTGCGCACGGCTTGGGCGGTGGCCTGATCAGCCTTGCACCACGGCCAGGTAAGCCTGGCGGGTTTCCGGGCTGACCGCGTCAAGCGCTTGTTCGTAACGCGTTTGGTGCTGGGCCAGCATGCGGGCCGAGGCGATGGTTTTGGAGCGGCAAAACCAGTGGCAGCTGTGCTGCATCAAAAACATCTCGCCCATCATGCGAAATGACCGGGCCTTGTCGGACAGGCCTTCCCGATTGTCCACGGCGCGCTCGATGCCTTGCGCGTGCACTTCCAGCAGGCGACGCATGTCAAAACAGACTTTGGGAGAAAGCTGGTCCAGGAAAGGCAGGGCCAGCTTCAGGCCACGGGTTGCGGGCGGGGGCAACTTGGCGAACTCGAGCGCCAGATGCTGGAAATCGGCAGCGATTTGCTGCTCGGCTTGTTCTTGCAGTTGCCAAATTTGCTGTTGACGCTCGGGGTCGGATTCGCCCAGGGCCCGCATGTACGCGGTGGTCAGCTGCGACATGAGCTTTTCGATCTGGTAGGGCCGCAATTGCTCGGCCAACAAGGCGGTGCGTTTGCGTTGGCCTTGCAGGTTGAGCCACTGGATGACGATGGCCAAAACGATCAACAGAGTGAGAAATTCCATACAAGAAAAAAAGTTTGCGGCCTTGTTGGCTTGAGCGCCAAGTGTAGTGAGTGCAGGCCCCCAAAAGGTCAAAGGCCCCGCGCTGGGGATGGCTCCGCTTGGGGGTCGGGCTTTCAGTGTGTGGGCGCACACAAGCGCTCAATTGGAGAGCCGACTCTAAAGTGCAGCTTTTCTCTTGCCCTGGCCTCTTCATGCTGTTCAAATTGCTGCATTGCAACAAAAACCTTCCAAGGAACACACCATGAACTTCAACGCCGATCAATTCACCGCCACCCAACAAGCCAACATCGCAGCCGTTGCCGACCTGTCGCAAACCGCTTTCGCCGGTTTCGAGCGTTTGGTCGAGTTGAACATGGCCGCTGGCAAAGCCGCTGTGGGTGAGTCTTTCGCCAACATGCAAGCCCTGATGGCCGCCAAGAGCCCGCAAGACCTGATGGCTGTGCAAGCCGCTTTGGTGCAGCCAGCTTTCGAGAAGTCGGTGTCTTATGGCCGTCACATCGCCGACATCGCCAACAGCACCAGCGCTGTGTTCAGCAAGGCTGTGGAAGGCAAGATGGCCGAGTCCGAGAAGGCTGTCAAAAGCCTGGTCGAGAGCAGCCTGAAGAACGCACCCGCTGGCTCCGACGCCGCTGTGGCCGCCATCAAGACCGCTTTCGAAGCCAGCCAGAGCGCTGCCGAAACCCTGAAGAAGGTCGCCAAGCAAGCCGCTGACAGCGCCGAAGCCAGCATGAAGGCCGCCTCTGCCCAAGCCGAAGCTTCGGTCAAAGCCGCCCTGTCCAAGGCCAAAGCCAAGGCCTAATTCGCCGCTCAAACCGCCGCTCAAGCAGCGGGCGCCAGTCGCCTGCTTTCTACAATCAGGGTGTCTTCGGACACCCTTTTTGTTTTGGACGCCCCCATGCACTCAGCATTCGCACAGCCTTTAGCCCCTGTTTTGCACACCGAAGGCGGCGTGGCCACCCTCACGTTGAACCGCCCTGCCCAGCGCAACCGCCTGGAAAACGCGGACCTCAAGGCTTTGCTGGCCCATTTTGAAGCCATCAACCGTGACCCTACGGTGCGGGTGTTGGTGCTCACGGCCAACACGGCCGGTCAGCCCAAGCCGGTGTTTTGCGCGGGTTACGACATTGGCGGCTTTGACGAGCCGGGTCATGGCTCGTCCTTTTTTGAAGAAATTCCCGACGCACTGGCCGCCCTGCGCCCGGTGACCATTTGCGCCCTGAATGGCAGCGTGTATGGCGGCGCGACCGATGTGGTGCTGGCGTGTGACTTGCGCATCGGACTGCAAGGCATCGAGTGGCGCATGCCCGCCACGGCTCTGGGTTTGCATTACTACCCGAGTGGTTTGCGGCGCTATGTGAGCCGCTTTGGCCTGGCGGGGGCCAAAAGGGCTTTTTTGACGGCCCGGCCTTTCACGGCCCGGCAACTCGATGCTCTGGGCTTGTTCGAGGCGCTGGCGGGCCCCGAGGACTGGGCGCCAACGCTGCAAGCCTTGGTGGACGATGTGTTGGCCTTGGCCCCCTTGGCGGTCGAGGCCACCAAACAATCCTTGCGCGACATCGAGGCTGGGGTGGCCGATGAGGCCTCCTTGCGCGCGCGGGAGCACATGACCAGCCAAAGCGCAGACTTTGCCGAGGGCCGCGCCGCCTTTGCCCAGCGCCGCAAGCCGGTTTTTGCAGGGCGTTGAGCGGCTATCAAGTCAAGCCCGTTGCTGCCGATACTGTAAGACGATCGTTTTTGGGGAGTGGTGGCGCAATGGGTGCAAGTCGTTGGTGGTGCGTGGCCGTGCTGGGGCTGTGGGCCATGCCGTGGGCGTGGGCGGGTCAGTACGTGCTGCTGGCGGGCCAAACCCAGACCGTGCCCGTGTCGGCCCGTGTGCTCAATGGCGAGCAGGTCTGCAACCTGGAAATCACCGTCCCCGGACAGGCCCCTGTCGAGCGGGTGGTGCGCGCGCCGTTCTTTGATGCCCGGGTCGCGATCAACCCGGGTGATGCGGACAGTGTGACGGTGCGTTGGCGCGGGCAGTTCAGGCGTGTGCAGGACCAGGTGATCAATGCATGCCCTGCACAAGGCGAGACGCAGTTCAAGGTGGTCCGCGACAACGCCTTGACCCAAGCGATTTGGGTGGCCATGTTGGCGCAAATGCCGCCCGCCAAAAGCGAGTGTGTGAGGGTGGCTTTGGCGCACGATCAGGTGCGTCCGGAGTGGTTTGATTTCACGGACCCTCAGCCCAGTGCAGAAGATGCGCGCATCCAAAGGGCCTTCACCCGTTGCGATGAATTTGTGGCGCAAGCCAAAGCCTGGGGGGCGCAAAACCCGGCGGGACATGCTTGTGCGGTGACCGGTGGCATTCAAAGCCGATGCGAGGGTTTTTTCACGGCGCCGATTCAAGGCAAGTCGCAGGTGATTTCACGTGAAGTGGCCATACAACGCCAGCTGGAGGGCTTGCCTTGGAGCACCGGGGTGCGCGAGATGGCCAGCGCCAGGGCTTCTCGCATCAAGGCCGAGCAAGACCGGGTGGCCCGAGCGGCAGCGCAAGAGGCGGCGAGGATCCAGGCGATCGAAGATGCGCGTGTGTTGGCCGAGCGTCAGGCCGAAGAGGCCAAATTGGCCGAGCAACGCGCTTTGCAAGAGAAGATCGCCGCCTTGCGCGCTCAAATTGCCGAAGAAAAAGCACTCAAGGAAAAGCAGCGCCTGGAAAACCGCAATTGGCTGCTCAAGCAGGTGGACAAAATCACGGGCAGCAACCAGCCTGCGCCTGCGGAAGACCCGAAAGCCGCACCGGCAGCGCCAGCAGCGCCAGCAGCGCCAGCAGCGCCAGCAGCGCCAGCAGCACCAGCAGCACCGGCAGCACCGGCAGCACCAGCAGCACCAGCAGCACCAGCAGCACCAGCAGCAACAGCAGCAACAGCAGCAACAGCAGCAACAGCAGCAACAGCAGCAACAGCGGCACCACCGACAACTCCAGCAGCCCCTCCATCGACGCCTCCAGCCGCCCCTGCGGCAAAGTGAGGGTTGTCGGCGCGGCTTTGGGGGCGATCTTGCCGCTTCAGGCTTGGGTGCGTCCTGCTGACCAGGCCGTGCCCATCGAGGCGGCCATGACGAGCGCAATGGCCAGCCCTTGAGCCAGCGTGAGGTGTTCAGCCAGCACCAGCCAACCTGCCAGCGCGCCCACGGCAGGCTCCAGGCTCAGCAAAATGCTGAAGGTGTTTTTGGGTAGGTGGTTGAGCGAAAACATCTCCAGCGCATAAGGAATGGCGCTGGACAGCAAGGCCACGGCCAGGCCTGCCACCAGCCATTGCGGGTCCAGCATGGCGGCGCCCGCATGGAAAACGCCGATGGGGGCCACCACGATGGCGGCGGCCAACATGCCCATGGGCGTGGCCATGCTGCCGTAGCGCAGGGCCACGCGCTGGCCAAACACGATGTAAAGCGCCCAGCAAATGCCCGCCGTGAAGGCGAAAAACATGCCCATCGGGTCAAGCGCCGTGGCCGCATCGCCGCCGGGCAGGGGCAGCAAGAGCGCCAGCCCGGCGATGGCCAGCGCCACCCAAAGCCAGTCACTGGCTTTTTTGGAGGTCCAAACCGCCACGGCCAAGGGCCCGGTGAATTCGATGGCAATGGCCACGCCAAAGGGAATGGTCTTGATCGCGCTGTAAAACAGCAGGTTCATCACCCCCAGCGTGACGCCGTACAGACCCAGCGGCAGTGCGTCGGCCCAGACCCACTTTCTGCGCCAGGGCCTGAAAACTGCCATCAGCATCAGGGTGGCAAACACGATGCGGTAGGCGGTGGTGCCCTCCGCGCCCAAAGCCGGGAACAGGCTTTTGGCAAAGGAGGTGCCCACAGCCAGGGAGGTCAGGCTGCCCAACAAAGCCAGCATGGCCCACAAACGCAGGTTCAAGCGGGGCCTCTTTCCTGGGTGTTCAGCACGATGGCTTGGCCGTGTGGCGTGCGCTCGGCGGCGTCGGCCCAGGCGTGTTCCAAATCATGGATTTCATCGGGCGTGCCCAGTTGACGGTCGATGACCAGTTGCTCCAGGGCGTTGAGCCAGTGGGTGTAATACAGGCTGCCGTCGCTGGCTTCGCCGCGCGTTTGGCCCGCGCGGATTTCGCGGTTCAGGGCGGCGGCCCATTCGGGCCAAGTGAATACGCCTTGGTCGTGCAGCTGCAGCGTCATGGCAAAGGCATGGGCTTGCCAGGGCTCTTCAAACACCGCGCCGTTGTTGGCGGTGGCGGGCAGGGGAAAGCCGTCGCCGCAGGCGCGGGCCAGCTCGTTCAGGTCTTGGATGGCATTGTTCATGGGGGCGGCGATCAAGAGGGGAGCGCTTCCAGATAAGACTCCCAGGCGTCCACGCTCACCTGGTGCCCGGCTTCGGCCTGGGGGCCCCACAGCTCGGTGCCGTCAAACACCACGGTGTAGAGGTGCTCGGCCGTGCCATCAAATGGCGGCAGCATCTGGTTGACATGCTGGTCGGGCAAAACATGGCTGCCGTGGTGCAGCACCACCGTGCCCACGTGGCCCCGCACATAGCGCGGCAAACGGGTGTGGCCTTGGGGGTTGAGGTTCAGGGCGCGCACGCGCTGGCCCACGGCAAAGCGTGGCGCTCGCGTGCTGGGGCGGTCGGCTGGGCTGCCTTTGGCCAGCGCCGCATCGACCTCGGCGGCTTGGAGCACCCGCACGCCCGCCACGGGCGGCGTGATGGGCTGGCCTTGAGCCAGTTCTTGTTCGGTGATCAGGCCGCGCTCGATCAGCAGCTTTTGCAGCGCCTTGATCCAGATGGCGTAGTAAGGGCCTTGCACATAGTCCAGCGGGGGCAAAGACTCACGGGCCGAGCGGGCCAGATCGATGTTCCACAGGCCGCTGGCACCCATGGCCACCGTCACCCCCAAGGCACGGCGCTCCCATTCACCATGAAACAGCGGTTCGTTGGCTTCAATTTGAACCGGGCCATAGCCTTGCAGACCACCCATGTCGTGCACGCCATTCATGCGGCCTCCTTGGGGTTCAGGGCCAGGCCGGTGCCGATCATGGCGTCGCGTGTGACCAGGGTGGCCAATTGTTCTTGCGTCCAGCCTTCGGTGCCTGCAGGGCGCTCGGGCAGCACCAGGTAACGTACTTCGGCGGTGGAATCCCACACGCGGATGTTTTGGCCCGGGGGCAGTGTGAGCCCGAAATCGGCCAGCACGGCGCGCGGCTCGATCACGGCGCGTGAGCGGTAAGCGGCGCTCTTGTACCAAACCGGGGGCAGGCCCAGCACGGGCCAGGGGTAGCAGCTGCACAGGGTGCAGACCACCAGGTTGTGCGTGTCAGGGGTATTGGGCACGGCCACCATGTGTTCCCCCTGGCGTCCGGTGTAGTCCATCGAAGCGATGGCGGCGGTGGCGTCTTGCAGCAGCCAGTCCCGAAAATGGGGGTCGTCCCAAGCGCGGGCCACCACTTTGGCGCCATTGTGCGGACCCACGTGCACCTCATAGGTTTCAATGATGCGGTCCACGGCGGCAGGGTCCAGATAGCCTTTTTGCGTCAACAGGGTCTCCAGGGCACGCACCCGCAGGTCCATCTCGCTCAGGGTGCTGTGTGCGTGGTCATGTGCGTGACCGTGGGGGTGACCGGCATGGGCCTCGGGTGGATGACCGTGGGCGGGTGGCATGGGTGTCTCCTGTCAGGGTTGGAGCCGTTCAGATGGGGTGGCCCCGGCACTTTCTTGGGGCTTTCCCTGAGTCGAACGGGCTTTTGGAAGTGATCATAGCGCCGCATACAATGGCGGCTTCGCCTGCGGCATGCCGTGGGTGTCACCCGTTCAAACCGATTTGATTTTTTGGAGACCCCATGTTCATTTCTTCAGCTTTTGCTCAAGCCGCTCCTGCCGCCGCTTCGGGGGGCGATTTACAGTCCTCATTGATGAGCATGCTGCCTTTGCTGTTGATGTTCGCGGTTTTGTACTTCGTGATGATCCGTCCCCAAATGAAGAAGCAAAAAGAGCACCGCGCCATGGTGGATGCCTTGGCCAAGGGCGATGAGGTGGTGACAGCGGGGGGGCTGCTGGGCAAAGTCAGCAAGATCGGTGACGCCTACATTGGCGTGGAAATGGCCGCTGGCGTGGAAATCCAGATGCAGCGCAGCGCTGTGGTGCAGGTGTTGCCCAAAGGCACGATCAAATAATTTGAACAGCCATTCTTCGGGGCCCCGGATTGACCGGGTCCCTTTTTTCTTTCCTGCACGCGAGTCTTTATGAACCGTTACCCGGTCTGGAAATATGTGGTCATCGTGATCGCCTTGTTGTTGGGTACGGTTTACACCTTGCCCAATTTCTTTGGCGAGGCGCCTGCCGTGCAGGTCTCATCGGGCAAGGCCACCATCAAGGTGGACACTTCGACTTTGCAAAAAGTCGAAGACGCGCTCAAAACCAGCAGCATCACACCGCAGAGCTTGGTGCTCGATGGTGGTTCAGTTCGCGTACGCCTGGACAGCACCGATGAGCAGCTCAAGGCCAAGGATGCGATCCAGAAAGCCTTGATCCCGGACGCTTCGGATCCGCAATTCGTGGTGGCTTTGAATCTGGTGTCAAGATCGCCTGCCTGGTTGACCGCTTTGTATGCATCGCCCATGTATCTGGGCCTGGACCTGCGGGGTGGCGTTCACTTCATGCTGCAGGTGGACATGCAAGCCGCGCTGAACCAGCGTGTGGAGGCCCTGACCGGTGACTTGCGCAGTGTCATGCGCGAAAAAGACATTCGCCATGGGGGCATCACCCGAAATGGTCAGAACATCGAAATTCGCCTGCGCGACGCCCAGCAACAAGATGCCGCCAAGCGCGTGATCACCGACCAGTTTGCCGATCTGCAATCGCGTGAAGTGAGCGAAGGAGCCGAGCTGCGTTTGGTGGTCAACATCAAGCCTGAAGCCGCCCGCAAGGTGCAAGAGCAGGCGCTGAAGCAAAACATCACCACACTGCACAACCGGATCAATGAACTCGGCGTGGCCGAGCCGGTGATCCAGCAGCAGGGCCTGGACCGCATCGTGGTGCAGTTGCCTGGCGTGCAGGACACGGCCAAGGCCAAAGACATTTTGGGCCGCACCGCCACCCTCGAGGTGCGCATGGTGGACGAAAGCACCGAAGCGCGTGCCGCTGAACAAGGCGGCATCGTGCCTTTTGGCACCGAGCGCTATCTGGAGCGCGATGGGCGTGCGCTGATCGTCAAGAAGCAGGTGGTGCTCACGGGGGACAACCTGACCGATGCCCAGCCTGGCTTTGACAGCCAGACCCAGGAGCCGGTGGTGAACCTGACGCTGGACGGCAAGGGGGCACGCATCTTCAAGGATGTGACCCGCGACAACGTGGGCAAGCGCATGGCCATCATCCTGTTCGAAAAGGGCAAGGGCGAAGTGGTCACGGCCCCGGTGATCCGCGCCGAGATCGGCGGCGGTCGCGTGCAGATTTCGGGCCGCATGACCACGGTCGAGGCCAACGACACGGCGCTGTTGTTGCGTGCGGGTTCGCTGGCCGCACCGATGGAAATCATCGAAGAGCGCACCATTGGCCCGAGCCTGGGAGCTGAGAACATCGCCAAGGGCTTCAACAGCGTGACTTGGGGGTTTGTGGTGATCGTGGCCTTCATGGCCGTTTATTACGCCATGTTCGGTTTGTTCTCCGGCATTGCCTTGGGTGTCAACCTGCTGTTCCTGGTCGCCATCTTGTCGATGCTGCAAGCCACACTGACCTTGCCTGGCATGGCCGCGATGGCGCTGGCGTTGGGCATGGCGATCGACTCGAACGTGCTGATCAATGAGCGTGTGCGCGAAGAGCTGCGCAATGGCGCCAGCCCACAGGCGGCCATCCATGCGGGCTATGACCGCGCTTGGGCCACGATTTTGGACTCCAACATCACCACCTTGATTGCCGGTGTGGCCCTGCTGGCCTTTGGCTCCGGGCCGGTGCGCGGTTTTGCTGTGGTGCACTGCATCGGCATTCTGACCAGCATGTTTTCGGCTGTGTTTTTCTCGCGTGGCCTGGTCAACCTTTGGTATGGCGGTAAAAAGAAACTCAAATCGGTCTCGATTGGCACCGTGTGGCGGCCCGAGGCGGGCACTGCGGTGAAAGCCGACTGAAGGGGCGAGGATCATGGAATTATTCAAAATCAGAAAAGACATCCCGTTCATGCGCCACGCGCTGGTGCTCAACGCGGTGTCCTTCATCACTTTTGTCTTGGCGGTGTTTTTCTTGTTCAGCCGGGGGCTTCACCTGTCAGTGGAGTTCACGGGGGGCACCTTGATGGAGGTGAGCTACAGCCAACCCGCCGACCTGCAAAAGGTGCGCGGCACGGTGGCCTCACTCGGTTATGGCGAAGTTTTTGTGCAGAACTTTGGTTCTGCCCGGGAGGTCTTGATCCGCTTGCCTGCTCAAAAAGGCGTGAGCTCTGCACAACAAAGCGAGAAGGTCCTGTCGGCGCTCAAAGCCAATGACCCCGATGTCACGCTGCGCCGCACCGAGTTTGTGGGACCGCAAGTGGGCGACGAACTGGTGGAGGACGGCCTGATGGCGCTGGCCTTTGTGGTGGGCGGCATCATGCTGTACTTGGCCATCCGTTTCGAGTGGAAGTTCGCCGTCTCAGCCATCGTTGCCAACTTGCACGATGTGATCATCATCTTGGGCTTTTTTGCCTTCTTCCAGTGGGAGTTTTCGCTGGCGGTGCTGGCTGCCGTGCTGGCGGTGCTGGGCTATTCGGTCAACGAGTCGGTGGTGATTTTTGACCGGATTCGTGAGAACTTCCGCCGCTATCGCAAGATGAACACGGTCGAGGTCATCGACAACGCCATCACTTCCACCATCAGCCGCACCATCATCACGCACGGCTCGACCCAGATCATGGTGTTGTCCATGCTCTTGTTTGGTGGCGAAACCCTGCACCACTTTGCCATGGCCCTCACCATTGGCATTTGTTTTGGCATTTACTCGTCGGTGTTTGTGGCCGCGGCCATGGCGATGTGGTTGGGCATCAGCCGTGAAGACATGGTCAAGCCGGTCAAGAAAGACATTGACCCGAACGACGAAAACTCGGGTGCGGTGGTCTGAGGTTTCAGGCCGATCCGATCCGCTGAAACAGGCCCCCGGGCAAACGCCCCACCTGGCCTGTCAGTTCCAACTCCAGCAGCTGCGCTTGCAATTGCGCTGTGGGCCACCCGCAGCGCGCTTGCAGGGCGTCCAAACTCACCGGGTCATGGCCCATGGCGCCCAGCAATGGGTCTGGCGGTGCACCGTTCTGGGCCTCGCTGGCGGCATCGCTCGGGTCGGGCCCCAAGGGGAGTGAATGCTGGGCCAGTGCGTCAGGCAAGCGCAACTCTTCCAGCACATCCTGTGCGGACTCCACCAGTTTGGCCCCTTGTTTGATCAGCAGGTGGCAGCCTTTGGACTGGGTCGAATGGATCGAGCCGGGAATGGCCATCACATCGCGGCCTTGCTCCAGCGCTTGTTTGGCCGTGATGAGCGAGCCCGACTGCAAGGCGGCCTCGACCACCAGTGTGGCCTGGGACAGACCGGAGATCAGGCGGTTGCGGCGCGGGAAGTTGGGTGGCAAAGGGGGCGTGCCCAAGGGGCATTCGCTCAGGATCAGCCCGTTTTGCGCGATGCGGTGCGCCAGATCCCGGTGCTGACGCGGGTAGACTCGGTCCAGTCCTGTGCCGACGATGGCGATGGTGGCCAAGCCCGGTCCGTGATGGCCCTGCAGCGCGCCTTCGTGCGCAGCGCCATCCACGCCCAAGGCCAGGCCCGAGACGATCGTCAGGCCGCTGGCGGCCAGACTGCGGGCAAATTCGCGCGCATTGTCCGCGCCTTGGGGGGTGGGGTTGCGACTGCCCACGATGGCCAGGGATGGCCTGCTGGCCAGTGTGCCCAGTTGGCTGGTTTGCCCCATGGCATAGAGCATGAATGGCGGGTCCGGGATGTTGAGCCAGGCCGCCGGGTAGTCGGCATCGGCCAGCGTCAGCACGCAACAGCCCAGGTGGGCTTGGCTGTGCAGCCAATCGAGGGTTTCGTGTGTGAGTGCAGCACAACCCTCGGGCATGCGCTGCACAGCCTGGGCCTGAAGCGGGCTGAGCACTTGGCACAAGGCGGCTTCGGTTTGCTGAAAAATGAGCTCGGGCTCGCCAAAGGCTGCCAAAAGCCGACGTGCGCTGTCAGGGCCCACGCCGGGCGTCATGCTCAGGCGCAGCCAGGCGCCCAATTCATTGGGGGTGTTCACCATCTTGTCTCCCTGCGCGGCCATCGCGGCCGTCCTTGTTTTTGTAGGTGAAGTGATTGTGTTGCAAAGTCAGAGGCGCGCCAAGTCCATAAAATGAGCGGTCATCATGCAGCCCACCCTGTCCCACCCTGATTTCAAGTCTGAGCAACGCATGCGTCTGTGCATTTTGGAAAACGACGATTTGGATCCGCCCATGGTGGAGCGCTACACCCGTGTGGCCAGCCTTTTTGAGCGTTTGTTTGAGCAGGTGGGCTACCAAGGCACGATGGACACCTTCAGTGCGCGGCACGGGGAGTACCCGGACAGCTTTGCCCCCTATGACGCGGTGCTCTTGACCGGTAGCCGGGCCGATTCTTTTTCGGATGAGCCCTGGGTGGTCACTTTGCGCCAGCAGGTGACCCGTTTGTTGCAAGCGCAGCACACATTGATCGGGGTCTGTTTTGGGCACCAGTTGATTGCCCACTGCCTGGGTGCCCCTGTGGGGCGAGCCCCGCAGGGCTGGCGCACAGGCCGCCAGTCTTATGAGTGGCTTGGCCAGCCCGAGCAGCTGGGGCGCTCGCCAGGGGCGCGGGCCCCGCTGGCTTTGCTGGCCAGCCATCAGGACCAGGTGCTGGCTTTGCCGCCCGGCGCCACCTTGCTGGCGACCCAGCCCGAATGTCCGGTGGCCGCCTATGCGGTGGGCGACCAGGTGTTTTGCATCCAGCCCCACCCGGAGTTCACACCCGAGATGTCGGCATTTTTATTGAACAAGCGACGGGCGCATTTGGGTGAGGACCATTACCAGCGCAGCATGGGCAGTTTGCCCGAGCCACACGACGGTTTGGCCCTGGCGCGTTTCATGATCCAGTTTATCCAATATGGGCTATCCGGCGGTGGCGCTGGGGTCATGCACCGAAATGACCGAAAATAAGCACCTTCTTGTTGACCTGCAAAACCATGGCCCTGCTCCCCATCCTTTGTTACCCTGATCCACGCCTGCACAAGGTGGCCAAGCCCGTGCAGGCCGTGGATGCCCGAGTGCACGCCTTGATCGATGACATGGTCGAAACCATGTACGAGGCAGGCGGAATTGGCCTGGCGGCCACGCAGGTGGACGTGCACGAGCGGCTGGTGGTGATCGACACTTCGGAAGAACGCAACCAGCCCATGGTGCTGATCAACCCCGAAATCACCTGGATGAACGATGAGCGCGTCAAGGGTGAAGAGGGCTGCCTCTCGGTGCCTGGCATTTACGACGGTGTCGAGCGTGCCACCGCCCTCAAAGTGACGGCCCTGGACCGCAACGGCCAACCGCGCACCATCGAGGCCGAGGGCATGCTGGCCATCTGCATTCAGCACGAAATGGACCACCTGATGGGCAAGGTGTTTGTGGAGTACCTCTCGCCCTTCAAGCAAGGCCGCATCAAGACCAAGATGGTCAAAGCCCAAAAAGCCGGACGCTGAGCTCGGCATGCGGCTGATTTTTGCGGGCACCCCCGAATTTGCCCAGGTGGCCTTGGCCGCCCTGCATGCAGCAGGCCACGACATCGCCCTGGTGCTGACCCAGCCCGACCGCCCCGCCGGTCGCGGCATGAAGCTGCAGCCCTCGCCCGTCAAGCAATGGGCACTTCAACACCATGTACCTGTGGCCCAGCCGCGCAGTCTGCGGCTTGATGGGAAATACCCCGAAGACGCGGCGGCGGCCCGCCAGACCTTGCTGGACGCGCAAGCCGACGCCATGGTCGTGGCGGCCTATGGCCTGATCCTGCCGCAATGGGTGCTGGACTTGCCGCCCAAGGGGTGCCTGAACATCCACGCCTCGCTGTTGCCGCGCTGGCGCGGGGCGGCGCCGATCCACCGCGCCATCGAGGCGGGCGATGCGCAGACCGGCATCACCATCATGCAGATGGACGCGGGTCTGGACACCGGCGACATGCTGCTGGTCTTGCCCTGCGCCATCGCGCCCACCGACACCACCGCCGTGCTGCATGACCGCTTGGCCGAGCTGGGCGGGCAAGCCATTGTCCAGGCGCTGGCAAAGCTGGACGCCTTGCTGCGCCAGCCCCAACCCGCTGAAGGCGTGACCTACGCGAACAAGATCGACAAGGCCGAGGCGGCGCTGGACTGGGCCTTGAGCGCCGAGGTGCTGGCGCGGCGCATTCGGGCCTTTGACCCTTTTCCGGGCATGACGGTGCCCTTGGCCACTGCCACGGGCGTGGAAACCTTGAAGATCTGGCAAGCCGGGGCTGAATCAGCGGCACCCAATGCCCACGCCGCCGAGCCGGGTACCGTGCTCAGCGCCGACGCGACGGGTGTGCGCGTGGCCTGCGGTCAAGGCCAGCTGTGCCTGAGGCAATTGCAGCGTCCGGGTGGCAAGCGCCTGAGCGCGGCCGACTTTTTGCGCGGCTGCCCCTTGCAGCCGGGTCAACGGCTGGTGGCCTGATGTTTTTCCGGCCCACGCTGTACCGACACGCCGAGTTCCGGCAAGGCTTGATTGATTTGGCGCCGCAAGCGCCCGGGGTGGCGGCTTGGGGCCTGATGACGGGCGTGGCCATGGTCAAGTCGGGCATGAGCGTGTTCGAGGCGGTGGCCATGACCCTGCTGGTGTTCGCGGGCAGCTCGCAGCTGGCGGCCATTCCGCTGTTGGTGGCAGGTGCACCGGCTTGGGTGATTTTGGCGACGGGTTTTTGTGTGAACCTGCGTTTTGTGGTGTTCAGCCTGCATCTGCGGCCATACCTCATGCACCTGCCGCGCTGGCAGCGCATGTGCCACGGCTATTTCACGGCCGATATCAGTTATGTGCTGTTCACCCGGCGTTTTCATGAACCGGGGAGCACCGAGGCCGAGCGTACAAACCAAGAGGCCTATCTCGCGGGCAACTATTTTTTGAATTGGGCCAGCTGGATCGTGGCCAGCTTGCTGGGCATTGGTCTGGCCAACCTGATCCCGCCCGAGTGGGGGCTGGGTTTTGCGGGCATTTTGTGCCTGCTGGGCATCCAGTGTTCGCTGGCCAGCTCGCGCATGCGCATTTTGTCGGCGGCAGTGGCGGGCGTGGCGGCCGTGGTGGCCTACCATCTGCCGCTCAAACTCAACATCGTCGTGGCGATCGCTGTGGCCGTGATCTTGTGCCTGACGGTTGAAAAGGTCCGTCCTGCATCCGGAACCCCGGCATGAACGTCACCGATTTCTGGACCGTGGCGGTGATCGTGGGCCTGGCGCTGGTCACGGTGGTGGCGCGCAGTTTCTTTTTCATTTCCAGCAAGCCCTGGCAACTGCCGCATTGGGCGCAGCGAGGCTTGCAGTACGCGCCGATTGCCGCTTTGTCGGCGGTGGTCGTGCCGGAAATCATCACCGTCCAAGGCGAATTGATCAGCACCTGGCAAGACGCACGCCTGTACGCTGCGCTGGCGGGGATGGCGGCTTACTTTTGGCGGCGAGACGTGCTGATCACGATTGTGGCGGGGATGGCGGTCTACCTTCCACTGCGCCTGGCCTGGGGTTGGTAAGCCCAGAGCCCTGCCCGTGCGGCAGCAAAGGGGGGCTTGGCCTGGCGACTTTGTCAGCCCTTGTCAGGGGCTGCTTTTAAAATACCGGGCAATTTTTCCTGATCTTGGACCTGCTTTTTCATGAACGTCATCCGTTTTTCAGATTTGTGCGCCAATGGCCAAGCGGCCGGGCAACGTGTTTTCATCCGTGCCGACTTGAACGTGCCGCAAGCCGATGACGGCAGCATCACCGAGGACACCCGCATCCGTGCCAGCGTGCCCTGCATCCAGATGGCCCTGGCGGCAGGGGCAGCCGTCATGGTCACATCGCATCTGGGTCGCCCGACCGAAGGCGAGTTCAAAGCCGATGACTCGCTGGCCCCGGTGGCCAAGCGTTTGGGCGAGTTGCTCGGCCGTGAAGTGCCGCTGCTGGCCAACTGGGTTGAAGGGGTCAAGGTCGAGCCCGGTCAGGTCGTCTTGCTCGAAAACTGCCGCGTCAACAAGGGTGAGAAAAAGAACAACGAGGCGCTGGCCCGCAAGATGGCCGCCCTGTGTGACATCTACGTCAACGATGCCTTTGGCACCGCCCACCGCGCCGAGGGAACGACCCATGGCATGGCCCAGTTCGCGCCCATTGCCTGTGCTGGCCCCTTGCTTGCGGCCGAGATCGACGCCATTGGCAAGGCCCTGGAGGCGCCGAAGCGGCCTTTGGTGGCCATCGTGGCGGGTTCCAAGGTCAGCACCAAGCTGACCATCTTGAAGAGCTTGTCGCAAAACGTCGACCAACTCATCGTGGGCGGCGGCATTGCCAACACTTTCATGCTGGCCGCGGGCCTGTCGATCGGCAAAAGCCTGGCCGAAGCCGATTTGGTGGACGAAGCCAAAGCGGTGATGGAGGCCATGAAGGCGCGGGGTGCGGAGGTGCCGATTCCGGTGGACGTGGTCACCGCCAAGACCTTTGCCGCAGATGCGCCAGCCACGGTCAAGAAGGCCAGCGAGGTGGCTGCAGACGACTTGATTCTGGACATCGGCCCCGAAACGGCGGCCAAGCTGGCGGTTCAGCTCAAGGCCGCAGGCTCCATCGTCTGGAATGGCCCGGTGGGCGTGTTCGAGTTCGCCGCCTTTGAAAACGGCACCAAGGTCATTGCCCATGCGATTGCCGAGTCCAGCGCCTTCAGCATTGCAGGCGGTGGTGACACGCTGGCCGCGATTGCCAAATATGGCATCGAAAAGCAGGTCGGCTACATCTCGACCGGTGGTGGTGCGTTCCTCGAAATCCTGGAGGGAAAGACTTTGCCCGCCTTCGAGATTTTGGCCAAACGCGCGGCAGGCTAAGGGAACTTCTGCCCTGATAAGGGTTCAGATTTCCGGCCATAAAAAAACCCCGCATCGCGGGGTTTTTGCTTTGTTCGAACCAAGACCCGGTCAGGCCTGGGCAGCGGGTGGCAAGTTACCGCGCACCGGGCTGGTGATGTTGCCTTTGAAGTCGGTCCAGCATTCGCGGGTGAAGTCGTACATCTTGCAGTTTTTGGCGGTCTCGAAGTACCACTTCCAGGAAAACGGCTGCACGATGATGCGGCCCGGCAGCATTTCTTCGAGCTTGGCCTGAGCTTGCTTGAGGCGGTACAGCGGGATGCTCATGTCCACATGGTGTGCGGTGTGTTCCATGATGTGGTGCATCAGTGCGCCGATTTGGAAGGGGAAGGTCAGGTGCACCGTGGTGGAGACAAAAGGCGCAGCTTTGGTCCAGGCGGCTTTGTTGTCATGCCAGGACACCTTGACATGGGTGTGGTGAACATAAACCACAAAGCCGATCATGGTGTTCCAGAAGAAGAAGGGGATCAAGACACCCATCAACAGCGACAGCCAGACCGATTGGCCGGTGTGAACAGCGGCTGCGGCGATGGCGCCCACCCAGAAGGCGCCAAACAAAGACACCAGCAGGCTGTCTTTGAAAAAGATCGGGCGGCGTGTGGGCATGTGGGTCTTGTTCGGAAAGAACTCGCGCTTCCACCAGATCTCGATCATGTAATACAAACCGGGTGCCCAGCCGCTGCGGTAAGCCTTTTGCAGCAGACGTTGCAAGGGGTTGAGCGCAGAAAACTCTTCGGCGGTCAGGGGAGTCCAGACGAAATCCACGCCTTTGAGGTTGGTGTAGCCGTGATGCACCACGTTGTGTCCGGTGTCCCACAGGCTGTAGGGCGTGAGTGAGGGCAAGAACGCGATGCGTCCCAGCACCTTGTTGAGTTCGCGGTGGGGGGTGAGGCTTTGGTGGCAGGCATCGTGACCGATCACAAACAGACGGCCAATCACAAAACCAGCCACGGTACCGCACAGCAGTTTGGCCCAGATGGCTTCCAGCGCCACGGTGGCGGCGATCAGGGCAAAAAACAAAGCATAGTCAAAAGCCAACAGCACAAACGCTCTCACCGTGCTGCGCTCGGACAAGGGGATCAACCACTCGCGCAAGGTTTTGCGGTGTGGCAAGGGTTGGTCCAAAGCGATGGGTTGGTCGGGGGCGGGGGTGTGTAAGGCGGTCATGACGCTGAAATGTAAATTTCTCACGCAAGAGTTTAGTCGGCAAGACGTTTCAATGACCTGACAGGGATCAATTCAAGGGCTTTGGCAGGGACATATTGCCTTCATTGCGCGCAAATCTGCAACAGGTCACTGGCATGTAACCTGTTTCGTGTAAAAATTGAAACCAAATTACATGGAGATCCTCGAATGCCCCGTCGTGCCACCAAAATTGTTGCCACCTTAGGCCCTGCTTCCAGCGACCCCGCGCTTTTGGAGGCGATGATCCGGGGCGGTGTGAATGTGGTTCGCCTCAATTTCAGCCACGGCAAGGCACAAGACCACGTGGACCGTGCCCGCTTGGTGCGGGAAGCTTCCCAGCGCGCTGGCCGTGAAGTGGCCATCATGGCCGATCTGCAGGGCCCCAAGATCCGCGTGGGCAAGTTTGCCGAAGGCAAAGTCATGTTGGAGCCCGGCGCTGCTTTTGTGCTGGACGCTTCGCGCACCGAGCTGGGTGATCTGCAAGGGGTAGGACTGGATTACAAGGAGTTGCCCCGCGATGTCAAAGCAGGCGATGTGCTGCTCCTGAACGACGGCCTGATTGTCTTGAATGTGGTGGCCGTCAAAGGTGAGCAAGTGCACACCACCGTCAAGCTGGGTGGCGAGCTGTCCAACAACAAGGGCATCAACAAACAAGGTGGCGGCCTCACGGCACCGGCCCTCACGGCCAAGGACATGGACGACATCAAGACGGCCATGAGCCTGCAGGCCGATTACGTGGCCGTGAGTTTCCCGAAAAATGCCACCGACATGGAAATGGCACGCCAGCTGTGCAATGTGGCCTGCACCAACGGTCACCGCCCCGGTTTGATCGCCAAGATCGAACGCGCGGAGGCCATTCCAGAGCTGGATCGCATCCTGGCGGTGTCCGACGGCATCATGGTGGCGCGCGGTGATTTGGCGGTGGAGGTGGGCAACGCGGCCGTGCCGGGCTTGCAAAAGCACATGATCAAGCGCGCCCGCGAACTGGACAAGCTGGTCATCACCGCCACCCAGATGATGGAAAGCATGATCGTCAACCCGGTGCCCACCCGCGCCGAAGTGAGTGACGTGGCCAATGCGGTGCTCGATGGCACCGATGCGGTGATGCTGAGCGCCGAAACCGCGGCTGGCAAATACCCCCTGGAGACGGTGGAGATGATGGCCGCCGTGTGCCTGGAGGCCGAAAAAACCGACCACGACCCCCTCGATAACGACTTCGTGGATGCGCACTTCAACCGGATTGACCATGCCATTGCCATGGGGGCGTTGTTCACGGCGCACCACCTCAAGGCCAAGGCCATCGTGGCCTTGACCGACTCGGGCTCGACCGCCTTGTGGATGAGCCGCCACAGCGTGCGCATGCCGATTTATGCCTTGACGCCCAAGGTGGCCACCCAGCGCAAGATGGCCTTGATGCGCAACGTCAGCCCCTTGTTGATGGACACCAGTGCCGATCGCGATACCGCCCTGGCCGATGCCGAAGCGCACCTGAAAAAGCGCGGCATTGTGCAAGCGGGGGACGTGTATGCCATCACCGTGGGTGAACCCATGGGCACACCGGGCGGCACCAACACCCTCAAAATTTGCCGGGCCACCTGAAGTGGCATGCCCGGTGTGGGCGTGGGTCGATGCGTAGGCTTTAAAATCCTGCGCAGTCACAAGCCGGGTGAACCTCGGCTCAGCCCCATTTTCAACTTCCCGGGAAACCACCACCATGGCACTCGTTTCAATGCGCGAGCTGCTGGACCACGCGGCCGTCAACGGCTACGGCATTCCAGCTTTCAACGTCAACAACCTCGAGCAGGTACAAGCAGTCATGATGGCGGCCGACGAGGTCGGTGCGCCCGTCATCCTGCAGGCCAGCGCTGGCGCACGCAAATATGCGGGTGAGCCTTTCATCAAGCATTTGATCCAGGCCGCCACCGAGCAGTGGCCCCACATTCCGCTGGTGATGCACCAGGACCATGGCCAAAGCCCGGCGGTTTGCCAGGGCGCGATCAACCTGGGTTTTTCTTCGGTCATGATGGACGGCTCCTTGCTGGAAGACGGCAAGACCCCGGCCGACTTTGGCTACAACGTCGACGTGACCCGGCGCGTGGTCGAGATGGCCCACGCTGTGGGCGTCTCGGTGGAGGGCGAGCTGGGTTGCCTGGGCAATCTGGAGACCGGCGAAGCCGGTGAAGAGGACGGCATCGGTGCGGTTGGCAAGCTCGACCACAGCCAGATGCTGACCGACCCCGAAGAGGCGGCCCAGTTTGTGAAAGCCACGGGTCTGGACGCTTTGGCGATCGCGATTGGTACCAGCCACGGCGCTTACAAGTTCAGCCGCAAACCCACAGGTGACATCCTGGCCATCAGCCGCGTCAAGGAAATCCACGCCCGCATTCCCAACACGCACTTGGTCATGCACGGCTCGTCCAGCGTGCCACAAGAGCTGTTGGCCATGATCAACCAGTACGGCGGCCAGATGAAGCAAACCTTTGGCGTGCCCGTCGAGGAAATCCAAGAAGCCATCAAACACGGTGTGCGCAAGATCAACATCGACACCGACATCCGTCTGGCGATGACCGCCGCTTGCCGCAAGTTCTTGTTTGAGAACCCCGACAAGTTCGATGCCCGCGAATGGCTCAAACCCGCCCGCGAAGCGGCCAAGCAAATCTGCAAGCAGCGTTATCTGGAGTTCGGCTGCGAAGGCCAAGCGCCCAAGGTCAAGGGTGACAACCTGAAGGTGGTGGCGGCCCGTTATGCGCGCGGTGAATTGGCCCAAGTGGTGAACTGAGCCTGCGATAATTCGCCCGAATGGCCCGTTGTCTGTTCAACGGGCCTTTTTCTTTTTTGCTGGACTGTTTTTCATGACCTCTGCGCTTCACACCTCGGCCCTGACTTCCTTGCCTTTGTTGGCACGTGGCAAGGTGCGTGACAACTACGCCGTGGGTGACGACCGCATTCTGATGGTGGCGTCCGACCGCATCAGCGCATTCGACGTGATCATGGGCGAGCCCATCCCCGGCAAAGGGGTGCTGCTCACGCAAATGGCGCTTTTCTGGTTCGAGCAGTTGGGTCCCAAGGGCTTGAACATTTGCCCCATCCACCTGACCGGCGATGCGCCTGAGAGCGTGGTGTCGCCCAATGAAGTCGCGCAGGTGAAGGGCCGCTCCATGCTGGTCAAGCGCTTGAAGCCCATCCCGGTCGAGGCGGTGGTACGCGGTTATCTGGCGGGCAGCGGCTGGAAGGAATACCAGGAAAGCCGTTCGGTGTGTGGCGTCAAGCTGCCCGAAGGCCTGAAGAACGCCAGCCAACTGCCCGAGCCCATCTACACGCCCGCGGCCAAGGCTGCGGTGGGCGAGCACGACGAGAACATCACGTTCGAGCAAACCGTGGCCATGATCGGTGCCGACCTGGCCACCCGCATCCGCGACATCAGCCTCCAGCTCTACAAAGCAGCGCGCGACATTGCGGCCACCAAAGGCATCATCATTGCCGATACCAAGTTCGAGTTTGGCCTCGATGCCGATGGCGCCCTGGTGTTGATGGATGAGGTGCTGACGCCCGATTCATCGCGCTATTGGCCCGCCGAGAGTTATGCAGAGGGCGCCAATCCCCCGAGTTACGACAAACAGTTTTTGCGCGACTGGCTGGAGACCGCCCTGGTCAATGGCAAGCCCTGGGACAAGACCCCACCCGCACCGCGCTTGCCGCGAGAGGTGATCGACAAGACCGCTGCCAAATACGCAGAGGCCATGAACAAGCTGATGGCCTCAGCCATGTAAAAAGCGCTGCCATGCAGCGCTTTTGCGTGTGATGGCTCAAGGACTTCAGGCAGCGAGGGTCAGCACAGCCATGGCATCCATGACCCCGCTGGTGCTGGCCACCAGCAAACTGGCATAAGCCACCATGCGACCCTTGCGGTGCATGGCTGCACCTAGGAAAACGCTCAAGCAAAGCAACTCGAGCAGGCCGCGCATCCAAAGGTAGTGACTGCTACCGATCAGGGTGGCCACATCCGGACTCTGGAGCATTGCATAGAGGAAAATCCCCTTGACCACCCAGAGCAAAGCTCCAAAATGCATGACGGTCATCCCGCGTCTTGAGTCTGCAAAATGCTGAGCTGTTTGGGCGCGCGCACCACCGAGCAAGCAGTTCAGCTCTTCGGATGTGATCAAGGGTTTGGTGCGGAGCATGTCTGAAAATGAATCTATAAGTTTTGTTCTTATTTTAAATTTGAACAGCCATCAAGGTGCCAAAATTGCCTTTTTCAGTGGTTTGAAACTGGTAAGTGTCTGTAACCCAATGGTGGATTGACGCCCTCGTGAGAAAAGCATGAACCTCTTTAGACCCGCCGGCCAGTTGATGGCGCAGTACGCCCAGTACCACCGCAGTCGCCGCAACATTGCCACCCACTTGGTGGGCATCCCTTTGATCGTGTTGTCGATCGGTGTTTTGTTGCAAGGCCCAACATGGGTGCTGGCTGGACTGCCTTTGACTTTGGCCTGGTTTTTTTGGGGGCTGACCAGCCTTTGGTACCTGAGCCGGGGCAATGCCTTGTTGGGGCTGGCCACCGTTTTGGTCAATGGGGGCTTGATCTGGTTGGCGCACGAATTGCCCGCGTGGGTGCTCGGCTGGGGCTGGCCGGTTTGGCAGCTGGGCTTGCTTGTCTTTGCGATCGGCTGGTTCTTGCAGTTTGTGGGCCACTACTTTGAAGGCCGCAAGCCCGCTTTTGTGGACGACCTCTCAGGCCTGCTGGTCGGCCCCATGTTTGTGGTGGGCGAGGTCTTGATGAGCGTGGGGCTCTTGCAGCGCATGCGCCTGGACATTGAGCGCCAGGCGGGTGTGACCCGCTGACTTGTTTCACCTCAGACGGTCAAAAGGCCGTGACCCGCTGCAATGGTGCAGCGGGTCACGGCCTGTGTATTGGGGCGCGTGGTTCTCAGTTCAGCGCCATGCTCAGCTTGCGCCGGTAGCTGGAGATCATGGCCATGTGCGGATCTTCCTGCAGCGCGGCTTTGCCCATCAACTCGATGCCGCCCGCTGATTTGCCTGTCGCGTCTTGCGTTTTGGGCTTGGGGGGCGTCATCAGCTCCAGCAGGGCGACAAAGGTTTTGCGTGGGGCTTCGTTGTCCCACTTCTTGTCGCGCATGATGATTTCGAGCAGCTCTTCCATCGCCTCTTCCCATTGGCCCACGGCGATCAACAGGCGGCTTTTGGCAAAGCGGGTTTCAAAGTCGCGTTTGTTCTGGGTAATCAAAGCATCAAACTGGGCCAGATCCCACTGGCCACGCGGGTCGGTGGTGACAAACTCCAAGGCGTTGAGCCATTGGGTTTGCGCCTCAAAGCGCAGCGGTACCGGGATGCGGCTCATGGCCGGGGCCAGCAAGGCGGCGGCTTCGGCCAGCTCGCCCAAGCCAATCAGCAGCTTGACCAAGTCAAAACGGGCATCGTCGTTGCCGGGGTCGGTGGCCAGTGCCTGTTCCAGGGCGGCGCGGGCGCTGTGTTCGTCACCCGCTTGCAGGTGCTGCTGGGCTTCCTCGGCAGCGGCCATGGCCTGCAGTTCTTCGGCGGCGGGCAGGTGTTTGTCCAGAAATTGTTTGACTTGGCCCTCGGGCAACGCGCCCATGAAGCCGTCGATGGGTTGGCCGTTTTTCAGCAGCACACAGGTCGGGATGCTTTTGATGCCAAAAGCGTGCGCCAATTGCTGTTCTGCATCGGAATTGATCTTGACCAGTTTGAATCGGCCTTCGTAGGCGGTCTCGACTTTTTCCAGCACGGGGCCCAGCGATTTGCAAGGGCCGCACCATGGGGCCCAAAAGTCGACCAATACAGGCGTGGTCATGGAGGCTTCGATGACCTCGGCTTCAAAGTTTTGTATCGTGACGTCCATCATGGCGGGCAGTGTTCCGGGTTGTGTTTCGGCTGTGGGCAGGGCGAAACCTTAAAATTCAACATTGATCTCGAAAAGCACCCAATGACTCAAGCGCTCATCGGCGTCGTCATGGGTTCCAGCTCCGACTGGGACACCATGCAGCACGCAGTCCAGATTCTCCAACAGTTTGGCATCCCTCACGACGCCCGCGTGGTTTCTGCCCACAGAATGCCGGACGATATGTTTGCGTATGCACAGAGCGCGGCCGAGCGGGGCCTGCAGGCCATCATCGCGGGCGCAGGCGGCGCAGCCCATTTGCCCGGCATGATCGCGGCCAAAACCGTGGTGCCGGTGTTGGGTGTGCCGGTGCAAACCAAGGCCTTGTCGGGCGTGGATTCCTTGCACTCCATTGTGCAGATGCCCAAGGGCGTGCCGGTGGCCACCTTTGCCATTGGCCCAGCCGGTGCGGCCAATGCGGCCCTGTTTGCCGTGGCCATGTTGGCCAACCACGATGCGGCTTTGCGCCAAAAACTCGAAGCCTTCCGCGCCGATCAAACCGCTATGGCCCGCGCCATGACGCTCCCACCGGTGGGTGCTGCATGAGCCGCGCCATTTTGCCGGGCGCCATGGTCAATGGCCAGATGGCCACTTTGGGTGTGATGGGCGGTGGCCAGTTGGGCCGCATGTTCGTGCACGCGGCGCAGGCCATGGGCTACTTCACGGTGGTGCTTGACCCCGATGCCGCCAGCCCCGCCGGGCGGGTGAGTCACCACCACATCCAGACCGATTATTGGGACGAACAGGGCCTGGCGCAGCTGATGCAGCGCTGCGCGGCCATCACAACCGAATTTGAAAACGTGCCCGCACCGGCCCTGTTGACCTTGGGCGCACACCGCCCCGTGGCCCCGGCGTCCGAAGCAGTGGCGATTGCGCAAGACCGCGCTGCTGAAAAAGCCCACTTTGTGCGCTGTGGTGTGCCCGTGGCCCCGCATGCCGTGATCGAGAAGGCGGAGCAGTTGGCTGCTGTCAGCGACAATTTGCTGCCGGGCATCTTGAAGACCACCCGCATGGGTTACGACGGCAAGGGCCAGATCCGTGTCAAGACCCGCGAAGCTTTGGTGGACGCCTGGGCAGCGTTGAAAAACGTGCCCTGCGTGCTCGAAAAAATGCTGCCGCTGCAGGCCGAGTGCTCGGTCATCGTGGCGCGTGGGGCCGATGGGCAGATGGTGAATTTCCCGGTGCAACTGAACTTGCACCGCGACGGCATTTTGGCCGTGACCAGCGTGTACGAGGGTGCGGTGCCCACCGATGTGGCCGCACAAGCCGTGGCCGCCACCCGCGCCATTGCCGAGGGCCTTCACTACGTGGGTGTGCTGTGTGTGGAGTTTTTCCTGCTCGAAGGTGGTCAGCTGGTGGTCAACGAAATGGCGCCCCGCCCGCACAACAGCGGCCACTACACGATGAACGCCTGCGACCAGTCGCAGTTTGAGCTGCAGGTGCGCACGCTGGCAGGCTTGCCGCTCACCCAGCCGCGCCAGCATTCGAGCGCCATCATGCTGAATCTGCTGGGCGATCTGTGGCCCGAAGCTACGCCCACGGGCAAAGGTCCGACCAGCCCCGCCTGGGGCCAAGTGCTCGCCTTGCCGGGCACGCATTTGCACCTGTACGGCAAGTTGTCGGCTCGCCCCGGCCGCAAGATGGGCCACCTGAACATCACGGGTGCCACCCCCGAGGCCGTGCGCGCCACCGCCCTGCAAGCGGCGGCCTTGCTTGGCATCGAAGCGTTTTAAAGACCACCATGATCCTGAGTGCTTCCCATGCCGCCATCGCGCAGGCTGCACAAGCTTTGCATGACGCTCAGTTGGTCGGCCTGCCCACCGAGACGGTGTATGGCCTGGCCGCCAACGCGACCGACGATGCGGCGGTGGCGAAAATTTTTGTGGCCAAGGGCCGCCCTTCGGACCACCCGCTGATCGTGCATGTGGCCAGTGTTGCGCAGGTGCCGCTGTTTGCCGTGCAAGTGCCCGACTTTGCGCAAAAGCTCATGGCTGCGTTTTGGCCGGGACCGCTCACCTTGATCTTGCCGCGCAAAAGCGGCGTGGCGGCGGCATCGGCCGGAGGGCAAGATTCGATCGGTTTGCGCTGCCCTTCACACCCGGTGGCGCAGGCGCTGCTCCAGGCGGCTTGGGCGCTGGGCGTGTCAGGCGTGTCGGCGCCCAGCGCCAACCGCTTTGGCCGCGTCAGCCCGACCACGGCCGCGCATGTGCAGTCCGAGCTGGGCACTGAATTGTTGATTCTGGACGGCGGCGACTGCGAGGTGGGCATCGAGTCCACCATCATCGACTGCACGCGGGGCGAGCCGGTGATGCTTCGCCCGGGGCAAATCACGCGGGCGCAGATCGAGGCCGCGTGTGGCCGCGCGGTTAGGGGCAAGGACGCCCCGCAGGAGGTGAGTGGCCAGGCCGCGCCGCGCGCATCGGGCACGCTCGAATCGCACTACGCGCCCCGCGCCAAGGTGCGCCTGATGACGGCGCAAGACATCAACGCCAAACTGCTGGCCCTGGGCCCGCACGCCAACAAACTGGGGCTGTGGACAAACGAACGACCGGAGGTCAGCGCCGGTGCCGGTGTGCTGTGGCGAGAGCAAGCCACAACAGCCGAAAAAGCCGCGCACGACTTGTTCAGCGTGCTGCGTGATCTGGACGCCCGGGGTGTGACCCAAATTTGGGTGCAACAGCCGCCCGACACGCCCGAGTGGGAAGGCGTGCGGGACCGCTTGCAGCGGGCGGCAGCTTGAAGCGGGTTCAGCGATACCGCAGCTTCATCACCAAAATCATCAGTGCCAGGCTGGTGGTGATGACGTTGGCAATGATGATGGGCCAGGCTTCCATCAAGATGCCGTAAACCAGCCACAGCGCCACCCCTGTGGTGAACAGGCTGTACATGCCCAGCGAAATACCGCTGACGTCACGGGTGCGAAAGGTTTGCCAGGCTTGCGGGATGAAGCTGGCGGTGGTGAGGATGGCGGCCACGGAGCCCACCCAGTCGATCCAGTTCATGGCGAGCGTTCTGGTGAGGGTTTGCGTGGGGAAGTGGTGTCACGCGCGGTCCATTCCAGCAGCTGGTCCAATGCGGCACGCGCTTGGTGGGCCTGGGGGTGGTGCAACACCGCCACCAGGGTGTAGCGTTGCCCACTTTGGCCCTGCACATAACCTGCGACCGACGCCACATCGCGCAGCGACCCGGTTTTGAGCCATGCGTTGCCAATCACCGGCGAGTTGGGCAGACGGTCCTTCAGGCGGACGGCTGTGCCATCCACCCCGGCCACGGCCAGAGAGTCCACAAAGATGGGCGCGTGCGGGCCTGCATGCGCCTTTTGCAGCAAGGCCGTCAAGGCCTGTGCTGTGCTGCGTTCGGTGCGCGACAGGCCAGAGCCGTTGTCCAAAACGGGTTCGGGCTGCCCTGGGAATTCATGGCGCCACCATTGCGACAAACGCACACGGGAGGCTTCAAAGCGTCCGGGCGCGCCCAGTTCGCTCGACAGCGACAAATACAACTGTTGGGCCATCACGTTGTTCGACAACTTGTTGATGTCCTTGATCACCTCCGACAAGGGCAAAGAGGGCGCTTCCAACAGCAAGCGTGCCTGTGCCGGTCGTGCGCCATAGCGCACTTGTCCAGTGAGTTGCCCACCCACGCCGCGCCACATGGCTTGCATCACCAAAGGGGCGTATTGGTGCGGCTCTGGATAGGCCACCGGCCATTCGCGTTCGCCACAGCTGGCGGGATAGCTGCCCGCAAAGCGCACCTGCAGGGCCTGGCTGAAGTCGGCCTGCAACTGGCGACGCCAGTCGCTGCAAGGCGCAGAGGACAAAGGCAGTTGGGGGGTGACTTTGAGGCCAGCCAGTGGGGGCTCGTGCTGAACTTGCACATGGCCTTTGGCGGGGTCGGGTGTGAACTTGTACACCACGGCCTTGAAGTTGAGCAGCAAGCCATCGGGTCCCACGTTGTAGGGGCGCAGGGGCTCGTCGTCAAAAGGCTCGCTGCGCTCGCGCACGTCGAACACGCTGCGGTCCAGCACGATGTCGCCACGCACTTCACGCACCCCGGCCGCTTGCACTTGGGTCAGCAAATCCTGCAAGCGCTCGACGACCAGCTTGGGGTCCCCACTGCCGCGCACAATCAGGTTGCCCTGCAGCACGCCATCACGCACCGGTCCATCCGCGTACACACGGGTGCGCCACAGGTGTTCGGGGCCGAGCAAACTCAAGCCTGCGTAAGTGGTGAACAGCTTCATGACCGAAGCGGGGTTGACGCTGGTGTCGGCTTGGTGCGCCAAGCGCACAGGCGTTTCGCCCGTGGCTTTGGAGCGGGCAGGCAGCGGTGCAATCACCACGCTCAAGGCCGAGGCAGGCACCTGAGCCTGGCGCAGTGTTTTCAGAACGCCGGGTGGCAAATCTGCAGACGCTCGGGCGGAGGCAGAAGAGGAGTCCCAGCGTTCAGTAGCCGGTGTGGCTGCAACCAGTCCGCCAGTGTTGGTCAGCGCGGCCAGGCCAAGGGCATGGACGAGCTTGAACCAAGGGTTTCGAGCGGCGCGCAAGATCATCGGTCAAGTCTAACCCGCCCCCAGCTGCGCCCGGAGGGCTTTGTTGGGGGCCGTATGATTCGGGCCATGCGATTTTCTTCAAAAACCGTGGGGCTGGCTTCGGCGGTCATCACGGTGCTCATCTGGACCGGTTTCATTGTCATTGCGCGCGCCTCGGCTTCTCGGGGTTTGTTGCCTATGGACATTGTGCTGGCCCGGATTGTGGGCGCCAGCGCGGTGCTGCTGCCTTGGGCCTGGTGGCTGATGCGTCCGGCTCGCCAGGCGGGTGAGAAAGTGGGGTCTTTGTGGGGCCTGTCCCCCTTGCCCTTGAGTCAGACGGTGCAAACCGGTGTGTTGGGTGGTTTTTTGTACGCCATCCTCGCTTACACCGGTTTCTTTTTTGCGCCGGCCTCGCACGCGTCGGTGCTGATGCCCGGCAGTTTGCCCTTGTGGACCACGTTGTTGGCTTGGTGGTTCCTGCATGAAAAAGTGGCCGCCAGCCGTGCCATAGGCCTGGTCTTCATCTTGTTGGGTGGGATGCTGGTGGGGGGCGCAAGCTTGTTCAAGGCCTTTGAGGGCGGCGAAGTCTGGAAGGGCGACTTGTTGTTCATGGCGGCGTCTGTGTGCTGGGCCAGTTACAGCGTGTTGCTGCGCCGACATGGTTGTGATGCGGTGCGCGCCACCATGGCCATCACGGCATTCGGGTTTGTGTGTTTTGTTCCCCTGTTTGCCTTGTTGGTGGTCTTGCAGATCTTGCCCACACAGTTGCACCAGGCCCCGTGGTCCGAAACCCTGTTTCAGGCGGTGTTTCAGGGCATGGGCTCGGTGGTCATTTCGGGCATCACCTTCACGCAGATGGTGCGCCACTATGGCCCCGTGCGATCGACCATGATCACGGCGCTGGTGCCGGGATTGTCGGCGCTGGGGGCGGTGTGGTTTTTGGGCGAACCTTTGCACTGGAATTTGCTGGTCGGACTGGCGCTGGTGACGGGTGGCATTTTGTTTGGTGTGCGCCAGGCCAAAGCGGTGCCCACGCCTGCATTGGCGGTGCCTGGGGGCAAGCCATGAGCGCTGTGCTGGCTGCAGGCCGCTGGCTGGCGTTTGACACCAGCACCGACGTGCTGTCTTTGGGGGTGGCCCGTGGCGATCAGGTTTGGACCCAAACCCTGCCCGGCGGGGCGCAATCGTCCAGCAGTCTGATCCCGGCGGTGCTGGCGTTGCTGGCCGAGGCCGAGATGCCGCTGGCTTCGCTGGATGCCATCGTGTTGGGTCGGGGGCCGGGGTCGTTCACCGGTTTGCGCACCGCTTGCGCTGTGGCACAAGGCCTGGCTTTTGGAGCTGGTGTGCCGGTGCTGCCCATCGATACCTTGCTGGCGGTGGCCGAAGAGGCACGATGGACCCAACTCCAAGCTGGTTTGTTGAACCCCAAGGATGCGCTGACGGTGCTCGCCCTGATGGATGCGCGCATGGACGAGGTCTACAGCGCGGCCTACCACTGGCCAGCGGTGCCGGGCGATGCAAGGGGTGAGGAGCGGGGATGCTGGCAGCTCGCGGCGCCCTTGCAAGTGGGTGCGCCTGAACTGGTGCAAATGCCCGAGGGGCCTGGGCTGCTGCAGGCGGGCAATGCTTTTGCAGCCTATGGCGAGCGCTTGCCTGCAGGTTTGCGCTGCATGGCCATGCCCACGGCAGCGGCCTTGCTGCGCCTGGCCCCTGCGGCCTGGGCGCAAGGCCAGGCGGTGCCGGCAGAGCAGGCCATGCCGCTGTACATCCGCGACAAAGTGGCCCACACCACGGCCGAGCGCGAGGCGCTGAAAACCCAGGCCCAAGCGCAGGCTTGGCAGAACGCCGCAGCGCGCCAGCCATGAGTCAGGCCATGCCTTCCAGCCCCACCCCAAGGACAACGATTTCTGAGGCGACGCGCCATGCGGCCGCCTTGGCCCCCATGACGCTGGACGATCTGGATGCGGTCATGGCCATCGAGCAAACCGCCTACAGCCACCCCTGGTCGCGCGGCAATTTCAGGGACTCGCTCAACCCGCTGTTTAACGCCCAATGCCTGTGGCTCCAAGGTGAACTGCTGGGCTACTTTCTGACCATGCGCGGTTTTGAGGAAATGCATTTGCTCAACATCACCGTGGCGCCGGCACACCAGGGCCAGGGCTGGGGCCACATGATGCTGGATGCGCTGACGCTGATGTCTCGCCAAACAGGGGCCCAATGGCTATGGCTGGAGGTGCGCCAGAGCAACCAGCGCGCCTTGCAGGTGTATGTGCGCTATGGATTCAAACAAGTGAGCATCCGCAAGGATTACTATCCGGCAGGCCGCCAGCAGCGAGAGCATGCGGTGGTGATGAGTTTGAAACTGTGAGCCTCCTCATGAGCGACCCCACCCGATTCGACCTGAATGATCGCCAGCGCGCCATGCTGGCCGAAATGGGTGTGCGCGTCTGGTGGCCTCAGCGCTCCAACGGTGCTGCGCCCGAAGCGCTGACCGAGGCCGCTGCACAAGCCTCTCCTGCCCAAGAAGTGTCCGCCTCGGCTTTGACCGTGGCCCATGTGCCTTCCGCCGTGGCCCCGCAGGTGGCCCCGCCAGTGCGCACAATGCCGCCCGTTCGGCCTGCAACCCCTCAGGCCGCGCCAGCTGCCTCGGCCTTTGCGCCTTTGCCGCAAGGGTTGTCCGGCATGGCTTGGCCCGAGCTGCAAGCGGCCGTCCAGCACTGCGCGTCTTGCGCCTTGTGCACGGCACGCCAATCGCCGATTTTGGGCACAGCCCATGCTCCAGCGCGCTGGATGGTGGTGGGCGACTTGCCCAGCGAAGAGGACGATGCCCAGGGCACGCCATTCAACGGGCCCGAGGGGCAGCTGCTCGACAACATGTTGCAAGCTGTGGGCGCGCGCCGGCAAATCCCCAATGAGGCGGCTGCGCCCAACCCCACGCAAGCCCTGGCTTACCTGACGCACGCTGTCAAATGCCGACCCCCGCGCGGGCGCAACCCCGATGCGGCGGAGTTGTCGGTTTGTGCCGCGTATTTGTCGCGCCAGGTTGAGCTGGTTCAGCCCAAGGTGATTTTGGCCATGGGCCGTTTTGCCATTCAGTCGTTGCTGGGCAGCACAGAGCCCCTGGGTCAATTGCGAGGGCGATTGCACACTTTCCACGGGGTGCCTGTGGTCACCACGTACCACCCTGCCAGCTTGCTGCGCCAGCCGGCCGACAAGGCCAAAGCCTGGGCCGATCTGGTCTTGGCCTTGCAAGTCGTTCAAGGCTGATGGGGCCGGTGGGCGCTTTGCCGCCCGAAAAGCCCGTGTTCAGCGCAAGCTGCCCATGGCCTCGCCCATGATGATGGGGCGGGTGGGCGTCCAGTCGGGCTTGAACTGCATCACGCCTTGGGGGAACAACATCACCACGGTGGAGCCGAGCAAGAAGCGCCCCATCTCTTCGCCCTGCGCCAGGGTGATGCTGCCTATTTCGTAAGTCCATTCGCGCACCGAGCCCGGGCGTGGCGGGTTCACCACGCCGTGCCACACCGTGGCCATGCTGCCCACAATGGTGGCGCCTACCAGCACCATCACAAACGGGCCTTGCGCGCCCTCAAACACACACACCACCCGCTCGTTGCGGGCAAACAGGCCCGGCACGCCACGGGCAGTGGTGGGGTTCACTGAAAACAAATCACCCGGCACGTAAACCATGCGGGTCAAACGTCCCGCGCAAGGCATGTGGATGCGGTGGTAATCGCGCGGGCTCAGGTAGAGCGTCGCAAATTCGCCATCCTGAAACTGCGCGGCCAGCGCCGCGTCGCCGCCCACCAGGGCGCGGGTGCTGTAGCTGTGGCCCTTGGCCTGAAACACCTGGTCGCCTGCAATCGGGCCGCATTGGCTGATGGCCCCATCCACAGGGCTGACATACGCCGCACTGGCCAATGGGCGTGCGCTGTCCTTGAGCGGGCGGGTGAAGAATTCGTTGAAGCTCTTGTAGCTGGCCGTGTCCGGGTTGGCGGCCTCCATCATGTTCACGTTGTAGCGCTTGACAAACCAGTTGATGATGCCGGTGGTGGCGCTGCCCCATTGGTTGCCCGCCACCCAGCCAGCAAAGGCGGTCAGGGCTTGTTTGGGGACCAGGTACTGCGGCAAAACCGCCAGGCGGTCAGAAAAAGAAGGGGACATGAGGGGGCCGCTGGGGCGGTTCAAGACAAGGTCGTGATTTTATCGGTCACCCGTCGCAGCGCTCGGACAAGCGGCCACAGGCACAATTCCGGCATGAATACCCCCTTGCTTTCGGTCGAACATCTGGTCAAACGCTACGGCGACGCCACGGTGGTCAATGACCTGTCTTTCCACATCGAGCCCGGCGAATGCCTGGGTGTCATTGGCCCCAACGGTGCGGGCAAAACCACCACCCTGCGCATGTGCCTGGGTTTGTCGCAGCCCGATGGCGGTGCCATCCGTTATTTCGACGGTTTGCAAATGCCGCGTGACGCCTTGGCCATCAAAGCCCGCCTGGGCGTGGTGGCACAACAAGACACCTTGGACCCGGACTTCACCTCAGAAGAAAACCTGCTGGTGTTTGGCCGTTACTTTGGCATATCCGACGCGGTGATCCGCGAGCGCATTCCCCAACTGCTGGAGTTTGGCGCGCTCAGCCACAAGGCCAAAGCCAAACCGGGCGAGTTGTCGGGCGGCATGAAGCGGCGGCTGAGTTTGTCGCGCGCGCTCATCAACCATCCGCAGCTCTTGATGCTGGACGAACCCACCACAGGCCTGGACCCGCAGGCGCGCCACCTGATGTGGGAGCGGTTGCAGGTGCTGTTGCAAGAAGGCAAGTCCATCTTGCTCACCACCCATTTCATGGACGAAGCCGAGCGCCTGTGTTCGCGCCTCTTGGTGCTGGACCATGGGCGCAAGATCGCCGAAGGCAAACCCCGCGATTTGATTGCCCAGCACCTGGAGCCCGAAGTGGTCGAGGTGTTTGGTCAAGGCGCAGTGGCCTTGGCGCAAGAAGCGGGTTTGAAAGCGCTGGCCGGGCGTGTCGAAGTGAGTGGCGAGACCGTGTTCTTTTACACCCAGGACAGCCGTGGGTTGATGATCGCGCTGCAAGCTTGGCCTGCCCTGCGCACCTTGCACCGACCTTCCAACCTGGAAGACCTGTTTTTGAAATTGACCGGACGCCAGATCCGTGAAGAAGGTTGAAGGGGGCCAAACCATGAGTCAAATTCAAAACAACATCTGGGCCGCGCCCCGCCTGTCCATGCGCTGGTGGCCTGTGTTTTTGCGCAACTGGCTGGTCTGGAAAAAGCTGGCCATCCCCAGCCTGGTGGGCAACATCGCCGAGCCGCTCATGTGGCTGGTGGCTTTTGGCTACGGCCTCGGCGCACTGGTGGGGCAAATCGAATTGGGCGGCGAGAAGGTGCCCTACATCCTGTTTTTGGCCAGCGGCAGCATCTGCATGAGTGCCATGAACGCCGCCACCTTTGAGGCGCTGTACTCGGCGTTTTCACGCATGCATGTGCAAAAAACCTGGGACGGCATCATGAACGCCCCGGTGCGCCTGGACGACGTGGTGCTGGCCGAGATGCTGTGGGCGGCCTTCAAAGCGCTGTTCAGCGTCACAGCCATTTTGCTGGTGATGATCGCTTTGGGCATCAGCCACAGCTGGAAGCTGCTGGTCGCCTGGCCCGTGCTGCTGGGCGTGGGCATCACCTTCAGCTGCATGGCGCTGATCTTCAATGCGCTGGCCAAGGGTTACGACTTTTTCACCTATTACTTCACCCTGTTCCTCACGCCCATGATGTTCCTCTCGGGCATCTTTTTTCCGCGTGAGCAACTGCCGGCGTTTGTGCGCGTGATCGCCGATTGGCTGCCGCTGTCGGTGGCCGTGGATTTGGTGCGCCCGATGTTCTTGGACCGCTGGCCTGACGAGCCGGTGCGTCTGGTGACGGTGCTGGCGATGTTTGCAGGGGTGTCGTTCTGGATTGCCTTGGCGTTGACGAGGAAGCGGTTCAGGAGTTGAGGGCGCTTGAAGGCACGCAGTGGGGGTGTTCAGATGAAGGCGTTCGCCAAGTGGGTCAACTGAACTTGCCATGCCGACCCACGCCATCTGAAAAACGAGTCGATCCCGATAAGGTCTCGCCACTTTGGATCGTCGCCAATCCATGCCTGATCTCGTTGGCGATGGCGCTGGCTTCGTCCAGGTCCCATTGCTCCATGACCGACATTCGGTCATTGCGCAGTGCGTTCTGGGGAAAGGCAGACATCTTTTGCGCCCAGGTCAAAGCGTTCTCCAGTGCAGTCCCGTCATCGACCACCGCGTTCACAAGGCCGATCGCCAGCGCCTCTTGGGCATGAACCGGGCGCCCGGTCAGAATCAGCTCCAAAGCACGACCCTGTCCGATCAGGCGCGGAAGGCGGATCGTTCCAAGGTCGACCAGCGGGACACCAAAGCGGCGGTTGAAGATGCCCAGAACGGCGGATCGGCCGACGATGCGCAAATCGCACCACAGGGCCAGTTCCATCCCGCCAGCGACCGCGGGGCCTTCGATGGCGGCAATCACAGGCTTTCGCAGTTTCAGGCGAGTGGGTCCCATGGGTGCAAATTCTCCGTCTGGGTTGACCGGTTTGCGCTCGCCTGCCGCCAGTGCCTTGAGATCGGCGCCTGCACAGAAAGCGCCTCCTGCGCCCGTGAGGATGGCGACGTCTGCTTCCTCATGGGCATCAAAGGATTTGAACGCAGTCAGTAAATCATGGGCGGTTGGCAGATCCACCGCATTGCGATGCTGAGGTCGTTCGATGGTCACAACAGCCACCCGATCCCGAATGGACATGGATACGGTCTTGCTCATTTTGCGTTGTCCTTTTCCTCTGTGAGGGATGCCATTGCAGATGCGCCATTGTCACAAAGAAGAGCAGCGCCATCAAAGATGTCCAGCGAGCCTGTCTGCCGGGCGAAAGGGGTGTTCTTGGCGCGTTGTTGGACGGTACATCCTCGCAAGCAGCCGTGACGTTCAGGGATGGATGGCCTGTCAGATGCGCGCGCAGCTGTCGTCTATGTGTCCACCCATGCGCAGGGCTTGGATAAAAATCATTCAAAGTGTCTGCACCTCCTTGCTTTGGCGTTTTTTGACGCTTCTCCCAGAAAGCCCTGTCCGTGAAAGATCTCACCCGTTTTGCCCGCCAGCCCGTGGCCCTGGCCGTTGTTTTGTGTTGCGCATGGGGCGCCCATGCGCAGGACCCATTGGCGCCAGCCACGGCAGACCCGGGAGCGCTGTCGCCCGTGGTGGTGACGGGCGAGCGCTCGGGGGGTGGGGTGTGGCGCGGTGCCGCGTCGATCGATGTGGTGGATGGTGAATCGCTGCGCGATGGGCAGGCCCAGATCAATTTGTCGGAGGGTTTGGCTGGGGTGCCGGGCTTGGTGATCCGCAACCGCCAAAACTATGCCCAAGACCTGCAAATTTCGGTGCGGGGCTATGGGGCGCGTGCCACGTTCGGGGTGCGCGGCGTGCGTTTGTTTGTGGACGGCATTCCCGCCAGTGCGCCCGATGGCTCGGGCCAAGTGGCCAATTTCCCGTTGGGCGGTGCCGACCGGATCGAGGTGGTGCGCGGCCCGATGGCGGCGCTGTATGGCGCGTCGTCGGGGGGCGCTTTGCTGCTGTACACCGAAGAGGGGCAGCACCCGGCCCAATGGCGCACCGGGATGGTCTCGGGGTCCGATGGTTTGTGGCGGCTGTCCACTCAGGCGACGGGCAAAACCGGTGCCCCCAAAGAGCCAGGTTGGTCGTATGCCTTGGATGTGAGCCGCTTTGCCACCGACGGTACACGGCCGCAGTCGGCGGCCGACCGAACCAATGCCAACCTGAAGCTCACGCGCCCACACGAGGGTGGGCGCACGGTGTTGGTGCTCAACCAGCACAGCAGTTTTGCATTGGATCCCCAGGGTTTGGAGCGCAAGGACCTGGACAATGGCACCCTCAAGACAGACCCCGGCGCCATCAGCTTCAACACCCGTAAATCGGTGGCGCAAACCCAGTTGGGCCTGGCTTTTGAGCAAGCCTTGGGCGGGGGACACAAGTTGGAGTTGATGGGCTACGGTGGGCAGCGGCAGGTGGTGCAGTACCAGTCGATTCCGGTCAGTTCTCAAACAGGTCCCAATAACCTGGGCAGCTCTGGCGGGGTGATCGATCTGGACCGCGATTACTGGGGCTGGAATGCCCGCTGGCGTCATCAAGGCGATTGGCAAGGTGGCCGCTTGTCGCTCAGCGCGGGCTTGGCTTCAGACCACCAAAGCGACCAGCGCAAGGGCTATGAAAACTTCATCGGCAGCACCTTGGGTGTTCAAGGCAAGTTGCGGCGCGATGAGGCCAACCGCGCCAGCACGCTGGACCCTTATGTGCAGGCCGAGTGGCGTTCCAAAGACCTGACCTTCATGGGCGGCGTGCGCCAAACACGGACCGAATACACGTCCTCAGACCGGTACCTCGGCAACGGTGACGACAGTGGCCGCAAGACCTTTCAGGCCACTTTGCCCGTGGTGGGCGTGCGCTGGCAGTGGACCCCTGCGGTGCAGGCCTTTGCCAGTGTGGGCAAAGGCTATGAAATCCCGACCCTCAACGAGGTGGCTTACCGCAGCGGTGGGGCTTCAGGCTTCAACACCCAGCTCAATGCTGCCCGCAGCACCAGCGCCGAACTCGGCTTGCGCGGTCGCGCCGAGCGCTTTGGTTGGAATGCCACGGCCTTTGACATCCGCACCGACGATGAGATCGTGGTGCAAAACAACTCGGGTGGACGCGCCACCTTCCAAAATGCGGGACGCACCCAACGCCAGGGCTTGGAGTTGTCCGGCAACTGGCGCCATGGCCCGGTCAGCTTGGTTTCTGCGCTGACCTGGATGCAGGCCGAGTACTTGGACGCGTTTCAGACTTGTGCCCGTGCGGGCTGTCCGAACGTGTTCCCACGGGTGACCGTGCCAGCAGGCAACCGCATCCCCGGCTTGCCCATGCAGCAAGCCTTTGTGCAAGCCACCTGGGACACGGGCTGGGCGGGCAGCCGGGTGGTTTTTGAAACACGCCATGTGGGCCGCGTGATGGTCAATGACCAAAACAGCGATTCGGCGGTGGGCCACACCTTGTTCAACCTGGGTGTGCATTTCAAGCAAGACCGGGGTGATTGGACCTGGCGCGAATTCATTCGAGTGGACAACCTGACCGATCGGCGCCATGTGGGCTCGGTCATCGTCAACGATGGCAACAGCCGTTTCTTCGAGCCCGGTCTGGGTCGCAAGCTCTTGGTGGGTCTGGAGGCACAGCGCCGGTTCTGAGGCCGAGGTTGAGCCCGGTAAGATCCATGTTTTGAGTTTCCCCACCCATTTCGAAGGAATGAAAAACATGAGCATCCAGACCGTAGGCATCATTGGCGCAGGCACCATGGGCAATGGCATTGCACAGGCGTGCGCCGTCTCGGGCATCCACGTCGTGATGGTCGACATCTCTGACGCGGCGGTGGCCAAAGGTGTGGCCACTGTGTCGGGCAGCCTGGACCGCCTGGTCAAGAAAGAAAAAATCAGCGAAGCCGACAAGGCCGCAGCGCTCGCTCGCATTCAGGGCTCCAGCAACTACGACGACCTCAAGAGCGCGCAGCTGGTGATCGAAGCCGCCACCGAGAACCACGAACTCAAAGTCAAGATCTTGAAGCAGCTCGACGGTTTGCTGGCCCCGAACGTGATCATCGCCTCCAACACCTCGTCGATTTCGATCACGCAACTGGCCGCCGCCACGCAGCGCGCGGACCGCTTCATCGGCATGCACTTCTTCAACCCCGTGCCCATGATGGCGCTGGTCGAAATCATCCGTGGCCTGCAAACCAGCGACGCCACCCACGACGCGGTGCACGACATGGCGCTGGCGCTGGGCAAGACCCCCATCACCGTCAAGAACGCCCCTGGCTTTGTGGTCAACCGCATCTTGGTGCCCATGATCAACGAAGCTTTTTTTGTGCTGGGCGAAGGCCTGGCCGAGGCCGAAGCCATCGACGCGGGCATGAAGCTCGGCTGCAACCAGCCGATTGGCCCCTTGGCCCTGGCCGACATGATTGGCCTGGACGTGTGCCTGGCCGTGATGGAGGTCTACCTCAAGGAATTCGGCGACAGCAAATACCGCCCCAGCCCGCTGCTCAAAGAAATGGTGGCCGCAGGCCGCTTGGGCCGCAAGACCGGTCAGGGCGTTTACAAGTACTGAGATGCAGACCACCCCCCACCCCGAAGGCCAGATCGATTGCACCGTGCACGGTGCAGTCCTGCAAATTGGCATCAACCGCCCCGCCAAGCGCAACGGCTTCACGCCCAAAATGTTCCGCGAGTTGGGTGAGGCCTACACCCGTCTCGACGATGACCCCGCGCTGCGCGTGGGGGTGTTGTGCGCGGCGGGCGACCATTTCACCGCCGGGCTGGATTTGCCGACCATCGCGCCCTTGATGCAGCGCGGCGAAAAGGCCGTGCCGCTGGGCTTGGTCGATCCGCTGAACCTGGGCATGGACGGTTACCGCCGCCGCACCAAACCCATGGTGGTGGCGGTGCAGGGCATCACCTACACCTTGGGCATTGAATTGATGCTGGCCGCCGACATCGTGGTGGCGGCCGATGACTGCCGGTTTTCGCAGCTGGAGGTACAGCGCGGCATCATGGCCACGGGCGGGGCCACGCTGCGCATGGCCGAGCGCGCGGGCTCGGGCAATGCGCTCTTGCATTTGCTCACAGCCGATGTGTTCGACAGCGCCGAAGCCCTGCGCCTGAATTTTGTGCAAAAAGTGGTGCCTGCAGCGGGCCTGCTGGACGAGGCCATGCGCATTGCCGAATTGATCGCCGCGCAAGCCCCGCTGGCGGTGGTGGCCACGCGGCAAAACGTGCTCAAAGCGGTGGAGCACGGCCCGGTGGTGGCGATGCAAGACTTTCTGCCCGTGCAACAGCGCCTGTCCAGGTCGCAAGATGCCGCTGAGGGCGTGCGTTCGTTTGTGGAAAAGCGCGCGGCGCGATTCACGGGCCAGTGATGTTCGACCCACCTGGCCTGGGGGTCGGGTGCGAGGTGTCCCGTGCTTGAATGTCGCGGCGCAGTTCGGCCACTTCTTGACGCAGCAGACCGATTTCCTGCATCAAGTCTTTTTCGATTTGACGCTCTTCGTCTTCCACTTCCTTTTCAACAAAGATGGCCGACAGTGAGGCGGTGACGAGGGACAACACGGCCAGTCCCAGCAGCACCACGATCACCGAAAAGGCGCGTGATGCTTGGGTGGAGGGCACCACGTCGCCAAAGCCTACAGTGGCTGCGGTGGTGAAGGCCAACCACAGTCCGTCAGACAAGGACTCAATGTGCGGGTCAATCAGCCAAAAGCCCAAACCACCCAGCCCGAGAATGGCCACAGCCAACAACACGGAATAGACCAGACCCTGGCGGATCAGGCGACGGAAGCGACGTGGTTGTTCAGGCATGTGAGCGATTTTCACATGGCTGGCGGCCCCACAATCGGTGCATGACTGAAATGAACGCATCGCATCCCTATACCGACCTCACCCCCGACCGGGTGATGGACGCCCTGACCGATCTGGGCCTGTGGCCCGATGGCCGTTTGCTGGCGCTCAGCTCGTACGAAAACCGCGTTTACCGTGCCCACCTGGACGAGCCGGTGCAAGGCAGCTCGGCGGTGGTGCTCAAGTTTTACCGGCCTGGCCGCTGGAGCCGAGCGCAGATTCAGGAAGAACACGACTTTGCCGCCGAGCTGCTGGCGGCCGAAGTGCCGGTGGTGCCACCGATGGTGTTCAACGGCCAGACCCTGCACCAAAGCGCTGGCTTTGATTTTTCGGTCAGCCCCTTGCGCGGTGGCCGCACGCCCGAGCTCGATGACTTTGAAGTGCTCGAATGGATTGGCCGCTTTCTGGCCCGCATCCACACCGTGGGCGCGGCCCAACCCTTTGTGCACCGCCCCGCGCTGGATGTGCAAACCTTTGCGCTGGAGCCTGCCGGGTGGCTGCAAACGCACCCGATGATTCCGCTGGAGGTCGAGCGTGAATGGCGCGAGGCCTTTGCAGAGGCGCTGGCCTTGGTGCAAGAAAAAATGGCGCAGGGTGCAGCAGGCCGCCGCCTGATTCGCCTGCACGGCGATTGCCACCCCGGCAACATCTTGTGGACACCTGCCGAGCTGCCCGGTGGTGGCCCGCACTTTGTCGATCTGGACGATGCCCGTACGGGCCCCGCCGTGCAAGACCTGTGGATGCTGCTGTCGGGCAGCCGTGCCCAGCGCACGCAGCAGCTCTCGGCCTTGCTCGATGGGTATGAACAGGTGCGCGACTTTGACCGCGTAGAGCTGAACCTGATCGAGCCGCTGCGCACCTTGCGCCTGATCCACTACAGCGCTTGGTTGGCCCGGCGCTGGGAAGACCCGATCTTCCCGGTCAACTTTCCGTGGTTTGGCACGCCCGACTATTGGCGTGGTCAGGTGCTGATGTTGCAAGAGCAGGTGGAGCAAATGCAGGAAGCGCCCTTGGTGGCATGAGGGTTCAGGGCCACGTCACGGCTGCATCGGTCGCCTGCGCCACAAAAAAGCCCCGCCAGGCAGCTGTCTGGCAGGGCTTTTGAGGGAGCCACAAGCGATCAGCTCAGCAGCGCATTCACCCGTTTCACATAGGCCGCCGGGTCTTCGGGCAAGCCGCCTTCGGCCAGCAGGGCCTGGTCAAACAGGATGTGGGCCAGGTCATGAAAGTGGACCGAGCCATCGAGCTTTTTGACCAGCGCGTGCTCGGGGTTCACTTCCAGCACGGGCTTGACTTCAGGGGCGCTTTGCCCAGCTTGCTTGAGCATGCGGGCCAGTTGCATGCTCATGCCGTCGTCGGTCACCACCAGGCAGGCAGGGCTGTCCACCAGGCGGCTGGTCACGCGCACGTCTTCGGCTTTGTCTTTCAGGGCTTCTTTCAGCTTGGCCAGCACGGGCTTGAAGGTTTCGGCCGCGTCTTCGGCGGCTTTCTTTTCTTCTTCGTCTTGCAGCTTGCCCAGGTCAAACGCGCCCTTGGCCACGCTTTGCAGCGGGGTGCCGTCAAACTCGTGCACAAAGTTCAGCGCCCACTCGTCCACGCGGTCGGTCATGAGCAGCACTTCGATGCCTTTTTTCTTGAAGACTTCAAGCTGTGGGCTATTCTTGGCGGCGGCCAGGGTGTCGGCGGTGATGTAGTAAATCGCGTCCTGGCCTTCTTTCATGCGGGCTTTGTAGTCGGCAAAGCTCACGCTCACGGTGTCACTGGTGGTGGACGCAAAGCGCAGCAGCTTGGTCAGACGGTCTTTGTTGCCAAAGTCTTCGCCCAGGCCTTCTTTCAGCACCGCGCCGAACTCGGCGTAGAACTTGGAATACTGGCCCAATTTCGCTTTGTCTTCTTCGCTAAGGACATCCGTGACACCGTCTGTGCTCTCGGGGGCTTTGTCGTGTTTGGCCAAGTCTTCCAACATGGACAACACGCGTTTCGTGCAGCCTTCGCGGATGGCTTTGACGTCGCGGCTTTCTTGCAGCAGCTCGCGGCTCACGTTCAGGGGCAGGTCGGCGGAGTCCACCACGCCTTTGACAAAGCGCAGGTAGCTGGGCATCAGCGCCTCGGCTTCATCCATGATGAACACACGCTTGACGTACAGCTTGATGCCGGCTTTCTTGTCGCGGTTCCACAGGTCTTGCGGGGCCTTGGCTGGGATGTAGAGCAGCTGGGTGTATTCGGTGCTGCCCTCGACGCGGTTGTGCGTCCAGGTCAGCGGGGCTTCAAAGTCGCGGCTGATCTGTTTGTAGAAGTCGGCGTATTGCTCGTCGGTGATGTCCTTCTTGGGGCGGGTCCACAAGGCGCTGGCTTTGTTGATGGTTTCCCATTCGCCGGTCTTGACCATGCCGCCGGGTTTGCGGCCCGCTTTTTCATCGTTCGGGTCGATCAACTCGCCGTCTTGCCACTCTTCCTTTTCCATCAAGATGGGCAGGCTGATGTGGTCGGAGTATTTGCCGACGATTTCCTTGAGCTTCCAGGTGTTGGCATATTCCAGCGCTTCTTCGCGCAGATGCAAGATGACGCTGGTGCCGCGTTCGGCGCGGGCGATGGTTTCGACCTCAAAGTCGCCCGTGCCGCCGCTGACCCAGCGCACACCCTCAGCAGCGGCAGCGCCTGCGCGGCGGGTTTCGACGGTGATTTTGTCGGCCACGATGAAGCCCGAGTAAAAGCCCACGCCGAACTGGCCAATCAGTTGCGCGTCTGACTTTTGGTCGCCGCTCAGCTTGCTAATGAAGTCCTTGGTGCCGCTCTTGGCGATCGTGCCCAAGTGGTCGATGGCTTCTTGCGCTGTCATGCCGATGCCGTTGTCGGTGATGGTGAGCGTCTTGGCGGCTTTGTCAAACGACAGGCGCACCTGCAATTCAGGCGCGTCTTCGAACAGCGCGGTGTTGTTGAGCGCTTCAAAGCGCAGCTTGTCGCAAGCGTCCGAAGCGTTGGAGATCAGCTCGCGCAGAAAGATTTCCTGGTTGGAGTACAGCGAATGCGTGACCAGATGCAGCAGTTGTGCGACTTCGGCCTGAAAGGCGTGGGTTTGTTTGCTCATATCCATTCAATGTGAAAAAAAACAAAAGATCAAAAACCAAAACGCCCCACAGTTGGGGGCGTTTGGCGGTGTTTCAAGAGGCTTCAGAAGGACTCATTCGGGCCCAAATACCGCCATGTGCCCGCAGGCATCTGGCCCAGTTGCACATTGCCCATGCGGATGCGTTTGAGGCCCACGACTTTCAGGCCCACTTGTTCGCACATGCGGCGGATCTGGCGCTTTTTGCCTTCGGTCAGCACAAAGCGCAGCTGCTCGGGGTTTTGCCAATCCACCTTGGCGGGCTTGAGGGGTTTGCCGTCCAGGCTCAGGCCGTGGCGCAGGCGCTCCAGCAGCGCCTTGGGGAACACCGCTTGCACGTTGGCGCTCACCCGGTCGAAGTCGCCAATCACGCTGAGCTGCTTGGCTTTGCCGCCATAAGTGGCCGAGGCGGCGGTGGCCGCAGCGGTGTTTTCGTGGCCGGTGTAGGCCACGCGTACCAAATACTCTTTTTCCATCTCCGAGTCTTCGCCGATCAGCTGGCGCGCCACGCGTCCGTCTTGCGTCAGCACCAGCAGGCCCGTGGAATCGATGTCCAGTCGCCCTGCCGGGGCCAGGCCGCGCAGCTGGGGCGGTGTGAAACGCAGCTTGGACGGGTCGCCGCCCCAGTGGCTGCGCGGGTTGATCAGGGTGATGGCGGGCTCGTGCCCGTCTTCGGCTTGGCCGCTCACATAGCCCATGGGCTTGTGCAGCAAGATGGTCACTTGCCGGTCTTGTTGCTGCTCGGCCGCTTTGTCGATGGTGATGCGATCGGCCAGGGTCACTTGTTGGCCCATGCTGGCGGGCAAGCCATTGACCTTGACCCAGCCTTGCTCGATCCAGGCGTCGGCTTCACGGCGCGAGCACATGCGCAATTCGGCCATGCGCTTGTTCAGGCGCGTGGTGCCGCTGGGCGAGGCCGTTTCGCCTTTGCCTTCAGGGCGGGGGGCGCGCTGGAATGCCGGGGGCTGGGTCATGGGTGTGCAGAATCAAAAAAGGGACGAATGGGCAAGGCCGCCCATTGTCCCTTTTTTTGCCGCCAAGCTTTTAGCGTGTGTGTGCGAAGAAGTGTGCCAAGTCCTTGAGCTGCGTATCGTTGATGCCATACAAGGCCGCGGCCATCACCGTGTCGCGGCCTGGGCCGGGTTTGTCACGGTATTCCTTCATCACGTCCAACAAAAATTGTTCTTGTTGGCTGGCCAAGCGGGGGACCTGGTCACGGCCTTGGTACTGCGGCAAATGGCAGGTGCCACACAAAGCCGATTTGGCCAGTTCGCGACCACGCTCCAGGCTGGCCTTGTCCACACGGCCCTTGGCCGCAGGGGGGGCCGCCTGCGCAGAAAAATAGGTGGCCAAGGCCCCCAATTCGGCATCCGGGACCCCGTCGAGCGAGCCTTTCATGGCGGGCACATCCCGCAAGCCTTCCCGTATCAGGACCAATTGGTTTTCGATGAAGGTTTTGGGTTGGGCCGCCAGCGAAGGGATGCTGGGAATTTGCGAAACACCCTTGGCCCCGTGGCAGGCCGCACATTGTGCGGCCCGCGCGGGGGCCTGGATGCTCGCGTTGACTTGCGCACTGCCTTGAAAAGCCGTCTGGGCCAAGGCGGGCGACGCGGCCCAGACCCAGCCGCATAACAAGGCCGTTGTGAACCTGGCTTTCAACACGGCCCCATCAAGGCTTGCTGTAAGAGATGCGGTAGATCGCGCCCAGCTGCTCGTCCGAGACCAGCAAAGCGCCATCGGGCATTTGCAACATGTAGGCAGGGCGGCCCCAGAAGCTGTTGTCTGCGTCGTCCTTGAAGCCTGTCAGGAAAGGCGTGACCTTGGCGCTCTTGCCCTCTGCATCGGTGTTGACGGACACCACATCAAAGCCCAGCTTCTTGGTGCGGTTCCATGAACCTTTGCGGGCGACGAACAGGGTGTTCTTGTACTCGGCAGGGAACATGTTGCCAGTGTAGAAGGTCACGCCCATCACGGCTGCGTGCGGGCCCATATTGGCCACAGGCAATGTCACGCCGTCGCAAGGCTTGTCTTTTTTCATGTCGCGGTCAGGCACACCGGTGGCATGGCAGTAGGGGAAGCCGAAGTTCAAACCGGTTTTGGGCATGCGGTTGAGTTCGTCATCGGGGGTGTCGTCGCCCATCCAGTCACGGCCGTGGTCGCTGAACCACAACTCTTTGGTCACGGGGTGCCAGTCAAAACCCACGGTGTTGCGCACGCCTGTGGCGATCACTTCCATGCCGGAACCATCCGCGTTGTAACGGCGGATTTGGGCGTATTCAGCACCAGGCTCGCAGATGTTGCAAGGCGCACCGAAAGGCACATAGAGCTTGCCGTCTGGACCAAAGCTCAGGTATTTCCAGTTGTGGTGTTGCAGCGGGGGCAGCTTGAAGGCGGCGGTCATGTCCACCGGCTGGGCGTTGGGGTTGGCTTCAATGCCGTCGTAGCGCAGCACCTTGTCAATCGCCATGACATACAAAGAACCTTTGTGCATGGTGACGGCAGGTTGGGCCAGTTTGTCGACCAGCACGCGGCTGGTGCGTTCTTTGCCGTTGTCGGTGATTTCATAGACGCGACCCAAAGCCCGGGTGCCTGCATAGATCTTGCCACTTTCGCCACGGCTCATGGCTCGGACACCCGGGGTGCCGGTGGACCAAATCTCGATCTTGAAGCCCGGTGGCAACTTGAGTTTGTTCAGGGGAATGTCGGCCGCCGGGGTGACGGTGAGCTTGCCAGGCAAGGGCGCCAGTGTGGAGTTGGCCATGTCGGCAGGCATGCCTTGCTTCCAGGCCGGAGGCGGTGCAGCGGGCGCGGCTGGGGCTGCTGTTTGGGCCATGGATTGCCCGATGCCGAAGGACAAAACGGCGGCGCAGATGGCGATTTTCTTGAACATCAAAAAGCTCCTGTTAGTTAGCGAATGAACGGCTGGAGCGTATGCGGGTCAAATCCCTTTCAATACAGGGTTATTGCTGAGGACAATTGATTTGGCGTCACGTACATGACTCGGTGACGCCTTCAAAAAGAGGCGGTGCGCAAACCCTGCAAGTCCAAAATGCGCAGGCCGCCGTATTCCACCCGAATGAGATGGCGCGACTCCAGAACGCGCAGGGCTTCGTTCACGCGCTGACGCGACAGGCCCACCAGATAGGCCAGCTCTTGCTGGGTGATGCGCAGCACCTCGCCCACCCCGGAAAACAGCACCGGGTTGAACAAGGCGGCCAGATGGCGGGCCAGCCGCAGCTCGGGGTTGGTCATGCGGTCCATTTCCCGGGCCGCAATGAATTGCCCCAGGCGTTCATTGAGCTGGTTCATGATGAATCGGTTGAAACCCAGCGAGTGGTCCAGCAGCCAATGAAAGCTGTCGACCGGCATGCCCGCCACCACGCTGGGGCGCAGGGCCTGGATGTTGTAGCGGTAAATTTCTCGCTTGATCGCAGTGCCTTCGCCAAACCAGCCGCCAGGGGGCACGCCCGTGAAGGTCATGGTTTGACCGCTTTCGCTGTCGGTGCTCATCTTCAAAAGCCCTGAGATCACGCCAAACCAGTACGTCACCGGACGCCCGACACGGCACACGTAGTCGCCAGTTTGGGGGTCGCTGACGAGCAATTTCGGGATGATCTGAGCCTGTTCATCCGCTTCCAACAAGGTCAGCCAGGGGATTTCCTTGAGCTCTGCAGCCGTCGGGGGGCGTCGCCGTTGATGAACGCTGTTTTCTTGGGCCATGGCGATGGGTGCTTTGTCAGCTGAGGGTCAGTTGAGCTAAGGGTCTTCCCTGAATTGTCGTTCAAACGACAACTTGACGTCAAATGACTGCCTAGGATCCGCAGCAGTTTCAGTCGCATTGCGATCAATGCACCGTTTTTGGAGACAGGTCAGGTCATGCAAACAACGTTTCCCCGTTTGATGCTCAAGCACGCTGCCGAGCGCCCCTCGGCACCTGCCTTGCGCGAAAAAGAATATGGCATTTGGCAGACCATCACCTGGTCTGATTTGGCCACTTTGGTGAGGTCTGTGGCTTGCGGTCTGCACCAGGCGGGTCTGCAGCGCGGTGAACACCTGATTGTGGTGGGCTCCAACCGTCCACGCCTTTACGCCACCATGCTGGCCGCGCAGTCTTTGGGTGCCATTCCGGTGCCGCTGTACCAGGACGCGGCTGCAGCCGAATGCGTGTTCCCCATCACCAACGCCGAGGTGCGTTTTGCCGTGGTGGAAGACCAGGAGCAGGTTGACAAAATGCTGGAAGTGCGTGAGCAGTGCCCGCAACTGACGCACATTTATTACGACGACCCACGCGGCTTGCGCAAGTACACCGAAGACGGTCTCGGCGCACTCGAAGAGCTGATCGCAGCCGGTGGCGTGTTTGCCCAGCAGCATCCGCAGTTTTTCAGCGAAGAGGTCGAAAAAGCGACAAGTGCCGATGTGGCGGCCATGTTCTTCACTTCGGGCACCACAGGCAACCCCAAGGGCGTGGTGCACACGCACAGCTCCTTGATCGACCGCGCCGACGCCGGCGCCGAATTTGACAAGTTGACCCACGCCGAAGACGTGCTGGCCTACATGCCCCCCGCCTGGATTGGCCAGAACATCTTCAGCTATGCGCAGTGGTTGGTGTGTGGCTATGTGGTCAATTGCCCCGAGTCGGGCGCCACGGTGACCATCGACCTGAAAGAAATCGGACCCACTTATTACTTTGCGCCGCCCCGTGTGTTCGAGGGCATGCTGACCAGCGTGATGATCCGCATGGAAGACGCGGGCAGTTTCAAGCGCAAGTTGTTCCACCATTTCATGGCGGTAGCTAAAAAAGTCGGCCCCAGTTTGATGGATGGCAGCAGCGTCGGTTTGATGGACCGCTTGCAATACGCGCTGGGCAACCTGATGGTTTATGGTCCTCTGCGCAACAACATGGGTTTCAGCCGGGTGCGTGTGGCCTACACCGCTGGCGAAGCCATTGGTCCCGATTTGTTCACCTTCTACCGTTCGATCGGCGTCAACATCAAGCAGCTGTATGGCTCGACCGAAACAGCCGTGTTTGTGTGCCTGCAGCCCGACAACGAAGCGCGCGCCGACACCGTGGGTGTGCCTTGCAAAGGCGTGGAAATCAAGGTGGCCGACAACGGCGAAATCCTGGTCAAGTCGCCTGGCTTGCTCAAGGGTTACTACAAAAACCAAAAAGCCACCGACGAGGTCTTGACGGCCGATGGCTGGTACCACACCAGCGATGCGGGCTTCATCGACAGTCATGGTCACCTCAAGATCATTGACCGCGTGAAAGACGTGGGCCGCATCCAGGGCGGTGCCAACGATGGCGCCATGTTTGCGCCCAAATACGTTGAGAACAAGCTCAAATTCTTCCCGCACATCAAAGAAGTGGTGGCGTATGGCGACCAGCGCGAAAAAGTGTGCGTGATGGTCAACATCGACTTCGATGCCGTAGGCAATTGGGCCGAGCGCCGCAACCTGCCTTATGCCGGCTACGGCGATCTGGCGCAAAAGCCCGAGGTGTACCAGCTCATCCAAGAGTGCGTGGAAAAGGTCAACGCCGACTTGGCCGAAGACGCTTTGCTGGCAGGCAGCCAAGTCTCGCGCTTTTTGATTTTGCACAAAGAACTGGACGCCGACGACGGCGAGTTGACCCGCACCAACAAGGTCCGCCGTGGGTTCATTGCCGACAAGTACAAGCCTTTGGTGGATGGCCTGTATGGCGGTAAGACCGAACAGTTCATTGAGACCGTCGTCAAGTTTGAAGACGGCCGCACTGGCAGCGTGAGTGCCACGCTCAAGATTTCCGACGCCAAGACATTCACACCCGTGAAGGCAGCAGCATGACCAAGAAAATCGGCGACGTCATTCTGGACGTCAACAACATCAGTTTGCGCTTCGGCGGCGTGAAGGCGCTGACCGACATTTCGTTCAACGTGCGTGAGCACGAGGTGCGCGCCATCATTGGCCCCAACGGTGCCGGCAAAAGCTCGATGCTCAACTGCATCAACGGCGTGTACACGCCCCAAGAGGGCAGCATCACCTTCCGCGGGCAAAAGTTCGCGCACATGAACAGCCGTCAGGTGGCCGAGATGGGCATTGCCCGCACGTTCCAGAACCTGGCCCTGTTCAAAGGCATGAGCGTGATCGACAACATCATGACCGGCCGCAACTTGCACATCAAGAGCAACCTGTTCATGCAGGCGCTGCGCCTGGGCCCCGCCCAGCGCGAGGAAGAGCAGCACCGCGAGTTTGTCGAGCACATCATCGACTTCCTGGAGATTCAGGCGTTCCGCAAAACCCCGGTGGGCCAGTTGCCTTACGGATTGCAAAAGCGGGTGGACCTGGGCCGCGCCCTGGCGATGGAGCCCCAAGTGCTCTTGCTCGACGAGCCCATGGCGGGCATGAACATGGAAGAGAAGCAGGACATGTGCCGCTTCATCCTGGATGTGAACGACGAGTTTGGCACCACCATCGTGCTGATCGAGCACGACATGGGGGTGGTGATGGACATCTCGGACCGTGTGGTCGTGCTGGATTACGGCAAAAAAATCGGCGACGGGACTCCCGAAGAAGTGCGCAACAACGAAGACGTGATCAGTGCCTATTTGGGCACCAGTCACTGAGGAGAAAAGAACATGGCATTTTTCCTGGAAGCTCTTTTTGGCGGTCTGATGGCCGGCATGCTTTACGCGCTGGTGGCGCTTGGTTTTGTTTTGATTTTCAAGGCCTCGGGTGTGTTCAATTTCGCCCAAGGCGCGATGGTGTTGTTCGCCGCTTTGGCCATGGCTCGGTTTTCCGAATGGATTCCAGGCTGGCTGGGCATTGAAGACAAGTTCCTTGGCAATTTGATCGCTTTTGTGTTGGCGGCTGCGTTGATGTATGTGTTGGCTTGGTTGATCGAGCGATGGGTTTTGCGACATCTTGTTAATCAAGAGGGCGTGACTTTGCTGATGGCCACTTTGGGCATCACTTACTTTCTGGATGGTTTGGGGCAGACGATTTTTGGCAGTGCCATTTACAAAATCGATGTGGGCATGCCCAAAGAGCCTGTTTTCTTGTTTGATTCCGTTTTCCCAGGTGGGGTTTTGATCAGCCTCGAAGACGTTTACGCGGCTTGTATTGCGGCTTTGCTGGTGGTGGTCTTGTCGCTGTTCTTCCAGAAGACTGGTACCGGTCGCGCTCTGCGTGCGGTGGCCGATGATCATCAAGCGGCGCAGTCGATTGGTATTCCACTCAACCGCATCTGGGTCATTGTTTGGTTTGTGGCTGGCATCACCGCCTTGGTCGCCGGCATCATCTGGGGCTCTAAATTGGGTGTCCAGTTCTCGTTGACCACAGTGGCTTTGCGTGCTTTGCCGGTGATCATTTTGGGCGGCTTGACCTCGGTGCCAGGCGCCATCATCGGTGGCTTGATCATTGGTGTGGGCGAGAAGTTGTCAGAGGTTTATTTGGGCCCATTTGTGGGCGGCGGCATTGAAATTTGGTTTGCATACATGCTGGCCCTCGTCTTTTTGTTGTTCCGTCCGCAAGGCTTGTTCGGCGAAAAGATCATCGATCGCGTGTAAGGAGAGAAAAACATGTTTTACAGAGAAAACGGTCAGTTCAAGACCTCTTACCGCAGCGATCAACAGATTTTTGCTATCGCGCAAGACCGCTGGGCCATCCTGGCACTCATCGCGTTTGCTTTCATCGGTGTGCCCTTCATCGCCGATGAGTACATGTTTCGTGCCATCCTGATTCCCTTCCTGATCCTCTCTCTGGCGGCCCTGGGTGTGAACATTCTGGTGGGCTACTGTGGTCAGATTTCTTTGGGTTCGGGTGCTTTCATGGCAGTGGGCGCTTACATGGCCTACAACACCTATGTGCGCATTGAGGGGATGCCCGTCATTGTGGCCTTGCTCGCAGGGGGTATTTTTGCCACATTGGTGGGCATTGTTTTTGGCATTCCCAGCTTGCGGGTCAAGGGTCTTTATCTGGCTGTGGCGACGTTAGCAGCTCAATTCTTTTGTGATTGGGCGTTCAGTCGAATTGATTGGTTTACCAACAACAGTTCTTCAGGTTCTGTGGCTGTCTCAGATCTTCAAGTTTTCGGTTGGGTGATTGATTCGCCGGTCGATAAATACCTTTTTGCCTTGATTTTTTTGGTGGTTTTTGGCCTGCTCGCCAAAAATTTGGTGCGCTCAGCCATTGGTCGTGAGTGGATGGCTATCCGCGATATGGACGTTGCGGCTGCTGTCATTGGCATACGTCCCATGTACGCCAAATTGAGTGCCTTTGCGGTGAGCTCTTTCATCATCGGCGTGGCTGGCGGCCTTTGGGGCTTTGTGCACCTGGGCTCTTGGGAGCCAGCAGCTTTTTCAATTGACCGCTCGTTCCAGTTGCTGTTCATGGTCATCATTGGCGGTATGGGTTCCATCATGGGCAGCTTTTTTGGCGCGGCCTTCATCGTGATCTTGCCGATTTTCCTGAATCAGTTCTTGCCGGCTTTGGGTGCGCTTGTCGGGGTTGAAATATCTACGGCCTTGGTCTCCCATGTTGAATACATGATTTTTGGCGCTTTGATTGTCTGGTTCTTGATTGCCGAGCCTCATGGCCTGGCCAAGCTCTGGAGCATTGCCAAGCAGAAGTTGCGGTTGTGGCCCTTCCCGCACTGAGTTACAGGGTGGATTGTTAAGCGATTTTTATTGGCGCGGTCAATCCACCATTGAAACTTGAATGATGGGTCCATTGATTTTTTTCACACGATTGAAGGAGACAGTTACATGAAGCTCAAAAAGTTAGCCATGTTGGCCACTTTGGCTTGCGCAGGCTTGTCGGCGGTGGTCACCACCACGGCAGTGATGGCCCAAGAAAAAGTGCAGTTTTTTCCAAGCTTGACGGGCCGTACAGGTCCTGTTGCACCGAACGCCACACCTTTTGCCAACGGTTTTGCCGACTACATGAAATTGGTCAACATCCGCGGCGGCATCAACGGTGTCAAAACCTTGGTTGAGGAATGTGAAACGGCCTATGCGACGGACCGTGGTGTTGAGTGCTATGAGCGTCTAAAGGGCAAGCATGGTGGCGCTACAGTGTTCCAGCCCTTGTCTACAGGCATCACATTTGCGCTGACCGAGAAAATTCCGGCTGACAAAATCCCCATGATCACTTCTGGTTATGGTCGCAGTGACTCTGCCGATGGTGGTGTGTTCAAGTGGAACTTCCCATTGATTGGCCACTATTGGGTTGCTGGCGACGTTTTGTTGCAGCATATCGCCAAGCAGGCTGGTGGCTGGGATAACCTCAAGGGCAAGAGAATTGCTGTCGCATACCATGACAGTCCGTTTGGTAAAGAGTTGCTGCCCATCGTGCAAGAGCGCGCTGCCATGCATGGTTTCACCTTGCAGTTGTTGCCGATTCCTGCGCCAGGCGTGGAACAAAAAGCAATTTGGTTACAAATCCGTCAACAGCGCCCCGATTACGTGATGCTCCAAACCTGGGGTGTTATGACAGCGACATCGATCAAGGAAGCCGTTGCCACAGGTTATCCGCGCGAAAAAATGTTTGGTACTTGGTGGTCTGGTGCTGAGCCTGATCTCAAGGACATCGGTGCTGCCGCCAAGGGATACAACGCAGTGATGATGCAGCATGGCGCCGAGCCAAACTCTGCAGTTGCCAAAGAAATTTTGGCAAAAGTGCATGACAAAGGTCAGGGTACTGGTCCAAAGGCTGAAGTTGGCGAAGTGCTGTACATGCGTGGTGTCGTTGGTGCCATGTTGGCTGTTGAGGGCGTTCGTCAAGCGCAAGAGCGTTTTGGCAAAGGCAAAGTCATGACGGGTGAACAAGCTCGTTGGGGCTACGAGAATCTGAACTTGACGCAAGCCAAGTTGGATGCCTTGGGCTTCAAGGGGGTCATGCGGCCTGTCTCCACTTCTTGTTCCGATCACATGGGCTCTGCGTGGGCGCGTGTTCACACATGGGACGGTAGCAAGTTTGTCTGGGCATCTGATTGGTTGCAGGCTGATGAGCAGATCATCAAGCCTTTGGTCAAAGCATCTGCCGACAAGTACGCCGCCGAGAAGAAGATCACACGCCGCGCTCCTGCGGATTGCCAGTCCTGATCGGTGAACAGACTGCCGCATTTGCGGCAGTCTGCAGCTGCCACCGTCCCTGGTTGGTGGCAGCTGCCAAATGAAACCTTTGCGTGCAGTGGTTTCATTTGGCTTGAACCCCAGAATTTGAAAAGGCACAGTCCATGAGCGACAAAAACATTGTTCTGAACGTCAACGGCATCGAAGTCATTTACAACCACGTTATCTTGGTGCTCAAGGGCGTGTCCTTGCAGGTGCCCGAGCAAGGCATCGTGTCTTTGTTGGGCGGCAACGGTGCGGGCAAAACCACGACCTTGCGTGCCATTTCCAACTTGCTCAGGGGCGAGCGCGGCGACGTGACCAAGGGCAACATTGAGCTGCGGGGCGAGCGCATCGAAAACCTCACGCCCGCTGACCTGGTCAACCGTGGGGTGGTGCAGGTCATGGAAGGGCGCCATTGCTTTGCCCACTTGTCGATCGAAGACAACCTGCTGACCGGCAGTTACACCCGCACCGACAAGGGTGAAATTGCCGCCAACCTGGACAAGGTCTACACCTACTTTCCGCGTCTGAAAACCCGCCGCACCTCGCAAGCCGCCTACACATCCGGCGGCGAGCAGCAGATGTGTGCCATTGGCCGCGCCCTGATGACCAACCCCAGCGTCATGCTGTTGGATGAACCGTCGATGGGCCTGGCGCCACAGATTGTGGAAGAGGTGTTCAACATCGTCAAAGACCTGAACGAGAAAGAAAAAGTCACTTTCCTGATCGCTGAGCAAAACACCAACATGGCGCTCAAGTACTCGGATTACGGCTACATCATGGAGTCGGGTCGCATCGTGATGGACGGTGAGGCCGAAGACCTGCGCACCAACGAGGACGTGAAAGAGTTTTACCTCGGCATGGGCGGCGGTGAGCGCAAGAGCTTCAAGGACGTCAAGAGTTACAAGCGCCGCAAGCGTTGGCTGGCCTGATGCCTGGAGCATCTATGAGCAATCCTTCATCGTCCGTGTCCTGAAAGAATCCCATGGCCCATCACCTCGATGCGTTGGAAACCCGCGCCCCCGAAGTCCGTGAAGCCGCCCTGATGGCGGCCTTGCCTTCGCAGATTGCGCATGCCCAGAACAACAGCGCGGCTTTGGCTGACATCCTCCAAGGCATTGATGCGGCCCAAGTGACCAGCCGGGACGCATTGGCCAGATTGCCTGTGACACGCAAGTACGAGTTGTTGGCGCGCCAGCAAGCCCAGCGGGCTCAAGACCCCTTTGGCGGTTTTTCAACCATTGGCTGGAAGGGCATGGTCCGTTCGGCTGGCGCGCGCCGCGTGTACCAGTCACCCGGTCCGATCTATGAACCCGAGGGCCATGCCCCCGACTACTGGCGTGCAGCCCGCGCCATGGCGGCGGCTGGTTTTGAAGCCGGCGATCTGGTCCACAACTGCTTCAGTTACCACCTGACGCCCGGGGCGTGGATCATGGAAAGCGGCGCCCATGCGCTGGGCTGTGCAGTGATTCCTGGGGGGGTGGGCAACACCGAACAGCAATTGGCGGCGGTGGCCGACCTGCGTCCCGTGGCTTATTCGGGCACGCCCAGTTTTCTGAAGATCCTGATCGAGAAAGCCGCCGAAGCGGGTCAAAAGCTGTCGATCACCAAGGCTCTGGTGTCTGGCGAAGCCTGTCCGCCATCCTTGCGCGACTGGTTCACCCAGCAGGGGGTGGCGGCTTACCAGTGCTATGCCACCGCCGATGTGGGTTTGATTGCTTATGAAACTGCCGCGCGTGAAGGTTTGGTGATCGACGAGGGCGTGATCGTCGAGATCGTCCGCCCAGGCACCGGAGACCCTGTGGCCGATGGCGAGGTCGGTGAAGTGGTCGTGACAGTGCTCAATCCCGACTACCCGCTGATCCGTTTTGGCACAGGCGACTTGTCGGCCATTTTGCCGGGCGCCTGCCCCACGGGTCGCACGGGCCAGCGCATCAAGGGCTGGATGGGCCGCGCCGACCAGACCACCAAGATCCGCGGCATGTTTGTGCACCCTGGCCAGGTGGCCGAGATCGTCAAACGCTTTCCCGAGGTGACCAAGGCCCGTTTGGTCGTGACCGGCGAGATGGCCAACGACCAGATGGCGCTGCATGTGGAGACCGCACTTGTGGCAGATGACGCGCTCAAAGCGCGGGTGTCCGAGGCGGTTCGTGATGTCACCAAGTTGCGCGGCGAGGTGCATTTGGTGGCGCAAGGCAGCTTGGCCAACGATGGCAAAGTGATCGAAGACGCTCGCAGTTACCAGTGAGTCCGCCCTCGCGGTTCGCCGCAAAAACGCCCGAAATCCTCAATCAATTCAAGGGCAATCAAGGGTATTCCGCTAAGTATTTTCCGAAATTTCATGACACTATCGTGGTTTTACAATCACGCCACTTTTTAGGAGTTTGTTCATGAAGCAATGGATTGCAATGGCCACCTTGGCTGCTTTTTCTGTGGGCGCTTACGCTCAGTCGTTCCCGGGTAGCAAGCCGATTTCCATCGTTGTGCCTTTCGCCGCAGGCGGTCCCACCGACCGTGTGGCACGTGATTTGGCCGAGGCCATGCGCAAGCACATTCCTGGCAGCAATTTCGTGGTCGAAAACGCTGCTGGCGCGGGTGGCACCATCGGCGCCACCAAAGTGGCCAAGGCTGCACCGGACGGGCATACCTTGCTGATGTTCCACATCGGCATGGCCGCGACACCAGCCCTGTACCGCAAATTGGGTTACAAACCCCTCGAGGATTTCGAGTTCCTGGGCATGGTCAACGACGTGCCCATGACCCTGGTCGGTAAGCCCCAGTTGCCCGCCAACACCTACCGTGACTTTGAAAACTACATCCGTGCCAACGCCGGCAAGTTGAACATCGCTCACGCCGGTTTGGGTTCCGCTTCTCACATTTGCGGTTTGCTGTGGCAGTCCAACATGAAGACCAAGGAAGTCATGACCACCATCCCGTTTGGCGGCACTGCGCCGGCCATGACGGCCTTGATCGGCGGTCAGGTGGACATGATGTGCGACCAAACCACCAACACGACGGCCCAGATCGAAGGCGGCCGCATCAAGGCGTTTGCGGTCACCACAGCCCAACCACTGAGCGCTCATCCCGTGCTCAAGCACTACCCCACCTTGCAAGAGATGGGCATGAAGAACTTCAACCTGACCATTTGGCACGGCTTGTATGCCCCCAAAGGCACGCCACCGGCCATCACCAAAATGTTGAACGATGCGCTCAAGAAGTCTCTGAAGGATCCTGAGTTCATCAAGAAGAACGAAAGCCTCGGCGCCCTGGTGGTGAACGACAAGCGTGTGGAGCCCGAAGAGCACAAGAAGTTCGTGGCTGCCGAGATGATCAAGATCAAGGCTGCTGTGGATGCGGCTGGCAAATACGCCGACTGATCTTCAAACAAGCCCCTTGAAAAAGCCGCTGTCTCAGCGGCTTTTTCTTTGCACGCGCCTGTCGCTGCAACTTCATTCTGCGAAGCGTTCGCTGCCCAAAATGCCCAATTTGTTCAGGCCCTGTCGCTGCGCGCCCGCCAACACTGCAGCGGCTGCACCGTAGGGGGCTTTGGCGTGCGAGCGGATGTGCAGCTCAGGCTGAGGTTGCCGCAAGGCGGTCTCGGCCAAACGGGTTTCCAAGGCCTGGCGGTCGGCCAAGGCTTGGCCGTTCCATGAGATGACCGCGTCGGCTGCAATGTCGATCCGCACCACTTCAGGTGGCACAGGCGGCTTGTTCGCGCTGGGGCTGGGCATGTCCAGGTTCACGGTATGCAGCTGCGCCGGGATGGTGATGATCAGCATGATGAGCAGCACCAGCATCACATCGATCAGCGGCGTGGTGTTGATGTCCATCATCACTTCGGGTTCGTCCGTGGGGCTGTTGCCCAGGTTCATGGCCATGTGGGGCCTCCTTGTGCGGGCGACGTCATGGGCTGGGCTCGGTGATGAAGCCGACCTGGGTGATGCCGGCGCGCTGAACCGCGTACATGACGCGGCCCACGGCGGCAAATTCGCTTTGGGCATCGCCCCGGATTTGCACTTCGGGTTGCGGTTGCATGGCGGCAAATTTTTGCAAGCGCGCCAGCAAATCGGCCTGGTTTTTCACGGGGGTGTCGTACAGGAAAATCTGGCCTGCCCGATTCACGGAGATGATCACGTTCTCGGGCAAGGTTTGGCGCACCACATTGTTTTCGCGGGGCAGGTCGACCTTGATGGAGGTGGTCACCACCGGGATGGTGATCAAGAAAATGATGAGCAGCACCAGCATCACATCCACCAGGGGGGTGGTGTTGATGGTGCCAATCACCTCGTCCTCGTCATTGGCCCCGAGGCCTGGGCCGAGGTTCATGGCCATGAGGGCTGTCCGTGGAAAGTCATGAGGGGCATCACTTGGACTTGGACGCCAGCAGCACAGCGTGCAGGTCGGCGCCGAAAGCTTGGACCTCTTCCATCACCGCCTTGTTGCGGCGTACCAGCCAGTTGTAGCCCAACACCGCAGGCACGGCCACGGCCAGGCCAATGGCGGTCATGATCAGCGCCTCGCCCACCGGGCCCGCCACTTTGTCGATGCTGGCTTGGCCCGAGATGCCGATCTTGACCAGCGCATGGTAGATGCCCCAGACCGTGCCAAACAAACCCACAAAAGGGGCGGTTGAGCCCACGGTGGCCAAGACCGCCAGACCGTTTTGCAAACGGCTTTGCACGGTGCCCAGCGCCCGTTGCAGGCTCAGGCTGACCCAGGTGTTGAAGTCCACGCTGCCCAGCAAGCCGCCATGTTTGGCAGCGCCTTCCAGGCCTTTTTCGGCAATGAAGCGGTAGGGGCTGGCAGCGTCCAGGCCCTCGCTGGCTTCGCGCAAGCTGGCAGCGGCCCAAAAGGGCCCTTGCGCGGCTTGGGCGAAGGCATGCATGCGCCTTTGTTCGGCCCATTTGCTGAAGATGACGTACCAGCTGCTCACGCTCATGAGCACCAGAATCAACAAGGTGATCTTGGCGATGGCATCGCCTTGGGCCCACAGCGCGCCCAGCCCGTAAGGGTTGTCTGAAGGGGTCGCTGGCGCGACTGCAGGTGCATTGGGAGCCGGGTTGCTCGAAGCCACCGGGCTTGCACTGGTGACCACGGCGGCAGCCGGTGACGCGGCATTCGAGGCGGCAGCATGGCCGGTCGGCACCCAGCACAAAGCCAGCGAAAGGGCCATGCCCGCCCATGTGGAGCGCAGCAGAACGGAGCTGAAAAGGGTGTGAGGCATGGAAGAGGGAACTCCTGTGAAATCAGTGTGCATGGACAGATCGTAAGGGGCAAATCGGCATGGGCAGTGGTGGCGCGGCTCAGTCCAGGCGCCAGGTGTACTTCATGCTGGCCCAGGCTTGCTCGGCTTGGCCATCCACCGTGGCAGGCTGAAAGCGGCATTTGGACAAACCGGCACGGGCAGCTTGGTCCAGCCGGGGGAAGCCGGAGCTTTTTTCAATCTCGGATTGGATCACCCGACCGTCCACACCCACCAAAAAACGCAGGCTCACGGTGCCCTCTTCTTCCAGGTGGCGAGAGGCGCTGGGGTATTCGGGCTTTTCGCACTGGGCAGCGCTCACGGTGGCCGCTGTGCGGCTGGGGGCGCTCGCTCTTGCGGTGGAGGGCGCGGGTGCAGATGCCACGCTGCTCGCAGGGCTGGGAGGGCTGGCAGGAGGCGTGCTGTTGACGGCCGTGATCGCGGTGGCGGGGCTGGGGGGCAAACTGGTGGGCACTTCCGTGGCGGGCACAAAAGCAGGGGACTGAGGGGCTGGCGAGACGGCAGGTGTGGCCGAGGGAGCCGCAGAAGGCGGGGGGGGTGCGGGCCTTGGCGCTGACAAAGGAGGCGGTGGCGGTGCAGGCGAAGGGGTCAACACCGGAGCGTCTTGCAAAAGAACCGCTTTGACCACGTCGGGCATTTTGTGCGCCCACTTTTGGGCCAGGCCTGCCTGCAGCGCCCACAGCAAGACCAAATGCAAAAGCACGGCCAGCACCAGACCCACAAGCTTGCGCTTGGAAGGTGGCTGGAGGTAGGTGCTGTGGGACATGCTCTGACAGGAAAGACAAACAGCCTGTATTTTGCGTGAGAAGACGAACGCCGGGATGCAAGGCGTCCTGTCCTCCCTGCATGGTGGCGCGGCTAAGGTGCAGGCCTCAATGTGAAGGTTTGCCGGGATTGATCTTGCTCAATCCGCTGGCCATGCAAGGTGCGGCTGCAATCTCCAGCCAGACGACCGCCCAGCCAGGTGGCGGCAATGCGCTGGCCATCGTGTGACTCTTCCATGGTGAACTCGCCATCGTCCAGGTCGGCCACCACGGCATAACGCCGGTCGCCTTGTGCCAGTTCACCACGCCAGCTGCCTGTGTGTTCGGGGTGGGGGGCCAGCTGCAAAGTCCAGGCCGTGCCGCTGCCCGCCAATTGGGCCAGCCATGTGCCCTGGAGCGACTCGGCCTTGTCATTGGGTGGGCAGGCCTGTCGACTTGGCAAGGTGACGCAGCCGCTCAAAAGCCCTGAGAGGAGCAAGGCCGCAGCTATTCGCCAGGTGGGTTCGTATCGGTGTGGTGACATCGTCATGGCGGAGTCTGTGTGGCGGCGGCCAATGCCGCCCTTTGTGCAAATTCTGCCCGCAGCGCCTTGAGCTTTTCGCGTGGGTCTTCTTTGACCGTGTTTTCGTCCAGCCGCATTTCGGCAATGAATCGGCTGGGCAGGGCGGCCACGGTTTCACGGCCTTTTTTGCGCCTTTGGGTCCAGCTCACGGCCAGGCTGCGCTGGGCGCGGGTGATGCCCACGTACATCAGTCGGCGCTCCTCCTGCAAGCGCAGCAGGACGCCTTCTTGGCTGGCCGCTGCGCTCGTGTCGTCATCGCCCAGCTTGAAGGGCAGCAGGCCCTCGTTCACGCCCACCAGCATCACATGCGGCCACTCCAAACCCTTGGAGGCATGCAGCGTGGACAGCGTGACCACGTTTTGGTCTTTTTCGCGCTCGCTCAGGGTGGAAATCAGCGAGATGGTTTGCGCCACTTCCAGCAGGTTTTGGGCCTCACTCGCCTCGGCGCCGGTGGCGTCCTCGATCTGGCCGCCGCAGCGCCCTGCCATCCAGTCGCAAAACTCCAGCACATGGGTCCAGCGGGCGCTGGCCACTTTCTCGTTGTCTTCGCCGTCGTACAAATGCGACTCGTAGCCAATCTCTTTCAGCCATTCCAGCAAAAAGGCCAGCGCGGCTTCTTTGCCCAGGGTTTGGCGGGCGCGGTATTCCAGGTCGTTGATGTAGCGGCCAAACTCGTGCAGGCCGCTGATGGCGCGGGCATTGACGGCGCTGGGCAAGCTGCCGGCAAACAGCGACTCGAACAAGCTGAGCTTGTACTGCGTGGCAAAGCTGCCCAGCTGGCCCAGCGTCTGGTGGCCGATGCCGCGTTTGGGGCTGGTGATGGCGCGCAAAAACGCCGGGTCGTCGTCGTTGTTGATCCACAGGCGAAACCAGGCGCACAGGTCCTTGATTTCGGCCTTGTCAAAAAAGCTCTGCCCGCCCGACACCTTGTAGGGGATGTTGGCACGGCGCAAGGCTTGTTCGAACGGGCGGGCCATGTGGTTGGCCCGATAAAGAATGGCGAAGTCCTTGAAGTCGCGGTGTTTGGATTCGAGCGAATGCCCGCTGCGGATGGACTGGATGCGGGCAATCGCCCGGTCGGCCTCGTGCTCTTCGTTCAGGGCATCGACCACACGCACCGGCTCACCCTCGCCCAACTCCGAAAACAAGGTTTTGGGGTAGAGCTTGGGGTTGGGCTCGATCACGTGGTTGGCGGCGCGCAAGATGGCGCTGGTGGAGCGGTAGTTTTGCTCCAGCTTGATGACTTTCAAATTCGGAAAGTCCTGCGGCAGTCGCTTCAAGTTGTCCAGCGTCGCGCCGCGCCAGCCATAAATGGACTGGTCGTCGTCACCCACCGCCGTGAAGCGCGCCCGCTCACCCACCAGGTGCTTGAGCACCTCGTATTGGGTGGCGTTGGTGTCCTGGTATTCGTCCACCAGCACATGGCCCATCTTGGCTTGCCAGCGTTCGCGCACCTCGGGAAACTCGGCCAACAACTTCAAGGGCATGCCGATCAGGTCGTCAAAGTCCACGCTCTGGTAAGCGCTCAAACGCTCCTGGTACAGCCTCATGATGCGGGCGATCACCCGGGCGTTGTCGTCGGGGGCCTGGGCTGCAGCCTGCTCGGCATTGAGCCCCATGTTTTTCCACAGGCTGATGGTCCATTGCCATTGCCGGGCGGTGGCCGCATCGGTCGTGCCGCCGCAATCCTTCAAGATGCTGGTCACATCGTCCGCGTCCATGATGCTGAACTGGGGCTTGAGGCCCAGCACATGCCCGTCTTCGCGCATGATGCGCACGCCCAATGCATGGAAGGTGCACACCGTCACGTCCTTGGCGGCTTTGCCAATCAGGTCCTTGGCGCGCTCGCGCATCTCGGCAGCCGCCTTGTTGGTGAAGGTGATGGCCGCGATGCGCTGGGGCGCCAGCCCGGCTTCGATCAGCCGCCCGATCTTGTGCGTGATCACCCGCGTCTTGCCCGAACCGGCACCCGCCAGCACCAGGCAGGGGCCAGAGACGTAGTTCACGGCCTCGAGTTGGGCGTTGTTGAGTCCGGCTGACATGGGGAAGGGCTAAGGAATAAGGGCAAACGAGGCAAAGCGGGCCATGATAGCGGTTTGCCGTGCTTGCTTGGCTCGCGCTTGACAGTCCATGGGCATGTCGGCTCAGCGACTCAGCCCATCGAGAGTGCTACAAGGTTTGCCCCGACAATCGGGGAATGCTTGAAATTTTTCGCGTCACTTTTCCGTTTTTTGCGCTGGTTTTGTGCGGCTATGTGGCCGCACGTTGGCGGTTTTTGCCCTTGGAGGCCATTCCTGGCTTGAATGGGTTTGTCCTGTTTTTTGCTTTGCCGTGCATGCTGTTCAGGTTTGGTGCTGACACGCCCATTGCGCAATTGCTGGATGCGGGGGTGTTTTTCACCTACCTGCTGTGCGCGTTGCTGATCGTGGCTTTGAGCATTGCCATCAGTCTGAACCCGCGCGTTCGGTGGAACGATGCGTCTTTGGGGGCCTTGGTGGCGGCTTTTCCCAACACCGGTTTCATGGGCGTGCCTTTGCTGGTGGCCTTGTTGGGGGCTCAGGCCGTGGGCCCTGCGATTGTGACCATCGTGATCGATCTCGTCATCACGTCCTCTTTGTGCGTCGCCTTGTCCCGCATGGACGCTGCGGGTCAGCACGGCGCGGCCGTTGCGGCGCGCAAGGCCTTGGCGGGGGTGCTGCGCAACCCGATGCCTTGGGCCATCAGCATTGGGGCAGCGTTTTCTTATTGGAATCTGGAACTGATGGGCCCGGTGAGCAAAACCGTGGGTTTGCTGGCCGATGCCGCCTCTCCCGTGGCCTTGTTCACCATCGGTGCGGTCTTGGCCCGTTCGCTCATGTTGTCGCACGAGCGCCCGGACGGACCTTTGCGTGCCATCGACTACTTGCCGATCGCCTTGATCAAACTGGTGGTGCACCCGGTGTTGGTGTTGTTGGTGGGCTTGGCTGCGATTCAGTGGGGCCTGCCGCTGGAGCCCTTTGCCTTGCAGGTCATGGTCTTGGTGGCCGCCTTGCCCAGTGCCAGCAATGTGTCCTTGCTGGCCGAGCGTTTGGGTGCGGACAATGGCCGCATTGCCCGCATCATTTTGGTGACCACGGTGGCGGCGTTTGTGACCTTTTCGGGGGCCGTGAATTTCTTCAAGGCTTAGCGGGGCGGCGTTTGTGCGGCATGGATGCGCGGCGGCAGGCCCCTGTCAGGGTGTGGCTGGCACTAAAGCCCGTAAAATCGCAGGCTCGCGCAAAGCTTGCGCCCATCCAACCCCGGCCAGCTCGCTGCTGGCTTCGCTTCGGCCATGTTGACCTTCCAGCAAATCATTTTGAAACTGCAGCAGTACTGGGACGCCCAGGGCTGCGCCTTGCTCCAGCCCTACGACATGGAAGTCGGCGCGGGCACCAGCCACACCGCCACGTTTTTGCGCGCCATCGGCCCCGAGCCCTGGAAGGCCGCCTATGTGCAGCCCAGCCGTCGCCCCAAAGACGGCCGCTACGGCGAAAACCCCAACCGCCTGCAGCACTACTACCAATACCAAGTGGTCTTGAAGCCAGCGCCCAGCAACATCTTGGAGCTGTACCTGGGTTCGCTCGAAGCGCTGGGTTTTGACCTCAAGAAAAACGACATCCGTTTCGTCGAAGACGATTGGGAAAACCCCACGCTCGGCGCTTGGGGCCTGGGCTGGGAAGTTTGGCTCAACGGCATGGAAGTCACGCAGTTCACCTACTTCCAGCAAGTGGGCGGTATCGACTGCAAGCCGATCACCGGCGAGATCACCTACGGCTTGGAGCGCTTGGCCATGTATTTGCAGGGCGTGGACAACGTCTACAACCTGAAGTGGACCGACACCCTGAGCTATGGCGACGTGTACCACCAAAACGAGGTGGAGCAGTCGACCTACAACTTCGAGCACAGCGACGCCGACTTCTTGTTCACCGCTTTCGGCGCGCACGAAAAACAGGCGCAAAACCTGATCGTGCAGCAGTTGGCGCTGCCCGCCTACGAGCAAGTGCTCAAAGCCGCGCACACCTTCAACCTGCTGGACGCGCGTGGCGCGATCAGCGTGACCGAGCGCGCCGCCTACATCGGCCGCATCCGCAACCTGGCCCGCAGCGTGGCCCAGAGTTATTACGAAAGCCGCGAACGTCTGGGTTTCCCGATGGCCCCGCGCGAATGGGTGGCTCAAATGCCCAAGAAAGCCGCGTGAGGGAGACCGACATGACAACACAGAATTTGCTGGTGGAACTGTTTGTGGAAGAGCTGCCGCCCAAGGCGCTCAACAAGTTGGGTGCGGCGTTTTCAACCGTACTGGCCGAACAGCTCAAGGCCCAGGGCCTGGCCGCTGCTGGTGCGGTGGTGACGGCTTTTGCATCCCCCCGCCGCCTGGCCGCGCATGTGACCGGAGTGTTGGCACAAGGCGCCGACAAAGCTGTGCAGCAAAAGCTGATGCCCGTGGCCGTGGGCCTGGATGCGGCGGGCAACGCCACGCCCGCGCTGCTGAAAAAGCTGCAAGCCCTGGGTGCGGATGTGAACGACCCGGCCGCTGCCGTGGCCGCGCTCAAGCGCGCCCCAGACGGCAAAGCGGACGCCTTGTTTTACGACAGCATCGTCAAAGGCGCTTCGCTGCAAGCGGGCTTGCAAAAAGCGCTGGAAGAAGCGCTGGCCAAGTTGCCGATTCCCAAAGTCATGCAGTACCAGCTGGAAACCGATTGCGAATTGCCCGGCTGGAGCAGTGTGAACTTCGTGCGCCCCGCGCACAGCTTGATCGCCTTGCACGGCAGCACCGTGGTGCCGGTCAAGGCGTTAGGCCTCACGGCCAGCCACAGCACGCAAGGCCACCGTTTTGAGGCCAAGGTCTCGCCCGTGCTTGTGCCGCATGCCGACCAGTACGCCGACACCTTGAAGACAGACGGCTCGGTCATCGCCAGCTTTGCCGAGCGCCGCGCCGAGATCGTGCGGCAGCTGAACGCGGCGGCGGCCCAGGTGGGTCATGGTGCCCGCCCCATCGAAGACGACGCCCTGCTCGACGAAGTGACGGCGCTGGTCGAGCGCCCGAATGTGCTGACGTGTGAGTTCGAAAAAGAATTCCTGGACGTCCCGCAAGAGTGCCTGATCCTCACGATGAAGGCCAACCAGAAGTACTTCCCCTTGATCGATGCCTCGGGCAAGCTGACCAACCGTTTTTTGGTGGTGAGCAACATCACCCCCGATGACGCTTCCTTGGTGATCGGTGGCAACGAGCGCGTGGTGCGCCCACGCTTGGCCGATGCCAAATTCTTCTTTGACCAAGACCGCAAAAAGACGCTCGAATCGCGCGTTGATGGCTTGTCGAAAGTGGTGTACCACAACAAGCTGGGCACGCAAGGCGAGCGCATGGCGCGCGTTTGCGCCATCGCCAAGGCGATTGGCCAGCCAGTGGGCGGCGATCTTCTGGCCAAGCAAGCCGAGCAAGCTGCCCGTTTGGCCAAAACCGATTTGCTGACCGACATGGTGGGCGAGTTCCCTGAGCTGCAGGGCATCATGGGCGGCTATTACGCTCGCCACGACGGCCTGAGCAGTGATGTGGCCGAAGCCATTGAAGACCATTACAAACCACGCTTTGCGGGCGACGACTTGCCGCGCAACAACGTCGGCTTGGTGGTGGCGCTGGCCGACAAGCTCGAAACTTTGGTGGGCATGTTTGGCATTGGCAATGTGCCCACGGGCGACAAAGACCCGTTCGCGCTGCGCCGCCACGCTTTGGGCGTGATCCGCATGCTGATTGAAAAAGACGTCGATCTGGGCTTGCCCGAATTGCTGGCGCTGTCTGCCCCGGTGTTCGGCGACAAGATCGCGGGCGGTGCAGACGCCTTGGTTGACTTCATCTACGACCGCCTGTCCGGCAGCCTGCGCGAGCAAGGCTTCAGCGCGCAAGAGGTCGATGCGGTCATGGCCCTGCGCCCGGCGCGATTGGGTCAGGTCAACCCGTGCCTCTCGGCCGTGCGCGCTTTTGCCGCCCTGCCCGAGAGCCCGGCGCTGGCTGCGGCCAACAAGCGCATCGGCAACATCCTCAAAAAAGCCGGGGAGGTGGACGCCCACGTCAACCCTGCGCTGCTGCAGGAAGATGCCGAGAAGGGCCTGTACGCGGTCATGCAAAGGCTGCTGCCCGAATCCGAAGCGCAATTCAAAGCGGGTGATTACACCGCCAGCCTGCAAACCCTGGCCGCGCTGCGTGCCCCGGTCGATGCCTTCTTTGACGACGTGATGGTCAATGCCGAAGAAATGGACCTGCGCCTGAACCGCCACGGCCTGCTCAAGTCGCTGCATGTGGCCATGAACCGCGTGGCCGACTTGTCGCGCCTGGCGGCCTGATCCCGCAACCACCATGCCCCACAAACTCGTCATACTGGACCGCGATGGCACCATCAACCGGGCCAGCGACGAATTCGTCAAATCACCCGAGGAGTGGCATCCCCTGCCCGGTGCGCTGGAGGCGATTGGCCGCTTGAACCACGCTGGTTTCCATGTGGTGCTCGCCACCAACCAGTCGGGCATTGGCCGGGGCTTGTTCGACATGGCCGCGCTCAATGCTGTGCATGCCCACATGCTCAAGTCTTTGGCGGCCTTGGGTGGGCGGATTGACGCGATTTTTTATTGCCCGCACGCCCCCGACGAAGGCTGCACTTGCCGCAAACCTGCCCCTGGTTTGCTGCAACAAATTGCCGAACGTTATGGTGTGCCTCTGACGGGGGTGCCTTATGTGGGCGACAGCTTGCGCGACATGCAAGCCGCCCAGGCGGCGGCTTGCAACCCGCATCTGGTCTTGACCGGGCGGCATGCCAATCTCGCCGGTCAGCCGCTGCCCCTCGAGTTTCCCGCTGCGACCCAAGTGCATGCCGACCTGTCGGCGTTCGTGGATCGCTTGCTCGGTGCCGCACCGGCTGCGTCCGCCTGAGTTGTACCTTTGCCCCCAGAGCCCCAGCCCCCATGAACTTTGTCCGCTCTTATGCCCATGTGCTGTGGATGGCCATCACCGTCATCCCTTGGGCCCTGTTTGTGGTGCTGGTTTCCTATTTCGTTAGCAGCACACGCCTTTACTGGCTGTGTGTGGGCTGGTTGCGCTTGGCCGTCAACAGTGGCACGCGCATCCTGGGCATCGAAAACCGCATCCAGGGCATGGAAAACCTGCCCTTGGGCACCAAGGACCCGGCGGTTTTGCTGGTCAAGCACCAGTCCACCTGGGAGACCTTTGTGATGCCCGTCATCATGCCCCACCCACTGGCCTATGTGTTCAAAAAAGAGCTGTTGCATGTGCCGTTTTTCGGCTGGGCCATGGGGCGTTTGGACATGATCCACATCGACCGCAAGCAGCGCTCACGCGCCTTTGCCAAAGTGGTGCAGCAAGGCCGCAGGCTGATGGACGAGGGGGTGTGGGTCATCATGTTCCCTGAAGGCACCCGTATCCCGCGTGGCCAAAAAGGCGAATACAAAAGCGGCGGTGCCCGCTTGGCCATTGCAGCCGGTGTGCCCGTGATCCCGATCGCCGTGACCTCGGCACGCTGCTGGCCCACCCGTGCTTTCGTCAAGAAACCGGGCGTGGTGGACATCTCGATCGGTCGGGCCATTCCCAGCGAAGGCCGCAGCGCCGAAGAACTGATGCTTGAGGTCGAAACCTGGATCGAGTCGGAGATGCACCGCCTGGACCCAGAGGCTTATCCGGCTGGCGCCCTCACCGCCACCGCCCCACACCCCTGAAACCCCTCAGGGCGAAGCATGCGCGCGCCGATCCAGTTTGTGTTGGACTTTTTCACGGGCGGTGATCCGGCGCCTGTGCCGCAGGCCAGAGCCGAGGCCCCTCCCGTGGCATCGCCTGCCACCCTCTCGGCAGCCGATCCAGCAAAAGTCCCCATGCCCGAAGCCAAGGCGGGGTCCGAGGCCCCGCCCTCTGGGCCGGTGGGCTTTACACACCCCGCAGCCAACCGCCATGCACAACTGCAAGGCGTGTCGGTGTCGTTTCGCTTCGAGCGTTCGCGCCGCAAAAGCATCGGATTTTTGGTTGGGGCCGATGGCCTGGTGGTGCGTGCGCCCAATTGGGTGCCCTTGCGCGAGATCGATGCCGCGGTGCAGGAAAAAGGCGTCTGGATTGTGGCCAAACTGCAGCAATTCAGGCAGCGTCAAACCGAGCAATTCCAGAGTGCGATCGAATGGCGGCACGGGGCCGAGGTGCCGTTTTTGGGTCGCACGGTGCAGCTTTGCGTGATGGAGCGCGGTATGGGCCGTGTACAGGGGCAAGACATCCCGCCCGATCGGCTCTTGCCTGTCACGGTGCCGCCGGGTGCCAGCGTGTCTCAAGTGCGCGATGCGGCGCAAGTCTGGCTGAAAAAACAGGCTTTGGCCCTGTTTGAGCAGCGCTTGCAGCACTTTGCCCCGCTGCTGGGGGTGCGTTGGCAAAAGCTGAGCCTGTCCAGCGCCAGCACCCGTTGGGGCAGTGCCCGCACCGATGGCCATATCCGGCTCAACTGGCGACTCATCCACCTGCCCATCAGCCAGATCGATTACGTGGTGGTGCACGAGTTGGCGCACCTGCGCGAGATGAACCACAGCCCCCGATTTTGGGAAACCGTGGGCGATGTCATGCCCGACTATGCCCAGCGGCGTCAGGCCTTGCGCCAATCGTCGATGGGTTTGGCGGGCGACGAGGGTGAAGGCTTGGTGAAGCGGTAAATGCCCGCCTCGTCCCGGTGGCGAGACAGCCGACCCTGCAGCCAGAGCAGGTTGAAGTGCGCCACGGCCTCGCCCATCGCAAAGGTGGTCTGGTGCACATCCAGCGTGCGTTTGAAGATCAGGGGCAAGGCGTCGTGGGCGCTGAGGGCGTGGTCACGGCAGGCTTGCAGCAACTCGTTCAGGCGTTCGTCATGGTGGGTGCGCAATTGCGCCATGCGGGTGTGGGCGCCTTGGAATGGGCGTCCGTGTGAGGGCAGGATCAACGCCTCATCGGGCAGGTGGGCCATTTTGTCCAGCGAGTCCAGAAACAATTGCAGGGGATTGCCCTCGGGCTCCATGGCGTACACGCTGATGTTGGTGGAAATCGAGGGCAACAACATGTCGCCACTGATCAGCAACTGGTTGTGGGTGTCGTGCAAGGCCATGTGTTCGGGGGAGTGACCGAAGCCGCTGATGCACTGCCAAGTGCGCTCGCCAATGCGGACCGCAGTGCCTTCCATCAAGCGGACATAGGCGCCTGGAATCCTGGGCACCATGCCGGCGTAATAGCCGACTCTTGATTTGACTTCCTTCATGTCATCGGATGCGCTCCAGCCATGTGCGGCAAAAAATGCCACGGTGGCATCGCCGCCAAAGTTGGACAAGCCGCTGCACGCCAGCCAGGCCGACTGGTACTCACTGGTGCTCATCCACAAAGGCGCCTGCCATCGTTCGCACAGCCAATGGGCCAGGCCCATGTGGTCCGGGTGCATGTGGGTCACCAGCACGCGCAGGATGGGCAGGCCTTGCAGCACGTTCTGCTCGATCTGCGCCCAGGCCTGGCGGGTGGCTGGGTTGTCGATGCCGCAGTCCACCACGGTCCAGCCTTCCTGCAACACATCGGCTTGTGTGGGGTGGGGCAAACGGTCGCGCAGCAGCCAGAGGTTGATGTGGTTCAGTGCAAAGGGCAGACCCATGCGCAGCCAGTACACGCCTGGTGCGACTTCGGTGGCGGTCCCGGGTGCAGGCAGGTGCTCCCCCAAAGGGAAAGACAGCGCTGGCAAAGCCTGGCGTGGCTCGGTTGCAGGTGTGGCCAGGAGCGAAGAGGGCATGCGAGGGCTGGTTTGGGTTAGCATTCGGGAAATTGACGTTGACGTTAACGTCAAAGATGACATTGCATTCTAGGGCGCGGTTGCGCAACCGCCTGTCCCGATGGTGCAAGCAAGATGAGAACCGCACGCCATGGCGAACACGTACACGATCAGCGATTTGGCCCAGGAGTTTGACCTGACCACCCGCGCCATCCGTTTTTACGAGGACATGGGTCTGCTGGAGCCCGAGCGCTCCGGTCCCGGGGGGCGCAACCGCGTGTATTCGGCACGCGACCGCACCCGGCTCAAACTGACCTTGCGTGCCAAGCGCCTGGGCTTGTCGCTGACGGAAGCCAAAGACCTGATCGACATGTACGACAGCCCGCGCGACACGGTGCCCCAGCTCAAGAAGTTCTTGGTGGTGCTGGCCGAACACCGCCAGCAGCTGGAGTCTCAATTGGCCGACCTGGAAGCCACCTTGGACGAAGTGAAAACCCACGAAAAAGAAACCCGCAGTTTGCTGAGCAAGGCCAACAAGGCCACGGTGTCCGGCTGACCGGTGCCTGGCTTGACCCGGCGATTTTGGGTTGACGTTGACGTAAACGTCAATTACAGTTGGTCTTGATTTCAACCTCTGGATTCGATGTGACCTCAGCCCTGACCCCCCACGAGCGCGTTGCCCAAAGTTTGGCCCGCCAGGGCATGATGAACCACTTGGGCGTTCGCCTCTTGTCGGCCACGCAGGGGCAGGTCGAACTGGCCCTGCCCTACAGCGACAAGGTGACCCAGCAACAGGGCGGCTTTCATGGCGGGGCCATGGGTGCACTGGCCGATATTGCCGGTGGCTACGCGGCCTTGACGGTGGCCCCCGAAGGCATGGAAGTCACCACGGTGGAGTACAAAATCAACTTTCTCGCCAGCTTTCAAGGTGGAGAGATTCGCGCCATTGGCCGCGTCACCAAGGCGGGCAAACGCATCATCGTGACCACAGCCGAATTGGTGCACATCGATGACCATGGCCAACGAACGGACTGCGCCCTGATGCAGCAAACCCTGGTGCCAGTGACCAAAACCTATTGATGTTTGGCCTTCGGCGCCTAACGCACACCCCTCAACGGAGAACCCATGAACAACTTGCCCGGCCTGAATTTCCAACTCGGTGAAGACATCGACGCCCTGCGCGACGCGGTGCGCGACTTTGCCCAAGCCGAAATCGCCCCCCGTGCTGCCGACATCGACCGCAGCGACCAGTTCCCGATGGACCTGTGGCGCAAGATGGGCGACCTGGGCGTGCTGGGCATCACCGTGGGCGAGGAATATGGCGGTGCCAACATGGGTTATCTGGCCCACATGATCGCGATGGAAGAAATTTCCCGTGCTTCGGCCAGCGTGGGCCTGTCCTATGGCGCGCACTCCAACCTCTGCGTCAACCAGATCAAGCGCAACGGCAACGAGGCCCAGCGCGCCAAATACCTGCCCAAACTGATCAGCGGCGAGCATGTCGGTGCCCTGGCCATGTCCGAACCCGGCGCGGGCTCGGACGTGCTGAGCATGAAGCTCAGGGCCGAAGACAAGGGCGGCTACTACCTGCTCAACGGCTCCAAGATGTGGATCACCAACGGGCCTGATGCCGACACCCTGGTGGTGTACGCCAAGAGCGAGCCTGAGTTGGGCGCACGCGGCGTGACGGCCTTTCTGATCGAAAAGGGCATGAAGGGTTTTTCCATCGCGCAAAAGCTCGACAAGCTGGGCATGCGCGGCAGCCACACGGGCGAGTTGGTGTTCAACAACGTCGAAGTGCCCGCTGAGAACATTCTGGGTGGCCTGAACAACGGCGCCAAAGTGCTGATGAGCGGTCTGGACTACGAGCGCGCTGTGCTCACCGGCGGCCCGCTGGGCATCATGCAGGCTGTCATGGACAACGTCATCCCCTATATCCACGACCGCAAGCAGTTCGGTCAAAGCATTGGCGAATTCCAGCTGATCCAGGGCAAAGTGGCCGACATGTACACCGTGCTGCAAGCCGCACGCAGTTTTGCTTACACCGTGGCCAAGAACCTGGACCTCTTGGGCGCTGAGCATGTGCGCCAGGTGCGCAAGGACTGCGCCAGCGTCATCTTGTGGACCGCCGAAAAAGCCACCTGGATGGCAGGCGAGGGTGTGCAGATTTTTGGGGGCAATGGCTACATCAACGAGTACCCGCTGGGTCGCCTGTGGCGCGATGCCAAGCTGTACGAAATTGGCGCGGGCACTTCAGAAATTCGCCGCATGCTGATCGGCCGCGAATTGTTTGCCGAAACCTGTTGAGCCACAGTCCATGCAAACACTGCTTGCCAGAAACCGCGAATGGGCTGCGCGCATGAAGCGCGAAGACCCCGAGTTTTTCACACGTTTGGCCAACCAGCAAACCCCCAAATTTTTGTGGATCGGTTGCTCGGACAGCCGGGTGCCCGCCAACCAAATCACAGGCCTGGACCCGGGCGAAGTGTTTGTGCACCGCAATGTGGCCAACTTGGTGGTGCATTCCGATTTGAACGCTTTGTCGGTGATTCAGTACGCGGTCGATGTCCTCAAGGTCGAGCAAATCATGGTGGTCGGGCATTATGGCTGTGGTGGCGTGCTGGCCACCTTGCGCGGTCTGCGGGTGGGCCTGGTCGACAACTGGTTGCGGCATGTGCACGATGTGAAGGTGCGCCACCGCCGCCGCCTGGATCACCTCACGGTCGCTGAGCAAGAAGATGCCCTGTGCGAGATGAATGTGATCGAACAAGTGGGTAACGTGGCATTGACCAATGTGGTGCAGGACGCCTGGACTCGCGGCCAGAAACTCAGCGTGCATGGTTGGTGTTACGGCATCAAGGACGGCCTGGCCAAAGATCTGGGGGTGAGCATGACCCATCCTGGCGAGGTGCTGAGTGTGTTCCGCCATGCGCTCAAGCGCTATCCGAGGGGGTGATGTCCATGAGTTTGTTCGACATCCTGGAGATGGGCAGTTTTGCGGTGACCGTGTTCGGTCTGCCTTACGCCGTCTGGGTGTTCTGGCTGGAGCAGCGCAAGGAACGTGAAAACGAAGAAGAAGAGGCCTACCAGCACCTGTCGGACGCCTACAACGACTTTTTGAAAGTGGTGCTGGACCACGCCGATCTGCAGCTGCGCACCAACCAAGCCCTGCCGGACCCGACCCCTGAGCAAAAAGAGCGCATGTTGATCATTTTCGACATGCTCATTGCGCTGTTTGAGCGTGCCTATTTGATCGCTTTTCGCGAGGCCATGAGCGTCACCGAACAGCGGCGATGGAACTCCTGGGACGACTATATGCGCGAGTGGTGCCGCCGGGACGACTTCCGCCAGTCCTTGCCCCTCTTGCTGCGCGGTGAAGACCCCGATTTCGTGGCCTACATCCGCCGCATTGCCGAAGAAGAAACCGGCGAACACCTCATCATTGCCGACATCCACGCTTGAAAGGAATCCACATGCCACACGACCCCATCGTCATCGTCAGCGCCGCTCGCACCCCCATGGGCAGTTTCCAGGGCGACTTTTCCGCACTGGCCGCCCACGACCTGGGTGGCGCAGCCATCCAAGCCGCCGTGCAGCGCGCCGGCATCAGCCCCGAGCTGGTGACCGAAGTGCTGTTTGGCAACTGCCTGATGGCAGGCCAAGGCCAGGCGCCAGCGCGCCAAGCGGGCTTCAAGGGCGGTTTGCCCAAGAGCGCGGGCGCGGTCACGCTGTCCAAAATGTGCGGCTCGGGCATGCGCGCGGCCATGTTCGCGCACGACATGCTGGTGGCGGGCACACACGATGTGCTGGTGGCCGGTGGCATGGAGAGCATGACCAACGCGCCTTACCTGATGCTCAAAGGCCGCGGCGGTTACCGCATGGGCCACGACCGCATTTTTGACCACATGATGCTCGACGGTTTGGAAGACGCTTACGAACCCGGCCGCAGCATGGGCACCTTTGGCGAAGACTGCGCGGCCAAATACAGCTTCACCCGCGCCGAGCAAGACCACTTTGCCACCACCAGCGTGCAGCGCGCCAAGGCCGCCACCGAGTCGGGTGCTTTTGCAGCCGAGATCACACCCGTCACCGTGAAAGACCGCAGCGGCGAACGCGTGGTGTCCATCGATGAAGGCCCCGGCAAAGTCAAGCTCGACAAAATCACATCGCTCAAACCCGCCTTCAAGAAAGACGGCACCATCACCGCCGCCAGCAGCTCGTCCATCAACGATGGCGCGGCCGCCATGGTGCTGATGCGCGAAAGCACCGCCGCCAAGCTCGGTTGCAAGCCCTTGGCCCGCATCGTGAGCCATGCCACCCACGCGCAAGAGCCCGAGTGGTTTGCCACCGCCCCTGTGGGTGCCACCCAAAAAGCCTTGGCCAAAGCGGGCTGGACGGTGCAAGACGTGGATCTGTGGGAAGTCAACGAAGCCTTTGCCGTGGTGCCCATGGCGCTCATGAAAGAGCTGAACGTGCCGCACGACAAGGTCAATGTGAACGGCGGCGCCTGTGCCCTGGGTCACCCCATTGGCGCATCCGGTGCCCGCATCATGGTCACGCTGATCCACGCGCTCAAAGCCCGTGGCCTCAAAAAGGGCCTGGCCACGCTGTGCATCGGTGGCGGCGAAGGCACCGCTGTGGCGCTGGAACTGGTCTGACGCATGCCCACGGTCCTGCTCATCGGCGCCTCACGCGGCATCGGTTTTGAACTGGCCCGCCTGTACACCGCCCACGGCTGGCGCGTGATCGCCACGGCCCGCAGCGATGAGGGTCTGGCCAGGTTGAAGGCACTGGACGCGCAAGCCCTGCGCGTGGACGTGGCCAACCCGGCCAGCAACTCAGGTCTGGCTTGGCAGCTTGACGGCGAAAAAATCGACCTGGCGATTTATGTGGCGGGCGCGATGGACCGCAACGGTGCCAGCACCCCGCCCACACGCGACAGCTTTGATGCCGTCATGCACACCAATGTGATGGGCGCGATGCAGGTCATCCCGCAGATCGTGCCCATGGTGCAAGAGACCCAAGGCGTGATCGCCTGCATCAGCTCCATCATGGGCAGCATGCAAGAGACCACCAGCAGCAATGCGGCGCTGTACCGCGTGAGCAAGGCCGCCCTCAACATGGTGGTGCGTTGCACACAGGCCGAGCAGCCCGATGTGACCGTGCTGGCCATTCATCCCGGTTGGGTGCAGACCGACATGGGCGGCGCATCCGCCCCGCTGACGCCCGAACAAAGCGCCAGCAGCTTGCGCCAAACGCTGAACCGCATCCTTGAACAACGTGACCCGATACACCGTGGCGCATTTTTGAACCACGATGGGCAATCGCTGCCCTGGTGATCCGATAAAGAAAGAGCCTCATGCTGCTGACCCCCGACCAGGAAATGATCCGCGACGCCGTGCGCGACTTTGCGCAGCGCGAGCTGTGGCCCCATGCGGCCGAGTGGGACAAGAAACACCACTTCCCGAAAGACGTGCACAAGGGCCTGGCCGAGTTGGGTGCGTATGGCATTTGTGTGCCCGAAGAGCTGGGCGGTGCCGGTCTGGACTATGTGACGCTGGCGCTGGTGCTCGAAGAGATCGCGGCCGGTGACGGCGGCACCAGCACCGTGATCAGCGTGACCAACTGCCCGGTGAACGCGATCCTGATGATGTACGGCAACGCCGCGCAACAAGCGCAGTGGCTCACGCCCCTGGCCCAAGGCCAGATGCTGGGCGCGTTCTGCCTGACCGAGCCGCATGTGGGCTCGGACGCCTCGGCCCTGCGCACCACGGCGGTGAAAGACGGCGACGGTTACGTCATCAACGGCGTCAAGCAGTTCATCACCAGTGGCCAAAACGGCGACGTGGCCATCGTGATTGCAGTGACGGACAAGAACGCTGGCAAAAAAGGACTGAGCGCCTTCATCGTGCCCACCCGCACGCCGGGCTACACCGTGGCGCGCCTGGAAGACAAGTTGGGCCAGCACAGCAGCGACACGGCGCAGATCAACTTTGACAACTGCCGCATCCCGGCTGAGAACCTGATCGGCCAAGAGGGCGAGGGCTACAAGATCGCCCTGTCTTCGCTCGAAGGCGGGCGCATCGGCATTGCCGCGCAAAGCTTGGGCATGGCACGCAGCGCTTTGGATGTGGCCATCGATTACGCCAAGCAGCGCGAAAGCTTTGGCACCGCCATCTTCAACCACCAGGCGGTGGGCTTCCGTTTGGCCGACTGCGCCACGCAACTCGAAGCCGCCCGCCAACTCATCTGGCACGCCGCCAGCCTGCGCGATGCGGGCCGCCCCTGCCTCAAAGAAGCGGCCATGGCCAAGCTGTTTGCCAGTGAAGTCGCCGAAAAAGTGTGCTCGGCCGCCATCCAGACCTTGGGCGGTTACGGCTATGTGAGCGACTTCCCGGTCGAGCGCATCTACCGCGATGTGCGTGTGTGTCAGATTTACGAAGGCACCAGCGACGTGCAAAAAATCATCATCCAGCGTGCGCTTTAACAGGAGACTTTCATGCCCATCACCAAAGGATTTCAGACGCTTGTGGACGAAGCCATGGCCCAGGTGACAACACTCAGTGTGGATACCGTTCGTACCCGCATGAGCGACCCGAACCTGCAGATCGTTGACATCCGCGATCCGCGCGAGCTCGAACGCGATGGCACCGTGCCTGGCGCGCTGCTGGCCCCACGCGGCATGCTGGAGTTTTGGGTGGACCCGGCTTCGCCCTACTTCAAGCCCGTGTTCGCCGATGAAAGCAAGCAGTTCGTCCTGTTTTGCGGCGCAGGCTGGCGCAGCGCCCTGGCCACCAAAACCCTGCAAGACATGGGCATGACCAACGTCGCCCACATCGATGGCGGCTTTGCGGCCTGGAAAAAAGCAGCGGCGCCCATGGTCACCATGGAACAACACAAAGCCGAAAGCGCCGCGCGCAAAAGCCACTGATGGCAACGCCTTGCCCCTGTGGGCGCACCACGGCCAAAGGCCAGCCCATGGACCTGGAGGCTTGCTGCGGCCTGTACCACGCGGGTCAGCCCGCGCCCGATGCCGAAAGCCTGATGCGCTCGCGCTACAGCGCTTTTGTGCGGGGCGATGTGCCTTATCTGATGGCGACTTGGCACAGCAGCCAGCGCCCTGCTGAGCTCAAGCTCGAATCCGGTGGCAAATGGTTGGGCTTGGAAATCAAGCAGCACCGCGTGACTGGGGCTCAAACGGCCGAGGTTGAATTCGTCGCGCGTTTCCGGGTGGGCGGCAAAGCGGTGCGCCAACACGAACGCAGCCGATTTGTGCGCGAAGACGGGCGCTGGTTTTATGTGGACGGCGATGAGCTTTGAGCAGCCTCAGCGACTGACCGTATGATCGCCGACATGAACTTTGAAGCCATTTTGTTTGATTGCGACGGTGTGCTGGTGGACAGCGAAGCCATCACCTGCGGCGTGCTGCGCGACATGTTTGAAGAACAAGGCTGGCGCATGACGCTCGCCGAATGCATGCAGCGTTTTGTGGGCCACACCGTCAAAAGCCAGCGCAGTGTGATCGAAGCGCACACCGGGCAACCACTGACCGACGCCTGGCTGGAACAATTTTTTGCCCGTCGCAACGAACGCCTCACCCAAAACATCACCGCCATCGAAGGCGTGCACGAAGCCGTGGCGCACCTGCATGAGCATTGCCAGGGCCGCATCGCGGTGGCCTCGGGGGCAGACCGGTTCAAGGTCGAGATGATGCTCAAGCAAGTGGGCCTCATCGATTTTTTTGAGGGCCGCATTTTCAGCGGCCATGAGATGCCGCGCAGCAAGCCGCACCCCGATGTGTACCTGGCCGCTGCCGCGCACTTGCAAATCGACCCAGCGCGCTGCCTGGTGGTGGAAGACACCACCGTGGGCATCACGGCGGGCGTGGCTGCAGGGGCGACCGTGTGGGCCTATGCGGCACCTCCTGCTGAGCATGCGCCGCTGTTGCAGGCGGGCGCGCAGCGGGTGTTTGCGGGCATGCACGAACTGCGCTTGGCTTGAGCCTGAGCGGATGGATTTCAGGGCGCCTTGGCCAGCCTGAATTCTTCGGGCGTTTGCCCCGTCCAGCCCTTGAACGCCCGCATGAAGCTCTTCTCGTTCTGAAACCCCACTTCGAAGGCGATCTGTTTGATCGGGCGTTGTGTGCGCAAGAGCAGGTCCATGGCCAGGTCGCGGCGCACCGCGTCTTTAAGTTGTTGCAGGCTGGCCCCTTCTTCTTTCAATTGGCGGTGCAGGGTGCGCGGTGACAGGTTGAGCCAGGCGGCCAGGTCGTCGGCGTTGCGGCTGTGTTCGGGGTGTTCGGCCAGTGTTTGCCGGACTTTTTCCACCAGCAGGCGGTCGCGGCGGTAGGGGCGCACCGTCAGCAGCAGGGCGCGTTGCAACATGCGTTGCAAGGCCGCTTCGTCGCGGCGCACCGGCAGGCTCAGGTAACCCGCGTCGAACTGCAGACTGTGCACAGGGGCGTTGAACTGCGTGGGGCCATCAAACAGCACGCGGTAACTGTCGGCATGCGGTGGCGGTGCAAAGCGCAAGGTGGTTTGCACCAGCGGAATGCGTGAATCGGTCAACCAGCAGGCCACGCCCAATGCGTTGCGCAGCACCGAGACCACGGCAAATTCCTGCAGCGTGCCCAGGGGGCGCCGTTCATGCAGCAGCAGCTGGGCCACGCCCGCGTCGCTGCTGAGGTGCAACGCGATGTCTTCGGTCAGCAAGCCGTGGTGGCGGCACCAGCGGGCCAGTGCCAGGCCCAAAGTGGGCGCGGTCAGTGAGGCCCGCACCAGCATGCCGTAGCTGCCCCAGGGCAGGCGGCGGCTGAACCAGCCCAGGGCCTCGTCGTCCAGCGCACGCATGGCGGTGGCAGACAACCATTCCATTTGCAGTGCGGTGATGCGGGCCTCGGATCGCTGCAAAGTTTCTGGCGCAATTTGTGCCTCCGCCAAGGCAGGCAGCGGGTCCAGGCCGCGCTGGGCGTAGGCCTGCACAATGGCTTGGACAAAAGCCATGGGTGTCTCGGCGCGACCCGTCAGGGCCGGTTGAATCGGGGGTGGCAGAGGGGGGTTCATGTACTCCGAAATTGTGGCACGATTTGCAACCGATTTGACGCCCCAAACCTGGCCGACCCGCCTAAGCTGTTGGGCATTGCCCATCAGGGTGCGGCTTATGCCGTGCCCCAGGGGCCTCAGCCAAGGATGACACATGACTGTTTTGCAGACCCAACTGAACCCCCGTTCGGCCGACTTTCAAGCCAATGCCGCGGCCATGCGGACCCTGGTGGACGACCTGCGTGCCCACCTGGAGCGCGTGGCTTTGGGTGGGGGTGAGGCACCCCGCGCCAAACACACCGCCCGGGGCAAGTTGCTGCCCCGTGACCGTGTGCAGATGCTGCTCGACCCCGGCACGCCTTTCCTCGAAGTTGCGCCGCTGGCCGCCCTCAACATGTACAACAACGACGCGCCCAGCTCGGGCGTGATCGTGGGCATTGGCCGGGTGAGCGGGGTGGACTGCATGATCGTCTGCAATGACGCGACGGTGAAGGGTGGCACCTATTACCCCATGACGGTGAAAAAGCATTTGCGTGCGCAAGAGATCGCGCAGCAAAACCACTTGCCCTGCATCTATTTGGTGGACTCGGGCGGTGCCAACCTGCCCAACCAGGACGAGGTCTTCCCTGACCGCGACCACTTTGGCCGCATCTTTTTCAACCAGGCGAACATGAGCGCGTTGGGCATCGCGCAGATCGCGGTGGTCATGGGTTCGTGCACGGCAGGCGGCGCCTATGTGCCCGCCATGAGCGACGAAACCATCATCGTCAAGAACCAGGGCACCATCTTTTTGGGCGGCCCGCCGCTGGTCAAGGCCGCCACCGGCGAGGTGGTGAGCGCCGAAGATTTGGGCGGTGGCGATGTGCACACGCGCCTGTCGGGCGTGGCCGACCATTTGGCGCAAAACGATGTGCACGCGCTGGCGCTGGCCCGGCAAGCTGTGAAAAATCTGAACGCGCAAAAGGCCCCCAACATCGCCACACACGCACCTGTGCCGCCGCTCTTTGATGCGCAAGAGTTGTATGGCGTGATCCCGACCGACACGCGCAAGCCCTTTGATGTGCGCGAGATCATTGCCCGCATCGTGGACGGCTCCGAGTTTGACGAATTCAAGTCGCGCTTTGGCACCACCCTGGTCTGTGGCTTTGCCCGCATCGAAGGCATGCCGGTGGGCATCATCGCCAACAACGGCATTCTGTTCAGTGAGTCGGCCCTCAAAGGTGCGCACTTCATCGAGCTGTGCTGCCAGCGCAAAGTGCCCTTGGTGTTTTTGCAAAACATCACCGGTTTCATGGTGGGCCGCAAATACGAAAACGAAGGCATCGCCCGCAACGGCGCCAAGATGGTCACGGCCGTGGCGACGGCCGCTGTGCCCAAGTTCACCATCATCATCGGTGGCAGCTTTGGCGCCGGCAACTACGGCATGTGCGGACGCGCCTACAGCCCCCGTTTCTTGTGGATGTGGCCCAACGCCCGCATCTCCGTCATGGGCGGCGAGCAAGCGGCCAGCGTCTTGGCCACCGTCAAGCGCGACGGCATCGAGGGCAAGGGCGGGCAATGGAGTGCCGACGAAGAAGCCGCGTTCAAGGCCCCCATCAAAGAGCAATACGAGGTGCAGGGCCACCCTTACTACGCCACCGCCCGCCTGTGGGACGACGGCATCATCGACCCGGCAGACACCCGTCGCGTGCTGGCCCTGGGTCTGAGTGCTTCGTTGAATGCACCGATCCCGGAAACCAAGTTCGGCCTGTTCCGCATGTGAGCACTGGCATGGATCCGATCGCCCACTTCACCCGCCTGGCGCGTTACCACGTCTGGGCCACACACCGTCTGCTCGACGCGGTTTCGTCCCTCTCCAACGATCACTACCGCAAGGACCTTGGACTGTTCTTCAAGAGCATCCACGGCACCCTGAACCACCTGCTGTTGGCCGAGCACCTGCTGTGGTATGCGCGTTTTTCAAAAGGCGCCTCTCCGTTGCTGGACCTCGATGTCGAGATCGAGCCCCACCGTGAACGCTTGGCGCAAGCCCTGAACGGTGGCGCGGCCAACTGGTCGCACCTGATTGCCAACTTGCCCGCAGAGCGCTTTGACAGCCACCTGGACTACCAGACCAGCCAAGGCGAGCCCATGTCGCTGCCCTTTGCGGCCACGCTGGCGCATGTCTTCAACCACGCCACGCACCACCGGGGCCAGATCACGGCGGCATTGACGGCCTTGGGCCAGCCCTGCCCGGAGCTGGACATGGTGTATTTCCTCCAAACTGAACAGGCCTCCAAAGCATGAGCCAAGCCCTGAACATGTCCACCCAAAACGGCGTGCACACCATCACGCTGTCACGCCCCGATGTGCGCAACGCATTCAACGACGAAGTCATCGCCGAGCTGAAAAACGCATTTCTGGCGGTGTCCCAAGACGCTTCGGTCCGTTGCGTGGTGTTGGCCGCCGAGGGCCCTGCGTTTTGTGCCGGTGCCGACCTGAACTGGATGCGCCGCATGGCCGACTACACCCGCGACGAGAACCTGGCCGATGCGGGCGAGTTGGCCGCCATGCTGCGCGCCATGTACGCATGCCCCCAACCCACCATCGCCCGTGTGCAGGGCGATGTGTACGCCGGTGGCATGGGCTTGGTGGCGGCGTGTGACATGGCTGTGAGCGTGGACACGGCGAACTATTGCCTGAGCGAAGTCAAGTTGGGCCTGATCCCGGCGACCATCAGCCCCTACGTGATCCGCGCCATGGGCGCGCGTGCGGCGCACCGTTACTTTTTGACGGCCGAGCGCTTTGGCGCGGCCGAAGCGCACCGCATCGGTCTGGTGCACGAGGTGGTGACGGCAGACGCGCTGGACGCCAAAGTGGCCGAGCTGACCCAAGCCCTGGTGAATGCCAGCCCCCATGCTGTGCGTGCCTGCAAAAAGCTGGTGCAAGACGTGGCCGAACGCGAGATCAACGACGCGCTGGTCGCGCAGACGGTGGCGGGCATTGCCGACATTCGCGCCAGCAGCGAAGGCAAAGAGGGCGTGCAGTCTTTTTTGCAAAAACGCAAACCCAACTGGTTGGTGTGAGGAAAAAAACATGTTCAAAAAAATACTGATTGCCAACCGTGGCGAAATCGCCTGCCGCGTCGCGGCCACTGCCCGCCGAATGGGCATCCAGACCGTGGCCGTTTATTCAGACGCCGACGCCGCGGCCAAGCATGTGCAAGCGTGTGACGAAGCGGTGCATGTGGGCGGCAGCGCGCCCAAAGACAGCTACCTGCGCTGGGAGCGGATTCTGGAAGCCGCCAAGGCCACGGGCGCTGAGGCCGTGCACCCCGGCTATGGCTTTTTGAGCGAGAACGAAGACTTCGCCAAGGCTTGCGCCGCAGCGGGCTTGGTGTTCATCGGCCCGCCCGCTTCGGCGATTTTGGCCATGGGCCTCAAAGCCGAATCCAAGCGCTTGATGGAACAAGCGGGTGTGCCGCTGGTGCCCGGCTACCACGGTGCTGACCAAGACCCGGCCTTGTTGCAAGCCGAGGCCGACCGCATCGGTTACCCCGCGCTCATCAAAGCCAGCGCAGGCGGTGGTGGCAAAGGCATGCGCGTGGTTGAAAAGTCGGAAGACTTTGCCGCTGCGCTGGCCAGTTGCCAACGCGAAGCCATCAACAGCTTTGGCAGCGACGCGGTGCTGATTGAAAAATACGTGCAGCGCCCGCGCCACATCGAGATCCAGGTGTTTGGCGACACCCACGGCAACTGCGTCTATTTGTTTGAGCGCGATTGCTCGGTGCAGCGCCGCCACCAAAAAGTGCTGGAAGAAGCCCCTGCCCCCGGCATGACCGAAGCCCTGCGTGCGCAGATGGGCGCAGCGGCTGTGGCCGCCGCCAAAGCGGTGAACTACGTGGGCGCGGGCACGGTGGAATTCATCGTCGAGCAAACGGCGTACGACCAACCCGAATCCATGCGCTTTTTCTTCATGGAGATGAACACCCGCTTGCAGGTGGAGCACCCCGTGACCGAGGCCATCACCGGTCTGGACTTGGTGGAGTGGCAATTGCGTGTGGCCAACGGCGAGGCCTTGCCTTTGCGCCAAGACCAGTTGCGCATCCAGGGCCATGCGATCGAGGCGCGCATTTGCGCCGAAAACCCCGACAACAACTTCTTGCCCGCCACCGGCACGCTGAAGGTGTACCGCAAGCCGCAAGCGACCAGCTTCGAGCGCGGCACCATCCGCGTGGACGACGGTGTGCGCGAGGGCGACACCATCAGCCCGTTTTACGACTCGATGGTGGCCAAGCTCATCGTGCACGGCGACACGCGAGAGCAAGCGCTGGCGCGTCTGGACACGGCGCTGGCGCAAACCCACATCGTGGGCCTGAACACCAATGTGCAGTTCTTGCGTCATGTGCTGCGCAGCGACGCGTTTACCACGGCCAAGCTCGACACCGCGCTCATCCAGCGTGAAGCTGCCGTCTTGTTCAAGCAAGACAAAGTGGGTTTGCCCGCCGCTGTGGCCGCCGTGGTGGCGCACAGCCTGCAGGCCGACAAGGCCTTGCAGGGACAAGACCCGTTCAGCCGCCGCGATGGCTGGCAGTCGCACGGGGTGGCGCAGCGCCGCTTTGAATTTGTCTGGCAAGACCAGCCCCGCTCGGCTCGCCTGAGTTATTTGCACGACGGTGTGCTGAGCCTCTCGCTGGAAGGCGAAGAGCCTGTCTCGGGCACCTTGAACTTTGCCCCCGAAGGCGCAGGCCTGTGGGTGCAGTGGGGCGGTGCGCGCTGCTTCAGCCAGATTAATTGGCAAGGCGAGACTGCGTACGTTTTCACGCCGCAAGGCGCGACCCGCATCACCGTGCTCGACCCCTTGGCCCACGCGGGCGAAGCCGCGCAAGAAGGCGGGCGCCTGACGGCCCCGATGCCGGGCAAGGTGGTGTCTTTTGCCGTCAAGGCAGGCGACCAGGTGAAAGCCGGTCAGCCCCTGGCGGTGATGGAAGCCATGAAGATGGAGCACACCATCAGCGCGCCCAAAGACGGCACTGTGACCGAGTTGCTCTACGCGCCGGGCGATCAAGTCGCCGACGGGGCAGAGCTGCTCAAGCTGGGCTGACAAAATCGGCCCATGAACATCACCATCTGCTTTTACAAGCTCGACCCTGCACCCTGGGTGCAGGGCCTGCAACAAGCCTTCCCCCAGGCCAGTGTGTCCGCCTGGACGCCTGGCGCACCGCAGGCCGATCACGCCATCGTTTGGGCCCCGCCCCAGCAGTTCATTGACGAGCAGCCGGGTTTGAAAACCCTGTTCAACATCGGCGCGGGCGTGGATGCTTTGCTGCAATTGAAACTGCCGCCCAGCCTGAAAGTGGTGCGCTTGGACGATGCGGGCATGTCGGTGCAAATGGCCGAGTTTGTGTGCCATGCGGTGATCCGGCATTTTCGGGAGCTCGATGGCTACGACGCCGACGCCCAAGCGGGCAAATGGTCCTACCGCAAACCCCGCAGCCGCGCCGACTTCGCTGTCGGTGTGATGGGCTTGGGTGTGTTGGGTGAGCGCGTGGCCAGGGCGCTGCAGGTGTTTGATTTTCCGGTCAACGGTTACAGCCGCAGCCCCAAAGACTTGGCTGGCATCCGCTGCTTCAGCGGGGTGCAGGCCTTGCCCGAATTTCTGGCTGCCACGCGCGTGCTGGTCAACCTGATGCCGCTCACCCCCGAAACCGAAAACATCCTGAACCACGCCACGCTGTCTCAGCTGCAAAAAGGCGGCTACGTCATCAACGTGGCGCGCGGCAAGCACCTGGTGGATGACGACCTCTTGGCCTTGATCGACAGCGGGCATCTGGCTGGGGCTGCGCTCGATGTGTTCCGCACCGAACCCTTGCCCGCTGACCATGTGTTTTGGCAACACCCCAAAATCACCGTCACGCCCCACACCTCGGCCCGCACTTTGCGCGAAGAAAGCATCGCGCAGATCGTGGGCAAAATGCAGGCCTTGCAGCGCGGTGAGCCGATCAAGGGCGTGGTGGACCATCAGCGCGGCTATTGAACATCCAAAGCACTTCATGAACATTCCTTCACGCGTTCAACTCATCGACGTCGGCCCCCGCGACGGCCTGCAAAACGAAAAGCAGCCGGTGCCTGCCGAGGTGAAGATCGCGCTGGTGCACCGCCTGCAAGCGGCAGGCCTGGCCGAGATCGAGGTCACCAGTTTCGTCAGCCCCAAGTGGGTGCCGCAAATGGCCGACAACGCGGTGGTGATGGCGGGCATCGAGCGCCAAGCGGGCGTGCGCTACTCGGTGCTCACGCCCAATATGGTGGGTTACCAAGCGGCGGTGGCGTCGCGCCCCGACGAGATTGTGGTCTTTGGTGCGGCCAGCCAGGCCTTCAGCCAAAAAAACATCAACTGCTCCATCGAAGAGAGCATGGCGCGCTTCGCGCCCGTGGTGCAAGCGGCGCTGGCGGCGGGCATTGCGGTGCGTGGGGCCATGAGCTGCACCGTGGGTTGTCCCTACGAAGGCGAAGTCTCGCCGGCCAGCGTGGCGCACCTGGCGGGTTTGATGAAGCAAATTGGCGTTCAGCGCGTGGACGTGGCCGACACCATCGGCACCGGCACGCCGCTCAAGGTGCAAAAAGCCATCGAAGCCACGCTTCAGCACTTTGACATCGACCACATCTGCGGGCATTTTCACGACACCTATGGTCAGGCGCTGGCCAACACCTTGGCCGCCTTGCAAATGGGGGTCTGGAACTTTCAGTCCTCGGTGGCGGGCCTGGGCGGCTGCCCGTATGCCAAGGGGGCCACGGGCAATGTGGCCACCGAAGACGTGGTGTACATGCTGCACGGCATGGGCGTTGCCACCGGCATTGACCTGGACAAGCTGGTGGATGCTGGCGCGTTCATCAGCGACTTTTTGGGCCGCAAGCCTAACTCCAACGTGGCCAAGGCCATTCTCAACAAGCGGGCGGGTTGAACCATGTGCGGCGCTGAACTTCATGGGCTGCCCGAAGGCGTGCAACGCGTGGCGAAGGCTTTGCAAGACGCCAAGCACCCCCATGCCCCGGTCATGCTCGATGGCGCGGCCCGCACCGCGCAAGAGGCGGCCGACAGCCTGGGCGTGCAGTTGGGTCAGATCGCCAAGAGCGTGATTTTCAGGCGCAAGGAAGACGCTGTGGCCGTGCTGGTCGTCACTTCTGGCGACCGCCGTGTGGATGAAAAGAAGGTGGCGGCTTTGGTGGGCAAGGTCGGCCGTGCCGATGCCGATTTCGTCAAAGCCCACACCGGCTTCAGCATTGGCGGCGTGTCGCCCGTGGCGCACCTGAACCCAACCGTCACCTTGCTCGATCAGGATCTGTGGCGTTTCGACGAAATCTGGGCGGCTGCCGGGCATCCCCACGGTGTGTTTCGCCTGCGGCCACAGGATTTGCCTGGCTTGACCCAGGCCCACCCCGCCGATGTGGTCCACGACTGCAGCCATGACACGGCGCAGCCGAGCCCTGTGCGACCCTTGTCCAAGGAGTCTTCATGAATGCACGCACGAAGCTGTTGGCGCAGCGCGCTGCGCAGGTATTGACCGACCCCCAGCCCCATGTGCCTTCGCCTTGTCTGTCGGTGTGCGTCATGGACCCTCAGACCGAGGTGTGCGCGGGGTGTTGGCGCAGCCTGGAAGAAATCGGCGCGTGGAGCCGCATGTCGGATGAGGCCAAGCGCTGGGTCTGGCAGCGCATTCAGCAGCGCCTGACCGGTATGGGCGAGCCAGGCTGAACGCGAGCAGCGTGCAGAGGGTTCAACCATTTGGCGAACAGGTGATTGGACAGCCCTCAGGGGGCAGCGGCATGGCTGCGATCGACCACAATCAAGACATTGCAGGGTGATTCTTCCACCAGTGATTTGGCCGTCGAGCCGCTCCACCAGCGGCGCAGCAAGTTGGGTTCATGCTTGTGACCGACCACGATCAGGTCGGCGCCAGCGTGATGGGCAAACTGGGTCAGTTCGTGGATGACTTCGCCCTTGAGGACCTCACCTTGCACGGCGAACCCCATGGACTGCAAGGTGCGCACGCCTTGCGCCAGTTGATCCTTCAACTCATCTTCCACAGGGCCGTTGTTGGCCGAGGTGTAGTAGCCCATTTCCATCGACCCCACATCCAAAGGGTTGGGTGCCACCGCCACCAAAGTCAGGCGGGGCTGGCCCCAATGGGCCAGCTCCTTGAGTTCGAGCAAGGCTTTTTGCCCGGTGATGGAGCCGTCATAAGCCAGGATGATGTGTTTGTACATGCTTGCCGCCTTGAGTTGACAGAGGTTGAGACGCCACAACGACCAAAGATCAGAATGACAAAATCTTGTACCGCAGCAGTGCCAAAGCGCAAGCTGGTGTTGACCCTATAGACTTGGCCTGACAGGCTTTCAGACTCGGAGACACCCATGAAAACCATTGAGTTTTACCTTGATTTCATTTCGCCCTATGCCTGGTTGGGCTTTGACGCCTTGCCCAAGGCACTGCAAGGCATCAGCCACCGGGTGGTGCACAAGCCGGTGCTGTTTGCGGCCATGCTCAAGCACCACGGTCAGCTCGGCCCGGCAGAAATCCCGGCCAAGCGCGACTGGACCTACCGGCAAGTGCTGTGGCAAGCACGGCAGCAAGGCACGCCCATGCAACTGCCTGCGACCCATCCGTTCAACCCTTTGGGATTGCTCCGATTGGCCATTGCCTGCGATGCAGACGGTCAGCCCAACCGCTATGTGTGCGAGCAGGTTTTTCGCCATGTGTGGTGCTCGGGCCTGGATACCGCCGATCCGCAACGCTTGGCGCAATTGACGGCGCAACTCAAGCCGACCAAAGATCCCTCGGATGCCGATGTCAAGCAGGCCCTGCAGGCGAACACCCAAGAAGCACTGGCGCAGGGCGTGTTTGGCGTGCCCAGCTTTCGGGTGGACGACAAAGTGTTTTGGGGGCAAGACGCATTGCCCCTGCTGCGCGCTTATTTGCTGGGCGACCCTTGGTTTGACGGCCCCGACTGGCAGGCTCCGGCGCAGTGCGAGGTGGGCGTGCGGCGTTCTTGACGCCAGTATTCAGCCAGCGCCCAAAAAAAACCCGATCGCATGACGCGATCGGGTTTTTCGTTTGGAGGATTCAAGTTTGCAAGGCAGTGCTTGCAAACCCCGTCCTTTTAGTGAGCAGCCGTACCTTGTGAGGTGGTGCCGTCAAAGCTGGGGAAACGAACGTTCTCCACCAACTCCTGAACTTCCTTCTCGGGTTCTTTGGTCAGCAGCGACACGATGATGATCACCGCGAAGCCCACTGGCACACCGAAGATACCGGCCGAGATGGGTGCAATGTCCCACCAGGTGTTGGCCTTCAGGATTTCAGGGGTCAATGTGCCCTCATGGAACAAGCTGTACATCCAGGGATGGGTCTTGACCATGTAATAGAACGAGATGCCCAAGCCGGCCAGCATGCCCAGCGAGGCGCCCCATTTGTTGGCACGCTTCCAGAAGATGCCCAGGGTCAACGCAGGGAAGAAGGCTGCCGCAGCGAACGAGAAGGCCGCAGACACCAGGAACAAAATGTCGGCCATGCGCAGCGATGCCACATAAGCCGCAGCCAAGGCCACGAACACCAAAATGGCTTTGGAGATCGCAACACGGCGATTGGCCGAGGCGTTGGGGTCAACGATTTTGTAGTACACGTCGTGCGACAAGGCGTTGGCAATGGTCAGCAACAGGCCGTCAGCAGTGGACAAGGCCGCAGCCAAACCACCCGCCGCCACCAAACCGGAAATCACGAAGGGCAAGCCGCCGATTTCAGGTGTGGCCAAGACCACGATGTCACCGCCCAAGCGGATTTCTGCCAATTGCAAGATGCCATCTTTGTTGATGTCAGACACGGCCATCAGCGTGGGGTCCACCACGTTCCAGCGTGCAATCCATCCCGGCAACTGGTCAAACGGTGTGCCCACCAGCAGCGTGTAGATGTCGAACTTGACCAGCACCGCCAAAGCAGGCGCTGTGAAGTACAGCAGCGAGATGAAGAACAGCGACCAAGCCACCGACTCACGTGCTTCACGCACCGAGGGCACGGTGTAGAAGCGCATCAGGATGTGTGGCAGTGCAGCCGTACCCACCATCAAGCAGAAGACCAACGCCAAGAAGTTCTTGCGGGCCACATCTCGGGCGGCGTCGTCTTTGCCTGGGAATGGCTCAGCATGGCGCAGTGGGGGGTTGGCACGGGGTGCATTGGCAGCGCGCGCAGCGGTGTAGGCCGCTTTGGCAGCGGCTTCGTCTTTGGGCAGAGCCGCCAAAGCCTTTTCAGCGGCCTGGATGTCAGCCGCCGGTGCGTTGGCGGCCTTCAGCTCTTCCAGCTTCTTGGTGGCGGCTTCTTTGTCCGCGGCCATGGCGGCTGGCACATCCTTCAGCTTTTCAGCGGCTGCATCGGCACGTGCTTTGAAGATGCCACGAACTTCGAGTTCTTTGGGGTCTTTCAGCAGTTGCTCTTCTTTGGCCGTCACTTTTTCGAGCAAGTAGCCATAAGAGATCTGCGGCACGGGCATGCTGGTGTGTTTCACCGACAACCAGACCACGGGGATCATGTACGCGACGATCAGGATCAGGTACTGCGCCACCTGGGTCCAGGTCACCGCGCGCATACCGCCCAGGAACGAGCACACCAAGATGCCGGCCAAGCCGACATACACGCCCACGTCGAAGGACAGACCGGTCAAGCGGGCTGTGATCAGGCCCACACCGAAGATCTGCGCCACCACGTACACAAAGGACACCAAGATGGCCGCAAACACGCCAATCAGGCGCGCCATGTTGCCGCCGTAGCGTGCACCCAAGAAGTCGGGGATGGTGAACTGGCCAAACTTGCGCAGGTAAGGTGCCAAGAACAAGGCCACCAAACAGTAACCGCCGGTCCAGCCCAAAATGAAGGCCAAACCGCCGTAACCTGTCAGGTAAAGCGTACCGGCCATACCGATGAAGGACGCCGCAGACATCCAGTCGGAGCCGGTGGCCATGCCGTTGTAGACGGCTGGCACGCGGCGGCCGGCCACGTAGTATTCGGCCGCATCGTTGGTGCGACTGATCACACCAATGCCGCCGTACAAGAGCACGGTGGCCGCCAGGAAGGCGTAACCAATGTACTCTTTGGGCATCCCCATCTGTTCAAGGATGCCCAGCACCACGACGAAGGCCGCAAAGCCACCGCCGTAGAAAAGGAAGACTTTGTTCAGAGATTTCTGAAACTGGCTTTGGGTTTGCCCCGTTCCGTCAAAAACACTCATGCTTCTTCTCCTTCTGCCACGCCATATTCCTTGTCAAGGTTGTTCATGTAGCGGGCGTAGTACCAAATGATGAGGCAATAGACGATCAATGCGCCTTGGCCTGCAACCCAGAATGAAAAAGGCCAGCCAAAAAAGCTGAACGTCAAGTCACGCGAAAAAAATAAAACCACGAACGTGACAAAGAACCACAGGGCCAGCAAGAGCCCCGTGATCCTTAGGTTTTTGCCCCAGTATTCCTGGTGCCTTGCAGTGAGCTGCATTGTCTTCTCCTTCTCGTTAAAAAACCAAACTACCGACTGTCACTCTTGAATGGATTGGCCCCAAGCGCGGGACAAATGAATCAAACAGGTCTGTCCAAGATCAGCCCTGTTTCCCTCTCCAATTGGGCGGCCACCTTGGGCTCGAAACCCTTGAGGTGGCGCATCACCTCCAGGGCTTTTTCGGGTTGGTGCAACTCCATGTGCACCCGGGCCATTTGGTACCAGGCGTAGGGGCTCATGGATTGCAACTCGGTGTTGCGCTTGAAGGCCACCAAAGATTCTTCGAGACGCCGTTGGCGCACCAGCACCAAGCCCAGGCCGTACCAGGCGCGGTCCATTTTTTCGTCGATCGACAGGGCTTTTCGGAATGCGAGCTCCGCATCTTGGCTGCGCCCCAATTCTTCGCACACAAACCCCACATTGAAATGGGCGTTGGCGTTGTTCGGTGTGAGCGTCAGAGCGCGCTCAAAGAACCCCAGAGCCTGCACCAAGCGGCGGTTGTTCAGTTCGTTGTAGCCCAGGCTGTTGAGCGCCAAAACATCCTGTGGATGGATATCGAGGATTTCCTGGAAAACCACATGGGCTTGGGTTCGCAGGCCAAACACCAAGAGAATTTTGGCCTTGAACTTCAACCACAGACATCGGGTGCGGCTGGAAGTGTCGAGCTTGGCGGGTGCCATAGGGAAATTCATTGACATGCCGCGATTCCCATCTCGAGGCAGAGTTCAACTTTCAATTGCACCACCAAGACCCAGGCAATCAAAAGCCAGCTGCTGGTGGCCAAGGGGATGTGCTGGTCCAAGATCAGCTTGGGGCTGATTTTGCGGGTGATCCACAACGCCGGTTTGGAGGCCACATCGAGCAATTGCCAAAAAACGTTGTTGTCACGGTTAGAGCCCGCCAGCAAGCCCAGCAAGAAACGCCCGATGATGAACATCAAAGAAAGTTCAATCAGACTCTTGGCAATGACAACGGCTAACAGCATAAGGCTCCATTTTTGGGGTGACCCGATCAATTTTTTTGGATTCTATGAGCAAGTTTGCAATAGTCCAAAGTCATCGAATCAGAGTAAAAACCCTTTGAGCGCTCGCCTAATCCCTTAATTTTTTTATGCTCATTCCGCCGTGTCACTCGGGGAAAATGTCAATCTGACAGAAGCCTGACACTTTGCTGTCCCAGGACTTACAAGCCATGGGGTGTGAATTTGAGGGAAAACACTTAGGTGTCAGGCTGGGTTTCAAAGCGCTGTCTGAGGCCGTGAACCCTTTGACTCGGTGGCCATGCAATCCAATCTCAGGATTTGCAGCCGTTTGAATTCAGCGGCGCATGTGGACAAACAAGCGCGCCAACACCAGGACTGGAACAAGAATGATCAGGTTGGATATCAGCCCTGCGATGATTTCGTCGCCAAGATTGGCTGAACCGCCGGGCATGGTGCTGGGCACTATCACGGCCACGAACACCACGCCAGCAACCAAGGGCAAGATGCGCCCGGTCACGGAGGAGGTTCTGAGCATGGTGACCACCAGCGCGATGATCAGGCCGATGCGAAACACATCACTCAGTTGCGAAAACACAAGCTCAATCACGGTGGGATGTCCTATCGGGTGAAGCACGCATGGAGTGTGCCATGGGCTGCGTCTTGCAAATCGGACCCGTCGCAAAGAGTCCGATTTGAAAGACGCCAAAGGGCTCTTGCCTGGGATGGCGAGAACCCTTGGGGAAAAACGACCTGGGTCTTCGGAAACACCCAGGTCGTTTCAGCTTTGGGCTTATCGGGCGTCGTGGTCGCCAGCGAAGATGTCCTTCTTGTGTGTGCCACCTGGGACGAACAGTGTGCCAATGACGACGGTCATGACGGCAATCACGATGGCGTACCAGAGACCGGAGTAGATGTTGCCGGTCTGCGCAGAGATCGCAAATGCTGTCGCAGGCATCAGACCGCCGAACCAGCCGTTGCCGATGTGGTAGGGCAGCGACAAGCCAGAGTAACGGATGCGGGTGGGGAACATTTCAACCAGCATCGCCGCGATCGGGCCATAGACCATTGTCACCAACAAAACCAAGTAGGTCAGGATCACAATGATGGTGATCTTCTGTGTGGTGAAGATGTCAATGAAACTGCTGGCCTTGGCCACAGTCTTGTTGTCAGCAGGCACCAGTGGATAACCCGCTTGTTTCAGTGCCGCGTTCAGGCTGCCGTCGAAAGCAGCTTTGGCCTTTTTCAGATCGTCACCGGTCAGCTTGCCTGCGTCATAGGATTCGATGACGGTGTCGCCCACCTTCACCACCGCGAGGGTGCCAGGTGCAGCGCCTTCTTCTGTCGAGTAGTTCACCGAAGAGCGAGCCAGTTGAGCCTTGGCAATGTCGCAAGACGATGTGAATTTCACAGTGCCCGTGGGGTTGAACTGGAAAGAGCAATCTTCAGCCGCCACCTTGACGGAAACCGGCGTCTGATGCGCTTGGTAGATCGCAGGATTGGCTGTCTTGGTCAAAAAACCGAAAACGGGCAAGAAGGTCACCGCAGCCAGCACGCAACCGGCCAGGATGATGGGCTTGCGACCAATACGGTCAGACAAGGCGCCGAAGAACAAAAAGCCCCCTGTACCCAGAATGAGCGACCAAGCCACCATCACGTTGGCGGTGAAGCTGTCGATCTTGATCACGTTTTGCATGAAGAACAGCGCATAGAACTGGCCGGTGTACCAGACCACAGCCTGACCCGCGACCAAACCCAGCAAAGCGATCAGTGCGATCTTGCCGTTTTTCCAGTTGCCAAAAGCTTCGCTCAAAGGGGCTTTGGAGGTGCGGCCTTCTTCCTTCATTTTCTTGAAGGCAGGGCTTTCGTTCATCTGCAAGCGGATGTACAGCGAAATCAACAGCAAGAAAATGGAGCCGATGAAGGGAACACGCCAGCCCCAAGCGTTGAACGCCTTGACCATGGTGGGGCTGCCATCGGCCATGAGCACGGCCACGCCGTCTTTCATCAAGGGCACGTCGGGGTAGTTGCCGTTGACATAGCCTTGCACAGACAAAATGACGATCAGCGACAGCAGCAGACCCAAGGTCGCTGTGGTCTGAATGAAGGCTGTGAAATAGCCACGCTGGTTGGCGGGTGCGTGTTCGGCCACATAGATGGCCGCACCACCGTATTCACCGCCCAGGGCCAAACCTTGTGCCATGCGCAGAAGAATCAGTATGATCGGCGCCGCAACGCCCCAGCTTTCGTAGTTAGGCAAGACACCCACCAAGAAGGTCGACAAGCCCATGATCACGATGGTCATCAAGAAGGTGTGCTTGCGGCCGATCATGTCGCCCAACATGCCAAACACCAGCGCACCGAAGGGGCGCACGATGAAGCCCGCGGCAAAAGCCAGCAGCGCAAAAACGTTGCGGGTGTTTTCCGGGAAGGCGGTGAAGAATTGCGCGCCAATGATGGCGGCCAGGGCGCCGTAAAGGTAGAAGTCGTACCACTCAAAGATCGTCCCGGCAGACGATGCCATGATGACCTTTTTCTCCTCCGCGGTCATCGGACGGGAGCGTTCCCGCACGTTGTTGCTCATATCTGTTGTTGACATACTTGTCCTTAATTTATTTCCGACTGTTAGAACGGATGGAATGGATAAACGCAGTCGTTCAGGTTCAGCGGGGCTGCTGTTCCATTGAATTGCCCTTGCAATTTAGGGTTAATAACTTACTGAGAGATTGCATGCGATATAAGACGCGCCCAATGCAAGGGTAAACACTGATGGATCTGCGATCGGCTGGAGATGTTGCTGACGCCAGACTTTCAAAGTCTGGCCTGGGATCGGATCAAGCCTGCTGTGTACGTCAAGACAATGTGCCCGCTTGACGGGGTCAGCTTGTAAGGCGTTTCAATCGTGCCCGTTGGGCTCATGGAGGGGTGAGCGCTCATCTCGCTTGGTGATGCCAGCCACTTCCTGCGCTTCCCATCGGTTCATGAGCCAGGCATAGACCACCACGATGGCCACAAAGACGAGCACAGAACCCTGTGCCGCCATCCAGAAGTAAAGCGGCCAACCCTGGATTTCGATGGCCAAGTCGCGCGCAAAAAAACCGGGACCGAAACTGGCGCAGAACCAAATCAACATCAAGGTCCACCGCAAACGGCTTTGGCGCTTTTTGAGTGCAGCGGAGGGGATGTGTATTTCAATCATGCGCAAGGATAGGTAGAAACTCACGGTGTCCGATTTTGCAGGGGGCCACGCCTGCATGGATGATAAAGCCTGTGTCGATGCCGCTGTGAGGCTTGACAAGGGCCCAGCGCCCATGGAATCAAAGCAAGCTCAAAGGATAACGCTGGGCCCAAACATCCTGCAGAGTTTGAATGACCGAAAAAGCTTCTCTCAGGTGGCTGCGTTGAAAGTTCGACAGTTCTTGCAGATGCAGGTGGTTGTCAGGCTCAAGGCCGCGTTGCATGCAATGGCTTTGGTGGGCGATGCGCAGACTGGACACAAACTCCAAAGCGTCTCGTAAATCGCGCGAACCTTGCTCAGACAACTCGCCCAGTTTCGAAGCTTTCGCAAGACGGTCACAGGTGTTGACTTCGAGCAAGCCTGCTTCCAGGGCGTGAATGCGAGCCAAGTCCACGATGGGCGTGATGGCGTGGTTTTTCAGGTCGACCGTTCCCGCATGCGCGCCACTGTGGCTGATGGCGATTTGGCCAAACAAGTTGAGTGGCGGGCGTTGCTTGTGCGCATTGTTCACCACATGCGCCAAAAAAAGACTTTTTTGAGGCGTTTGCGCCAACACCTCCTGGCGCAATGCCTGAAGCAATTCGAACTGTCCGTGAACCGCCCGCAGATCAAAAAAGACCGTGATCAACATCAATGCCTTGGAATCGGGGCTGTCCGTCCAGCGCTGAAAATACTGACGCCAAATGTGCACGGGTTGTCGCCAGGTGTCGGTCATGGCCATCATCTCCCCCGGGCAGTGGACGTAGCCACAAGCCGCCAAGCCATCGCAGACCCGCCGGGCCAAAGTCTGAAAATAGCTGCCGTGCAAGGCCGGCTTGTAGTCATCGCTCAACACCATGCAGTTGTCTTGATCCGATTTGGCGGTTTGCTCGCAGCGTCCTTGCGATCCGGCTGCCACCCACACATAGGGTACGGGTGCAGGGCCCAATTCTGCTTCGGTCAGCTCAATCAAGCGACGTGTCAAGGCATCGGTGATGGCAGTGATGATGTGCCCCATGTTGTAAGCGCTGGTGTTGGCTGCGCTCAAATGGGTTTGCAAGCCCTTGATTTGCCGACCGATGCCCGCCAGCCCCTCGAGCGTGGTTTGTCGGTGGATGTCGCTTGCCAAGTGGATCGGCGATGTGCTTTGCTGCCGCATCAGGTCGGAGGCGGTGACCATGCCCACCAAACGCTGCCCGTCCATTACGGGCACATGGTGGATGTTGTGGCGTGTCATCAGGAGCAAAGCCTCAAAGGTCGGGCTGCGTTGGTCCAATGTGATGGGGTTCAGGGTGGCAATGTGGGCTGCAGGGCCGGACAGATCAAGGCCTGAAGCGACCACCCGGTTGCGCAGGTCACGGTCGGTGACCAAGCCCTTTAAATGGCCTTCATGCACCAGCAAGACCGAAGACACGCCATGGTCGCGCATGGTTTGGGCCACTTCGAGCACGCTGGCATGCCATGGCAAGGTGATGGGGCGGTGTTGCACCAGGGCTTGCAATGGCATGCCCAACCAGGGCGCGGTTTCAGCAAGCCCATGGGCCGCGTCCCGAAGGACAATGCCCTCGGGTGGTGCGGGGCCGTCAGGTTTGGGAGTGGACATGTTCTGGCCCCGTTCTTTCCTGATGCGCAGGTTTTTTTCATTCTGTCAGATGCCACGTTCATGGGGCTTCACAACCCAAGCTTTTCATGATCCCGGTCAAGAAAAAGGGGCAAGTCTGACCAGGTTCGGGCGCATCGAGCTGGGCCCTAGAATGTTTGGCCTTCACCCCATAAAGCCTGTCCATGTCCCAAGGTCTCATCCGCATCCGTGGTGCCCGTCAGCACAACCTCAAAAACATCGATCTGGACATCCGCACGGGTGAGCTCACGGTGGTCACCGGCCCCAGCGGCTCGGGCAAGTCGAGTTTGGTGTTTGACACGCTGTATGCCGAAGGCCAGCGCCGCTATGTCGAGACCTTCAGTGCGTATGCCCGCCAGTTTTTGGACCGCATGGACAAACCGGCGGTGGACAAGGTCGAAGGCGTGCCCCCGGCCATTGCGATCGACCAGACCAACCCGGTGCGCAGTTCGCGCTCCACCGTGGGCACCATGACCGAGCTGAACGACCACCTCAAGCTCTTGTTTGCCCGCCTGGGCCAGTTGTTTGACAAAGACACCGCGCAGCCGGTGCGCCACGACAACCCCGACACGATTTATGCTGAGCTGGCCCAGCGTGCCGCGCAAGCGGGTGACCCGCGCTTGTACCTGACCTTCCCGGTGGAGTTGCCCGCCAACACCAGCGCCGAGCAGGTTGAGCAGTGGCTCTCGGCCAGTGGCTTCACCAAAGTGCAGGCCGAGCGCCAAGTGGCCACCCCCACCGGCCCGCGCAAAGTGCTGGACGTGATCGCGGACCGCTTTCGCATCGGCACCGCCGAAAAAGCCCGCGTGGTCGAAGCCATTGAAGTGGCCCTCAAACGCGGTGGCCGCCTGAATGTGTATGTGGAGAAATTGGGGTCAGATCCCAATTCTTCTAGCGAGCCCGCCTTCGACATCTGGCGTTTTTCTACCGGCCTGCATTGCCCCGACAGCGACCAGCGCTACACCGACCCGATCCCGTCGATGTTTTCCTTCAACTCGGCTGTGGGCGCGTGCGAGACCTGCCGTGGTTTTGGGCGTGTGATCGGCGTTGACTATGGCCTGGTCATTCCCAACCCCAAGCTCACGCTCAGGGCTGGTGCTATCAAGACGCTGCAAACCCCTGCTTGGCAAGAAAACCAGGACGACCTGATGCGCCACGCCGAGGCCGCAGGCATTCCGCGTGACACGCCTTGGGACAAGTTGACCCAAGCGCAACAAGACTGGGTGATCCACGGTTCACCCGAGTGGAAGGGCCGCTGGAACCACCAGTGGTACGGCGTGAAGCGCTTTTTTGAGTACCTGGAGAGCAAGGCCTACAAGATGCACATCCGCGTGCTCTTGTCCAAGTACCGCAGCTACACCGAGTGTCCGACCTGCCAAGGCGCACGCTTGAAGACAGAGAGTTTGCTGTGGCGAATCGGCAGCCACTCGGATGCCGATGGGGTCTTGCCGGTAGAGAAGCGTTTCATGCCCGCAGGTGTGAAGTGGACACGCGCGCAGTTGGAAGCGCTGCCGGGTTTGAGTCTGCACGACATGATGATCATGCCGCTGGACCGCTTGCGCTTGTTCTTTGACCGGGTGTCGGCTTCTGGGCATGAGAGGTCAGAAAACGCTGGATTGACCACAAGGTCTGCGTCAGAGCGGGGGGCGGGCGACGATTTTGGCGTACCCCCGCCTCATGAGGAGCCCGCCCCCCGCTCTGACGCAGACCGAACCGCCGAAGAAACCACCGAAGCAAAACGCTCTGACGCAGACCGAAACGCCAAAGAACCAGGACAAAGCAAAAGCGCCGAACAAAAAGCGCTGCAGTTGCTGCTGGAAGAAATCACCACCCGCCTCAAATACCTGTGCGACGTGGGCATTGGCTACCTCACCCTCGACCGCCAAAGCCGAACCCTGAGCGGCGGTGAAGTGCAGCGCATCAACCTCACCACCGCCCTGGGCACCAGCCTGGTCAACACCCTGTTTGTGCTCGACGAGCCCAGCATTGGCCTGCACCCGCGCGACATGCACCGCATCACACTGGCCATGCAACGCCTGCGCGACGCGGGCAACACGCTGGTGGTGGTCGAGCACGACCCGGCCGTGATGCTGGCCGCTGACCGCATGATCGACATGGGCCCCGGCCCAGGTGAGCGCGGCGGGCAAATCGTGTTTGACGGCAGCACCGCCGACCTGCGCAAGGCCGATACGCTCACCGGCGCTTATTTGGGTGGGCGCAAGCAAGTGGGCCTCGGCTTCAAGCGCATGGTGAGCGACAGCACGCCGCGTTTGATTTTGGAAGGTGCCCGCGAACACAACCTGCAAAACATCAGCGTGGACTTTCCGCTGCAGCGCCTGGTCACCATCACGGGTGTCAGCGGCTCGGGCAAGTCGAGTTTGATTCAGGACGTGCTGGCCCCGGCGCTGATGCGCCACTTTGGCAAAGCCACCGAAACGCCCGGTGCGCACGACCGCCTGCTGGGCGCGGACCACCTGAGCGATGTGGTGTTTGTGGACCAGTCACCGATTGGCAAAACCGCCCGCTCCAACCCGGTCAGCTATGTGGGCGCGTGGGACGCGCTCCGCGAGATTTTTGCTACTGCGCCCTTGTCGCGCCAGCGCGGTTACACCGCCAGCAAGTTCAGCTTCAACGGCGGCGATGGCCGCTGCCCCACTTGCGGCGGTTCGGGTTTTGAACACGTCGAGATGCAGTTCTTGAGCGACGTGTATTTGCGCTGCCCCGATTGCGATGGCCAACGTTACCGCCCCGAGATTTTGGAGATCACCATCGAGCGCCAGGCCATCGGCGGTGCGGTGCGCCACCTCAATGTGGCCGACATTCTGGAGCTCACCGTGAGCGAAGCGGCGGCTTTGTTTGCGCAAGACCGTGAAGTCATCCGCGCCCTGCAGCCCATCGTGGATGTGGGTCTGGAATATGTGCGTCTGGGCCAGCCGGTGCCCACGCTTTCGGGTGGCGAGGCGCAGCGCCTCAAGCTCGCAGGCTTTCTGGCCGAGGCCGCTAAAAGTGCGTCCAAAAGCCGCCAAAGTTTGGCGCGCAAGGGCACGCTGTTCTTGTTTGACGAGCCGACGACGGGCCTGCACTTTGACGACATCGCCAAGCTGATGCGCGCCTTGCGCAAGCTGCTGGAAGCCGGGCATTCGCTGATCGTGATCGAGCACAACCTAGATGTGATCCGCGCCAGCGATTGGTTGATTGATTTGGGGCCAGAAGGTGGTTATGCCGGTGGCCTGATCGTGGCCGAAGGTACGCCCGAGGATGTGCGTCAACACGCGACATCGCACACCGGGCTGGCTCTGCGCGAATATGCCGAGTCCATGGGCGAGGTGCATGGTGTGGGTGAGCGTTTGAATGTTGATGGGGGCGAGTTCGATGTTCTGGCTGGGCGGTCGGGTGTTCGTGGTGGTGAGGCTGCGGTGTCAGCGGGTTCCTCATACGGCGGGGGTACGCCCAAATCGTCACCCTCTGACACCGCAGCCTCGCTGGCGATTGCTCGGGTTCGCGAGGCCGCAGGGTCTCCGGCAATGCCTGCCAAACGCGCGCCTGTATTGAACAACCACATCCAGATCGTCAACGCCAAAGAGCACAACCTCAAAAACCTGAGCGTGGACATTCCGCGCGGCCAATTCAACGTGGTCACGGGCGTCAGCGGTTCCGGCAAGTCCACGCTGGCCTTTGACATTTTGTTCAACGAAGGCCAGCGCCGCTATCTGGAAAGCCTGAACGCCTATGCCCGCGCCATCGTGCAGCCCGCAGGCCGCCCCGAGGTCGATGCGGTGTACGGCATTCCGCCCACCGTGGCGATCGAGCAGCGGCTGTCACGCGGTGGCCGCAAATCCACCGTGGGCACCACCACCGAGGTCTGGCACTTTTTGCGCCTGCTGTATGTGAAGCTGGGCATCCAGCACTGCGTGCACGACAACACCCCCGTGCAGCCGCAAACCCCCGACAGCATCATTGCGCAGTTGATGACGCAGTTCAAGGGCCAACACATCGGTTTGCTGGCGCCGCTGGTCACCAACCGCAAGGGCGTGTACACCGAACTGGCCGACTGGGCGCGCCCGCGTGGCTACACGCACTTGCGTGTCGATGGCGAGTTTTTGCCCACGCAAGGTTTTCCGCGCATTGACCGCTTCAAAGAACACAGCATCGAGTTGCCCGTGGCCAGCCTGGATGTGTTGCCCAGCAAGGAAAACGCGCTGCGCGAAGCCTTGAACCGAACCTTGGAGCACGGCAAGGGCGTGGTGCATGTGTTGAGCGAACTGGATGGCTTGCGCGAAGCCATGTTCAGTGGCGCATCCACCGCCCGCATTGGGCAGCACCGGGTGTTCTCCACACTGCGCGCTTGCCCGGCTTGCGCCACGTCTTATGCCGAACTCGATCCGCGTTTGTTCTCGTACAACAGCAAACACGGCTGGTGCCCCGACTGCGTGGGCACGGGCGTCAAGCTGAGCAAGGACGAACGCCAAGTGTTCGACGATTCGGTGCGCGACGACAAAGACAAGGGCCGCGAGCAGACCTTTGCCGAGCCCGAGATCGAAGACCTGGCCAATGTGGCCTGCCCCAGCTGCGAAGGCACCCGCCTGAACGCCACGGCGCGGGCCGTGCGCCTGGGTGCAGCCCCGGGCAAGGGCTGGCGCATCACCGACATCGCCAGCCTGTCGGTGAGCGATGTGCGGCATTGGGTTCAAAAACTTCACCTGACAGGCCGTGATGCTGACATCGCCCGTGACCTGGTGCCCGAGATCCAAAGCCGCCTGGAGTTTTTGGAAGAGGTGGGCTTGGGTTATCTCACGCTCGACCGGGGTGCGCCCACGCTGTCGGGCGGCGAGGCGCAGCGCATCCGCTTGGCCGCGCAACTGGGCAGCAACCTGCAAGGCGTTTGCTATGTGCTGGACGAACCCACCATTGGCCTGCATGCCCGCGACAACCAGATCTTGCTCAATGCTTTGCAAAGCCTGAGCGACAAGGGCAACACGCTGGTGGTGGTGGAACACGACGAAGACACGATTCGCCGCGCTGACCACATCATCGACATTGGCCCGAGTGCCGGTAAACGCGGTGGCCGCTTGGTGGCCGAGGGCTCGGTGGCCGACATCACGGCTTCGGCCGACTCACAAACCGGGCGCTATTTGTTGCATGCGATGAAGCATCCGATGCAGTTGCGTCGTTCCGTGGACGCTTCTTTGTGGGGCGGTGGCGCGGGCGCCTCATACGGCGGGGGTACGCCAAAATCGGCGCCCACGCCACCGCCCCACAAAGAAGCGGCGGGTGGTGTGGATTTGCAATGGCTCACCCTCACCGGTGCCAACCTGCACAACTTGCGCCAAGTCGATGTGCAGGTGCCGCTCAAGCGACTGGTGGCCGTGACCGGCGTCAGCGGTTCGGGCAAATCCACCCTGGCCCGCGATGTCTTGCTGGCCAATGTGCAGGCGCTGGTCAACCAGCGCTCCACCTTCGCAGGGCGCACCGCGCAAGATGCAGGCCAGCGCGTGGCTTTGACAGCGTGCACCGATGTGCAAGGCTTTGAGACGATCGACCGCGTGCTGGAAGTCGATCAGACACCGATTGGCAAAACACCGCGCTCCTGCCCCGCCACCTACATTGGTTTCTGGGACACCATCCGCAAACTGTTTGCCGAAACGCTGGAGGCCAAGGCCCGCGGTTATGCCGCCGGGCGCTTCAGTTTCAACACCGGCGAAGGCCGCTGCCCCAGCTGCGAAGGCCAGGGCATGCGCACCATCGAAATGAGCTTTTTGCCCGATGTGAAAGTGCCTTGCGAAACCTGCCGGGGTGCCCGCTTCAACCCCGAAACCCTGGCCGTGACCTGGCGTGGCAAGAGCATTGGCGATGTGCTGCAAATGGAAGTGGACGAGGCCGTGGACTTCTTTGCCAGCATGCCCAGCATCGCGCACCCGCTGCAACTGCTCAAGGATGTGGGTCTGGGGTACCTGACCTTGGGCCAGCCTTCACCGACCCTGAGCGGTGGCGAAGCGCAGCGCATCAAGCTGGTGACCGAACTCACCAAAGTACGTGACGAGGTGGGCAAGCGCGGCAACAAGGCACCGCACACGCTTTATGTGCTGGACGAGCCGACCGTGGGCCTGCACATGGCCGATGTGGACAAGCTCATCCGCGTGCTGCACCGACTGGTGAATGCGGGCCACAGTGTGGTGGTGATCGAACACGACTTGGATGTGATCGCCGAGGCTGATTGGATCATTGACTTGGGGCCAGAAGGTGGCCATGCGGGTGGCCGCATTGTGGCCGCGGCGTCACCAGAAGATGTGGTTCGTTTGGGTACCCACACGGGGGTGGCGTTGGGGCCTGTCCTGGCGCGGGTTTGATCTTTTTCGAGCCGGCCCCATTCAGCGAAGAGCCATTCCATAGAATCCAGCCATGCCCCACAGAACCCACACGCCCATCGTTCTCGAACCTGAATACATCGAGGGCTTTCGCCAAATCTACGAAGAAAAGATTGTTTTCAACAAGACTCTGGGTCTGAAACTGGTCAAAGTCACGCCCGAAGGGGTGGAGGCCCGTATCGACATGCGGCCCGAGTTGGTGGGGCACTTTGCCTACAACCGCATCCATGGGGGCGTCATCAGCGCGGTGCTCGATGCCATCGGCAGCGCGGCTGTCATGGCGGCGCTGGCCGCCAAGCACATGGACGAGCCGCCGGCCAAACGCCTGGAGCGTTTTGCCAAACTGGGCACCATCGATTTGCGGGTGGACTACTTGCGCCCCGGCATTGGTGAGCACTTCACCATCACCGCCAATGCCCTGCGCGTGGGCTCGCGTGTGGGGTCCTCACGCATGGAGTTTTGTGGTCCGGACGGGACCTTGATGTCCACAGGTGCGGCCGCCTACATCGTGTCCTGATTCGCTGGGGCCGGGTCTGGCCCCCAGGCTCATTCGGCGGGCACCATGCGTGGGTGGCCGTGTTCGTCCACCGCCACATAGGTCAGGTGCGCTTCGGTCACCTTGATGTACTGGCCTTGCAGCTGAAAACGCTCGGCAAACACCTCGACCTTGACGGTCACCGAGGTGCGGCCCACCCGCACGATGCGCGAGAAAAACGACAGGATGTCGCCCACTTTGACCGGCTGTTTGAAGATGAACTCGTTCACGGCCACGGTCACCATGCGCCCGCGCACGCGCCGCGCGGGCAGCACCGCCCCTGCCAAGTCGACCTGGGCCATGACCCAGCCGCCAAAAATATCGCCGCTGGCGTTGCAGTCGGCGGGCATGGGGATGACCTTGAGCACCAGCTCCTGGTCAGTGGGCAAAGACACGGTGTGTGGGCGTGGGGTGTCGGACATGGGCACAATCGGTGGTTAACGTTGAATCGGATTGTCCCCTATGCGCCACCACGGCGAACCTGCTGCCCCCGCCTCCCCCCATTCACCCCAACCCGGCACAGCTGCAAGCCAGGCAGCCCAGCCGCCATCAGGCAGTGATTGGAAAACCCTGTCGCGCCTTTTGCCCTACCTGTGGCAATACAAGTGGCGTGTGGTCATCGCCCTGAGCCTCATGGTGGCGGCCAAGCTGGCCAACGTCAGCGTGCCCTTGCTGCTCAAGGAGTTGGTGGACGCCATGAGCATCAAGCCTGGCGACCCGCAAGCCGTGCTGGTGGTGCCGGTGGCACTGCTGCTGGCATATGGCGCTTTGCGCTTGCTGACCTCGGCCTTCACCGAGTTGCGCGAGCTGGTGTTTGCCAAGGCCACACAAGGGGCCTCGCGCAGCATCGCCTTGCAGACCTTTGAGCACCTGCACGCTTTGAGCCTGCGCTTTCACCTGGCGCGTCAGACCGGCGGCATGACCCGCGACATCGAGCGTGGTGTGCGTGGCATCGAGTCGCTGATTTCGTATTCGCTCTACAGCGTTATTCCCACGCTGATCGAGGTGGGTCTGGTGTTGACCATTTTGGCCGTCAAGTTCGATGCTTGGTTCGCGGGCATCACTTTGGCGGCCTTGGTGTTTTATATTTTCTTCACGGTGCGCGTGACCGAGTGGCGCACCCAGTTTCGCAAGCAAGCCAACGAGTTTGATTCGGCCGCCCACACGCGGGCCATTGATTCGCTGTTGAACTACGAAACCGTCAAATACTTTGGCAATGAGCGCTTCGAGGCGGGCCGTTACGACGAAAGCCTGGAGCGTCTGCGTCGTTCACGTTTGAAGGCGCAAACCTCTTTGTCCTTGCTCAACACCGGGCAGCAACTCATCATTGCAGCGGCTTTGGTGGCCATGCTGTGGCGTGCCACCGAAGGGGTGGTCGCCGGGCGCATGACGCTGGGTGATCTGGTGATGATCAACGCCTTCATGATCCAGCTGTACATCCCGCTCAACTTTTTGGGTGTGCTGTACCGGGAGATCAAGCAAAGCCTGACCGACCTAGAGAAGATGTTTGTGTTGATGGACCGCGAGCGTGAAGTGGCCGATGCGCCAGGTGCGCCCGCGCTGGCCTTGCACGGCGCGCCCGACGTGGTGTTTGACCGCGTGTCCTTTGCTTATGAAGCTGATCGCCCGATTTTGAGAGACATCAGCTTCACCATCCCCGCGGGCAAGACGGTGGCGGTGGTGGGGCCTTCCGGCTCGGGCAAGTCCACCCTGGCGCGTTTGATGTTCCGTTTTTACGACGTGCAGCAGGGTTTCATCCGCATTGCGGGGCAAGACATTCGGCAGGTCACCCAAAACAGCGTGCGCCAAGCCTTGGGTATCGTGCCGCAAGACACGGTGCTGTTCAACGACAGCGTGGCCTACAACATCGCCTATGGGCGTCCGGGTGCCAGTCAGGCCGAGATCGAAAGTGCAGCGCGCGCCGCCCGCATCCACGACTTCATTGCTTCCACGCCCAAGGGCTACCAAACCTCGGTGGGCGAACGCGGGTTGAAGTTGTCCGGTGGCGAAAAGCAGCGCGTCGCCATTGCCCGCACCTTGCTCAAGGACCCGCCGATTCTGGTGTTTGACGAAGCCACGTCGGCCCTCGATTCGGCCAACGAGCGGGCCATTCAGGCCGAGTTGGCCAGCGTGGCGCAAAACAAGACCACGCTGGTGATTGCACACCGCCTGTCCACGGTGGTCGATGCGCACGAGATTTTGGTGATGGACGCAGGCCGGATCATGGAGCGCGGCAACCATGCCGCGCTGCTGGCCCAACAGGGCCGCTATGCCAGCATGTGGGCCATGCAGCAGTCGGGCGAGTGAGTCGCCCAGGTTTCAGCGTTCGTCGAAACTGATCTCCACGCGCTCGCTGGTGGGACGAGCCTGGCAGGACAGGATGAAGCCTTGTTCGACCTCCGGCTTTTCCAGGGTGAAGTTTTTCTCCATCTCGGTTGTGCCTTGCATCACTTTGCAGCGGCAGGTGCAGCACACCCCGGCTTTGCACGAATAGGGCAAATCCAGGCCCAGCGACAAGGCGATGTCGAGGATCTTTTCGTTGCGGTTCATCGGCATGTTGTAGGGCTTGCCGTCCAAGACCACTGTCAGCTGCACTTCACCGGTCTCGCGCGTGGCCGGGTGGCCCAAGACGGCTTTGGCGCGGGCTTCGGGCGGCAGTGCATCGAGTGTGGGGGAGCTGAAGCGCTCGGTGCGGATGCGTTCGGCTTTCACGCCAGCCGTCAGCAGCGCTTGTTCGGTGGCTTCGATCATGGCCTCAGGCCCGCAGACAAACACCTCGTCCATGCTGCCCACAGGCAAAAAGGCGTCGATGATGGCCTGCACTTTGGCGGCATCGATGCGGCCTTCGAGCAGCGGCACTTCTTGCGCCTGGCGCGACAGGATGTGGATCAGGGTCAGGCGCGAAGGGTAACGGTCTTTCAAGTCCTGCAGGGCTTCGTTGAACATCACGCTGTCCATGCGGCGGTTGCCATAGACCAGAGTGAACTTCGAGTCGGGCTGTTCTTCGAGGGTGCTCGACAGGATCGACAGGATGGGCGTGATGCCCGAGCCAGCGGCAAAGCCGACGCGGTGGATGGCGCGGGGGCGTTGCACCACAAAGCGGCCGTCGGGCGGCATCACGCGCAGAGTGTCGCCCGCTTGGAGTTGGGTGGCCGCCCAGTTGGAGAACACGCCGCCTTCCACCGGGCGAATGCCCACTTCAAGCACGCCATGTTTTTGCAGTTGGCTGCGGGCCGAGCTGATGGAGTAGCTGCGGCGCACATCAACGCCCTTGATGTCGGCCCGCAGAGTCAGGAATTGGCCAGGCTGAAAGTCAAAGTCGCCCCGCAGATCGGGTGGAACGTTCAGGCTGATCGCCACGGCACCGGTCGCTTCGGGGTTGACGCGTGCGATGGTGAGGTCATGAAATCGGGTTGCGGACATGGCTTGGTGTTGGGAGGCTGCGCAGCGCGTGGCGACTCAGTAGGGTTTGAAGTAATCAAACGGCTCCATGCAAGCCAGGCACCGGTAAAGGGCCTTGCAGGCGGTCGAGCCGAAGTGTGAGGTTTCGGTGGTGTTGGCCGAGCCGCATTGGGGGCAGTGCACCACCTCGGCTTTGGCCCCGCGCGTTGCGAACTGCACCACGCTGGCGGCCCCTGTTGCATTGCTTGTGCAGGCGTGCGGTGGTGCGATGCCATAGGCGCGCAATTTGTCCTTGGCTTCTTGGCTCATCCAGTCGGTGGTCCAGGCGGGGGCCAGTTGCGTGACCACGCGGCCTTGCAGGCCATGCGCTTGCAGCAAGGCGGCCACATCGTCTTCGATCTGACCCATGGCGGGGCAACCACTGTAAGTGGGCGTGATGACCACTTCCAGCCCTTGTGGGCCTGTGCGCACGTCACGCAAAATGCCCAACTCGCGCAGTGTGACCACCGGGATTTCCGGATCGGTCAGCTGCTCCAGCAAGGCCCAGGCATGTTGTTCCAGTGCGTTGGCGGCAAGCGTCGGGGTGGTCATGGTGGCTGAGCCGTCTTTACCAGGTTGCACCGGGGTGAGCGCGCGCCAGGCTTTGCATTTCGGCCAATACAAAACCCATGTGCTCGGAGTGGATGCCTTGTTTGCCCGTGGGCACAAAGCCACCATGGGCTGGCCGTACCAGGTTGGCTTCTTGCAGGGCTGCGTCCACAATCTGGTTCCAGTCGGCTTGCAAGGCGGCCATGTCGGTGCCCGTGCCGTTGGCCTGCGCGGCGGCTTCATGCGGGCTGTGGGCCCAAAATTCCTGGGTGTAGGGCAGCAGTTGGTCGAGGGCCGCTTGCGCTTTGGTGTGAGACTCGTCGGTGCCATCGCCCATGCGCACCAGCCAGTCACGCGAGTGGCGCAGGTGGTAACGCACTTCCTTGAGCGACTTGGCGGCAATCGCGGCCAGCTGCTCGTCTTTCGAGTTTTGCAGTTGGTCCCATACCAGCACCATCAGGCTGCTGTACAAAAAATTGCGCACGATGGTCACGGCAAAATCGCGGTCGCCTTGCGCTGTGGCCGACATGAGTGGCAGGTGTGGCAGTTCACACAGGGTGTAATTTTTGAAGTCGGGCACGTCGCGGAAATAAGCCAGCGTGTCTTCGGTGGCGCCGCCACCTTGCAGCGCGGCCGCGTGCTGGTAAAGCATGCGGGCTTGGCCCACCAAGTCCAGGCTGTTGTTGGACAGCGCGATGTCTTCTTCCAGGATGGGGGCGTGGCCGCACCACTCTGCATTGCGCTGACCGAGGATCAGTGCGTTGTCTGCCAGGTGCAGCAGGTAATCAACAGGGGCGTTCATGGTGGCGCTCACATGTGTCCCACTTCTTCTGGAATGTCGTAAAAAGTGGGGTGGCGGTACACCTTGTCGCTGGCCGGATCGAAGAACTCGCTCTTGTCATTGGGCTCACTCGCCGAGATGCTGGCCGAGGGCACGACCCAGATGCTCACGCCTTCCTGGCGGCGGGTGTACACGTCACGCGCCATTTGCAGGGCGTGCTCTGAATCCGAGGCGTGCAAGCTGCCGCAGTGCTTGTGTTCCAGGCCTTGCTTGCTGCGGACAAAAACTTCCCACAGGGGCCATTCTTTCAATGCGGGGTTGCTCATGCGGCTTCCTTCATTTGGCGTGCTTGTTGTTTCTTGGCGTGGGCCAGCGCGGCTTCGCGCACCCAAGCGCCGTCGTTCCAGGCCTTGACGCGTGCGCCCAGGCGTTCCTTGTTGCAGGGGCCGTTGCCGTTGACGGTGGCCCAGAATTCGTCCCAGTCGATTTGGCCGTAGTCGTGGGCTTGCCGCGCTTCGTTCCACTTGAGGTCGGGGTCGGGCAAGGTGACGCCCAGCACTTTGGCTTGTGGCACGGTGGCGTCCACAAACTTCTGGCGCAGGTCGTCGTTGCTGATGCGCTTGATGCCCCAGCGCATGCCTTGCGCACTGTTGGGGCTGTCGGCGTCTGGTGGGCCAAACATGGCCAGGCACTTCCACCACCAGCGGTTCACGGCGTCTTGCACCATGGCTTTTTGCTCGGCAGTGCCCTGCATCATGACCAACAGCGCTTCGTAGCCTTGGCGCTGGTGGAAGCTTTCCTCTTTGCAGACCCGCACCATGGCGCGGGCATAAGGGCCATAAGAGCAGCGGCACAGGGGCACCTGGTTCATGATGGCCGCGCCATCGACCAGCCAGCCGACCACGCCCACATCCGCCCAGTTGAGCGTCGGGTAGTTGAAGATGGAGCTGTACTTGGCCTTGCCGCTGTGCAAGGCGTCCAGCATCTGGTCGCGACTGGTGCCCAGGGTCTCGGCAGCGCTGTACAAGTACAAACCGTGGCCGCCTTCGTCTTGCACCTTGGCGATCAGGATGGCTTTGCGCTTCAAGCTGGGGGCACGGCTGATCCAGTTGCCCTCGGGCAGCATGCCGACGATTTCGCTGTGGGCGTGCTGGCTGATCTGGCGCACCAGGGTTTTGCGGTAGGCCTCGGGCATCCAGTCGCGCGGCTCGATGCGGCCATCGGCATCGATGCGGGCGTCAAATGCGGCCTGCAGGGCAGCGTCTTGGGCACTCAGGGCTTTGGGCACGGCCTTCAGGCCTGCTGACTTGGCGTCTTCGGAACCGTCCGGGACGCTGAAAGATTGGGTGTACATGGGCTTCTCCTGCGCCAAACAGGATGGAATGATCTCGGCGCAGGTGCCAGTATACCCATTAACCGACCGTGCGGTCGGTTAATTTGATGGTTCAGCGATGAGGTCTTTCCCTGATCCTGATTTTGGGGATCCGAAAGGCCGGCGCCAGACCACCAGCGTCGGCTGCGCCATGCCGTTCAAGACGACTCAACGGCCCAGTTTTTGCCGGACCCCCGCGCCAAGGCGGGGCCGACCACATCCAGCGCCTGGCGGATCTGGTCTTTCAGGGTGAACGGTGGGTTGATGACAAACATGCCGCTGGCCACCAAACCGCCTTCGTCGCCGGGGCCACGGCCAATCGCCAAAGTGGCGTTCAGCCAGGGTTTTTGGGCCTGATTCGCCAGCGTGCGCAGGCGACGGGGCAACTCGTGCGCCTCGGGACGCGGAATGACCGGGTACCAGACCAAGTAGGTGCCGGTTGAGAATCGTTTGAGGTATTCCTGAACGACGTTGGCAACCTTGACGTAGTCGGATTTGATCTCGTAACTGGGGTCAATCAGCACCATCGCCCGTTTCGAGCCGGTGGCCGATGGTGGCGGGGGCAAGAGCTTTTTGAGGGCTTCAAAGCCGTCTTCGCGGCTGACGGTCACGGTGCGTCCGGCCTCAAGCTGGGCGATGTTGGACATCAGGGCCTTGCTGTCGGTGGGGTGCAATTCAAACAAGCGCAAACGGTCCCGTGAGGCGTGGCGCATCAGCTTGTGCATCAAAAAAGGCGAACCGGGGTAGATCTTGGCTTGGCCACTGGGGTTGAAGCTGGCGATTTGCTCCAGATAGTCCTGCACGGGTTCAGGCAAGGCGTCGACCTTTTCGGCGGCGGCCAGCAATTTGAACAAGCCGTCCTCGGCTTCGGCCCCTTTTTGCGAATAATCACCGTCCAGACGGTACAAACCGGCCCCGGCATGGGTGTCAATCAGGGTGATGCCGGCCTCTTTTTGCATGAGATGGCGCAGCGTGGCGAGCAAAGTGATGTGTTTGAGCACATCGGCGTGGTTGCCGGCGTGGAAAGCGTGTCGATAACTGAACATGCTCCGATGGTAACCAATCAGGTCCGCAAGTCCTTGATTTTTCGTATAATGGCGGGCTTCGCAGCGATTTTGTGGCCCCGCGGCGAAGACGCCCAGACCTGAAAAGGTCCAGGCAATCTCCCACCTAAGAGGTTCCCAACAGAGGAACACCGACCGTGGAAAAGGGCCCGACAAACCTTTCTTCAAAGAGAAAACTCATGACAACTACTTTCAGCGCCAAACCCGCTGAGGTCGTGCACGAGTGGTTTGTGATTGACGCGACCGACAAGGTCCTCGGACGAGTAGCCAGCGAAGTTGCTCTCCGTTTGCGCGGCAAACACAAGGCCATTTACACGCCTCACGTTGACACCGGTGACTTCATCGTCATCATTAATGCAGCCAAACTCAAAGTGACAGGTACCAAGAGCCTGGACAAGGTGTACTACCGTCACTCCGGCTTTCCTGGTGGCATCACTGCAACCAACTTCCGCGACATGCAAGCCAAGCACCCTGGCCGCGCACTCGAGAAGGCTGTCAAGGGCATGTTGCCCAAGGGCCCACTCGGTTACGCCATGATCAAGAAACTCAAGGTGTATGGCGGCGCAGAGCATCCACACACCGCCCAACAGCCTAAAGTGCTGGACATCTAAGGAGCCTTGAGATGATTGGTGAATGGAACAATGGCACAGGCCGTCGCAAATCCAGCGTCGCCCGCGTGTTTCTGAAAAAAGGCACTGGCAAGATCACAGTCAACGGCAAGGACATCCAAGCCTACTTTGGCCGTGAAACTTCGATCATGATCGCCAAGCAACCCCTCATGTTGACCAACCATGCCGAAACTTTCGACATCATGATCAACGTGCACGGCGGTGGCGAATCCGGTCAAGCCGGCGCATCGCGCCACGGCATCACCCGCGCCCTGATTGACTACGACGCATCGCTCAAGCCCGTGCTGAGCCAAGCTGGTTTTGTCACCCGTGACGCCCGTGAAGTCGAACGTAAAAAGGTTGGCTTGCACTCTGCTCGCCGCCGCAAGCAGTTCTCCAAGCGTTAATCCGCTTTTTCTGCTTCGCCAAAAAGCCGCCCGGTTTGCCGAGGCGGCTTTTTGTTTGGCTGCTGTCAAAACCCATGAGCCCAGTAGCGTTACTGGTGGCTGCGTCGGTAATTCCCAACCAGCGCGCTATACTATTTGGCATTGAACCGGAGAATCACCATGAGCGCTGTTGCTGAAAACATCCAGACCGAAATGCCCGAGCCGATTGTCTTCACCGACAGCGCGGCCGCCAAGGTGGCTGACCTGATCGCCGAAGAGGGCAACCCCGATTTGAAGCTGCGCGTGTTTGTGCAGGGTGGTGGTTGCTCCGGCTTTCAGTATGGTTTCACCTTCGATGAAATCACCAACGAAGACGACACCACCATGAGCAAAAACGGTGTGTCGCTGTTGATCGATGCCATGAGCTACCAGTATCTGATCGGTGCCGAGATCGACTACAAAGAAGACTTGCAAGGCGCGCAATTCGTCATCAAGAACCCGAACGCCACCTCCACCTGCGGCTGCGGTTCCTCTTTTTCGACCTGAGATTTTCCATCGGCGAGTCTGACTCGTCGGCATCAACGGGGGTAAATCGCCCCCAACACACGGGCGCCTCGGGCGCCCGTGACGCTTGGCAGGCTGGAGGTTTCGCGCCGCATGGTTTTGTAGGCCAACCACGCAAAAGCCGCTGCCTCAACTTGCAGGGGCGGCAAGCCCCGTGCTTCGCTGCTGACCACTTGCAAGTGGGGCAGGTGCGAGGCCAGGCGTGCCATCAAGTGGCCATTCAAGGCGCCCCCACCACACACCACCAGCTCGCGGGCCTTGGCAGCATGTTGCAGCACGTCTTTCGTGCAGGCCAGCGCGGTGAATTCGGTCAATGTGGCCTGAATATCTGGGGCGGCCAGCTTCGCGTGATGGGCCAGCTTGTGTTGCAGCCAGGCCGGATTGAACAGGTCGCGCCCGGTGCTCTTGGGGGGCGTTTGCTGCAAAAAGTCCTCGCTCAGCAGGGTTTGCAACAAGGCGGGCTGAATGCGGCCTTGCGCGGCCCAGGCGCCATCGCGGTCAAAGGGCTGGCCCGTGTGGGTGTGGCACCAAAAATCCATCAGGGCGTTGCCAGGGCCACAGTCCCAGCCCCGCACACTGGAGTCTTCGCCCAGCACGCTCAGGTTGGAGATGCCGCCAATGTTGAGTACGGCCACACACGCTGAGTCTTGTGCAAACACGCCTTGGTGAAAAGCCGGGACCAAGGGCGCGCCCTGGCCACCGGCGGCCAGGTCGCGGTTTCGAAAGTCGGCCACCACGTCGATGCCGGTCAGCTCGGCCAGCAAGGCGGGGTTGATCAGCTGCAGCGTGTAGCCGACTGCAGGCTGTTGGGTGGCCGCATCCCCATCAAACGCCAGGGGCCGGTGACGCACGGTTTGGCCGTGTGCACCGATGGCCACCACTTGCTCGGGAGACATGCCAGTTGTGTGCAGCAACTGATGCACCACGTGTGCGTAATGGCGTGAAATGGCATTGCCCGCTAAAGCGCTGCGGTGCAGCTCGTCTGGGCCACTTTCGTTGAGTCGCAGCAACTCGCTGCGAAAGGGTGCTGCAAAGGGCGTGAAGGCATGGGCGATGACATGAAGACGACCACCGCTCTCTGCGTTGGCGAGCACGCCATCCACGCCATCCAGCGAGGTGCCCGACATCAGGCCGATGTAGAACGAGGTAGCCATCAAAAGGAGAAAAGGCGGGTGAACAAAAGAGCAGGCATCAAAAAAGGGCCTTGCGGCCCTTTGTCATTACTGGATGTTGCTTTCCCGCATTTGCGCTGCTGCCAGCAATTGGGCCCTGGCTTGAGCCACCTGGGCATTGAACCGGGGCATCGCGGTTGGCGCTATGGGCAGTGCTTGTGCTTGCTGGATGACTTTTTGCGGATCGACGTGGACTCCGTTGACCCGGAATTCAAAATGCAGATGAGGACCGGTGGACCAGCCAGTGGAGCCGACTGCGCCAATGGTTTGACCTTTTTGCACCGTTTGGCCTTTGCGCACATGGATCTTGCTCAAGTGCGCGTACAAGGTGGTGTGGCCCGTGCCGTGGCGGATCTCCACCACATTGCCATAGCCGCCTTGCACACCCGAGAAAATCACCACACCATCCCCAACGGATTGGGCAGGGGTTCCGGTAGGGGCCGCATAGTCAACGCCCCGGTGGGCCTGCTGGGTTTTGAAGATCGGGTGCAAACGCATGGCGAAACCACTGGTTTGACGCGAGAAGGGAACAGGCGATGCCAAGTAGGCTCGGCTCAGGCTTTTGCCTTCAAGACTGTAGTAATTGCCTTTCTGGCCGGGTTCTTGAAACCAGACGGCTTCGTAGGTGTTGCTGCCGTTGTTGAACTCTGCGGTCAATACGCGTCCGGTACGCACCGGTTCACCATCGGCTTCCAAGACTTCGTAAACCACCGAGAAACGGGCGCCTTTGCGCAAAGTTCTGTGGAAGTCGATTTGGTTGGAGAAGATCTGGGTGAGTTGGTTGATCACGGCGTCGGGCAAGCGGGCCTCGTCGGCGGCATCGTAGAGCGAGCGGGTCACCGTACCGCCGGTCATGCGGATGCTGGTGTTCATGGGCGAGGTTTCAAGCGCCGCTTGCAGGCCCTTGTCGCCGCGCTGGATCACCAGGCGCTGAAAAAAGGTATCGGATTCTTTGTTGAGCCAGCGCACATTCAGGGAGAGCAAGCGCTGCTGACTGTCGGCTTGGGCGGTGACGGCCCGACCGGATTGGCGCAAGGCCTGCTTGGCCAAGGGGTGGTTGCGCAAGAAAAGGGCAGACTCTGCGTCCACGATGCCCAATCGGCGAAGCAGGCTTTCGGGGCTGTCAGAAGACCGGGTGGTGTCGCTGCGCGTCAGGTTGATGTTGAGCAGGTCGAGGCTTTGGGCCTGCTCTTCGAGCTGGGCAATGGCCACAGGCACAGTGACCATGACCACAGGCTGGTCGGCGATGTCGGGCCCAAGGTTGGCAATGGCAAATGCACCGCCTCCGCCCGCCAGCAGCACCGATGCCACACTGGCGCTGATGGTTTTGGGGTGACGAGCCAAGAAACTGGTCAAGGCTTTGGTGCTTGAAGCGAGGACGGGGTGTTGCCCGTCCAGCCAGTTCAGCACCCGCTGCAAACCCACCAGCAATGCACCCAGCACGGCTGTGCACAGGAACAAAATACCGATCAACAGGGAGGCCAGTCGAGACTGGAGGGCTGCAAAAAATGACATCAATTCAAGGGTCTTCGACCTCTTGCAGGGCAAAGCCGACAAGGGGCGCGGTGAGCAATGTTCTGGCCGTCCTAGAATGGGCGACTGGAAGATAACGGGCTATTGTACCGGTCTAAATCCATTTGACTTCAGAAAAAACCCTTATGAATCAAGCGCTTGTTACAAAATTTCCGGTCACGGACAAGACCCGCGAGGCCATGGCGGTCACTTTGAGGGGCTGCGAAGAGCTGATTCCACAGGAAGACTGGCTGCAAAAACTGGCCAAATCGGAGGCCACCGGGGTGCCGTTGCGCATCAAACTGGGCTTGGACCCGACCGCGCCGGACATCCACATCGGCCACACCGTGGTGCTCAACAAAATGCGCCAATTGCAGGACCTGGGGCACCAGGTCATCTTCTTGATCGGCGACTTCACCAGCCTGATCGGCGACCCCTCGGGCCGCAACAGCACCCGCCCACCCCTGACCTCCGAACAGATCAAACTCAACGCCGAAACCTATTACAAACAGGCTAGCCTGGTGCTGGACCCCACTAAAACCGAGATTCGCTACAACAGTGAGTGGTCGCTACCTTTGGGTTCCATGGGCATGATTCAGCTGGCGGCTAAGTACACCGTGGCGCGCATGATGGAGCGCAACGACTTCCACGACCGCTTCAAGGCGGGCACGCCCATCAGCGTGCACGAGTTTTTGTACCCTCTGATGCAGGGCTACGACTCGGTCGCGCTCAAGAGCGACTTGGAGCTGGGCGGCACCGACCAGAAGTTCAACCTGCTGATGGGCCGCCACCTGCAGGCCGAGTACGGCCAGGAGCCGCAGTGCATCTTGACCATGCCGCTGCTCGAAGGCCTGGACGGCGTGGACAAGATGTCCAAGTCCAAAAACAACTACATCGGCATCGCTGAAGCGCCCAACACCATGTTTGCCAAGGTGCTCTCCATCTCCGATGTGTTGATGTGGCGCTGGTACACGCTCTTGTCCTTCAAGAGTCTGGCCGAGATCGAGGCCCTCAAAAAAGAGGTCGAGGGCGGTCGCAACCCCAAAGACGCCAAGGTCATGCTGGCCAAGGAAATCACCGCGCGCTTCCACAGCGCGGCCGCGGCCGAAGCGGCCGAACAAGACTTCATCAACCGCAGCAAGGGCGGCATCCCCGATGAGATCCCTGAAGTGTCTTTGTCGGGCGCGCCCATGGGCATCGGTGCTTTGCTCAAGGCTGCAGGTTTGGCGCCTTCGACCACCGAAGCGGGTCGCTTGATCGATGGTGGCGGTGTGCGCATCGACGGGGCTGTCATCAGCGACAAAGGCCTCAAGGTCGAAGCAGGTACCCATGTGGTGCAAGTGGGCAAACGCAAGTTCGCCAAAGTGACGCTGGCTTGAGCGGGGCGGGCGCACAGACAGATCGCTTGGCCAGGCTTATCCTCAGCGCATGAAATCTGTTGACCTCTGGATGACGCCCAAGCGCATGCTGTGGGCATCGGTGGTGGTGGCGTGCATCACCATCGCGCTCAAAACCCTGGCCTGGTGGGTGACCGATTCGGTTGGCTTGCTGTCGGACGCGATGGAGTCGCTGGTCAATCTGGCCAGTGCGGTCTTTGGCTTGATGATGGTGACGGTTGCGGCGCGCCCTGCAGACGACGATCACCCCTATGGCCACCACAAGGCCGAGTATTTTTCTTCCGGTTTTGAAGGCATCCTGATCCTGGTGGCCGCCCTGGGCATCATTTGGGTGGCGGTGCATCGCTTGTTTGACCCCCAGCCGATCGAGCAAGTCGGTTGGGGTCTGGCCTTGTCGTTGGGCAGTTCGGCGCTCAATGGTGTGCTGGCCTGGTGGATGTTTCGTGCCGCCCGGCAACACCGCTCGCTGGCGCTGGAGGCCGATGCCCGGCATCTGGTGACCGATGTTTGGACCTCGGCCGGGGTGGTGGTCGGCATTGTCCTGGTGAGCATCTCAGGTTGGTTGTGGCTGGATGCGGTGGTGGCGATTGCTGTGGCCCTGAACATTTTGAAGGAAGGCTGGCGCCTGGTCTGGCGTTCTTCACAGGGCCTGATGGACGAGGCGCTGGAGCCCGAAGTCCTGGTCGATGTCCAAAAGGTGCTGGACGGCTTTGCGCACCAGCGCGGCGAGACCGAGATCATCCGCTTTGACCACCTCAACACCCGCAAAGCCGGGCAACGGCGGTTTGTGGATGTGCACATGCACATGCCCGCCAGCTGGACCCTGGGCCGCGCTGCTGCCTTGCGGGCCAGTGTGGAGCAAGCGCTGATGAGCGAAGTGCCCGGTTTGCGCGCCACCATTCAGTTGTTGCCCGGCGATGTGGAAGCGCATTTTGACGATGCCAAGGACTTGAAATGATCGCATTGCTGCAACGGGTGAGCGAGGCCAGCGTCAGGGTGGAGGGCGCCGTGGTGGGACAGATCGGTGCGGGATTGCTGGTGCTGTTGTGCGCAGAAAAAGGCGATACCGAAGCCGTGGCCGATCGCCTGCTGGGCAAGTTGCTCAAACTACGCATCTTTTCTGACGCAGCCGGAAAAATGAACCTCAGCGTGCAAGACGTGGGCGGCGGCTTGCTGGTGGTGAGTCAATTCACACTGGCGGCGGATGTGGCCGGTGGCAACCGCCCCAGCTTCACCCAGGCTGCCGCGCCTGAAGACGGTCGCCGTTTGTACGCGTACTTTGTGGCCCAGGCCCAGAAGGTGCACCCTGTGGTGCAAACCGGTCGTTTTGCTGCCGACATGAAAGTGTCGCTCATCAATGACGGTCCGGTCACCATCCCCATGCGCATGAGCGCGTAACGCAAGCGACGCACCGAACGCCGTCCACGCCCTAAGATGGCGGTGTGATGCTTTTCTCACCCAGGGTTGTCGCTTGAGTCGGCGCAAACCCTCTGACCCCAGACGTCGATGGTCCCTGGTCCAACGACGGGGTTTGCGCACACTCGCCAACTGGCCACCAGCTGTGCGCGGCATGGTCTGGATGGTCTTGGGTGGTTTGTTGTTTTCCCTGCTCAACACCATTGCCCGGGACCTGACCCTGCATCTGGATGTGTACCAGTCCCAGTTCCTGCGTTACCTGTTTGGTCTGTTGGTGATCCTGCCCTGGGTCTGGCGCGATGGATGGCGAGCCTACATGCCCGTGAACATGGCGGGCCAGTTCTGGCGCGGTGGCGTGCACACCTTGGGTCTGGTCTTGTGGTTCACGGCCTTGCCCAAAATTTCCCTGGCCGACATGACCGCCATAGGTTTTACCGGGCCGATCTTCATCATGATCGGCGCCGCCTGGTTTCTGGGCGAGCCCATGCGCAAAGACCGCTGGATTGCGGCCATCATTGGGTTTGCGGGTGTCATGGTGGTGGTCTTGCCCAAAATGTCGGGCGATGGCGGCTGGTACAACCTGGTCATGTTGGCATCGGCCCCGGTGTTCGCCGCTTCTTTCCTCATCACCAAAGCGCTGACCCGTTACGAAAAACCGGGCGTCATCGTGTTGTGGCAAGCCCTCACGGTGACCGTGCTGAGCTTGCCCATGGCCGTGCCCAACTGGCAAATGCCCACCACCATGCAATGGCTGGGCTTTGCGGCCACCGGGGTGCTGGGTACGCTGGCCCATTACTGCCTGACCCGGGCCTTTGCGCTGGCCGACATCTCAGCCACCCAGTCGCTGCGCTTCCTGGACCTGGTTTGGGCTTCGGTGTTGGGGTGGCTGGTGTTTGGTGATGTGCCCAGCCAATCCACTTGGTTGGGTGCCTTTGTGATTTTGTGGGCCACGGTGTGGATTGCCCGCAGGGAAGGTCGGAGAAAAGCGCCCTGACGCGCCCGAGCGGGTATATTTCCGCAGCGCTTGCCGTGCCGAGCGCAGCGGCCGTGGCCAGGGTTGCAAGCAGCCCTGGACAAGAGCACTTTGAAGGGGAGAGGTTTTTGATCGACATCGAGCCACTGCGCTTTGCATGGACCCGTGGGGGCGCTGACACCCTGGTCTTGGGGCGATGGCATGTGGAGCCAGGCCAAACCGTTTTTTTGCAGGGCCCCAGCGGTTGTGGCAAAAGCACCCTGCTGGGGTTGTTGGCGGGCGTTTTGTCCCCGCAGCAGGGGCGTGTGTCCTTGCTGGGGCAGGACTGGTCGGCCTTGCGACCCAGCCAGCGTGACGCTTTCAGGGCCCAGCACGTGGGCGTGATTTTTCAGCAATTCAATTTGTTGCCTTACTTGAATGTGCTGGACAACGTGACTTTGCCATGCCGCTTTTCCAGCTCGCGCCATGCGCGCTGCCAAGCGGCCGGAGGGCCTCGGGCATCGGCCCAAAACTGGTTGCAGCGCATGGGTTTGCCTGAATCACTGTGGGCGCGGCGCGCCGATGCTTTGTCGGTCGGCCAGCAGCAACGCGTGGCAGCTGCACGCGCCCTGATCGGCCAGCCCGAATTGATCCTGGCCGATGAGCCCACCTCGGCGCTCGATGCCGCCTTGCGCCATGACTTCATGGACTTGTTGCTGGACGCCGCGCGTGAGGCGGGCAGCGCCTTGGTGTGCGTCAGCCATGACGAGCAGCAAGCAGCGCGTTTTGATGTGCAATGGTCCTTGCCCGAGATGCAAAAAATGGGGACAGGTGCATGAACAGCCTGTGGCGCATGGCCAGGCAAAGCGCCTGGAATCGGCGCAGCACCCTGGTGTGGGTCGTGGTGTCGCTGGCTCTTGCAACGGCCTTGCTCTGGACGCTGGAGCGTTTGCGACACGACATACGCCACAGTTTTTCCCAATCGGTCAGCGGGGTCGATCTCATTGTGGGGGCCCGCAGCAGTCCGGTGCAGCTCATGCTGTTTTCGGTGTTCCACATCGGCAGCGTGCCGCAAAGCATGTCCATGGACAGTGTGCGCGCCCTGTCGCGTCACCGCTCGGTCTCCTGGGTGGTGCCCCTGAGTCTGGGCGATTCGCACCGGGGCTTTCCGGTGCTGGGCACCACGCCCGCTTATTTCCAGCACTTTGCGTACGGTGACAAGCAGCCCTTGGTCTTGCGGCAAGGTGCGGTGTTTGCAGACACCCTGGATGGTTTGTACGAAGCGGTGATCGGCGCCGAAGTGGCCCGTCAAATGGGCTACGGCTTGGGCCAAAGCATCACCTTGTCGCATGGCTTGCATGACCATGACCATGACCACGACTCTGCCGAGGGGGCGCACGATGACCATGCCGACAAACCGTTCAAGGTGGTGGGCATCCTGGCGCCTACCGGCACCCCGGTGGACCGCACCGTGCATGTCAGCTTGCAAGCCCTGGAGGCGCTGCATCTGGACTGGGTGGCTGGCACGCCCATGCCGGGGGGGCACATTCCGGCCGATCAGGCGCGCAAATTCAACCTGGAGCCCGAAGAAGTCACCGCCGCTTTGGTCGGCCTGAAAACCCGTGCAGCGGTTTTCAATGTGCAGCGATTTGTCAATTTTTACGAAGACGAGGCCCTGATGGGGGTGATGCCTGGTGTCGCTCTGGGTGAGTTGTGGTCGGTGCTGGGCGTGGGCGAAAACGCCTTGTTGGCGGTGTCTGCGCTGGTGGCTTTGGTGAGTGTGGTGTCGCTCATGGCGGTGGTGTTGGCGGGCCTCAATGAGCGCCGCCGCGAACTGGCCGTGCTGCGCGCCGTGGGCGCGGGGCCACGCCATGTGTTGGCCATGCTCACGTTCGAGGGCTTGTGGGTGACCTGTGCCGGGGTGATGGTCGGGGTATTGTTGGCCCAAGTGGGGATGGCATGGTTCACCCCGTGGTTGCAGCAGGCGCTGGGCATCCGTTTGCAATGGGCCGCGCCACTGCCCACCCAGATGGGTTTGGCGGCGGAGGTGCTGTGTGCTGGGTGGCTGGCCAGTCTGGGTCCGGCTTGGCGCGCCTATCGTCTGTCTTTGGCCGATGGCTTGTCGCCGCGCGTATGAGGGAAAAGGACGCCAAGCCATGAACAAGCAAACAACCCTGTGTGTCGGCTTGAGCCTTTTGTTGGGGTGGCTATCAGGCCAGGCCATGGCCCAAAGTGTGCGTGAGACCGCCCGCGAGCTGGTGCCACAGATTCAACCCGCGCTGTCGTCTGAAACGCCGCCGGTGGGCGCCAGCGTTCCCGCCGCCGTGCGCACCCTGACATGGGAGCAATTGATTCCCGCAGGTTGGGACCCTTTCAAGGACCTCAAGGCTTTGAACCTGGATTCGCTCAAAGACAACGACCCCAGGGCCGAAGAGGCACTGAAAAAAATGCGCAAGATGTGGGACAACGCCCCCATCAACCCAGCCGTACTGGGGCTGTCTGTGCGCCTGCCCGGTTATGTGGTGCCCTTGGAGGACCTGCCGGATGGCATGAAAGAGTTTTTGCTGGTGCCCTACTTTGGCGCTTGCATCCACTCGCCCCCGCCTCCGGCCAACCAAATCGTTCATGTGGTGCTCGACAAGCCCGCCAAACGCTTGCGTTTGATGGATGTGGTGTGGGTGACTGGCCCCCTCAGTGCCACCAAAACCGATTCGCACATGGGGGTGGCCAGTTACCGCCTCGAAGCCCGGCAAGTGGCGCCCTACAACGAGAAAAAACGCTGATCAATCGGTGTTGGAAACGCCCGAGGCCACATGGCCAGAGGGCACATGCCGCGCGGCCGACTCGATGTGGCCTGTTTGGTCGTCAAAGAAAAAGTCCGGTTCGAATTCGCGCAAAAACTCCCCCTTGGGCAAGCCACCCAAAAACATGGCCTCGTCCACCTCGATGTTCCAGTCCATCAGGGTGCGGATGGCGCGCTCATGTGCCGGAGCGCTGCGCGCGGTCACCAGCGCGGTGCGGATGCGCATGGAGGGCGTGCCTGCCTGTTGCAGCCGATGCAAGGCTTCAAGCAGCGGTTTGAAGGGGCCCGCCAGCAAAGGCTGGGCCGCTTTGTCGCGCTCGTGCGCCTGAAAAGCCGACAAGCCCTGGGCTTGAAACACGCGTTCGGCTTCGTCCGAAAACAACACCGCATCACCGTCAAAGGCGATGCGCACTTCGTGCGGGTGCGCCTCGGACGCCAGCGCTGAATGCGGGTACACCTGGGCCGCTGGCACTCCCGCGTCGAGCGCTGCCCGCACGTCCGACAAATGCGCCGACAAAAACAGGTTGGCGTTCAGGGGCTTGAGGTAACGCCAGGGCGGCTGCCCGCGTGTGAAGCTGCCGCGCTGGATCGGCAGGCCGTAATGCTGTGCCGAGCGGAACACCCGCATGCCCGAGACCGGGTCGTTGCGCGACAGGATGACCACCTCGACCCGCTGGGCCTCGGCGGTGTTGAAGGCCAGCAGCTTGCGCACCAGTGAAAACGCCACGCCTGGTTTGGCGGGCGCTTCCAGGCGGCCCAGCTGCAGCTGCATGTATGCGCGGTCGTCGCCTTGCTCAAACACCCGGTTCTCTTCCTCGAAGTCGAACAAGGCTCGCGACGAGATGGCCACCACCAACTGGCCGTCAAGAGATGCGGGCATCGCGGGCTCCTTCCAAAAATGTTCGGGTCATGGTTGTGGTGTCTGGCAGGGCCATTCAAGAAGGACGATCACTTGACCCACTGGTTCAGCTGCATGATGGGCATCAACACGGCCAGCACAATCAGCATGACCACACCGCCCATGGCCACGATCAGCAGGGGTTCGAGCACCGTGGCCAGCGCCATCGCACGGCGCTGCACTTCGCTGGACAACTGCTGCGCCGCGCGCTGCAGCATGACGGGCAGTTGCCCGGTTTGCTCGCCCAGGCGTGCAAACATCGACAGCAGACCCGGAAAGCGGGCGTTTTGGCCCAGCGCGGTGCCCAGCGGCGCCCCTTCGCGCACGCGCACCAGGGCTTCCAGTGCATCTGCCCGCAGGGCCTGGTTGGACAGGGTGTCGGCCGCCGCTTGCAGCGCTTTGAGAATGGGCACACCCGCGGCCGTGAGCATGGCCAGCGTGGAGGCAAAGCGGGCGCTGTTGTAGCCCCGGGCCAAACGGCCAATCACCGGCAAGCGCAGCCAGGCCGCGTCAAAGCGCAGGCGGAACGCCGTCTGTCTCAAGGCCAGCCGTAACACGACCACGCCCGCCAGCACCCACAGCAAAATCAGCCAGCCCCAGGTGCGCACAAAGTCGCTGATGGCCAGCATGGCCACTGTGAGGCCCGGCAGTTGCTGCTTGGTGCCTGCAAACACCCCGGCGACTTGGGGCACCACCGAAGTGACCAGAAAAATCACGATCGCCAGCGCGACCAGGCTCACGATGGCCGGGTAAAGCGACGCCGACAGCAGTTTGGCGCGCAGGGTTTGCTGGTCTTCCAGGTCGTTGGCCAGTTGGTTGAGCACATCAGACAGGTGGCCGCTTTGTTCGCCCGCTGCAATCACGGCGCGGTCAATGGCGGGAAACTCTTGCGGGTATTGCGCCAAGGCCCGCCCCAAGGTGCTGCCCGCATTGACTTCGGCGCGAATGGCGGCCATCAGGTGGCGTTGTGGCTCGTCTTCGGCCTCGTCGGTCAGGGCTGCCAAAGCGCGTTCGACCGGCAAACCGCTGCCGACCAAGCCCGCCAGTTGCCGGGTCCAGATGGCACGCTGGCTGGTGCTGAAGGCGCGACCACCGCCCAATGGGCGCTGCCACCAGGGCAAGGCGCTCGTGGCTTGTGCCGTCGCACCGGCAGCAATGGCTTCGACCAGCAAAGGCACCAGCGATTGGGCGCGCAATTGGCCGCGCGCGGTTTTAAGGCTGTCGGCTTCGAGTGTGCCTTTGCGCAAGGCACCATCGGTTTGCAGGGCTTCAAAACGGTAGGCGGGCATGGTGTCGCAAATCTCAACGGCTGAAGTAAAGCAAGCCAAACTGGCCTTGCCAATTAAGATTATGAGGGGTGAAGGTTTTTAATTGCCCTAAAGGCCGAGATGTCCCTAGGGTGCCAAACCAGGCCCATTGGGGCGTGAGGGCATAGCGGTAACTCAAGCCCATGCCCAAGGCGCCCAAGCCGGCATGCCAACCTTCTGCGGGTGGGGGGGCCAGGTGCCACTGGGTGGACCAATGGGCTGCAGTGGCCCAATTCAAGCCCGCACTCCAATTCATGGCAGAGCGCTCGTTCAAGGGCAGGCCATAAGAGGCGCCCACGGACAGAGTCGTGCCATCTCCTCGGCCCATCAGGTCTTGGGTGATGTCGCTACCCAGTGTCCAGCGTGGAGCGAGGGCGTAGTTCACGCTCACCCGACCCCGCACCGTGTTCTGACCCGAAGAAAAACCGTCGAAACTGCTGTTGTCCTTGAGGTTTTGAACGCGCAGGGACAGCCCGACTTTCAGCCGCTCATCTTCGCGTAGCTGGTAGGCCAGGTTGGACTCCTTGCGGTAACCGCTGAAGCGCAGCCACTCGGTGCCGGTGGGGTGACCGAATCGCCAACGCCCATAGCGCAAGCCCAGCACAGGCCGCAAGGACAAATCGGTGGTGGCATCGGCCAGATCGCGGCTTTGAACCTTGACCCCCAAGGTGTAGAACCATCGGTGTGCCGTGGCTTCTGTCGAGGGCGGGTTCGCGTCGCGTTCGTGCTCGGCCATGGGCGCAAGCGGTGTTCTGTCGATGTCTTGCCCCAGAGCTGTTCCCCCAGCGCACGCCAGGCATGCGAACCCGGTGCCGACCATCCAAGGCCTGGATCTTCTTGGCAAAGAGGGTGCTGCAGGCATGGCTGCTCAGTCGCGCGTGACGCGCAGCAACTCTTCGGCACTGGTGATGCCCGCATCCACCAGGCGCTGTCCGTCGTCGCGCATCAGCACCATGCCTTGCGCCAAAGCGGTGGCGCGCAAGTCGGCTTCGGCAGCGCGGTTGTGGATTTGCGCGCGGATCTCGTCGCTGGACACCAACAACTCGAACACCCCTGTGCGCCCGGCGTAACCGGTTTGGCCACAGGCATCGCAGCCTGCGCCCTCACAAGCCGTGCAACGTTTGCGCACCAAGCGCTGGGCCAACACGCCCAAGAGCGATGAACTGAGCAAAAACGGCTCAACGCCCATGTCGATCAGGCGGTTCACCGCGCTGGCAGCATCGTTGGTGTGCAGCGTGGCCAGTACCAGGTGACCCGTGAGCGAAGCCTGGATCGCGATTTGCGCAGTCTCGTGGTCGCGGATTTCGCCGATCATGATCACGTCCGGGTCTTGCCGCAAGATGGCCCGGAGCGCTTTGGCAAAGCTCAAATCGATCTTGTTGTTGACCTGCGTTTGCCCCACGCCGGGCAATTCGTATTCAATCGGATCTTCCACCGTCATGATGTTGTTGCGCGTGGCGTCCAGCCGCTGCAGCGCCGCATACAGGCTGGTGGTTTTGCCAGACCCGGTGGGGCCTGTGACCAGCAAAATGCCGTGCGGCTGCCCAATCAATTGGTCAATTTGCGCCAGCACACGGCCTTGCATGCCCACCGCTTCGAGGGTCAAACGGGCCTCGCTTTTGTCGAGCAGTCGCAACACCGCCCTCTCACCGTGGGCGCTGGGCAGGGTCGAGACGCGCACATCCACGGCGCGCGAGCCCAAGCGCAGGCTGATGCGGCCGTCTTGCGGCAAGCGTTTTTCGGCGATGTCGAGTTCTGCCATGATTTTCAGGCGCGAAATCAGTGCAGCATGCAGCGCCCGGTTCGGTTGTACAACCTCGCGCAGCGTGCCGTCTATGCGAAAGCGCACGCTGGAGAGGCGTTCATAGGGCTCGATGTGGATGTCGCTGGCACCGTCGCGGGCCGCTTGCGTGAGCAAAGCGTTGAGCATGCGGATGATGGGCGCGTCGTCACTGGCCTCCAGCAGGTCTTCCACGGCAGGCAGCTCCTGCATCATGCGCGACAGATCGGCTTCGGACTCGACCTCGCTGACCACGTCGGCGGCCATGGAGGCCCCGTGCGCTTGCCCCCCCGAATAGGCTTGGTGAATGCGCTGCGCCAATTCGGCGGCAGTGGTGGACTGCAGTTGCAAGCCTTGACCTGCAAACTTGCGCGTCACCTCGGACAAGGCCGAGCGGTCACTGGCCTCGCAATGGCTCAGACACAGCCTTTGGCCGTCGTCCTCCAGCAGCAGCTGGTGGGCACGTGCAAACGAGTAGGGCAAAGGGTAAGCCATGGCGTTGAAGTGGGCTCAGGGCCGGTTGCTGGCCGGATTGGCCTGTGGTGCAGCGGGGGCTTGTGCAGGCGGTGCGGTGTCTGCGCCCAAAGCCGGCAACACCGCCGAGCCGCTGATGGGCAGCGTGCTGGTGGCCGCAGGCTGGAAGCCTTGTTGGTTGAGGCGCATTTGCTCGTAACGTCCTCGGGACAAGGCTTCTGTGGCGGCCCCATCGCGCACCACCACCGGGCGCAAGAACACCATCAAATTGGTTTTGTTGCGCCGACGGGCTTCTGACTTGAACAGGTTGCCAAAGAAAGGCACATTGCCCAGTCCCGGGACTTTCTCCTGGTTGTTGCTGGTGTCGTCTTGCAGCAAGCCACCCAGGACCACAATCGCACCGTCTTCGACCAGCACGTTCGACTCGATCGAGCGTTTGTTGGTGATCAGGCCTGTGCGTGAATCGATGGAAGAGGCTTCCACGCTGCTGACCTCCTGGTAAATCTGCATCCTCACCGTGCCGTTTTCGCTGATTTGGGGCTTGACCCGCAGTGTCAGGCCCACATCCTTGCGCTCCACGGTGGTGAACGGGTTGGTGGCGCCTGTCGAGCCGCTGGCAAACGAGCCGGTGACAAAAGGCACGTTTTGGCCAATGACGATTTTGGCCTCTTCGTTGTCCAGCGTCAGCAAATTGGGCGTGGACAGCACATTGGCATCACCGTCCTTTTGTAAAAAACGCGCCAAGGCCCCCAAGGCCAGTACGCCGTTGCGTTGTTGCCCGACGGCCAGGTTCAAACCTGTGGAAGCGCCAACGTTGCCTGAGGCCGCGTTGGCGGCCAGGGTCAGCAAATTGGTGCCGCCGACATTGAAGTTGGTGCCCAACAGACCGACTGTGTTGCTGCCGGTGCCGGTGCCGCTCATCCACTGCACCCCGAATTCAGCCGCTTTGTCGGCCCGCACCTCGGCGATCAAACTTTCCACAAAGACCTGAGCCCGGCGCTGGTCCAGCATGTCAATCACGGCACGCAATTGCCGGTACTGCGGCTCTGGCGCGGTGATGATCAGCGAGTTGGTGGCCGGGTCGGCCTGGATCTGCCCCCCTGTCGATGGCTGCTGCGCGGTGTTGTTTTGGCCAGGCGTGTTGCTGGTGGCAGCGGGCATGGTGCCGGGGTTGGTGGTGTTGAGGTTCAGGTTGAGGGTACCGGGCGAGTTCTGGTTGCCCTGGGCCGTCATGGCTGCACGCAAGGTGGCTGCCAGTTTGGTGGCGTCGGCGTTCTTCAGGTACACCACATGGATGTTGCCACTGGCCGCACGCGCACCGGTGGCACTGGGCTGGTCCAGTTGCACCACCAGGCTGCGCACCAGCGCCAGGCGTGCCGGGTTGGCCGCACGGACAATCAGGGAATTGGTACGCACCTCGGGCAGCACCGTGGTCCGAAAGCCTGTGTCGCTCTGGCCCTGCGCGGCGGGGGCGGCAGCGGCGGCGCCCGAATCGAGCAGGCGCTGCACCATGGGTGCCAGTTCGCCCGCGATGCCGTGCTGCAGGCGAATGACTTCGACCCCGGTGGCATTGGCCACGTCCAAGGCAGCCACGATGCGGGCCAGCCGCTGCAGGTTGTCGCTGTAGTCGGTGATGACCAGCGCGTTGGTGCCCGGGTTCACATTGATGGTGTTGTTGGGGCTGATGAGCGGCCTGAGCACCGGCACCAGGTTGTTCGCATTCTCGTGGTTGAGTTTGAAGATCTGCGTCACGATTTGCCCGTTGTGCGCGGGCACTGCACCTGCAGAGACCGTGCTGCTTTGCAGTTTGGCCTCGGCCTCGGGCAACACGGTGTAAAGCCCGGCCGACTCCACCAGCGCAAAGCCTTGCGTGCGCAACTGGGCCGCAAACAAGCGCAAGGCCTGCGCCGGGGGCACCGGCACCGTGCTGGACAAGGACAAAGTGCCCTTGACGCGCGGGTCGACCACGACGTTCGCACCCGACAAGGTCGCCAGCGTGCGGGCCACGGCGTCGATTTCGGCATTCACAAAATTGAGGGTGACCGGTTCTTTGCGCAGGTTTTGCGCCATGGCCTGGGGCTGACACAAAGCCAGGCTGGCCGCGCATGCCAAGGCCACAGCCTTGGGCTGCCAGCGCCATGCGGGGGACCAAAAGCGGGCATGCCGCAGGGTGGAGTGCGAAGCGTTGGATGTGTTCATGGCTTGGTGCATGGCGTGCGAATGAAACGGGTTCATCCCAAAGAGAGCAGACTGCGCGCGCCTTGACGGCGGCCCAGAATGTTCAAAAGGTTGTCGAATGCGGCCTCATGGCCTTCTTGCGCGATGGCTTCGCCCGTGAAGCGCAGGCGGGCACCCACCCATTGGCCTTGCCCTGACAAGCGCAAAGGCCCCTGCAGCGTGCTCAGCACCAAGCTGGGTGTGGGCGTGCCTTCTGGGGTGCCGGTCAGGTCGATGCGGTAACTGCCCATGGGTTTGACCGGGCTCAAGCGCGAGGACAGGTCCTGCACCTGCAGTGTGATGTGCCCTTGCATTTGCATGCGTCCCTGGGCCCAGTGCAATTGCACCGATCGGGTATTCAAGTGCAGCTGCCCATCGGCCTGCAAGGTGTTCCAGGGTGCGCCCAAACCGGTCAGCAAGGCGGCGGGCCAGACCGAAGCGTGGTCGCCCAGCTGCAGTTGCCAGGTGTTCCAGCCCAAGCCCGCTTGCACACGCGCCGTTTGGCCCATGCAGCAGTCGGCTTGCCAGTCCAGACGCAGTCCATTCCAGTGGGGGGTGATCGTCCAGTGCAGGCGGCCTGGCAAAGCCTGTGTGTCCAGGCTGCCCTTGCCCCCGCTGAGCACCCATTGGGCCGAACCTTGCCACACCGTGCCGCGCGGGTTGAGCCATTGCACTTGGCCCTGAGTGGCTTGGCCCACGCCCCAGGCCAGCCAACGTGCAGGGGCCCACACCCACAAGGCCAGGCCCAAGCCCAGCAGTGCCCCAGCCAAGGCATAGCCCCAGACCGAAGCGCTGGCCTGGTAGTTGGCTCGGCGGGGGGCCGGGGTGGACATGAGGCGAGGGTGGCTGGGCATGGTGATCAGGGCAGTCGCAGCACCACAGTGCCTTGCCACAGCACTTCTTGGCTGGTGGATTGGCTGTGGTGTTGCATTTGGGCCTGCAGGGGCAGGGCTTGGGTGCTGTCACGCGCTTGGCTCAGCCAGCGGGCCATGGCCCAGGCCGGAGCCGCTTCAACACGCAAGGTGGCGCTGTCCCCCTGCAGGCTGATCTGGGCATTCGGGCCGAGTTCAGACAGGTTTTTTTCCAGCCATTGCACCGCTTCCGTGCGCGAGACCGAAGCTGGTTTTTGCAGGCTTTGGGCTTGCGCTTGCAACTGGCGCATGCGCTGCGTCTGCAAGTCCAGTGCGGCCTGACGGGTCGGGGCTTGATCCCAGGTGCGCAGCGCCGGGTCCAGTGCCCACTGCCACAGGCTCACCGCCAGCACCAGCCATGCACCCCAGCGCAGCAGCATTTGTTCGCGTGGACTGCGCTGACGCCAAAGCTGTTGCCCGGCTTGGCGGACTTGCTGCCATGCGTTCGGGCTGTTCATGGTCGGCCCCCTGGGGTGGGCTGCACGCTCATGATCCAATCATCGCCATCGGCGCGCCATTGGTAAGCCTGCTTGTTCAGGTTTTGTTGCACGGCCTGTTGCTGCATGGCCGAGGGCTTGAAGCCTTGCAGGCGCAACTGACCATTCTGATAGGCCCATTGCCGGGGCGCGGCCAGATCTGGCGGTAAAGCCTGGCCCAAGGCCGCCAGCATCGATTCCAGGTCACCCGCACCCAATTGGCCGGAGCCTTGGCGCAGTCGCTCCACCTGCTGGGCCATTTGCAAGGGCGCATCGACCACGACCTGCGTTTGCGGAAATCTGTCGCGCAAGATGTGCGCCCAATTGTTTTGCTGGGCTTGCCAGTCGGCGCGTGTTTTCCAGGCCCAGGCATTCAGACCGATCAACTGTGTGGCCAGCAAGAACAACAGGCCCCAACGCGCAGGGCGCCAGGCAGGGCTGTGCTGGAGGGTGTCAAGCAGGCGGTGCAATTGTTTGAGCCGCCTGGTTTGTGCGTTGGCCCGCATTTCAAATTGGGCCAGGTCCCACTCGGATGCCATGGCGTCCAGCCAGTGTTGGCCAGGGGGCATGAGGCGCGCCGGGGTGTCCAGCCAGCGCGAGACCTTCTCCACCACGCCCGGTTCGGCCCGAACCGTGGCAGCTTGAAGCTCCTCGCTGCTCAAACCCAGTGCCAGTGGCTGCGTGCTGGACGTGCCCAAGGGCTGTCCCCAGACCCCCTTTTGGGGGTGGCTCACCCAAAGCCAGCCGCTGTCGGCATCGCCCAATCCGGTGATGGCGGCGGACTGGGCATCGGAGGGGGGTGAGAGTTCCGGCACGATGCGGTGCACCTGCACGCCGGCTTGCTCCAGTGCCTGCAAATGCGCACTCAACCAAGCCCGGTCGCACACCGCTACCCAGGGTTGTGGCAGCTTGGCCCAGCCGGCTTGCAAAGCCATGTGCAGCTGGGCCGGATCGTCCAGCAGCCGGTCTTCCAGCACACCCTGCAAGGCGGGCAGCCAGCGTGCGGGTTGTTTGGCCAGGCCTTCTGGCAGGGTGACCCTGTGCCACGACAGCGCCAGCGCAGGCACCAAAACCAGGATTTCTGTGGGCGCAGGGGCCGTGGGCAGCAAGGTGCTGACGGCCCACTGCAGCGCCACGGCGGGCGATGCTGACCCGCTGGCCACCACGGCATGGGCATAAGCCTGGCCGGGTTGGACTGAGCCTGTGGGCAGTTGAATGATCAGGGTGCGCATGTCCGGATCATTGTAGAGGTGCACTGTGACTGATTTGTGGGCTGCTCAAGCGCCAGAGCATGCGCACTTGGCTGCCGTCACGCCGCATCAGGGCCAGCTCCTGTTGCACCACCTTGTCGATGCGCATGCGGCCCTGCACTTCAAAATAGCGGCTGCGCACACTGTGTTGCCGCTCATCCAGCCAGCGTCCTGCCGGACCCAAAGCTTCCTGGGCGGCGCTCAGGCTGGCCCAGTGCCCACGTTCGCGCCGCTGCACCGCTTGGCGTGCTGAGGCCAGGTCCAGCCCCGCAATCGCGGCCGACAACACCTCGGCCGATGCGGTGTTCAGGTTGACGGGTGTGGCTTCTGGCAACACGGTGATGTAAGGCTGCAGGGCCGTCAAACTGGCCGGACTCAAGCCCAGCCACACCAATTGTGCGGTGTGTTGCGGCATCAATGGCCCCCAAGTGCCAGTGCTGGCCCAGCCAGCGGCACCGCTGCGCCCTCTGTTGGGGTCTGCGCCCCCTTGGCCACCCGCTGCAGCGGTGGTGTTGGCGTGGCTCAGTTGAAGTTGCCGAGCCATATTTTGCAATTCGGCCATGGGCAGGTTGAGTCGCTCAAACAGGGCTGCAAAGCGGGCCATGGCCATGGGCGATACCTGGCCGTTCTCGAGCAGGTTCATCACGTTCATGCGCGATTGGGCGTCGGTGATCTGCCCCGACAAAAACACCTCGGCATCGCCCTCGCGCCATTGCTGGTCTTGCGACAAAAATGTGGACAGCTTGGACTCTTTGACGGGCAAGGCCCAAGGCTCGCCCAAGTGATCGGTTTGCGCGCCTTGGGCCGATATCGCGTCCTCGCGCAGGATCAAACGGGTCCAGTCCAGGGCGCCGGTCATCATCAGCCGGGTTTGGCTGCGCCCCCGCTCGGCGGTTTCAATTTCGACCTGTCGCCATTGTTGCCACAGGGCGGCACTGGCCAGTGTGGTGACCAGAGCCACCGCCAACATGGCCGTGAGCAATGCGGCGCCACGCTGAGCAGCAGCCCTGTTCATGACGGTGCCCCCGACAAAGTAGGTCGCACCCAGTCCAGGCTCAGCGTGCCCTGGCCAGCAGGCCCCGGTGGCAGGCTCAGCACCAAGCGCACCCCATCCGGGGTGGTGTGGCCAGGCAAGCGGCGCTCGTTCGCAGCGCCTGAAGGCGCTGCTCCCGGGGTGACCGCATCGCTGGACAGGGGGTTGGTCCAACTGCCGCCGCGGTGCACAAACAGTTGCCAGCCCGACAAGGGGTGGATCTGCACCTGCGCGGCCCGCAAACTCGCGTTCGGTGCTTGTCCCCACTGCTGAGCCAGACCCCAGGCCTGCTGCCAGTCTGCTTGCTGAGTCAGCGGGCCCGATTGCCACCGCAGCCAATCGCCTCCCCCGGGGCGTCCGGGATCGACGCGCCAGGTCCAGGCGACCACCCGCACGCTGGCGCTGCTGCTGGTGTCGTTCAGGCCATCGGGTCTGCGTTGCATGGGGGCCTCGGCGCTGTGCCGTGTCAGGCGCAACACCTGGCCATCCCAGTCCCAGCTGGGGATGCCGGGCAGCTCGGCCAATTGGTCCAAATCCGTTTGCCATTGGGCCAAGCCTGCTTGCAAAGTGCGCACCTCGTCCGAGCGGGTTTGTAAACTGCTTTGCGTGCGCAGCATGCCGTCCAGACCGCGCCAGACCATCAGGCTCATCAAGGCCATCACGCTGATGGCCACCAGCACCTCGATCAGGGTGAAGCCGCGTGACGGGGAGGGTGGCGTGCCAAAGCGCATCAATGACGCCCCATCACGGTGGACAGTTGCAGCACATAACTGCCCTGGTCCAGTACGCGCGCATCCACGCGCCTGAAATTGGGGTTGGGCGTGGGTCGCACCGATACCTCCACCTGCAGCAGACGTCCAGCCTGGGTGCAGTCCACACTGCGGTTGCCCGTGTCGGGCAGTTGGCGGCGCAAACGCAGGGCGATCAGTTCGTTTTCGGCGCAGATCTGACCGAGCATGCTCACGGTTTGACGTTCGGCATTGCGGCTGAGCGAACCTGTGGCCTGCATGCCCGCCATGAGCGCCAAGGCCGTGATCCCCAGCGCCACGAGCACCTCGATCAAGGTGAAGCCTTGGCTTGCACGGTGAGGGCTCGGGCTCATGGTTGTGCCCCTGGCCCGTTGGGCGTGCTTTGCACCTTGAAGGGCCGCAAGCCATCTGTGACCACCCACAAGGTTCTGCCCGGCGATGACACGCTGGACAAAGCCACGGCTTGGGGCTCGATCAGGGGGTCTGGGCCCAAAGTCAGGCGGATGCCCGGGGCGGCGCGGGTCTGGGTGTTCAGCCAGGCGCGGGGCAAACCTGGCGGTGGCAAGCCCGCAAATTCAAAAGCGGTGCCGCCCATTTGGCTGTGCCACACCACAGGCACGCCTTGTGCACGGGCTTGTGCGCGGGCCGACTCCAGCAGGGCAGCCAATCGTTCGGCATCACGTTGTAGGGCACTGTCGGCGCTGTCGCGCAGAGACAAACTGACGCCCGCAGTGGCGACAGCGATCAGGGCGATGACCACCAGCAGCTCCACCAGTGTGAAGCCCCGGCTGAAGGGAGGCAGACGCTTATTGCCAGCTGCCAATGTCCGCATTGTTGCCTTCACCGCCGGGCTGACCGTCAGCACCAAAGGACAGCACTTCGACCTCGCTGCGGATGCCGGGGTTCATGTATTGGTAAGGGCGGCCCCAGGGGTCATTGGGCAGTTTTTCGAGGTAAGGCTTCCAGTTGCCGGGAATGGGCTCGGTGGTGGGCTTGAGGACCAGGGCGTTCAGGCCTTGGGCACCGGTCGGAAAGCGCTGGTTGTCCAGCCTGTAGAGTTTGAGCGCCTGCATCAAATTGCCCACATCGGTGCGGGCGGCGGTGATGCGCGCATCGTCGGCACGGCCCAGCACATTGGGCACGATCAGCGCAGCCAGCACGCCAATGATGGCCAGCACGACCATCAGCTCGATCAGGGTGAAGCCGCGTTGGCGGCGGGCAGCGGGGCGGTTCAAGGGGAGGGCTGGGGTTTGCATGCCTTGGATCATAATCTGCGGATGTTTCAATCGCTCAACGCTTCGTTCGACACCCGACGTTTGGCTGTCCTGACCGCCGTGATTTGGTGTTTGGCCGTTGCCGGGGCGGTGTTTTGGGTGTTGGCATTCCCGAGGGCGCAGTCAGGCGCAGGGTTTGCGCCCATGCCTGCTTCCAGTGTGGGCCTGAGCTCAGACGCTTCGGCCCACAGCGCCCGTGTTTGGGGTGTTGCTGCTGCGGCCCCGCAGGTCAGCGTGGCGCTGTCGGCACGTTTTCAGTTGTGGGGCGTGGTGGCCAGTGCCTCCGGGCAAGGCAGCGCCTTGATCTCGGTCGATGGGCAGCCGCCCAAGGCTTTTCGAGTGGGGCAAGTGGTGAGCGAAGGCGTGACCTTGCTCAAACTGGGCCCGAGGCAGGCCAGTTTGGGTCCTCAAGGTGGGGGTGCGGAGACATTCACTTTGTCCTTGCAGGCCCAGGACAAAGCCCTTTGACCCGAGCCCGTCTGCTTCAAGCCCGCAAAAACAGGCGATAAACCGGGTTGTTGGTCTCTTCCGCGTACGGATAACCCAGCGCCTCCAAGAACTTGGCAAACGCCTTGTCGTCTTTGGCGGGCACCTGCAGACCCACCAAAATGCGGCCGTAATCGGCACCCTGGTTGCGGTAGTGAAACAGCGAGATGTTCCAGCCTGGGCGCATCAGGCTCAAAAACTTCAGCAGCGCGCCGGGGCGTTCGGGGAACTCAAAGCGCAGCAGGCGCTCGTCTTGTGACAGGGCCGAATGTCCGCCCACCATGTGGCGGATGTGCTCTTTGGCCAGCTCGTCGTGCGTCAGGTCGATGGCCGTGAACTGGTGCTTGTTGAACTTGGCGGTGATCTTGCTGCTTTCGCCTTTGCCATGGGTGCTCAAACCCAAGAACACGTGGGCCTTGTCCGAGTCGCTCATGCGGTAGTTGAACTCGGTCACGTTGCGCGGGCCACCCGGCAGGCTGCCAATCAGCTCCAAAAAGCGTTTGAAGCTGCCGCGCTCTTCCGGGATGGTCACGGCAAACAGGGCTTCTTTTTCTTCGCCCACATCGGCGCGTTCGGCCACAAAGCGCAGGCGGTCAAAGTTCATGTTGGCACCGCACAAAATGGCAGCGTAGGTCTGGCCTTTGGTTTTGTGCTGGGCCACGTATTGCTTGATGGCCGCCACGGCCAAGGCACCCGCAGGCTCCACGATCGAGCGGGTGTCCACAAAAATGTCCTTGATCGCGGCGCAAACCGCGTCGGTGTCCACCGTCATGAACTCGTCCACCAAACCGCGCGCCACGCGGAAGGTTTCTTCGCCCACCAGCTTGACGGCGGTGCCGTCCGAGAACAGCCCCACATCGGGCAAAGTCACGCGCTTTTCGGCGGCCACCGACTGCATCATGGCGTTGGAGTCGTTCATCTGCACGCCAATCACCTTGACGCCGGGGCGCACCGCCTTGATGTAGTTGGCCACACCGCTGATGAGGCCGCCGCCGCCAATCGCCACAAACACCGCATCCAGCGGACCCTGGTGCTGGCTCAGCATTTCCATGGCAATCGTGCCCTGGCCCGCGATCACGTCCGGGTCGTCAAAGGGGTGCACAAAGGTCAGGCCCTGCTTTTTTTCGAGTGCCACCGAGTGGTTGTAGGCGTCCGAATAGCTGTCGCCAAACAACACCACTTCGCCGCCCAAACCTTTGACCGCGTCGATCTTGACCTGAGGCGTGGTGGTGGGCATGACGATCACGGCGCGCGTGCCCAGCTTGCTGGCGCTCAGCGCCACGCCCTGGGCGTGGTTGCCCGCCGAGGCGCAGATCACACCTTTTTTGAGTTGCTCCGGGCTCAAGTGCGCCATCTTGTTGTAGGCCCCACGCAACTTGAAGCTGTGCACCGGCTGCTGGTCTTCGCGTTTGAGCAGCACCTGGTTGCCCAAGCGCTTCGACAGGTTTTTGGCCGTTTCCAAGGCGGACTCGGTCGCCACGTCGTAAACCTTGGCGTTGAGGATCTTGATCAGGTAATCGGCGGGTTGGAGGTGTGGGGTCGTCATGGCCAGCGCGCTGCGGGGCGCATCGCTTCAAAAAGATGGCCTTGATGATAACGGCCAAAAAAAATGCCCCGAGCCTTGCGGCTGGGGGCAAATCCACCTTTTCAGAGGGTGGAGGAGACAAAGAGTGCATGCAAAAAAGCACGCCTGTTCGGAATTGTACGGGTGTTTTTGTTGCATCGCAGCATGTTGGGCCCGGTCAAAAGCAAAAAATGTCAAAAAAGGCTCATTTTGGCCTCAGCTGCTTGGGTAACATGAGGCCTTCATGATCTGGCGTGCCATTGGCGGCGCCTTTGCAAGGAATTTCAATGGAATGCACAGTCACCTGGACCGGCGGGGCCGGCACCCGCTCAGGCATGGGCTTTTTGGCCGAAACGGGCTCGGGCCACATGGTCGCCATGGACGGCGCGCCCGACGCCGCCAAACCTGAAAACGGTGGCCAAAACCTGGCCCCCCGCCCCATGGAAATGCTGTTGGCTGGTGCTGGTGGTTGTACCGCCTATGACGTGGTGCTGATCTTGAAACGCGGCCGCCATGACGTGCGCGGCTGCAGCGTCAAGCTCAGCAGCGAACGCGCCGAGGTCGACCCCAAAGTGTTCACCCGCATCAACATGCACTTCACCGTCACCGGCAAGGGCGTGCCCGCCAGCGCCGTTGAGCGCGCCATCGCCATGAGCCACGACAAATACTGCTCGGCCAGCATCATGCTCGGCAAAACCGCTGAGATCACCACCAGTTTTGAGGTGGTCGAAATGGCGTGAAATCCGGAAAAATGGAATCGCTTTCCATTTATTCTGAGATTGATCTCCCGCAGACGTCTCGCAAAGCCATCAAACCCGGTGCGCAACCGTCGTCATCACCTTGGCGGCGGCTTGCATCAAGGTCTTGACGGGGGCGGGCAACTCTACCGCGCCGGCTTGTTGCGCCATTTTGGCATGGGCGATCTCATCGGCTTTCATGGCCGACACAATGGCGCGCGACGCCAAATCTGAGGCCGGCAGCAAATCCATGTGGCTTTGCAAGTGCGCCTCCACCTGCCGCTCGGTCTCCACCACAAAGCCCAAACTCACCTTGTCGCCCCCCAGCTTGCCCGCGGCAAAGCCAATGGCAAAAGCACCCGCATACCAGAGTGGGTTGAGCCAAGAAGGGCGATCGTTCAATTCATGCAGCCTTTGCTGGGTCCAGGCCAGGTGGTCGGTCTCTTCGCGGCTGGCTTCGGCCAGTTGGGCACGCAGCGCCGGGCTTTGGCAGGCCAAGGCCTGACCGGTGTAAAGCGCCTGGGCACAGACCTCGCCCACATGGTTGATGCGCATCAGCGCACCCGATTGACGGCGTTCCGCTTCATTCAATTCCAAATCAGCTACGTTGGCCGCTGGGTTGGGGCGGCTGGCGCGGGGCTCGGCAAACAGGGTGCGCAAAGCGCTGTCGGTGGCCAAAATCAAAGCATTCATCATGGGCAAAGTTTACCCAGGCGGCGCAAAGCCTGTTGGCGGCAAGGGCCAGAGCGATGAATGCTGAGGCGAAATGGTTTTTGAGGTTTTGATGCTTTCAATTCAAAACTTGATGGAAGTCATTGAATTTATTAGTAAAAATCCATTTTTTAAGATTTGATGCAAGGGTAACTCCTAGGGTTTGTTGCACACCAACAACAAAAAGGCCTTATCTTTCGCATATGTCTTGGCGAAGTCATTTTCGTCTGGTCGAATACACACAACTTCCTGAATTGGAGGTTGGCTCAGGGTCTTGAAGGGTGATAGTCACCCATCTGATCTAGGCCCTTTTTTAACCTTGGAGAAATTTGCAATGAAAAAAACTCTGATTGCTCTGGCTGTTCTGGCAGTTTCGGGCGCTGCTTTCGCTCAATCCACAGCCACCATCTCTGGCACGATCTCTGTCGGTATCCTTGACACTGGCGCTGCTGGTGATGCCGCGCAAGTCTCGTCCTTGGGTGGTGGCGCCAACGCCATCAACATCAACACCGTTGAAGACCTCGGTGGTGGCATGCGTGCTGGTTTTTCTGGCCAGATCCGCTTCAGCGCAGCTTCTGGCGACCGCACATCTGCTGGTAACGGCAATGCCTTGTTCCACGAAGCCAACGCTTACCTGACCAACAGCATGGGCACACTGCGCATCGGTAAGATTGCTGAAGCCAGCCAATGTGGTTTCGACCCATGGGGTTGCACTGGCGGCGCTGCCATGGCTGCTGGCGCTGGTATCAACGGTGACGGCCGCGGTCTGATTGGTGCACGTGCTATTCAAAACGCTGTCAGCCTCTCCACTCCCGTGATCAATGGTTTCAGCGCCACATACCTGACATCGGTGTCTCCCGCCACTGGTGCACAATCTGCTGCCTCTGGAACCAACCCAGGTCAGTTGGTTGGTCGCATCAACGAGCGCACTAACCTGAGCCTGAACTATGCCAAGGGTCCTTTGTCTGCTCAAATCATCAGCATCACTGGTGACATGAACACCAACGGTGACTGGACATCACATCGTCCAGCCGCATCTAACAACTCTTTGATCGCTGTTGCTGACACCGACTCCAAGCAACAAGGCGTCGCTGTTAGCTACAACTTCGGCGTGGCCCGCCTGAATGTGGCCAATGCAGTGACCAAGACCGCCGCTGGCGTCACGGCTTTTGACATCACCACAATCAGCGGTAGCATGCCAATGGGTGCTACCACCCTGTTGGCTGGCTACAGCAAGAACAGCGCCCCTGGTGTTGCCTCTAACCTGGACACCAAGATCGCTGTTGGTGTGAACTACGCTCTGAGCAAGCGCACCACCATCGGTGCTGACGTGTTCAAAGCCGATCAAGTTGGTGTCTCGATTGCTGGCACAGCAACTCCTGGCAACGCTGGCACAGGTTTCACCCTGCGCGCTCGCCACACTTTCTAATCTGACGCTGGCGGAAGCCAGTTGAGATCTAGAATCAAAACCCACCGTGGCAACATGGTGGGTTTTTTGTTGGCCTTTTCATCGACAGGATCTTCTCAATGCCCAAGCTTGATGTTTTACTGACCCGTCGCGTTGTTGCTCCTTGGGGGATGGCCTTGCTGGGGGCGTTGCTCTTGAGCGGCTGTGCCTCAGTGCCCAAAGAAGCGGCACCTCTCAAGGTGGCTTGCCCCGAGGGCGTGCCGGCAGGCACACAGTGTTTGCGGGGGCAAGACTCGGCGGGCTCGCATTATTTGATCGCCACGCCCGCCAAATGGAGTGGCGTGCTGGTGGTGCATGCCCATGGCGGGCCTTCGCTGGGTGAGCCCAAGGCCTCCCGAGCGGACGAAGACATCAAACGCTGGGCCATCACCTTGAGCGAAGGCCACGCTTGGGCCGGATCGGTGTTCAGGCAAGGCGGCTTTGCCGTCACCACCGCAGCCGAAGACACAGAGCGTGTTCGCCGCATCTTTGTGGACCATGTGGCCAAACCCCAGCGCACTTTGCTGCACGGGCAGTCTTGGGGGGCGATGGTGGCCACTCGGGCCGCTGAGCTCTACCCCAAGTCCTGGGAGGGCATTTTGCTCACCAGCGGTGTGGTGGCTGGGCCCACCACCTACGATTTCCGGCTGGATTTGCGCGCCATTTACCAGCACCTGTGCCAAAACCACCCACGCCCCGATGAGCCGCAGTACCCCTTGTCGATGGGCTTGCCCGTCGGCAGCAAATTGACCCCTGCCGAGCTGGCCACGCGGGTCAACGATTGTCTGGGGGTGCGCAAGCCCGCAGCGCAGCGCAGCCCCGAGGAGGCCCGCAAGATCAAGACCATTGTGGATGTCCTGAAAATTCCAGAAAGCTCGATTGCCGGGCACCTGAACTGGGGCACCTTCACCTTGCAAGACGTGGTCATCAAAAACGGTGGCGCCAGCCCCTTTGGTAATGACACGGTCAGGTACATCGGCTCTGACAACGACGCCGCCTTGAATGCGGCCGTGTTGCGCTTCAAGGCCGACCCACAAGCCAGTGCCAAATTTGATGCCGATGTGAACCACCAAGGCCGGTTCAAAGTGCCGGTCTTGACCACCCACGGCATTGGCGACTCGACCGTGTTTGTGGAGG